>Ga0208315_1000012_pt1 | contig 536719 bp, 493 predicted proteins | sample MalvireepMed_215_FD_184239 | JGI IMG/M metagenome (GOLD analysis project Ga0208315, IMG submission 184239) | Marine viral communities from the Global Malaspina Expedition - Malaspina viral metaG DeepMed_215 (SPAdes) (version 2) | ecosystem: Environmental > Aquatic > Marine > Oceanic | place...
AGATCCCGCTCGGGCCGCTGCCGCCTTCCAGGTCGATAGCTACGTGTGCTGAGACCTGTGGTTTAACCGAGGCGAGGATCGGCACGAAGCCAAGCTGCAAGCTGGTTTCGATCAGCGCCTGCTGGTTGCGCTCGTCGATATCGGCAGCTTCGTCCAGGTAGTAAGGCAGACGAATGCGCCCTGCTTGCTCTCGATCCATCAGGTGCAGCAGCAGGTACATATTGGTCAGCGCTTTGATGGTCATTGTCGTGCCGTTGGACGCCGCCCCGTCGATGTCGGTATGAATCACCGGCTGGCCGCCGACCTTGGTGATTTCGAAAGCCAGCTCGAACAGATCTTTCAAGCCGAGCTGATTGTTGTTGGCAGCCACCAAGCGTGCCAGGTACTCCTTGGCTTCCTCGTTCTTGCTGTCCTGCTCGCTGCTTTGCTGCAGGTCGAAAACCGAGAGCGTCTCGCCTTGCTCGTATTGCCCGGCGCTGTGGATGATCTGGTCGATGTGCTTAAGCGCATCCTTGTTCGGTGCCAGCACGATGCGGAAGCTTTCGAGGTTGGATACCTGACGCTTGTTAATTTCGCGGTTGAACAGGGCCAGCTGATGTTCAAGGCTGTCATAGTCGCTGCGGATGTTGCGCAGGGTGCGGGCAATGTCGGTAACCGCGGCGCGGCGCGCCTTGGCCAGTGTGAGGGCTTCGTCCTGGCGATGCGCATAGGCGTTCACCAACAGCTGCAAGCGGCGCTCCGGATCCTCTTCGCTGTCGAACTTGGCGACGCCCTTGAGGCGAACCTGCGCATAGAGCGCTTCGATCTGCCCGTCGACGCGCTGCAGCGCTTGCCAGCTGTCCTGATAGTCGTTGAGCAGCGGTTGCAGGTTGTCTAGCGAATCGTCCACTGGATCCATGAATGGCGTGCCAAAGGGCAAGTCTGCTGGTAGCAGCTGGCGACGACGCAGCGCGTCTTCTAGCGTGCGCTCCTTGGCTTCCAGATCCGCCAACTGACGGCCGACCAGTTGCAGTTTCGCCGATAGATGCTGGACGCGTTCTGTAAAGGCATCGCTGGTTCGCTTGAGCTCGTCCTGTGCATCCTCCGCCTGCGCCAGCTGCTCGAGCTTGCTGCCTTCCTCGGTCGACAGCGTCTGGCAGCGACGGAAGTCTTCCAGCGCTTTCTGCGAATCGAGGACCTGCTGGTAGAGTTGTTCGGCCTGAGCCTTGCTGGCGGCGCGGTCGACTGCCACCGAGTGCTGGGCCTTCAGCTGCTTCAGCTCCCGCTCGAGACGGTCTTTCTGGTCACGCAGAGCAGCACGGTCGGCCAACGCCTGAAGGGCCGGTGGTTCGATATGCGAAAGGTCGATGGAGACGCCCGGCGCTTCGAATCGCTCGCCCTTAAAGCCGTTCAGGACCGCTTCGAGTGATTTGACCCATGCCTCGCCATCATCCAGCGCGATGCCTTTGTCCCCTAGCGGCAGGCTGAACAGCTGCCCGTTGAACAGCCGCATCAGGCGATCGACGTCCGCTTGTGAGAACTCCTCGCGCAGACGCGAATAGCTGTTGTTGTCCGCATGGTCCAGTTGCTGCCGGACCGATTTCAGGCGTTTCTCCAGATCGAGCAGACGCTCGTCTAGATCTTCGCTGGAGAACTGGCGCGATTGCGACAAAGCGCCTGCCAGCTCGTCATGAGCGTCCTTGGCAGCGAGCAGTTGTTGCTCCAGCACGTGAGCATCGTCGACCAGGGCAAAGCGGTTATTCAGCACCGCCAGTTCGCCCAACCAACGCTGGATCTCGCTGATTTCGCGCTCCAGTCGCATCAGCTCGGCCGTGCTGCCGCGCTGTTCATTCTGTAAACCGTCCTGCTCGCGGCGATAGTGCTCGGCCTGGATGACCAGCTCCTCCTTGCGCGCGCCGGCATAGTCCTGCCAGGTGCCCAGCAGCGAGTCGAGTAAAGGGGACAGCCGATGCAGCTTGCCGCGCAGCAGTTCACGCTGGGCCACGCCCGCAGCAAGGGCCTCGACCAGCGGACCGGCCGCAACCAGTGCCTGATAATCCTGCTCCATCCGGCGCACGTCGCGGAAGGCTTCTTCGGTGGCGGCGATGTAGTCGACGCTGCCGGAGCGCAGGCTGTGCTCGAATGCATCGAGGAATAGCTGCTTGAGCTTAGCTGCGGTGATCTCGCGCATGTGCAGCAGGTTGATGAACAACGCGCGGAAGGTTTTGAGGCTCTGCTCGCTAGTCGAACGCAGCGGGATGAGCGTCATGTCCAGCGGGATTGCGGTGTGGCCACCGACTAGCAGCCGCCGCAGCTCGTCTGGCTTGGCCTCGTACGCCTTGATATCCGCCCGCTCAAGATTGGCGAACAGCTCGCGTTGGCGCAGGCAGGTACCGTTTTGCTGGTAGTGATCGAGGTCCAGCGAGCCTTGGTAGACAAAGAACTGATGGCCGAAGCCGCCACCCGGACCGCGGCCGGCAACGCCGATCACGTGAGGGCCGTGGGGCAGGGCGACTTCGACGAGGATGTAGCTGGTGTCGCTGGCAAAGTAGAACTTGCGCGACTGCTCCAGGCTGTACTTACCGAAACTCATGTCCGACATGCGCGCCAGAATCGGGAACTGCAGGGCGTTGATCGATGCGGATTTGCCGAGATTATTGGCGCCATACACCGACAGCGGCGTTTCCAGCGGGAACATGCCGAGGCTGTAGCCTGCAGTGTTTAGCAAAGCAAAGCGGCGGATGCCGTAGCGTTCCTGGCTCATGCTTCAAGCTCCTTTTCTTCAGCGATGGCACGCGCAAGGGCATCGTCTTCGGTTTCGTCCGGGTCACGGTCGAGCAGGATAATCTCGTCTTCTTCCTCGTCGGCGATTAGCTGAGGCGCTGGCAGAGGCAGATCGCTGCTGTGTAGGCTGGCCGCGAGATCACGGTCCTGCTGGACGGACAGGCAGACATCGAGGAAGCGGTGCATGGGAGACAGGAAGCGGTAGATCCCATTGCTGTCTTCGGCAAAACCCAGTTGAGTCAGGCGGCGGATGACCTTCTCTTCCAGCTCGTCCTGCGTCGTCACTTCAGCCTGCAGGAACAGGTCCCGGTACTTGTCCAATAATGCCGGCAGTTCATCCCGGCCCAGGGTGCCGCCGTCCAGCACTGCGAGGGGATCGCGGCCCTGATCAGCCAAGTGCTCGACCAGGATGAAGGTAAACAGCGCCAGTCGCTGGGCGGTCTTGTTGACCTGTGCGCCCATCTGTTCGGGGACAAAATAGTAGAAGCCGCGCGGATCGCAGACCAGTTCGAAGCCGAGCGCCTTGAACAGAGCGCGGTATTGGTCCTGCATGCTGGACAGTTGGGCGTAGCACTCCGGCTCGCTGCGCGACAGGTGATAGCCCTTGAAGAGCTCGCGGAAAATCGGCGCCAGCTGGGTCATTTCTTTCAGATCAATGTTCATACGCAACTCAGTCAATCATCGTGTGAGCAGGCACGAGGCGCTTTTCACGAAAAGGAATCGAATCGGGGCGGGCCATACATCGCCAATGGGGCGCGACCTCAACCATCGGCATTGGCCAGCAGCGCAAAGGAGCTAAGGCTGACCTGATGCTCACGGGTCAGGTACTCGCGCCGCTCCAGGCGGTCGCGTTGAAATCGCGCATCGCGGGACAGCCGTGAGAACCAGTAGAGCAGCTCATCGGTCGCGCCATCCGGCTCCTGCTCCAGCAGCCATTGCATCAGGTCCGGCAGTGGCAGCGCCTGTTGGCAGCGGTCGAGCATCTCCCGTGCGGTCAGTGGCGACCGCGGTGCGTCGGTCTTGCGCTTGCTGCCAGCGCGGGGGAACTGCGCCGGTTTCGGCTCAAAGCGGGCCAGGGCGTAGACGTAGGCTTCGACCTGGCTGGCCGAGCCGAGAAAGGTGCTCTGCGGCCGAGTGAACAATGGCAGTGAGGCCTGCGGCACCGCGTCCAGTCCTTTCTTGCGGATGGCTGACAAGGCCAGCGCGGCGCCTCGCGTCACCGCATTGTGCCGGCGCGCCTCTTCGCGCAAGGGCAGCAGCAGCTCGCGAGCGTGACGCAGGGTGAGCTGGGCGGTGCTCTGCATTTCCAGAATTCGCGCATGAGTGCGCAGCAACAGGTCGTCGTCAACCAGCTGGCCAAGCCGCTGTTGCTCGCCGAGCAGCTTCATCAGCACCTGTTCCACGCGGTAAACACCCTGTTCGAAGGCGCCGTCAGCCGCGACCAGCTGGATCATCGGCTCTACGTATTCGTCCCAGGTCGCCAGGACCTCGGCGTAACGCTGACGCAATGGAATTTGCCGGTCACTGGTCTTGGCCCGATCGGCGACACCGATAAGCGCCTGTTCGTCGTTGGCGAGCTTTTTCAGCACGTCACGTACGCGCATGTCGAGCAGGCGCAACTGGCGGGCGAGATCCTGCCCGTCGCGGATCTCGAAGGCATCTTGGATGTGGCCGGCCAGGCGCTCGAGATGGCGCAGGTACGCTTCGATTTCCAGGCACAGGCCAAGTCGGTGCTCGCGGCGCAGGTAGGCGAGGAAATCGTGAATCTGCGCGTTCAGCTCGAAGCGGTTCGGGCTCTTCGCCACCGGGACCAATATGTCTAGGCGAATCCATTGATCGAGCAGGGCAGTGATGTCGGTGGGCGTTCCTTCCGGCAGTTGCGCAGCGAGCTGATGACGAAGTTCGACCAGGCTCAGGGTGCCGGCATCGAAGCGCTCGCACAGCGGCTCGAGCAATGTCCAGTGTTCGGCGAGGGCGCGCAATACGCGCTTGGGTTCGATCATCGAGGCGCCAATCCAGCCATGAAAAAAGGCGCAAATTGTACTGCATCACTGCTGGCGTGATGGCAGGCGGAGACGATCGGATGCGCCCTGATCGGCATTTAGATCAGCAAACAGGACCGTTCACCGGGACGTCATCGATCAGAGGTAGCGTGCGGCGCATCGCTGCCGTTCACCGATTTGGTCGCGACCGAACATCATGAAAGTCGACGAAGTGTCGAAATGCTATTTCGGTATGCGCCAGTTATCGGCACAATTCGCCCTTTTTTCCAAACGGGAAGCGGCCGGCTTCCTGTCGGCGACCTTCGCGGGGCACGCACACATGATCAAGACGCCGTACTACCTCATCGACAAACAGAAACTGTTGGGCAATCTCGAAAAGATTGCCTACGTACGCGAGCAGTCCGGCGCCAAGGCGTTGCTGGCTCTTAAGTGCTTCGCCACCTGGTCGGTTTTCGACCTGATGCAGCAGTACATGGACGGTACTACCTCGTCGTCGCTCTATGAGCTCAAGCTCGGTCGGCAGAAATTCGCTGGAGAAGCGCATGCTTACAGCGTGGCCTGGGCCGACGATGAAATTGAAGAAATGGTCGCTAACTGCGACAAGATCATCTTCAACTCCATCGGCCAACTCGAGCGCTTCGAGGCCGCCACCGAAGGCACCATTCGGGGTTTGCGCGTGAACCCCCAGGTCAGCAGCTCCGACTACCTGCTCGCTGATCCGGCACGCCCGTTCAGCCGCCTGGGCGAATGGGACCCAGAGAAAATCGCCGCGGTCATGAGCAAGATCTCTGGCTTCATGTTTCACAACAACTGTGAGAACGGCAGCTTCGAGCTGTTCGACAAGATGCTCACCACCATCGAGGAGCGCTTCGGCCCTCTGCTCGAACAGGTCGAGTGGGTCAGCCTCGGCGGGGGAATCCACTTCACCGGGGAGGGCTACCCACTCGATGCGTTCTGTGCTCGCCTGAAGGCCTTCTCCGAGAAGTACGGCGTGCAGGTCTACCTGGAACCGGGCGAAGCGGCGATCACCCTCAGTTCCTCGCTGGAGGTGACGGTGCTCGACACCCTCTACAACGGCAAGAATCTCGCGGTCGTCGACAGCTCGATAGAGGCGCACATGCTCGATCTGCTGATCTACCGCCTAAACGCCAAGATGGCGCCCTGCGACGGCGAGCACAGCTACATGGTGTGCGGCAAATCCTGTCTGGCCGGCGATATCTTCGGCGAATACCAATTCGATCGTCCGCTGGCCATCGGCGATCGGCTGTCGTTTATCGACGCAGCGGGTTACACCATGGTCAAGAAAAACTGGTTCAACGGCCTGAAAATGCCGTCCATCGTGGTAAAGCAGCTCGACGGCAACGTCGAGGTGGTTCGCGAGTTCGACTTTGATGATTACCTGTCCAGCCTTTCCTGAGGCGGCGACTTAAGGAGTGACAAAACAATTGAAGAAAAACGTTCTTATCATTGGTGCAGGAGGTGTCGCTAAGGTGGTGGCCCATAAGTGCGCGCAGCACAACGACGAACTCGGTCGTATTGCTATCGCGTCGCGCAGCATCTCCAAATGCCGGGCCATCATCGACAGCGTGCAGGCCAAGGGCGGATTGAAACAGCCCGGCGAGATCAAGGCCTACGTGCTGGACGCGCTTGACGTAGAAGCGACCAAGGCGCTGATCCGTGAAACCGAATCGCAGATTGTCATCAATGTCGGTTCAGCCTTCCTGAATATGGCTGTGCTGCGCGCATGCATCGACACTGGCGCCGCGTATCTCGACACGGCAATCCACGAAGAGCCGAACAAGATTTGTGAAACCCCACCGTGGTATGGCAACTACGAGTGGAAGCATCTGGCCGAGTGCCAGGAAAAGGGCGTCACCGCCATTCTGGGTGCTGGCTTCGATCCGGGTGTGGTCAACGCTTACGCCGCCCTGGCACAGCAGGAGCACTTCGACACGATCGAGTCGATCGACATCCTGGACGTCAACGCCGGTTCGCACGGCAAATATTTCGCGACCAACTTCGACCCGGAAATAAACTTCCGCGAATTCACCGGTCAGGTCTACAGCTGGCAGAACAGCCAGTGGACGACCAACACCATGTTCGAGGTCAAGCGCACCGACGACCTGCCGGTCGTGGGCGAGCAGAGCCTCTACCTGACCGGCCATGACGAGGTGCATTCGCTCTCCAAGCACCTCGGCGTACCGAATGTACGTTTCTGGATGAGCTTCGGTGATCACTACATCAATGTCTTCACCGTGCTCAAGAACCTCGGCCTGCTTTCCGAGCAGCCGGTCCGCACAGCCGAGGGCCTGGAAGTAGTGCCGCTCAAGGTGGTGAAGGCCGTACTGCCCGACCCCGCTTCGCTGGCGCCTGGCTACACCGGCAAGACCTGCATCGGCGATCTCATCAAAGGCACCAAGGACGGCCAGCCGCGCGAGCTATTCATCTACAACGTGGCCGACCATGAAGAGGCCTACGCCGAGACGGAAAGTCAGGGCATTTCCTACACCGCTGGCGTGCCGCCGGTCGCCGCCGCGCTGTTGGTAGCGCGTGGAGAGTGGGATGCGCAGCGGATGGTTAACGTCGAGCAACTGCCGGCGCAGCCATTTCTCAAACTGCTCGACGCGATGGGCCTGCCGACGCGGATTAAAGACGAGCACGGCGACCGCGCTTGGGATCAATAAGCCAGCGACGAGCTGCACGTAAGAACGAAAGGCCCCGCTGTTTCAGCAGCGGGGCCTTTTTGCTTTTGGGGGCTAGGGGGGATGTAAAAGCAACATCCACCCTACGAGCCAAGGCGGGCATTTCGGCTTTCGTAGGGTGGAAAACCGCGAAGCGTTTTCCACTGACGTTTTCCCCGGGTGGTGAAAAAGCCTCCGGCGTTTGCCGCTCTATGCAGCTTACGGTGGATGTAAAAAACGACATCCACCCTACGAATGCAGCTGTGCCTTCCCGCGTTGTTCATTTCACGCGACAATCCACCGTCTACAAGCGCCCCCTCAGAGGCGCTCGGCAGCCGTGAGGATTTGACTATGAGCAGCAACGACCGCGTCATCATCTTCGACACTACCCTGCGAGACGGTGAGCAGAGTCCCGGCGCTTCTATGACCGGCGAAGAAAAGCTGCGCATCGCCAAGGCGCTCGAGCGGCTGAAAGTGGACGTGATCGAGGCGGGCTTCGCCATCGCCAGCCCGGGCGATTTCGCCGCGGTCAAAGCCGTGGCGGATCACATCAAGGACAGCACCGTCTGTAGTCTCGCCCGTGCCGTGGATGCGGACATCGAGCGTGCCGCTGAAGCGCTGGCCGGTGCCAACTCTGGTCGCATCCACACTTTTATCGCCACCAGCCCGATCCATATGCAGTACAAGCTGCGCATGCAGCCGGATCAGGTGGTCGAACAGGCCGTACGTGCCGTCACCAAGGCGCGTAATCTCTGCGCTGATGTGGAGTTCTCGTGCGAGGACGCTGGCCGCTCGGAAATCGATTTCCTCTGCCGCATCATCGAGGCGGCCATCGACGCCGGGGCACGTACGATCAACATCCCGGACACGGTCGGCTACGCCATCCCGCACCAATATGCGGAAACCATCCGCCAGCTGCTCGAGCGCATTCCCAACGCGGACAAAGCCGTCTTCTCCGTTCACTGCCACAACGACCTGGGCCTTGCGGTGGCTAACTCGCTGGCGGCTGTCGTCGCGGGTGCTCGGCAGGTCGAGTGCACCATCAACGGCCTGGGCGAGCGCGCCGGTAATGCCGCGCTGGAAGAGATCGTCATGGCGATCAAGACGCGTCAGGACCTGCTCAACGTGCACACCCGCATCGAGACCGAACACATTCTCAGTGCCTCGCGCCTGGTGTCCGGCATTACGGGCTTCCCAGTGCAGCCGAACAAGGCCATCGTCGGTGCCAACGCCTTTGCTCACGAATCCGGCATTCATCAGGATGGCGTGCTCAAGCACCGTGAAACCTATGAAATCATGTCCGCGCAGTCGGTCGGCTGGAATGCCAATAAGATGGTCATGGGCAAGCACTCGGGACGCGCCGCCTTTCGCGCACGGCTCGAGGAGCTTGGTATCGTCTTGCCGGGCGAAGGCGAGCTGAACGCGGCCTTTGCCCGCTTCAAGGAGTTGGCCGACAAGAAGCACGAGATTTTCGACGAGGATTTGCAGGCACTGGTTTCTGACGCGCTCGCCGAGGACGTGCAGGAACATTTCAAGCTGGTGACGCTAGAAGTGGCGAGCAAGACCGGCGAGGTGCCGGACGCCAAGCTCGTGCTGAACGTGGATGGCAACGAGCAGGCTGCGGCAGCTCAGGGTTCTGGGCCGGTCGACGCAACCTTCAAAGCCATCGAGTCGGTGGCCAGCTCGGGCGCCACGCTGCAGCTGTACTCGGTCAACGCGATTACCAAGGGCACCGATTCGCAAGGCGAGGTCACGGTGCGGCTGGAGAAGGGCGGACGTATCGTCAACGGCAACGGTGCCGACACCGATATCGTCGTGGCCTCGGCCAAGGCCTACCTCAATGCGCTGAACCTGATGCAGGTTGGCGCCAAGGCTCATCCACAGGTGACCGGGGTTTGATTACCGAAAGCCGGCGTCGTGCCTTCCTCGACGCCATGCAGATCACCACCTGGCTGCCGCGAGCCGAGCTGCCCTTTGCCGCGCCTTCGCGCCCGGAGCTCTTGCAAATCGTCGAGACGGCATCCGAGCCCGCGCCAGTCGTTGAGCTTCAACCAACGCCACAGCCGAGCCGCACAGCTCCCGAGCTTGCAGCGCCTACAACGGCTGTTTCGGCCAGCCCGGCCGCAGATGCGGTTCGCTCGGTCATGCCACGCATCGCCGTGCCCGAGCCGAAAAAACCTGCGGCGAAGGCCCGCGAAGTGCAGGCGGTTGCCGTCGAGCAGAAAGCCGCCGTACCGCCCCCTCGCTTCGCCTTGCAGCTGCTGCGTGCCGGCAATGTGCTGTTGCTGGTCGAGCTGCCGACCGGTGAGTCTTTCCAGAGCCGCGATCCTGCTTACATCCTGCTCAAGGACCTGTTGCGTGCTGCCAGGCTACCGGACCGCCCACAGCAGGTTGGAGACGGTGAGCCGATTCGCTGGCCGCTGCTCCATCGCGGCAGCCTCGATCAGGGCGGCGAAGCTGCACGTGACTACGTGCAGGGCGTGGTCGCTGCGGAGTTGGAAGAAATGGGTTGTGCCTGCCTCTGGCTGATCGGCTCGCCTGCGCTGCGGTTTGCTGGCGAAGTCGAGGCGGACGCCTGCTATCGCGAGCTGACAATCGAAGGCTTAGGCGTTGCGTTGACGATGCCGGGGCTCGAGCAGTTGATGGAGCAGCCCGGCAGCAAGGCGCAGCTGTGGCGAGCCATGCGCCGTAGCATGCCGCGCTGGGTGATCGGTTTGAGTGGATCCACGAGTAGTGTTCATGAGTGATGCAGTGAGCTTCCGCCCGATGACCGCGGCGGATATCGAAACCGTTTTGAAAATCGAATACGCCGCTTTCAGCCACCCCTGGACCCGCGGCATCTTCACCGATGCGCTCACCGCCTATGAGTGCTGGGTTATGTTCGAGGGCGAGCAGCAGGTCGGCCACGGCGTGATCAATGTCATCCTCGATGAGGCGCATCTGCTCAACATCACTGTCAAACCACAGAGCCAGGGCCACGGGCTTGGCTTGCGACTGCTGGAACACCTGATGCAACGCGCTCAGGAGCGTGGCGGGCGCGAATGCTTCCTTGAAGTGCGCGCGAGCAACACCTCGGCTTATCGCTTGTATGAGCGTTATGGCTTCAATGAAGTGGGGCGTCGCCGTGGTTACTATCCATCTGCCGAAGGGCGGGAGGATGCGTTGGTAATGGCCTGTACGCTGATCGACTGATCAAGCGAAGGTCTGACGCAAGAAGGCCCGACTCGAAAGAGTCGGGCCTTCTTCTTTATCGTCGCCATACATCCATTGCGTACGGCAGGCAGCCGGTTGCGCGAGGCTACTGTCCTGGCGCCTTGTCCCGGCCAGAGTCCAGCGGGGCGTCACCGCCAAGCTCGTTGTCGTCCATCACATCGTCATTTTCGTGTAGCACAGCGTCACCGCCGCCAAGACCGGTGTCCGGATCGCCATCTGCCGGGCCGTCCCAGGGCTTACCGTCCAGTGGGTTGGAGCGGCCTTCTTCGGCCTCGTCCAGGTCCACGTCGGCACCGATGCGATGCTCCGAAACTTCACTCAGATCCTGGTCGGCCGGCCCGCCATGGCCCCGCTCGTGTGGCGAGCGAGAGCCATCGTCAGGCATGAGCGTTTCCGGCGCCATGTCGTCCATCGTCGTCTGCCCGTCTGGCACTTCACCCGTTGTCATTCCGGCTTCGGCGACTCGCTCCGGCGGGAACTTGTCCTCGAGTTCTTCGGCAGGAACTTCATCCCCGATGCGGCCTTTACGGTCGTCCCGATGCTGGTCGAAATCGAGCTGTTCGATTGAACCCATGCGGTCCTCGGTAGTGTCGATTTCCGATGGGGTGTAAGGCTTGGAATCGTTCATGACAACCTCCTGCTAGAACTCTGGTCTTGCAGTTTGTGACCCGGTGAACATGTGAAGATTCAGGCCGGCCGCTGGCCGGTTCCGCCTTTATGAACCAAGCTGCAGTGGCCGTGCATGTTGAATTACAGGCAGCGGCCGCGATAAAAAACGCGAACCACCACCGTTGATCGGGGGTCTCAGTTGCATGAGTAAACAAAATGATCAACCCGAGCTAGAGGCTCGGAGCTGCGCTTTTTTCTTCGATGTTGATGGCACGCTCGCTGATATTCAACCGCGGCCCGAACTCGTTTTCATCCCCCCTCGTTCACTGGCGGCGCTGGAACAGCTGAGCGCCAATGGCATTCCTGTTGCGGTCGTGTCGGGCCGGCCGATCAGCCAGCTCGATGCGCTGTTCACGCCTCTGCAACTGCCCGCTGCCGGCGTGCACGGCGCCGAGCGTCGTACCGCTACTGGCGAGTTGCAAAACCTGACCCTCGATAACGATGTGTTCGACGCCATCCAACGCGAGCTGGCGCAAGCATGTGCCGAGCATCCTGGCCTGACGCTGGAGAACAAGGGCGTCGCCTTTGCGCTGCATTTCCGCCTGGCACCTGAGCTTGAAGAGACAGCGCGCGGCGTGGCCGAAGATTTTGTGGCCCGTTATGGTGAGGTGTTGGCGCTACAGCCTGGCAAGTGTGTGTTCGAACTCAAGCCGCGCGGCGCCAGCAAGGGCGAGGTCATCCGTACCTTCATGCAGGAGGCGCCTTTTGCCGGACGGACACCCGTCTTCATCGGCGATGACCTGACCGATGAGGCAGGCTTCTCGGTGGTCAACGAACTGGGCGGGGTCTCGATCAAGGTGGGCGCAGGTCCGACCGAAGCCATGCAGCGGCTGGCGTCAGTAGAAGCCGTTGCCGTTTGGCTCGACGGATTGCAGAGCACGCTGTTCGAGCCGCAGCAACATCCAATAAAACCAGACTGAAGCGAGAACTACATGAGCCGACTAGTAGTGGTTTCCAACCGCGTGGCGCCGATTAAGGCGGGGAAGGTCGCTGCTGGCGGGCTTGCAGTTGGCGTTCACGACGCATTGCGCCAGGCCGGCGGTATCTGGTTTGGCTGGAATGGCGATGTAAGCAGCACCCCGCAAACCCGTACCGAGACCGTTGGCAATATCACCTACGCCACGATGGGCCTCACCAAGCAGGATTACGACCAGTATTACCGTGGATTTTCAAATGCCACGCTGTGGCCGATCTTTCACTACAGGATCGACCTGGCGCGATACAACCGGCAGGAGTACGAAGGTTACAGACGGGTCAACGCCATGCTGGCGGAGAAACTGAAACCGCTGCTCGAACCTGACGACATCATCTGGATCCACGACTACCACCTGATTCCCTTCGCCGAAGCCTGCCGCCAGCTGGGCATCCGCAACCGCATCGGTTTCTTCCTTCACATTCCGTTCCCGCCTCCGGAAATCCTGACGGTCATTCCGCCGCACAATGAGTTGCTGAAAACACTTTGCTTCTACGACCTCATCGGCTTCCAGACGGAAACGGATCGGCTCGCCTTCCAGGACTACATGACCCGCGAAGTGCGGGGAATCCTTGAGTCCGATGGAAGCCTGACCGCGTATGGTCAGAATTTCCGCGCCGGGGTGTATCCCATCGGCGTTGTCCCGGATGAAATCCAGACGCTCGCCGAGTCCTACAAGGGCCGAAGCAAGCCCATGCGGCGCACCACGGACGTTGATCGCAAGAAGATCATCAGCGTGGACCGGCTGGATTATTCCAAGGGCCTGGTCGAGCGGTTCAAGGCGTACGAAGCGTTCCTGGACCGATACCCGGAGCATCGTCGCGCTGTCGAATTCATCCAGATTGCACCTACGTCGCGTTCGGACGTGAAGACCTATCAACACATTCGTCAGCAGCTGGAAAGCGCAGCGGGTCACATCAATGGCTGGCTGTCGGACCTCGACTGGACGCCCCTGCATTACCTCAACAAAAGCCATGATCGGAAAGCCCTGATGGGCTTGTTCCGCCAGTCCGACATTGGCTTCGTCACCCCGCTGCGCGACGGTATGAATCTGGTCGCCAAGGAATTCGTCGCGTCCCAGGACCCGGAAGATCCCGGCGTGCTGGTGCTATCGCGCTTCGCCGGGGCCGCTCGCGAGCTGACCTCAGCGCTGATCATCAACCCTTATGATTGCATCGGCATGGCCGAGGCGCTGGACCGGGCGATGCGTATGTCGCTCACCGAGCGCAAGGATCGCTACGAGCACATGATGCGGGCAATACGCGCCGCTGACCTGGACGCCTGGCGCGACAATTTCCTGCGCGACCTGCGCGCATTTTCCTCCCGCCCGAGAGCCGAAGTTCCTTCGAATCCGCTGTTCACCGTCTAATGCTGTGACGCACCGGTCTGCGTGCTTGTCAAAACGCCGACCGGTTCGTAACGTGCGTGTCGGAATGGAAGGGGCAGGCGATGAGCAACGAGCTTCAACAATTATTCGAGAACAATGCGCGCTGGGCTGAAGCGATCATCGAAGAAGACCCTACTTTCTTCACCAAGCTGGCCAAGCAGCAGCTGCCGGAGTACCTCTGGATCGGCTGTTCCGATGCCCGCGTGCCTGCCAATGAGATTGTCGGCCTGCTGCCCGGCGATCTCTTCGTTCATCGCAACGTCGCCAATGTCGTGCTGCACACCGACCTCAATTGCCTGTCGGTCATTCAGTACGCGGTGGATGTGCTCAAGGTGAAACACATCCTCGTCACCGGTCATTACGGCTGCGGGGGTGTTCGCGCTTCGATGCGTGACGACCAGCTCGGCCTGATCGACGGCTGGCTGCGCACCATCCGCGACCTGTACTACGAACACCGCGAGCACATCGCCAGCTTCCCCACCGAAGAAGCACAGGTGGATCGCCTCTGTGAGCTCAACGTCATCCAGCAGGTGGCCAACGTCAGCCACACCAACATCGTCCAGAACGCCTGGCATCGCGATCAGCCGTTGTCCGTTCACGGTTGCATCTACGGCATCAAGGACGGCATTTGGAAGAACCTCAACGTTACGATCAGCGGTCTTGATCAACTGCCGCCGCAGTACCGCCTCCGCACGCGTCGGCCGGTCTGATGGACGGGCGTCAGGGATGGGCTTTCGCAGGCCTGCTGCTCGCTGTGCTCTGCTGGAGCGGAAACGCGCTGGTGGCGCGCGCCTTTCACGATGCAATACCGCCGCTGACCTTGTCGTTCTGGCGCTGGGTGCTGGCGACCTGCCTGTTGCTGCCGTTTGTGGCGCGCTCCATCTGGACACACAGGGCCACACTACGCGCCGCCGGTTGGCGGCTACCGGTGATCGCCGCATTGGGCATCAGCAGCTACAACTCATTGCTGTACTCCGCGGCGCAAAGCACCGAAGCCATCAACCTCACCCTGGTCAACACCTGCCTGCCTCTGTTCACCTTCATCGGCGGCGGCCTGCTGTTGGGAGAATGGCCCGCGCGTCGCGCCTGGTTCGGCATGGCTATCGCCGCGTGCGGGCTGGTCTACCTCATCAGCCGCGGCAGCTGGGATGCGTTCACCCATCTGGCCTTCAAGACCGGCGACCTCATCATGCTCGCAGCGGTATTGGTATGGGCGCTGTATACCCTGTCGCTACGGCGCTGGGGCGCCTTTCTCCAGGTTCCGCCTCTGACACTGCTAGGCGTGCTGATGGCAATCGGTACGCCGTTTATCCTGCCGTTCTACCTGTTCGAGCTCAGTCATGTCGGGGGTTTCGAACCAAGCCCGATCAACCTCTCTGTCATCGCCTATACCGCGATTTTCGCGTCGCTGGTGGCTTATCTTTCCTGGAATCACGGCGTCAGAACCGTTGGCGCAGCGAAAGCAGCGATGGCGACCTACCTGATGCCGGTATTCACCGCCATTCTCGGCTGGCTGCTATTAGGGGAGGGCTTGCAGCTATTTCATTGGATCGGTGGCGGACTGATTTTTGCCGGCCTGCTGCTGGCAACGCAGACCCGCGTGCGCAGCGTGGTTTCGCGTTAGGTGATACACGCTCCGCGCTAGCCGGGCTCGTTGCTCGTATGCCGGGAATCCTTCATACGCCAACTTCAGAGCGGCTACAGGTAACGTCGGGTCGGCCCTGGCAAACTGCTTCCAGCGTGGTCAGCCGGTTACAGTCGGCTCCGATGTGAGTTTTCAATCACTCAAGCTACCTCCGACCACTGCGCGCGCCGCCGCGCCGAGCGCCGCCTTATACGCGCTAACCCCTATGCCAGAGGCCTTGGTGGCCTTGCTTCTGATTGGCCTTAGGCTGCCTGAGTCGCTACGCTCGAACCTGCTTTTCATATCCTCCACTTCACGTTGCATCAGAGGCCGTGTTGACTCCGACGATGAACGACTACGCTTTCAAGCTCGCCAGCTACTGGCGAAACTCTCTCGCCGATGCCGAAAACGGCAATGGCGCCTTGTCCCCAAGTCAGGCTGAAAAACTTACCGTTCTGCCTTCGGATTCCCTCGCGGCAGGGTGCCTTTCCGAGGCGCAGGTTAACCAGCTGTTCACAAACGAACCCGACGACAGACCTAGTATCGAGATCACCCTGCGCCCCTGGGTTTACCGGGCCCGCCGCGAGCATGGCCGGGTTCGCAACGGCCTGCCGGCAATCATCACTCCGGTTATCTGCCAGGTTTCGGTGAGTCGCGATGGTCGGCTCCATCCGAATGCGCAAACCATGATGCCCCGCGACATTCTCGAACCGCTGGATCGTGACAACTTCGCCATTGGCGCGCAGGCCGACCTGGATGCGTTCCTGTCCGCCGAATATGGCAGGCGGTTCGAGCCCCCGGCCGATGCTGAACTGAGTGACGAACAGCATCAGGACAACTGGTGCGAATATCTGCAGTTCTGCATGAAGATGTTCCGCGAAGTCAGCAACGGGTGGGACGGTAAGGCGGATGGCTTCGAGTTGGCCGACTTTGGCTACCTGTTCAAGGAGGAGAAGGTCGAGGGCTTCAGCCGCAATATCGTTGCGCTCTATGACTATCTGCGTGTTACCAGGCCAGAGGTGCCGCTGTTCGAGCGCTTCGCCCAGCGTGAGCGCAGCCCTGACGAACCTTGCCTCCCAGCCAATGGACTGTTTGCCGAACGACTCGCTCATGCGGGCGACGAATACGCCCTGGCGCCTGCCCAGCGGGACAGTCTGACCCATCTGCTGAATGGGCGATCCGGCGATATTCTCGCCGTCAACGGGCCGCCCGGTACCGGCAAGACCACACTACTGCTATCGGTCGTCGCGTCGCTTTGGGCCAAGGCCGCTGTGGCGGGCGGGGAGCCGCCGGTCATCGTGGCTAGCTCCACCAACAACCAGGCCGTAACTAACATCATCACTGCGTTCGGCAAGGATTTCTCGACAGGCAGCGGCCCGTTCGCGGTCCGCTGGTTGCCGGATATCAAGAGCTTTGGCGCCTACTTTCCCAAGGCGTCGGCGGACGCGGAAATGTCCCGCACGTACCAAACTCGGAGCTTCTTCACAGAGCTCGAGTCGCAAGACTACTTGGACAAGGCTCATCAGGTTTATCTCGCGCACGCCGCCGATGCCTTTCCGGACATGCAGAGCCCGAGCGTTGCGGACACGGTCGAGCGCCTGCGCGATGCGATCCGCGGTCGACAGCAACAGCTCGCGAATATCGAGCAGGCCTGGATCAGGCTGGTCGAGGCGCGCGATGCGATGCAGGCATTGCTGGGTAAAGACCCTCAGGCCGCTATCGCACAGCTCGACGCACAGCAGCGCACCTGTGCCGAGCAGTTGGCAGATGCCCAAACGCTGCTGGCTCGTTTCAAGCATTACCTCGCACATGAGCCGCTGCTCTACACCTTGTTCGGCTGGTTTGGCCCGGTTGCCGGCAAACGGCTGCGTCTGGCGAAACTGCAGTTCGATGAAACCGCGTCCGATCTGCAGCGTGCTGCCAGCGTGGGGGAAATCGAGGCCAGGTTGACCGCCGCTGTAGCGCAAGCCAGCAAGGCGCAGAAAACCGCCGAAGCGCAATTGCAGCAGGCTCAGGGACTGCAGCAGGCCGAACAGCGCCAGCTGGCGAACTGGCAGGGCGCGATAGCGGTATTGCCGATCCCCGCGGGCAAGCCCGCCACCGAAGTTACCCTCAACGATTGCGACAGCTGGGCGGACACCTCCCTGCGCTTCGAGATATTCCTGCTGACCACTCATTACTGGGAAGGGCGCTGGCTGATTGAGGTCGCCGAGAACCTGTCGGAGATTCTCAAAAGCCGTAACAAGACGGGTCGCAAGACCCTGGAGCAGAACTGGCGGCGCTGGATGAAGCTCACACCCTGCCTGGTTGCTACCTTCTTCATGCTGCCGAAGGAGCTGCGTTGCAAGCGGCATGACGGCAACGGTTTCGTGGACGCCTATGCACTCGACTTCATCGATCTGCTGATCGTCGATGAGGCCGGGCAGGTACTGCCCGAGGTTGCTGCACCGTCGTTCGCGCTTGCCAGGCAGGCGCTGGTGATAGGCGATACCCAGCAGATCGAGCCGATCTGGTCGATTCCGACGGCGGTCGATATCGGCAACCTGATCAGCGCGGGTTTACTGGCGCGCGACAACGTCGATGACGATTACGCCGCCTTCTGCGAAGGCGGGCGCAGTGCCGCCAATGGCAGCGTCATGGCGATCGCCCAGGCGACCAGCCGCTATCACTACGATCCTGATCTTGCGCGGGGCATGTATCTCTACGAGCACCGCCGCTGCTACGACTCGATCATCGAGTACTGCAACGCCCTTTGCTACAAGGGCAAGCTGCAACCGCGTCGGGGCCCGAAACCGGATGGCGGCCTGCCGGGGCTGGGCTACCTGCATATCGACGGCATCTGCCAGCAGAGCCACGGCGGCAGCCGCCATAACCTGCTGGAGGCGCAGACGATCGCCGCGTGGCTCAAAGCCAACGAAGCTGATCTGACAGAACGCTATGGAAAGGAACTGTGGGAAATCGTTGGCGTGATCACACCGTTCGGTGCGCAGACGCAAGCGATCACCCACGCGTGCGCAGCGTTAGGTATTAGCACCGGTAAGGGTGATGGAGAAATGACGGTGGGTACGGTCCATTCCTTCCAGGGCGCCGAGCGGCCGGTGGTGATCTTTTCCTCGGTCTACTCCAAGCATGCCGACGGCCAGTTCATCGACCGCAGGGACAGCATGCTCAACGTGGCGGTATCGCGCGCCAAGGACAGCTTTCTGGTATTTGGCGACATGGACTTGTTCAGCCAGCAACCAGTCAGCAAACCGCGTGGGCTGCTGGCTCAGTTTCTATTTGCTGATCCGGCGAGCGAGCTGATTTTCGAGCTGCAGCCCAGGCAGGACTTGCAGACGCCACGTACCGGTCTGATCCACCTGCATGACGTTGCGGAGCACGACGGCTTTCTGAAGCAGACGCTGGAAACGGCTCGCCATCAGGTACAGATCGTGACGCCCTGGGTGATCGAGCGGTGGTTGCAGCAGAGTGGTGCCCTGGACCTCCTGGGCCACGCGGTGCAGCGCGGCGTTCAGGTCACTGTGTATACCGACCTGCGCTTCAACACCGGCATCAAGCGCACCGAGCCCAACGGCGATCCGCAACGCATCGCCGAGTTCAGGGACGCGATCGCCGCGCTCAGGGCTCGCAGTGTCGAGGTACGCATCGTCCATAAAGTGCACAGCAAGATCGTCATGGCCGACGACGAACTCTTGTGTGTAGGTTCGTTCAACTGGCTGAGCGCGCAACGCCATGGCGACTATGTGCACCACGAGACATCCATGGTCTATCGCGGCGCGGATGTCAGCGGTGAACTGGCAGTCAACCGCACCAGCCTGATGCAACGGGTGGTTCGCCCTGGCGATATTTAGCAGCCGCAACTCAAATGGATTTTCCACCTACGGCGTGCCGCCGCTCGGTAGAAGGATTGACCCCTTTGGCTTCGAACTGTCCGGACAATTGTCCATGATCGGTCTCCCCGCTGAAGCTCGCTGATATGCGGTATCCAGGCGATACATGTCGACGGCGCGGGGCTACAGACCGGGTCGGGACAGCGTGGGTGTGACGTCGGAATGGCAGTCAAGCCTTGATGGGAACCGTGTGGTGGGTTGAGCCACGACCGGGGATCCAGAAAGCCATGCGGGGCTGGAGCGCGCGCGATGGCAGCAATGCCCTCTTTTCCAAGCTGGGTGAGGCGCAGTGGTCGATAGCGCATCAGCGTTCAGCTTTCAACGCCGCACATTGGTTGCGCGGCGTTGAAGGGGCATTTATTGCGCGCGGTAGATGCCGCACAGCTTGTGGCCGTCAGGGTCGCGTACATAGCCCAGGTGAATCGCGCCGAGGCTGCTTTCGCGCAGTCCCGGCGGCTCCTCGCAGGTGGTGCCGCCGTGAGCGACGGCTACGTCATGAAATGCCTGGACCTGCTCGGGAGAGTTGCATTTGAAGCCAATCGTGCCGCCATTGCCTACGGTCGCTTCTTCACCGTTGATGGGCTCAGTGACACCGAACAGGCTCCCGTCGTGTCGGTAGAAGAGGCGGGTATGCCCGGAGGGGCCCGTGTTGCGGATCGGCTCGCCTGCGCCGAGTAGGCCGAGCACGGCATCGTAGAACCGCTTCGACCGTTCAATATCATTCGAACCGACCATTACATGGTTGAGCATGGGGGCCTCGCTAGGTGGTTTGGGTTGTGCGGCTATCGAGCGTGCAATGTAGCACCGGCACGAAGCGGGTGGTCAAACGGCGGATAGGGGGGCGGATAGGGGGGGCGGATCAGGGTGTACAGCGTCATCCCGCGTCGGCTCGTTCAGGGCACCCACAATCCTGGCAGGCCTCGGTCGCTAACCTAGTGGCGGCTCTCCGTCTTTTCCGGCTTCCCTGTATCGAGCCCGCAGCACTTCGGCCAGTCGCTGCATGGCCAGGTCTTCGCCGTGGAAAAGGCGACGCCGCAGCCACTCTTTCATGCCGGCAAAGAAGCCGACCAAGTTGCCTCAGGTGGAACGCGGTTACGGTACTGAGAGTGCGCACGGTCGGCTTGTTCGCAGATACCCTTCGACTCGCCGATCACTGACTTCTTGTGGCCCGGATGTAGACGTTTAGAGCCGCAAAAATAAGCTGTCCCTTTTTCTCTCTGTCCGTATCTACGATGTGCACCACAGTTGATCTTTTTCAGAATTGGAGAACGTGCGTGTAGTACGATCATCACCAGAATTTTACGCAGCTGGGCCAGAAAGCAGCCGGCCCACCAGACTTGGTTTGACCCAGAGCAGCCGGCAGTACACGACTACTGGGCCCCGGTGCGCAGCAACGTCCACGCATCTTCAATACCTTCCGTTGCCTGGTGAAGGCAAATGGCCAATACTTGCCTATGGCTTAGCCAAAGCCCTCCTTTTCCGATCCGCATACTGCAATGTTGTCGCAGCTACGGGAGCTCTTATGGTTGCGCCTCATCCCGCCAACGAAGTTGAGCGTCTGCAACTTCTTCACGCGCTTCAGATCCTCGACACCGATCCAGAGCCCGTTTTCGATCGTTTGACCCGCCTGCTCGCCCACACGCTCGGCACGCCAATCGCGCTGGTCTCGCTGATCGATGAGCACCGTCAGTGGTTCAAATCCCGCGTCGGGCTCAATGTTAGCGAGACCCCTCGTGACCAGGCGTTTTGTGCACACGCGATCCTTGATGGCGAACCGCTGTTGGTCGTTCCCGATGCGTATCGAGACGAGCGCTTCGCAGATAACCCGTTGGTATTAGGCGCACCGCATATTCGCGCCTACGCCGGTGCGCCAATCCGAACCCAAGGAGGACTGGCGCTCGGTACGCTGTGTGCCATTGATACGCGACCGCGTGCGTTCACTGCGGTCGAACTACAGATTCTCCAGGATATGGCAGGCATGGTCGCCCGCGAGATGCACCTTCGCGAGACTCTGTTGCTGGCCCGCTCGCAGCTAAGTCAGGCCGACGAACTGCTGGTGGAAAGCGAGGAGCGCTACCGCTCGGTATTCGAGCTTGCTTCGGTGGGCATAGCAATCGTCGCGCCCGATGGCACTTGGCAGAGTGTCAACGAGCCTCTGTGTCGCATCGTTGGTTACAGCGCCGCCGAGCTTCTGAAGATGACTTTCCAGGACATTACTCACCCGGAAGACCTGGACGACGACCTAGACCTGGTGCGCAAGCTCGCCTCGGGCGAGTTAGATGCGTATCACCTAGAAAAACGCTATGTGCACAGGGAAGGCCACGCGGTCTGGATCAAGCTGAGCGTTAGCAAAAAGCTCTCCGCGCAAGGTGAACTTGAATATTTCATCGCTGTAATCCGCGACATCCAGGCGCGCAAGGAGGCGGAAGAAGGGCTTGCCGTGCTCCGTCGGGAACTGGAAGCGCGGGTGCAAGAGCGTACCGAACAGCTATCGCAGTCCAATCGGGAACTCCGCACTGTCATAGATAGCCGGCAGCGGGCCGAACAGGAGGCCCGAGACCGTGAGGCCGAACTGGCAACCGTTATCGAGCATGCCACTGACGCATACATCAGCCTTGACCAGAATGGCGTCGTACGAGCATGGAATCGGGTGGCTGAAGAAACCTTCGGCTGGAGCATCAGTGAAGCGATTGGACATACGTTAGACCAATTGATCGTTCCGTCGGAGATGCGGGCGGCGCACCGTGCGGGGATCGCGCGCTACTTGGCAATAGGCGAATCAACATTGCTCGGTCGCCGGCTGGAGCTGCCGGCGTTACGCAAGGACGGCTCGCACCTGACCGTCGAAATGTGCGTCCGCGCGTTGCACTTGGGCGGCAAGACACTGTTCAGTGCGTTTCTGCATGACATATCTGAGCGCAAACTCCATGAGGCTCAGCGGGAGAGCGAGGCGCGGCACGATGCACTAACAGGCCTGTTGAACCGCCGCGGGCTCACCGAACTACTACCGATTGCATTGTCGCGGGCTGACCGCTCGGTTTCCGATCTAGGCTTGCTATTTATCGACCTCGATGGATTCAAGGCTGTGAACGATACCTTCGGGCACGAAGCCGGAGACGAGTTGCTGCGCGCAGTCGCTGTGTTATTGCAACAGTGCGTACGGGAGACCGACAGCGTGGTACGGCTGGCCGGAGATGAGTTCACCGTGCTGCTAGAGGGCTTGGCCAACTGCGAGTCTGATGCACGTCTGGTGGCCGAAAAGGTGCTCGCTGCAATAGCTCAGCCGATCAGTACCTCGCATGGCCTGGTTAACGTGAGCGCCAGTATCGGCATTTCCTGTTACACAGCCGGTAGCGATAAAGACGCGGCGCAACTGATGCGTGAAGCGGTCGAGCGCATGTACCAAGCCAAGCGCGCGGGCAAGGGACGGGCGTTTTCATGGGACGACGCCTCGCGCGCTGCTGTCCTCTAGAGACAGTGGCCGTCACGCTTTGCGTTGCCGGGTGCTTAGACGCTGACAGAGCAAGACCAGAGCTATTCCTCACAGCTGGCCTGAACCAACCCACCCCTCGGCCTTGTGCAAGCCGATGGGCTGCTGGAGACAGTAAGTGTTCGGCTTCACTAGATCAACGACAAAAGGGGGCGCGTTTATGTTCTGAGAACAAGCGTTCCGGTGGGGCTGGGGTTTTTAACCCTGCTTCCCAGCCCACGGCGCAACGATTTGCAAATCTCCAACAAGCAGCTGAGCTGCAACCATCCACACCACCGCACCTATCAACGCCAACGACAGATGCCCAACCACGATGCCGATCGCGATCTGTTTCCAAAGTCCGGCATGTTTGTCAGCGTTGGCGGGAACGGCTAGGTAGGGCGTTTCGCGCTCTGCGCGGAGGTTGTCGAAATCGTCTCTCATGGTGCGCTCTCGGTGCGGTTGGCTAAACGGCGGCCAAAAAAAAGGGTTCAGCTTTCGCTGAACCCTTTCTTGAATTGGTGGCTACGCAGGGACTTGAACCCCGGACCCTAGCATTATGAATCACCTGGCTTTCGCCCTGCAACACCTTAACTACCCTTGGATTGCGGCTTTCAGCTTCCCGCAACCCTGGCTAAGCCAGAGCTTTCCAGAACGCTTGGCTGATGTAGTCTCGCCGATCAGAGGTTGCTTGAATTGTTGGGGAAGGGTAGGTTGCTGCTTCGTGGCAAATGGCCATAATTGCGATGTGGTCGTACGTTGGTCTGCTAAGCCTTCCATGACTGAGCGTTCTCTGTTATCTAGAGCGCCCTAAGCTAGGAGTCTAAAATCGATTTTCTTGGTGAGCTTAGGTAACTAAGGTTTTGAAATATGGTTTTGGTCAGGGAAGCTGCGCGTTTATTCAACAGCAAGGAGCTAGCAGCTGTAGCATCCGGGGAGTTTGATTTTCTACTTAAAGTTGCTTCTCGATATAGGGAGCGACTGGATGAAAACTTCCTGGTTCGCGATGTTTTTGAGTGCTGTTTTAACGACTTCAAAGATAGCTACAGGAACGAGTATTACTTTAAAAATCTTGTGGCTAGGAAGATACTGGTCGGTCGCCACTCGTTAAAATCTGCGACTATGGTTAGTGAGTTCAGAGTTGGCCTCAATAAGGCTGACTGCGTGATTTTAAATGGATCCAGTACATGTTATGAGATTAAATCAGAATATGACAGCTTAAGCAGGCTTCCTGAACAGCTTGACTCATATTTGAAGATATTTGATAAAGTATTTGTAATAACCACTGAGAACCATCTTTCGAAAGTTACCAAGCTTGTGCCTGCCTCAGTGGGGATTTTAAAACTAGGAAAGCGGGGGGCTTTAAGTGAGGTCAAGCCGGCAACGCTATCCAACCAAGATGTTGATGTTGAGATGCTAATGTCCTCAATCCGAAAGACAGAGTATCTCATGCTTGTTGAAAACATATTTGGTAAAGCGCCTGGTCCACTTAACGGCTCCACCTATGATGCTTGCAAGCAAATGCTCGAATTGGTCGACTCCTCAACGTTAAGAGCCGCCTTTTGCAAAACGCTAAAGACAACAAGAAAGATTGATGAGCGCTTTGCGTGCGCCCTGCCTGACAATATGCTAGCTGCCGCAATAGAGTACAAGTTCTCGGCCGCTAACAGAGCAGGTTTAATCGATAACCTAAACTTAGCTTTTAGTAAGGATGCTATATGTATCACCCGATCCTCCGAGGAAAGCGGCATGAGCTGAAGGCAATTAGAGAGCTTGCCTCCCTGCCTGTGGCGAATAAGTGCAAACCTTTGCTTGAGCCCGTCAACCTAGCTTTAAGAGACCTTGCGGCAACCATTGGTGACCTTTACTCGAAAGGTATGGTGCCTTTTGTAATTGTTAATCCTGGTTTGGGTGATTTTAGAGGCCGTCAGGCCAACATCCTGCAAGACCTTCAAACAGCACCAGAATCGAAAGGTAAGTTCGTTCCTTGTGTCAAGATAATGAACTCTTTTGATACTGCTGCCGCTTCTGTTCTTCAGGCAACACCGGGCGCCGCCGCTTACTTAGTATCCGACGCGTCTCATAACATGATCCCGATGCTTAATTCTGCATCCTGTACATTCGTGAACCCGCTAAGGGTCGACAATGCAATCCTCAGCATGCTTGGCAATGTGATTGTATACACAGACTGTTTTGGCAAACAGCGTAGAAATGCGGATTACCCTGACATTTCGTTCTATTCAAGCTTACACAACAATTATAGGGCTTACCCTAATGCTGTAGGTTTTGGAGATTACACAGTATTGAGCGAAGAGTACTCTGAAGCTGGCGGTCCGGCATATGTGGTAGCGATACACATGCCATTTATTGAAAAATCATCTCCAAACACCATGTATGTAAAGCACTTTTGCTCGACAATTCTTTCTACATCCCCATCTAACCCTGAAGACAAGTTTCATGAGGCCCTGGCGCAATTCATGACATTTGACGCTGCTAATCCGGGATTGTTTGATCGAACCTGGGGGATGTCAGAGTTTCAAGCGCGAAGCGCGGCTCGTCATTACCCAGGGCTCGGCGTAGTAAAAGAACTGTCGGTTGAGCACCACATGGAGACTATTTGTAATTTTATCTAGCTGTAAGGAGGCATCTACTGCCTCCTTTTTAGTTAGCGTGGCGCATTACGCTGCGGATCAGGGTGGGAATGGGTCTTAGTTGACCAGCAAGAGCGGCAGATGAGAGACCGCTTTCCACCCTACTGCGCTTAGCCTTGTAGAACTCGCGTCATAAGATTAGCGCGGTCCAGTTCGCTATTAATCACATGCATCTTCTTATGGCAGTTCGGGCATAGCGCGACAGTGTTCTCCACCGTGTCAGCCCCACCATCGGCAAGCCACTCAATATGATGTGTCTCGAGATAGGGGCTACCGTCTTTCCGCTTGAATGGCGCGGGTTCCTGGCAAAGTTCGCAGTTGCCCTTAGCACGACGCTTGGCGTTCTCCGCTACCCAGGGCGAGCGCTGATAGACGGTAACGCTGGCGTTGCGTTTGCCAACGACGGCTTGCCCTTGCTTCTTTGCTAAAGCCTCGACTTCGGTGTCGCTCAGGTAATGGGCTTGTTTCTCTTTAACCTGGGCAAGCGCCTTGAGGGTGGCCTCCGGAATTGCCGGTGCATAACCCGACTTCAAACGCAGCGGGAAAACCCATACGGAACGTTCTTGTCCATCTGAATCCGGTTGTTGCTCCTGATAGGGGGCGGCCGCCAGGACAATCTCACCGATATATGTGTATACCCGTTTGGTAAACACCTCGAACAAGTGAACCGAAACGCCATTGGTGGGCGACTCGTTCAATGTCTTGTTCTGGTGGAATTCGAGAGACTGAGGACCGCGCTGTCCCATGCCGGTGTAGTGCAGCACGTTGTCGATCCAGCGATCGTCATAAACCGACTCAACATGATTCGAAACGATCACCAGGGTGTTAGTCCGCTTCGATCGACGCATACCTCCCTGAGGACCGCATAGAAACGTCGCGGTTAGTTCGTCGTTGTCCAGCGTTGAGCCCGGCGTCGGCGCGTTGAAGTTATCCATATTTTCGGATGATCTCCTCAGCAATAGGAATGTCTGCGGGTGCCAGTTCATAGCCCAGCAGATCTTGAGGCTTCACCCACTCGGCTTCGTCATGTACCTGCAGAGTAAACACGGCTGATCGAAGCGCGACGATCACAGCAATTAGCTCGATCGTCCCGCCTGGATAGGTAAATGCGGAAGTGGTGAGAATTTCGCCGGCATCGGATTCGACGCCGAGTTCTTCGCGCAGCTCCCGGACGATGCAGCTTTGGGGCGTTTCGCCTGGCTCAAGCTTTCCGCCTGGAAACTCCCACATACCAGCCAGCTTTTCCCCGGGTGCACGGCGAGTGATCAGTACCATCCCTTCTAGGTGGATCACTGCTGCTGCTACTTGGCTTGCCATAGACGCTTACCACTCCTTAACTCGCAGCCCATCGATGCATTCCTTTACGTCGTCATCAATGACGTTTCCAGGCTTGATGCAGTCCTTCATGGTGCGCCGAACCCCACGATTGGCTTCGCGTTCGCGTCGGTCCTGGGATCTGAGGTTGGCTCGGGCGGCTTCGCCCATGGGGCCTTTTGAGCCAGCAAAGAACTCGTTCACCAGTTCCTGCATACCTTTGCCGTAGGCTTCGGCAGCAGGCCGCATCGCATCACCGACCTGAGTGGCAATGGGTTTTGATTCGTCAGCGAGGGCAGGGCTTGAGGCTAACGCCAGTGCCAGCAAAGTCCGTTTCATTGATCTTCTCCATTCCTTCGGGCGTACCAGCGCCTAGCTACTTTATGAGTGATCGCTATCCCGCGTTTGGATTGGCCAAGTTTCGGTTGGCTTCATCATATTCAGGGCTTGTCTGGCCACACTCGGGCGCGGTCTCTCCAGTTACAAGCCACAGCGCATATTGAGGAAACACCTTCACCACTGCCTCGATCTCTGCATCAGAAAGGCGCGCCTTACCGTTGCGAATGTTCCCCCACCGATATCGATCGATGCCGGTCTCTTTCTCGAACCAGACACTTGTTCGGTTGCTATCAAAAAGGCTTATAAGCCGAGCTTTTATCATTCTAAAAAGATCTACTTAGTAGCTTGTACTCAGTAAAGCATGAGTCATAATGGCCTCAGCTTAGTAAGTATTACTTAGTGGTCGATTGGATGATTATAGGGCAAATACTATGGAACAGTCTGGTGTAGCGGGGTTAACAATCGAAGGGCAGGCCGAACGGATCGTCAGCTTCCGAGAAGCGCCGTTCTGCACGCAGCTCGTGCTGGCCGAGATGATGGGTGTCGAGCAGATCACCGAGGACGTGGTTCGCGGGTGGGTGGAAACCTACACCCTCCCGACGGTAAAGATTGGTCGCCGCCGCGTCATCAACCTGCACCGCATCCGCCGCGATATCGAGCGGGGCAAGTCGGTGTTCTGCCAGGGGGATTACGCCGATGAGTAATCGCCCCTGCACCCTGCGCATCGCCTCGCTGCATGGCCCGAGCCAGCTTGTGAAATGGAATGTTCTGGCGCAAGGCAAGTCGCGCACCGAATGCCATCGCCATATAGATGCCGTGGTTTCCGAGATCGTCGCTGACGATCCGCTGGACTCACTGCTTGCCCAGGAAAGCGCCCGTGAGCGCTTCCAGATCATCCGCGAAGGGTGGTACGCCCGATGATGACCATCGTTACTGCTCCCAACGGCGAGGGCATGACCTATGACGTATGGCCGCAAGCCTCCGCACGTACCGGACTGCGACTGCTCTGTCTGCTGGTCCGGTCGCGAAGTGGCGAAACCCGCTCGCTCCCGGTCCACACCCTGCGCCCAATGCCGCCCCGCATCTGTGCAGCCGATTCGCACAACAAGGATGGGCAAGATCGCTGGTGTCTGGACAGTCCTCGCCTCGGAATGGGCGGTGATACCGGCCTCTACCTGCGAGAAACACACGCCACCATCCCGACCGCCGAAGTATTGGAGCGTTGTGTTCGACACCGGCAAACCCACGCCCTACGTGCCAATCCACGAACCGCTCGAGCTGGAGGCCTGAGCCGTGGCTAATCAAGAAGCACACGCTGACATCTTCTGGCGCGTCTATCTGCCCATCGCGTTGCTTGCGGTGGTGATCTTCGGCTTCCCCTGGTTAGCGATGAAGATCAGCGAGCACCGCGACGGAGCCAAGCCCGACAGCGTTCCCACCAATACAACCAACACCGAGGCCGAACAGGTCCAGGGCCGCGCTCCCGGCTTGTCCGAACACGCTTCACCGTTCGGAAAAACGGAAGCACGGGCGGAGCGCACCCTTGACCCTGCACAAACAGAAAAGCCTTCGCTCGTGAGTGTGGGGCAGCTTCTCCGCCCCGCGCTCCCGAGCCCTCGGCGGCAAGAGTGGGATGACAAGGGCAAAGCCCTTGGTGTTAATCAACTATCGATGAAATTAATAGTACGAAAGTTTAAACACCAGACTATCCCACTCTATTCCATAAACTAACGGCAACTATGAAGTTCGTTTTCCGGTGATAAAAACGTTTTCCAAGCGTGTATAACTAGTATCACAAACCCGTTGTAAGCCGCGTAAACCCTGGCGAGAGGAGAACTTTAACAGTTCCTCGGCCTGGGCTCTCTCGGCCCGCAAAAAGGCAAACCCACGCACTAAGCGTAACTAACTGAGGTAACACAACATGGCACGTTCAACTATGGAAGTTGCATTTCTCGGCACTCAGAAGCTCGCATTCAGCCAGAACGGCACCGAAGTGAAGATCGTTAAAGTCTTCTACGGCGATGAGCCGGACGGCCAAACCGAAAACGGCTTGTCCATCGTCAGCATGGACGTTCCCCTGGAAGTGGCCGATGAGGTGTTTGCCTCCGGCGCCAACTTCGAACCGCTGGAAACCGTGCGTATCCATTTCGAGATTGCCCGGGCAGGCAAGCAGAAGGGCAACAATCTCTGCCTCCATCTGGAGTCCGCGAAGACCAACGCCACCCAGGCCAGCAAGCCCACTCAGCAGCCGACCCAACAACCCGGCAAACCTGCGACCGGCACTCAGCCGGAACCAGCCAAAGCCAACTAAGGGGAGGGGCGGACCATGCTGATGGGTGACCGCGTTATCTGCGACTGCTGCGGCAACGACATGGGCAAGCTCATGAGCCTTCCCGCACCGCAAAGCGATCTGCTGCCCGATCTGCGGTTGCCGCCCCATTTCGCCGTCTGCCCCGACTGCGAACCCCTCGAACAAGCCGCCGACCTCCTAGAGGCCGGTGCATGAATTTCCTCGCCTGTGACGGTGACTGGCTGCAAGGCGCTGACGGTACGCCTGTCTGCTCCGGGTCGCTGGTCGCCCTCACGGTCGAGGAAATGCAGAGCCTCTACGGCGCTGCACTGTCCTGGGAACAGGTCTCCGAACTCCAGGCAGAAGCCATCGTGCTCTTTGCCACCGTGTTCGGTTTTCTGGTCCTCAAAAAAGTCCTGAAACAGTGAGGTATCACCCATGCAACTGAACAAGCACTTCATCAAGAAAATCGGCGTTGGCGCTGCTGCCGCGCTCTCCACTTTGGCTGGCACCGTCTACGCAGCCGTTCCACCGGAAGCAACCGGCGCACTCGATGAGGCCGGCACCGATGTCGGCACCATCGGCTGGGCCGTCTTCGCCGTGATCATCGCCGCCATGGCGTTCAAGTACATGCGCCGCGCCCTGTAAGCCGGGGTTGCGCACCGCACGTGCCGAAGCAAACAAACCCCGCTCCGGCGGGGTTTTCACTTCCGAGGGAACGCCAATGAGCTACCAACTGTACGTCCTGATCCTGACCACCCTGGCGTTCTATCTCGTGTTTTTTGGGCGGGTGTGAAGGTGGATAGTTCACTCTTTAGAACAAGTCGCGTGATAGCGTCCTTGGTGTGCTTAGCGTTTTCGGTACTTTTTTCTCAGGGAGTTAGTGCCGCTAATTATTATTGGTATGCACCCCAATACGCGACGCCAACTGCTGCTTGCAATGGAATTCCAGAGAACTGGGAGGCTGGTTATAAAGCGCTGTGGAGTAGCGGAGATATAGTCCTTGCATCTGTTTCATACTACAGTGCCAATACATATCGGTGCTATTACGAGCGTAAGAACGGTACTCATTTTAGTTCTACTCCTGTTAGTAGATATGGCGATTCCTGCCCAGAAGGAACCGTTAGCAATCCCGCCACTAGCCTTTGCGATCCGTTGCCCGACCCGCCGAACCCATGCGAATCAACCAACGGTCAATCAACAACACACGAACATCTAATGAAGCCGGCAGTCGGTCAGCCGACTATCGATCCTCCTGGTTCCATCTGCGCTAATTCCTGCGCCTACGCCTTTTCCTTCACCGCACCTTCAAATGTCTACGTCTATAAAAGCGGTTCGCCTGCCGGTGTGTTCGGTGTGTACACCTATAAAAGTGCAGGCCTGCAATGCACGGGCGGCGAATCGCCTTATCAGGCGCCCGGCAACCCAACCGAAGGCGATACGCAGGACCCCGACGACACCCCACCGCCGGACCCTGACAACAGCTGCCCGACCGGCTACGTCTGGAATGGCACCTTCTGCTCATTGCCGCCTGACCCCACCGATCCGACAGATCCCACGAACCCAACCGACCCCACAGATCCGACCGACCCTGGTGATGGCTCCGGTGGTGGCGGCTCGGGTGGTGGTGGCGGGTCCGGCGATGGCTCGGGTGATGGTTCCGGTGACGGCAGTGGAGACAGTGATGGCGATGGTTCCGGTGACGGAGATGGAAGCGGCGATGGGGATGGCAACGGCTCGGGGGATGAAGGCGATCCCGAGGAAGAAGAACCCACTTCATCGGTGGGTGGTGAAGCCTGCACTGCTGCGCTTACCTGCGAAGGCGATGCTGTTCAGTGCGCCATCCTCAGGCAGCAGAAAGAGCTGCGTTGCCATGCCGAAGAACAGGCCGATTTCGATAAGAAGAAGAGCGATATCGAAGGGCTGTTTCAGGGCGAACAGTTCGAACTGAAAGAAGCCGAGGTCAACGCGCCCAGCTTCATCAACAGCGCCGGTCGCTTTCTGCCGTCCGGCTGCCCTGCACCCGAGAGCATGAACCTCCGTTCAAACGGTGGCCGCACCCTGCAAATCAAGTACGAACCTCTGTGCCAAGCGGCTACGGATATGTCCTGGCTAATCGTGGCATTCACCGCAATGTTCTGCGCCGTCTATGTCGGCCGCGCCTTTGGAGGTGCCTGATGCATTTCTACTACCTCGCTGTACTCGCCGTAATGATCGTCAAACCGCTGGTAATGATGGTCCTCCGGGTGCTTGGCATCGGCATGGTCAGCTACTTAGGTATCAACTTCGTCATTGGCCAGGCGAAGGACTACATGCTCGCCAACATGGGCAACGTCGCCCAGTCGATTCAAATGGTCTTGGGGCTGGCGAAGATCGATGTGGCGCTGAACATGTACTTCGCCGCGATCACCACTCGGATGGTGCTGACCGGCATCGACAAGCTTGCCGACCGCCGTACCAAGCTCGGCAACGTCACCACCTTCACGGCCTGATCCCATGCTTATCATCCGCACGGGTAAGCCGGGGCACGGCAAGACCCTAAACACCATCCGCGAAGTCGACCAGAGCGCCCACGCCCAGGGGCGCGTCGTCTACTACCACAACATCAACGGCCTCAAGCCCGAACAGCTCAAGGCGAGCTGGTTCGTGTTTGAAGATCCCGAAAAGTGGTTCGAGTTGCCTGCCGACGCGATCATCGTGGTCGATGAGGCCCAAGGCTGGTTTGGCTCACGCGATCCACGGGCAAGGCCACCCGAGCACATCACCCGCTTCGAGACGATGCGCCACCAAGGCCACGAAGTGCATCTGGTGACTCAAGACCCGCGCTACCTCGATGTTCACCTTCGCCGCCTGTGCAACTCGCATATCCACTATTGGCGCGTCTTCAAATCCTCGCAGCTGCTGCGCTTCGAGTCGGAAGTGGTGGTGGAAAAGGTCGAGGTGAAATCCAGCTTCAAGGATGCCGACAAGAAGTCGCTGCGGCTGGATAAAAAGTACTTCGGTGCCTACACCAGCACGAACGCTAAGCACCACTTCCAAACCAAGGTGCCGACCAAGTTCCTGTTGGCCGCGGCGGTGATCATCGGGGCGGGGTTTCTGGTGTACCGCGCGTATGCGCGCTATGAACAGGAAAAGACCGCACCTGATTCGGCAGACCAGATCGGCGCGCCGATTGAATCTGAAAGCATGGTCGATCAGGCGAAAAGCGTCGTTGGCTCCTTCATCAACCCCATCGGCGCACAGGGCCAGGAACAGCCGCAAACGCTTGAACAGTATCTCGGTTCACGTGTGCCCCGGATTCAGGATGTACCCGGCTCAGCGCCGATCTATGACCAGCTGAACACTCCGCAGTCCTTCCCCAAGCCCGTCTGCATCGCCACCAACGACCGAGCGCTCATCAGCCGCAACCGACGGCGAATGAGCATTGGCGATACCGATGACGGGCTGACCGGCTGCCGATGCAATTCCCAGCAAGGCACGTTGCTGCAGGTGTCGTTCGAGTTCTGCATGACGGTTGTGCAGAACGGCTACTTCGACCCGACCAAGCCCGACCGAGGCTCGATGCAAGACCAGAACCGGAACAACCAGCTACCGGCACCGCAGCCGGTTGCACAGCCTCGCCAGGAACAAAGCGAGCCCCAGGGCACGCGTTTTACGCATGTTCCGTATGTGAAGGGGGAATTCCTGTGGTGAAGACCGTCAGCGCGTCCTTGGCACGCACGGCGAGGCACGAGCCGGCGTGCTGCGCGCGCTGACGTCCCTGTAGCACGTCAGATAAATCAAACAGAACAACCTTAGTAACCCATAGTGAAGGGGAAACAAAATGGCCAACAAAGACTTCAAACGAATCGATCTTCTCACCGGATTGGAAGACAGCCGAAGCCGGTTGTTCGTCGACCCGGGCACCGCTCGGATAGTCGATCTATCCAGCGTCCGCTTGTTGCATTGCGGCGTGGATACGGTCCGCCAGCTGTATCGCGGACTGATCCGTCCCGAAATCATGGCGCTGTTCGAGAAACCGGGCGTCATGGTCGAGTTTGCTGGAGAGTTCTGGCACGCCGGTCGTGTTGGCCGGGACTCGGGCTACCAGTACAAGCTCCAGAATGCTGACCTTGGCATCATCCTGCTTATCAAAAATTTCAACGCCAAGCTGGAGCAGATCGGCCCACACCTGAAAATCGAAGTATCGCCGCACGCCATCGACGCGCTGTCGCCTGAGCGTCTGCAAGAGCGGATGGACTACTACGCCGCAGCCGTCATGACCAACCGCGAACGCAACCAGTGTGCTGTCCATCTCGCACTGGATCTCCAGGGTTGGACGCCTCCGGCTGACTTGACCGCCCGCATGCACTGTCGCGCCCGCGCTAACCGGGATATTTCGGGCATCAAAGAAATCCAGTGGACCATGGAAGCAGCCACCTACGGGCGGGGCCAGTCCTATCTATTTGGCTCTGCCGGGGGCGTTCAACTCGGCATCTACAACAAGACACTTCAGGCGCGTTCCCATGACAAGCTCGACTATTGGGAAAGCGTCTGGCGTCGTCGTGACTCTCTGGACCAGATAGACCCGGACAACTACGACCCGGCTCAGGACGTGTGGCGCGTCGAGCTGCGTTATCACCACTCAGTCATTCAGCAATTCGCGAGTGGCTCCGTGGATGTGAAGACCGGGCAAGCCATTGATATCGACTCTTTTGCGGCGTTTTCAGCCCATCTAGACGGCCTCTGGCGCTATGGCCTGGGCCAGTTCAAATTGCTTGCCCGTCCTGGCTACTTCGAGCCGATCTGGACCCTCATCCGTGATGACGTGCGGGTGGATGTGCCGGTCGATTCCCTAATTGATGAAACCCAATACAAGCGGTACTACAAGACCTCTCGCGGCTTCTCTGGCAAGAACGTGGAGCTGTTCCTGGGAAACTTCGTAAGCCTGCTGGCACGGGAGCGAGTGGGCGCTAAAACCGCATTTGATCGATTGAAGGAATGGGAATGCTGGCCGGTCATTCGTGACCACTATGCGGCCAAGGATATGAGCGAGCGTGACCTGTACAAGCACATCAAGACACTGCTTCAGGAACGTCATGTTCGATGGGGTAGGGCGGTATGACAGCTCGGAAAGACGGCAAAACCTGGACGGCTGACTTCTATGAGAATGGCCGGGCAGGGCGGCGTATTCGCAAGAAAGGATTTCTGACGAAGGCAGCAGCTCAGCGCTATGAATCCGAGTTCTTTGCGACCTTCAAGCTCACAGGCCGACCGCTAGATGATCGCCTTTCTGACTTGGTCACCCTGTGGCATTCGCTGCACGGCTGTTCGCTGAAAGACGAGAAAACACGACTGTCACGAACACTCGCAGTTGCTGAACGGCTAGGTGACCCTCTGGCTTCTGAGTTCGATGCCCTGGCATGGGCACGTTATCGTCAGCGCCGACTCAAGGAAGCCTCTCCGCACACCGTCAATCACGAACAGCGCTATTTGTCTGCCGTGTTTTCCGAGTTGATTCGCCTTGGCGCCTGGGTGGGTAAGAACCCGCTGGCCAGCATCCGCCAGATCAAGACCGACCAGACCGAACTGACCTTTCTAACGCTTCCACAGATCCGTCAGCTGCTCGATGAGTGTCGCCGGTCGACCAACAATCACACCTATCCGGTTGCGCTTCTGTGCTTGGCTACGGGCGCTCGCTGGGATGAGGCGGAATCCATCTCTCGTGCAGCTCTATTCGGTGGCAAGGCGCATTTTCACCGGACAAAGAACAGGCAGTCTCGGTCCGTACCGATACCGAAGGAGGTCGAGGAAATAGCGTTGAAGCTCGGGATGCCCGGGAACGGACGGCTGTTCATGACGTGTCGATCTGCATTCCGAGGTGCTTACAAACGTTGTGGTTTCGATACACCAGGGCAGCTAACCCATATCCTCCGGCACACCTTCGCCAGTCACTACATGATGGCCGGCGGTGACATTCTCAGCCTGCAGCGAATCCTAGGGCACTCGTCGATCACCATGACGATGCGCTATGCCCATTTGTCACCGGATCACCTGGAGTCAGCCCTACGGCTTTCGCCACTGGCACAGGCTGGGCATTCGATTGGCGCGTCTTGACGACTTTACCAATTGGTATATGATTCATTAACGCTTAACGTTAAGGATTAAAGCGTGATTCTGAGTTTCAGGTGTGATGAAACCCGAGCGTTGTTCGAGTCAGGAGGCTCCCGGCGTTGGGGAAACATCCTGAACGTCGCGACCAGAAAGCTCGCGATGCTCAATGCGGCAACGGAGCTGCGAGATCTACGCTCCCCGCCGGGCAACAGGTTGGAAGCATTGCAAGGCAACCGGGCAGGGCAACATAGCATCAGGATCAACGACCAGTGGCGGATCTGCTTTGTCTGGACAGACGCAGGCCCCACACAGGTTGAGATCGTCGATTACCACTGAGGAGGTGGCTACATGGCAATTAACGGCATGCGCCCCGTTCACCCTGGTGAAGTGCTGCGCGAAGAATTTCTAGAGCCGCTGGGCATCACTCCCGCTGCGCTTGCTCGTGCGCTACGTGTATCGGCCCCAACCATTAATGACATTGTGCGTGAGCGTCGCGGGATAACGGCTGATACCGCTATCCGCCTGGGCCGCTACTTCGATACATCCGCACAGTTCTGGATGAACCTGCAGTCGGACTACGCTCTAGCGACTACCTACGCGGCGAATGGTGAGGAGATAGAGCAAGAGATTGAGCCGCTTAAAGTAGCTAGTTAGTTTTTCAACTTAGGGAAGAGTTAATGAATACAGTGGATGTAGCGTTTCGAAACTGGCTGGGTAGGGCGTGGATTTTCGTTAGCGGTCACTATTGTGTCTTGCTCCCAAATCAGAAAGCGTACGTTAACTCTGCCGTCCTTTTTTTCTTTTACTTTGTACTTAGGCCATTTTGGGAAGATCTGAGTACTGGGTTTCTAGGATTTGCATTTTTGTTATGGGGTATGGCTCTCTGTTCCGATCTCCTGACTTTCTATAGCAAAGTAACGGAAACCATTCTAGGAAAGATTGTGCTGGTGGCCATCGCTAGCACTGGCGTGAATGTTGCGGTAGCAATGTCTGCCCAATTAGTTAACGATGTCATAGGGTGGGATCCTGGCAGTTTCGTTCACACCATTGCTTTTGTTTCGATATTCCAAGGGTTCACGTTAACTTTATTTGTATTGGGCGTGCTGTTTGCAGTTGGCATTGTCTTCGGTTTTATTTTTATCGTATTCCATTTTTCATACGACGAACGCCTTTTATCAGCCATCTTTCCTTGGTACGTGGCTGGGCGTAGTGTGCCTCATAAGCGACTCACTGTTTTGGTACAGGCGGCGAGCTTCCTTACGCTTTGCTGGTTTGCATACTCTTGGGTTGCTAATGAGCAGCCGCGTTATCAAGCCTTCATAGAAGGAAAGGCGCGTTTGTTCTTATACAGCTTCGAGATGTATGAGAAGGCACCAACGTGTTCACTGACCCAAAATCAACGCGTGGCGTTCTTGGAAGGAGGCCAAGTGCTTGTGGCCAACAAGGTAGGCGACGAGATCACCTTTACGGTTCGGTCCTGCCCGATAGCCGAGTAGGCAGGGTGTAGACACTCTGTAGTCATTGAGCGCAACAAAAAAGGGCCTACCTTTCGGTAAGCCCTTGTTTTGTTTGGTGGCTACGCAGGGACTTGAACCCCGGACCCCAGCATTATGAATGCTATGCTCTAACCAACTGAGCTACGTAGCCAAGTGGCGCGCATTATTCGCGCCGCGCAGTTGCGTGTCAACCCTCCTGGTGTGCTTTTTCTGCCTGCTTTTTCAAATGCTTATGCCGCCGGTCCGACCGTTGCCGGTGCGCTGTCGATCAAGCCCAATTTCGGCGCGAAGGCGAGGCTGGCCAAGTGCTCGTTGCGTATCAGCGTGGCGTTCTGTGGGATCTCCTTGGTCAGCTAGCCACAGCCAGGTTGGCGGCGAGGTGGTCGCGCTTGGTGGTCATGTTCAGAGCTCGCTGGGCGAGGCCTACCGGACTAACGTCAAGTGCTGCAGCCGCTTGGCTGTCTACTTCTGCGTGATCGCACTAACCGCGCGCATTGGCTGTGTTCCCGATTACTGAGCGAATGCCAGATCCAGCAGGCCTGTGCGCGTCACGGATGACCGGTCCGAACGATGCAGGGTCGGGCCTGCCTAACTTTGCAGGCACACCTGCGAGGAGATCATCATGCTCAGCACTACCCATCCAAGCGATCCGCCGCTGTATCCCTGGCTGGCGGACGAATCGCCAATGAACGACCTCGACGACGCCGAGAGTGATACCGAGCTGGACGATGGCGGCGTTCTGCCGGACGAGGTACTTGAACAATTGGAAAAAGAGCCGCCACCGCCGGATCCGATGCCTGACCCTGGTGTGATGTAGCGGTTCGCTTGCCTCTAGCTGCATGGCTTGGATGTGCCGAGCGCTGCCAAAGGCTCTCCAATCACGAGGGCCGTTACACGCAGCGGGATGTCGTAGCTTGCACGCATGTGGGTTGTTGGTGGGGCGGACTGGTCCGCAGGCCTGGTGCTTCTCTAGATCAGACCGCCAGCTTTTGACTGCGCGCATACGGACCAAATATCGGGCACACGAACCGCAGGGTTCGTTCCGCTAAAACTCTATGCGCTCGGTCACTTTTCTGCTCGTATCAGGACGGCTGTGCCGTCCCGAGAGGCGAAGTCCAGATGGGCCTGTTCCCGTTGTGATGTTTCGATTTCGAATACGACTGTTATGGGGTAAAAGCTCCGAGCTACCCTGCTTGAGGGCAAGTCGTGAAGTGGTGCGTTTCTGTGATGTTGGCCCCCTCAACTACTTGTCGATACCGATACGCAGCCCGTTCGCTGGAGGCGTAAAAATGCCTCCCTTTGCTCAAGAGACGTAACGCATGAACAGGCGGATATTGGTTGCGGTGCTGCTGATTGGCTTGCATGTGTTCGTCGGTGTCACGCTGATCCCTGATCTTGCGCTTGGGCTGTTCGGCAGCGTTTTAGCGTGGGGCTATCTCGTGCTTTCGGCTGTACTGATGCGCTACGGCGTGCTGGTGCGAGGGGCGGGCAGTGCGCTGCTGGCGTGGTCTGGATTGCTGGCGATGGGAATCTTTTCCAGCCTGGCGATATTCGCACTGCTGCGAGCCTTTGCATTGGTGTTGGCTTCACTGCTGGGCTGGGAGTCGGCTGCAATTGCGCAGGGCTCGGCGCTGGCGGTCCTAGTCGCGGTTGCAGCCGTTACCCTGTTCGGCGTGCTCAACGCCCGGCGCACGGCTCGAGTAGTCGTGCGCGACATCGCCTTGCGAGATCTTCCGCCGGCACTGGAGGGTTTCAGCATTGTGCAGCTCAGTGACATCCACGTTGGGCCGACAATCAAACAGGGATATATCGATGCGATTGTCAGGCGGGTCAATGGACTTTCTCCCGATCTGATCGTTATCACTGGCGATCTTGTAGACGGCAGTGTTGTCGATCTGGCCGATGACATTGCGCCGTTGGCTCAACTGAGCGCCCGTCATGGCACTTACGTAGTGACCGGCAACCACGAATACTATTCCGGTGCCGACAGCTGGATTGCCGAGTTTGAGCGGCTGGGTATGGCAGTGTTGCTCAATCGTCATGTTCAACTCGAACACGACGGTGCTCGCTTGGTATTGGCTGGCATCGCCGACTATTCAGCTGAGCTGTTCCGGCCCAGCCATCGAAGCGATCCGATCGCTGCGTTTGCGGGCGCGCCCGATGACTTGCCGCGCTTACTCTTGGCGCACCAGCCGCGTTCGGCTCAGGCGGCAGTTGAGGCTGGCTGTGATCTGCAGTTGTCCGGCCATACGCACGGCGGCCAATTTTGGCCGTGGATGCATTTTGTGCGCTGGCAGCAGCCCTGGGTGGCGGGGCTGCAGCGCGTTGGTGACATGCAGATCTATATCAGCCGTGGCACGGGTTACTGGGGACCGCCGCTGCGCTTCGGGGCACCGTCAGAGATCACCCGGATTCGTCTGGTCAGGGCTGTTTGACTGATGAGCTAGCTCGCTAACAGCTCGCGGCGCAGTAGTACGTAGTCCTGACCCTCCTGTTGCCCACGGCGCATCGGATTGCGCGTGCAGTGTGCGGCAAAGCCGGCATCGACAAATCGGTACGGCAGGTGCTCGTCACGACCGGCGGGAATGCCAAGGCGGGTGGCCTGGATGATATCCGGGCGGGCACCGATGTCATCCAAGCGCAGCTTGGTAGGGTCCATGCGCTGGGCATTCCACTCCGCTACCTTCAGCCCCAGCGCCTTGCATAGCAGCGTCTGGCCAGAGCAGAGGCGGGTCAGGGGACGTGGGCCTCCCGCGGCGGCGGGGCTGTTAGTGCGCATGCGTTCGATAGATTCTTCGCAGGACAGCGAATCGACCCAGGGGTATCCGGCCTTGATACAGACCGCATTCCCGTCCCCCTGTACGCTGAAGTTCAGTGAGTCCCCGCCCCGCGAGTAATACAGATAGAGATGGCCGGCCGGCATGAACATGGCGCGCCGCGAGGGGCTGTGGCCGAGCGAAGAGTGACTGGCTTTCTCGTCGATGTAATAGGCCTCGGTCTCGATGATGCGCGCCGACAACCACAACCCGTCGACGCAGTGGCGAATTACGGTACCGAGCAATGCCTGAGCGACAATTTGCGCGTCCCGGTCGAAAAAAGCATCGTCGAGGTGCTGTAGCGGTGGTTCGGTGAGGCTGTTCATCAGGGCTCCGGCTTCGGCAGGTCTGCCTGTTCCGACCGCACAAGCGGGGCGAATATTCCGCGCTTGATCAACAGATTCCGTACCGGTCGTCAGCCGAATGTTTGAAAGCGGGGCTTCCCCGATTTTTCACAGCGACGACTTCTTACCTCGGAACACAAAAAAGCCTCGCGTGAGCGAGGCTTTGAGCGCGGCAATCAATGAATGCCAATGTGGCAATTTCGCTTAAACGTTGAAGCGGAAGTGCATCACATCGCCATCCTTGATGATGTATTCCTTGCCCTCCAGGCGCCATTTACCGGCTTCCTTGGCACCGGCTTCGCCTTTGTACTGGATGAAGTCGTTATAGGCGACCACTTCAGCGCGGATGAAGCCTTTCTCGAAATCGGTGTGGATTACGCCTGCGCCTTGAGGGGCTGTAGCGCCGACTTTCACAGTCCAGGCGCGGACTTCCTTCACGCCAGCCGTGAAGTAGGTTTGCAGGTTGAGCAACTCGTAACCGGCGCGGATCACGCGGTTCAAGCCGGGCTCTTCAAGGCCGAGGGACTCTAGGAACATGTCCTTTTCTTCACCATCGTCGAGCTCGGCGATTTCCGCTTCGATCTTGTTGCACACCGGTACCACGAGGGCGCCTTCTTCGGCGGCGATTGCCTTGACCACATCCAGGTGCGGGTTGTTCTCGAAGCCGTCTTCGGCCACGTTGGCGATGTACATGACCGGCTTGCTGGTGAGCAAGTGGAAGCCCTTGGCCAGTTGAACATCATCATCGCCCAGCTTCTTCAAGAGCGTGCGGGCCGGCTTAGCTTCGGTGAAGTGGGGGATCAATTTTTCCAGCAGCGCTTTCTGCGCTACGGCTTCCTTGTCGCCGCCTTTGGCGTTGCGCGTCACGCGCTGCAGTTGCTTTTCGCAGCTGTCGAGGTCGGCGAAGATCAGTTCGAGTTCGATAATTTCGATGTCGCGCTTGGGATCGACCGAGTTGGAGACGTGGATGACGTTTTCGTCATCGAAGCAACGCACCACGTGGGCTATCGCATCGGTCTCACGGATGTTGGCGAGGAACTTGTTGCCCAGACCTTCACCCTTTGAAGCACCTTCGACGAGGCCGGCGATGTCGACAAATTCCATGGTGGTCGGCAGGATTCGCTCGGGCTTTACGATGTCGGCCAAGGCTTGCAGGCGAGGATCGGGCATCGGCACGATGCCACTGTTCGGCTCGATGGTGCAGAAGGGGAAGTTTTCCGCAGCGATTCCGGACTTGGTCAGCGCGTTGAACAGGGTGGACTTGCCGACGTTGGGCAGGCCGACGATGCCGCAATTGAATCCCATGGTGTCTTGCCTCGGTGTTGGCTGGCAGCTCTGCGCTACCGGCGTTGCCAAACTGCGTTAAACGGCTTCGTGATGCGCTGTAGTGCAAGCCTTCCGCTCAGCCGTTGCTTTGTCTTGCGTTCCTGCGTCGAGTTCGATCAGGCCTTCTGGCTGTGCAGACGCTGCATTGCACGCGTCCAGTCACCGGCGAGAATTTCGGGTAGCACGTCGAAGGTGAAGTCGATGCTGGCGTCCAGCTTTTCGCGCTCGGCCTGGGGCGCTCGGCCCAGTACGTAACCGGTCACCAGGCTGCTATGACCTGGGTGGCCGATGCCCAGACGCAGGCGGTAGAAATTGTTCTGATTACCGAGCTTGGCAATGATGTCGCGAAGCCCGTTATGCCCGCCATGGCCGCCGCCTTGTTTGAGCTTGGCGACGCCGGGGGGCATGTCGAGCTCATCGTGGGCAACCAAGATGGATTCGGGGGGAATTCGGAAAAATCCGGCCAGTGCCGCCACCGCTTGACCGCTACGGTTCATGAAGGTGGTGGGGATCAACAGGCGGACGTCTTCGTCTTGGTGGCGAAACTTGCCGACCAGGCCGAAATACTTGCGATCGACGCTGAGATTGACGCCCTTGTGGGCAGCCAGACGCTCAACGAAAAGGGCCCCTGCGTTATGCCGGGTCTGGTCGTATTCAGGGCCTGGGTTACCCAGGCCGACGATCAGTTTAACGGCAGTCACGACAGAGGCCCTTCCTCAGGTGATGGCGAGTGGATTACTCGGCAGAGCCTTCTTCTTTCGGAGTGTCTTCCTTGTTCACGCGCGGCGCATGAACGTTGGCAACCGGCAGATCGCTGCCGTGGGCCAGGGCGACCAGCTCAACGCCGTTCGGCAGCTTGAGGTCGGTCATGTGCAGTACCTGACCGACTTCAACGTTGGCCATGTCGACCTCGATGAACTCAGGCAGATCCTGCGGCAGGCAGGAGACTTCCACTTCGTTGATGTTGTGCAGGATCTCGCCGCCCTGCTGCTTAACGCCTACCGAAGTTTCCTGGTTCAGGAAGTGCAGCGGAACGGTAGCGGTCAGCTTGTGACCTTCGACGACGCGGACGAAGTCAGCGTGCAGAACGAAGCCCTTGGCCGGATGACGCTGTAGCGCCTTGATCAGAACGGACTCGTTCTGGCCGTCGACGTTCAGGGTCAGTACGTGGCTGAAAGAGGCTTCGGTTTCCAGCAGCTTGGTTACGTCTTTCAGCAGCAGGCTGATGGATTGCGGAGCCTTGTCACCACCGTAGATTACGGCTGGAACGAGGTTGGCGTTACGACGCAGGCGGCGGCTCGCACCTTTCCCCAGGTCGGAACGCACTTGGGCATTCAGAGTGAAATCAGTCATTGTGTTTCTCCAGGATAACAACGCACCCGAAACGCTCGCGACCAGCGCTACCGGGCGGTTGGGCAAAAAGCCCCGCACGAGGCGGGGCACATTTTCGTTCTGCGCAAAGGGCTAAGCGTTTGGCTTAGCGGAACATCGCGCTGATCGATTCAGCATTGCTGATGCGGCGAACCGCTTCAGCCACCATTGGCGCGATGTCCAACTGGCGAATACGGGTACAGGCTTGCGCCGCTGCGGACAGCGGGATGGTATTGGTCACGACCAGCTCGTCGAGGACCGAACCTTCGATATTCTCGATGGCGCGACCGGACAGAATTGGGTGTGTGCAATACGCGAAGACCTTGGACGCGCCATGATCTTTTAGAGCGGTTGCGGCATGGCACAGGGTGCCGGCGGTATCGACCATGTCATCGACGAGGATGCAGGTACGGCCTTCGATATCACCGATGATGTGCATCACTTCGGACTGGTTGGCCTTCGGACGACGCTTGTCGATGATCGCCAGATCCACACCCAACGATTTGGCGACAGCACGAGCTCGTACCACACCACCGATATCGGGGGAGACGATCATCAGGTTCTCGAAGCGCTGAGCCTGTATATCGTCGACCAGGACCGGCGAACCGTAGATGTTATCTACCGGCATGTCGAAGAAGCCCTGGATCTGGTCAGCGTGCAGGTCGACCGTGAGTACACGGTTGACCCCAACCACATCGAGCATGTCAGCCACGACTTTAGCGCTGATCGGCACGCGTGCGGAGCGCGGACGGCGATCTTGGCGGGCATAACCAAAGTAGGGAATGACGGCTGTAATGCGAGTGGCGGAGGACCGGCGGAAGGCGTCTGCCATCACAACCAGTTCCATCAGATTGTCATTGGTGGGGGCACAGGTCGGCTGAATCAGAAAGACGTCCTTACCACGAACGTTCTCGTTGATCTCGACACTGATTTCGCCGTCGGAGAACTTTCCGACGTAGGCGTCACCGAGAGGGATATGCAGCTGACGTACAACACGCCGGGCCAGGTCGGGGTTGGCGTTCCCCGTGAAGACCATCATCTTGGACACGCGCAGTACCTGCCTGAGGGTGGATCCGATGAAACAAAAAGCTGTTCAAAAGGCCAGGCGTTTTGAACAGCTCTCGTGATGTTTGGCAGGGGCGGCTGGATTCGAACCAACGCATGCCAGGATCAAAACCTGGTGCCTTACCGCTTGGCGACGCCCCTGTAGATGTAACCCTGAAAGTGCTTGTCCGGCTGTATTAACCCCGAAAGGTTATGGCAGGGGCGGCTGGATTCGAACCAACGCATGCCAGGATCAAAACCTGGTGCCTTACCGCTTGGCGACGCCCCTGTAACCTACAACCTCTAACCACTTGCTTCCTGTGCCAGCTGCGCAAGCTTTCGGTGCAACATCGAAATATTGCGGCCTTGAGCGACGAATGCTGGTAAATCGGCTGGAAGTTGGCGGCAAACTTTATCAGCCTCACCCTTGTTTGGGAAGCTCCCAAACACACAAGCTCCAGTGCCGGTCATTCTTGCTGGAACAAATTTGTTCAACAAGCTCAAAGCGTTACGAACTTCTGGGTAACGCCTCTCGACTACCGGCTGACAGTCGTTATGACCGCCCCCTGCAAGAAGGCTGCGAACTGTAATGGCCGGGGTATTGCGTGTCAACTCTGGGTCGGAAAATATTTCCGCTGTACTAACAGAGACTTGCGGGGCGATTACGAGGTACCAGGGTTCGCTCAATTCGACCGGTTGCAGGCGTTCACCAACTCCTTCGGCAAAGGCTGCGCAGCCTCTAACGAACACCGGAACATCAGCACCCAATGCCAAGCCGATCTCCGCCAGCGTGTCTTCGCCCAGGTGGGTCTGCCAGAGGTGATCGAGGCCAAGCAGGGTGGTGGCCGCATCGGAGCTTCCACCGCCAATACCGCCGCCCATGGGCAAGCGCTTGCTCAATTCGATGTCAGCGCCTTGAGCGCAGCCGCTGCGCGTTTGCAGCAGGCGTGCAGCGCGCACGATCAGGTTGCTGTCATGGTCGACGCCCGGGAGGTCCGTATGTAATCGGATCTGTCCATCGGCTCGAGGTCTGAAAGTCAGCTCGTCGCCATAGTCGAGAAACTGAAAAAGCGTTTGAAGCTCGTGGTATCCGTCGGCGCGACGGCCGAGGATATGCAGCATGAGATTGAGCTTGGCTGGCGCGGGGAGTGTCAGTGCGAACATCAGTGTCCGAGCTGGCGCGGTTGCCAGTCCTTGACCACCAATGTGATTTTCAGGTCACGACCTGCCAATTTGATGCGATTTGGCAGCGGATAACCGTCCTCCTCGGTATAGCTCAGGTACTGAACATCCCAACCATCTTGCTTCAGGCTGGCTAGCTGCCCGTTGGCGTTGAGGGCGATGCGGCTGCGGCTGTCCGGAGCCGGTAGGCCGCGTACCCACCAGAGCAGGTTGGAGACGGGTAGCTGCCAGCCCAGCTGGCTTTCAACCAGTGCTTCCGGCGAATCGGCCTCGAAGCGTCCCTGGCCGGCGACTTCCAGCGCCACCGCATCGGGGCGTCCCGTCAGGCGCGTAGCGCCCCGACCTAAGGGGCCGGAGAGACGAATATCGAAATAATCCTGGCGCTGCAGCCAGAACAAGGTGCCGCTGCCCGAATCCTGCGGTGCCTGAATGCCTATCTTGCCGCTGATCTGCCAGCCATCGATCTCGCTGATATGGGCTTTATGGGTCTTCCAGTCTTCGGCATTGCCTGGGCCTTCAACTGACTCCTGCGGACCGAGACCGGCGCAGCCAGCTAGCAGCAAGGCGAGGGTGGGGGGCAGCAGGTTACGCATCAGCTTCATGGGTCAGGGTTTCTCCGAGCCGGTCAGTCGTTTAATGGTGTCACGCAGGACTTGGCTATCGGGCTGCGCCTTCAAGGCTTTCGCCCAGATGGCCCGCGCCTCTCGCTGATCACCCGAAGCCCAGAGCACCTCGCCGAGATGAGCGGCAACTTCATGGTCGGCAAAGCGTTCATAGGCTTTGCGCAGTTGTGTTTCGGCTTCTTCGAGATTGCCCAGGCGGTAATTGACCCAGCCGAGGCTGTCGAGGATGGCGGCGTCATCAGGGTTCAGTTGGTAGGCCTGCTCGATGAGAGTTCGGGCTTCATCGTATCGGTCGGTGCGGTCAGCAAGGGTGTAGCCGAGAGCATTGATAGCCATGGCATTGTCTGGCTCGCGCTCGATGATGTAGCGAAGGTCTCGTTCTAGCTGAGCCAGGTCGCCGCGCTTTTCGGCAATCATCGCTCGGGTATAGAGCAGGTTCAGGTCGTCCGGAAACTCAACCAGCGCCTGTTCCGCCAGTTTCCAGGCTGCTTCGATCTGTTGCTGGCCGGAAAGCGCTTCCAACTCGATGAGGTACAGCTGTATGGCGTAATCGGGCTGCTCGTCCCTAGCGCTTGCCAGCAGCTGTGACGCTTCCTGGTTGCGGTCGAGGGTGAACAGCAGCTCCGCCTGCATCAGTTTCGCCGGCAAATATTCGTTGCCTGGGCCGACCTTGGCGAACGCGGCCAGTGCCTGCTCGTGTTTGCCCAGCTCACGGTAGGCTCGGCCCAGATTGAAATGAGCGGCGTCGAGATGGCTTCCGCGCTCGATCAGTTCCTCTAGATAAACAATGGCTTCACGCCAGGCTTGCGCTTCGAGGCATACCAGGGCCATCGAGAAGCGCAAGTCATCGTCGCTTGGGTATTGTTGAACCAGCGTGGCGAATTCACCCATGGCTTCGTCGAATCGATCCTGTTCGACTAGCAGGCGTGCGTAGGTCAACCGCAAGCGCTTGTCTTCGGGGTGCTGGCGGAGGCTTTTTTCCAATAGCGGCATGGCTTCATCGGTGCGCTCCAAAACCTGCAGCAGACGAGCCTGGAGCAGAATCGACGGGATCTGCTGCTCGCTGGCTGGTTGCTCCTCGAGCAGCGCGAGTGCTTCTTCAGGGCGAGCGTCCTGCTGCAGCAGTACAGCCTTGCCGAATTTCAGCTGGGGATTGTCGGGATGCTTTGCCAGCAACTGGTCGAAACTCTTGAGCAGTCCGGTGCGCGTGTCCGGATCGGTTTCAGCGGCGGACAGCGCTAGGAAGTCAAAATGCGTGTCGCCCTGACCCCGGAGCACCTTCTCCATGAACGAGAGGGACTCTTCGTAACGCCCCGCGCGTGCCAGCTGAACGGCTGCAGCGCGCTGGGCGTCGAGATTGTCCGGTGCATTGTTCGCCCAGATGATGGCCGTATCGAGCGCCGCTTGGTCGGCACCGAGGTATTCGGCTATGCGGAAACCGCGCTCCGCGACGCCGGCATCCTGCGTCGCGTTGGCCTGCTGGACATAGGTGCCCAAGGCGATATCGAAGCGATTCCGCTGGCCAGCCAGTTCTGCCACCAGCAACGCATACAGGGTATCGCCGCTGAACGAGCCATACTCGTTTGGGCTTTTTGCCGCAGGCTCCGCCGTGACCTCCTCGATAGGCGGGCCGCTGTCCGGGGTGCTCTGCATGAAGCTTTGGCAGCCACCGAGAAATAGGACGGCGCTGAGGGCGAGGAGTTTTTTCATAGGGAACATTAGGCTGGTCTGCGGTCGCGGCATGATGACACAAGCGACCAGGCAAGCACACGGCTCGGCTTTGGCCCAGCATTTTGTGGGCTTGGTCCGTTACAGACAATGTCTGGCAATGGTTGTTCTGAGGCAGGCGAAGTAGGAGAATCGCGCGCTCCGTTTTCGAATCAGCGATCCTGCATGGCTTTCCTCGCGCTTGGCATTAATCACAAGACCGCATCGGTGGACGTGCGAGAGCGTGTGGCGTTCACGCCAGAACAGATGGTCGAGGCGCTGCAGCAGCTGTGTCGAGTCACGCCCACGCGTGAAGCAGCGATTCTATCGACCTGCAATCGCAGCGAGCTTTACCTGGAGCAGGAGCAGCTCGAGGCCGAGACGGTGTTGGCCTGGCTGGCCAACTATCATCGGTTGAACCTCGACGATCTCAAGGCGTGTGCCTATGTGCACACAGACGACCAGGCGGTTCGGCACATGATGCGTGTTGCCTCCGGTCTGGATTCGATGGTGTTGGGTGAGCCGCAGATTCTCGGGCAGATGAAGTCCGCCTATGCTGTGGCGCGTGAGGCCGGTAGCGTCGGCCCGCTGCTGGGGCGTCTGTTTCAGGCCACCTTCAGCACCGCTAAGACTGTACGTACCGACACCGCCATCGGGGAAAACCCGGTTTCAGTCGCGTTCGCTGCTGTCAGCCTGGCCAAGCAGATCTTCGCCAATCTCGATCGCAGCCAGGCGTTGCTGATCGGTGCTGGCGAGACCATCACCTTGGTCGCCCGGCACCTGCATGAGCAGGGCGTCAAGCGCATCGTGGTGGCCAACCGTACCCTCGAACGCGCGAGCGCGCTGGCCGAACAGTTCGGTGCTCATGCCATCTTGCTTGCTGACATTCCGCTGGAGCTCTACAACAGCGATATCGTCATCAGCTCAACCGCCAGCCAGCTGCCGATTCTCGGCAAGGGGGCGGTCGAGCAGGCGCTGAAGAAGCGCAAGCACAAACCGATGTTCATGGTGGACATTGCCGTGCCGCGCGATATAGAAGCGCAGGTTGCCGATCTGGATGATGTCTATCTCTACACCGTTGATGATCTTCATGAAGTGGTGGCAGAGAATCTCAAGAGCCGTCAGGGCGCTGCCCAGGCCGCCGAAGAGCTGGTTGCGGTCGGGACTGACGATTTCATGGCGCGGCTCCGTGAGCTGGCCGCTGTGGATGTGCTCAAGGCTTATCGGCAGCACGCCGAGCGCCTTCGTGATGAGGAGCTGCTGCGTGCCCAGCGGTTGTTGGCCAATGGCGGCACGCCCGAGGATGCGCTGGCGCAGCTAGCGCGGGGACTGACCAACAAGCTGCTGCACGCGCCCAGCGTTCAGTTAAAAAAACTTTCTGCCGAAGGGCGTGTTGAGGCACTGAGCATCGTCCAAGACCTCTTCGCCCTGCAAGACAGCACGGACAAACCATGAAAGCGTCGCTGCTCAACAAACTCGATACTCTGCAGGACCGCTTCGAAGAGCTGACAGCGTTACTGGGTGACGCTGAAGTGATCAGCGATCAGACCCGTTTTCGCGCCTATTCGCGCGAGTACGCTGAGGTCGAACCGGTCATCGCCACCTATCGCGAATTCCTCAAGATGCAGTCCGACCTCGAGGGTGCTCAGGCATTGCTCAAGGACAACGATCCGGATGTCCGCGAGATGGCGGAGGAAGAAGTCGCCGAAGCACGCGGAAAGCTCGAGGCGATCGAGGCTCGGCTGCAGCGCATGCTTCTGCCGAAGGATCCCAAGGATGGGCGTAACGTCTTCCTCGAGATTCGCGCTGGCACCGGTGGCGACGAGGCAGCGATCTTCTCTGGCGATCTGTTTCGTATGTATTCCCGCTACGCCGAGCGGCAAGGCTGGCGCGTCGAGATCCTGTCCGAAAGCCCGGGTGAACACGGCGGCTACAAGGAAGTGATCTCGCGAGTCGAGGGCGATAACGTATTCGCCAAGCTCAAGTTCGAGTCGGGCGCGCACCGGGTTCAGCGGGTACCCGAAACCGAATCCCAGGGGCGGATCCATACCTCGGCCTGCACCGTTGCGGTCCTGCCGGAGCCGGACGAGCAAATTGCCATCGAAATCAATCCGGCTGACCTGCGCGTCGACACCTACCGCGCCTCCGGGGCTGGCGGTCAGCACATCAACAAGACTGATTCGGCGGTGCGTATTACCCACTTGCCCAGCGGCATTGTGGTGGAATGCCAGGAAGAGCGCTCGCAGCACAAGAACCGTGCTCGGGCCATGGCCTGGTTGGCTGCCAAGCTGCAAGATGTGCAGGACAGCGCGGCGCACAAGGAAATTTCCGATACGCGCAAGTTGCTGGTGGGCTCGGGTGATCGTTCCGAGCGTATTCGGACTTACAACTTCCCACAGGGGCGCGTTACAGATCACCGCATCAACCTGACGTTGTATTCGCTCAATGAAGTGGTCAGCGGTGCAGTTGAGCAGGTGATCGAACCGCTGCTGCAGGAATATCAAGCCGATCAGCTTGCTGCGCTGGGCGACTGACCGCTCGCTTATCGAATCCTTCCGGTTGTCGATGGCGGCGTACCACTGAGTCCTGGAAACCCGAACATGGCGACAATCGATTACCTGCTGCGTGCCGCCCAGCTGCCCGCCTCGCCGAGCGCCAAGCTCGATGCTGAGTGGCTGCTTGCAGCCGCGCTGGGCAAAGGGACAAGCTACCTGCGCACCTGGCCTGATCGCGAGGTGTTACCCGAGGTCGAGGCTCGCTTTGCGGCTTACCTTGAGCGTCGTCGGCTTGGCGAGCCAGTGGCTTACATTCTGGGCCGCCAGGGATTCTGGAGTCTCGATCTCGAAGTGGCGCCACATACCTTGATTCCGCGACCTGACACCGAACTGTTGGTTGAAACGGCGTTGGAGATGCTTCCAGCTGGTCCGGCGGATGTGCTCGATCTGGGTACGGGGACCGGTGCGATTGCCCTGGCGCTTGCCAGTGAGCGCTCCACTTGGCGGCTTACCGGCGTGGACTGCATCAGCGAAGCCGTTACGCTGGCCACCCGTAATGCTCAGCGACTTGGGCTCGGCAATGTGGGGTTTATAGAGAGCCAGTGGTTCTCTTCGCTCGCAGGCCAGCGTTATGGATTGATCGTCTCCAATCCGCCCTACATTCCCGCCAGTGACCCGCATCTTTTGCAGGGTGACGTGCGCTTCGAACCGAGCAGTGCGCTGGTGGCGGGAGGAGATGGACTGGATGACATTCGGCTGATCATCGCGCAGGCGCCTACTCATTTGCTTTCGTCCGGCTGGTTGATGCTGGAGCACGGTTACGATCAGGCGATGGCGGTGCGGACCCTGTTGTTCGATGGCGGTTTCGTCGATGTCGCTAGCCGCAAGGATTTCGGTGGCCACGAGCGTGTCAGCTTCGGGCGGCTGCGATGAACCCAATGAGGAGTGGTGCATGCTGAGCGATGACGAGCTGCTGCGTTACAGCCGGCAGATCTTGCTGAGACAAGTTGATATCGAAGGCCAGCTCAAGCTTAAGCAGAGCCGTGTGCTGATCGTCGGGCTTGGCGGGCTGGGTTCGCCCGTCGCCTTGTATCTCGCCGCCGCCGGTGTCGGTGAACTCCATCTGGCGGACTTCGATCAGCTCGATCTGACCAATCTGCAACGGCAGATTGCTCACGACACGCCATCGGTGGGGTTGCACAAGGTGGACTCGGCAATGGCTCGGCTATCTGCGCTCAACCCTTTGGTCAAGCTGGTGCCGCACCGCGCCGCGATGGATGCCGACACGCTTGGTGCCGCTGTGGCAGGAGTCGACCTGGTGCTGGATTGCACGGACAACTTTGCGGTTCGTGAGGCTGTGAACGCAGCGTGTGTAGCGGCCGTGAAACCGCTGGTGAGCGGCGCGGCCATACGGCTCGAAGGGCAGCTATCTGTGTTTGACCCTCGGGTCGAGTCCAGCCCCTGCTATCACTGCCTCTACGGCCATGGCACCGAGGCTGAGCTGACTTGCAGCGAGGCTGGCGTGCTCGGGCCTGTCGTCGGGATGGTGGGTAGCCTGCAGGCGCTTGAGGCAATCAAGTTGCTCGTCGGTTTCGGTGAGCCTTTGATTGGCCGCCTGCTGTTGGTGGATGCGCTGTCCAGTCGTTTCCGCGAGCTGAAGGTCAAGCGCGACCTGGCCTGCGCAGTCTGCGGAAGCGGCCGTGTCTGACAATGGCCCGATTGGGGTTTTTGATTCTGGTGTGGGCGGGCTGTCGGTGCTCCGGGAGATTCGTGCCCGCCTGCCTCATGAGTCATTGCTATATGTGGCGGACAGCGGTCACGTCCCCTACGGAGAAAAAAGCCCGGAGTTCATCCGCGAGCGCTGCCGGGCTATCGCTGGGTTTTTGCTTGAGCAAGGCGCCAAAGCGCTGGTGCTGGCCTGCAATACCGCAACGGCCGCAGGGGTGGCGGACTTGCGAGAGCAGTATCCACAGCTGCCGTTGATTGGGATGGAGCCTGCCGTTAAACCAGCCGCCCGGGCAACCCGCAGCGGGGTGGTGGGCGTGCTGGCCACGACGGGCACCTTGAAGAGCGCTAAATTTGCGGCACTGCTCGACCGTTTCGCCAGCGACGTGCGCGTCATCACGCAGCCATGCCCGGGCCTTGTCGAGCGTATCGAAGCGGGCGAGCTCGCTACGGCAGGCACCCGAGCGCTGCTTGAGAGCCTGGTTCGGCCATTGATCGAGCAGGGCTGCGATACGCTGATTCTCGGCTGTACCCACTATCCTTTCGTAAAGCCGCTGCTGCGCGAAATGCTTCCCCCTGAGGTCGCCCTGGTCGATACCGGTGCCGCGGTTGCGCGGCATCTCGAGACCTTGCTAGTGGCAAGCGGCCAGCTAAGCGACGGTAAAGCCATTGTGCGCTTCTGGAGCAGTGGCGATCCCCGGCGATTGGCATGCGTTCTACCGGTACTTTGGGGCGAAAACGGTACAGTTTCATACTGTTCTGTTTAGGAACTCCCCACGCAGGCGGGCCTCTGTATTGAGTGATACTTAACAAAGACAAGCGATGCCAACGTTTCCAATAAGGACATTCCGTATGAAAAAACTGATCTCCCTCGCTGCAGTTGCGGCTATCTCGATGGGGCAGGTGGCTGCCGTACATGCACTCGACCTGACTGCTGCCGTTGGCCGCACCGGCGAGTCGACGACGACCTATCGGCTGGGCGCGCAATTCGACTTCAACCGTAGTTGGTTCCAGACCAGCGTAGGTCGGCTAACTGGTTACTGGGATGCAGGCTATACCTACTGGGAAGGCGACGAGACCTCTAGCAACCACAGCATTTCGCTCGCACCGGTCTTCGTCTATGAATTCAACGGCGGGTCAGTGAAGCCTTATCTCGAAGCGGGCATCGGCATCGCAGCATTCGAGAATACCGAAGTGGAAAATAACGACCTGGGCTCGTCTTTTCAGTTCGAGGACCGCTTCGGTGCTGGCCTGCGCTTCGCTGGCGGACATGAGGTTGGCGTGCGAGCCATCCATTATTCCAACGCAGGCATCAAGAATCCCAACGACGGTATCGAAAGCTATGCAGTTCACTATCGAGCCTCGTTCTGATAGCTAAACGTGGAGGCTGTGGAGGCTGATGGCGCTGTCGTCAGCCTTCCAGATAAGCGTTTGCTGAGCCCTTGCGCTCGTCCAGGCAGTCATCCGAGCCCAGCTCGAACTCCCGGCAGATAAGCGGCCGCTGAGCGTAGATGGTGCAGCGCATGCTGTCCCGGTCGAGCGCTACGCACCATCCATCGTCGAGGCGGCGCATCACTTGGCCGCCCCAGTCGTCTTCATCGATGAAGCGCTCCGGGACGCCAGTGTCGGTCAGCAGCAGTACTTCTAGGCGACAACAGCACGCGGCGCAGCTGCTGCAACTGACCGTCTCGTCGGGCAACTGGCGGTGGGGAATGGCAGATTGAGTCATCGCGGCAGTCTACGCGTCTTGCATCGGGATAGCTGCATGCCGCTAATGCCGCTGAGAAGGTAAAAGCCAGCACTGTCGTGCTGGCGCAATAGGCTAGCTGTTTTCTTCGATTTGCTTGTTTTTCCAGCCTTCACCGCCGGGCAGCACCAAGTTGAGTAACAGCGCGATGATGGCGCATAACGAGATACCGGACAGGCTGAATTCCCCGTAGCCGAACGTCATACCGCCGATGCCGAACACCAGCGTCACGGACACGATGATGAGGTTGCGCGCTTCGGCCAGGTCCACCTGATGGCGAATCAGTGTGCTCAGGCCAACCACCGCGATTGAACCGAACAACAGGCAGAGGATGCCGCCCATGACTGGCACCGGAATGCTCAGCAGTCCAGCTCCAAACTTCCCAATGAATGCCAGGACAATGGCGAAGACCGCCGCCCAGGTCATGATTTTCGGGTTGTAGTTCTTGGTGAGCATCACCGCGCCGGTCACTTCCGCATACGTGGTGTTAGGCGGGCCGCCGAACAATCCCGCTGCTGAAGTCGCCAGGCCGTCACCCAGGAGCGTGCGGTGCAGCCCCGGTTTCTTGATGAAGTTGTTGCCCGTCACCCCACCAATCGCCACCACGCCACCGATGTGCTCGATAGCGGGTGCTAGCGCGACCGGGACCATGAACAGAATTGCGCCCCAGTGGAATTCCGGTGTGACGAAGTTCGGCACCGCCAGCCATGGTGCTGCCGCGATCCCGGTCGTATCCACGACACCAAACGCGAACGACAGACCATAGCCCACAGCGACGCCAGCCAGGATCGGCACCAGCCGGAATAGACCTTTGCCGAGTACAGCCACTAGCAGGGTGGTCAACAGGGCGGGCATTGAGATCATCATGGCCGTGGTGTAGGGCACGAGCTGAGCGCTGCCGTCACCGGCTTTGCCCATGGCCATATTTACTGCGACGGGCGACAGGGCGAGGCCGATGGAGATGATCACCGGTGCGATCACTACGGGAGGTAGTAGCCGGTCTATGAATCCAGGGCCTTTCAGGCGCACCGCAAAGCCGAGAAACATGTAAACGATGCCGGCCGCTACCACGCCGCCAAGTACCGCTGGCAGGCCGAAGTCACCCTTGGCGGCGATGATTGGCGCGATGAAAGCGAAACTCGACGCCAGGAATACGGGTACCTGGCGTTTGGTGACCAGTTGAAATAAAAGGGTGCCAATACCGGCGGTGAACAGCGCGACGTTGGGGTCCATCCCGGTAATCAGCGGCATCAGCACCAGCGCGCCGAACGCCACGAACAGCATCTGCGCACCGGCCAGCACCTGGCGACCTAGCGATTCCTCCATGGGTTGCGGCATCTCAGATGTCCTTCTGCTTGGTGCCGAAGATCTTGTCTCCGGCATCGCCCAGGCCGGGCATGATGTAGCCGTTCTCGTCCAGGCGGTCATCAATGGAGGCGGTATAGATGGTGACGTCCGGGTGTGCCTTTTCCACGGCCTCGATGCCTTCCGGTGCAGCCACCAGAACCAGAGCGCGGATTTCCTTGCACCCGGCCTTTTTCAGCATGTCGATTGCTGCGACCATCGATCCGCCGGTTGCCAGCATCGGATCGATGATCATCGCCAGGCGTTGGTCGAGATCATCGACGAGGCGCTCAAGGTAAGTGTGCGCCTGCAGAGTTTCCTCATTGCGTGCAATGCCGACCGCGCTGACCTTTGCTCCTGGTATCAGGCTAAGTACGCCGTCGAGCATGCCGATTCCCGCACGGAGAATCGGCACAACGGTAATCTTCTTGCCAGAAATCTTTTCAACCTGGACCGGGCCACACCAGCCGTCGATGCTGTAGTTTTCCAACGGCAAGTCGCGGGTCGCTTCGTACGTCAGGATCGAGCCAACCTCCTGCGCCAGTTCGCGGAAATTCTTGGTACTGATATCGGCACGGCGCATCAACCCAAGTTTGTGGCGAATAAGCGGGTGGCGGATCTCTCGAGTGGTCATGGTTGGCTCCGGCGGTCAAATAAACCGGCGTAGATTAATGCATCAGGGTGTTAGCGGCTATTCATGTATCCGAGAGGGCTTGCCCTGTGCCTGGCTGCATCGGTATCGTCGCGCCCCTTAATTTGAGGGCGGCTGATCGAGCTGCTTCATCTTTCAACTGTCTTGGAGCATCGCCATGTCCGTCGATCTTGCACACGTCCGCCAGATCATGGCTGAAGCCGATTGCCTTTATTCCGACGCCGAGGTCGAAGCGGCAATCGACGCGGTGGCCGCGAAAATCAATGCTGAACTGGCCGACCGAAACCCTGTGGTGTTCTGCGTGATGAACGGGGGGCTGATCTTCTCCGGCAAGCTGGTTACCAAGCTGAATTTCCCGCTGGAACTCTCCTACTTGCATGCGACGCGTTATCGCAACGAAACCAGCGGAGGGGAGCTGTTCTGGAAAGCCAAGCCAGAAATCTCGTTCATGGATCGTGATGTGCTGATTATCGATGACATCCTCGACGAAGGGCACACGCTCGGCGCAATCATTGATTTTTGCCGGCATGCCGGCGCTGCCGCTGTGCACACTGCGGTGCTGGTCGATAAGGATCATCAGCGCAAGGCGCGCCCAGATCTTAAGGCTGATTATGTTGGGCTCAGCTGCGTCGATCGCTACGTGTTCGGCTATGGCATGGACTACAAGGGTTACTGGCGGAACGCGCCTGGCATTTTTGCTGTTAAAGGCATGTGACGAGTTACCCACTAGCACTAGAAGTCGCGCATCTGTAGACGTCCGGATCGCGGCTTCGGATCTAAGCGATAAAAAATGCGCGGTGGTCTTTCTGGCATCGGCCTAAGGGCTGTCCTTCCAACAGGCTGTCTCGCTCTGTCTTCGCGCCTCGGCAGCGGTTCTGGTCTCTGTAAGCGTTGGCGTTCCATTCCCTTCCGGCTGTTTCGTTTCGTCCCACGCGTTGCGCTTTGGTAACGCTCTTGCGCATCGTTGCGTGTCTGTTCGTCGCGGCGGATAGTGCCTGTCCCCGTGTAAAGCTCGGCCGTTCGAGTAAACGACGACCAGTTGCGCTCAGCTCCGCCTAAATCCTCGCGAACAGCATCGCAACTGCTCTATTTAGAGGGTTGCGTCTCTTTGACTGGCGGCTAAGCTCTCGGGTAGCTTCGTCGAAGGTCATCCGCTGCGTTGGCAGCTATCCGGTTGTAGGCCAGTGCTGGGAAGGCCATTCATACTTAAGAGTGACAAAGCAAATCAAACCTTAGTGCGCTTAACCCTCTGCCTTCGTGTGGTTAGGGTGAACGTACTTCGAACCAACCAGGAGCGCCTCATGACAAAAACAACAAGGCAAGGAATCTTCCAGCCCAAGACCCTGGCCCTCGCGGTCGCGTTGGGCATTGCATCACCCGCTTACGCTGTCACGTTCAATATTGGGGAAGTGGAGGGGCAGTTGGACTCGGCTATGTCGATCGGCGCCAGCTGGTCGACGACGGACCGGGATATGGATTTGGTAGGTATCAATAATGGCGGTACTGGATACACGCAGACTGGTGATGACGGCCGTTTGAACTTCAAGAAGGGCGAGACCTTCTCCAAGATTTTCAAAGGTATTCACGACCTGGAACTGCGCTATGGCGATAGCGGTGCCTTTATTCGTGGCAAATACTGGTACGACTTTGAACTGAAGGATGAAAACCGTCTGTTCAAGGACATCAGCGACAGCAATCGTAAGGAGGCTGCGCAATCCTCCGGTGCTCAAATTCTCGATGCTTTCCTCTACCACAACTATTACTTGGGTGACCTGCCTGGCACCGTCCGCGTTGGTAAGCAGGTTGTTAGCTGGGGCGAAAGCACGTTCATTGGCAACTCGATCAACTCGATCAACCCGCTAGATGCAGCAGCGTTCCGCCGTCCTGGCGCCGAGATCAAGGAAGGCTTGATCCCGGTAAACATGCTTTATGTGTCGCAGAGTGTTAGTGATCGGTTAAGCATGGAGGCGTTCTACCAGCTTGAGTGGGATCAGACGATTGTCGATAACTGCGGTACGTTCTTCGGCTCGGATGTTGTACAGGACGGTTGTGACAGTAACTACCACGTCGGTAACCCAGCTATCCGACAATTGCAACCTGTCGCCGCAGCGCTCGGTCAAGGGTTCGATGTGACGTCTGAAGGCGTGGTGATGCCCCGTGGGGGCGATCGAGATGCGCGTGACTCCGGTCAGTTCGGGTTGGCGCTACGCTGGCTCGGCGATGCCACTGAGTATGGTGCGTACTTCATGAACTATCACAGCCGCACGCCGATCGTGGGTACTCAGTCGGCTGGTCTAGCGACTGCTGCAGCCCTGCCACGTATCATTGGGGCGGCTAACAGGATTGCGCCTGGTTCTGGGGCGGGTCTGGCTCAGAGCGTGATGCTTGGCCAAGGGCAGTATTATCTCGAATATCCGGAAGATATTCGCCTTTATGGCCTGAGCTTCTCGACCACACTGCCTACTGGAACAGCTTGGTCCGGTGAAGTGAGCTACCGCCCGAACGCTCCGGTTCAGATCAATACCACCGACGTAACCCGTGCCGTGCTCAATCCGATTGCGCCAGGTACATCGCCCGTAGCTAGCCGGTTCGGCGCGGACAATCGGGGTTACAACCGAAAAGAGATCACCCAAGTTCAGACGACGTTCACCCATTTCTTTGACCAGGTGCTGGGCGCCGGGCGGGTGACCGTAGTGGGCGAGATTGGCTACGCTCACGTAGGTGCGTTGGAGAGTACAAGCGAGCTGCGTTATGGCCGGGATTCGATCTACGGAACGCCGGACGACGCTACTCAACTTGCTGCGTACGGTGATGAAGGCTTCGTAACTGCCAATTCCTGGGGCTACCGCCTGCGTGCACTTGCGGATTACAGCAACGTATTCGCTGGCGTAAACCTCACGCCAAACGTGTCCTTCTCTCATGATGTGGACGGTTACGGACCGAACGGTCTGTTCAACGAAGGCTCGAAAGCTGTGAGCGTTGGTGTCGACGCTGTCTATCAGAACCGCTATACGGCCAGCCTGTCCTACACCGATTTCTTCGGTGGCGACTACAACACGCTGGTTGATCGCGACTTTCTTGCCCTGAGCATGGGCGTGAACTTCTAAGGGGGCTATTTCAGTATCGCCGTACGGAGCTCTTATGAGAGCTCCGCTACGCGCCAGTCTACATACAAGGCCTCCGGCCAAAACAAGATCAAGAGGAACTGGAAGCGCATGAAAACAACAAAAAAATTATTCAGTGTCTTGGCCTTCTCGCTGCTGGCAAGCAGCGTGATGGCTGCAGTCTCTCCAGAGGAAGCCGCAAAGCTCGGCAATACTTTGACTCCACTCGGGGCCGAGAAGGCGGGTAACGCCGAAGGAACGATTCCAGCCTGGACAGGCGGTTTGTCCACCGATGCCGCACCGCTGGATGACGGGCATCTGACCAATCCCTTCAAAAGCGAACAGCCTGAGTTCGTTATCACCGCGCAGAATGTCGATCAATATAAGGACAAGCTGACGGCGGGCCAGCAGGCGATGTTCAAGCGTTATCCAGAAACGTACAAGATGCGGGTCTTTCCAACCCACCGCACTGCAGCAGTGCCAGACCGCATCTACGAAGCAGCCAAAAAAAGCGCTTTAAATACCGAGTTGGTTGACGGTGGTAACGGTATTGCCAATTTTTCCGATAGCCGCTACTACGCATTCCCTATCCCGAAGAACGGCCTGGAGGTCGTCTGGAACCACATTACGCGGTACCGCGGCGGCAACGTTCGCCGCAACATTGTCCAGGCAACTCCACAAACCAATGGTAGTTACACCTTGGTGCACTTCGAAGACGAAGTGGCTTTCCCCAGCGACATGACGGATCTGGATGCAGAGCGCGCAAAGAACGCGTTGCTTTTCTTTAAGCAGCGGGTAACAGCACCGTCGCGTCTTGCTGGTAACGTTCTGCTCGTACACGATTCGTTGGATCAGGTGAAAGAGCCGCGGCAGGCCTGGATTTATAACGCCGGCCAGCGTCGTGTGCGTCGTGCCCCGCAGGTTGCCTATGACGGTCCAGGTACCGCAGCAGACGGCATGCGGACTACTGACAACTTCGACATGTTTAGCGGTGCGCCTGATCGCTACGATTGGAAGCTGGTCGGTAAGAAGGAGTTGTATATCCCTTACAACAGCTACGAGATCAATTCTAGCGACGTGCAGTACAGCGACATTCTGAAAGCCGGTCACGTCAATCAGGATCTCGCGCGTTACGAGTTGCATCGTGTCTGGGAGATCGAAGCCAACCTCAAGGAGGGTGAGCGCAACATCTACGCCAAGCGTCGTTTCTTCGTAGATGAAGATACCTGGACTATTGTGCAATCCGAGTTGTACGACGGCCGCGGCCAATTGTGGCGCGTCGGTGAGGCGCACATGTTGCAGTACTATCAGCACAAGGTGCCGGCCTATGCCTTCGAGGCGCTTTACGACATTATCTCGGGGCGCTATATCGCCATCGGCTTGAGTAATGAAGAACCAGCGCACGAATTCGGCTACAAAGCGTCCGCGCGCGACTTTACGCCTGCTGCATTGCGTAATGCAGGGGTGCGCTGATCAAGTAGCATCTGTACGGTGAATAAGGCGGCCAGTTGGCCGCCTTTTTTATTCTCGGCACAGCAGGAGTGATATTTTTCAGCCATTAGAGATCGGTATCCAACCAGCCCGGGTGGTTTTGCTTGCAAGGCGAGTCGACAAAAGAGCCACAATCGTGCAGGTTATTACCGCGCAAGCGCATCGATACGACCATATCGACTGGCCCTGGAATAGGTGCTGACGCAGCGCTCAATGCGCTTCTCAATGGACTGATACGAATAAGAGAAACCTCGCTATGTCCGTACGCTTCAACCCTGGTGCCCTCAGCACAGAAGCCGCCGCGCAGGTTCAAGTTGCGACTATTCCACGTCTTCCACCGCTGCATATACCAAGGCCACGACTAGTCGATGCACTGCTCGAGGCCCGTTGTCGACTGCGTTTGATCTGCGCACCCGCCGGGTTTGGCAAGAGCGTACTCATGAATGAGTGCGCGCGGATGGTACCTGCCGATACACATCTCGTATGGCTTGATCTCGGCGGCAGGGCTTTCTCTGCTGAAGCTCTGTGTTCACAGCTGCGCCGGGTATTAAGCGGTACAACTTCAGAGAGCGGGGATGTTCAGCAAGATCTCATCAACCTGCTGAATGATTTTCCGCGGCCGCTTTGGATCATGTTGGATGATTATCCGAGAGAGGTGACCGCGCCGTTCGATGCCTGCCTCGACCTGCTTATCGAAAGGGGGCCCGAATCCGTCAGCTGGTGGGTTAGCAGCCGTCGGCAGCCCGCTTGGAAGCTGCCCAGGCTATTGCTGCAAGGTGACTTGTTCGAGCTGGAAGCCGAGGTGCTGGCACTGACGGCTGGCGAGCTGCGGTTGTTGCTCAAAGCACATCGTCTGGAGCTCGCCGATGACACGTTCAAGCAATTGTTGGCGGGTAGCGAGGGGTGGCTGGCCGGTGTCAGCTTGCTGTTATTGAATGCTGATGAGCAGGCGGTTCGTGAGCGATTGATCGCTGGTACTTCACTGTTACGAGATTACGTGCAGCGCGAAGTACTTGAGGGACAGAGTGAGGAGATCTGCCGCGCGCTGTTCGCGTTGGCGCGCATGCCGCGCTTTTCATCGCAGCTGTGTGAGCATGTCCTCGACGGCATAGGAAATGACCTTCTCGATGTACTCAAGACGTCCCAGCTGTTCATTCGTCAAACCGATAACTGTGGTGAATGGTATCGCCTGTGGCGGCCGCTAGCGTTGATGTTGCAACGCATGCCAGGTGTAGCATCACCCACCCAGACGCACCTGCGTGCCTGTCAGTGGTTTGCCAATCGCGGTGAAATGCGTGAGGCGGTGGAGCATGCACTGTGGGCAGGACAGCCAGAAGTCGCAGCCAATTTCTTACAGCGCTACGGGCAGGAGCAGCTGCTCATCGGCGACAACGTTTCGCATTTCATGAAGTGGCGCAGTGAACTTCCGCAAGATTTGTTCAACAGCACGACCCGACTGATCGTGCTGCATGGCTGGGCTTTGATCATTTCTGCTCGGTTAGACGAAGTGGATGACTGCCTCTCCGACCTGGCCAAGTTCTTTCCTCAACCCGATGCTAGACGTCAGGCGCAGCTGCTTGCTCAGTGGCAAGCGTTGCGCGGTTTTCTAGCGCGTTTGCGTGGCGAGCCTGAGGCCAGGGACTATTGCCTTCAGGCTCTGGAGGTCCTGTCTGACCACGCTTGGGCGCAACGGGTGCTTTGTTATCAGGCGTTGTCCCAGCAGGCGATAGCCGAAAGCCAGCTCGAGTTGGCCCAGCATTACAATAGCGAAGGCATGAAGCTTGCGCGGCTTAAGGGCAGCGTGCTGTATGAAGCGATGCTCAGCATCGATCGAATCCAACTGCTGGAAATTACCGGCGAGTTCGAGCGAGCCGTTGGGGTGCTCGAAGAGTCGCTGATGGTGCTACGCGACGGTGTCGGTCATAGCCCGATCATCGGCCGGCTGAAGCTGCTACGGGGCCATCTGCTGGCCTATCAGGGGCTCGACGAGCCTGCCCGCGAGGCGTTTCAGCAGGGTCGAGTCGAGACGGAAACCTGTGGTGATTCATATGTATTCTTCGGTTATGCCGGGCTGGCGGAGCTGGCAGCTCGCAATCAGGAATTCCCTACGGCCTACCATTGGCTGCGAGAGGCCGAGCGGTTAGCCCAGTGGCGCCACGTGCCGGAGGCCCGTTTCCGCGGCATTCTGCCGTTGATAACTGGACTGACCTGGTTGCATCAGGGGCAATTGAAGAAGGCCAGGGCAGTGTTTATACAGGTGCTCGAACTTTACGAGGGCCACACGTATATCGCACCTTCTGGGTTCTACGAGTTGCTGCCGCGAGTTCAGCGCTACCTTGCGGTGATCGACCTACTGTCCGACCGGGGTGCGTTGGCCATCGACACGCTGCGTGAACTTATCGAGCAAAACCTCCGTTCGCAGCGGTTGGGGCTGGCTTGCGAGTGTCGCTTCACGCTCGCCGAAGCGCTTCAAATGGATGGCCAGCATGACGAAGCGGAGCTGGAACTTCGCAAGGCGCTCGGCGAGGCAGCAAAGCAGCATCTGGTCAAGCCGTTGTACGAGCTGCAGCATCGCCAACCACAATGGCTTGCCAGGATGTTGCCTGCAGGAAAGGGGGAAAGCCTGCGCGATCGTTTGCTGCAATTTGAGCGAGAGCCTGAAGAAAGCGCTGCCCCCGGCGATGAGGCCATCCTGAGCAACCGCGAGCTCACGGTCCTGCGTCTCATCGCCCAGGGGTGTTCGAACCAGGAGATTGCCGAGCAACTGTTTATTTCTCTGCATACAGTCAAGACCCATGCCCGGCGAATCAATACCAAGCTCGGGGTGGCCAGACGTACGCAGGCGGTCGCACGAGCCAAGGCTTTGGCCTGGCTGTGACCCTCGTCAGGGAATGAAGGGCTAGATGCTTGCCGCGAATCATGACAGGCGCCGGCTGCAAGGCTCCGGCGGAGGGAGGCTAACTTTTGTTCTTGTTTAGTTAGAAGCTGATCGTCGGAAGTGCAGAGCCTCCCGGCGTTACTGTGCGGCTGAGTGCGAATGCTTGGTCAGGCGATAAGAGCTGGTCTGTCCGCCTCGTTCGATGGCGAGGCTGAACTGCAGGCTGGTGATCAAGCGTTCGAGCTGCTGCTGGTCCCGCCATTGGCTGGAGCTGATGAAACGCTTCACTGCCACACCTGCCGTGTCGGTCAGGGTCAGCAGAATACTTCCGTCGGGTTTCTGGATGCTGAAATTGACGTTGTAGTCTGGCTGAAACACATCGCTGATTTTTTGGAAAGGACTGTTCATGCCGGTACCTGATTGGATGACTGCCCCCAATGGACCTAGTACCGATTAACTAGTTTCGCCCGCTGGACGTGTTCCTTGCGACGGATCACCGCAGGGCCATAATGTCTCAGGATGGCGTGGCGGAAGCTGGCAGCTCCTCCAATGCCTCCGGATTGTTTTTAAAGGCCTTCGCAAACAGGTCACGGTGTCGGGCCATAAAGATGCCGATGTCATCGGCCTGCTGTTCGCTCAGTGAAGGCGTAGCCTTCTGCAGTGCCGCAGCCAGGGCTTCGGCCAGCTCGAGCATTTTGTCGTGACGATCGGCTTCGGCTTTATCCATGAACAAGCGCTCCAGGTCCCGGCTGCTGCGGTACACAACTTCGACGGCCATCTGCCACCTCGGCTCAAATGAATGGGATACTGTTTATCCGTACAGCATAAGCTGCCTGGCGAAGATTGAAAAGCGTCGAGGTGTCAAACTGTCAGCTCAATTGGCGAAGTGGCCTCGAAGCCGCTCGGCGCGAAAGTCTAGGTTGCTGCTCCGGTAGCCTGAGCGCAACGGTGGTAGCGGGGCGCAGGATTGCCAGCGTTGGCCGGGTTGCAGGTCCCCCGGGCCACGGTATTGCGGCGCGTCATAGTTGGAGGTCACCAGATTAAGGCTGGAACCGGGAGAGTAGGCGGCTACCTCCCAACTCAGTTTGCGCATTGGCTTGGGGCTATGGTTGTCCAGAATGATGAGCAACGGCTGTCCGGCCGGGCAGCTCGTCGGTGCATACGACATCCGCAGCTGGAGTTGAGCAAGCAGCTGCTCTTCCCTTTGTTCTTGCCAGATCACCCAGGCCGCAACGATACCAAGGCCAAGCAGCGCTCCCAGCGAAATCGGTACCGCTCGAAGGGGGTACCGAATCAATAGGATCAGCCAGGTTGCGACTAGAAACGCGCCGATCAGCATGGCGAAGGGGCGCGCGAATAGTTGACCATGAAAACCTCTTTTCACCGTGATCTAGCAGACATCCTAACGCTGGCTCGCACGGGGTGCGACTTTCAATTGCCAGGCATGTGGCCGTGGTGCCTGTGGATGCTGTTCAAGCATCTCTGTCGTGGCGGGCGTGGCTGGCGAGCCGCTCAAGCGCGGCCCTGAGCTTGGGGTCCTTAATGCCACGAGCGGTTTCCTGGATATTGTCTGCTGCACGCGCCGACAGTGCTGGCGGCGGCCCAGGTTTGTGCCGCGGCGTTTCGGGGGGCTGTACCTTGAACTGGATACGGCTCAGGCCGCTGAATTCTTCCAGACACAGCAGTTGCCGTTGTAAGCGTCGTTGTTGGTAGCGCAGTCGCGTTGCCCAGTGGCTGTCGGTAACGATCAGCAGCAGTAACCCTTCGCGCCATGAGGCCACACGACAAAACTCTCGTGCTGCGGGCTGCAACTGACCGTCGACCAGTTGCTGTAGTCGATCCAGTCGCTTCGCTTCGCCAAACAGCGCTTTTAGCGGTTTGGCCTCGCGCAGCAGCGACGCAGAGGCTCGGGCCGGCAAGGGGCGAAACGACATGGTTGACGCTCATGAGTGAAGAGCCGGCATATTAGCAGAACCCTGCAATAGCCTTCTGATCGCGCTGTCACCCGCCAAACCTACAACCGGATCGCCGGGTTCCTGGCGCCATTGGCTGGCTCAGCTGCGCAGTAGGCACCTTTCCTCTCGGACGTTTCCGAGTAGAATGCCCCCTTTGCACGAAGCCGTGGTGGCCCTGCGGCCGTGCCTCCATCCCCAGCATGGAAGTCTTTGTCGATATGTTTGCGCCTTTAATGAAGAAGCTCTTTGGTAGCAAAAATGAGCGTGAGGTCAAGCGCATGCTCAAGGCGGTTCAATCCGTCAATGCGCTCGAAGAGCAGATGCTGTCTCTCTCCGATGAGCAGTTGCGGAGCAAGACCGAAGAGTTCAAGGCCCGCCTCGGCCAAGGCGAGACCCTCGACCAGATTCTTCCCGAAGCGTTTGCCGTCTGCCGCGAAGCAGGCAAGCGTGTCATGGGCATGCGTCACTTCGATGTACAGTTGATCGGCGGCATGACGCTCCATGAAGGCAAGATTGCTGAGATGCGTACCGGTGAGGGCAAGACGCTGGTAGCGACCTTGGCCGTATACCTCAACGCACTGGCGGGCAAAGGCGTACATGTCGTTACAGTGAACGATTACCTGGCGCGTCGCGATGCCAACTGGATGCGTCCGCTGTATGAGTTCCTGGGCTTGACGGTTGGTATCGTCACACCTTTCCAGCCGCCGCAAGAGAAGCGAGCGGCGTACGCCGCCGATATCACCTACGGTACGAACAACGAGTTTGGCTTCGACTATCTGCGCGACAACATGGCGTTCAGTCTCGAAGAAAAGAACCAGCGCGAACTCAATTTTGCAGTCATCGACGAAGTCGACTCGATCCTGATCGATGAAGCCCGCACACCACTGATTATCTCCGGCCAGGCCGAAGACAGTTCCAAGCTCTATCAGCAAATCAACCAGCTGATCCCTCTGCTCAAGCAGCACATTGAAGAGGAAGAGGGCGTCGTTACCCAGGAAGGTCACTTCTCGATCGACGAAAAGACACGCCAGGTCGAATTGAACGAATCGGGTCACCAATTCGTCGAGGAAATGCTGACCAAGGCAGAGCTGCTCGCCGAAGGCGAGAGTCTGTATTCCGCCCACAACCTCGGCTTGTTGACCCACGTGTATTCCAGCCTGCGTGCGCACAAGCTGTTCCATCGCAACGTCGAGTACATCGTCCAGAATAACCAGGTGCTGTTGATTGACGAGCACACCGGTCGGACCATGCCAGGTCGTCGCCTTTCCGAGGGCCTGCATCAGGCCATCGAAGCCAAGGAAGGGCTGCCGATCCAGCCGGAAAGCCAGACGCTTGCGTCGACCACCTTCCAGAACTACTTCCGTCTGTATAAAAAACTATCGGGCATGACCGGTACTGCAGACACAGAAGCGTTCGAATTCATGCAGATCTACAACCTGCCGGTAATGGTGATTCCGACCAACAAGCCGCTGGCACGTAAGGATTACAACGACCTGGTCTATCTGACCCAGGAAGAGAAGTTTGCTGCCATCATTGCGGACATCAAGGATTGCCAGAACAACGGTCGTCCCGTTCTGGTGGGCACTGCAACCATCGAAACATCTGAATATGTCTCGCGTCTGCTGGTCAGCGAAGGCATCGAACACAAGGTGCTAAACGCCAAGCACCACGACAAAGAAGCGGAAATCATCGCGCAGGCGGGACGCCCGGGTGCGGTGACTATCGCTACCAACATGGCAGGCCGAGGCACCGACATCCTGCTCGGCGGCAACTGGGAAGTTGAAGTGGCGGCGCTTGAGAATCCAACGGATGATCAGGTCGCGCAAATCAAATCCGACTGGCAGAAGCGTCATCAGGCCGTACTGGAGGCGGGTGGCCTGCATGTGATCGCCTCCGAGCGTCACGAGTCGCGCCGTATCGACAACCAGCTACGTGGGCGCGCCGGGCGCCAGGGCGACGCCGGTTCGAGCCGCTTCTACCTGTCGCTGGAAGACAGTTTGATGCGCATCTTCGCCTCGGATCGGGTGAAGAACTTCATGAAGGCACTGGGCATGGAGTCCGGTGAGGCGATTGAGCATCGTATGGTGACCAACGCCATCGAAAAGGCTCAGCGCAAAGTCGAAGGCCGTAACTTCGACATGCGTAAGCAATTGCTCGAATACGACGACGTCGCCAACGAGCAGCGCAAGGTGATCTATCACATGCGCAACAGTCTGCTGGCCGCGGAGGAAATCGGAGAGACCATCAGCGAATTCCGCCGCGAGGCACTCGATTACGCTATCAATCAGCACATTCCGCCGCAGTCGCTGCCCGAGCAATGGGATATCAGTGGGCTCGAAGCGGTGCTCTACAGTGACTTCGGAGTGCGGCTACCGGTCCAGCAATGGCTCGACGAAGACGAGAAGCTGTATGAGGAGACGCTGCGCGAGCGCATCCTCGAGGCGCTGATAGCGGCCTACAACGAGAAAGAAGAATTGGCTGGCGCCGAGGCACTGCGCACTTTCGAGAAGCAGATTGTCCTGCGCGTACTCGACGATCTGTGGAAGGATCACCTGTCGACGATGGATCATCTGCGTCATGGTATCCACTTGCGCGGCTACGCTCAGAAAAACCCGAAACAGGAATACAAGCGCGAGTCCTTTACGCTTTTTCAGGAACTGCTCGAGTCCATCAAGCGCGACAGCATTCGGGTTCTGTCCCATGTGCAGGTTCGTCGCGAAGACCCAGCCGAGGAGGAGCAGCGTTTGCGCCGCGACGCAGAAGAGCTGGCGCAGCGTATGCAGTTTCAGCATGCCGAAGTTTCGGCGCTGGAAGCAGACCAGGAGGATCCAGAGGCTGAGGGCGATGTAGCGGCAGCTGCAGCTCCCACGCGTACCGAGCAAAAGATCGGGCGCAACGAACCATGCCCTTGCGGGTCCGGAAAGAAGTACAAGCATTGCCACGGACAGGTTCAGTAAGCTGACCCTTCTGTGTTGACCCGCGCCGCGACCGGCTCTAGCCGCTCGCGGCGTTTTTCTCCCTGATTTTCGGTGGCCGAAGGCCATCCATCCTTTCTGAAGGAGCGCATCGATGGCTGTCGGTCTTGGTCCCCTACCTACACTGCACCCGGTTCCCGGTTTCGAGCTCGGCATCGCTTCGGCGGGTATCAAGCGACCTGGCCGCAAGGACGTCGTAGTGATGCGTTGCGCTGAAGGCTCAACGGTCGCGGGTGTATTCACCCTCAACGCCTTTTGCGCAGCGCCCGTCATTCTTGCGAAGCAGCGAGCTCAGGGAACGGTACGTTACCTACTGACCAATACAGGAAACGCTAACGCTGGAACTGGTGAGCCTGGAATGCAGGCAGCCATCCGCAGCTGCGCCAGCCTGGCTGCGCTGGCTGGGGTGGACGCCGACGCAATCCTGCCGTTTTCAACCGGTGTTATCGGTGAGTTGCTGCCAGTTGAAAAGATCGAGGCGGCACTTCCCGCAGCGCTGGCCGACCTCAATGAAAATCATTGGGCCGAGGCCGCTACCGGCATCATGACTACAGATACGCTGCCCAAGGGCGCGAGCCGTCAATTCGAGCACGCTGGCGTGACGGTTACCGTGACTGGTATTTCCAAAGGTGCCGGCATGATCCGTCCCAATATGGCGACGATGCTTGGCTATATCGCAACCGATGCGAAGGTCGCTCAGCCCGTATTGCAGGATCTGCTGCGGGATGCGGCCAACAAGTCGTTCAACCGTATCACCATCGACGGCGACACCTCGACCAACGACTGCTGCATGCTGATCGCTACCGGCAAGGCTGACGTCGCTGAAATCACTGAAGCCTCTGGTGAGCTGTTCACCAAGCTCAAGCAGGCGGTCTTCGATGTCAGCATGGAAGTGGCTCAGTCCATCGTTCGTGACGGCGAAGGTGCCACCAAGTTCGTCACCGTCCAGGTCAACGGGGGGCGCAACCATCAGGAGTGCCTCGACGTTGGTTATGCCGTTGCGCACTCGCCGCTGATCAAAACAGCACTGTTCGCCTCCGATCCGAACTGGGGGCGCATTCTGGCGGCTGTCGGTCGTGCAGGTGTTCCCGAGCTGGACGTGAGCAAGATCGATGTCTATCTGGGCGCCATATGTATTGCCAGCCAGGGTGGACGTTCGCCGAGCTATACGGAAGAGCAGGGAGCCGCGGTCATGGCTGAGGAAGAAATCGAGATCCGTATCGAACTCGGTCGCGGTAATTGCAGCGAGACGATCTGGACCACGGACCTCTCTCACGAATACGTGCGGATCAATGCCGAATACCGCACCTGAGCCCTTGGCAATCGGCATGCTGAATAAACTGCTGCGGCAAGTCCCGGCGACGGGCGGACCTCCGTTTGGTGTCGGAACATGAAACGGCTCCACGTCGCCGCCGGCGTGATCCGTGGCGCCAACGGTCACGTGCTGATCGCCAAGCGCCCCTTGGACAAGCACCAAGGTGGGCTATGGGAGTTCCCCGGCGGCAAGGTCGAGGAAGGTGAGACTGCAGAGGTTGCGCTCGCGCGGGAACTGGCAGAAGAATTGGGCATTGCGGTAATTGCTGCGAGGCCCCTGATTCAAGTCCGCCATGACTATCCGGACAAGCAGGTGCTCCTCGACGTCTGGGAAGTGCTTGAGTTTGACGGCGAGCCGCGCGGGGCCGAGGGGCAGCCGTTGGCTTGGGTGGCTGCGGAGGATCTGCCGCGTTATGAGTTTCCCGCGGCGAATCGGCCGATCATCGCTGCGGCTCGCCTGCCGAAGTCGTACCTGATTACCCCGGACAGCTTGGCGCCACAGGAGCTGCTTTGCGGTGTGGCGTCCGTGTTGGATGCAGGGGTTCGGCTGCTGCAGCTACGCTGCCCCTTGCTGTCGGACGCTCGGTACCGGGCGCTGGCAGCTCAAGTGCTGGAGATGTGTGCCGGGCGTGCGCAGGTAATGCTTAAAGGGCCACTGGAGTGGGCCCATGATTTTACGGACGCCGGCTGGCATCTAACGGCCTCGCAGCTGCGTAGGTACGCCGACGCGGGCAGGCCGCTAGAACCGGAGCGATGGCTCGCCGCCTCATGTCACGATTTGGCCGAGTTAGATCTGGCGAAGCAGATAGGGGTTGATTTCATTGTGCTCTCGCCGATACTTGCTACCGCCTCGCACCCCGAAGCGAGGCCTTTGGGGTGGCAACGTGCCGCCCAATTGCTGCTAGGCTTCGCTCAGCCTGCATATCTACTGGGCGGCCTTGGTCCGAGTGATGTGGCGAGGGCAGCTCAGGTTGGTGCGCAGGGCGTCGCTGGAATTCGGGCCTTCTGGCCATGAGCGGTAGCGGCTAGAGTACGGCCCCTCGCCTGAATTGTCGGGCGATGATGGTGTCTTACGGGCCGTCGTAGATTGATAGCGATAAGATAGAAATACTCTATCGGATCTATTTTATCAATCAATTAACCGTATCTGGTTTCGTGCGCTATCTTAGGTGCCGTTAAATTCTGAATCCCAAAAGGAGTTAGTAGATGTCTCTGATCAACACCCAAGTCCAGCCGTTCAAAGTCAACGCTTTCCACAATGGCAAGTTCATCGAAGTCACCGAAGAGTCCCTTAAGGGCAAATGGTCGGTGCTGATCTTCATGCCGGCAGCCTTTACCTTCAACTGCCCGACCGAGATCGAAGACGCTGCCAACAGCTACGCCGAGTTCCAGAAGGCCGGTACCGAGGTGTATATCGTCACCACCGATACCCACTTCTCCCACAAGGTTTGGCACGAGACTTCCCCCGCGGTCGGCAAGGCCCAGTTCCCGCTGATCGGCGACCCGACCCACCAGTTGACTCGCGCTTTCGGCGTGCACATTGAAGAAGAGGGCCTGGCGCTGCGCGGCACCTTCCTGATCAACCCGGAAGGCGTGATCAAAACCGTTGAGATTCATTCCAACGAAATCGCCCGTGATGTCAGTGAGACGCTGCGCAAGCTGAAAGCCGCTCAGTACACCGCCGCTCACCCGGGCGAAGTTTGCCCGGCCAAGTGGAAAGAAGGCGAAGCCACTCTGGCCCCGTCGCTGGATCTGGTCGGCAAGATCTAAACAGCCGTCTGGGCGCTGCGCTTGGTCGCAGCGCCACTGTGCTGTAGCTCGGACGATTCATCGGTCCGAGCCCCAACGCCTGGGCGTAAACCGTCCGGGCGTTTTATTACCTGAATTATGCAAGAAGGGGAACGCTGCTCATGTTGGACTCCAATCTCAAAGCGCAACTGAAAACCTATCTGGAAAAGGTCACCCAGCCGTTCGAGATCGTTGCATCCCTCGATGACGGCGCAAAATCCCAGGAAATGCTCGCCATGCTGGAAGACATTACCAGCCTGAGCGACAAGATCTCCCTGAGCACCGACGGCAATGACGTCCGCAAACCGTCGTTTGCGCTCAACCGTATCGGTGGCAACATCAGCCTGCGTTTCGCCGGCATCCCGATGGGCCACGAGTTCACCTCGCTGGTGCTGGCCCTGCTGCAGGTCGGCGGTCATCCTTCCAAGACCGCACCTGAAGTCATCGAGCAGATCAAGAACCTCGACGGCGAATACAACTTCGAAACCTATTTCTCGCTGTCCTGCCAGAACTGCCCGGACGTGGTCCAGGCGCTGAACCTGATGGCTGTGCTCAACCCGAACATCCGCCACGTGGCCATCGACGGTGCCCTGTTTCAGGAAGAAGTCACCATTCGCCAGGTCATGTCCGTGCCTAGCATCTACCTCAACGGTGAATTGTTCGGTCAGGGCCGCATGGGCGAAGAAGAAATCCTCGCCAAGCTCGATACCGGCGCCTCGGCGCGCGATGCCGAGAAGCTCAGCGCCAAGGACGCCTTCGACGTGCTCGTCGTCGGTGGTGGCCCAGCCGGCGCTGCAGCGGCCATCTATGCGGCGCGCAAGGGCATCCGTACCGGTGTCGCAGCCGAGCGTTTCGGTGGTCAGGTGCTCGACACCATGGCCATCGAGAACTTTATCTCGGTCACCGAGACCGAAGGCCCGAAGCTGGCCCGCGCGCTGGAAAACCATGTGCGCGAATACGACGTCGACATTATGAACCTGCAGCGCGCCGCCCAGCTCATCCCGGGCTCCGATGGCGGGCTGCACGAGATCAAGCTGGAGAACGGTGGCTCGCTGAAGGCCAAGACCTTGATCCTGGCGACCGGTGCGCGGTGGCGCGAAATGAACGTGCCCGGTGAGCAGGAATACCGCGGCCGTGGCGTCGCCTATTGCCCGCACTGCGATGGCCCGTTGTTCAAAGGCAAACGCGTGGCGGTCATTGGTGGTGGCAACTCCGGCGTGGAAGCGGCTATCGACCTGGCCGGCATCGTCGCCCAGGTCACCTTGATCGAATTCGACAGCCAGCTACGCGCCGATGCCGTGCTGCAGAAGAAACTGCACAGCCTGCCCAACGTCACCGTGATCACCAGTGCACTGACCAGCGAAGTCACCGGCGATGGCAAGAAGGTCACCGGGCTTACATACAAGGACCGCAACTCCAGCGAATTCCATGAGCTGGAGCTGGAAGGCATCTTCGTACAGATCGGCCTGCTGCCTAACTCCGACTGGCTGAAGGGTACGGTAGAGCTGACGTCGCGCGGCGAGATCATCGTCGATGCGCGTGGCGAGACATCACTGCCGGGTATCTTCGCCGCTGGTGACGTCACCACCGTGCCGTACAAACAGATCGTCATTGCTGTTGGCGAGGGCGCCAAGGCCTCGCTGAGCGCCTTCGATTACCTGATCCGCAGCTCTGTCGAAGACTGAGCCTTCGAGGTAAAACGAAAGGGGAGCAGGCCAAGGTCTGCTCCCCTTTTTTGTTTCTGGCTGCTGACGTCCAGACCCACACGGGATGCGATTCGAAGGATAGATAGTCGATATCCAAGGTCTACCTTATTACACCGGATCCGCTTTGGCTCGGGTGGTAACGAGCGAAACGGGCGGCTATCGATCCGCTCGCCGTGCATGTATCAGTAGTCCATGGAGCGAGTCCTCATATGATCAATGCGGATGCGCCGCAAACGCCCCGAGGGGCAGTAGTGACTCTGGCCAACAGGTCCAGAGACCCCAAACATGAAAAGGCCGTGCATGAGCATCTGGCCAAGCGTCTAGCGGCAGTTAAAGGCCTGACGTTTCTCGGTGAGTACGACCGATCCATCGAGTATTCGCATCCACTGTATTTCGTGCCGTCTGGCACTATCATCGGTACAGACGCAGCCCGTGAGCTAGGCCTCGATGATGAGGAAGATCTGTTCGGTGGCGTGGTACCGCAGGCATTCATCGAAACCAAGGCCATCACGCATCCGCTGGTGCGTCCGGATGCAGATGCGCCAGTTGGTTGGTCTCGTGACTTCGCGGCGCGTGTCAGTGGCAGCGTGCTTCCCGGCTATAGCGTCTTTTCGCTCGCAGATGCCCGCGAAGCCGGGCGGCGGCTGTTGCATGAAGGTTCGCTGAGGCTGAAACCAGTGCGGGCCACCGGCGGGAGAGGGCAGGAGCGCATCAATACCGAGCAGCAGCTGGATAATGCGCTGGAACACGTCGACGAGAAGGAGATGGCTCAGTATGGGCTGGTGCTCGAGGCCAACCTGGAGCACGTGACGACCTTCAGTGTTGGGCAAATTCGGGTGGCGGGAAGAACGCTCAGCTATTACGGGACTCAGCGCCTGACGCCCGACAATTCTGGCGAGACGGTTTACGGCGGATCCGATCTGGTCGTATCGGACGGTGACTTCGAGGCCCTGCTAGGGCTCGATCTTCCGGAGAAGGCCCGGCTGGCCATTATGCAAGCGCAGGTCTACGACGATGCCGCATCGGCGTGCTTTCGAGGATTTTTCGCGTCCCGTCGTAACTACGATATTGCCCAGGGCGTCGATGGTCGTGGCCGTGCCTGTTCCGGTGTGCTGGAGCAGTCATGGCGGATCGGTGGCGCAAGCGGTGCCGAAATCGCTGCGCTTGAGACTCTCATCCAGGGCCAGAGCGGAGCAGTACGGGCGTCTACCGTTGAAGTCTATGGTGAGTCGCAAGTAGTTCCGTCCGGTGCGACCGTACTGTTCCGGGACGAAGACGCCGAGGTTGGCTTTATCACCAAGTACGTAGTGGTGGAGGATTATGGCGACTCAGAGTGAATGCGTAGACATCCTGGTCGACGATGAGCATATCGCCGGAACTTTCCTCTCCCCGCCAACCAAACTGCCCGGCGTCCTGTTCGTGCACGGCTGGGGGGGGAGCCAGGAACGTGACCTGACGCGCGCCCGAGGTATAGCGGGGCTGGGATGCATCTGCTTGTCCTTCGACTTGCGCGGCCATGCCTTGACGCTGGCGCAACAGCAAACCGTTACGCGCGAGCAGAATCTCAATGATCTATTGGCCGCCTACGATCTGCTGGCGCAACACCCGAACATCGACTCATCGGCGATTGCCGTAGTGGGCACCAGCTACGGCGGTTACCTGTCAGCTTTGCTTACGGCGCTGAGGCCAGTTAAATGGTTGGCCATGCGGGTTCCAGCGCTGTACGGGGACGATGACTGGATGGTGCCCAAGCGCCAGCTGAACCGGGACCTGCTCAATCAACTGCGTGGTCGACGAGTCGTGCCGGAGGAAAACCGTGCCCTGGCAGCCTGCGCCGACTTTCGTGGCGACGTGCTGATCGTCGAGTCCGAGCACGATCACCTGGTTCCGCACAGCACCATCATGAGTTACCGTGCCGCCTTCCATCAGACGCATTCCCTGACGCACCGGATCATTCTCGGTGCTGATCATGCGCTAACCAGTGATTGCTGCCAGAAGGCCTATACCGACATCCTCGTTAACTGGGCGACCGAAATGGTAGTCGGGGCTCGACTCGACCAGCAGGAAGGCGTTGCCGCGGCGAACCGTCGCTAGCCTGGGGGTGAAGGTGGCTGAATGGGTCCTACAAAACGGCTCCAGCGTCGATCCAGAACCTGCTGTTTCAGGACTTCGATGACATCCACCAGCAGCTCTTCGAGCGCCAGGTCAGTGTTCTCATCCTGGTAAACCCAGGCCTCGAAAAACTCGTCGGCCAGGTTTCGTGCAAGTCTCTGGAACTGTGGGCTTTGAAGTCCTTCGGCGGCGCCTTGAAGTAGCTGCGCGGCGATATCGCTGAGCGCTTCATCCAGGGTATCGGCGACTCGTCCCCCCATGGGCAGGCGGCGCAGGCGGATCACCTCCGGGTTGTTCAGCAGGGCCTGGTGAATCAGTCCGCCCACATAGCCTTCGATGGCTCCCCGATTGTCCCGGTAGCCGGTCTCCAACATGCTGTGCATGCGACGGGAAAGGTCGTTGAGCAGCCTTTCCTTGCGCGGCCTGACCACCTCTTGCAGCAAGCGGCGGGAGAGGTCGTCGCTGGCTCCGATCTCCTGCTGCATGCGGCTGAACAGGCGAACCATGACGCGATCGGATAGTTCTTCGAGCAGCAACAGGTAATAACGGTTGGCCAGGCCAAACACCGCCCAGCGTCGCATGTCGATCAGCCCCAACCGTTGCAGACGGATCAACAGGCTGCCGACGCGCAGCACCCGCAGCCAGCGGAAGCCGCTCAACGGAATGCAGCCGAGCACGTCATACCAGTGAGCGAAGGGGTAGTAGTACCAGCGTGCGTAGCGGCGTTCAAACAACGCGACGGTCCAACCTAGCAGCACGTCGAAGACAAAAATCGCGACGAAGGCGAGGTCGATGTGCTGGAAGTTCTGGTGAATCAGCGCGTTGTAGCGTTGATGCAGGGCGGGAGCCCATTCGGCCAGGGCGTCATTGATCGGCTGCAAAATGAACAAGCTATCGAACAGGATGAGCCCAAGGTTGATGCACACCAGCAGGACGATCAGGACTTCCCAAGCCGCGTGCAGCCCGTCGATTAAGCGCTCGCGCCGCCGCGTTTGCTCAGGCATCGGCAGGCGCACTGGCCGCATGCCAGAGGATTTCAGCGCAGCCCTGACGCCGCGCAATCAGCCGGGCCACAACGAAGAAAAGGTCCGACAGGCGATTGAGGTAAGCCAGGCCGACCGCGCGTAGCGGCTCGATCGCATTAAGTTGCTGACAACGGCGCTCGCTGGTACGCGCCATGCTCCGACACAGATGGGCGAGGGCGATCAGTCGTGAGCCGCCCGGCATGATGAAATCTTCCAGCGGTCCTAGCTCCTGATTCCAATGATCGATCGCCTTCTCAAGACGGGCGACCTCGGCGTCGGTCAGTGCCTGATACTCAGGCATCGCCAACTCACCGCCCAGGTCGAACAGGCGATGCTGGCAGGGCCCGAGGACTTCGATCAGTTCGGCCAGATCCGGCCAGCGCGCCTGGGCTTCGGCCAGCTCGGCCAGCAACAGGCCCAGTTGACTGTTGAGGGTGTCTATTTCGCCCATCGCCTCGATTCTTGGGTGATCCTTGGGCACGCGGCGGCCGTCGGCCAAGCCGGTTTCTCCGGCATCTCCGGTACGGGTATAGATCTTCGAGAGTCGGTTGCCCATCTGGATTCCTTGATTCAGCTGTTGTTGGGTTCAGTAGCGGATGTCAGCGGCAGGCGCAGCGTAAAGCAGGTGCCCTGGTCCGGCCTGCTCTGCACTTCCATCTGGCCCTTGTGATTGTTGGTGATGATGAAATACGAAACGGAAAGACCCAGCCCGGTTCCCTGGCCCACCTCCTTGGTAGTGAAAAAGGGCTCGAAGATTCGCTTGCGGATATGTTCAGGAATTCCGCTGCCATTGTCTTCGACCTGGATTTCGCACCAAGGCGGATTCAGCCGTGTGCGCAGGATGATCTGCCCGCGTCCTCGCTCTGGTTTCTGATGGATAGCCTGCGCGGCGTTTTTCAGCAAGTTCAGCAGTACCTGTTCGAGCTCGTTGGCGATACAGGGGACGCGGTCCACCTGGGGATCGAAGTCTCGGAGAATTTCAATAGAGCGGAAGTCGAAACCGTCCATCAGTGCAAAGTCGTTGCCGGCAATCTCCAACGCCTGGTCAATAAGCACGGCCAGTGGACACTCCGCCAGTTGCCGGTTGCTCAGGCGACTGAAACTCAGCATGTGGCTGACGATCTTGGCCGCTCGCGATCCGGCTTGCTGAATACCGTCGAGCAGTTGCGGGATCTCCCTTTGCTGCAGGTACAGGTTGACGGCTTCCAGCGAGACCCCGGTGTCCAGAGCGACGTCACGGTTCCGCTCAAGCTCAGGCGATAGCCGCCGGCGGATGTTCTGTGCGTTGTGCAGGATGGCGCCGAGGGGGTTGTTGATCTCGTGCGCCATACCTGCGGCAAGGCTGCCTACCGAGAGCATCTTTTCCGACTGCACCATGATTTCTTCCATGTTGATCCGCTCGGTAATGTCGTCGATGCGGATCACCACGCCCCGACCGCCACCGCCCATCAGGGGGTAGAGCGTCAATGCGTAATGCCGAGGCTCACCATTGAAGGCCCAGGTGACACGTTCGATCTTCTCGACCTGATGATGCTCGGATGTACGACGGATCTGAGTCAGGAAAGGCCTTAGCGGCTCGAAGGCGATAAAAACGGGTTGGTTCAAGGCGTCATCGATTGACGTTCCGGATAGCACACTGGCCTGTTGATTCCACTGGGTCACGTAGAGTTGCTCATCGAGTGCAATGAGCACCGAGGGCATCGAGTCGATGATGCTGTTCAGGTAGTTCTGGAAGCCGGTGAGTTTCTTTTCGATCTTGCTGCGAACCTGGACTTCGAGCTCGAGCTTGCGGTTGGAATGACGGGTCTCCTCTGCCAGGCCTTGGGCGTGATCGAAGGCTTCCTGGGCATCGTCTCGGGCACGCTTGAGCTGCTGCTCGCGAGCCTCCATGCGCGACAGCATGGTGTTGAAAGCATCGGCCAAGTGGCCGATCTCGTCCCGGTTTTTCGGTGTCGCCCTGAGGGAATAGTCTTCTTCTCGGGTGACCTGGCGGGACAGGGCTTCCAGGTCGCGGATCGGCCGGGTAATCAGACGGCGAATCTGCCGTGCCACCAGCGCCCATAGCAGCAGGCTGGCGAGCAGGATGGCGAGACTGGCGGTCAAGGTGCCCGTGTAGAACGCGCCGGGCAGTTCGCTGCTGGCGACCATCAATAGATGACCTGGTGGCCCCGCGGCCTGTGGCAGCTCGATCAACAGATTGGCGCGCATCTCGCTCTTCTGCCACTCCGGCAAGTCGCTCACCTGCTGCGGTAAGTCCAGCCGATCGCCACGATACAGTTCAGCCAGGCTGCGCCCCGTGCGGTCATAGACCACAGCCGCCCGCAGCGGCGCGTATTCGTTCAGCTTCCCCAGCAGCTCGTCAGCAGCCGCTTTGGATTGCAGGGCGCGATCACTCAGCTCAGGTGTTGCGAATAGCGCCCCGAGCGTATGCATGGCCTGAGGCGCGACGCTTTGGCGCGAGATCCAGTAGGCCGCGCTGATAAAGGTCAGGTTGGACACCAGCAGCAAGGCTGCCAGCAGCACGAGCAGAGCGATCAGCAGCTTGCGGCCGACCGGAAGATTTTCAAGGCGCTGGCGCAGAGTCATGGCAGACACGGGCGAAGGGTGTTTCTGCAGGGTAGCGGGGGCTCAGTCGGGGGGCAATCCGTGACAGCGCAGGAGCGTCTGGAGTCGCTCGAGCAGTTCGTTCAGCTCGGGTGTTGCGAGACCATGCTGACGTGCGGCCCTACAAGCCTGCCCAAGCAGAAAGCCGACTTCGGTTCGGCGCCCGCTCCGCACGTCCTGATACATCGATGAATAGTTTTGTGCGGTCGCCTCGATGATGCGCAACACTTCCGCCTCGAGCCCATCGGCGGCCGCGCCCTGGCCGCACGCCCGCAGCACCTCGCTGAGCTCGCTGCAGAGCCGGTGCAGCGGCTCGGGATGATTCAGCAATTCGCCGTTACGGCAATCGTTCAGCACGCTAAGCGGGTTGATGGCGCAATTGATCGCCAGCTTTCGCCAGAGTTTGGCCATGATGTCGTCCGCCCAGACGTACGGAATCTCCGCCATGTCCAGCTCGGCAAGCCAGGGCGGCGCTTGATGATTGACCGGATCGCCGAGCCAGTTCTGGCCCCGACCGGCATGCACGACTCGAAAGTCGGCCTGACGGTAAGCGCCTTCGGTGCTGGAAACGAAGATGCAGCGGCTCTCCGGCCAACGTGCCGCAATGGCCTGCTGGCTGCCCAGGCCGTTTTGCAGCAGGAGGATTTCCGACTGTTTGGCAAGTCGCGGCGCTAGTTCCGCGACGGCGGCTTCTGCGTCATAGGCTTTGCAGGCGACCAGTAGCCGTTCTATCGGTGTCGTAGCACCTGGTAGCTCTGCCGGTATTGGATAGACACGGTTCGCACCATTCTCGATCAGCGTAAGCCCTCCCGCGGCGTGGTACTCGGCAAGCCGTTGGGGATTACGCAGGATGATGCGCAGCGGCACGCCGGCGCGAAACAGGCGCGTCGCCCACAACCCGCCCAGGCTGCCGGCACCCAGTACGTGCCAGGCGCCAGCCATCAGGCGGGCTGCTTGTAGCGCATGGGCACGATACGTCCGGTGGCGTATGCGTCAGGTAATAACGATCCAGCCTCTGCGATGACCCGCTTGGGATCGACCGGCAGCGCGCTTGCATCGAGGCTGATCATCGCAATACCGGCCTTGATTGAAATGAAGCCCTCGTCTGTCTTGAACGCCTTGAGGTTGAGTCCTTCATGCAGCCGCTTGAAACTGCTCGGAGAACACCCGCGCAAGTCATCAATCAGCGTCAGCACGCCGAAATGGCGATCGTCCAGGCGGGTGAGGACGTCGAGCGGGCGTACCAGCTGCTGGAGACGTCTCGCGACACTTCGCAGCAGGTCCTGATGAAACTGTTCACCATAGCGTTCCCGCTGGCTGGGAACCTCCGGCAAGCCTATCAGCAGAAAGCACAGCGCACCGCCGCGGCTTTCGATCTGGCGCAAGCTGTCGCCAAGGCGCTGATGCAAGTAACGACTGTTTCCGAGCCCCGTGATCGGGTCGATCAGGTTGCGCTTTTCCAGACTGGCGATGTTTTCGGTCAATAGACGGTTTTCGCGCATCAGCCGCTGCAGTGAGCCGCACAGTCGATCGGCGGCAAACACCCTGGGCACGAGCTGGTCGTTCATCACCGACTTGCCGATGAAATCATCCACGCCGTGATCGAAGGCCTTGCTCAGCACGTCTTGGCCGTCGCGGCCGGTCAGGAGAATGATGTAGGTGTAATGATCGGACATCTCGTCCTGCTGGCGGACTTGAGCGGTCAGCTCCAGGCCATCCATTTCCGGCATCAGCCAATCAGCGAGGAGAACATTGGCGGGGCGTTGTTCAATCAGCTCCAACGCCGCGCTGGCACTGTTGGCGAAACGAATGTCTTCGTACCCGGCCTTGCTGAGTGCGCGACCTATCATCACGCTGGAGAACTTGGCGTCGTCGACCACCAGGATGCTGAGTTGGGGGTTGGGCATTCAGGAACTCGGAGAAGGAGAGGGGCTGCACCAGGGAATGGAAAGGCCTGAGCAGCGCGAACAGTTATAATGATGGCGCAATTGAACCGTCAAGCTAAGCGCGCTGGGTCACACCGTTGCGCCGTTTCCACAGGAGGAAGTCCATGCCCTCGTTCGACGTGGTGTCCGAACTGGACAAACACGAAGTAACCAACGCGGTAGATAACGCTGTCAAGGAACTCGACCGGCGCTATGACCTGCGTGGCAAAGGCAGTTTCGAATTCAAGGAACTGACCATCAATCTGACCGCCGACGCAGATTTCCAATTGGAGCAGATGTTGGAAATCCTCAAGTTGAGCTTCGTCAAACGCAAGATCGATATCCAGTGTCTGGAGCTGAAGGATCCCTATCCATCCGGCAAGACCGTCAAGCAGGAGGTGGTGCTGCGCGAGGGTATCGACAAGGAACTGGCTAAGAAGATCGTAGCGTACATCAAGGAGGCCAAGCTCAAGGTGCAGGCGGCCATCCAGGGTGAGCAGGTGCGTGTAACCGGCAAGAAACGCGACGACCTGCAGGAAGCGATCGCCCTGCTGCGCGCCAAGGATTTTGAAATGCCGCTGCAATTCAATAACTTCCGCGATTAATCACCCCGCGCACGTTCGTGCCACTTCCCGCATTTGCCGAGCGGCCCTAGTCCGGGCGCTCGGTGTCCCAAGGAGATTCTTTTTCAATGGATTTCAGTGTCGATTACCTGGGCGAGCTTTCCGAGGCCTGGTTGCCTGTGGTCGTTCAATACGGCGCACAAGTTACGCTGGCGCTTTTCACCTTCCTCATCGGTTGGTGGCTGATCAACAAGATCGTCGGGAATTTGGGTGGCGTATTGAAGCGCCGCCAGTTCGACGCTTCGCTGCATGGCTTTATCGAGAGCCTGGCGAGCGTCATCCTCAAGGTACTTTTGCTGATCAGCGTTGCGTCGATGATCGGCGTCGAGACCACCTCGTTTATCGCTGTAATCGGTGCGGCCGGCCTTGCGATTGGCCTGGCGTTGCAGGGCAGCCTGGGCAACTTCGCTGGCGGTGTGCTGATTCTGATCTTCCGACCGATCCGTGTCGGTGAGTGGATTGAAGCTCAGGGCGTATCCGGGACTGTGCACTCGATACAGATCTTCCACACCGTCCTCAAGTCTGCCGATAACAAAACCATTGTGGTGCCCAACGGCAGCCTTTCGAATGGCCATATCACCAATTATTCCCGCGAGCCGCGTCGTCGCGCGGACATCAATATCGGTATCGACTACGGCGCCGACATCAAACTGGCGCGCAAGATCCTGCTGGAGATTGCTGAAGACGAACGTGTGTTGCGTGATCCTGAACCGGTGGTTCATGTGGTTGCACTGGCCGACAGTTCGGTGAATCTGTCGCTGCGGGTATGGGTCGCCACCGGTGACTTCTGGCCGGTGACCTTCGGCTTTACTGAGTTGGTCAAGGAGCGCTTCGACGCAGCCGAGATCGGTATTCCATTCCCGCAGCGGGTGGTACACCTGGTCCAGCGTTAAGACCTGTTCTGCAAGATGAAAAAAGCCGGCAGTAGCCGGCTTTTTCGTTAGCTGTGTTCGGTCGAGGATATCGGCTCGGCGCTGGTGGATTGCGGGCGACTGCGTGTCCATTGCCAGACAATCAGTACCAGCGTCGGAATGCCGAGCAACGCAGTCACCAGAAAGAAGTTGCTGTAACCGAGATGCTCGACCATCACGCCCGAGTAGCCGCCCAATAGCCTTGGCAATAGCAACATCAACGAGCTGAGCAGGGCGTACTGGGTCGCAGAGAACTTCAGATTGGTCAGGCTCGAAAGATAGGCAACGAATGCGGTCGAGGCCAACCCGCCACTGAAGTTGTCGCATGAGATCGTAACGATCAGCATGTTGAGGTTGGCGCCCATTTCCACCAGCAACATGAACATGAGATTGGTCCCGGCCGATGCCGCACCGCCAATGAACAGAATCGGCAAGATGCTGAAACGCACGATCAGCAAGCCGCCAAACGCAGCGCCAAGCAGGGTCATGATCAAACCAAAAAGCTTGCTGACGCTGGCAATCTGATCCTTGCTAAAGCCCTGGTCGATATAAAAGACATTCGCCATGACGCCCATTACCGTATCGGACATCCGGTAGGTGGCGATCAGTCCGAGCAGTAACAGCGCCTGCCAGCGATAGCGCAGGATGAAGTCGGTGATGGGCGTCAGCACCGGCCCCATCAGAATCCGCCCCGGTCCGGAGAGGCAGCCCCAGCAAATCAGCAGATACATGGTGCCGCGTGGCCAGTAGCCGCCCCAGTAGGACTGGAACATGCCCGTTGTAGACACCATGAGGATGATCAGGACGATCACCGATACGGCCTGGTGGACAAAATCGAAGCGTGCCGGGCGCTGGCGCTGACCAGCCTGTTGCAGCATCTGGCGCACCGGAACCATCAGCGACCGTCCCCAGGGTGACAGCGAACCGATGATGAACAGCAAATACAGCGTTGCACGTGGCCAGGCCTGGGCGATCAGTGCGTTGATCATCGCGGGAACGGAAATCAGCAGCACCAGCAGCAGGCCGACCGCAGCCATCTGATGGTTGAAGCTGAATCTGGACGGCCCATGAGGCAGCGGCGCGGCGCCTTGGGGTTCGGGAATCAATAGGCTGGTGACAAGGCCCGGCAGGATGAGGAGAGCGAAGGCGATATAGGTCGTGGCCCAGGCGGCCTGGTTGTATTCGACGTTGCTAGAGCCCAGCCACTCAGCCAAAAACAGCGCCCCGGCGCTGGCCAACAGCATGGCGACGCGATAACCGGTCATGTAGCTCGCGGCCAGCGTGGCCTGCAATTTGTCCTCGGCGATTTCCAGCCGATAGGCATCAATGGCGATGTCTTGCGTGGCCGAGGCGAAAGCCACCGCCACGGCCAGTGCGATCAACATGGTCAGGTTCTGTTGCGGATTGCACATGGCCATGCCGATCAGGCCGACCGCGATGACCGCCTGCGACAACACCAGCCACGAGCGTCGCCGGCCCAAGCCTCCAATCCAGGGCAACCGCCACTGGTCGAGCATCGGCGACCAAACCCATTTGAACGCGTACGCGAGGCTGATCCAGCTGGCAAAACCGATGGTCTCGCGAGACACACCCGCCTCGCGCAACCATACAGAAAGCGTGGAAAAAACCAGGATCGCAGGAAGCCCGGCAGCGAAGCCAAGGATCAGCAGAGTCAGTGAGGCTGGACTGGCATAGGCGGCTAGCGCGGCGCGCCAGGTTTCACGGGACATAAAGGCAAATCAGGGACAGAACATGAAGCGCGCACTCTACCCGCTGTGCTCCGCCGAATGCCAGCCGTGCCGACGTATGTCGACGCGGTCGTTGATCACCTGCACACCCTCGGCGCGAAGTCGGGCACGTTGCTCCTCGCCGGAGACGGTTCCGGCGGCCAGGCTCAGGCGGCCGCCTGCGCCCATCACTCGGTGCCAGGGCAGACGCGTATCGTCAGGCAATTGTGACAGGACCCGCCCGACCCAACGTGCGGCACGGCCCAGCCCGGCGACAGCGGCAAGTTCGCCATAGCTGGTGACCTTGCCTTCGGGAATCTGCGCCAATGCCAGATATAACGCGGCACGTCGGGTTTCGGCGTCACCGGTGCGCGGATCGCTGTGCGCTGCATCAGAGGGCTGGCGCGTCATGTAAAGGCTCCATTAGTGATGAGGCTGGTGGTGATTCGAGGCTCCGTTTGGCGGCCAGCGCTTGTTGTCTTGGGGCGCATAAGGATAATGCCTGCCTTTCTCTTATACCCGCAGACTCCCTCTTGCCTATGTTCTCCCGACCGCTCTCACGAACCTTGTTTTGCGTAACCCTTTCGACGCTTTCTCTGCCGACATTTGCCGACACCGTGTGGCTGAAGAACGGTGATCGCCTGACCGGCAAGATCAGCGTGCTCGATGGCGGCAAGCTGCTCATCGAAACCGAGTACGGTGGCTCCATTCCGGTGAAATGGAGCCAGGTCGCGACACTGGAAAGCAACCAGCAGTTGCTGGTCAAGGAGGACGATGCCTCTGGCGAGGTCGCGAAATCACTACAAGCGGCCGATGACGGCATGGTCACGCTGAGTAATGGTGGCGCGCCGCGTACGGTCCCGCTCAAGTCGATCACCCAGATTATCCATCCGAAGCCACTCATTCAGGACCTGACCTGGAAGGGTAACGTTGACGTAGCGCTGGACTACAAACGTGCCGAAACTGATACGGATGACTATGACATCTCGTTCAAAACCTCTGCGCGCCATGGCCTGTGGCGTCACAACGGTTCCGGCGCCTACAACCGGGAGTACCGCGACGGTGTAACTGCCACCGATAACTGGGAGGCTGAGTACGCGCTGGACCGCTTCCTCGATGAGCACTGGTTCTGGCAGGGTCGCTTGGAATACAAGCGTGACAAGATCGAGGACGTTCGGCGTCAGCGCACTGTGGGTACAGGTCCGGGTTACCAGTTCTGGGACAACGAACTGGGCGCGTTCTCGCTGGCTTCGCTGGCCAACCGCAGTGACTACGAGTTCGCGAACGGCAATACGGAACAGTTTTACTCGCTGGCCATGAAGTGGAATTACAACCGTTATCTGGTGGGCAAGACCTTCGAGATATTCAGTAACGGTGAAATCGGCAAGCCACTGGAAAATGTCGCCGACTATCAATTCGACGCGGAAATGGGGCTGCGTTACAAAGTGACCGACTGGGCGTCGCTCAACATGAAGGCCGAGAAGGACATCGTCAGCGGTGCGGAGAGCGATATGGACGAAACCCGCTACAGCATCGGGTTCGGTGTGGGCTGGTAAGGCTTATAGCGTGATCGACCGGGCGCCTCAGAGCGCCCGGTTTCGTTTCTGGTGTTCTACAGCCGCAAGCCTCCGTCGAGCTCCAGGATGCGCCCGGTGTAGTAGTCGTTCTCGAATATGTAGGCCACCGAGTGGGCAATCTCCTGGGGTTTGCCCAGACGCTTCAGCGGAATCCCGGCAGTCATTTTCTCCAGCGCTTCGGGTTTCATGCTCGCGACCATTTCGGTTTCGATGAAGCCGGGTGCAACACCGGCGACACGGATGCCGTAGCGAGCCAGCTCCTTCGCCCACACCACGGTATCTGCCGCCACGCCGGCCTTGGCGGCCGAGTAGTTCGCCTGGCCCATGTTGCCGGCACGGGATATCGAGGAAATGTTGACGATCGCGCCCTGGCGCTTCAGCTCAACCATCTTCGCGGCGACCTCGCGGGTGCAGAGAAATACGCCGGTGAGGTTGACGTCGATCACCGCCTGCCACTGCGCCAGGCTCATCTTCGACAGTTCGCCGTCCTTGAGTTTTATGGTGAGCCCATCGCGGAGAATGCCTGCGTTGTTGACCAAGCCGTCCAGGCCACCAAAGTCGTCGCTGACCTGGCTCACCATGTGGCTAACCTGCTCTTCGTTGGCGACATTGCACAGGTAGGCGCGTGCGTCACCGCCAGCGTGCTTGCAGGCTGCCACGGCTTCATCCAGCCGATCCTGATTAAGGTCGACCAGCGCCAGGCGGGCACCTTTGCTAGCAAGGTACTCGCCCATTGCGCGTCCGAGCCCTTGGCCACCGCCGGTGATAATGATGACCTTGTCTTTCAGCTGCATGCCTATCTCCTATCTATGCCTGCCGACGTCGGTAAACGACGTCCGCTGACGAAACCGTTATGCTGATGCCCTGCCGAATCGTCCCTGTTGAGGAACACCCGTGAGCGTTCAAGCCGCCAAGCATGCCCGACAACTCCTGCTCAAGGAATACCGCGGGGTGCTCTCGACTCACTCCAAGGCCATGCCCGGATTTCCTTTTGGCTCAGCAGTCCCTTACTGCTTGAACGAAGAAGGCTGGCCGCTGATCTTGATCAGTCGGATCGCCCAGCATACGAAGAATCTGCAGGCAGACCCGCGCTGCTCTCTGCTGGTCGCCGAACGTGGCGCCGAGGACGTGCAGGCAACCGGCCGGCTCACCCTGCTGGCCGAGGCGGTGCCGCTCACGGACGAAGCAGCGGTGGGCGCCGCGGCCGAACGCTATTACCGTTATTTCCCGGAATCGCGCGACTACCACCGCGTCCACGACTTTGACTTCTGGACGTTGCAGCCGATGCGCTGGCGCTACATCGGGGGCTTCGGCGCGATCCATTGGCTGGATCAGGTGGCATTGGCTAATCCGTTTGCACGCGCAAGCGGTGGCGAGGTCGACATGCTTGACCACATGAATCAGGACCACAGCTCGGCGATTGCTCACTACGTTCACCAGGCAGGCCTGCCGTCTGCCCCGGAGGCGCGCATGATTGGAATCGATAGCGAAGGCTTTCACCTGAGCATCGGTCAGGCCATTCACTGGTTGGCATTTCCGGATAGCTGTACCAGCCCAGGCGCCGTGCGACAGGCACTGGTGGCGATGGCTCGTCGCTGATTAATACTCGCGTAAGCGCAGCGAAGAATAATTCGGTTACAGCCTATCTGGCGGATGGGTTGAATTCGCTGCAGCCCGCCGTCATCTACACGAAATCGGAAGCTGTTCTTCCGCCAAGGATTATCGATGCGAATATTCTTACTGCTGTTTCTCCTGTTTCCGCTGGCCGAGCTGGCGTTGCTGATCAAGGTCGGCAGCTCCATCGGCGTGTTGCCCACCATTCTCCTGCTGGTCATCAGCGGCATGGCCGGCATCCTGCTGATGCGCCTGGCCGGATTTGCCACCGCCTGGCGTGCACGCGAGCGGTTGGCTCGCGGGGAGTTGCCGGAACGGGAAATGCTCCAGGGCTTGATGATGGCTCTTGCCGGGGGGTTGTTGTTCCTGCCCGGATTTCTCAGCGATGTCGTCGCGTTGCTGGTGCTGTTTCCACCGACGCGCAAACTGTTCCTCGGCTTTGTCGGGCGTCGTGTCGAGGCGCAGGCTCAGCGTCGCCGAGCCTTTGCTGACGATCTGCGCCAGCAGCAGGAACACCGCGACGGGCCACAGCGGCCTAACGTCATCGAGGGGGAGTGGGAACGTCGCGACAAGTAGGTCGCATCCGCTCCAGAAAGGCATGCCACGGCATGCCTTTTTATCTTCTGTAAATGCAAAAAAATCATCGTCCCGCCCTTGAAATCATTTTTGACGCCCGCATGTAGCGGTCACCGCAAGGTCGCTGTCGCATTTTGACAGTCCGTCTTCTGCGGCTCGCATTGCGGGCCGCAACCGGCACCGCCGGATTTGCCAACCCGCCGATGAGAATGCATCGGCATGGAAACCACTGTACTAGGAGAGATCGACAATGAAGCTTCGTCCTCTGCATGACCGCGTCGTAATTCGTCGCAGCGAAGAAGAAACCAAGACCGCAGGCGGCATCGTGCTGCCGGGCTCCGCTGCCGAGAAGCCAAACCGTGGCGAAATCGTCGCTGTAGGTACTGGCCGCGTTCTGGACAACGGCGAAGTCCGTCAGCTGGCCGTCAAGGTTGGCGATCAGGTTGTATTCGGCCCTTACTCCGGCAGCAACACCGTCAAGGTTGACGGTGAAGACCTGCTGGTGATGAGCGAGAACGAAATTCTCGCCGTCGTCGAAGCCTGATCAGCGCTCGCTTATAGCGAACTGCGTTTCATCAACAGAATTTGAGGAAGAATCAACATGGCTGCTAAAGAAGTTAAGTTCGGCGACTCCGCTCGCAAAAAGATGCTGGCTGGCGTTAACGTCCTGGCCGACGCGGTAAAAGCGACCCTCGGCCCGAAAGGCCGTAACGTAATCATCGAGAAGAGCTTTGGCGCTCCGACCATCACCAAGGATGGCGTTTCCGTTGCCAAGGAAATCGAGCTGAAGGACCGTTTCGAAAACATGGGTGCGCAGCTGGTCAAGGACGTTGCTTCCCGTGCCAACGATGACGCAGGTGACGGCACCACCACCGCTACCGTTCTGGCTCAGTCGATCGTCAACGAAGGCCTCAAGGCCGTTGCTGCCGGCATGAACCCGATGGACCTGAAGCGCGGCATCGACAAGGCGACCATCGCCATCGTTGCTGAGCTGAAGAACCAGTCCAAGCCATGCGCTGATTTCAAAGCCATCGCTCAGGTTGGCACCATCTCCGCCAACTCCGACAGCTCCATCGGCGCCATCATCGCCGAAGCCATGGAAAAGGTCGGTAAAGAAGGCGTGATCACAGTTGAAGAAGGCTCGGGCCTGGAAAACGAACTGTCCGTCGTAGAAGGCATGCAGTTCGATCGTGGCTACCTGTCCCCTTACTTCATCAACAAGCCGGACACCATGGTCGCCGAGCTGGACAGCCCGCTGCTGCTGCTGGTCGACAAGAAGATCTCCAACATTCGCGAAATGCTGCCAGTGCTGGAAGCTGTTGCCAAAGCCGGTCGCCCGCTGCTGATCGTTGCTGAAGACGTCGAGGGCGAAGCCCTGGCGACTCTGGTCGTGAACAACATGCGTGGCATCGTCAAGGTTGCTGCGGTCAAGGCACCTGGCTTCGGCGATCGTCGCAAGGCCATGCTGCAGGATCTCGCCATCCTGACCGGCGGTACCGTGATTTCCGAAGAAGTCGGCCTGAGCCTGGAAACCGCTACCCTGGAGCATCTGGGTAACGCCAAGCGCGTCGTACTGAACAAGGAAAACACCACCATCATTGATGGTGCTGGTCAGCAGGTCGACATCGAAGCTCGCGTTGCGCAGATTCGCAAGCAGGTTGAAGACACCACTTCCGACTACGACAAAGAGAAGCTGCAAGAGCGTCTGGCCAAGCTGGCTGGCGGTGTTGCCGTGATCAAGGTCGGTGCCGGTACCGAAGTCGAAATGAAAGAGAAGAAGGCCCGTGTCGAAGACGCGCTGCACGCAACCCGTGCTGCCGTAGAAGAAGGCGTGGTACCTGGCGGCGGTGTCGCTCTGGTCCGTGCACTGCAGGCGATCTCCGAGCTGAAGGGCGAAAACGCCGATCAGGACGTGGGCATCACCCTGCTGCGTCGCGCTGTCGAAGCGCCGCTGCGCCAGATCGTTGCCAACTCCGGTGGCGAGCCAAGCGTTGTGGTCGACAAGGTCAAGCAGGGCAGCGGTAACTACGGTTACAACGCTGCGACCGACGAGTACGGCGACATGATCGAGATGGGTATTCTCGATCCGGCCAAGGTAACCCGTTCTGCTCTGCAGGCCGCGGCTTCCATCGCCAGTCTGATGATCACCACTGAAGCGATGATTGCTGAAGTGGCTGATGACAAGGCTGCTGGTGGCATGCCGGACATGGGCGGCATGGGTGGTATGGGCGGTATGGGCGGCATGATGTAAGCCACCCGGCTCCCGCTGTAGAAAGCCCCGCCTCGTGCGGGGCTTTTTTATGCCCGTCGTTTCGGTTGATCCGACCGTGGTGTATGCAGTCGCCTCGGCTCCTGTGGCCTCTTTAAGAAATTTGATCCATTTGTCTTTTTTTCAGGCGCGTTGGCAGTACGTCGTCTATGGTGACTTTCTCGATTCACCAAATAACAAAGGCTTGCGCGATGAAACTTGAAATTGCTCGAGGAGTATTCCTAGCCGGCTCGCTCGGCGTCGCATCATTGTGTGCGGCGGCATGGAGCGAACCGGATGCCAGAGTTGTTGCCCGAAGCGACCAGAGCAGCCACTGTGCGGTGCCGCGTATTGCTCGCGCAGAGATACAGAACACCCAACCTGATCAGGATTTGCTGCTGTTCATGTACGGGCTGTCGCAGAGCCTTGTAGGGCGCAGTTGAGTCGATCCGCCTCTACGTTGCCCCTTTGGCGTTGACTGACACTATCGACGGTTAATCTACCGTCGCCGCGTTACCGGCACGCTCAGGGCTTGCCAGCACCGTATAGACGGCTGGTAGCACGAACAGCGTGAACAAGGTGCCCACGGTCATGCCCGTGGCGATCACCATTCCTATATCGAAGCGGCTCACCGCACCGGCCCCGCTGGCCAGGATCAGCGGAACCATGCCAAATACTGTCGCGGCAGTGGTCATCAGGACCGGTCGCAAACGTATCGCTGCGGCTTCCTCGACAGCCTCTCTGCGGTTTAGCCCCTGTTCACGACGTAGCTGATTGGCGAACTCGACAATCATGATCCCGTGTTTACTGATCAATCCGATCAGCGTCACAAGTCCGACCTGGGTATAGATGTTCATGCTCGACAGGCCGAGAAACAGGGGAACCAGCGCTCCACAGATCGAGAGTGGCACCGTAACAAGGATGACCAGCGGGTCGCGGAAGCTCTCGAATTGCGCCGCCAGGACCAAAAAGATGATGGCCAAGGCGAGTGCAAAGGTCATGTACAGGGCGTTGCCTTCCTGGATGTACTGGCGCGAGGCTCCGGCGTAATCGAAGGTGAACCCCTGCGGCGCCTCTTCGCGAGCGATGCTGCGCAACGTCTCGATGGCCTCGCCCATGCTGACGATCGGAAAGCCCTGGATGGTTGCGGCATTGAGCTGCTGGAACTGGCTCAGCTGAGTGGGACGGGCGCGGTCGCTGACAGTGATGAGTGTGGACAAGGGCAGCATCTCGCCCTGATCGTTCTTCACGTAATAGTTGCTCAGCCAGCCTGGGTTGTCTCGGTAGGCCTGTTCGACCTGCGCGATCACCTTATAACTGCGGCCTTCGATGGTGAAGCGGTTGATCTCGCTTTCGCCAAGCAGTGTCGCCAGGGTCATGCCGAGGTCTTCCATCGTCACGCCCATCTGTGCGGCCTTTTCGCGGTCGATATCGACGACGATCTCAGGCTTGTCGAATGCCAGGTCCACGTCGAGAAAGGCGAACTTGCCCGAGGCCTGGGCTTTCTCCTTGATGCGCTCGGTCACTTGCAGCAGCGACTCGTAATCGGATGCCGTATTGATCACGAACTGGAACGGCAGGCCTTCGCCGGTACCGGGCAGGGAAGGCAGGTTGAAGCCGAAGACCTGCAAGCCGGGGATCTTGTCGATTTGCGCCTGAACCTCGGGCAGCACCTCCATCTGCGTCCGCTCTCGCTCGTCCCAGGGCGTCATCAGGAAGCCCCCGATGCCGCTTTGGACGCCGTTGAAGCCGTTGATCTGAAACCAGGAGTAGTACTCGGGAAACGTTTTGAAGATGGTCAGGAACTGATCGGTGTAGGCGTTGAGGTAGTCGAGGTTGGCCGTCTGCGGCGCGCTGGCCATCATGAAGATGATGCCCTGGTCTTCTTCGGGCGCCAGCTCGCTTTCAGTAAAAGTGAGCAGGGCGGGAATCAGCCCGAGGACGATCAGTGCAAACACCAACACCACCGGCCGGGTGTCCAAGGTGCCGTGCAGCGCCCGTTGATAGCGAACTTTCAACCGGTCAAAGATCAGGTCCAACCGATGGGCCAGCCCAGTCGGGTTCTCTTCATGACGCAGCAGGCGAGAGCACATCATCGGCGATAGCGTCAGCGCCACCACGCCGGAGATCAGTACCGCTCCAGCCAGCGTCAGCGCGAACTCCTGAAACAGCGCGCCCGTCACGCCTTGAAGAAAACCAATGGGTGCATAGACCGCCGCCAGGGTGATGGTCATGGTGACGACCGGCATGGCGATCTCCCGCGCGCCGTCGATCGCCGCCTGAAACGGGGTCTTGCCGTCTTCGATGTGCCGATGGATGTTCTCCACCACCACGATGGCATCGTCGACCACCAGGCCGATCGCTAGCACCATGGCCAGCAACGTCAGCAGATTGATCGAGTAGCCCATGGTCTGCATGAAGAACATCACACCGATCATCGACAGCGGAATGGTGACCACCGGGATCAGCACCGAGCGCAGCGAGCCGAGGAACAGGAACACTACGACGATCACGATCAGCACGGCCTCGGCGAGGGTTTTTACCACTTCGTCGATGGACGCTTGGATGAAGCGGGTGGCGTCGTAGGCGATGGTGACCTTTAGGCCGGGTGGTAGCTGCGACTCGATTTCCGGCATGACGGCGCGTACTTCGCTGATCACATCCAGCGGGTTGGCGCTCGGGGTGCCCTTGACGCCGATATAGACCGACGGAATGCCGTCGAACGAGCTGATAGCGTTGTAGCTTTCAGCACCCATCTCGACCCGCGCCACATCTCCGAGCAGCACGCGGCTGTCGCCCTGGGTCTTCAGCGGAATGGCGGCGAAGGCCTCCGGGGTCTTCAGTTCGGTATCGGCGTTGATGCTGGTGACAACGTACTGCCCCTTCACCTCGCCGGCTGCCGAGAGGAAATTGTACTTGCGCACGGCCTCGTTCACGTCCCCCGCCGAGAGTCCGTAGGCGGCGAGCTTCACCGGGTCCAGCCAGAGGCGCATGGCGAAGACCTGATTGCCGAGGATCTCCGCCTCGGCCATGCCGGGGAGGGTGGCCAGCTTCGGCTGGATGACGCGCGACAGGTAGTCGGTAATCTGCGGGTTGCTCAGTTGTTCGCTGTAGAAACTGATGTACATGAGCGCCGTGGAATCAGCGGCTTGCTTGTTCAGCACTGGGTCTTCGGCGTTCTGCGGCAACTGGTTTTTCACCGAATTGGCCTGGCTGAGCAACTCCGTGTAGAGCCGGTCGGTATCGGCACCGATGCGCGCGTAAACCGAGATGATCGACACGTTCTGCTGGCTGACCGAGGTCATGTAGTCCACGCCTTCGGCGCTGGCCAGACTCTGCTGCAGCGGTTGGGTAATGTAGCCCTGGATGGTTTCCGCGTTGGCGCCCGGATAGGCGGTGGTCACCGTGATCAGCGCACTTTCCATCTGCGGATACTGGCGAATCACCAGGCTATTGAAAGCCTGTAGGCCAAGCAGCACGATCAGCAGGCTGATCACGCTGGCCAACACGGGACGGCGTATGAACGGGTCGGTAAAAGCCATGGCGATCTATGTCCCTGTAGTCAGTGCCTCAGTCAGCGGTCGTCCGACGCGCTGTCTGGCTCGAGTTCGAGCGTGCGCTGCTCGGCGATGGCGACATGAGCGCCGTTGTCCAGCTTGAGCTGACCGGCGATGACAACCTGTTCACCAGGCTCCAGACCTTCGAGGATCACAACGCGGCCGTCACGGCGTTCGCCGGTCTCGACGAAACGGCGTTCCACGACCAGGTAGGGCTCGTCGCGCTCGGGAGCCTCGGTGGCGTCTTCAGCTCCTTCCTCGGGTCTAGGCGCTTCACCGGCCTTCACGACGAGAACCGAATTGCCGTACAGGGTGTAGGTGAGGGCAGTTTCCGGTACCACGACCCGTGGCACCTCGCTGGGCAGCAGCACCTGCAGATCGGCGAACATCCCTGGCAGCAGGCGTTCGTCGGGGTTGTCCAGCTCCGCCCGCACCTGCACGTTACGGGTGGTGACTTCCACCTTGGGATTCAACGCGACGATTCGTGCCTCGAACTGCTCGCCGGGAAACGCGGCGACCTGGATGCGCACGGCTTGCCCAATGGCGAGCAATGGCACCTGCTGTTCGGCCAGGTAGAAATCGACGAACAGCGTCGAAAGGTCCTGCAGGGTGGCAATCGGCGTGCCGGCGGCAACGAAGTCACCGACGTCTACCTGACGAATCCCAATGGTCCCGGAGAAGGGCGCAAGAATGCGCTTTTTCGCCAGGCTGGCCTTCAGCTGTGCGACCGTAGCGGCGGCTTTCTGCGACTGAGCGTTGAGCCGATCAAACTCACTGCGTGATATGGCCTGTCCGTCAATCAGGCTGCGTGCACGCTGGAATTCCACCTTTGCCAGATGCAGGTCCGCTTCCGCAGCTGCCAGGCTCGCCTGCTCGATCTCGCTGTCGAGCAGGACGATGGGCTGACCCTGCCGCACTTTTTCACCCGAGCGGAACTGCACATCGCTGATGGTGCCGGCGATCTCCACCGAAAGGTCGATGCCCTGCGATGCGCTAAGCGTGCCGATGGCCGGTAGACGGCTCTGCCAGGGCTGCTTGCTGGAGGTAACGACCTCGACATTGATCGGCGGCTTCGGCGCCTTGAATTGCTGAATCTGTGAGTAGATCGAGTTGAATTTGAGGGCGGCAAGGATCAATACCACGACGATCACCGCGCCAAGCATCAGCAGCATGCGGCGCAACATTTTCCGTATTCCTTGGAGTAATGAGCCGGCTGACCATGGCTATGAAGCGACGCAGCTCTATTGAACACGCGAGCCACGGCCAGGTGCAGCTATTCGCCGCCATGGCGCTTCAGCCCTGGAGCAGAAGGAGAATGGAAGTTAGCCGTGAAGAGGGTGCAAGTAAAGCGGGATATCAGGCTTCGTCTGAGGGTAAGGGAAGGGACGCTAACGGCGCCCCGGGGACCCTAGATGCCTATCGACCAGTTTCCATCTGGCCCCGTATGGGCAGGGCCTTTCCGTTGCATTGGCAATCAGCCCGCCAGGCGGTGAGTGACTTCGCTGAGCTGAGCGGACAGCCCATGTAGATCCTGGCTGGCCTTCTCGGTGCGCTCAACATTGTCCTGATTGGCTGTGGCGATGGCGGTAATCTCAGTGAGGTTGCGTGAGATGTCCTCTGCGACGGATGTCTGCTCTTCCGCAGCGGTCGCGATCTGACGGTTCATGTCGCGAATCGCTTCCACTTCCAACGTGATGCGCTGCAACATGCCGCCCGCTTCGGTGACCTGTTCGACGCCTTCATCGCTGCGGCTCTGGCCACTTTCGATTGCCCGCACGGCATTCACCGCCCCCGTCTGTACGATGTCGATGATTTGGTGAATTTCCGCTGTGGAGTCGGCGGTACGCTTGGCCAATGTACGCACCTCATCCGCTACCACGGCGAAGCCGCGGCCTGCATCGCCGGCACGGGCGGCTTCGATGGCTGCGTTCAGCGCGAGCAGGTTGGTCTGGTCGGCAATGCCGCGGATCACTTCCAGCACCTTGCCGATGCGACCGCTGTCGGCTTCCAACCGACGGATCACGGTGGCGGTATTGCTGATCTCGCCACGCATATGGGTGATCGTCTCGATCGTCGAGCGCATCATGGCCTCGCCTTGTTGCGCTGATTGGTCGGCAGCGTCTGCGGCGTGCGCAGCGTCGGCAGCATGGCGTGCGACCTCTTGCGCGGTGGCAGACATCTCGTGCATCGCTGTGGCGACCTGATCGGTTCTGGAAAACTGCTCGCGGGTGCCTTGGCCCATCAGGGCCGCAATCGCGTTGAGCTCCCCGCTGGCGGTGTCCAAATCTGATGTGCTGCGCTGCAAACGGGTGAAGGTATCGGCGAGGAAGTCGCGTAGCACGTTGGCGGCAACCGCAAGACGACCCAGTTCGTCAGCGCGGCTGGTGTCCACACGCTCTTTGAAGTTGCCCTTGCTGAGATTGGCAACATGATCGATCAGATGGCGGATCGGATTGATCAGGTTGCGATTGACCAGCCAGGCACTGAACAGGCCGATCAGCACGCCAGCGGCAAGCATGATCAGGGCCCCAACAGTGATGGTCCGGTCTGCCGCTTCGCTGATGGTGTCCGAGCTGCCGAGGGCCGAATCACGTAGTTGTGCGACCAGTGCGCTGAGCTGCTCGCTGGTGTCACGGTCGATGCCTTTGACAGCCGCGTCGCCCGCAGCCGGATCCGCGCCGGCAGCAATGAATGCATCGCGTCCCGCGCGATAGGCCGTGCCAAGCTTCAGGTGTTCGTCACGCAGGCTTTTAATCTGGCCCGCCAATGCCGGGTCGCCCTGGCTTTGCTGTACCAGCGTGCCAAGCAGCGTCTGTACCTTGCGTTCCTGCTCCTCGAAACTCTGCCAGTATTTGGCCAGGTTTTCCGGTGACTTACCGCGCAGCAATACGTTCTTCCACTCCTGAACCTGCACTTTGAACTCGAGGTTGGATTGATCGATGAGGCGTGAGGCTTCGATCGGTCCTTTGAGAAGACGCTGATACGCCCCGATGTCATCGGAGAGAAACGAAAAGCTGGCGAGCGCGATGGCCAGCATCAACAACAAGCTTCCGCCTATCAGCGCGAGCAGCTGGGCACGCAGGGATTTTTTCAGGAACATCTGGGCGTTCTCGTATCGAAGAGGATGCGCTTGCGCTAGGGGCAAGTTTCCAACGTGCAGTCAGAAAGACTGTTCGCTTGCCGGCGTTTCGGCCGGTTTGTTCGATACTTGAAGGCTTTCAGACCAGTCGCAGATGGTTGTCCCAAAGTCCTGGGGGTAGCTGCAGCGGGGTACTGACGAACGCCTTGCCGGTGCAGTCTACGAGGCGGCAGCGGCCCTGGCCGGAGCTGACGACAAAACCTTGCTCGACTGCCCCAACGCCAGCACAGTCCGGTAGATGAATTTCCTCACGCAGCGCTGCTGTATCCAAGTCCCAGATGAACACCTTGTTGCCACGTGGCGCGGTCACGGCCAGCAGGCGAAGGCTGTCATTGATCGCCAGGCTGGCGGTGTACTGGTTCATGGTCTGGCGTTGCGCTTCACCCAGCGGGAACGCCTGGAACGCCTGACCGGGACGCTTGATCGCCAGCAGTGGCACCGGATCCATCGGGTCGCCTTCATACTGCTGGCCCGACACCACCGTGCCGTCCGCCGCTACTGCGAGGTGACGGACGCTATTCATCTGCTCGGGCAGCTGTTCCTTGCTGATCAGCGTGCCGTCGCGGTGCAACAGCACCAGGCTGGGCTCCATGGCGTGGAGATTCATCATTTCCCGGCTGTCGGCCTCGGTCCGGATCCCGCCGTTGGCGATCACCAGGGTTTCGCCATCGGGCATCCACAGTAGCTGGTGCGGCCCGATACCGTGGGTCGAACGCTCACCGCTCCGTATCAGTTGGCGGCCCTCGACGCGATAGACGCCAAGCACGCCGCGACCGGCTTCGGCGGTATCGTTTTCGGTGGTATAGAACCAGTTACCGCTCGAGTGGAACACTCCGTGGCCATAGAAATGGCGGTCAGGTGGTGACGCCAGTACCTGTAGCAACGTCCCGTCACGGCTGTCGATCAGATAGCTTTCACGGCTCGGTCGACGCCCGACGAACACCGCCAGCGGCAGATGCGGATGCGCATAGACATCGTGGCAGCGCTCCTTGACCGGCGTGGCGAATACCGGGCTGCCATCGAGCCGGTAGCCGACCGCATAGTGGCGGCCATCGGCATCGTTACGCGCCGAGAGAAGTAACGGTTGTTCGGTGTGATGGGTCAACGCCCAGCCGCCAACGGCTGACGCGGCCACCAGCGCGCTGCCCAGGCCGAGGAAAGCACGGCGTTTCATATCAGTCTCCGTCGTGGGCATTGAAGCCGATCTGCACTCCGAGGGCCCGCGCCAGTTCGGTCTGGTGCAAACGGTGCAAAGCATCGATGTCCTGGTACAGCGCATCGAGACGTGCTCGACCGGCTTCGTCGGCAATCAACTCGCTGAACGGCAGCATGATATCCACCAAGTGCTGGCGCGCCGTTTCGTACGCGACATCGATGCGTTTGGTTAGATCAGCCTGCTCGGTCGGTACCAGCGCCTTGAGACCGTTCCCATCCTTGCCCAGCCAGAGTTGCTGAGCGCCTGCGAGCGCGGCATCGATGCTGGGCAGAGTGGCGTCGCTGCGCCAGGCTTCGGCCTGGAAGGGCTGCGGAAAGCCTTTGCTCTGGCGACCCAGCGGTGCGCCGAGTTTTTTCTTCAGGCCGTCCAGTGCAGTGACCTGGACTCGGAGCAGGTCGGCAATCGCTTCGGCTGATTCGGCGTAGCGCTCGTTGGGAAACTCGCTCAGCTGGGCGGCCATGCCGTCTTTGGCCTTCCAGGTCTGCAGCATGTCGGCCGAGAGCTTCTGCTGATGCTCACCGATGGCTTGCAGCAAGGGACAATAGCGCGCCTTGGTCGCGCTGTCGGTCAGATCTACGGCTTTGTCGTACAGCACATATTCATAGGCAGAAAGCCCTTGCAGCACGACGCTGCCGCTCTCCAGGTCCGCCTGCGTCAGTTGGGGCTTCCTTTTCAACAGCGAGCCGATCTGGCGACCGACCAGGTTCTTCTTGTCAGGCCAGAACTGTACTTGCCAGGCCCGGTTGCCCTCACCCATCGGCCCGATCAGCAAGGGCTGCAATCCGGCCCAGGCGAGCTGCGCCTGAAGGAACGCCTCGCGCGCATCGGCCAGCTCCTCGTTGTCTGCACAGAAGGCGATGCTGCTGGCTGCCATACGGCGGTTGGCTTCGGCCCAGTCGGCATAGGCCGGCAACAGCACTTCCTCGGTCAGTGCCTGGCTTGTCTGCGCGTATGGATCGGATGGTGTACAGGCACCTAATAGCAGGCCCAGTGCGGTGGCAGTGACGGCACGGAAGATTCGGTTGGGGTACATGTTGCTCCTCAGGGCTGGGCACGGGTGCGTCTGGTTCGGCATTAAAGAGACTCGAGAAAGGCCAGCAGGGCGCTGCGCTCATCGCTGTCGAAGCCGAGCACGGCCTGCTTGGCGCGCTCCGCTTCGCCGCCGTGCCAGAGTATGGCTTCGAGCGGATTACGCGCGCGACCATCATGCAGAAGCTGGGTATGCCCGCTGACAGCCTCGGTCATGCCGAGGCCCCAGAGCGGCGGGGTACGCCATTCACTCCCTGTGGCCTCGAATTCCGGACGGTGATCGGCCAGCCCTTCGCCCATGTCATGCAGCAGCAGGTCGGTATACGGGCGGATCACTTGGTTAGCGAGTTCCGGCTCGGCCGCCTCGCCAGTCGTGAATTTCGGGACGTGACAGCTTTGGCAACCCGCGCGGTGGAACAACGTCTTGCCCGCCAGCACCTGCGGGTCATCCACGTTGCGTCGAGCCGGTACGCCCAGGTTGCGTGAATAAAACAGCACCAGCGACAGAATATGGTCGCTGACTTCAGGTTCGCCGCCGTCGGGCATCGCCAGGCAATCAGTCTGCGCTTGCGTGCAGCTGCTCCCCGACAACAGGCTGGTAGTCAGACCCATGTCGTTGAAGAATGCATCAGCGTTCTGTTGGTTCAGGTTCGGCTGCCCGGCTTTCCAGCCGAAGCGCCCCAGGCTGGTCTCCCGTGTGACCTGATCGAACACCCGGTTCGGACGCCCGGAAATGCCATCACCGTTGCGATCGTCCGGATCGGCGTTGGCGAGTATCGCCGCTTCCGGGATCGCCTCTAGCAGGCCAAGGCCGACCATTGCGGGCGCCACGCGGACCGAGAACTGCGTGTCGGGATGCATCGGGCCGTAGCCCAGGTCGGTAATTGTCAGCTGCGGCGAACGCAGTTCGACTTCGAAGCCGTCGGCGAATCGTTCGGTGTGCGTACTGTAGCTGAGGCGAACCTTGCTCTCCGGCGCGACGCCGGGAATCGCCATGTCCTGCAGCTGGCCGCCATAGGTGGGCTCGGGCGCGATGCCTCGCTCATGGACAACCTCGGCGTGTTCCTTGCCTGCCGGAATCGACAGGCGCACCAGCATCGACACTGCATTTCCACGCTCGGCTTCCGCCGGGCGGCCACGGCCATCCTTAATGTGGCAGTTCTGACAGGCGTTGGTGTTGAGCAATGGGCCAAGACCGTCGCGTGCCGTCGTCGAGGAGGGTGCGATGACCCAAGGGTTGCGAAAGAAGCTGTTGCCGACGCTGAAGTCCAGACGGCGAACCGGTGACAGGTTGGCGGATGGCATCGAGAAGGCGTTCTGGTCGGACTTGATGACCGTAGTGCTGCCACCCGATAGCGCCTCGCCTGGTTCGGCCTGTTCAAAGCGTGGCGGGTTTTCATCGCATGCCGTCAGGCCCAAAGCCAGCAGCAGCGCAACGACAGGGAAGAAAAGCGGACGCATCGGTAGCCCAAGGCCTCTGAAAGGGCGCTAATGTTAGCAGGCTACGAGTGGTTGAATAAGAGCAATTTGCATTTGGCGAAAAGCCGATTGGCCAGCCAAGCAGTAAAGCTGGCGTCAGAGGGCGCATCAGTGCCAGAGGGGCGGCGTTGCGCCACCCCTTAGGCCGGTGTATCAGAACTCGTGGTCAGCGGTGTCCGGGTTCAGGTCGCTGATGCCCAATGCGGCAGCTGCCTTCTCGATCGAACCGGTCTGCTGAACCAGCGCGGCGATCGCAGCGCGGACCTTTTCCTGGCCTTCGCTGTTATCTGGGCCGATCAACTGATCGAAGGCCTCGCCGTTTTCGGCGCTTTCGACCAGCACGCGCAGCTTGGCTTCGGTGGTTTCCAGGTCGGTCTTCAGGGTGCTGTTGACCTCAGGCGCAGTGCCTTCGACCAGCGATGCCAGGCTTGGACCGGTCAGCTTGCTGCCATCGATGCGCTCGTACTCGCCGAGGTAGACGTTACGAATGCCTTTGGCGTTGTAGTAGTGGGAGTTGTGCGTGTTGTCGCTGAAGCAGTCGTGCTCGTCTTCTGGCGAGTTGGCTTCAAGTGCGACTTTCATGCGTTCGCCGGCCAGCTCGCCCAGCGACAGGCTACCCATACCGAAGAACATTTTACGCAGGCCATTTTCGGCCGACTCTTTTTCGAGGCTGGCGCGGTAGTTGTCTGCGCCCGGCTTCCACTCGTTGACCATTTCTTCGAGGTCACTGACCAGCAACTCGGTGGCGGCCTTCAGGTAGGCGCGACGGCGGTCGCAATTGCCGCCCGTGCAGCCTTCACCTTCGATGAAGTCACTCACCGGACGTTCGCCAGCGCCAGCGTTGGTGCCGTTCAGGTCCTGACCCCAGAGAAGGAACTCGATGGCATGGTAGCCAGTGGCGACGTTGGCTTCGGATCCGGCCAGTTCGTTCAGGCTGGCAAGCTTCTCACCGGTGATCTCGCTGACGTCGATCTTGTCTTCGCCAATCTGCAGCTCTTTGTTGGCGATGATGTTGGCGGTGGCGCCAGGGTTGCCGAGGGCGTGCTGATAGTCGCCTTTGACGTAGTCGATCATGCCTTCGTCCAGCGGCCAGGCGTTGAGCTGACCTTCCCAGTCGTCGACGACCGGGTTGCCGAAACGGAACACTTCGCTCTGCATATACGGAACGCGGGCGGCGATCCAGGCCGCTTTGGCCGCTTGCAGGGTTTCTTCGGTCGGATTGGCCAGGAGAGCGTCGACGGCTTCCTGCAGTTTCAGAGCGGCACTGTGCGCGTCGCTGAAGACAGCATGTGCGATATCGGCGTAGTGCTTGACCACTGCCTGCGCGGCTTCGCTGTTCACGGTCTCTTGGGCAGCCGGTGCCGGTTCGCTCTGGGTTGTGGCGGCTTGCGGGGCAGCGGCCTGTTCGGCCGGTGCTTTGTCTTCGCCGCAACCAGCGAGTGAAATGGCGACAGCCAGAAGGCTGGCGGTAGCCCAGACGGGAGTGCGTAGCATGGCGGGTTCCTTTGCTTGCAGGGTGGTTTGAGTGAGCCGACAGCAGGGCTGCGACAAATGGATGCAGAACATAATGCGAAAGATTTGCATTTTGTGCAAAGAAAATGCGTGTAACAGGTCGCGTATCGCTTCAGCCGGTGCGGCTAGAATGCCACCTCCGAGTCTGGTCATCTTATGGAGTCGCCCTAATGAGCCTGAGTGCTGCCGTTGCATGGGTCCTGCTGTTTCTCGCCGCGGCTTATGCCGTGGTTCTCTATAACGGTCTGGTGCGCCTCAAGCATGGAGTAAGCAAGGCCTGGTCGAACATCGACGTGCTGTTGCGCCAGCGTCATGATGAATTGCCCAAGCTGGTGGAAACCTGCAAGCAGTACATGCAGCACGAACGCGGCACCCTGGAGCAGGTGATCAGGGCGCGCACTGCGGTCTCTGATGCGCGCGAGCAAGGCAACGTTGGTGCGCTTGGCCAGGCCGAAACCGGACTGCGCGCCGGACTCGGACGCCTCTTCGCCTTGGCCGAGAGCTATCCAGAGCTGCGTGCGAACGAGAGCTTTCGTCATTTGCAGCAGCGCATCAGCGGGCTGGAAAGTGGTATCGCCGATCGCCGCGAGCTGTACAACGAATCAGTCAATCTGAACAACGTACGCATCGAGCAGTTTCCCGATGTCTTGCTGGCTCGCGCGTTCGGATTCCGCGCGGCCCCTTTGCTGCAGTTCAGCGAGGCGGAAAAAGTCGATGTCGACCTGAAGCCGCTGTTCAGTTGAGCTGGGGGTTCAGGTGCTGCTGATCGCTGCAGGCGTGGCGATGTGTCTGGTTGGCGGCTGGCTGTGGGTCAGTCGCTGGTCGAAACTGCGCCATTTGCTGGATACGCCGACTTCGAGGATTCGCTCGGCGGCGCAAGGTTATGTCGAGCTGGCCGGGGTGCTGCGCGACCTTCCCGATACGCCGCCATTAATGGCGCCGCTGACGGCCACGCCCTGCCTCTGGTGGCGCTATCGTATCGAGGAATACCGAACCGGCAGCAAGCGCGGGAGCTGGAGCGTGTTGGAACAGGGCAGCAGCGAAGGGCTGTTGCGGTTGTTTGATGCGACCGGAGAGTGTCTGATCGATCCTCGAGGCGCTGAAGTGCTCCCCGCACGGCGTGATTGCTGGACCGGTGACCAGCGCCACCCTCGAGGTGCGCCGTCCAGTGGTGTGCTGGCCTGGCTCACTGGCCACCGTCAGTACCGGTACACCGAGGAGCGGCTGCACGCTGACGAGCCGTTGTATGCGATTGGCGAGTTTCGTACATCTGGCGGTGGCCGGCACGGCCTTGACCTACAGGCTGCCCAGGGCCAAGTGGTGCGCGAATGGAAAGAGGACTACGCCGGGCTATTGCAGCGTTTTGACCATAACCGCGACGGCCAGCTCGATCAGGCGGAGTGGAGCCGTGTGCGCCTCGCCGCCAGCCTGGAAGCGCAACAACGCCATCGACTAGCCAGCGGCCGGCAAGCGCTGCACAAGCTGGCGCGCCCCGCTGAGGATTTGCCGTTCGTGCTGTCCAGTCATGGTGAGGAGGTGCTCGTTCGGCGCTATCGCTGGCAGGCGGCTGGCGGGGCGATGCTTTGTCTGCTTGGCGCGGCATTGCTGGCAACCCAGGTGGTAGGTTGAGCCACGACGGCGGAATCAGACAGCCATGCACGTGTCGCTTAGCGGTGATTTTGATGGGGCGCGATGTCGACAACAGGGTCGTCGTTTGCGCGCTGCTGTGCGCTCGCGGATTTCGCTTGGTACATCGCTTCATCAGCTCGCCTGAGCAGCGATGTTTCGTCAGTTCCGTGCTCTGGAAAGTGAGCCACGCCGATGCTCGGTTGAATCGCCAGGGCCAAGCCGGCGAGATCTATCGGCGCTTGCATCGCGGCAAGAATGTGCGTGACTACTACTGCCGTATCGGCTGCTGTGGGGCTGCCTTCCAGCAACACGACGAATTCGTCGCCACCCATTCTCGCAACCGTGTCGGTTTCACGGGTGTGTTGGGTAAGCCGACGAGCGAAAGCTTGCAGCAGCAGGTCGCCCACGCTGTGCCCATAGCCATCGTTGACCTGTTTGAACCCATTGAGATCCAGATACAGCAGCGATAACCGCTCGTCATTGCGCCGCGCGCGCGCCAGGGCGGTTTTTAGCCGGTCGAACAGGAATGCGCGATTGGGCAGGCCGGTAAGCTCATCGTATTGCGCCATTCGCTCGAGGCGAGCCTGCAGCTGTTTGCGTTCGATGGCGGTGGCGACTTGGTTGGCGACGAACTGCAGCAGGTCTATGTCTTGCTCGCAATAAGTCGCGTTCTGTGCCGTATCGTTGAGTAGTAGCGCGCCGATGCAGCCCTGACGGGTCGAGAGTGGCGCTGCTAACCAGCAGAAGCTCTCCGTGGCGGTCAATGCCTTGAGGGTGTCGCAGACGCCTTCGCTACTCGCTGTCAGCAGCAGCGCTTGCCCGGTCCGAGTGACTTCTGCGCACAGCACCGCAGCCGGATCAAGGGGAAGTCGTGCTGGATCGCCATCGGTTCTGACGTAGGGAAATATCGGCCGGCCCTGATCGGGCGCGTTCAAGGCGACGAAAAAGCTCGGCGTCGGGATAAGCCGGCTGGTGATCTGATGGACTTGTTCGAACAATGAGGGCAGATCGGCGGCATTGTGGGCCGCCTCGGATATTGCGTAGACTGCTTCTTGCAGCGATTCGGAACGCTTGCGTCGGGTAATGTCACGCGCCACACCGACACGTAACTGGTCATCTTCTGACCAGCGGGCCGACCACATGATATCTACCCGTTGTCCGTCTCTGCGGATATAACGATTTTCGAAATGCAGGCTGGGCTGGCCTGACATCACCTGCTGCGCCGCCAGCAGGGTGCGCTCGCGGTCTTCGGGCGCCACCAATTCCATCATCTGACGACCGATCATTTCCTCCTGCGTATAGCCAAAAATGCTTTCGCAAGCAGCGCTGACATAGACGAAGCAGCCATCGGCGTCGACCACGCAGACCGCATCAAGCATCAAATCCAGAACAGTTTCCAGCGAGGGGGGAGGCTCGGTTTTCATCGTACGTACCACTTGAGCACTGCGCGGTATGGGGACGGACCGGTCTTGGGTGCTTTGAGTGTAGGCGAGCGCCTCGGAAGCGGACAGCTGCTTTGACGGCTCTAAGTCATCTTCACCGGACGCTATGATCATCATCCACGCTTTTCAGCAATCCAGATGGTATGCCGGGTGCCGCGGTTTCCGTGCGCGAACACTTGGACTTCTTCGGCGAGGAAACCTGACCTGGCAAGTCGCTGGGAGAAGGCCTGATCGGCACTGGCCGACCATACGGCAAGCAGACCTTTGGGGCGCAGCGCCCTGGCGCAAGCGTCGAGCCCGGTTGAGGAATACAACCAGCTGTTGCTCTTGCGGGTCAGCCCCTCGGGGCCGTTGTCTACATCGAGCATGATGGCGTCATAGCCCTGCGGCTCGCTCTTCAGAACCTCGGCGACATCGCTACGCAGCACTCGGGTTCGTGGATCGTTGATCGGCATGCCGGACTTCTCCCCCAATGGGCCACGGTTCCAGTCGATCACGCCGGGAACCAGCTCAGCGACCTGCACCTCGGCATCATCGCCGAGATGCCTGAGCGCCGAAGCGAGGGTGAAGCCCATGCCCAAGCCGCCAATCAGCACCCTTGGTTGCGGCCGCTGCGCGATCTTGCGGCAGGGTATCTCCGCCAGCGCATCTTCCGAGCCGTGCGTGCGGGTGTTCATCAGCTGGTTACCGTTACCGCCCTGAATCTTGATAACGAAGTCGTCGCCATACTCGAACAGGCACAGGGCACCGCCGCCATCCGGAATTTCGGCGGTGTCGATCAATACAAAACGCTTCATCGGTGACGCTCTTGGGTTGGCATTAGAGGGGCCGCGCTTGGTGCACGGCGCGGCGAGCAGCGTTTATAGGTGCTCGGAGTTGAGCCTGTGCTCGAACCGCAGCGATTGCTCGAGCAAAGCGGTGAGTTCAGGCGCCGCCACGGGTTTGCTGTAGTAGTAACCCTGGCCTTCATTGCAGCCTTCGTCGATCAGGTAGCGTTCCTGCTCGGCGGTCTCCACACCCTCGGCGATGACCAGCATGCCCAGGCTCTTGCCCAGCTGGATGATGGCTCGAACGATGGTCGTATCGCCTTCAACAGCTGCCATATCGCGAACGAAGCTCTTGTCGATTTTGATCTTGTCCAGCGGCAGGCTTTTCAAATAGCTCAGCGATGAATAGCCGGTGCCGAAATCATCAATGGCGATCAACGCGCCGGAGCGGCGCAGGCAGTGCAGGTTATGGGTGGCGGCGGCGATGTCTTCCATCAGGCCCGTTTCCGTCACCTCGAGCTCTAGCGTCTCGGGCGGCAGCCTGTGACTGCTGAGCAGGTTGCTGATCATCGCTGGCAGCCCGGCGTGGTGCAGTTGAACCGTGGACAGGTTGACTGCCATGCGCAGATCACTGAAACCTTGCTGATGCCATTCGCTCAGCTGTCGGCAGGCCTGGTCGAGCACCCACTCGCCTATGGCAATGATGCTGCCGTTCTGTTCGGCGAGAGGGATGAATATATCGGGCGGAACCATCTTGCCGCTTGGGTGAGACCAGCGAAGCAAGGCTTCGACACCGGTGATGCGTTTGAGGCGGTAGTCGATCTGCGGCTGATAGACCAGGTGAAACTCGCCTCGGGTAAGCGCCTCGGCCAGGTCATTCTGCAAGTCGCGGCGCGTCCTCATTTCGCTGTCGATGCTGGCTACGTAGAACTGATAGCGATTGCGTGAGCGGCTCTTGGCCAGTGTCATGGTCTGCTCAGCTTTCTGCAGCAGCTTTTCAGTGCTGCTACCGTCTTCGGGGTACAGCGTGATGCCGATGGTGGCGCGCAACCGTATGTGCTGATCGTCAAGGGTGACGGGCCGCTCCAGATCATCGAGCACCTTCTGCGCCAGCTCGGCGGCTTCGTAGGGTTGCTCGAAACCGACCAGCACCAGTACGAATTGGTCGCCGCCCAGCCGGGCGAGTGCTCCGACACGCCCACTCTGGCTGCGTAGACGATCGGCCAGCGCTACCAGCAGGCGATCGCCGTTCTGGTAGCTGAACTGTTCGTTCATGCCCTTGAAATCGTCCAGCCCGAGGCAGAGCACGGCCACGCGACGCTGCAGTCGGGCGGCTTCGCTCAGGATGTTGTCCAGTTGCTGTTGCAACTGCAGGCGGTTGGGCAGGTTGGTGAGCGAGTCGTATTGGGTCATGCGTTGCAGGTTGCTTTCGGCGGCATGGCGCAACTGCATGTTGTGCTGAATGGAGGCGAGCAGACCATTGGCCGTTTCGACCCAAAGCCCCAGTTCATTGCGCTCATGCCCCTTGGGCATCGGCAGCGAGTGCTCGCCGGGGCGGCCCGGGTTGATGCGCGACATGTGCTCGATGAGCTTGGTCAGCGGTCGTGTCAGCAGCCATTCATAGATCAGATACAGCAGTAAGCCCAGTACCAGCGCACGCAGGATGCCGACGACGAAGAGCACGGCCGAGCTGCTGAGAAACGCTTCGCCATAGGGGGCGGTATCGAGTGTGATACGCAGATCGCCGTAGTACTCGTTATAAGGCGGGCGGCCGATCAGGGGGATCGAGAATTCCTGATCGCGGCCTAGTATCGGGTCGGTCAACCAACGCGAGGAGCGTGGCATAAGCGGGCGGGACTTGGCCGCCAGCGGCGCTTCCCCGGGGTGGCCAATCGAGGCTTTACGAATCGACTCGTGCTGGAACAGTCCTTCCATGACCTGCGCGCCCATTTCCCGGTCCAGGCTATAGATCGCCTGCGTGGACGGGTCGCGGGTCATGCGCAGGATTCGTTGGGCTTCGGCATCGATCAGCTGGCGGGTCTTGTAAGCATCGAAGACGATCTGCGCGCAGCTCAGTACCAGGCCAACGGCGAGCGCAGACAGCAGAACGATGCGGAGCAGCTTCCTAGACAGACTGTTGCGCAATGCGGTCAATAGAACTTCCTTCTTCCGAGCCGGTGCCCAGCGCAAGTATTGGTTGTCGCGAGTGATGCGTCAAAGACGGGAGTACGCGCGCGAGGCAAAACGTATCAGATTGTTGGATGTTCTGCCGGGCCCTTGATCGAATCCTGATTGAACCGGAAAGAGATGCCTCAGGGCTATGCCATAAGCTCCAACGAGGTTTGATCCCAGAGTTAGCCAACAGGATTCGCTTCCTTTACCTCGCAACCCTTGATGACCATCCGGATGATCGTTTCCGCGGCGGCTTCATAGTCTGCATCATCGAGTTCGGGCTTGCCGGTAACGGCGGAAATCTGCCAGTCGAAATCGGCGTAGGTCTGGGTCGCTGCCCAGATGCTGAACATCAGGTGATGAGGGTCGACGGTCGCCATCAGTCCCTTTTCAATCCAGCCCTGGATGCGAGCCACATTATGGCTGGCCTGAGCATTGAGCTGCGCGGCACGCTCGGCTGGCAAATGTGGCGCGCCATGCATGATCTCGCTGGCAAATACCTTAGAGGCGCAAGCGTGTTCCCTGGAAATACGAATCTTGGTGCGGATGTAGGCGCGTAACACGTCTGCCGGTTCGCCGGGCTGATTGAACGGAGCAGACGCCTGCAGCAAGGGCTCGACGATGCTGTCCAGTACCTCACGATAGAGGTTTTCCTTGCTTTTGAAATAGTAGTAAACGTTGGGCTTGGGCAGCCCGGCGCGGTCGGCGATGTCGCTGGTCTTGCTGGCGGCGAAGCCCTTCTCGGCGAATTCTTCGCTGGCAGCACGAAGGATCAGTTCTTTGTTGCGTTCGCGGATACTGGACATAGGGCCTGTTCAATTCATGACCACCCAGCCTGGTGGCCTGCCGCCGCATCCTAGCACCGGCTTCCGAACGGCCTCAAGGCAGGACGGCAACCTTGGTGCGAGCGGAACCTGAGCGCTGAAGACATCGAGCGTATGCCTTCCGCCAAGTCACGTCATAGAAGTCGCAAGTCAAGAGCGCCGGTCCACAGCGCTCAATCGAGCTGGCTCTGCGCTATCCGCCAAACGGTCATCAAGCCTCGGTTGTTACGACCGATAGAATGTTGGCGTCAAACATTATTTATGTATACACATTGCTATCAAGGTTGTGTACGTTAACAAAAAACAACAGAGGTAACGCACATGCCTTTCATGCAGCGCAGTATTCAATGGCAATTGATCGTCAGCATGGGGGCGGCGTTGCTTACCAGCATCCTGATCGTCATTCTGATTTATTCATCGGCAGTCAATCGCCTTGCCGAGCGCTACCTAGTGGGGCAAGCGTTGCCTGCCAATATTTCGGCAATCCGCAACGATATTGAGCGCACATTGGCGGCGCCGATTACCGCGACGGCCGGGATTGCCGGCAATACGCTGGTTCAGGACTGGCTGCGTGAAGGCGAGAGCGCTGACCAGGCGGACGCGATGGGCCGTTACCTTGCGGGCGTCAAGGCTCAGCAGAACGCGTTGACCACCTCGATTGCCGTGCTCAACAGTGGCAACTACTACTCCGAAGCGGGACTCTCGCGGACGCTCAACCGCAGTGCTGCGGGTGATGGCTGGTTCTACGGCCTGGTCGACAGCGGCATCGAACGGCGCTTCGAAATCGACATCGACAAAGCCTCTCGCCAGCCGACCTTGTTCATCAACCAGCGCATCGAGGCAGACGGCAAAACCTTGGGGGTGGCTGGTCTTGGCTTCAGCCTCAAAAGCATGTCCGAGCTGGTCAGCAACTTCCGCTTCGGCGAGGGCGGTGAGGTGTACCTCATCGCTGCGGATGGCCGCGTCAAGGTTCACCCCAAAACCGAGAACAACGACCAAGTCGAGCTTAGCGCGCTGACAGGCAGCGATGCCGCGCAGACGCTCCTCAATGGCGCACCCGACGCGGTGCGATTCGAGCGTGACGGCGAAGCGTTCCTGGCGATCGCTCAGCCTCTGGAAAGCCTGGGTTGGGTGCTGGTCAGCGAAGTGCCGGAAGCAGAAATCTTTGCCGAGGCGCGCCGCACGATGTGGACCATTAGCCTGATTGGTGCCTGCATCGCACTGGTGTTCCTCGGCCTGGTGGTGGTGCTGGCGCGCGGGCTGGTGAAGCCTATCCGCCAGGTGACCAGCGCACTCGTTGAAATCGGTGGCGGGGGCGGCGACCTTACCCGTCGTCTGGACGAGAGCCGGGCCGACGAACTGGGTGATTTGGCGCGTGGCTTCAACCGGTTCATCGGTAGTCTGCGCGAATTGATCGGCGATGTGCTGAACACCAGCCAGCAACTGCGTACCGCTGTCGGACAGGTGGCTCAGGTGGTCGACAACACCGCGACACGCGCCGGTCGTCAGCATGAAATGACCGATATGGTTGCCACTGCGGTGCATGAGATGGGCTTGACCGTGCAGGAGATCGCGCGCAACGCCAGCAATGCCGCACAGGCCTCACAAGGTGCTCGCAGCGAGGCGATGGACGCGCGCAAAGTCGTCAGCGACTCGATCGCCCATGTCGAGAAGATGTCAGGCGAGATCGGCCGTGCGGCTGAGTCGGTTACTGACCTGGCGCAGCAGGTCGCGTCCATCGACAAGGTGCTGGCGGTGATCCGGAGCATCTCCGAGCAGACCAACCTGCTGGCCCTCAACGCGGCCATCGAGGCTGCACGTGCCGGGGAGATGGGGCGTGGTTTCGCAGTGGTTGCCGATGAGGTACGAACGCTTGCCAGCCGGACCCAGACGTCGACGGATGAAATTCAGCAGATGATCCAGGGGCTCAAGAGTGGTGCCGAGAATGCAGTCAACTCGATGCATGCGGGGCAGGCTGCGACCGGTGCTGGGGTGCAGGCCAGCCAGCGCACGGGGCTTTCCCTCAGTGCCATCACCGAACAGGTCGAGGCGATCAGTGACATGAACACCCAAGTGGCGGCAGCGACCGAAGAGCAGAGCAGCGTTACTGAAGAGATCACCCATAACGTGCAAGGCATCGCCGATCTGGCACAGGCGACTGCCAGCGATGTGCAGGGCTGTCGTGAAGATTGTCAGCAGTTGAGTCGTCTGGCGGATGATCTCAGTCGGCAGATGGGTAGCTTCAAACTTTGATGCCCTGCGCGTCCCACTTGATGAGTGGTTGCGCGCTGACGGTTCGCTATCGCCGGTAGCCGTGTAGCAATAGCAATAAAAAAGCAGCCATCTGGCTGCTTTTTTTGTAGCTGGCTGCGGTTAAAAGTGAGCCTTGACCAGCAAGCTGGCGGTGTTCTGGTTGGTGCCCCCGACCAGATCGCTCACAAACCCACCGTCTTCTATGCCGTACTTGTCAGACCAGTAGTCGTATTCAATACCGACGTAGAGTTTGCCCGGCTCGCCGTCCAGCGCCTTGCCCAGGTCGTACTTGATCTGTGGGTTGATGTGCAGGTTTTTCGACATGAAGTCTCCGCTGCGCTCCGAGCCGGCATCGTTGACTACCCAGTCGATGAAACCATCGAACAGAATGTCCGATTTGCCGACCGGGAAAGTCATGGCCCAGGTTGGCGTGACCTGCCACTGGCCCGAGGCGCGACGGGTAGTGCCGTCGGGTTTGCGGTAGTAGACGTTGATGGCGAGTCGATCGAAGCCGGGCACATCGAGATCGACAGCTGGGCCGAGCAGGTAGGTCTGGTTGGGTCGGCCGGCGCTGCTTTCGCCGCGCTCGTAGGTGGCTGCCAGTAGCACGTCCTTGACTGGGCCGAAGCTCATGTCCTGACCGCTCAGTTTGCCGAATGACAGGCGCGGGCTGAATTCCCCGTAGTAGGTGTGGCCTTCTTCGCCGGATAGGCCGTTGTACCACTTGTTATCGACAAACAGGAACATGTCGCCCCAGCTCCAGCCGCTGGCGTGTTCAAAGGTCACGGTTTGCTGGATCTCGCCAGCGTCGACTTTGAAATCCTTGCCGTAGAGATAGCTGAGGCTGTTGTTCTGCCACTGCAGCATGCCATCGGCGAAGACAGGTGCGGACATCAGGCAGCCGGCGAACGCCAGCGACAGGGGAGCGCGCTTGAAAGTCATGGAGATACCCTTTGGTTTTGTTGTTGTGATGAATGCGGGAGCAGCGCCCGGCTCGTCTGGCCGGGCGCGGGGTCGATCAGCCGGTAGGTGTCAGCTGAGCCGAAGGGTCCGAGGTGGTGGCTTTCGGATGGACCTTGGAGTAATCGGGGATATTCACGGCCAAGGTGTTGGTGCCGACCGAGTCCTCGATCAGGTTGTCCGGATCGTAATCATCCATTTCTTCCGGCTCGCGCGGGAGGAAGAAGTTGAGCAGGATGGCGCTGAAGGCGCCGATGGTGATCGGTGATCCGAAGATGTTCTTCAGGACATCGGGCAGGTTGGTCAGCACTTCCGGAACGGCGGCGACGCCCAGCCCCAGGCCCAGCGAGATCGCCACGATAAGCATGTTGCGGCGGTTGAGGCCCGCTTCGGCCAGGATCTTGATCCCGGCGATGGCCACGGTGCCGAACATAATCAGTGTGGCGCCGCCGAGCACCGGCTTGGGCATCAGTTGCAAAACGCCTCCGACTACCGGGAACAGCGCCAGTAGGATCAGGATGCCAGCGATGTAGAGCCCGACGTGGCGACTGGCGACGCCGGTCAGCTGGATCACGCCATTGTTCTGGCTGAAGGTGGTCATGGGCAGGCTGTTGAAGGTGGCCGCCAGCAGTGAGCTGCAGCCATCGCCAAGAATGCCGCCCTTGATCCGCTTCATGTACAGCGGGCCCTTGACCGGCTGGCGCGAGATCATCGAATTGGCAGTCAGGTCGCCAGCGGTTTCCAGCGGTGTGATCAGAAAGATCACTGCGATGGGGATGAAGGCCATCCAGTCGAAGGCGAAGCCGAACTTGAATGGCTGCGGCACGCTGACGGCCGGCAAGGCGGCGAGGCTGGAAAAATCCACCATGCCCATCATCCAAGCGGCCACGTAGCCGACCACCAGCGCGACGATCACGGCTGACAAGCGCAGCAGTGGAATACCGAAGCGGTTGAGCACGATGATGGTACCCAGCACCAGTCCGGCCAATGCCAGATTCTGCAGGGCGCCCGGGTTTTCAGCGCCGTAGCCGCCAGCGATGTCGGTCATCGAGACCTTGATCAGCGACAGCCCCATCAGACTGATGATGGTGCCGGTGACCACGGGCGTGATGATTCGGCGCAGCTTGTCGATATAGCGGCTGACCGCGATTTCTACGAAGGCCGCGCAGAAGCTCACGCCAAACAGCGTGGCCAGGATGTCTTCCGGCGTTCCGCCGCGGTTCTTGACGATAAAGCCCGCCGCAAGAATCACGCTGAGAAAGCCGAAGCTGGTGCCCTGAAGGCAGAGCATGCCGGCGCCTATCGGGCCAATGCGCTTGGCCTGAATGAAGGTGCCGATGCCGGAGACGAACAGCGCCATGCTGACGAGGTAGGGCACATAATCGCCCAGGCCCAGCACGCTGCCGATGATCAGAGTGGGGGTAATGACCCCGACGAAGCTGGCGAGTACGTGCTGTATCGCCGCGAATGTAGCGGGGATCGGACCCGGGCGATCTTCGAGTTGATAGATCAGGTCCTGGTTGGGAGCGTCACCGCTCCTGGATTCGGTTGCGGTCATGAGTCAAGCCTGCCATTCGTTATTGTTCGGTCATGGGCTTTCGAGGCTGCACGGACCTCGCTACCTGATCGTCGAAAAGCTGTTCGATCGGTCAGGTTGGACTTGACTATAACAACCTGTGAACAGCTGTTGAAACAAGAAATTTAAAAATTGTGCACAATTATGACTGGAGAGCCTCGGAGCCCGCCAGGCATGGCGCTGCGGTGGGTACCGGTCAGCGGTTGGCTTGCAATTCGCGGGAGACGTTCTCGGCCAGGCCGGCGCCGGCTTCGCTCATGGTTAGGTAGGTGCGATCCGCGCCGGCCTCCTCAATCTGCTGGGCAATGTCTTCGTACATCGCGTGGGAGACGATTAGCCCTTCGAACCCTTTGCCGCGCAGTTTGCGCGTGGAGATGATCTTGGCTTCGGCATCGTTCATCGCCAGGATCACCGCCTCAACCTTGTTCATCTCCAGGCTCTCCCAGAACATCTGGTCTTCGGCGTCAGCGAACAGTACATGGCGGCCTTTCTCGCTGCTCTTTTCTACGGTTACCGGGTCCGAATCGAGGCTGATCAATCGCCAGCCCTGATTCTGTAGGTGATCGTAGGCGGCACGTCCGGTGCGGCCCATACCCATGATCAGGATCTGCGCGTCGCCCAGCGACACCGGCTGCTCATCGGGATGGCGTGTGTTGCGCTCCAAGGGGATCAGGCGTCTGGCAAAGCGGTCGTAGAGCGGGTGGGAGATACGGTTGAGCTGAGCGGAAATGACGAACGACAGGGCTACGGTGATGGCCAGCGGGGTGAGCCATTGCGGGAGTACCACACTGGCAACGATCAAACCGAATTCGCTGTAGTTGGTCAGGCTCGAGGCGCTGAGAAAGGCACTGCGCGCGCGCAGGCGGAACAGCAGGAACAGGAAGAAGAACAGTGCGCCTTTCAACGGCAGTAGCAACGCCGCCGCGCCGGCAAAGAGCATGGCCTCCATGCCCGGCAATCCACCAATGCCAATCTGCAGGAAAAAGCCGACTAGAAAGACTTCCTTGATCGCCCACAGTGAATTGGAAAGCTCGGTGGCGCGCTTGTGCTTGGCCAGCATGGCGCCAAAGGCCAGTGCGCCCAATTCCGAACTGAGGCCCACATATTCGAAACCGAGACCGCCCGCCACCAGCGCCAGCATCAGTCCCAGCAGCACCATCAGCTCCTCGTGGCCACTGTGATCGAGCAGGCGGAATAGCAACGGGCGCAGTAGCGGAAGGCCGAACACCAGCAGCGCCCAAGCCGAAGGAACCTTGCCGCTGGCGATGCTCATCACCACCAGGGCGATCAGGTCCTGAATGATCAGTACGCCAATGGCGACTCGGCCGTGAAAGGCGCGCAGCTCGCGTTTGCCTTCCAGTACCTTGGCTGCCAGCACGGTACTGGAAAACGACAATGCGACCGCCAGCAGCACACTCTCGCGCCAGCTGGTATCGAGAAACACCAGGATCGCTGGTAACACCACCAGGCTGGAAATGCCGAAATGCAGCAAGCTGCCGCCGATCACCTCGCGCCGTACCAGATTGCTCAGTTTGAGCTTGAGCCCGACGGTGAACAGCAGCAGCAACACACCCAGGTGCGCCAGGTGTTCGAGAATCACGCTGTCGGTCGGGCCGACGCCGAAATGCCCGCCGAACGCGGCCAGGGCAAAGCCCGCGCCCAGGTAGCCGATCAATGGGGGTAACCCGACCGAACGTGCCGCTAGGCCCAGGATGAACGCGAAGGCGATCCAGGTTGCTTCGATCATCGATCAGTCCTTCTCGGTTGGCGCGGGCGGGGTGACGGCGGGGCATTTTAACGGGGGTATAACGCTTGTCGAGTCTCGGGTGTTGAGTGAGAAAAACAAGGCAGAAAAAAACAAAGCCCGCACATGGCGGGCTCTGTTTCTTTCTTGGCGCGCTGCCGTCAGTGGTGAGCGGCGCCGGTCAGTGCCTGGCGCTCGGCTCCCCCCAGCACATTGAACAGCAGGTTGAGCGTTACCGCGCTTATGGTGGCTACGGCGATGCCGCTATGGGTAATCGGCTCCATCCAGTGCGGCAGGTGCGCGAAGAACTCCGGACGCACCACCGGGACCATGCCCAGGCCAATGCTCACCGCGACCAGTAGTTGGTTGCGACGGTCACCGATGTCGGCTTCCTGCAAGATCTTGATGCCGGTGGCCGCGACCATGCCAAACATGGCGATCCCTGCACCGCCGAGCACGGCGGCGGGAATCGAGGCGACCATGAATGCAGCTTTGGGCAGCAAACTCAGGCTGAGCAGAAACAGGCCGGCAACGGCAGTGACGTAGCGGCTGCGCACGCCGGTCATCTGAACCAGGCCGATGTTTTGAGCGAACGAAGAGTGGGTGAAGGTGTTCATGAAGCCGGCCAGAAAGGTCGCGCCGGCGTCACACAGCAGGCCGCGGCGCAGTTGCTTCGGGTCGACCTCCTGCCCGGTGATCTTGCCCAACGCGAGAAACATGCCGGCTGATTCGACAAAGATGATCACCACCACGAGGCACATCGACAGGATCGGTGCGAGCAGGAACTGCGGCGCCCCGAAGTGGTTTGGCGTGACGATCTGGAAGACCGGCGCAGCACTGATACCGGACAAGTCCACCATGCCCAGGCTGCCAGCCAGCACATAGCCCAGCGCCATGCCAACCAACACCGACACGTTGACCCAAAAGCCACGCATGAACTGGTTGATCAGCAGGATCACGGCCAGTACCGCTGCGGCCACGCCAAGGTAGGGCAGAGCGCCGAACTGGCCGGTACCGCTGCCGCCGCCCGCCCAGTTCACCGCGACTGGAAACAGCGAAAGCCCGATCGCAGTGATCACGGTGCCGGTCACCAGCGGTGGAAACAGCCGCACAATCTTGCACACGAAAGGCGCAATCAACAGGCCGAAGAAACCGGCAGCGATGGTCGCGCCGAAAATCCCGGTCATGCCCACGCCGGGCATGCCTGCCATCACCACCATGCTGCTGACCGCGGCGAAGCTGGCGCCCATCATCACCGGCATGCGGATGCCCACCGGCCCGATGCCCATCGACTGTACGAGCGTGGCGATACCCGCCACCAGCAAGTCGGCGTTAATCAGGAAGGCGATCTCCTCACGAGACAGTCCGGCGGCCTGACCCACGATCAGCGGGACGGCCACCGCTCCGCCGTACATCAGCAGCACGTGCTGAAAGCTCACCAGCAGCATCTGCAGCAAGGGCAGTCGCTTCTCCGCTGGGGCGGTTTCCCGCTCGGTCACATCGTTCATGCAATACACCTCGGACGCTTTTGTTATTGGATGGTCGCGGTGACCCCGCTGAACGTGCGGGGCCGGGTATAGGGTGCTCAGGGTTCGGCTGTCGCCGTCCGCTGGGTATGATCTCGGGTTGAGCTGACGCCTCGCCTGGTGTTGCGTGGCTTGAGCGTACAGGTGAAAAAAAGCCGCGCCCGGGAGCGCGGCTGGTGGGCGCTGATCAGTCGATCGGTGCGCCCTTGTCGATCCAGGCGCCGAGCAGGTCGCGCTCCTCCTGGGTCATGTTGGTCATGTTGCCCAGCGGCATGATCTGGCTCGCGACGGCCTGGGCGTGGATCTTCGCGGCCTGCTGGCGGATCTGCTCAGGTGTATCGAACATCACGCCTGCAGGCGCTGCGCTGAACAGCGGGCTGCTCGGCTGAGCGGCGTGGCAAACCGTGCAGCGCTCGTTGATGATGCGATGGACTTCGGCGAACTCGCTGTTGCCGGCTTGCTCGGCCGGCGCTGCTGCAGCGGCCTGTTGCGCCTCAATGCTCTGCTCGCGCGGGCTGGTCGGCACGGCGTTGGGAACACCACCCTGACGGTTGGGCGCGGTGACGAACGCCAGGCAGATCATGCCGACTGCCGCAGCCGGCAGCGTCCAGGCGAAGCGGTTGCTGTCATGACGGGTGTTGAAGTAGTGGCGCACCAGTACCGCGAGTACCGAAATCCCGGCGAGGATCAGCCAGTTGTACTGGCTGCCATAGGTGCTCGGGAAGTGGTTGCTGATCATGATGAACAGCACAGGCAGGGTGAAATAGTTGTTGTGGCGCGAACGCAGCAGGCCCTTGGCTGGCAGCAACGGATCCGGCGTGCGGTTCTGTTCGATGGCCGCAACCAGCGCACGTTGTGCCGGCATGATGATGCGGAACACGTTGCCTACCATGATGGTGCCGATCAGCGCGCCGGTGTGGATGTAGGCCGCGCGACCGCTGAATACTTGCGAATAAGCCCAGGCGGCGAAGATCACCAGGACGAACAGGATCAGGCCGAGCAGTGCGGGCTTCTTGCCTAGCGGCGAGTCGCAGAGCAGGTCATAGACAAACCAGCCGACGATCAACGAACCGAAGCCGATGGCAATGGCCATCGCTGGCGCCAGATCACTGCCAGGTGCGATCAGGTAGAGCGAAGGGTTGAGGTAGTAGACCACCATCAGCAGGGTCACGCCCGACAGCCAGGTGGTGTAGGCCTCCCACTTGAACCAGTGCAGGTTCTCCGGCATTTGTGGCGGAGCCAGCTTGTATTTTTCCAGGTGGTAGATACCGCCGCCGTGAATCGCCCAGAGATCGCCGGACAGGCCATCGCGGGGGTTGGCGCGGTTAAGGTTGTTTTCCAACCAGACGAAGTAGAACGATGCACCGATCCAGGCGATGCCGACGATCATGTGAATCCAGCGAACAGTAAGGTTCAGCCATTCGGTCAGATGTGCTTCCACGATAATTACCTCTTGCACGGCTGGCACGCCAACCGATGTTTCTTCTTATTCGACTCGTCGCAAGTGTCCCGCTTGTTCCGAAGCACGCATGCCGGTATCGGTTGTGTTTGCCAGCCGTTCCGGTAATGGCCCTTCGGTAATCAATCGATCGCTTGCTCGGAGTCCCGGTGGGGGTCGAGGAGAAGCTGCTCTTCCTCGGTGAAAAAATGCTCGTCGCAGTTGTTGCCAGAACCGCTGCGATCGACCACCAGGAATTCATCCCGCTTTTCGATCGTCAGCACCGGGTGGTGCCAGACGCCGCGGTGGTAATTGACGCCCTGCCTGCCGTTGCTGCGGAAGGCGCGGACGTTACCCGGTACAGGTGCATCGCCAAGTGGCGCGACCACGACCAGAAAGGGATTGCCGAGCAGCGGAATGAAAGCCTGGCTGCCCTGCGGATGTCGTTCGAGCATGCGAATGATCAGCGGCATGTCCAGCGCGTCGGCGGCGAAGATGCTGATGATGGCCTGATCGTCCGGCTGCGCGGTCTCGACCGTCGCCAGCTTGTGATAGCGGCGAGTGGAACCGTTGTTGATCATGAAATAGTCGCTGCCTTCGGTTTCGATCACATCACCGAACGGGGCGAAGGCTTCCTTGGTCAACGGTTCGATCTTGAGTGTGCGCATGCTGTGCCCGTATATGTTTGCTGATTTGTAAGCCACCGTCTTGGGGGCAGGTTTCGGTGGGCTGAAGCCCACCCTACAGAACCTACGAATCCAGCCGTAGGGTGGGCTTCAGCCCACCGCTGTAGCGGCCGGTCTTCGTCCCAGACGGGCTGGAGCGAAACGCCGTCCAGCCCGCCAATGGCCGATTGCTACGCCATTGGCGTTGTCGGCTTACTTCACCGCCTTGCCAAATAACCGCAGACGACTCACGCCACCGTCCGGGAAGATGCTCAGGCGCACGTGGGTGATCGGGCCAAGCTTGGCGATCTGTTCGCTGAACTCGTGTTCGGCGTGCATTTCCAGCTTTTGGCTCGGCAGCAGTTCACGCCAGAACAGGCTCTGGGTTTCGATCTGGCTGTCGGTACCGCCTTTAACGTAGGCCGCCTGAATGCTGCAGCTGTCCGGGTAGTTACCCTTGAAGTGCAGGGTGTCGACGACGATGCGCTCGATTTCGCCGGGAGCGCCCAGCGCGACGATGACCCAGTCGTTGCCCGGCGTGCGGCGACGTGCGGTTTCCCAGCCGTCACCCATGTTGATGCCACGACCCGGGTTGAGGATGTTGCTCATGCGACCGAAATGCTCGTCGGAGCAGGCCAGCGCGCGACCGCCGTTGAGCGCCGAGGCCAGGTCGAGCTGCTCGTTGTCGCCAACGCTGCTCCAGTCGCGGTACGGAATGCCGTGCACACGCAGACGGGCGACGCCGCCGTCCGGGTAGATGTTGAAGCGCAGGTGGCTGACCGGCTTGTCGAACCCGATCTCGTGGTAGTGATGGCTGTTGCCCTGCAGCTCTACCGCGGGAAGGATTTCAGTCCATACCGTGTTGTCGTCCGGATCGCCTTCGGCGAGGAAGCAGGCTTCCAGCGAAGCGGAGGGCGGGAAGTTGCCAGTGAAGAAGCTGGTGTCGATGTCGACGCCCTTGATCGAGCCGGGCACGCCGAGGCGAATGACCGCTTGGTCGTAGCCTTCGAAGCGCTTGCGGCGCGACTCCCAGCCGTCCATCCACTTGCCGTTGTCATCGAAAACGCCCTCCTTCCATACGGCCGGCGTCGGCTGGAACAGCCGATTGACGTCGGCAAACCAGTCGTCTGTGACGGAGATAGCCTTGGTGCCCAGGCGGGCGTCGGCCAGGTTGACGTATTTTTCGAAAGGTACGGCGTAGCTCTTCATACGTTGTTCTTCTCTTCGTGTCGTCTGATGGTGCTTGCTTACATCGCCTGCAGACGGAACAGGGCGATTTTGTTGATCTCAGCCAGGGCGCGGGCAAATTCCTGATCCTGCGAGTTGTGCATGCGCTCTTCGAACGCGGCCAGGATCTGGTGCCGGTTACTGCCTTTGACGGCCATGATGAAGATGAAGCCGAACTTGGCTTTATAGGCATCGTTCAGTTCGGTAAAGCGGGTGAACTCTTCCGGGGTGCATTCATGAATGCCGGCGCCGGCCTGTTCTGCGGTGCTTGAGGCGGTCAGCTCGCCACGAACGGCAGCCTTGCCGGCAAGGTCCGGGTGAGCGTTGATCAGCGCCAATTGGGTGTCGGGATGGGCCGACAACATGGCCTGGGACATCCGCTCGTGCATCACTTCGATGTTGTCCAGCGTCTCGTCCACGCCTGCCTGATAAACAGTGTCGGCTACCCACGGCGAATGCTCGTAGACATCAGCGAAAGTTGAGATAAAGGTGTCGCGGTCGAGTGTGGACGGCTTGATGGTCTTGAACGGGGTCATTAGCTGCGTTCCTGAGTAAGCGGATGAGTCGAGTGCCAGTGGCGGGCGATGTCGACACGGCGGGCAAACCACACCTGCTCGTGACCCTTGGCGTACTCGATGAAGCGCTGCAGCGCGGCCATGCGGGCAGGCCGGCCCAGCAGGCGGCAATGCATCCCAATGGACAGCATCTTCGGCGCGCCCTCACATCCTTCGGCGTAGAGCACGTCGAAGGCGTCCTTCAGGTATTCGAAGAAGTCATCACCCTTGTTGAAACCCTGCGCCTGGGTGAAGCGCATGTCGTTGGTGTCCAACGTGTAGGGGATCACCAGATGCGGTTTGTCTGGCGTCGATTCAGGGTCCCAGTAGGGCAGGTCGTCGTCGTAGGTGTCGGAGTCATAAAGGAAGCCGCCTTCCTCGCGTACCAGACGGCGGGTGTTCGGCCCGGTGCGGCCGGTGTACCAACCCAGCGGACGCTCACCGGTGATGTCGGTGAGGATGCGGATGGCCTCGAGCATGTGCTCGCGCTCTTGCGCCTCGTCCATGTACTGATAGTCGATCCAGCGATAGCCATGGCTGCAGATCTCGTGGCCGTCGGCAACCATGGCTTTGATCACGTCGGGGTGACGCTGCGCAGCCATCGCCACCGCGAAGATCGTCAACGGAATATCGAATTTGCGGAACAGCTTCAGCAGCCGCCACACGCCGGCACGGCTACCGTATTCGTAGAGGGATTCCATGCTCATGTTGCGCGCGCCCTGCAATGGCTGGGCTGACACCATTTCGGACAGGAAGGCTTCGGATTCGGTGTCGCCATGCAGTACGCAACGCTCTCCGCCTTCCTCGTAGTTGAGTACGAAGGACAGGGCGATACGGGCCTTGCCTGGCCATTGCGGATGGGGTGGGTTCTCGGCATAGCCGATGAGATCGCGAGGGTAGTCTGCGCTCACTGTTGTTATTCCTTGTCTGATCCGCGGGTCGCCGCTGTGAAGTACCGACGACCATCATGGCTCAATTGTATACAAAACGTTTTGCGGTTTGTAAATCAAAAAACCTGAAAATCTATTCGTCATGATCTGCGAGCGGCGCCTCTTCTCTTATGGTTTGTCTCGCCGGCCTGCGAGCCAGCCGCTTCCAGCCAATACTAACCAGCAGGAAGCGGGCCAAACTGGTGATTTATAAACTGTGTACAATTTTCTTTAAAACTGTCTTTGTTTTTTTCGGCGGGATGCTATGCTCGATCCATCTCCACCAATCACCACTAAGAGGAGGCGGGCATTGGCGATTGATCGCTGGTGCTGGAATCTATGGGACGTTTGACTACTCATGTACTGGATGCAGCCCACGGTTGCCCAGGCAGCGACATCCGCATCGAACTCTATCGTGTCGAAGGCGAACGCCTCGAGCTGGTTACGACGAGTCAGACCAATAGCGATGGCCGTTGCGACTCGCCTCTGCTGGAAGGTGACGACTATCGTTCTGGCGTGTACCAATTGCAGTTCGCAGCCGGCGACTACTACCGCGGGCGCGGCGTTGCGCTTCCCGAACCGGCCTTTCTGGATGTAGTGGTGCTGCGCTTCGGCATCAGCGCCGAGCAGGATCACTACCACGTGCCGCTGCTGATTTCGCCGTATAGCTACTCGACCTATCGAGGTAGCTAATGGCACATGCCGCGTTTGCAGCGACGCGGCGGTACTTCTCCCATGCGTGAAACCTTGACTCCCCTGAGTCCCCGACCCGCCAGCGATGGCGGGTTTTTTTTGAAATGGGCGTTCGGTGGTGTCTGGTCGCTGTCGATCAGACAGGTAGGGTGGGCTTCAGCCCACCGAATCCGGTGCGTCAACGCCGGTGGGCTGAAGCCCACCCTACTGTTTTCTCGTAGGGCGCCTGGCCGCGGTGTGGGCGGCGCTGAACTTCAGCCAGCGCGACAGTGCTTGTCGGCACCGATTCATGGCGCAGGTGCTCGCGTGTAATGGACTCAGCGTCCTCACCGACTCACCAACGAAGCCGCCCCCGCGCCCCCAAACAGCGCAGCGCTGGTTCTGTTGAACCAAACTTGCCCCTTGCCCGTGCGCAGGTAACGCGCCGCCCCATGCGCGCCCAACCCGTAGGCCAGCTTGCAACAGAGATCCAGAACCGCCCAGGTCAGGATCATCACCAGCAACTGCGGCATGAAGGGCCGATCTGCACTGAGAAACTGCGGCAGGAAGGCGGCGAAGAAGAGGATGTCCTTGGGGTTGCTGGCGCCTAGCCCGAAGGCGCGCCAGAACAACTGGCGAAAGCGCGGGCTCACTTCGCTGGTTGTCATGCTGGGCCCGCTGGCGGGGCGGCGTGATTCCTGCCAGCTCTGCCACGCCAGATAGAAGAGATAAAATGCGCCGATGATTTTCAGAGCGCTGAACACTTGTTCCGATGCCAGCAGCAGTGCGCCTAGCCCCAGGGCCGAAGCGCTGAGCAGGCAGATCGATGCACTGACCCCGCCGACAAACGCCGGCCAGGAACGTCGCAGTCCGTAGTTGAGGCTGTTGCTGATCATCAGCAGCGATAACGGGCCAGGGATCAGGATGACCACCAACGCCGCACTCGCAAACAACAACCAGGTTTCCAGACTCATCTCTGTGCTCCTCTATAGCGCATGGCAGATCTTGCGTGCCGGCAGACGGCCGCGGCGCGCTGGTCATGGGGCTGGCGACAACGTCGCTCAGCAGGTTTGTCTCAGGACAGAACGTGCAAAAGCCCCACCGCCGAAGCGATGGGGCTCTGAGCTCGCCTGACTTACAGGAAGGCGAACTTGGCGACGAAGATTACACACAACACATACAGGCTGATTGAGACCTTGTCGCGCTGGCCGGTCAGCAGCTTGAGCGTCGCATAGGTCAGAAAGCCCAGCGCGATGCCGTTGGCGATGGAGAAGGTCAGCGGCATCATCACCACGGTGACGATGGCCGGGATGGTATCGGTATGGTCCTTCCAGTCGATGTGCGCCATGCCGCTCATCATCAGCATCGCCACATAGATCAGCGCGCCAGCCGTTGCGTACGCAGGGATCATGCCGGCCAGCGGTGCGAAGAACATCGCAATCAGAAACAGCGCGCCGACGGTGACAGCCGTAAGGCCAGTGCGTCCACCCGCGGCAACGCCCGAAGCGCTTTCCACGTAGCTGGTCACTGGTGGACAACCAACGAAGGCGCCCACGACGCTGGAGGTGCTGTCGGCTTTCAGTGCGCGCGAGAGGTTCTGGATCTTGCCATCCTCGTCCACCAGATGCGCACGGTGCGCAACGCCCATCAGGGTGCCGGCAGTATCGAACATGTTCACGAAGAGGAACGCCAGGATCACGCTGACCATGGTCACGTTCAGCGCACCGGCGATATCCATCGCCAGCCAGGTCGGCGCCAGGCTGGGTGGCATCGAGACCAGCCCGTTGTACTCGACCAGCCCCATCGCCCAGCCGATACCGGTGACCGCCAGCATGCTCAGCAGGATCGCGCCGAACACGTTGCGATGACTGAGCACAGCGATCATCAGGAAGCACACCGCGGCGAGCAGGGCGGTGGGCTCGCCGAACGAACCCATGGTCAGCAGGGTAGCGGGGCTGTCGACAACGATGCCGGCGGTCTTGAGGCCGATCAGCCCGAGAAACAACCCGACCCCGGCACCCATGGCGAAGCGCAGGCTCATCGGAATGCTGTTGAGCAACCACTCGCGCAGACGGGACAGGCTCATGATCATGAACAGGATGCCGGAAAGGAATACCGCCCCGAGGGCGATCTCCCAGCTGTAGCCCATCTCGCCCACCACGGTATAAGTGAAAAACGCGTTGAGGCCCATGCCGGGCGCCAGGCCCACCGGCCAGTTGGCATACAGTCCCATTAACAGGCAGCCGAGCGCTGCACCGATACAGGTCGCGACAAAGGCTGCACCGTGGTCGATACCTGCGTCGGCCATGATGTTGGGATTGACGAAGATGATGTAGGCCATGGTGACGAAGGTCGTCAGGCCGGCGAGCATCTCTGTCTTGATAGTGGTTCGGTGAGCGCTGAGTTTGAAAAATCGGTCGAGCAAGCCGGGGTTTTCTGGCTGCAGGCCGAGGGCCGGCTGTTCCTGCTTGGTGGTTTCCACAAGGTGTTCCTCATCGTTCTTGTTGTCTATCACCCAGAGCAGCGCTCTCGAGGGCAGGTGATGGTGGGGCGCTTTCATTCGGTTTTGTTGACCGAAAGGTCAGAAAGGCTTGGCGCGATTATGCTTTTGTATACAAGAAATGCAACAGGCAATTCCCTAGCTGCCGCGTATTCCCTGATTCAGCTTGCGATGTGGCAGGCGAAAGCGTGCGTATTAGCGCGGCTGATTGAGTTATAGAAATATTCTTGGTGCGCTGATTGTGCACAATAAAATGCGCTTTATTTGCTTGTTTTCGTATTGGCGTCTCCCAGCTGCGTTACGAAAGGCAGTAAAGTTCGAACCTGCCGACCCCTCCGACGCGAGTCACCATGAACGAACAGTTGCAGCCTTTGAAAAAGCCGACACGAAGCGGCAAGGCCCGTACCGGGACCCAGGACGACATCGTTTACGCTCATATCTTTGATGCAATCCTTGAACAGCGACTGGCGCCGGGCACCAAGCTCAGCGAAGAGGCGTTGGGCGAGATCTTCGGTGTAAGCCGCACCATCATTCGCCGTGCCCTGTCACGGCTCGCCCATGAAGGTGTAGTGCTGCTGCGGCCGAATCGCGGCGCGGTAGTGGCCAGCCCGAGTGTTGAGGAAGCGCGGCAGATCTTCTTTGCCCGGCGCATGGTCGAGCGCGCCATTACCGAACTGGCTGTGCAGCACGCCAGCGCCGACCAGCTGAGCGAACTGCGGCAGATGGTGACCGATGAGCAGGATTGCTTTGCACGCGGTGATCGCGGCGCGGGGATTCGTCTGTCCGGCGAGTTTCACCTGAAGCTGGCCGAGGCCGCCAAGAACGCGCCGCTGGTGAGCTTCCAGCGCAGCTTGGTATCGCAAACCTCGCTGATCATCGCGCAGTACGAAAGCGGCAATCGCTCGCATTGCTCGTTTGACGAGCACAATGAATTGATCGACGCCATCGCCGCGCGCGACAGCGAAAAGGCGGTGCGCCTGATGATGCATCACATGGATCATATCGACAGCAAACTCAACCTCGATGAAGACAGCGCGTCGGATGATCTCCATGCGGTGTTTTCGCACCTGGCTTTGGCGAAAAAGAAGCCACGTACCGCTCGCTAATTTTCCGTCCAGCTTCAAGCGGTGCTGCTCGGTGCGTCTCTGACGCCGCAGCGGCAAAGTGCTCACCAGTCATGATGCTTTCGGCTATCTGGGGCAGGCATCGCAGCTGGAATTCATCGCACCGCAGGGGGTTGTCTACCATGACGAGCCTTCTGCAGCTGAAGTGGCGGCCTTGATTCGGCAGATTCGCAGCGAAGGCGTGCGGGCCGTGTTTGTCGAGAACATCCGGGACCCGCGACTGATCCGCAGATAGCCATGAGGCCGACGCCACGGTCGGCGGCACGCTGTATTCGGATGCACTGGCCAGTGAGGGGCCGGCTAGTACCTATCTGGGGATGTTCGAGCACAACCTAGAAAATACTGACAGGGGCGCTAAAGCCGTAGGGCGGGCTGTGAAACATTGCTCCATGCGCTCATGGAGTATCGAGCGATCATTTGGTGGATCTAAAAAACGACATCCCCTACGAACGGCGGCTGTGGCTCCGAGCCGTAGGGTGGATCGCGCTTCACCGATCCATGCGTTCATTAACTTGGTGCAATCTGGCGGTGGATGTAAAAGGCGACATCCACCCTACGAGCTGCGTGCCAGTACAGGCATAGGGTGGACCGGCGGCGCTCGTTGCCATGAAGTAGGGTGGGCTTTAGCCCACCAATCGTTTGCGGCCCCGTCGCGGTGGGCTGAAGCCCACCCTACAGTGGACGAAGCCCGCGGTGCGGTACGCGGTCTCACTTGTGGGGCTGCGTAAGGTGGGCCGGGCGGCGCTCCGCTTTAGCCAACCTGTTTCGCGTGTCTCAATACTTGCGGCATCGAAACCCATTTGCACAGCGGTATTCGGCTTACGCTTTCCGGTGCACCGAAACCCCTGCCGCATAGGTTTCCTTCACGGCGCGGTCGTCGCCCAGAATCATCAGCGCAAAGAGCTTTTCCTGCAGCGTCGTGGCCTGGCTCAGGCGGTAGCTGATCAACGGCGTCGCCTTGTAATCGAGCACGACGAAGTCGGCATCCTTGCCCGGTTGCAGGTTGCCGATCTTGTCGTCCAGATAAAGCGCCCGCGCGCCGCCGAGGGTCGCGAGGTACAGCGCCTTGAATGCATCCAGCTTCTGACCCTGCAGCTGCAGCACCTTGTAGGCCTCATTGAGGCTTTGCAGCTGCGAGAAGCTAGTGCCGCCGCCGACATCCGTACCCAGGCCCACCCGCACGCCGTAGCCTTCGACCTTTGCCAGATCGAACAAACCGCTGCCGAGGAAAAGGTTGGAGGTGGGACAAAAGGCGACTGCCGAACCGGTCTCGCCGAGGCGCTTGCATTCGTCATCGCACAGGTGGATGCCGTGGGCGAATACTGAGCGCGCGCCGATCAGGCCGTGGTGGTCGTAGACGTCCAGATAACCCTTGCGCTCGGGGAACAGCTCCTTGACCCATTCGACCTCCTGCTTGTTCTCGGAGATATGAGTGTGCATGTAGAGGTCGGGGAATTCGGCGAACAGCTTGCCGGCCAGGGTCAGTTGCTCGGGTGTGCTGGTCGGTGCGAAGCGCGGGGTGACGGCGTAGTGCAAACGGCCTTTGCCGTGCCAGCGCTCAATCAGTGCCTTGCTGTCGGCGTAGCCGGACTCGGCCGTGTCGGTGAGGAAGTCCGGCGCGTTGCGGTCCATCAGCACCTTGCCGGCGATCATCCGCAGGTTGAGCTTTTCCGCCGCTTCGAAGAAGGCATCCACCGATTGCTTATGCGCCGTGCCGAACACCAGCGCCGTGGTGGTGCCGTTGCGCAGCAGCTCGCCGAGGAACAGATCGGCTTGCTCGCGTGCGTGGGCCATGTCGCTGAAGCGCCCTTCGTTCGGAAAGGTATAAGTTTCCAGCCAATCCAGCAGTTGTGCGCCATAAGAGCCGATGACGCCGACTTGTGGGTAGTGAATATGGGTATCGATGAAGCCTGGAGTGATCAGCGCGTCGAGGTACTCGACGACCTCAGTGCCGGCGGACAGAGTCGGCAGCAATTCGGCCGCATCACCCATTTTGACGATCTTACCGTCCTCGACGACCAGCAAGCCGTCTTCAAAATACTCATGGGACTGCTCGATGCCCACCTCGCGCGGATCGGCGAGACAGTGGAGCAGGGCGGCACGGTAGGCTTTGGCTTGGGACATGGTGGTTCTCAAAAATCGTGGTGTATGTGTTCCGGCCCGGAATCAACGGGTAATTCCAGAGGCTTGGGTTCTAATCGTAGGAGCCAGCTTGCTGGCGATCCTGTCGCGTTGAGTTCATTCGTGAGCAATTGCGCTCTTACGCTACGAGCTGTGATGCCTTGGGCATCAACCCACTTGCGAACGCCGCGAGGCCGGAACCAGCATGGGCACCGGTTTTTCGCCATCCGCGGTTTTTTCACCGAAGTTGGCGTTGTAGATGGCGATCACCTCACCAGCAATGGACACGGCGATCTCCACCGGCAGCTTGCCCTTCACTTCGGCAATACCCATCGGGCAGCGCATGCGCTGCACCCTTTCCGGCTGAAAGCCGCGGTCGCGCAGGCGGTGCTCGAACTTGGCGCGCTTGCTCTTCGAGCCAATCAGCCCGTAGTAGGTGAAATCGTTGCGTTCGAGGATGGCCGCGGTCAATTCCAGGTCTAGCTGATGGTTGTGGGTCATGACAATGAAGTAACTGCCGGCGGGCATGCTTTCCACCTCGTCGACCACGTCGTCATTGACGACCTTTTCCACCCCAGCAGGAATCTGGGCCGGAAATTCGCTCTCACGCGAATCGATCCAACGCACCTTGCACGGCAGGCTGGCGAGCAATGGCACAAGGGCACGACCGACATGGCCGGCACCAAAGACAGCGATATGCGCCTGCGGCTGACCCATGGGCTCGAACAGCAGTACCGTGGCGCCGCCGCAGCATTGGCCCAGGCTAGCACCGAGGGAGAAGCGTTCGAGACGGGTGTTGCGGCTGCGGTTCTCCAGCATCTCACGGGCAATCTGCTGCGCCTTGTATTCCAGATGGCCGCCGCCGATGGTGTCGTACAGCCGCTCGCGGCTGACGACCATCTTCGAGCCGGCATTGCGCGGCGTCGAGCCGCGCTCTTCGATGATGGTCACCAGCACGCAGGGTTCGCCTTGGTGTTGCAGGTCGGCGAGCGCGTCGATCCAGGCCGTGTTGCTCATGTTTATGTCCCTCGTAGGGCGGAAGACCGCGAAATGTCTTCCACCAAAACGATCAAGTTGTGTCGATGGTGGACAAGCAAAGCGTTGTCCACCCTACGTCAGGCCGGTGTAGCTCGTAGGGTGGGCTTCAGCCCACCATTGAGTTTCAGGCTGGCGTGGTTTCGGTTGCCGGAATGGCCGCAGCGGTCCGCTTCAACGTGCGCATCTGCTCCACGCCCCAGAGCACCCGCTCGGGCGTCGCTGGTGCGTCGATCTTCGGTTGGGCCTTGTAGTCGGCCAGGCTGGCGACGGCATCCTTGATCGCACACCAGACCGAAATGCCGAGCATGAACGGCGGCTCGCCGACTGCCTTGGAGTGGAACACCGTGTCCTCGGGGTTCTTGCGGTTTTCCACCAGTTTGACGCGCAGATCCAGCGGCATGTCGGCGACGGCCGGCACCTTGTAGCTGGCCGGGCCGCTGGTCATCAGCTTGCCTTTGTCGTTCCAGACCAATTCTTCCATGGTCAGCCAGCCCATGCCCTGGACGAAGCCGCCTTCCACCTGGCCGATGTCGATGGCCGGGTTCAGCGAGGCGCCAACGTCATGCAGGATGTCGCTGCGAAGCATCTTGTATTCGCCGGTCAGGGTGTCGACGATCACCTCGGAGCACGCCGCGCCGTAGGCGAAGTAGTAGAACGGCCGGCCGCGTGCCTGGCTACGGTCGTAGTAGATCTTCGGTGTGCGGTAGAAACCGGTGGACGACAGCGAGACTTGGCCGAAATAGGCCTGCTGGATCAGCTCGTCGAAGGAGACGTACTGGTCACGGATGCGCACCTGACCGTTCTTGAACTCCACATCTTCTTCAGTGACCTTGAAGTGCCGTGCGGCAAACTCGATCAGGCGCTGCTTGATGGTCTGCGCCGCGTTCTGTGCCGCCTTGCCGTTAAGGTCGGTGCCACTGGAAGCGGCGGTCGGTGACGTGTTCGGAACCTTGTCGGTATTGGTGGCGGTGATCTGGATGCGGTCGATGTCGACCTGGAACACCTCAGCCACCACCTGGGCCACCTTGGTGTTCAGGCCCTGGCCCATCTCGGTGCCGCCGTGGTTCAGATGGATGCTGCCATCGGTGTAGACGTGGACCAGCGCGCCACCCTGGTTGAGGAAGCTGGCAGTGAAGCTGATGCCGAATTTCACCGGGGTCAGAGCCAGACCTTTCTTCAGGATCGGGCTCTTGGCGTTGAACGCGCGGATTTCCTCGCGGCGGCGTGCATATTCACTGCTGGCTTCGAGTTCGGCGGTCATCTCTTCGAGCATGTTGTGCTCGACGGTCTGGTAGTAGGGCGTGACGTTGCGCTCGGTCTTGCCGTAGTAGTTGCGCTTGCGCACGTCGAGCGGGTCCTTGCCGAGCACGCGGGCCACCGCGTCCATGATCTCCTCGATGGCGACCATGCCTTGCGGGCCGCCGAAGCCGCGGTAGGCGGTGTTCGACGCCAGGTTGGTCTTGCAGCGATGGCCATTGATGGTGGCATCGCCCAGGTAGTAGGCGTTGTCGGAGTGGAACATGGCGCGGTCGACGATGGAGCCAGAGAGATCCGGCGAATAGCCACAGTTGCCAGCCAGGTCGATCTCAATGCCGTGCAGCAGGCCATCGTCATCGAAGCCGACGTCGTACTCGACGTAAAAGGGGTGGCGCTTGCCGGTCATGGTCATGTCTTCCATGCGCGGCAGACGCATCTTGGTCGGGCGGCCGGTGAGGTGCGCGATTACCGCACACATGCATGCCGGTCCTGCAGCCTGGGTTTCCTTGCCGCCGAAACCGCCGCCCATGCGACGCATGTCGATGACGATCTTGTTCATCGAGACGCCGAGCACTTCAGCGACGAGCTTCTGCACCTCGGTGGGGTTCTGTGTGGAGGTGTAGACGATCATGCCGCCGTCTTCGGTGGGCATCACCGAGGACACCTGGGTTTCCAGATAGAAATGTTCCTGGCCGCCGATATGCAAGCTGCCCTGCATGCGACGCGGCGCGGTGGCCAGCGCGCCAGCCGAATCGCCACGCTTGTGGGTGTGGCTGTCGAGCACGAAGTGCTTCTTGCGCAGCGCATCGATCACATCGATCACCGGCTCCAGGTCTTGGTATTCGATGATCGCAGCCATGGCGGCCTTGCGTGCGGTTTCCAGGCTGTCAGCGGCAACGGCGATGACCGGCTGGCCAACGTATTCGACCTTGTCGTCAGCGAGTAGCGGATCACCGGGCAGGACGGCGCCGATGTCCAGTTGGCCAGGCACATCCTTGGCGGTGATCGCGATTGCGACGCCCGGCACGCTATAGCAAGGGCTGGTATCGATGCTGATGATACGGGCATGGGCACGGTCACTCATGCGGGCGTACACATGCAGTTGGTTGGGAAACTCCAGCCGGTCGTCGACGTAGACGGCTTCGCCGGTGACGTGCTTGGGCGCGCTGTCATGCTTGACGCTGCGGCCAACGCCGGTGACCAGGTCCTGTGTGAACAGGGCTGCGATTTCTTCCTGAGTTTTGGTTGGCTTATGCATAGGAAGTGACCCTCGTCTCGTACGCCGGCGCTTGTTGTTCGTGGAAGCATTTGCGCAGCAGGTTCTGCGCGACCAGCAGGCGGTACTCACGGCTGGCGCGGAAATCGGTCAGCGGTGTGAAATCCTGGCTCAAGGCTTCGCAGGCCCGTTCGATGGTGTCTGCATTGAACGGCGCGCCAATCAGGGCGCGTTCACAAGCAACGGCGCGCTTGGGGATGGCGGCCATGCCGCCGAACGCAATGCGGGCGTCATCGATTAGGCCGCCTTCGAGTTTCAGATCAAAAGCTGCGCAGACGGCGGAGATATCGTCGTCCAGGCGCTTGGAGACCTTATAGGCACGGAACACCCGGTTTGGCTGGGCGCGCGGCACGATGATCTTCTCGATGAATTCGCCCTGCTCGCGGGCGGTGACCTTGTAGTCGATGAAGTAGTCCTGCAGCAGCAGAGTGCGGCTGTTGCCACCCTTGCGCAGCACGACCTGCGCACCCAGCGCGATCAGTAGCGGTGGCGAGTCGCCGATGGGTGAGGCGTTGCCGATGTTGCCGCCCAGGGTGCCCTGGTTGCGGATCTGTAGAGAGGCGAAGCGGTGCAGCAGTTCGCCGAAGTCTGCGTACTCATTCGCCAGCGCTTCGTAGCAATCGGTCAACGGAGTGGCCGCGCCGATTTCGATGCTGGTATCGGTGATCTCCACCTTTTTCATCTCGGCGATATGCCCGACGTAGATCATCGCCGGCAGTTCGCGGTGAAACTGGGTGACTTCCAGCGCTAGATCGGTACCGCCGGCCAGTAGGCGCGCGTGGGGGTTGGCGCCATAGATATCAGCCAGATCAGCCACAGTCAGTGGCGACAGGCAGCGCTTGTCGCCGCTGTTAAGCTCGGCGGTTTCACGCGGCTCGATGGTTTTCAGCTGAGCGATTGTCTCGGCTTCGCGCGCATCGAACTGGTCCGGCTGCTTGCTGCAGCACGCCTGCTCGGCAGCTTCGAGAATCGGACGGTAGCCGGTGCAACGGCAGAGGTTGCCGGCTAACGCTTCATGGGTGTCCGCCTTGTCGTAACCGTCCGCCGACTTCTGCAGGGCGAACAGGCTCATGACAAATCCGGGCGTGCAGAAACCGCACTGCGAGCCGTGGCAATCGACCATCGCCTGCTGAACGCTGTGTAGTTGGCCTTGATGCTTGAGGTCTTCCACGGTGATGAGTTGCTTGCCGTGCAGCGCGGAGACGAAGGTCAGGCAGGAATTGAGCGTGCGGTAGCGCAGCTTTTCTCCGTCCAGCTCTCCGACTACGACGGTACAGGCACCGCAATCGCCGGATGCGCAACCTTCTTTGGTGCCGGGCTTGCCGCGGTGTTCACGCAGGTATTCCAGCACGGTGGTATTCGGATCGAGTGTCTGCTCACGGCGCAGTTCTCGATTGAGAAGAAACTGGATCAAGGCGGGCCTCCGGGGCGTTTTTGTTCTGGGCTCTGGCGGTGGAAATTATCGTTATCTGACTTTTCGGTCAAGAAAATACTGACTCAAAAGTCAATGTGTCCGATGGGCAGACCTTGGATGACCACATTCACGCCAAATGGCGGGTTTGAATATGCCTTGAGTGTGGCTCGGGCAGACAGTTCTTGCTGCCTGGGGCGACAGGCGTGGATTCGGCGAAGCGAGAAATGGCTTTGTTGGGGGCGGGTTGGATGAGTCCGCCCCTACGCTTATGCCGCTTAGTCTGTCGGTCTCAAGGATTACCGCATCAGATGCAAAAAGCTGACCAGCTGGACAGTTACGGAGGCGGTTCAGCGGCCTGGCCACGTTCTAACGCTGCGCTTGGCTCCGCCGATCCGGAACGGTGCATGCGAAGCGGCGTTTGCTACGGCTAAGTGCGTCGGACCATCAAGCGTCTAGGAAACTACGGTGAGCCCGGCCAAACCCTGAGCAGCGTCCATTTTGCCGTCTTGTCGTAGGCGCATTGCGGCTGCACAGGAAGTTCTGACCACCTTGCGCGACGCCTGGCCAGCCGCAAGCAGTAAACGGTTAACATTGCGCTTGGTGCCTCGCTGTCTACGGCGATTCGGGCAGCCGATCATCGAAGCGTTGGCGCTGTTATAGTAGCCAGCCGTTTTCAAATGATGACGCCGGCGCAGCTAACCGTCGTTCTGATCACCATCACTGTTGCCGTTATCAATTTAAACGAAGGTGAAACTTACGCGATCGAGGGACGACCCTCTTCGTGCTGTTCGCCTCCTTCATTGTGCTTGCGCTGATCGGGCTATGACCTGCTCAGTCGGACGGAACCTCAATGACGTTGCGTATTTACCTCGCCGGCCCCGGTGTGTTCCGGTCGGACGCGCTTGAACATGGTGAGCGGCTCAAAGCGCTGTGTAGCGAGTTTGGCTTCATCGGTTTGTATCCGCTGGATAAGCAGGTACCGAACGGGATCGAGGCACCGCGTGAGCAGGCGGCGTGGATCTACCGGGCTAACCTGGACTTGCTCAATCAAGCCGATGCGGTGCTTGCCGATCTGAACTTCTTTCGCGGTGGTGAGCCGGACAGCGGCACCAGTTTCGAAGTCGGTTATGCCGCGGCACAGGGCAAGTCGATCTATGGCTATCTGGAGGGGGAGGGCAGTTATGCCGAACGCTTGCAACGTCAGCATCCGCAGCTCTGCGGCGTGCCCGGCCTCGACTGCGATGGGTTGCAACTGGAAGCGTTCGACCTGCCCCTGAATCTCATGCTGGCTGTGCCCGCTACGCTGATCTGCGGTGGGCCGCGTGAGGCTCTGCAGTGTATGGCCAAGGCGCTGCGCCCAACGCCGCATGCATAGACGCGCCTGAGCAAACTGGCCGTCCGACCTGGCCCGGCAGTTTGCTTTTGACCCGCGTGTTTCGCTCAAGATTGGCTTATCGAAGAACTGAGAAGCTGGCTGCTCAGTCCTGACGCCGGCGAGCGTCGTGGCTCGCCGGTCATAGGACTCGCCAGCCCTTGAGCGAAACTTCTGCCTCGGGGCTAGCCCGCGATCAGTTCGCGTGCGGCCTGGCTGTGGTTGGCGATCAGCCCGGCCACGTCCAGGCCTTCGATCTGTCCATCGATCACGCGCCACTTCCCGCCGACCATCACCTGGTCAGCCCGGTCTGCACCACACAGCAGTAGAGCCGCTATCGGATCATGACTGCCGGAGAAGCGCAGTTCGTCGAGCTTGAACAGGGCCAGATCGGCTTGCTTGCCGACAGCCAGCTCGCCCACATCATCGCGTCCCAGTAACCGTGCCGAGCCGCGGGTCGCCCAGCCCAGCGCCCGCTCAGGCGTGATCGCTTCTGCACCATAGCGCAGCCGCTGGATGTATAGCGCCTGCCTGGCTTCAAGAATCATGTTCGAGGCATCGTTGGAGGCCGAACCATCCACGCCGAGGCCAATAGGCGCTCCCGCCGCTTCAAGCGCCACGGTTGGGCAGATGCCTGAGGCCAGTCGCATGTTCGAGCACGGGCAATGACAAATGCCGGTGCCGGCCGCGCCGAGGCGGGCGATTTCCTCGTCGTTGAAATGAATGCCGTGCGCCAGCCACGTCCGCTCCGATAACCAGCCAACGCTGTCCAGGTAGTCCACGGTGCGCAGGCCGAAGCGCTGCAGGCAGAACTCTTCTTCGTCCAGGGTTTCAGCCAGGTGCGTGTGCAGACGCACGTCGTGGTGCTCGGCCAGCGCGGCGCTGGCGCGCATGATTTCCGGGGTAACCGAAAATGGTGAGCAGGGCGCGAGGCCGATCTGTATCTGCGCACCGGCGCCTCGTTCGTGATAGAGGCCGATCAGCCGCTCGCTGTCCTCAAGAATCGCTTCGGCTGTCTGCACGGTATGTTGCGGCGGCAGACCGCCATCCGCTTCGCCCAGGCTCATGGAACCCCGGGTGAGCATGGCGCGCATGCCCAGCTCGCGGACAACGTCGATCTGTATGTCGATAGCGTTTTCGAGGCCATCCGGAAACAGGTAGTGGTGATCCGCCGCGGTGGTGCAGCCGGACAGCAGCAGCTCGGCCAGAGCCACCTTACTGGCGAGCGCCAGGCGATCCGGTGTCAGGCGGGCCCAGACCGGATACAGGGTCTTCAGCCACGGAAAGAGCGGCTGGTTGACCACGGGGCCCCAGGCGCGTGTGAGGGTTTGATAGAAGTGGTGGTGCGTGTTGATCAGCCCCGGCAGCACGACGTGCTCTCGGGCGTCGAAAGTGCTGTCGACGGCGAACGATGGCGATTGCCCGGCGCCGAGCATTTCGACAATGACGCCTTGGTCGATCACCAGCCCGCCTGGGGCTTTGTGATCGTTGGCGGTGTAGAGGGCGAGGGGGTTCTTGATCCAGATACGGCTGGCAGTCATGGCCGGCTTCTCCTGAGTTGAGTTCAGAATTGCCAGCTCAGTTATGCCCTGTCTGCTGATCCAGGGGTCTCGTCGGACACCCAGTTGGGCGTCGGGAATGACGTGACGCGGAGCACGATAAAGGCTCCGTCCGCGCTTGTCATCCCCTGCGTGCGAACATGAAAAAGCCGGGCAAGTGCCCGGCTTTTTCCCCATCCCAGAATCAGCCGCCCAGGTAGGCGTCGCGTACCTTGGGGTTGACCAGCAGCTCTTCGCCGCTGCCCTGCATGACGATATGACCGTTCTCCAGCACGTAGGCGCGGTCGGCCAGCTTGAGCGCCTGGTTGGCGTTCTGCTCGACCAGGAAGATGGTCACGCCGTCTTCACGCAGCTGCTCGATGATGTCGAAGATCTGCTGAATGATGATCGGCGCCAGCCCCAGCGACGGTTCGTCGAGCAGCAGCAGCTTGGGCTTGCTCATCAGCGCGCGAGCAATGGCGAGCATCTGCTGCTCACCGCCGGACATGGTGCCGCCACGCTGTTGGAAGCGCTCCTTCAGTCGTGGAAACAGCAATAACACCTTGTCCAGCTGCTCCTGGAAATCGGCCTTGTTGGTGAAGAACCCGCCCATGGCCAGATTTTCCTCGACCGTCAGGCGGGCAAAGATGCGCCGCCCTTCAGGCACCACGGCAATGTCCTTGCGCATGATGTCGCAGGTCTGCTTGCCGACCAGCTCCTCGCCCTCGAAGCGGATGCTGCCTTCAGACGCCATGGGCGTACCGCAGAGCGTCATCAGAAGGGTCGATTTACCGGCGCCGTTGGCACCGATCAGGGTGACGATCTCGCCCTTGCGGACTTCGACGTTGACGTTATGGAGCGCCTGGATCTTGCCGTAAAAGGTCGAGACGTTTTCGAAATACAGCATGGTTACGCCTCTCCCAGATAGGCTTTGATCACGTCCGGATTGTCGCGGATCTGCTCCGGCGTGCCGTCAGCCAGCGGACAACCCTGATTGATCACGACGATGTGGTCGGAAATGCTCATGACCAGTTTCATGTCGTGCTCGATGAGCAGCACCGTGACGCCATGGGTGTCGCGCAGCATGCCGATCAGCGCCTTCAGGTCTTCGGTTTCCTTTGGGTTCAGCCCCGCTGCCGGCTCGTCGAGCATGAGGATGCGCGGGCGCGTCATCATGCAGCGCGCGATTTCCAGCCGCCGCTGCTGGCCGTAGGCAAGGGTGCCGGCCGGGCGGTTGGCGATATCGGTCAGGTTGACCTGATCGAGCCAATGCGCGGCGAAATCCATCGCCTGGCGCTCGCTCTTGCGAAACGCCTTGGTCTTCAACAGGCCGGACAGAAAGCCGGTGTTCAGGTGCCGGTGTTGGGCGACCAACAAGTTCTCGATGGCAGTCATGTCCTTGAACAGGCGAACGTTCTGGAACGTCCGCACCACGCCCTTGCGGGCGATCTTATGGCCGGGCAGGCCCTGGATCGCTTCGCCGTCGAGCAGGATCTTGCCGTCGGTGGGCTGGTAAAAGCCGGTCAGGCAGTTGAACACCGTGGTCTTGCCGGCCCCGTTGGGACCGATCATCGAAACCACTTGTTTGTCGTGTACGGTCAGGCCAACCCCGTTGACAGCCAAAAGGCCGCCGAAGCGCATGGTCAGGCCGCTTACTTCGAGAATCGGGCGGCTCATCGCTTCAGCTCCATGTGGGGGCGTTGCATGGGCAGCAGCCCCTGCGGACGCCAGATCATCATCAGCACCATCAAGGCGCCGAACATCAGCATGCGGTACTCGCTGAACTCACGCATCAGTTCAGGCAGCAGGATCATCACGATGGCGGCGAGAATCACCCCCAACTGCGAGCCCATGCCGCCCAATACCACGATGGCGAGGATGATGGCCGATTCGATGAAAGTGAACGACTCCGGGGATACCAAGCCCTGGCGCGCCGCAAAAAAGCTGCCGGCGAAACCGGCAAAGGTCGCACCCAAGGTGAAGGCGGAAAGCTTGATTACGGTGGGGTTCATGCCCAGCGCGCGGCAGGCGATCTCGTCTTCACGCAAGGCTTCCCAGGCGCGGCCGATGGGCATGCGCAGCAGGCGGTTGATCACGAACAGGGTCAGCAATACCAGCAGCACGGCGATCAAGTAGAGGAAGATCACCTTGTTGATGGATTGATATTCCAAACCGAAAAACTCGTGGAAGGTCTGCATGCCTTCGGCGGCGCGGCGGTCGAACGAGAGGCCGAACAGCGTCGGCTTGTCGATACCGCTGATGCCGTTCGGGCCGCCGGTGAGATCGGTCATGTTACGCAGCAACAGACGGATGATCTCACCAAAGCCCAGGGTCACGATGGCCAGATAATCCCCGCGCAGACGCAGCACCGGGAAGCCCAGCAGGAAGCCGAACAGCGCGGCCATGGCCCCAGCAATCGGCAACGCCACCCAGAACCCGATCCCGTAGTAGTGCGAGAGCAGGGCATAGGTATAAGCGCCAACGGCATAGAAACCGACGTAACCGAGATCCAGCAAGCCTGCCAGGCCGACCACGATGTTCAGGCCGAGGCCGAGCATCACGTAGATCAGAATCAGCGTGGCGATATCCACCGCGCCGCGTGAGCCGAAGAATGGCCACACCAGTGCGAGCAGAATCAGGCCGATGATGATGTAACGCTGGGTCGACGGCAGGGTCAGGAAGCTGCCCGCTCCGGCCGGTATGCTCGGCAGGTTAGGCGACGCCGCCCAGCCGGCCGCCGCGTGGTGACGGAACAGCTGCCAGAAGAACATCGCAACCGCACAGGCTGCGATGATCCAGAAGGTCTGAGCGTCGCTGCCATGAACTTCGAGTCGGATGCCGACAGTGGTGAGTTTCAGGCCGAAAACCGGTACCGCTACGGCAAATACCAGCAGTGCGCTGAAAAATGCGGTGCGCAGATTGCGAGTCATACCTTTTCAACCTCCGGACGGCCGAGAATGCCAGTCGGACGGAACAGCAACACCAGCACCAGCAGGCTGAACGCAACCACGTCCTTGTATTGGTCACCGAAGATGTCAGCGCCGAAGGCTTCAGCTACACCCAGTACCAGACCACCGAGCATGGCACCTGGAATGCTGCCGATACCGCCAAGTACCGCAGCGGTAAACGCCTTGATTCCGGCCAGGAAGCCGATGTGCGGGTTGATCACACCATATTGCATGCTGATCAGAACGGCTGCGACGGCTGCCAGCGCAGCGCCGATGACGAAGGTCAGGGCGATGATGCTGTTGGTGTTGATGCCGAGCAGGTTGGCCATCTTCAAGTCTTCGGCGCAGGCGCGGCAGGCGCGGCCCAGGCGAGAGCGGGAAATGAACAGGGTCAGGCCCATCATGGCGATGATGGTGACGACGAAGATCAGCACCTGCATGTAGGAAATCACCACCCCGTTCATGGCGCTTTCACCAAAGATGAAGTTGCCGGGCATCAGGTTGGGAATCGCCTTGTCTTTGGAGTCCTGGGAGAGCAGGACGACGTTCTGCAGGAAGATCGACATGCCGATCGCGGAGATCAGTGGGATCAGCCGGTTGCTTCCGCGTAGCGGTCGATAGGCGACCCGCTCGATGCTGTAGCCATAGGCGCTGGTGACGATCATGGCTGCTGCGAATGCGCCGATCATGAGGATGGGCAGCGAATCGAGCCCCATCATGGTCAGCCCGACGATGGCGATAAAGGTGACATACGAGCCGATCATGTACACCTCGCCGTGGGCGAAGTTGATCATGCCGATGATGCCGTAGACCATCGTGTAACCGATGGCTATCAAGGCATAAGTGCTGCCAACGGTCAGGCCGTTGATCAGCTGTTGGAAGTAGTGGTAAAGCTCAGGCATTACATTCTCCTGAACACCCAGCAGCCCGTGCTCGACCGCCAAGGCGGACCTGCTTCGAACACGCTGCACGGAGAATGCGGCGCCAAGGGCTATATGCGGATCACGCACGGGCCAGGTTCGAGGCGGGCCAGCTGTGCAGGCCACTCGCTTGGTTGAAGGTGTTGCTGGGGCGTCCCGTGCTTGTGGCCGGGTTGGCCCCGATCAGCTAAAACAAAGCCCACAGCGGATGCCGTGGGCTTCGGATCGGTTGTGGTTATAGGTTTACTTGGCTTCGGTCTTGGTGCCGTCCTGGTGCCATTCGTAAACCACGAAGTTGAAGTCTTTCAGGTCACCCTTCTCGTCGAACGAGAGGTTGCCGGTCGGCGTTTCGAAGGTGTTGCTGCGCAGCGCTTCGGCCACCTTGGCGGTGTCGGTGCTGCCGGCTTTCTCGATACCCTCGGCAATGACTTGAACAGCGGCGTAGGCCGGGAACACGAACGGGCCGCTCGGGTCCTGCTTCTTCGCCTTGAATGCGTCGACCAGCTTCTGGTTGCGCGGATCCTGATCGAAAGATTGCGGGAGCGTGACCAGCAGGCCTTCGGAAGCCGGGCCGGCAATGGCGGAGATTTCCTTGTTGCCTACACCTTCTGGGCCCATGAAACGGACATTCAGGCCCTTCTCCTTGGCTTGACGCAGCAGCAGGCCCAGCTCTGGGTGATAGCCGCCGTAGTAGACGAAGTCGACATTCTCCTGCTTGAGCTTGGAGATCATCGAGGAGAAGTCCTTGTCGCCAGCGTTGATGCCCTCGAACAGGCCAACCTTGACGCCTTTCTTCTCCAGGGTTTCCTTGACCGCGGTCGCGATCCCTTCGCCGTACTGCTGCTTGTCGTGGATGACGGCAACATTTTTCGGCTTGATGGTATCGGCGATGAAGTTACCGGCGGTCGGGCCCTGCAGGCTGTCCAGACCGATGGTGCGGAAGACCAACTCGTAGCCACGAGAGGTGATGTCCGGGCTGGTCGACGCTGCGGTAATCATCAGAATGCCTTCGTCTTCATAGATATCGGACGCCGGCTGGGTGGAGCTGGAGCAGAGGTGACCTACAACGAAGCTGACCTCGTCGTTAACGATCTTGTTGGCAACCGCCACGGCCTGCTTGGGGTCGCAGGCGTCGTCATAAACGATACCTTCAAGCTGCTGACCGTTGACGCCACCTTCCTTGTTGATTTGTTCGATGGCCATCTGGGCACCGATGAACTGCATGTCCCCGTACTGCGCGACAGCCCCGGTAACCGGACCGGCCAAGCCGATCTTGATGTTGTCGGCGGCCAGCGTGTAGCTCGCTGCACCCGTCAAAGCGATAGCCATGAATAGTTTCGAAAGACGCTGCTTGGTCTTCATATGCGCTCCACTTGCATCATTATTGTTTGGATCCTGCGGGCTGCAGTGTCGTTAAGGGCTCAACGTCCCCAAACGGTACGGCAACTGTACCGGCACAGTGTAGAAGCGTCAGCACCTGTTTGCACAGTCAGGAATTCCATCCGCTTGATGAGATTTACCCGAGCGCTATCATTGCGCCCTTTTAGACCGGGTGGACCTCATGAGCGAAGATTCAAGCACTCTCTATGCCAAGCTGCTGGGTGAAACAGCCTCGATTACCTGGCAGGAGCTGCAACCGTTCTTTGCTCGTGGTGCGCTGCTGCGGGTGGCCAGTGACTTTGATCTGATCGCGGCGGCACAGGCGGTCGCTGAGGATGATCGGGAAAAAGTGACCGCATGGCTAGCAGAAGGCCATCTCGGCAAGCTTGAGGCAGAGCAGGCCCAAGACTGGCTTGAACGCGATCCGTCACTCTGGGCCGTTGTCGTTGCACCCTGGGTGCTGGTGCAGGAAAGGGCAGCGAAGCCCAGCCTGCACTGATTCAAGTCAGTCGCTAGCTGCGCACCCAGCGCTGGCGCGCCCAGCCACTCAACGCATCGACTGCCAGTACCATCAGTAGCATGGCCAGAATGACAGTCGAGGCCTGGGCCTCTTGGAACAGGCTGAGGCTCATGTAAAGCATCTGTCCGAGGCCGCCGGCGCCGACAAAGCCGAGCACGCTGGCCATGCGTATGTTGTTCTCCCAGCGATACAGCGTATAAGCCATGATCTGCGGCCATAGCGTCGGAAGGGTGCCGTAGCAGAACGCACCGATCCGCCCACTGCCGGCCAGCCGCAACGCCTCGCTTGGCGCGTTCGGTGTGTTTTCCAGCGCTTCGGCGAACAGGCGACCCAGCACACCGGCTGTGTGCAGCGCCAGGGCCAGGGTGCCAGCATTCGGTCCCAGGCCCGCCGCCAGCACCATCAGCGCCGCCCAGACGAGTTCGGGTATCGCACGAAGCGCATTGAGCAGCAGCCGTGAAGCGCCCTGGGTGACCAATCCGAAGCGTCCGGCGGCTGGCAGCGCCAGTATTAAACCGAGCACAGCCGCGAGAAGCGTGCCGATGGCCGACATCGCCAGCGTTTCCAGTGTGCCGTAAGCGATTGCGCGTAGGTGCGGTGCCGACAGATCGGGGCTGAAGAAAGCAGCAGCGTATTCGCCCATTTGCACTGCGCCATCACGGCTCATCAGTGCGCTGGTGTCGAGCTGCAAGTAGGCGAACGAAGCGACCACCGCCATGATTAGCAATAGTGGTAGCGCATAGCGCGCAAGCGGCTTCATACGAACCTCCTGCGCAGCAGCTGGCTGAACAGATCCGCCAGCAGCACTAGGAGGAGGAAGGTCAGCAGCATGCTCGCCACTTCGCCGCCGGCGAACATGCGCATCGACAGATCCATCTGCTGACCCAAGCCGCCCGCACCGACAAAGCCCATGACGACCGACGCACGGATGGCGCACTCCCAACGATAGACGGTATAGGACAGCATCTCGCCCGTTGCCTGTGGCAGCACGCCGTAGGCAAAGGCCTGCAACCGTGAACCGCCCGCGCCGATCAATGCGCGCGTCGGCAGCGGATCGACCGACTCGAAGATTTCTGCGTAGACCTTGCCGAGCATGCCGGCGTAGGTGATGGCGATGGCCAGTACGCCAGCGGTCGGACCAAGGCCGACGGCCCGCACGAAGAGCAGCGCCCAGACGATTTCCGGCACGCTGCGTAGCAGGATCAGCAGCCCTCGAACGGGCCAGCGAACGGCCTGCGCCCACCAGGGCGGACGGCCGCCGCGACTTAGGGCCGAAATCGACAGCGCGCGTGTTGCCAGAAGCGCGCAGGGAATGGCAACAGCCAGTGCCAGCGCCATACCCGCCGTGGCGATGGCGAGCGTTTCCAGCGTTGCACGCCCCAGCAGAAGTAGAAATTCCGTGTCATGTGCCGGAGGCCAGAAACCGGACAAAAAGGCGCCCATGGTGTCGGCGTTGCTGCCATCGACGAGCACGCTGAGATCCAGCTCGCTTAGTGACAGTCCAGGCCAAAGCAGAGCCAGCGCTACCAATGTCAGCAACAGGCGTGAGCGAGCGGCAGGGTCGCGCTGGGTGAGGGCGGGGTTCAGCATCGAGGAATATGCAGGCTCTGGCCCGGCGTCGGCTCAACACGTGCGAAGCCTTCTAGCTGGTCGTTGGCATAGAGCGCATCGAGCTCGTCCGCCGTCACGGTGTTGGATGCTTTATCGAACAGGATTCGCCCGTCACGAACCGCGATCACCCGAGGGAAGTGCTCCAGCGCCAGCTCGACCGCGTGCAGGCTGGCTATGAGTGTGGCCTGGCAACGCGTCGCTTCGCGGTTTAGTACGTTCAACGAATAAGCCGCTAGCACCGGGTCCATCGCGGATACCGGCTCGTCTGCCAGCATGAGCCTCGGGCTCTGGTACAGCGCACGGGCGATGCCGACGCGCTGCAATTGACCACCGGACAGCTGATCGCAGCGCTCATAGAGCTTGTCTGCCAGATCCAGCTTACCCAGTACTTCGGCTGCGCCGTTCTTGTCCAGCGGGTAGACCAGACTGAGCAGGCTGCGGCCGAGCGACCATTGCCCCAGCCGCCCGGCCAGCACTGAGGTAATCACGCGTTGGCGAGGTGGCAGCGGTGGTGCCTGATGAATCAGACCGATGCGACCACGCAGTTTCTGCCGGGCACCAACTGATAACGTCCAGGGCTGGCAGCCGAGCAGTTCGAACTCACCCTTGCTCGGCTGCACGTGCGTGGCAAGCAAGCGCAACAAGGTGGTCTTGCCTGCGCCAGAGGGACCGATAAGCGCAACGCGCTCGCCTTTCGCGATCTGCAGGTCAACGTCGCGCAGTGCGACGTGACCGTTGGCATGGCAGTAGCTTACGCCGGACAGGCTCAGGGCCGGTTCGGACTGGTTTGTTAGCGAAGTGCGCGGGCTCGAAGACAGCATCGACACGCTCATTCAAGCGTGCTCGCCTGGTACTGCCCGAGCGGTCCGCAGAGTTGCCGCGGACCGACTGGCGGAACTCACTTCAACAGGCCAGCGGCGCGCGCGGCTTCCTCGATGCCTTCGTAGTTTTCCGGACGCGTTTCGATGAAGCGCGTTGCGGCCTGAAGATCAAGAATCTTCTTGTGTTCCGGGTTCTTCGGGTCGAGTTTGAGAAACGCGTGTTTGATCTTCTCTGCCAGCGCTGGCTCCAGGTTGCCGCGTACGGTCCAGTTGTAGTCGTAATAGGGCGGCGTGGTTGAGATCACCCGCACCTTGTCAGTGTCGACCTTGCCAGCCGCGACCAGCTTGTCCCAAACCGAGGCATTGAGTACGCCACCGTCGGCCTTGCCAGCCTGAACCCAGGCGGCCGTGGCGTCGTGGGCGCCGGAATAGGCGATGCGCTTGAAGAACTGCTCGGGGTCGATGCCGTCCTTGATCATGAAATAGCGCGGCATCAGGCTGCCGGAGGTCGAGGACACGGAGCCAAACGCAAAGGTCTTGCCCTTGAGGTCCTGCAGCGTTTTGACCTCGGGATCGGCAGTGATGAATTTGCTGGTGAATTTCTCGTCCTGCTCACGCTGTACGAGCGGGATCGCATCGCCCGTTTTCAGGCGAGTCTGGACGAAGGTGAAACCGCCGAGCCAGGCCAGGTCGAGGCGGTCGGAAGCAAGTGCTTCGACAACTGCAGCGTAATCGGAGACCGGAGTGAACTTCACCGGCATGCCCAGTTCTTTTTCGAGGTATTGGCCCAGCGGTTCGAACTTGCGAATCAGCTCAGTCGGGGCTTCGTCGGGGATGGCCGATACGCGAAGAACGTCGGCGGCATGGGTGGTGGCAATAGACAACGAGAGGGCAAGGCCGGTGACGGCTGCCAGGGTGCGCTTCAGCATTGTGGTTCTCCGGTTCAATAGCGGAAAAAGCGCGCGGATTATAGAGGTAGAAGGCTGCGCCAACGCAAGCGTCTGGCCGAGATGGCGCTGCCGCTTGGCGAAACGGAGGTAAACGGCGTGGTGTGGCAAGTTTGGTGCGCTGTCTATCCGGCCGGGAACCCACATGTACTGTGCCAGCCCCCTGCGTAGGCGCAGGTGGGAATGACATGGATCAAATGATGCTCAGCTTAGAGCGGCGAATGATGGGTGTAGTGGCATTTAGATATTTAAGCGCCATCAAGGTTTGACTAGAATCTCGTGCCTTCAAGGACGAGGGTTGCGGTATGAGTGATTTCAGAGAAGAAAAGCGGAAGCTTCATGCGCTGCGAAAACACATCGATGCGCTCCTGGCGAGCGGGGCCGTTATTGCCCAGCGGGATCCGTTAATCCTGCTCGATGGCAGTCAGGCCCTGCGGGTCGAGCACGGCATGCTCATCAGCTACTACAAATCGCTCGCACTGATCGAGCCGACCACGGACGGTGAATGGCCGGAGTCGTTGCGCGAGATGGCTGCTGACCTTTGCTGCCGTCAGCTCGACGAGGCCATTGACAACGAGCTTGAAAACAATCCGGAGAATGGCGCTTCGGTCAAGCAAGGCCAAGCGTGCTAATGCAGAACGATCAGCTAGCTGTGATGCGGGGTCGGACCGGCAGATGACCGTCATGCGCTCCGAACGTCGTGAAAACCATACATTGCGCCGGCACATCGATTATTTGCTCAGCGCCGGGGCGGGCCTGACCGGGCGCAGTCCGATCACCATCGATTTTCACGAGTGCACACTCACGGTACGTAATGGGCGGCTCTTCAATGAGACCGGCATTCGGAGCTTGGTTACCGTCATCGCCAGGCATGTTTGGCCGTGCCCAGAATCACGACACGTCGCTGTCGAGATTTGCCTGGGTCAGCTTGTTGATACTCGTCAGGATGACTTCGGTACCTCTGGCGAACCGAAGAGAAGCCCCATGATGCATAGCATTTCGAAGCGCTAACGCGTAACGCTGCGCCCACAGATTGACTCTGGGCGAGTCCATAACGCGGGGTCGGTGCGGCAGATTCGAAATTACATTTGTGATGCTTGTCACATTTAGTAGAATCCGCCGCCTTTATGGATGATGGCTTTTTGATATGGATTCGACCCGGGACAAGCGCGCACTCCATGCCCTGCGTAAACACATCGACGGACTGCTCGACGCGGGGGCGGTAATCACCTCGCGAGACCCGCTCACAGTTCTTTCAGCTGGCGAAACCCTAAAGGTGAAGCATGGGATGCTCGTCGGCTATACCGACATCCTGGACATGATCGAACCGGTTACCGACCATGAGTGGCCAGAGTCTTTGCGCCAAATGGCGGTAGACCTCTGCGTCAAGCAGCTCGACCAGGCTATCGAAGCGCTCAACCGCAGCAGCGTGATCGCTGAGGTGCATGTTGCCGCCAACGCCAGCTCGATCACTGGCTGAATCCTCCACCGCGCTCCCCAAATCAAAGCACCCCCATTTGCGGCTTGCCGACTTGGGCTTTTGCTCTAGCCTGCTGAAAGCAGACATCGAAAACAGCCGGCACGACAACGCTGCGCCTTAATCGGATCAACGTGCGTGGATGCCTTGCAAGCGAGCTGGCTGAAGGGGAACCCATGCATAACTCAACCATGCGCCACGGCTTCATTCCGCCTTACATACTCGACCGGATCATCTTGCACGGCTCGGAGTGGCAGCGCGAGCGGGCGCTGGAAACGCTGGTGCAGGTGCGCGCTCTGCTACCCAACCCCGGGCCACCCAACCGTCAGCCAATCGTCAGCGTGTTGCCTGAACGAGACCTGCCCGGCGAACCGCGACGCAGCATTCACGATGCAGGGCAGCAGATGTTGCTGCCTGGGATGCTGGCAAGAATCGAGGGACAGCCGCCGGTCGGCGATGCGGCGGTCGACGAGGCCTACGATGCACTCGGCAAGGCCCACGAATGCTTCTGGCAGGTGTTCGGGCGCGACTCGATCGACAATCATGGTTTCCCGCTGATCGGCACGGTGCACTACGGGGTCGGCTACGAGAATGCCTTTTGGAACGGCGCACAGATGGTCTTCGGCGATGGTGACGGCGAGATTTTCAATCGCTTCACGCGATCTCTGGATGTCGTGGCGCACGAGCTGACCCATGGCGTCATCGAAAGCGAGGCCGGGCTGCTGTACTCCGATCAGTCCGGTGCCCTGAATGAATCGCTATCCGACGTGTTCGGCGTGTTGGTGAAACAGTTCAGCCTCAAGCAGACAGCGGACCAGGCCGATTGGTTGATCGGCGCCGAGTTGCTGAACGACAAGGTGAGCGGCTCGGCACTGCGCTCGATGGCCAACCCCGGCAGCGCCTATGACGATCCGCTGCTGGGCAAGGACCCGCAGCCAGCGCATATGCGCGACTTTATCGACACCCGTGACGACAATGGTGGTGTGCATTTGAACTCCGGCATTCCCAATCGCGCGTTCTATCTCGCCGCTCGGGCGCTCGGCGGTTATGCCTGGGAGAAGGCTGGGCGCATCTGGTATGACACCCTCTGTGATCAGCGTTTGGCCAAGGATGCGGATTTCGTCGCGTTCGCTGGTTTGACGCTCGATAACGCGGTGATCCGCTTCGGTGCCGGCAGTAGCGAGGTTCAGGCGGTAAGGCAGGCATGGACAGATGTCGGTGTCCTTGTGCCGTAAACAGGCCCCAACGAGGAGACGTCATGAAACAGCTACCACCGCTGGGCAAAGAAGCAACCGTTCGCCTCTCGCGGCAGGGCGGGTTCGCCGCGATGCAGGCTCTCTCTCGGCCGCGTGAGATCGATTTCGCCAGCTGTGACGAACGCCAACGCGGCCAGATTTGCTCCGTGCTGGAAGGCTGCCTTCCGTTGGCGAGTGCCGACGCCGGGCAGGGCGATCGTCGTTACTACCAGATCGAGCTTCATTACCGCGAAAACGAGCATGACGGAGAAATGCTGCTGCAAGTCCCCGAAGAGCAGGCGCCTGGGGAGCTGGTGCGCTTGTGGGATAAAGGGGAGCTGCTTTGAGGCCGGCTTGGCCATCGGAGCTTGAGCGGCGCTAGAATCCCGGGTCCGGTTTTACAGGAACCACCCGCATGTCTGATTTGCCAACGATCGCTTTTGCCGGCATCGGCCTGATGGGCCTGCCAATGTGCCGCCGGCTGCTCGCTGCCGGTTATCGATTGACGGTCTGGAACCGTTCCCCCGAAAAATGTGCCCCTCTGATAGAGGCTGGCGCGCGACAGGCCAGCAACCCCGCCGACCTGTGCAGTGACGCAGACATGGTGCTGCTTTGTCTGGCAGACACCGCGGTGGTACGTGAGGTGGTGTTTGGCTCGGGTGGTATCGTCGAGGGAGCAAAAGCGGGCCAATTGCTGGTCGATCATTCCAGTCTGGAGCCAACGGCCACACGCGCCATGGCCGCCGAACTCGAATCCCGCAGCGGCATGCGCTGGGTCGATGCACCGGTGTCCGGTGGTACGGCGGGTGCCGAGACGGGCAGCCTGGCAATCATGGCAGGCGGACGCGGCGAGGATGTCGAACGGGTTCGACCCGTGTTGGCACACCTCGGCCAGCGGTTGACCCACATGGGCGATGTCGGCGCCGGCCAGGTGACCAAAGCCTGTAACCAGATGATCGTCGCCTGTAATGCATTGGTCATCGCCGAAGTGGTGGCTTTGGCCGAACGCGCCGGGGTCGACGCCACTCTCATCGCGTCGGCACTGGCTGGCGGTTTCGCCGATTCCAAACCGCTGCAGATCCTCGCCCCGCAAATGGCCCACAGCGAGTTCGAGCCGGTGAAGTGGCGCGTTCGCACCCTGCTCAAGGACCTCGATACGGCCGTGCAGCTTTCTCGTGAAGCAGGCGGAGCCACGCCCATGACCGGCCTCGCCGCACAGCTGATGCGCCTGCACGGTAGTCAGGGCGAGCTGGAAAATGACCCGTCCACGCTGGTCAGGATGTTCCGGGAGCAAGATCAATGAAGATTGCAGCCAACCTGTCCATGTTGTTCACCGAACTGCCGTTGGCCGAGCGCATCATGGCCGCTCGGATTGCCGGGTTCGATGGTGTAGAAATCCAGTTCCCCTACGAGCTCCCGGCCCTGCAGCTAAAGGAGTTGCTGGAGCGTGCGGGTCTGCCGCTGGTGCTGATTAACCTGCCGGCAGGCGATTTCATGCAGGGCGGTGCGGGGCTGGCGGCAGTGCCGTCACGGCAGGCTGAGTTCGATGCGGCGCTTCAGGAAGGCCTGACCTATGCGGCCATGACGCGCCCACTGTGCGTCAATGTCTTGCCGGGCCGGCTGGCCGAAGGTGTCACGCGTGAGCAAGCCTCGGAAACCCTGGCAGCCAACCTGGGCAAAAGCGCCGAGGCGTTCGCATTGCTTGGAGTTCGAGTGGTGTGCGAGGCGATCAATCCACTCGACATGCCCGGCTATCTGATCAATACACCCGCGCATCTGCAAACGCTGCTGGAGCGCGTCGACCATCCCAATTGCCAGGCTCAGCTGGACCTGTATCACATGGCCCGTCAAGGGCTGGACGTCGCCGCGGGTATCCGGCTTCTGGGATCGCGGATAGGTCATGTTCAGTTCGCCGACTGTCCCGGCCGTGGTGCGCCCGGCACGGGTTCGATAGCGTTCGAACCGCTGCTCGAAGCGTTGCAAGCAGTGGGCTATTCCGGCTGGTTGGCGGCCGAATACCGCCCCGATAGCGCCGGCACCTCAACCAGCCTTGGTTGGCTAGAGGCTTGGCGGCAGAGCTGACGCGTCGCATCGGCCGGCATCAGCGAAAGTGATGGTGACAGACAGACGCACATTAGAACCCTAGAGTCAGTTCCGAGAATCGGTCGGCACACGACCGACGCATAACAATAAATCGAGAGCGACGTCATGCAGCCATCCACCCAAGCCGCGAACGCCTGGCGCGTCCTGTTTCTGCTGTTTCTGGCCAACCTGTTCAATTTTTTCGATCGCACCATCCCGGCAATCATTGCCGAGCCTATCCGCCTGGAGTGGGATCTCAACGATTTCCAGCTGGGCTTGATCGGCACCGCTTTCACCATCATCTACGCGATCGCCGGCGTGCCACTGGGCCGCATGGCCGACATCGGCTCACGGCGCAAGATCATGGGCTGGGGGTTGACCGTCTGGAGCGGGCTGACCGCTGTAAACGGTCTGGCCTGGAATTTCTGGACCTTTCTGCTGGTGCGCATGGGCATCGGCATCGGTGAGGCCAGCTATGCGCCCGCGGCCAATTCGCTGATTGGCGATCTGTTTCCGGCGCACAAACGCGCTCGGGCCATGGGTATCTTCATGCTGGGGCTGCCGCTTGGGCTGCTGCTGGCCTTCTTCACCATTGGCTCGATGGTGGAATATTTCGGTAGCTGGCGCGCACCGTTCTTCATTGCGGCAGTGCCTGGTCTGGTGCTGGCGCTGTTCATCTTTTTCGTCAAGGAACCCCAGCGTGGCGCGGCGGAAACGGTGAAAGTGTCGCAGGCGCGTGTGGAGCAGCCTATTCGTAAGGTGTTCGCGATCCGCACATTCTGGTGGCTGGTGCTGGCGGGGCTGGCGTTCAACTTCGCCACCTACGCCTGCAACGCCTTTATGGTGCCGTTGCTGATGCGCTATCACGCGGTGCCGCTGGTGGAAGCGTCGATCGCCACCGGGGTGATCGTCGGCTTGACGGGGCTGGTCGGTTTAACCCTTGGCGGTTGGGTAGCAGACAAGATCCATCAACGCTTTGCCCGCGGCCGCCTGATCTTCGCCGCGGTGAGCATGCTCATCGCCACCGTTCTGACCGGTTATGCGTTGCTTGCCGGGCGGATTGAAGTAGGCATGTTCGTCGCGGTCTTCAGTATCGGCTGGCTGTTCTCCTACAACTTTTACACCTGCGTCTACACAGCCATTCAGGACGTCGTCGAACCACGTCTGCGGGCCACAGCTATGGCCCTGTTCTTCGCCGGTCTGTACCTGCTTGGTGGTGGCATGGGCACGGTGGTGGTGGGGCTGCTGTCGGACCACTTTGCCGAGTCGGCAATGCTTGCCGCAGGTGCCAGCGAGATGAGCGAAGTCTTCCGCGCCGAAGGTCTACACGGTGCGATGTATCTGATCCCCGGCTCGCTGCTGCTTACCATGGTGTTCCTGTTCCAGGCCTCCCGCACTTTCTGCCATGACGCCAAGCGCATGACGGATGGCATGACCGACTCCGCGGCCGCAGCCGCTGCCGAGCCGTCACTCGCCTAACGGCGCTCCACTGCGGCGGCGCTCGACTGCCGCAGTGGTTTGCCTGGTTGAGCCCGCCCGACGATTGGCCTGCATTTGCTGGCAGGCTCGCATAAACTGCGCGGCCGTTTTTAGAAGTCCGGCCCGCACATGCATAACCCGTCCCCCGCCCGCGCCTGCGGCATTGACTTCGGTACCTCCAATTCCACCGTCGGTTGGTGGCGTCCTGACGCCGAGCCGCTGTTGGTGCTGGAAGGCGATCAGCAAACCTTGCCCTCGGTGGTGTTCTTTAACACCGAAGAGTGTCGTCCGGTCTATGGCCGTCTGGCCCTGGCCGAATACCTGGAAGGCTACGAAGGGCGTTTGATGCGCTCGCTGAAAAGCCTGCTCGGGTCCAAGCTGCTCAAGAGTGAGACGACCGTGCTCGGCGGCGCCATGCCGTTCAAGGACATTCTCGGGCTGTTTCTCGGGACCCTCAAACAACGCGCTGAAGAGCAGGCCGGGCGCTCGTTCGATGAGGTGGTGCTGGGACGCCCGGTGTTTTTCGTAGACGACGACCCGGATGCAGATAGGGAAGCGGCGAATACACTCGCCGCTGCGGCCAACAAGATCGGTTTCAAGGACGTCTCCTTCCAGTACGAACCCATCGCTGCAGCGTTCGACTACGAGTCGCGCATCGAGCGGGAAGAGCGCGTGCTGATCGTCGACATCGGCGGCGGTACCTCGGACTTTTCACTGGTGCGGCTGGCACCGGAGCGGCGGCAGATCGATGACCGTCAGGACGACATCCTTGCCACCTCGGGCGTGCACATCGGCGGTACCGATTTCGACAAGCAGCTCAGCTTGCAGGGGGTAATGCCCCTGTTCGGCTACGGCAGCCGGATGAAAAGCGATGCACCCATGCCCACCAGCACTCATCTCAATCTGGCCACCTGGCACACGATCAACGCGGTCTACGCTCCAGCTTCGCTGCGCGCATTGCAGAGCATGCGCTACGACATTGTCGACCCCACCGGAATCGACCGGTTGTTCAGCCTGATAGAGCAACGCGCCGGGCATTGGCTGGCGATGCAGGTCGAGCAGGGCAAGATCGAACTGACCGAGCATGAACGCTTCCTGATCGACTTCGCGCGAATCGAATCCGGCCTCGAAGCCACACTCACGCGTCCTGTATTCGAAACGGCGATCAACCCTCTGCTCGAACGAATCCGCACCAATGTCAGTCAATTGCTCAAGAGCGCCGGGCTCAAGCACGAGGACATCGACACGGTCTTCTTCACGGGCGGCTCCAGTGCGATCCCGGCGCTGCGCAATAGCGTCGCCGCCTTGCTGCCACGGGCACGCCACGTTGAAGGCAATCGCTTCGGCAGTATCGGTAGCGGCCTGGCCATCGAGGCGCGCAAGCGCTACGGTTGAATCGCCCGTCATGCCTGCTGTGCGAGTGTGGCAGCGGGCCTGAACGGGAGTTGTCATGGGCTACAAGCTGCGTCCGCAAGACCCTGCCGCCGAGGTGCGAAAAGTCGCCCGGCAGGGCATCGACAAAGCCATCGAGGCGCTGAGCGTTGCACCCGAAGACCGCGCCGAGGGCGTGCATCAGGCGCGCAAACGGTTCAAAGAGTTGCGGGCGCTTCTGCGCCTGGTGCGCAAGCCGCTGGGAAACGAGTTTCAGCGAGAAAATCACCGTTTGCGGGATCTGGGGCGCGCCTTGGCCGAGTCGCGCGACGCTACTGCCATGCTGGAAAGTTGGGATGCGCTGGCAAAGCGTTTCCCGGACCTGTTCGCCGAGGCGGATTTCAAGCTGACCCGGCGTCGCCTGCAGGCTCGGGCGAAGCAGGCCGAAAGTGGCACTACCGACCTCGATTCGCGCATCGGCAAAGTAATCGATGAGCTGAAGGATGCGCGAAGCTGCATCGACACCTGGTCACTTCAAGCCAAGGGCTTCGACTTGCTGTCTGGCGGTGTCGAACGCACCTACGCAGACGGTTGCGCTGAGCTGGCCAAAACCAAGCTCGATCTCAGCGACGAACAGCTCCACCAATGGCGCAAGCGGGTCAAGGATCACTGGTACCAGACCAGGCTACTGACGCCGAGTTGGCCGAAGCTGATGCAGCTGCGCAGCGACTCGCTCAAGGATCTGGCGGATCAGCTGGGCGATGATCATGACCTGGCGGTGCTGACGGAGCTGACGCAGGCTCAGCCGGCATTGTTCGGCGACGACACCCTGCGCGAGCGACTCAACACTGCCATAGCAGAACGTCGGAGCGAGTTGCAGAGCGCCGCGCTCAAGCTGGGGGAGAAGATCTATTCGGAGGCGCCTAAGGAGCTGGTGGCACGCTGGCAGCGCTATTGGGACGTCGCCGCCGACTGACCAAACTCAGCTGCGCTGCACGATGAGCCAGGTATCAGGCGGCCTGGCTGTTGATCTCGTGAATCTTCAGCATTTTTTCCAGCTCCGTGCGGATGAAATCATCGTCGCAGCCGGGCAGGTACTCACGCAGCTTGCGGATCACCCACTGCTGGCCTCGATCAACGAAGGTCAGGCGCTCTTCCAGCGACTCGATGGCCATGGCCTTACCGTAAAACGCGCCGGTTTCGCGGTTGGGCTCGATGTTCAGATGATTCATGCAGTTCAGGACCAGCCGGCAGCTGTCGACCTCGCCCTGGCGGATCTGCTCGAGCAACTTCTGCTGGGTTGGATCGTTACACTGCTGCAGGCTTTCACCGGCGACCTTGGCTCCGGCGCGCTCCGCGCTCAGCAGGTCTTGAAGCAGTTGTGCTTCCCCTTCGGCGGTGTTCAGCATGTTCTGTTCACTCATGTCAGGTCTCCTGTTCAGCAGCCGGTGCACGGCGGGTGCCGTGCACACTGTCGACTGACGTGGAAAGGTCAGAGTTTCTTCGCTGAGACAATCTTTACCGGCGTCAGCGGTACGTTCTGCATCATGCTGCGGTTGCCAGTCGGCACCTGGGCGATCTGGTCAACCACGTCCATGCCGCGCACCACCTTGGCGAATACCGCATAGCCGAAGTCGCGGCTGCCATGGTCAAGGAAGTCATTGTCACGGTGGTTGATGAAGAACTGACTGGTCGCCGAGTCGACGTTCTGTGTGCGCGCCATGGCGAGGGTGCCGCGTACGTTGTGCAGACCGTTGTCGGCCTCGTTCTTGATCGGCTCACGGGTCTTCTTCTGGCTCAGGCCCTCGTTGAAGCCGCCGCCCTGGATCATGAAACCAGGGATCACGCGGTGGAAGACGGTGCCGTCGTAGAAGCCGCTTTCGACATATTCGAGAAAGTTCTTCACGCTGACCGGGGCCTTTTCGGCCTCCAGCTCGATTTCGATTTCGCCCATGCTGGTGTTCAGCAGTACGTGAGGATTCTCAGCGGCGAACAGGTTGCCGGCGAGCAGCAGTGAGCAGGCGGCGAGTGCGAGTCGTTTCATGGTCTATTCCTGGTATGGGTAAGCCTGGGTCAGCCCGTTCATGCAGGCCGGTTGCACAGGTGCTTCAGCCGTCGTGCTTGGTGTTGCTCACCGGCTGAACAGGCGATTGCGCTTGTGCATCGTACGTCCTGATCAGGTCGATGAGAATCTGTGTGGCCGGACCGAGCGGTTTGTCGGGGTTCGTGTAGAGGTAGAAAAGTGGCCGGCGAACGCTGCCCTGAACCAGAGGCAGCGGCTTGAGGGCTCCTTCGGCCAGTTCGCGATGAATCATGTGCCGAGGTAGCCAGGCAAAGCCCAGGCCGCTGCTGACGAAGCCGACCGAAGTGGCCAGGCTGCCGACCGTCCAGCGTTGTTCGGCCCCCAGCCAGCCGCTGTCGCGCGGCTGGCGCTGGCCGGAGTCGCGCACCACCACCTGCATCTGACTTTGTAGATCCTGGACGCTGAGCTTGCGTTGCAGCTGATGCAGCGAGTGGTTGGGGTGCGCGACAGCGATGAATTCGACAGTGCCCAGTTCCTGGCCAAGGTAGCCGGTGATATCCAGACCGCTGATCGCCAGATCCGCTGTGCCGTCCTTCAGGACCTCTTCAACACCGGACAGCACTTCTTCACGCAGCCGCACCCGGCAACCTCGGCTTTGCGGCATGAACGCGGTCAGCGCACGGATCAGCTTGGCGTTGGGGTAGGCGGCATCGACCACTAGCCGCACTTCAGCTTCCCAGCCTTGCTCCATGTGGTGCGCCAGCTCTTCCAGCTGCCCGGCCTGGTTGACCAGCTGCCGGGAGCGGCGCAAAAGCACTTCACCGGCATCGGTCAGTACCGCCTTGCGGCCATCGATACGTAACAGGGGGACGCCTAATTGCTCTTGCATGCGCGCCACCGTATAGCTCACCGAGGATTGCGAACGATGCAGCATTTCAGCGGCCTGGGCGAAGCCGCCGTGGTCGATCACCGCCTGCAGGGTTCGCCATTGATCAAGGGTCACACGGGGCACTTTCATTCCATTGTTTTCCTGTTGCGTCGGTCTGGTACGCTGGCGGTCGCCTAATCGAGGAGCCCACATAAAAAATGAAAAGACTTTGCTTCGCTGCGCTCGTCATCTTCCCACTGAGTGCGCTTGCCGTCAGCTACCCCGTGGACCTCGAGCAGGAGCTCAACGGCGCCGAGGTGCTGGCGAGCACCGAGACCATCGACCGCGATATGGCTGGCCTGGTACTGCAGAACCTTGGGGACCGCCCGGTCGAGTGTACCGCCTCGTTTCGCAACGGGCCGGAAATGCCGCGCACCCGACGGGTCACGCTCGAGTCAGGGGAAAGCAAGCCCATGACCGCCAAGTTCAAGCGCGATGTGATCCGCCTGCGCATCAAGCTGACCTGCGAGCCTCAGTGACATTGCCCTGACTCTCGCGCTATCAACGAGGCGGCGAGCGAAGCCAATGCCGTTTTTCACGAGCTGAACGTCCGGTTCTAGCTGTCGGTCAGCCTGTCGTCGCGCAGTACAAAGACGACTCTGCGCGCGTCGGACGGGTTACTCTATGCCACGTTTTTTTCGACTTGCTTGAGGTGTCACCCTTGTTTGACCAATTCGCCCTCCACGAACGCCTGCTTAAGGCGGTCGCCGAACTCAAATTCGTCGAGCCGACCCCGGTGCAGGTAGCGGCTATCCCCCCCGCGCTGGAAGGGCGTGATCTGCGGGTGACGGCCCAGACCGGCAGTGGCAAGACCGCCGCCTTCGTGCTGCCAATGCTCAATCGGCTGATCGGCGATGCCGTGGTGCGTACCGATGTGCGTGCGGTGATCCTGCTTCCGACCCGTGAGCTGGCCCAACAGACGCTCAAGGAAGTCGAACGCTTCTCGCAGTTCACCTTTATCAAGTCGGCGATGATCACCGGCGGCGAGGACTTCAAGGTCCAGGCGGCGATCCTGCGCAAGGTGCCGGACATCCTCGTCGGCACACCAGGTCGCATGATCGAACATCTCAACGCCGGTACCCTGATCCTCAAGGATGTCGAGTTGCTGATCCTTGACGAAGCCGACCGTATGCTCGACATGGGCTTCGCCGAAGACGTGCAGCGCCTGGTGGGAGAATGTGCCAAGCGTCAGCAGACCCTGTTGTTCTCGGCTACCAGCGGGGGCGCCGCGCTGCGCGAAATGAGCGCCGCCGTGTTGCGTGATCCGTTGCACCTGCAGCTCAACCGCGTTAGCGAGCTCAACGAAGGTACGCGCCAGCAGATCATCACGGCCGAAAACACCGAGCACAAAGAAAAGCTGGTGCATTGGCTGCTGGCCAACGAGACCTACAAGAAAGCCGTGATTTTCACCAACACCCGCGTACAGGCAGACCGTCTCTATGGCCGTCTGGTCGCGGAAGGCGTGAAGGCCTTCGTTCTACATGGCGACAAAGATCAAAAAGACCGAAAGCTGGCCATCGACCGGGTCAAGGAAGGCGGGGTCAAGGTGCTGGTGGCCACCGATGTGGCCGCGCGTGGGCTGGATATCGAAGGTCTGGATCTGGTGATCAACTTCGACATGCCGCGTTCGGGCGATGAATATGTACACCGGATCGGCCGCACCGGCCGCGCTGGGGCTGAAGGCTTGGCCATCTCGCTAATCTGCCACAACGACTGGAATCTGATGTCGAGCATCGAGCGCTACCTCAAGCAGCGCTTCGAACACCGCGTCATCAAGGGCCTGAAAGGCAGCTACATGGGGCCGAAGAATCTGAAGGCCTCGGGCAAGGCCGCCGGCACCAAGAAGAAAAAGGACGACAAGAAAAAAACCGCGGACAAGAAGGGCAAGGCCGCAGCCAAGCCAGTAGCCAAGCGACCGAAGAACGCCAAACGCGAAGCGCCGGCGTCACCGCTCGTCAGTCAGGACGGTCTCGCGCCTCTACGGCGGAAAAAGCCCGCAGCAGAATGATCTGCAATAGCCGGGGCGGCATCGCTGCCCTGGCTCGTTTCCATGCTTAGCGCTTTTCGGCCGGTGCGATATCGGCCTGCTTCTCCGCCTGCTCCACATGCATGATGCGCTTCTCGTAGGCTTCGCATTCGCTGCCCAACTGCTCGGCAGTCTGCTTGACCTCCATATCGCGCAACTCTTCATTGATCTCCGCGGCTCGCTTCGGATTGCTCTCCGTAAGGGCATTGACTCGATCAGCGAGCTGCTTGGCCTTGGCATTGATCTCGTCGGTAGTGCATTGGTCGGCGAGCACTGGCTGGCTGGCCAGCAGGGCAAGGGTAAAAGGGATGATCAGGCGTTTCATGGCGCGCTCCTTTATTAACGACCTATCTGGTGGATCGCCAGTGGCGCGCTTTAGTTCAGCCTTTTGCGGTTGCGCTGGATCGAACCATGCCGCGGCGGATGGGGTCCGAATAACAATGGCCGCCTCCCGAAGCGGCGCAACAGGAGAACGGACATGACCTACGACTGGGACTTGATGCTACGCCTGCTGCGCGAAGCGCAGAAATCTGGAAACGAGAGCTTCGCGCCACGTCAGTACGCTGACGAGCATGCCTTGGCGGCGGAAGAGGCCGGCCAGCCAATGCCCAACATGGATTCCTTGAAGGCTGAGGCGCAAAACTACGAGAGCCTGCTGTTCGAAGGTGGTTTCATGGTGACGCGTCCGGAGGAGCAAGGCGGCAATGGCGAGAATTTCGTGCTGACTGACCGAGGCGTGCGCCTGATGGAGATGCTTGAGGGTGGGGCAGGTCGAACCGAGAACCGTCGCCGTCTGGACGAAAAAGGTGAGGCGGCTTTGACCCCGGAAGTATTCGACAGCGTAGCGGCAGCAGGCTAACTGCCGGTAGGAAGACGCCCCGCCGATGCGGGGCGCCGGTTGGGTCTTTACCGCAGCGGACCAACGGCCCCGCAAGATTTGTTAGCGGCGTGCTTCTGTAATATCGGCAACTGAGGGCGAGGTTTGCCGCTTTTCACGTCCAGCGACAACGCATAGTCGCCCCACCAAGGCCCGGCTGCCCAGTACGTACTGGGAATGCAGTGCTGGCCCAGGTACTGGAGCAGGTTGTCCATGGCAACCACGGCCGATGGTGAGAAGTCCGGCGCCCCGTGCTCACCGATGAAGCCCCGCAGACGATATCGGGTCAGCCACTCGACGAAGGGTTTTGCGCGAACCACGCCAATCATCGGGTCGTATTTCTCGTAGCGGTTGGTGTAATAGCCCGAGTAATCCTTATCGAAATACAGATGGGCCTCGAACATCAGGTTGTTGTTTGGGTCGCGCATCCATGAGTCCTTCACCAGCTGAGTGTTGTAGGACGGCCAGTGGAAGGCGCTTGACCAGCGATCGCCCGCGATGACGACCCAGTTGTCGGCGTCCAGGGTGCGGATACTTTTTGCAGCAGCCAGTGCGGCGGCGGGCCACTTTCCGTTAGTGGTGTGGGGCTCGTTCATCAAGCCGTAGCCATAGACTGCCGGGTGGTTGGCGACCTTTTGCGCAATACGCCGCCAGGCATCGGCAAACGCGCTCACGGGCACCTCGTTGGATCCGATCATCTTGCCGTGGTAGCGGTAGTAGTTATGCATGTCGAGGATGACCTGCATGTTGTATTTCTTTGCATGGTCGAGCGTTGCCAGCATGCGGCCAAGCTCAACGCTGTTCAGCTCGCCGTTGAGTCGCGGCTGAATCCGTTCCCAGCGAAACGGCAGGCGCACCAGCTTCAGATTGCGCTCAGCGTAACGCTTGAAGTGAGCCTCTCCTGGATAGATGTACTGCTTCAGATACACACCGGGCAGTGCGACATCTGCACCGAACTCCGCGCCGGCCAGGTTGATGCCGACCAGATTGATCGGATTCGCCGGCGCCACTCCGTCGGCAGCGGGTGCTGTGCTGCCAGCGCTTGGGCTCGTATTGCTGAAGCCGGTGCTGCTAACCGAGATGGTGCGGGGATAACCTACAGCCTTGCCGTCGATAGGGCCGCCATCGACCATGACGGTCATGTTGCCGCCGGAATGGTAGATCAGCTTGATGGTGCGCACCTGGCCGCCGAAGAAACGGATTTTCGCGCCCTTGTGGAATGCCGCCTTGTTCTCCGCCGTCGCCTTGACCGAAATGCCGACGAATTTGCTGGTGTTGTACACGCCGTTGACGAAATCGCCGCCGTTAAATGCGTTGAGTGCAGTCGTCATGGAGGAGCCGGTCGCAGGTTGGCTAACGACCGGCTCTGGCGCCGGCGCAGCGGGCTTGCTTGGAGCAATTGGCGAAGCCGGAGCAGTGCTGCTGGTGGCCGAGAACAGCTTGTTCGGGTAGCCAAGTTTGCCGCTTAGGGTCGCCCCGGAAAGCATTAGGCTCATGTTCTTGCCGGACACATACACGGCGTTGATCTTGCGCACCTGGCCGTCAGCCAACTTCACCGAGGAGCCGACCTTGAAGGCAGAGCGGTTCGCGCTGCTGGCGGGAATCGAAAAACCTGCCGACCTGCGCCATACACCATTCAACCAGTCGTTATTCGTGTAGTTGTTGATTGCGCTGCTGTGAGATGAAGTATCAGCTGCGACGTTGTTGCTGGGCGCAGTTACGGCACTACCTGCAGCGGCACTTGCGCCAAGGGCCGAGACACTTTTCGGATGGCCATTGTTGGATGCATTCAGCGTCGCCCCCGAGAGCATCACGCTCATGTGGGCGCCTGAAAAGTAAACCACTTTGACGGTGCGGACCTGCCCGTCTGCCGTCCGGACCTGGGCGCCTTTCTTGAACGCTGCTTTATTGGCTGCTGTGGCTGGGATCGAAAGACCGGCCGACTGGCGCCAGCTACCTTTGAGCCATTGCGGACCGGTGAAGTCATTGACCTTGGCAGTGGCGACTGTCTGCAGAGCGGAAGCCGTCGAGGCTGCAGCGGCGTGGGCCGTCTGGATTGGGCTGATCATGCCTAGAGTGGCTGCGAATAACGCAGCACCGAGCAGCACGTTACGTGTGCTAACCGTCGCTTTGACGAGCATTGATATCTCCGAAACTTAATACGACAAAGGGCCGAAGCCCTTTAAAAAGTGCGAAGGCATCCAAAGACCCATGCATCGAACGAAGCACCGACCGTTGACGCCACCAGGCAACGCTTTAGCGCCTCAGGAAGTTCCCGGTCGCTGCGTGCATAGGCTTTATATAGATTGATTATTAAATTTTGAACTTATATTGGCGCCAAAAAATCACATAACTAAAAATATTTAATGGCTGATTGCTATATCGCCACTACATAGTGGCTTATAAGTATTGAAATGACATTATCAAGCAAGTTCCTGATTTAACTGAGTTTGAATGCGGGACTACGAAACTTGACGGCTAAATTGGCCGAGCGTCACCGCTTTGCTTGAGCGGTTTGACTTTGAATGGTCATGCGCCTGGTTTTATTGCAGAGTGTTTCAGAGCGAAGCCGCATTGTTCTAAGCGACTGCAGCTTGCAACCGTAAGGAAATAACGTGGTTGACGGGCCGTGGCCGGCCCGTTGATCAACGCACCTGTTGCAGGCTGTCGACAGTCAGTTCCAATGCTTTGCGCATGTCCAGGCGAGCGGAACGGCCAATGTCCTGATTGTCGAGCTGGTAGCTGCGCTCAGATGGCAGGATCGGCGCGGTCAGGTCATCGGCTTCTACTGCTTCGAAGTCGCTGTTGCGGCCGATGGTGAGCGCGCTTCGACGCAGCAGTTCACGCAGCTGTGCCGGCTCGAGGGCCGGGTTGATCGACAGCATCGCACCGACGACCCCCGTCACCATTGGCGTGGCATACGAGGTGCCGCAATGCACCTCACCGCGCTTGCCGAGTTCCAGCGTTGCCGCTCGGGTGCATGCCGAAGCGGTGATATCGACTCGCATGTCGATATTGGACGATGGGCGCTTGGTCACGTAGTCCGGGTGGTCTACCGGTACGTTCTTGCTGAAGTCGCGCTGATGCGCGCCCACCACCAGCAGTTGGTCAGTGATGAAGGAGGAGGGCAGCCGATAATCGTCCTGGCCGGAGTGCGCCGATCCGTTACCGGCGGAGTTCACCACCAGCACGTCCGGATGCTCGCGGCGCAACCAGAGGAAGAATTCCTCAAGCAGTTCTTCATAGCCGCTCATCGCCACGCCGGAGCGCACCAGTGAATCGATCTTCTCGCCGTCCACGTCGAGCGTGCCGACGCGGTGAATACCCCAACTCCAGTTCAGCACGCGCACGCCGTCCTCGACCAGATTGACCGAGGCCGCGACGTTGGCGGTGATGCCTGCATCCGAGTTGCGCCCGACGATCACCTCGAAGCCGGAGCTGGTCGGTTCCAGGGCGCTGAGGAAGCCGTTGTCGCCTGGGTCGACGCTGCGTGCCGCGAGGATGCCGGTGACACTGGTGCCGTGGTCCGCTGGAGACTCGGCATCACGCGCGTAGACGCAGGTGCGTGGCTTGGCTGGGTCGCAGCTGCCCAGGTAGGCCGCGAATTCGGGCGAATCGAAGTCGACGTCGCGCTCGATGATGCCAATCCGTACCGGATGGGTCTTGATGGAGGGTTTCTGGCCGGGCAGCCGGTGCAAATAGAAATCCACGGCATCGAGAAAGCGGTTGGCCACCCATTCACTGTTGCGAGGCTTGGTTTGCGTGTCTTCTTCCAGCGGCTCCTCGGCACCGGATTCCTCGATAACCACCGCATCCACGCTTGTTTCGCTACCCAGGCGCAGCACCAGCGCGTCGCGCTCGGTCAGGTTCTTGGCCGGCAACCGCAGCTGATAGGTATTGAGTGGGGCAATGGCGCCAACCACTTCGGCGCCATACTTCTTCGCCAGGCGTCGCGATTCCTCCAGTCCGTCGTGATCCTCTTCGATGATCAGGCTGACCAGGTCCACGTAGGTGGTCAGGCCATCCATGTTCTTGGCTACTTCGTCCGGGCTCGCCGGCACGACGTGGCTACCGTTGAGGGTGAGCCAGACCGGATTGCTGTGGCGATCGCCTTGCTCCAGCCAGAGCGGACCGCTCTGGTGATCCTTTCGGTTCAGTGTCAGGCGGAGTCGCCCATTCTGTTGCTGAGCGGTTTCGACGGGTTTGCCGCCTAGCATCACTTGCAGATCCGCCTTGGTCACGCCTTCGCTGCGCAGGCAGAACGTTAGCTGCTCGGTGGAAAACAGGTCGCCGCAGCGCTGAAGGTCCTTGAGTCGCAACGGTGGTTCCTCAGCAGCAGCGCTGCCTAGGCCAAGCGCGAGGGTGAGGGCGGATACGTATTGGGTGATGAGCCTCATGGACGACGTTGCAGGTAGTGCACGCTGAACAAATCCTGAGCATCGGTCCATTGGCCGCTGCAGTCGAAGCCGGCGCTATTGGCCAGGTCGGCAAACGACTGCAAGGTGTACTTGTAGGAGTTCTCGGTATGCAGGCTTTCACCCGCATCGAAATGGAACCGCTGGCCCTCGATCATCACATCCTGCGCCTCACGACTGACCAAGTGCATCTCTATCCGCGAGTCCTGCTCGTTGAAGAACGCCCGGTGGGTAAAACGCGACGGGTCGATATCACTATCGAGCTCCTGGCGGATGCGCTGCAACAGGTTGAGGTTGAACGCGGCCGTGACGTGGGCGCGATCGTTATAAGCCGCCTCCAGGACGCTGCGGTCCTTGACCAGATCGACGCCAATCAACAGGCCACCGCCCGGTGGCAGGATTGCATGCAGATGCCCGAGCAGTTTGCGAGCTTCCAGCGGGGTGAAATTGCCGATGCTCGAGCCCGGGAAAAACACCAGCGGATGATGCAAGGTGAAATCGTCCGGCAGCTTCAGCTCGTCTGAGAAATCTGCGCAGGCTGCGTGCACTTCGAGCCAGGGATAGTCTGCGGCGAGGCGCTGGGTACTCGTGAGCAGGAAGTCTTCAGAAATATCGATGCCAAGGTAACTGACCGGCCGCAGCCCCTCGAGCAGCAGGCGTACCTTGCGGCTGGCACCGCTGCCCAGCTCGATCAGATCGGTCTGTGGGCCGGCGATTTCCAGTATCTCGTTTGCCGCCTTGGCGAGGATCTTTTCCTCGGTGCGGGTCACGTAGTACTCGGGCTGCAGACAGATCTGCTCGAACAGTTCCGAGCCGCGTCGGTCGTAGAAAAACTTCGGCGAGATGTGTTTCGGCGATGCAGCGAAACCTTCCAGTGCCTCGTCGCGCAGGGAGCTGTCGTGGGTCGGCTGCGTCTGGTCATGAAAGTGTACGGCTAGTGCCATGTTTCATAGCTCCCTGGCCAGGCGCAGCCCGGCGAATTGCCAGCGCATCGCCGGCTGAAAAAAGTTGCGGTAGGTGGCGCGGATGTGCGACTCAGGAGTGGCGCAACAACCGCCGCGCAAGACCATCTGACCGGACATGAACTTGCCGTTGTATTCGCCCAGGCTGCCTTCCAGCGGATGGAAGCCGGGGTAGGGCCGATAGGCACTGGCGGTCCATTCCCAGACATCACCGAACAACTGTGCCGGCCCCTCATGCGGCACGCTGGCACAAACAGGTTGCAGATGGTCGCTTTCCAGAAAGTTACCGCGCCGTGGCTGGTCGGTGGCGGCGACCTCCCATTCGGCTTCCGTGGGCAGCCTGGCGTCGGCCCAGCGTGCATAAGCGTCCGCTTCATAGAAGCTGATGTGGCAGACGGGCGCTTCCAGGTCCAGTGGCTGTAATCCGGCAAGTGTCATTTCGCACCAGCCGCCGTCCTCACGATGCCAATACAGCGGGGCGTTCCAGCCGTGCTGGCGGATATGCGCCCAGCCATCGGATAGCCAGAGTTCGCTTCGCGCGTAGCCGCCGTCTGCGATGAACGACAGGTACTCGCGGTTGCTGACCAAGCGGTCGGCCAACTGAAAATCTTCGACGAATTGGCGGTGCCGCGGCGTCTCGCAATCAAAGGCGAAGCCACTACCAGCATGGCCGATATGACGCACGCCACCGGCATAGCTGTGCCAGCGAACACGGTCGTTATGCCGTGCGGGTGCAGGTTTTAAGTCGCTGCGATAGACAGGGTGCAGCGGGTTCTGCGCAAGGATGTGCTTGATGTCCATCAACAGCAATTCCTGATGCTGTTGCTCGTGCTGCAAGCCCAGCTCGACCCGGTGCATGATTTCGGCGGCGTGCTGTTGTGGCGGATGGGTCAGCAGCTCGCCCATTGCCCGGTCGACATGCTGGCGGAACCGGTAGACGTCCTCTACGCCAGGGCGCGAGATCAGCCCGCGCTGAACCCGTGGGAACGGCGTGCTGTGGGTTTCGTAGTAGGAATTGAACAGGTGGTCGTAAGCCGCATTCAGTGGCTTGTAGCCTGGCAGATAAGGCTTGAGCAGAAATGCCTCGAAAAACCAGCTGATATGCGCCAGGTGCCATTTCGGCGGGCTGACGTCGGGCATGCTCTGGATGACGTAGTCTTCGATCTGCAGCGGTGCACAAATTGCTTCACTGGTGGCGCGAATCTGCTGGAAACGCTGCAGCAGGTGATCCATATCGGCCAGGACCGGTTGCTGTTTCGGCTGTTGTGCCAGGTTACCCATGGACATCCCCCTGATCGATGCATGGAGCGGCCAAAAACCGCCTCTATAAGCGACCCGAAGCGAGGCGCAAAAGTTTCTGCGGCGTGCGGCTGGTCGCCTCTTTGAAGATATTCATGAAAGCAGCCCAGCGATGAATCGCCAGGCCGCTCAACGCTCATCCGCCTCCATCATCTGCTGTTCCACAGCTTGGCCGGTCCAGCCTGAAAAGAAACCGACCGGCTAATCGGTCTCCACCGGCGGGACTGGCCGGATCAGAATCTCATTGACGTCGACATGGCCTGGTTGCGACAGCGCGTAGACCACCGCGCGAGCAATGTCGTCGGGCTGTAGCGCATAGGGGGGCGGCTGATCGAACAGCGGTGTATCGACCATGCCCGGTTCGATCAGCGTGACGCGCACGCCGGTGCCGCGCAGCTCTTCGCGCACGCTCAGGCCCATGCCGGTCACCGCCCATTTGCTGGCGCTGTACATGGAGCCGGGGATCACGAAGCGGCCCGCGGCTGAGCCGGTCAGCAGCAAATGGCCACGGCTGGCCTTGAGCGCTTCGAGGCTGCAGCGCAGCGTCAGGCCGACGCCGTAGACGTTGGTGAGCAGCATCTCGCGCCAGATTTCGGGATCGGCGCCGCTGAAGCCGCCTTCGCTGCCCGGCATGCCGGCATTGGCATAGACCGCATCGAGCTGGCCGAAATGAGCCAGTACCTGCTCCACCATGGCCTGTTGCTCGGCGTATTCCTTCACGTCACAGCGGATCGCCAGCGCACGCTCGCGTCCGCCAAGCTCGTTCACCAGTCGCGTCAATTTGTCCTCGGAGCGCGAGGCGAGGGCAACGCGGTACCCGGCCTCGGCCGCGAGGCGGGCAGTGGCAGCGCCTATCCCGGAGGAGGCGCCGGTGATCAGAAGTACCGGGTCGCTCATGGTCGTCCTCGTCAACTGGCAGAAGCCTCAATAGTTCGGCGGGGTTTCCGGGATGCCGGTGTCGTCATCGAGGGCTGGCATGGTCCAGGGCTCGAGGCGCTGATCCTTGTCTTCGACATCCAGCCTGGCTTGCTCGATAACGCTGCCGAGGCGCTGTGGGCTGGTGTATTCCTCGCGTGACACGTTGGCAACGCGTAGCACTTCGGTACCGCTGCCCGACATCACGGTAAAGCCGAAGCTGTCGTCGTCAGGGTTGGCGCTGGTCACGCAACCGCAAGGTAGAAAGGCTTCTGAAACGAGCTGCATCGCTTCGTCCAGGTTCAAGGCTTGGTTGCTCATGGGTTTCTCCGTCTTCGGGCTGTATGAAGTGGACCGCCAAGCGGCGCTGCCGTTTCCTTTGACGCGACGGGATGTGCTGAGTCGGCCTTGTGGATGAGCCGCTGCGGCAGCATATTCAGGAGATGACAGACTCTCTCGTCCATGCAGCGCTGGCTGCGTTCCACCCTGCCGTGGCCGGCTGGTTCGGTTGCAGCTTTCCGGCGCCGACTCCCGCTCAGGCCCGCGCCTGGCCTCTGATACGCGCGGGTCAGTCGACGCTGGTAGCAGCGCCGACTGGCTCGGGCAAGACGCTCACGGCCTTTCTCGCCGCCATTGACCAGTTGGTGCAGCAGGGCATTGCCGAAGGCGGTCTCCCGGACCAGACCTCGGTACTCTACGTCTCGCCGCTCAAGGCGTTGTCCAACGATATCCACGTGAATCTGGAACAGCCGCTGGCGGGTATCTCCGCGCAGCTGCAAGCGCTCGGTCTGCCACCGCTGGAAATTCGCACCGCTGTGCGCACCGGCGACACGCCGCAGGCCGAGCGCGCGGCGATGCGCAAACGGGTGCCGCATATTCTGGTGACCACGCCGGAATCGCTTTATGTGCTGCTCGGTTCCGAGTCCGGTCGGCAAATGCTGGCCGGTGTACGCAGCGTGATCGTCGATGAGATTCATGCCATCGCCGGTAACAAGCGTGGCAGCCATCTGGCGCTGTCGCTGGAACGGCTGGAGGCGTTGTGCGCACGTCCGCTGGTGCGGGTCGGCCTGTCGGCAACGCAGAAACCCATCGAGGCAGTTGCTGATTTTCTGGTCGGTGCGGGGCGCCGCTGCGAAATCGTCGATGTGGGCCACGGCCGAGCGCGTGACCTGGCGCTGGAGGTGCCACCGGTCCCGCTGGAAGCGGTAATGAGCAACGATGTCTGGGAGCTGGTGTACGACCGGCTTGCCGCATTGGCGGCTGAACATCGGACCACTCTGGTTTTCGTCAACACCCGGCGCATGGCCGAACGGGCCGCGCGGCATCTCAGTGAGCGTCTCGGCAACGCAGTGGTCGCCGCCCATCACGGCAGCCTGGCGCGCGAGCAACGGCTGGATGCCGAGCAGCGCCTCAAGCGCGGCGAGCTTCGGGTGTTGGTGGCTACTGCTTCGCTGGAGTTGGGCATCGATATCGGTAATGTAGAACTGGTCTGCCAGCTGGGCTCGCCGCGCTCGATTTCCGCCTTCCTGCAACGCGTCGGGCGCGCCGGGCATCAGGTCGGTGGCGTGTCCAAGGGGCGTCTGTTTCCCAGCTCACCCGACGATTTGATCGAATGCGCCGCCTTGCTCGACAGCGTGCGTCGCGGTGAGCTGGATACGCTGGTGATTCCCAAAGCGCCACTGGACGTGCTGGCGCAGCAGATCGTGGCCGAGGTGTCGTGCCAGGAGTGGCAGGAGGCGGCGCTGTTGACGCTGATTCGCCGGGCCATGCCTTACGCACAATTGAGCGAGACGGACTATCAGGCGCTGCTGGCAATGCTCGCCGAGGGCTACACCACCCGTCACGGTGCGCGCGGCGCATATCTGCACCGTGACTTGGTCAGCCGCAGCCTTCGCGGGCGACGCGGCGGCCGTCTGACCGCGCTAACCTCCGGCGGCACCATCGCTGACAATGCCGACTATTCGGTCCTGCTCGAACCCCAGGGCTTCAATATCGGCACGGTCAACGAGGATTTTGCCGTTGAGAGTCTTGCCGGTGACGTCTTCCAGCTGGGCAATACCTCCTACCGCATCATCAAGGTTGAATCTGGGCGGGTGCGGGTAGAAGACGCGCAAGGCCAGCCGCCGAATATCCCGTTCTGGATAGGCGAGGCGCCCGGGCGTAGCGACGAGTTATCCGCAGCGGTGGCGCGACTGCGAGGGGAGGTTGATGAGCGTCTGGCGAAAGCTGAGTCTCGTAGGAGCCAGCTTGCTGGCGATGCTTTTACGCGGCCTGGGATCGCCAGCGAGCTGGCTCCTACAACGCCGGAAACTACCGAGGCCACATCAAAGCTGCAGCTTGCCATCGACTGGCTCACCGACACCCTTGGCCTGCCAGACGCCGCGGCGCGCCAGATCGTCGAGTACCTGGCGCGCGCCCGTTCCGCGCTGGGCGCGCTGCCGACGCAGCAGCGGTTGATCATGGAGCGCTTCTTCGACGAGTCCGGCGGCACCCAGCTGGTTATTCACTCGCCGTTCGGCAGCCGGATCAACCGTGCCTGGGGCCTGGCGCTGCGCAAGCGCTTCTGCCGCACCTTCAACTTCGAGCTCCAGGCCGCGGCGACCGAGGATGCGATCATCTTCTCGCTGTCCACCAGTCACAGCTTCCCGCTCGATGAGGTGTGGCGCTACCTACACCCTAACAGCGCCGAGGCGGTGCTGATCCAGGCACTGCTCGATGCGCCGTTGTTCGGGGTGCGCTGGCGTTGGAACGCGACTACCGCTCTGGCGCTGCCGCGGATGGCCGGCGGGCGCAAGGTGGCCCCGCAACTGCAGCGAATGAAGAGTGAAGATCTGCTTGCCACCGTGTTCCCGGACCAGGTCGCCTGCCTGGAGAACATCGTCGGCGAGCGGGAGGTGCCGGATCATCCGCTGGTTGCACAGACGCTCAATGACTGCCTGCACGAGGCCATGGACAGCGAAGGCTGGCTGGCGCTGTTGCGGCGCATCGAGGCGGGCCAAATCGAGCTGCTGGCGCGCGACCTGCCGACACCGTCGCCGCTGGCCATGGAAGTGCTGGGCGCGCGGCCGTACGCCTTTCTCGACGATGCACCACTGGAAGAGCGCCGAACCCAGGCCGTGCTCAATCGCCGCTGGACCGACCCTGAATCTTCCGACGACCTCGGTGCGCTGGACGCTGCGGCGATCGAGGCGGTGGGCGAGGAAGCCTGGCCCCAGGCACGCAATCCGGACGAGTTGCACGAAGCGCTGACGGGGCTCGGCTGCATCGCTGAAGTGGAAGTGCAGGCCGATCCCCAGTGGCTGGCCTGGCTGAGCGAACTGGCTCGTGGCGGGCGCGCAACGCGGATGCAGGTCGCGCAGGATCGCGCGCTCTGGTTACCCATCGAGCGTCTGGCGCTGTTGCAGTCGATCTATCCCAGCGCTCGTTGCGAGCCGGTCCTCAAACCGTTGCCCGGCTTCGATCAGAAATCGAGCGAAGACGACGCGTTGGTCGAGCTGATCCGCGCGCGCCTGACCGGCTTCGGCCCCTTGCCGGTACCGCTGATCGCTCGGCCGCTGGCCTTGCCGGCCTCGGCGGTTGCGCTGGCGCTGACGCGCCTGGAGTCCGAGGGCTATGTGTTACGCGGCCGCTTTACGCCTGGCGCACGTGAAGATGAGTGGTGCGAGCGGCACCTGCTGGCGCGTATCCATCGTTACACAGTCAAGCGCCTGCGCCGCGAAATCGAACCGGTCGAGCGCGCTGATTTCATGCGGTTTCTATTCGACTGGCAGCACCTATCCGAGGCCACGCGAATGCAGGGCCCCGAGGCGCTCGATACCGTGGTCGAGCAACTGGAAGGTTTCCAAGCCGCTGCGGGCGCTTGGGAAAGCGACCTGCTGCCTGCGCGCTTGAAGGATTACGGCGGCACTTGGCTCGATGAGTTATGTCGTTCCGGGCGCATCGTCTGGACGCGTCTGGCCGGGCGGATCAAAGCCAGCAGCGGGCCGGTGCGCGGCACGCCCATCGTGCTACTCCCGCGCCGGCAGCTGGCAGCCTGGTATGCACTGGCCAGCGAGGCGCCGCAGCCCGAGCTTTCTTCACGCGCGCAGCGGGTGTTCGAGACGTTGCAAGGGCAGGGTGCTTTGTTCTTCGACGAACTCCAGCAGGAGGCACGCCTGTTGCGCAGCGAACTGGAGGATGCTCTGGGTGAGCTGGTCGCGGTAGGGCTGGTCAATGCCGACAGCTTCGCCGGTCTGCGGGCGCTACTAGCGCCCGCTGTGAAGCGTTCACGCAGCACCCGACAGAGCCGCGGCGGCCCTTTCATCGGCGGCATGGCCGATGCCGGCCGTTGGGCGCTGGTGCGCAAAGGCACGCCAGCGCCGGTCGAGACCTCGGCGCGTCGGCCCGCACTCGACCCCGAAGCGCTGGAGCACATTGCGATGACCTTGCTGCGTCGCTACGGCGTGGTGTTTTGGCGCTTGCTGGACCGGGAGGCGGATTGGCTGCCGCCCTGGAGGGATCTTCTGCGGGTCTACCATCGGCTCGAAGCGCGTGGAGACATTCGCGGCGGGCGTTTCGTGGCGGGCGTGCCGGGCGAACAGTTCGCCTTGCCCGAAGCGGTTGGCCTGCTGCGTGAGGTACGCAAGCGCCCGCTGGCCGGCGAGATGATTGCCATTTCGGCGGTTGACCCGTTGAATCAGGTCGGCACGCTGCTACCTGGCGAGCGCGTACCCGCTATTGCAGGCAACCGCATCCTCTATCGTGACGGTGTACCCCTGGCGTTGCTGATTGCCGGAAAACCGGAGCTGCTCGCAGAGCTGGACGAAGACGACCAGCGAAAGGCCAGGCAACTGCTGGCGGTGGCGCGGCGTTAGGACTGCACCGACTCTCATGTGGAAGGGTTGAACGTGCGAGTTCGGTCGTTCGGTTGCATGTGATTGATATCGATGGACAAGCACTGAAAAAACGTCCGGAGACGCAAACAAAAAGGCCGGCTGCGATCGCTCGCGGCCGGCCTCCTCGTACCGCGATAAACCTCAGCCGGCGACCAGCACGCGGATTGCCTCCAGACGCAGACCGGCCTTCTCCAGCATCGACAGGCCTTCCTCGCGCTGCTTGCGCACGGCTTCGATCTCGCTATCGCGCACGCTCGGGTTGACCGCTTGCAGTGCCGTCAGGCGCGCCAGCTCTTCGTCGAGGCTCGCCTTCAGCTTGCGTTGCGCTTCGGCGACGCGCTCGGTGTGGCGCGGGGTGACCTTGGCTTCGGCGTCGGCGATCTGCTTGGCCAGTACGTCGCGTTGGGCCTGGACGAACTTGTTGGCGCTTGCGCGAGGCACGCTTTCCAGCTGATCGGTCAGGGTTTCGAACGCGACTTTCGAAGCCAGGTCATTGCCGTTCGAATCCAGCAGGCAGCGCAGCGCCAAAGGCGGCAGGAAGCGATTGAGCTGCAGCGCACGCGGCGCCACCACTTCGCTGACATAGAGCAGTTCCAGCAGCACGGTACCGGGCTTGAGTGCCTTGTTCTTGATCAGCGCGACCGCGGTGTTGCCCATGGAGCCGGACAGCACGAGATCCATGCCGCCCTGGACCATGGGGTGTTCCCAGGTCAGGAACTGCATGTCTTCGCGGACCAGCGCCTGCTCACGGTCATAAGTAACGGTGACCGCCTCGTCGTCGCCGAGCGGGAAGCTGGCGTCGAGCATCTTTTCGCTGGGGCGCAGAATCAGTGCGTTTTCGGAATGGTCTTCGCTGTCGATACCGAAGGCGTCGAACAGCTCTTCCATGTAGATCGGCAGAGCGAACTGGTCGTCCTGCTCTTCGATGGCTTCAACCAAGGCCTTGCCCTGTTCGCCACCGCCGGAGTTGAGTTCCAGCAGGCGGTCGCGGCCGGCGTGCAGGTCGGCTTCCAGCCGCTGGCGCTCGGCGCTGGCCTCTTCGATGAGTTTCTGGAATTCGTCGTCGTCACCTTCTTCCAGCTGATTCAACAGGCGCGGCCCGAACTGATGCTGCAGGGCGTTGCCGGTGGGGCAGGTGTTAAGGAATGCGTTGAGCGCCTCGTGATACCACTTGAACAGACGCTCCTGCGGGCTGGTTTCCAGGTACGGCACGTGCAGCTGGATGACGTGTGCCTGGCCGATCCGGTCGAGACGGCCGATGCGCTGTTCCAGCAAATCCGGGTGCGCCGGCAGATCGAACAGCACCAGATGATGCGCGAACTGGAAGTTGCGGCCCTCGCTGCCAATCTCGGAACAGATCAGCACCTGCGCGCCGAATTCTTCATCAGCAAAGTAGGCGGCCGCGCGGTCGCGCTCGAGGATGCTCATGCCTTCATGGAAAACGGTGGCCGGAATGCCGGAGCGCACGCGCAGGGCGTCTTCCAGATCCAGCGCAGTCTCGGCGTGGGCACAGATGACCAGCACCTTGAACTTCTTAAGCATTTTCAGCGTGTCGATCAGCCACTCGGCGCGCGGATCGAAGGTCCACCAGCGGTTCTGCGCGTCGGGCTCTTCCTGCTGGCTCTGGAAGCTGACTTCCGGATACAGCTCGGCGTGCTCACCCAACGGCAGCTCCAGGTACTCGGCGGGGCAGGGCAGCGGATAGGGATGCAGCTGACGCTCAGGGAAACCGCGCACAGCGGCGCGGGTGTTGCGGAACAAGAGGCGGCCCGTACCGTGGCGGTCGAGCAGCTCGCGGATCAGGCGGCTGCTGGCTTCGATGTCGCCATCGGTGGCCGCGGCAAGCAGCGCTTCACCTTCGGCGCCGAGGAAGTCATGGATGGTCTGGTGCGCTTCCTGCGACAGCCGGCCTTCGTCGAGCAGTTCCTGCACCGCGCGGGCGACCGGCTGATAGCTGGCGCTCTCGGCGCGGAAGGCTTCAAGGTCATGGAAACGATTCGAGTCGAGCAGACGCAGGCGAGCGAAGTGGCTTTCCTGGCCGAGCTGTTCGGGCGTTGCGGTCAGCAGCAGAACGCCTGGTATGACTTCAGAGAGCTGTTCGACCAGCTTGTATTCGGCACTGGCGTTTTCCGGGTGCCAGACCAGGTGATGCGCTTCGTCCACAACCAGCAGATCCCAGCCGGCGGCAAAGGCAGCGTCCTGAGCGCGCTCGTCATCCTTCAGCCATTCCAGCGAGACCAGTGCGAGCTGGGTGTCTTCGAAGGGGTTGCTGGCATCGCTCTCGATGAAACGCTCGTCATCGAACAGTGCGACCTCCAGATTAAAGCGGCGGCGCATTTCCACCAGCCACTGATGCTGAAGATTTTCCGGAACCAGGATCAACACGCGCTTGGCGCGGCCAGAGAGCAGCTGGCGATGGATCACAAGGCCGGCTTCGATGGTCTTGCCCAGGCCCACTTCGTCCGCGAGCAAAACGCGCGGAGCGATTCGGTCGGCGACTTCACGAGCAATATGCAGCTGGTGTGCAATGGGTTGCGCACGCACGCCGCCCAGGCCCCACAGCGAAGAAGTCAGCTGTTTGCTCTGGTTTTCCAGGGTGTGGTAACGCAGCTTGAACCAGTTCAGCGGGTCGATCTGCCCGGCGAACAGGCGATCACTGGCAAGGCGGAACTGGATAAAGTTCGACAGTTGGGTTTCCGGCAGCGTGCGGGCTTCGCTCTGTGCGGTCAGGCCGTGATAGACCAGCAGGCCATCGACATCGTCGACCTCGCGCACTGTCATCTTCCAGCCTTCGAAATGCGTGATCTCGTCGCCCGGAACAAAACGAACACGGGTCAGCGGGGCGCTGCGGGCGGCGTACTGGCGAGTCTCACCCGTTGCGGGATAGAGCACGGTGAGCATGCGGCCATCTTGCATGAGGATGGTTCCCAGACCGAGTTCCGCTTCGCTGTCGCTGATCCAGCGTTGCCCCGGTAGATACTGCTGCGCCATGCCCTGCCTCCCGCTGTAAAAAAGCCAGGTATATTAACGGAACACTGCCGATAGAGCGACGACAGATACCGCGCCAGTCAGTGTAGCGTTGCTGTTAAAGTCGACAGCAGGTTAAGCGTTCGGTTGGTTCAGGACTGCCCGAATGGCGCTTGATCTTGGCGTTGCTTTTGGAGAGCACAAATGCTGCCAGTTATTCCACCCGGTACAGTCCAGGTCACCGCGCAACAGGACGTGGTCAAGCCGAGACCTGATATCGCGCCGGTGACGCCCGTTCAGCCGAGCGCCAACGAAAGCTCGGTGGGCCTCGATCGTCGTCACCCGCAGGAAGCCGAGCAGATGCTTCGCGACGAGCAACGCAGGCGGCAGCGTCGTCGCGGCTATACCGCTCAGGAGCTGGCCGAAGGCGAGACCGCCGAAGAAGATCAGGCCGCCCTTGAAGAGCTTCCGCGACAGGGGTTATGGGTGGATGTCGAGGTTTGATCTGTCTGGGGCTGCCAACAGCGAGGTGATCGAACTGCCAGACGCGGATCTGCGCTATTTCCCGCAATGGGTCGATCCAGGCCTGGCGGACCAATGGCTGTCGCAGCTTTCAGCGCAGACGCCATGGTCTCAACCACAGATCAAACTCTATGGCCGCAGCATCGCCGTGCCGCGACTGGTCGCCTGGTATGGCGATGCTGACGCGCTCTACCAGTATTCAGGCCTCACTCACGAACCGCTTCCCTGGACGCCATTGCTGGCTGATATCCGCCAACAGGTGGAACGGCAGGTCGGCCAGTCATTGAACGGTGCGCTGCTCAATTTCTATCGCGACGGGCAAGATGCCATGGGCTGGCACAGCGATGACGAGCGAGAGCTGGGCCATCAGCCTTTAGTAGTCTCGCTCAATCTGGGCGCAACGCGGCGTTTCGATTTTCGTCGCAAGGGAACCAACAGGATTGCGCACTCCATCGCGCTCGAGCATGGATCGCTGCTGGTCATGAGCGGTCTCACGCAGCATCATTGGCAGCACCAGATCGCCAGAACACGAAAGGTCCGAGCACCGCGCCTCAACCTGACTTTCCGCCAGATCATCCGCGAGCCCATCCTATGAGCAGTGAAGAAACGCTGATCGACTTCAGCGCTGAACGTGAAAAGCGCATCCACGACATCAAGGAAAAGCGACTCGTCGAGATGCGCCAGGCCTTCGAGCAAGTGCTACCGCTGAGCAAGCCGAAGAAGAAGCCCAAGACCAAGCCGAAAAAGCGCTGACAGGTCTCTCTGACCGTCCGTTTCCAAGCCAGTGCAATAGCCGATCGCGTGGCTTCTGTTCCGCTGCATCCTTCTGACACCCCGTTTTTTTGATCCAGATCAGCTCCTGCGGAGCCTTTGTTCAAAGGCTCCGCAGCGATTGACGTCGGTCAATTTTTTTATCGGCGGAGAGGAAGACTATGCAGCCATCAGACAGCGAAACAGCTTTGGAGGTAGGAAATCATGTTCGTCGATAATGTGGTGCTCGCAGGGGTGGTCACGGTCGGCCTTATGGTCGCCTTCCTCGGCGGTTTCGGATATTTCATCTGGCGGGACGCGCATAAGAAGCGGTGATCCGGCTAGAGGCAAAGAGCACGCAAGGCATTTGGGCGACTTAGGTCGCCCTTTTTTTTGTCTGCGTTTCAGCGGCGGCGCTGGGGTCGCATGAACCGAGTGGCGGGTTCAGGGCGGGATATCGGTTCATTGGTGCACTGTGGCTTGGCGTCTTAGCGTGTGCTTGAGGCTGCTCCCCGGGGTACCGATGCGCCTCATGTCGCTGGGGCCAGTCAATTGCCGAAGGGCGACAATCAGACGCCCTGGTGCGTGGGCCTCCCTGCATAGTTCAGCAGCCGTCAAACGATGGGCTTGTGCGGCGGAAGGCTCTAGCGATCTTCGTTGACTCAGCCAATTGTGACCGGGGGCAGGGCTTTGATTTCGACGGTCTGTGCCTTGCGGGGGGCGAGAATTTCGGCCTCGCCGTCAACGACCATCTCGTCGCGCTGGTTGAATACCTGAGTGGCGATGCGGACGCGAAATTTTGGCAGCTTCTCGAGAATTTCCAGGCGCACGGTCAGCGTATCGCCCAGCTTGACGGGAAGAACGAAACGCATCGTCTGCCCAATATAGATAGTGCCGGGCCCTGGCAACTCGCACGCCACGGCTGCGCTGATCAGTGCGCCGCTGAACATGCCATGGGCGATGCGCTCACGGAAGATCGTCGAGGCGGCGAATTCGGCATCCAGGTGGACCGGGTTGTGGTCGCCTGACATTGCGGCGAACAATTGAATGTCGCGTTCTTCTACGGTCTTGCTGTAGGTGGCCTTTTGGCCCACTTCCAGGTCAGCGTAGGGGGTATTGCTCAATGTGCTCATGCGTAAACCTCAGAATACGGAAACGGACGGTAGGGCCGGCCTCGACAGAAGCCGCGGCAGGAAATGGCGGGCGCGCCGGTGCGGGCGCTTGGGTGGCAGCATTCTAGAGGTCTGCGGCGGGGTTGTCCTGTTCCAGGGCAGGGTTAGCGCAGTGGCTGGAGATTCACATCACTGATTACACCCGCCTCGCTATTGCGCGGCACAGCGGAGCTGTTAAGTTCGCCACAGCCCGCCGCGAGTGGGCCAGACACTCTCAGGTATAGAGGCCAATAACAATGCAACCTGACTTCTGGAATGACAAACGCCCCGCTGGTGTGCCCAACGACGTGGACCTGGGCGGCTTTCGCTCGGTGGTGGAGGTATTCGAGCGCTCCTGCAAGACTCACGCAGACCGTCCCGCTTTCAGCAATATGGGTGTGACGCTGACCTATGCGGACCTGGAACGTTACTCGGCGGCTTTCGCGGCCTGGCTACAAAATCACACCGACCTGCAGCCCGGTGACCGCATCGCAGTGCAGATGCCCAACCTGCTGCAATACCCCATCGCTGTGTTCGGTGCGTTGCGCGCCGGGCTTATCGTGGTCAATACCAACCCGCTGTATACCGCGCGGGAGATGCGCCACCAGTTCAAGGATTCCGGTGCGCGGGCACTGGTGTACCTGAATACCTTCGGGAAGCTCGTGCAGGAGGTTGTACCCGACACCAGTATCGAGGTCCTCATCGAGGCGCGTATCGGCGACATGCTGCCTTCGCTCAAGGGGCTGCTCGTCAACGCTGCAGTCAAGCATGTTAAGAAGATGGTGCCGGCTTACAGCCTGCCGCAGTCCGTGTCGTTCAAGCACGTGCTGCGTGATGGCGGGCGGCATGGCCTCAAGCCGGTTGCGCTGACGCTGGACGATATTGCAGTCCTGCAATACACCGGCGGCACGACTGGCGTGGCCAAAGGCGCCATGCTGACCCATGGCAACCTGGTGGCGAATATGCAGCAGGTTCACGCCAACATGCAGCAGCTGGACGAGCAAGGGCATACGATCATCAAGGAAGGGCAGGAAATCATGATCGCGCCGCTGCCGCTGTACCACATCTACGCCTTCACAGTTAACTGCATGTGCATGATGGTGACCGGCAACCATAACGTGTTGATCACCAATCCTCGCGACATTGATGGTTTCGTCAAAGAGCTGCAGAAGTGGGAGTTCACGGCCTTCCTCGGGCTGAATACCTTGTTCGTCGCGCTCATGTCGCATCCTGAATTCAAGAAAATCAACTTCGCCTCGCTCAAGGGCACCAACTCAGGCGGCACGGCGCTCGTTTCTGCGGTAGCCGAGCGCTGGAAGGGCATGACCGGCGTCACTGTGACCGAAGGCTATGGCTTGACCGAAACTTCACCTGTGGTCTGCGCGAATCCTCATGGTGAACATTCACGTCTGGGAACCGTCGGCCTGCCGGTGCCGGGCACGACGTTGAAAGTGATCGACGATGACGGCAGCGAGCTCCCCCTCGGCGAGCGCGGTGAGCTCTGCGTCAAAGGTCCGCAGGTTATGAGGGGCTACTGGCAACGCCCAGACGCGACTGCCGAGGTGCTGGATGCTGAGGGGTGGCTTAAAACTGGTGATGTCGCGGTGATTGATGCTGATGGCTTCGTCCGCATCGTTGATCGCAAGAAGGACCTGATTATTGTGTCCGGCTTCAACGTCTACCCCAACGAGATCGAGGACGTGGTCATGGCGCACCCGAAGGTGGCTGCCTGCGCAGCGATCGGCGTGCCCGACGAGAAGTCCGGTGAAGCCGTGAAGTTGTTCGCTGTGCGCAGCGACGCCAGCCTGACCGTCGATGAGCTGAAGGCGTATTGCAGGGAAAACTTCACGGGCTACAAGGTGCCCCGACACGTGGTCTTCCGAGATTCTCTTCCGATGACACCTGTGGGCAAGATTCTTCGCCGGGAATTGCGCGATCAGACTTGAACCGAGCGACGCCTGATGACGCTCTAGAAGTGACCGGCTAATCCAGCTCGGTCACTTTGTGTCCTTTCCGAGCTGGCCGGACACTGTTCGGCCAGTTTCAAAACTGCTAACCTCCAGTCCACTTTTTGGCGGGAACTTCCGTACAAAAATTAACAAAACACAACAAAACAGCTGCTATATGCAGTAAAGCTGTCGCTTAGGAGTGGGGTTTCATGACCGATAACTTCTGGAAGGATAAGTATCCTGTCGGGGTCAAGAGCGAGATCAATCCCGATGAGTACCAGAACATTCAGGCTGTGCTCAAACAGTCCTGTGAGCAATTCGCAGACAAGCCGGCCTTCAGCAACCTCGGCAAGACCCTGACCTACGGTGAGCTGTACAAACTGTCCGGTGAGTTCGCAGCCTATCTCCAGCAGAACACCGATCTGCAGCCCGGCGATCGCATCGCGGTCCAGCTTCCCAACGTTCTCCAGTACCCCATTGTCGTGTTCGGCGCCATGCGCGCTGGTCTTATCGTGGTTAATACCAACCCGCTCTACACGGCGCGGGAGATGGAGCACCAGTTCAATGATTCCGGCGCCAAGGGATTAGTCTGCCTGGCCAACATGGCCCATCTAGCAGAAGAGGTGCTGCCGAAAACCGGCATCCGCCACGTGGTGGTGACCGAAGTTGGCGACATGCTGCCGACCGTCAAACGTATGCTGGTCAATGCTGTGGTCAAGCATGTGAAGAAGATGGTGCCGGCTTACAACCTGCCCAAGGCGGTCAAGTTCACCGATGCCATGGCGCTGGGTCGCGGCAAGGCGCCGCGCGAAGCCAATCCGGCCAGTGATGACGTGGCGGTTCTGCAATACACCGGTGGTACTACAGGCGTAGCCAAGGGAGCGATGCTGAGCCACCGCAACATCGTCGCCAACATGCTGCAGTGCCGCGCGTTGATGGGCTCCGAGCTGGGTAATGGTTGCGAAACCATGGTTGCGCCGTTGCCGCTGTATCACATCTATGCCTTCACCTTTCACTGCATGACCATGATGCTGATCGGCGCGCATAACGTGCTGATCACCAACCCGCGCGATCTGCCGACCTTCGTCAAGGATCTGGGCAAGTACCGCTTCACAGGTTTTGTCGGGCTCAACACCCTGTTCGTGGCGCTGTGCAACAACGAAGACTTCCGCAAGCTGGATTTCTCTTCACTGAAAGCCACGTTCTCCGGTGGTATGGCCCTTCAGTTGGCCGCTGCCGAGCGCTGGCAGCAAGTCACAGGGTGTGAGATCTGCGAGGGCTTCGGCATGACCGAGACCAGCCCAGTGGTTTCGGTCAATCCGTTCGGCGGCATCCAGATCGGCACCATCGGCATCCCGATGCCGTCGACCTTGTGCAAAGTGATCGACGATGAGGGTAACGACCTGCCGATGGGCGCAATCGGCGAACTCTGCGTCAAGGGTCCTCAGGTGATGAAGGGATACTGGCAGCGCCAGGATGCCACTGATGAAATCCTGGATGCTGACGGTTGGTTGAAGACAGGTGACATCGGCATCATCCAGGACGACGGCTACATGCGCATCGTCGACCGTAAGAAAGACATGATTCTGGTCTCCGGATTCAACGTCTATCCCAACGAACTGGAAGACGTGCTCGCGACCCTACCCGGTGTGCTGCAGTGTGCTGCTATCGGTGTACCGGACGAACGAGCAGGCGAGGCGATCAAGCTGTTTGTGGTGGTCAAGCCGGGCGAAAGTCTGACCAAGGAGCAGGTCATGCAGCACATGCATGACAACGTTACCGGCTACAAGCGACCCAAAACCGTCGAATTCCGCGACAGCTTGCCGACCACCAACGTGGGCAAGATCCTGCGCCGCGAATTGCGTGACGAAGAGCTGAAGAAGCTCGGAAAGAAATAACCGTAGTGGTACACAAAAGCCCCGCCTTGGCGGGGCTTTTGCGTTTCTGTCCGGCTGCTTTTAGTCCCTGCTGAAGGGCTTCAACTCCTTTACATGCGACCTTTGGCTGCTGTCTGGCGCGCCTGTTACTTGTCACAATGCCGGTATTAATCCATGTAAATAGTGGGGTCAAGTCGATGATTTCCAACCTTCGATTACGAGTGAAGTTGCTGCTGCTGGGGTTGGTGCCGACGCTCATGTTGGCCGTGGTGCTGAGTAGCATCGCAGTCTATGAACTGAACGACCTAGCAAGGCAGCAGGAGAGCAACGCTCGGGAAAGCCTTACGCGGGATCGCCGCGCCGAGCTCAAGCATTACGTGGAAGTGGCGCGCAATGCAGTTGGTGCGCTCTACGACCGTTCTGCCGACGGTGACATGGCCGCGAGAGCCGAGGCAGTCAGGCTTCTCGAAGCACTCTCATATGGCACCGATGGTTATTTCTGGGGCTACGACGACCAGGCGGTGAGAGTTTTTCAGGGCGACACACGTGAAAAGATCGGCGAGAGCTTTTCTGGATACCAGGACCCCAATGGTGTCTATGCGATTCGCGAGCTGGTTAAGGCTGGTCAGGACGGCACACATTTCGTCGACTACAGCTTTGAAATGCCGGATAGCAAGGCAGTGGTGCCAAAGATCGGCTATGCCGAATACCTTCCTAAGTGGAAGCTTGCGTTCGGCACCTCGTTAAACCTTGATGGGGTCGAGCGGGACGTGCAGGCGGCGCGCATGGCGTTTCAACAACGCATCGATCGTATGACGACCATCATGCTCGGCTCAGCTGCCGTACTGCTGGTGTTGATCGCGGGGCTGGCGCTGTTCCTGAGCAATGCCATCCTGAGACCGCTGCTGTTGGTCAAGCGCAATCTAGATGACATGGCCGCCGGAGACGGCGATCTGACCCATCGGTTGCCGGTCACGAGCCGTGATGAGCTTGGCGAGCTGGCCGGATCTTTCAATCGTTTCGTTGAGAAGATCCACATCCTGGTACAACAGGTTGCAGGTACTACTACCGAACTGACCGGTCTGGTCGGTGCGGTTGCCAGCCAGGCGCAGCGTTCTGAGCAAGCCATGGCTGATCAGCGGCATGAGACCGATCAGGTGGCTACAGCGATCAACGAGATGTCGGCTGCCGCACACGAAGTGGCGATGAGCGCGCAGCGGGCGGCGGAAGCGGCGCAAGAGACCGACCAGCAAGGCCTGGCGGCCAAGCAGGTGGTTGACCGCAGCATCGAGCAGATTCATGAGTTGGTGGGTGAACTGCGGGACAGTGGCTCTTCGCTCGAAGGGCTCCAGCGGGACGTGCAGGGCATTGTCGGTGTGCTGGATGTAATTCGTGCGATTGCCGAGCAGACCAACTTGCTAGCCCTGAACGCGGCGATCGAAGCGGCCCGCGCCGGGGAAGCTGGCCGAGGCTTCGCCGTGGTCGCAGACGAGGTGCGGGCCCTTGCCAGTCGTACCCAACAGAGCACTGGCGAGATCCAGAACATGATCGACCGGCTGCAGAGCGCCACCTCGCATACCGTAGGCACCATGCGGCGCGCTGGCGAGAAGGGCGAGGCCACACGTGAGCAGGCCAATCAGGCAGGCGAATCGCTGGATGCAATCGCTGCGCTGATCGGCACCATCAACTCGATGAACGCTCAGATCGCCAGCGCCGCAGAAGAACAAACCGCGGTAGCCGAGGAAATCAACCGCAGCGTTCACCACATCGCCGATGCGGTCGATGGTGTTGCCAACGATGCCGCCGAGGGCGCTAAGACCGCACGTGAACTCGATGGGTTGGGCGCACGCCTTCAAGGATTGGTCGGGCAGTTCCGCGTTTGACCTGTTGCACATTTGAACGCAGCGCGGGCAAGTCCCGCTGCGGTTCCATTGATCCTTATGCACGTCCCTTCCAAGCGCTGGCGTGGTCCGCGCGAAGTACATCGAGACAGGTTCCGGCGAGGCGACGGATGGTGCTGCCGTCCGGCTGGAGAGCGAGAACCGGAACGTAACCGTTCCGGTCTAGTCCCCTATGGCCGCGTCCGCTTAAAGCCGTAGGGGACGATGGCGCATGCCATTTTGCGGCCTGCCCATCAATCTCGTTGCAAGGATGAGTTACCCATGCAAAAGAAAAACAATGCACGTCGGGTAGTTGCTTCTTTCGCTTTACTAGCTTCCACCGCAGCCTTGGCTGCACCCACAGCAGAAATTCCTGCGTTTGACGATTACTGGAGTCCGGGCAAGCCCGACTCAAGGGTTTGTCGCACACCGCTGCTGGTCGGCACGCCGCTTGGTCTGCCGCGCTGTATGCAGGCCAGTAACATCATGACGCACCTGCAGAACCTGCAGGACATCGCCTCCCTGAACAACGGCAATCGCGCGTCTGGTCAGCCTGGTTATCAGGCGTCGGTCGACTACGTGCGGACCACACTCGAACGCGCCGGTTATCGCGTAAGGGTGCAGAGCTTTCCCTTCCTCGCGTTCTACCCGGAAGGGCCAGGCTCACTCGCTGCGGTAGCGCCCCAAACCGTGCAGTACACCTGGGAGGAAGACTTCACCTATGCCGATCAGACCGACCCCGGGACCGTGACCGCCCCGGTCGTTCCGGTCGACCTTGCCCTCGGCCTGGGCAACACCTCCACCAGCGGGTGCGAGCCGGAAGATTTTGCAGGCTTCCCTGCCGGCGCCATTGCCCTGATGCAGCGCGGCGCCTGTGCGTTTGGCCAGAAGGCAACCAATGCAGCAGCGGCCGGGGCAGCAGGAGCAATCATCTTCAATCAGGGAGATACCGAGGACCGTAAGGGGCTCTTGGTTGCCACCTTGGGTGAAGACTACGACGGCGGCATCCCGGTGCTGTTTTCCACTTATCAAAACGGCGTGACCTGGGCTGGGACCGAGGGGCTGCAGCTGAGCATGAACGTCGACGTGGTACGCGAGCGGACCGAAACCTACAACGTGCTGGCCGAGACCCGTCGGGGCAATCCTGACAATGTAATCATGGTCGGTGCGCACCTGGATTCGGTGTTCGAAGGGGCCGGCATCAATGACAACGGTTCCGGCAGTGCTGCGCTGCTTGAAATGGCAACGCTGATGAGCAGGGCTTACCCGCTTAACAAGGTGCGCTTCGCCTGGTGGGGCGCCGAGGAATCGGGGCTGGTCGGCTCGACCTACTACGTCAACCAATTGCCGGAGGAGGAAAAGCAGCAGATCAAGGCTTACCTGAACGTCGACATGATCGGTTCGCCGAATTACGCGAACTTCATCTATGACGGCGACGGCTCGGACTTCGGTCTGCAAGGCCCACCCGGTTCGGGGGCTATCGAGCGTCTGTTCCGCTCCTACTTCCAGCTGCGCAACGCGCCGTCCGAAGGCACTGAGATCGACTTCCGCTCCGACTATGCTCAGTTCTTCGATGACGGCATTGCGTTCGGTGGGCTGTTCACCGGTGCCGAAGACATCAAGAGCGTGGAGCAGGCCCAGCGCTATGGCGGTACCGCCGGGCTGGCATACGATCCGTGCTACCACTCCGAGTGTGACGACCTCAGCAATATCTCCACCGAGGCGTTGGAGTTGCACGGCGATGCGTTGGCCTTCACCACCAGCTGGTTGTCGCTGTCGACCAAGGTGATCGATGACGAGATAGCCGCAGCGGCTGAGCAGAGCATCGGCACGATGCGCATTCAGCAAGTGCAGGAGAAATCTCGCTGGGGCCACTGGATCCGTTAACCACCTGAAATCCGCGCCGGTCAGCCGGCGCGGTCTTTCAATCAGACCCTTTCCCTACGGCCAGCCGGCCAAATCTGCGACATTTGTTGGAAGGGTGGTGGAAGGCCCATGATTGCTGGGTTTCCGGGCTTCGTCAAGGCAACTTGTGACTCAGTTGTGACCAGCTTGTGACCTCCAGAACCCGCCTGTTTTCCCTCTGTTTTGCTCCTGCATCAGCTGCTTGTGAGCCCCAGCGATCCAAGGGGACCGAGGGCGGCACGGGGGAATTTGGCTGGTCTTCTTTATTGAGATGGGGTCTCAGATTTTTCTCCCAGATTCTCAAGGCAGACCGAGCGACCAGCGAGACGACCCAAGGAGCAACCACCAGCAGCCAATAAGAAGCCTGTAGCTTGCCCATGTGAGTCTCCTACTGATTTAGTCAGGTATTGCAAAAAGAAGCCCCAAGACCCATTCAGGTCGAGGAGCTTTAAACCGAATCTCAAGGAGACCCAGTGACAGCCAGTTGTCGGCAGAGGATGGCCCCAGGTTTACCCAGGGCTCATTCCTTTGGATTGGAAGGGGGATGGTTATCACAACTACCTCCCGTCCTCAGGTGCATCTCCCAGGGCCTTACGGCTGCGCTGAGAGGACCAATTGCTTGATAATCGGCAGGGCTACCGGCGTGGTTTCCCACTCGGAACCACCCAGCTTCACTTCGACCATAGCGGTTGCCATCACGTCCACCACAGCGGAGACCTCAAGGTCCCAGCTCTGGGTCGAAGCATTACGGCTCAGTTCCACCCGCCAGACATCGCCTTTCTGGTCTTCACGGAACGACAACAGGGCGAACGCCTTGGGCACCAGAAAGATGCCTCGGTCTGGACCGCTGTAGACCTGAACACGGGTCCCCACCAGCTCGTCTATGTCCTCAAGGCCAGCCCGTTGAGCGGCACGGTTGAGGGTCGGACGGAGGGCCACAGGGATCAGGACGCCGAACTCGGAGACATCACGGCCCCAGAAGGTGTCGAGGTTGACCGCCAGGATGTCCAGCAGGTCTTCAGCCTGGGCAGCAGGGCTACCGCTGAGGGCTCCCGCATATGCCTTGGTGACCGAAGGTTGACCCTCAAGGCTTTGGGCAATCTTACCGGCCAGGGTCAGCTCAAGGTCATCCAGCAGTTTCTCCCCGGTCTGCGCCATGCTGCGCTCAGTGAAGCCGAACTGAACGGTGTGGTCGAAGATCGACACACGACCCGATACCAGAATGCCGACCTCAGGGGCCTCCATCGAGACCAAGGAGCCCGCTTTGGCATCGCCTTGGGTCATCGTTTGCCCATCATAGGTCTGGCGGGGATCGAAGGTAACGGAGCGGTCCTCCATTAGGGCGACCTGAGGAGCGGTCGGCTGAGAGCCGTAGGGGCGAACCTCAGAAGGAAACGCCGTGTTCATGTTGTCGCGCCATTCGTCACCGTTGAGGTGGTCATCAGCAGCCTCATACATGGCCTGGGCATAGACCAGAGGGTCCGTAGCAGCCATGTGATCCGCTCGGATGTCGGAGGTGTGGAAGGTTGCCTGGGTGGCCGTTGAGCCGTGGGCAGTGGTGACGGTCTGGGAGTAGACGCTATCGGGTTTCTTGTACTGGAAAGGTTTCATTGTTGGTAACTCCTTAGAAAAAGTATTGGCGAGTGGTAATCAGAACGAGGACCAAAAGGTCCATAGCGTTAACGTCCACGGGCAGCACGCAGGCGTTCGCCATGCTCACGAATCTCTCGGGCCTTACGCTCACGCTCTGCGTTGGCCTCTGCGATTTGCTGGGCAGTCGGAACGTGGCAGCGGCGGGCATGGGCCTCGGCTTCAGCTCGCAGGCGTTCCTGCTCGGCTCGCTTCTGGTTCTGGTGGCTCCGGTAGAGTCGGGACGCCTCAAGGGAACCCTCAAGGCTCAGCCCAGCGGTATCGAACGCCTCGGCTACCTTCACGATTCCCGAATGGTTCTGGCCTTGAGCCGCGACCAGCAGGGGCAGTAGGACCGCCTCGGTGTAGCTACGGGCCATTTCTTGGCCGCAGATGCACACGGTTTCGGGAGTTACATTGCTAACGGTAATTTTCATTTGGGTAGGTCTCCTATCCCATAGAGCAAGCCCCCAGTCCGCACGGCAGGCGCGACAAGACGCAAGGAGACGTAAACACGCCGACCCTGAGGGTTTGCTCTATGGATTCTTGATTTCAGTGTGTCGCCCGTGGGAGGGGCGTTTGGGTGACTTCAGGTGGGGAACTGAAGGTGTCGCAAAGTGAGCTTGTAAGGCTCCCAGGTGAGTCGCTGGAGTGGGTGCCAGTGGCTGGCGGTTGTCGATAACGGATGATGAAACCTTAAAGACGAAACCCAGCGACTCCCTGGGAGCCCTACAGGCGTGCTCTCAGCGTGCCCTCAGGTCGAACCTGATAGGCAGCAGCATTGCTTCCTGAAACGTCATAGCGGCCCGATCAAGGATGCCGTCCAGCTCTCCCAAGGGGAGCCTGAGCGTTTCCTGGAAGTGAGCCTGGAAGGACGCCAGGGTGTGGTCCGTATGGGGCCTATAGGCGCTCCTGGCCGCATGGTAGACACGGCGCGCGCTTGGGGTTCCCAGAGCATCGTTGAGCTGGTCACAAAGGACCTGAGGACATCCTGGGCCTGGGATCAGTCGATATCGCATCAGATGGCCACCAGCTCAAGGGCAGCCAGGGAAACCCGTAGACCATCACGGCGGGCAATCACATGGGCTCCCTCGGGGGTCAAGTGGCCATTCCGAATAGCAGCCTTGAGGCCCTTAACGGAGTTTCGATGGGGGGCCTTTTTCCAATCGCACTTATCGTTGAAGACCATACGCTTGACGATGGCGGCGCTATGGCTGTGACCAAGATCATTCATCACCTGAGCGACAGCCTGGGCGACCTCGGCACGTTCAAGCACAGCCTCGAAGGCATCGAAGACCATATCTTTGAAGTCATCGGAGACCCAGCCGGCATACTCAAGGGTTGCCCGTTTTGTCGCTAAGATTCGATGGCCAGTCTTACCCAGGTTTTGCACGTCCAAATTTTGGCTTTGCAAAAGGCGCTCTTTGTCCTTACCGCGCCAGCGTCCGGGGGCCTTGCCCTTGGGCAGCTTCAATGCCTGCCAGATGTCCGTCAAATCCCATTGGCCCGCATTGTTCGCCTTGAAGGGGTGCCCTTCGATGACGATCAGGTGCCCAGCGTGCTTGTGTTTGATGTCGATATTCATTTGTCTGTTTTCCTTTTGGTAGCGCCCTTCAGGTCGCACCCACAGCCGGGCATCCAGACCCCAGACAAAGGGAACCGGCGTGGCATGAAAGGCGCTATCAGAAAGACTGGATTGGGATTGCCAGGGGGAACTGGCCTTGTGCCCAGCGACGGGCAATGAGGGACAACCGAGTGTGGTCATCTCCTACTGAGGGTTTTTAACTGAGGTGGACCTTTCGACTTTTCCGAAAGCTAACGAACCGATTTTTCCGGTTTGTTCCAGTGGTGACCTATGCAGGTTTTGCATCATGCAGAAATTGCATTCTCCCAGACCCAGGGACATTAGGTTGCCCTCAAAGGATCAGGATCAGGATCATGGTCTGACAAGACCTGTCCCAAACTTGAAGACAACCAAGGCCCTCAAGGAGAACCTAAGGACTGAGAGATAACCTAAAGTTTAAAAGATTATTAAAAGAGTAATAAGAAGATAACCCTTTAGAATCTTTAAGTTAACAGCCACCCTTGTGTCTATGAACGAATCAGGGGCCACCACCTCCCTGAGACGACCGAGGAACACTCGGCTTAATTCATAGCTCACCCCGGCTCGACTACCGGGTCCACGGCTGGGTCCCTGTGCTGTAGTCAGCGGCGGGTCATTCCAGTGGAAACAAAAGGGTCACCCTGGTGAGCTGCTTTAAGAGCAACCGCAGGGAAGTCGAATGGGCATAGCGAAGCTCGCTACTGGATGCCAGCGGACTGGCGGAAGGAGGGAATCAATCGTCTCTCCTTATAGTGAGGGTTTTTGTGGACGGTCAGTTGCCCGGCTGGGTGAATGCTATGGCGGTTCCATTCAGAACATGCCAGCAGTTACTCGACAAGGCGGATGCCTTCTTGATTGACACGCCTGTGATTCCGTCTGCCCCGTTGACGTAAGCGGATACCTGTAGGTCGGCTACTACGGACTCCTCTCGTGGGGGTTCGTGTAGGGAGTTTCGGTGACAGCGGGACGCGGAGATTTCCCCAAGGATTTCAGCTCCTTTTGGTAGGGAGTCGTAAACTTTGACCGTCTTTAAGGCATCGCGATGTTCCTTGAGGCTCGTGTAGGTCAGCTCGTTTCCCACCTGTAGATTAGGGGAATGCGAGGCACAGCCAGCCACAGCGGTGACCAGCGTAATGAGGCATAGCGCTTTGATCTTCATACGTTCCTCCAATGGTTTTTCGTATGGTATCAATACGCCATTACTCCAAGCTAAGCACTACTCCACATTATTCCCCGGCGAACTGCTGGCCGGTCTCCGTGGTGGACTCGTTGACGTTGTAGGAGCCGGTCTTGCGGATCGACGGGAGGACTTCCTCGGTGACCCACTTGCGGAAGGGCTCGGACTGAGGGGCGTGGCCTCGGAGAAGCATCCGGTAGGTATTAGGCTCATCCAATAGAGCCGTCTTGTTCTGGTATGACTTGCCGCTCATATCCTTCGGCAGGTCTATAGTTTTGTTATAGACCTCGTGTAGATCACCCATCCCGTACCGCATGGTGCATGCCTTTACGCTCTTGAAAGCGGCAACTGACTGGCTTGGGTGCTTCAGGCCAGCCGCTCGGGCGACCTGAGTAGCGATGAACAGGATGTCGTGCTCGGGATGGCCGGTCAGGATGTCCAGCTCGGCGGCACGCAGTAGCGCACCTGATACCTATTGCCTGCTTCGGGGGACTGCATGTTCCGCTTCTGGGAGAGTTGACCGCTGGGGTCCACCGGAAGGTCTGGCATTTCTGTCGAGACCTCACAGGCGTTCCAGAGGGGCAGGCGCATGGCAGTCTTGGTGTACCGATTGCCGTTCGGCATGAGCGGAAAGCTCTCTGGCATTTGAGGCCAGGGAACGTCCCCAGTCGGAGAGTACCGCCGAAGTCCTTGAGACCCTTGACGCTGTGAACTGCGCCGCTCGGGTCCTTTAGACCAGCCGCTCGGCTTACCTGGGGAGCTTCTCCCTCAGAACGACTGCCAGCTTCTCCACCGGCACCCCAGAGCCATACGTATCGAAAGCCAGGGTGCCCGAAGATTGCCCAAGGATCGCCTGTACGTATGCCACTGGGACCCCTTCAGCTTGCAGCAGGGACGTGATTGAGTGCCTCAGCGAGTGGAGGGTCAGGTCTGGATCATCGTTGCTCAGGATGTCCCGTAGAGCGAAGTTAAGCCCTCGACCAGCAAGGCGGTAGTTCACGCCCAGCACGGTATCCGCCTCGGCATCCTCCACGAAGCGCAGGAAGGCCCTCAGGTCGAACCCATAGGCCCCATCGGTCAACGGAACGAGTCGCTTGGACTGTGCCGTCTTGAGTTCCTTTCCATTGTTGTCGTTGATGTCGATAACCCAGATATCTCCCTCTTTGCGTATGTCCTCTTTGGTCAACTGGGCGTATTCATTCAGCCTTGCCCCAGTGATGACTCCCAGTGACAGCGCCCAGCGCTTCCAAGAGTCAGCGGGGAGACCGTTAACGTGGGTCATCAGCGTAGCTATCTGCTCCTGAGTGAACGCCTTTCTGGTGCTCTCTGCGCCCTTCTTGTACTTGAGGTTTTGGGTGTATGCCTTGGGAATCAGATCGTTGCTCACAGCCCAGCTGAGGACCGTAGCGAGCTTGGTTAGCAGGTTGTTGACGCTGAGTGGACGCCGGGACTCTGAAAGCGTATCCCGAAGGGCGATAAGGTCGGCCCGTGTGTGCGTCCTCATGTCCAAATCGCCAAGAGCCTCCGAAAGGGTCCCGTGGCAATAGCCGATTTCCTTCATGCTGCTTTCTTTGACGTTCGCCTTGTGCTCGTTACGGTAGGACTCAGCGAGAGACTCAAAGCGAACCGGAGGAAGGGCCTGAGGTGGACTTACAGATAGGGAAACAGGCGATGCCTTGAGACTATCACGGTCGGACTCCCTATCTATTTTGTCTATTAACTTCACCAGCTGCCTTGGGTCACCTCCCAGCCTCCGCTCAGCCGCCTGCATGATCTGCCTCGCCATAATCACCCCTTTGGTCTGAGGGACGGTCAGAGCGGCAGTCGAGGCGATTCTCCTCAGGTCATCATTGAGGTCCGAGTAATTCAGTCCCATGACATCGAGTAGCTCCCACTCTGTAGGAGTCGCCAACAGGTCCTCAGCGATAGACCGAAGGTGATCGCGTATTTCAGGCCACGTAGAGTCAGGATTGTCGAGATGGAAGGTTCTGAGAGCTGCCTGGAGCTGCTTGCTGGTGGTCATTGCGGTAGATCGGTCAGTGGTGCGGAGAGAGACTGTGCAGGATGCCACAACGGAGCCCTTGGGTCGGACCCTCAGCTGATAAACGCCTTGCTTCCTGAAGTGCCAAGGGGAGGCCAAAACGACCCGAACTTGTGACCGGCTTGTGACTGGGTTGTGACTGAGTGTAGCTTCGTGAAGGCCCATGATTGCTGGAGTCCGCGTGGTTCCTGGGGAGCCACCACATCCATGCCAAATCTGCGACAATCGCGGCCTTCACGCTATCGCTTACGGCTGTCCATGACCGACGCAACGCCCGCCTTTGATCAACTCCTGAAAAACCTCGACCAGGCGATGTACGCCGATCGCCATCGCTTGCGGCGTCAGCTGCATGACCTGCGCAAGAAAGTTGGCGATGCACCGCTCGAAGACGAGCGCCTCGCCCAGTGGCTTGAACGTTTCCACGCCTCTGCCGCCAAGGCCGCTGCGCGGCGGCAGAGCGTGCCGACCATGCGCTACGACGACAGCCTGCCGATTGCCGCCAAGCGCGAGGAGATCAAGGCTGCGTTGGAAAAGCACCAGGTGTTGGTGATTGCTGGGGAAACGGGTTCTGGCAAGACCACCCAGTTGCCGAAGATCTGCCTGGAAATCGGACGTGGTGTACACGGGCTGATCGGTCATACCCAGCCGCGTCGACTGGCTGCACGCAGCGTCGCGACGCGGGTAGCCGAGGAAATCGGTACGCCACTGGGTGAGCTGGTGGGTTATCAGGTCCGCTTCGAGGACCAGAGCAAAGACAGCTCGCTGATCAAGCTGATGACCGACGGCATCCTGCTGGCCGAAACCCAGCACGACCGTTTCCTTGAGCGCTACGACACCATCATTGTCGACGAGGCCCACGAACGCAGCCTCAACATCGATTTCCTGCTCGGCTACCTCAAGACCTTGCTGCCACGGCGGCCGGATCTCAAGGTCATCATCACCTCGGCGACCATCGATCTGCAGCGCTTCAGCGAGCACTTTAATGGCGCGCCCATCGTCGAGGTGTCCGGCCGAACCTTCCCGGTCGAAACCTGGTATCGCCCGCTGGCTGCAGAGACTGACGAGGACGGCAACCGGGTCGAGGACGATCTTACTGTCGACCAAGGCATTCTGGCGTCGCTGGACGAAATCGAGGCGCATGAAAAAAGCGTCGGCCAGCGCCCCGGCGACGTGCTGGTATTCCTGCCGGGCGAGCGGGAGATTCGTGACGCCGCCGAGGTACTGCGCAAGGCGAACCTACGTTTCACCGAGGTACTACCTCTGTATGCGCGGCTGACGCCGGCCGACCAGCAGAAGATTTTCCGCCCCGCGGCCGGTCGCAAGATCGTGCTTGCAACCAACGTGGCTGAGACGTCATTGACCGTGCCCGGTATCCGCTACGTGATCGATTCGGGCACGGCGCGCATCAGCCGCTACAGCTATCGCGCAAAAGTGCAGCGTCTGCCCATCGAGGCTGTGTCCCAGGCCAGCGCCAACCAGCGCAAAGGCCGTTGTGGGCGGGTCGAGCCGGGCATCTGCATTCGCCTCTACAGCGAGGAGGATTTCCTCGGCCGGCCCGAATTCACCGATCCGGAGATCCTGCGCACCAACCTCGCGGCGGTCATCCTGCAGATGCTGCATCTGCGCCTTGGCCAGATCGAGGATTTCCCCTTCATCGAGCCGCCGGATGGCAGGGCGATCAGCGATGGCTTCAACCTGTTGCAGGAACTGTCAGCGGTCAATCGCGAAAACCAGCTGACACCGCTGGGCCGACAGCTGGCGCGTTTGCCCATCGACCCGCGCCTGGGCCGCATGCTGCTTGAAGCAGCGCAGCTGGGCAGCATGGCCGAGGTGCTGATCGTCGCCAGCGCGCTGTCGGTGCAGGACGTACGCGAGCGCCCGGCCGATCGCCAGCAACAGGCTGATCAGGCTCATGCGCAGTGGAAAGATCCGGATTCGGACTTCGCCGCGCTGATCAATATCTGGCGCGGCTTCGAGGAACAGCGTCAGGCGCTGGGTTCCAATCCGTTGCGCACCTGGTGCCGGAAGAATTTCCTCAACTATCTCCGCCTTCGTGAGTGGCGTGATGCGCATCGGCAACTGACGCTTATCGTGCGGGAGTTGAAGCTCAACGATAACGCGAACAACCGTAGGAGCCAGCTTGCTGGCGATCAGGCCATCGCTGATAAGGATCGCCAGCAATCGGGCTTCCACAAGGATGACGGCAAAGGCGCCTCTGCCGATCAGATAGCCCTGACCAAGGACAAGAAGGTTAACGTCAAGCTGGCCGAGCAAGCCGAAGCCAACGAGGCTGCGCAGAAGGCCAAAAGTTACGCGGCCGTCCATAAGGCGATCCTGTCCGGCCTGCTCAGCCAGGTCGGGCACAAGACCGAGGAGGGCGACTTTCTCGGCGCGCGGCAACGGCGCTTCTGGGTGCACCCGTCCAGCGTTATCGGGCGCAAGAAGCCCAACTGGATCATGGCGGCGGAACTGGTCGAAACCACCAAGCTATTCGCCCGCATGGTGGCGAAGATCGAGCCGGACTGGATCGAGCCGCTGGCCAAGCACCTGGTCAAGACCAACCACTTCGAGCCGCACTGGGAGAAGAAGCGCGGCCAGGTGGTGGCCTTCGAGCAGGTCACCCTGTACGGCATGATCGTGGTGGCGCGGCGCCCGGTGCATTTCGGGCCTATCGACCCGCCTGCCGCACGGGAGCTGTTCATTCGCGAAGGCCTGGTGCGCGGGGAGATGCACAGTCGCGCCAGGGCACTCACCGCCAACCGCGAGCTGCTGGAGCTGTTCGACGAGCTGGAAGCCAAGGCGCGGCGACGCGACATCATTGCCGATGAAGACACGCTGTTCGCCTACTACGACGCTCGCGTGCCGCAGGACATCTACCAGACCGCCAGTTTCGAAAGCTGGTACAAGCGCGAGAGTGTCAACGATCCGCAGCTGCTGATCATGCGCGACGAAGACGTGCTGGCGCGTGATGCCAGCGAAGTCACGGCGGCGATGTATCCGGATCATCTGCGCATCGGCGAGCTGCAACTGCCGCTGGAGTACCATTTCGAACCCAACCATCCGCGCGACGGCGTGACTCTGCGTGTTCCGGCGCCATTGCTGCCGCAGTTGCGCAGCGAACGGCTGGACTGGCTGGTGCCAGGGCTAATCGAGGCAAAGGCGGTGGCGCTGGTGCGCAACCTGCCGAAAGCAATCCGCAAGAACTTCGTGCCGGTGCCCGACTTCGTCAAGGCGGCACTCTCGAAAGTCAGCTTTGCGGAGGGCGCGCTGCCTGAGGCGCTGGGTCGCGAGCTGCTGCGCATGACCGGCGCACGGGTTCCGGACGAGGCCTGGAGCGAAGCCGCAGCGGGCCTGGAAAGTCATCTGAAAATGAACATCGAGGTTGTCGACGCACGCGGCAAGTTTCTCGGCGAAGGGCGTGATCTTGCCGAACTGACTGCGCGTTTCAACGAGGCGAGCCAGGCCGCACTGGCGCCCCCGCAGCAAAAGGCTGAACAGAAACCGGTGGAGGCCAAGGGCTTCGCCCAGGTGGCGGAAAAAGCCCAGGCGAAAATGGCGGGGCTGTCCATGACCGTCTACCCGGCACTGGTGGAAGAGGGCGGGGTGGTCAAAGAAGGCCGCTTCCCGACCCAGGCCGAAGCCGACTATCAGCACCGCCGCGCCCTGCAACGACTGCTGCTGCAGCAACTGGCCGAACCGGCCAAGTACTTGCGCAACAAGCTGCCGGGACTGACCGAGCTGGCGTTGCTGTACCGCGACATGGGCAAGATCGATGCGCTGGTCGAGGACATCCTTCTGGCCAGCCTCGACAGCTGCATCCTCGACGGCGAAGCGCAACTGCCACGCGATGGTGCTGCGCTTGCGTCATTGGCGGAACGCAAGCGTGGCGACTGGGCGTCCCATGCTGAACGTCTGGCCCGCCTGACGCTGGACATCCTCAAGATCTGGCATGGCCTGCAGAAGCGCTTCAAGGGCAAGATCGACTTGGCCCAGGCGGTTGCGCTCAACGACATCAAGGCGCAGCTGGGCAATCTGGTCTATTCCGGCTTCGTTCGCGAAACACCGGGCGAATGGCTCAAGGAATACCCGCGCTATCTCAAAGCCGTCGAACAGCGCTTTGAGAAGATCGGCGCGCAGCTGCAGCGTGATCGGGTGTGGTCCGGCGAATTGGCTGGCTACTGGGAGCAGTACCAGGCGCGGTTGAAAAAGCATCAGCAGGAAGGCAAGCGCGATCCGGAACTGGTGCTGTACCGCTGGATGCTGGAGGAGTATCGCGTGTCGCTCTGGGCCCAGCAGCTGGGCACGAAGATGGCGGTATCGGACAAGCGCTTGAACAAGCAGTGGAGCCAGGTGGAGGCTTGACCGTAGAGCGTTGCAGTCGCGGCTGTTCTTTAGGCCGTCATTGTTTTTCAGGCGCACCCTAAGCAGCCCGCAACATTGCAAGCCGGACCAGTGCTGACGGTGGCATAGGCCGCTAATAAAACGAGGCGCTTATCAACAAGCGCCTCGCTTGTTTCGGGTATCCGAAGGGCGTTTAGAATCGGTAGTTAGCGCTCAGCTCAAGGGTGCGCGGCGCGCCAGAGGTAATCAGGTCGACCGAACCATGGGCCGAGGCGTAGTACTCCTTATCGAAGACGTTGAACAGGCGCAGTGCCGCATCCCATTGCTCTTGCTGATAGAACAGCGCTGCATCGAATGTGGTGTAGCCGGGTAACTCGGTTTCGTTATCCAGCGAGGTGTACCGGCTGCCGACGTAGTTGGCGCCCATGCCAACACGCCAGTCGGGAGTGAGTGAGCGCACCGCCCACAGGTTGGCGCTGTGGCGCGGTGTGAGCGTCGGCACCTGGCCCTCGTTGGCAATACCGTTGGTCTTGCTGTTCGATTTGGTGATCTCCGCATCCAGGAAGGCATAGCCACCATAGAGCTGCCAGTTGTCCGAGACCTGACCCATGAAGGTGGTTTCGAACCCGTCAGTGCGTTGCTCACCCGCCAGTACCAGCTTGGCCGGGTTGACTGGGTCGGTGGTCTTGATCTGAGTACGCTCCAGGCGGAATACCGCTGCGGTCAACGTGAGCTGATCCTGCAACAGGTTCCATTTAGCGCCGATCTCGTAGTTGGTGGTTTCCTCAGGCTCCAGTTCCACGTTGGCTGCGCTGACCTGGAACATTTCGCCTGAGGGCTGATAGGACTGGCTGACCGAAAGGTAGTAGGACTGCCTGTCATCCGGCTGCCAGACCAGACCCGCCCGCGGGCTCAGCGTGTAATCGGTACGCTCCAGCTCGGTCTTGCCGTTGAGGTCGTCGCGGAAGGTCTGGTCGAACTCGTCGTAACGCACGCCTAACAACGCTTTCCAGTGTGGCGACAGCTCGATCAGATCCTGGATGTAGAGGCCTGTAGTTTCCTGCGTATTGAGACCGTCGCCGGTCTTCCGGTTGGCCTGAGACGGCACCGGTTGTAGCGCATCGCCATAAACAGGCACCCTCGCTACATCATCCTGGTTGAAAAACTGCTGGTCCTTTTCTTGACGTCCGAACTCAACGCCGTAAAGCAATTGATGATTCATTCCAGCGAGGACCGCGTTCTGTTTCAGCTCGGTCTGGTTGAACCATCCATCCTCTTTACGCTGCACATTGCCGCGCTTGAGCTTGACCAGCAGGGTACCGTCCGGGGCAGTGACGAAGCGGTTGGCGTCGGTGTGAGCCAGGGTGTTGTTGCGGTCCAGGTCGTAATGGTAATAGCGGCTGGTATTGCTCAGCGTGAAGGCATCATTGATGCGGTAATCGATACCGGCAGTCAGCGAGAAGACTTCGCTGCGGGTGTAGTCCTGATCCGCGTCGACCGAACCGAAGCGTTTATCGCGGTCCACATCGACCGGGCGGCCGTTGAGTGCCGGAATGCCGAAGTCGATCAGACGCTTGTCGTACAGATATGACGCGCCGATGTTGATCTCCAGATCGTCGGAGAGCTGGAAGTAGGCAGACGGCGCCAGGGCCTTGCGTTCCAGAAAACCGTTTTCGCGGAAGGTGTCGCTGTCTTCCAGCGCGCCGGTTACACGAAACGCCTTGTTTTTCTGCTCCTGATCGGCCCAGCCGGCATCGAACTGAGTGCGCCGTTTTCCTTCGCTGTCGAAGCTGACACCCACTTCCTGCTCTGGCGTGAATGTAGGTTTTTTGGTCACGCTGTTGATCAGGCCGCCAGACGAGCCACGACCATAAAGTACTGCCGCCGGCCCCTTGAGCACCTCCACGCGCTCGATGTTCGACATGTCCCTGTAGTAAAGCGCGTCATCACGAATGCCATCGATGTACTGGTCGCCAATGGCGCTGAAGCCACGGATGGTGACCTGGTCGCGTTGCCCGTCGCCGTTGCTCAGGCCGATGCCCGGTACGTTCTTCAGCGCATCCTCGAGGGAGTCGGCGCCTTGGTCCCTGAGCACGCTCTGGGGAACCACATTGACTGACTGCGGAATATCGCGCAGCGGAGCGTCAATTTTCAGGGCAGTCCTGCTCTCTTCGGGCTTATAGCTCGCTTCTTCGCGGGCACCGGTTACTGCGGTGGCAGGAAGCTCAAGCGGGGAAGCGGATTGTGCGTAAACAGCCGGAGCTGCAAGCACGCTGAGCAGCGGCAATAGACGGGTTACATTTGATGGCACGGTGTCATCTCCAGTGGAAGAGGAGGCGACGATAGCGGTGTGTAAACTAAATGTAAATGATAGAGATTATCGTTAGTGGTTGTCGGTTGGCTTTACGCTCTCCGTTATAGTTTCCCGCCTCGCCCCTATGCTACGAGCCGCCTGGCCGGCTCACGGCTGCTTCTCGCGCATCTTTGCTAAGCCGTTCCACCCGTTGCAGCTGACCTTGCTTGTCCAGCCTGATCCGCAACAGATCTTCGGCCAAAATCAAGTTCGCGCTGAAATGCTCTGCTGCCTCCACGCGGATGTCGTTTATTGATAAGCCTCTGTTCGGTGCGCCTTGATACCGCGCGCTGAAGTGTGTTAGCACCAGATACGGCAGCTGGACCGACGCTGCGAATGCGGCGACCTGCGCGGCTGTGCTGTGGCCAAAATCAGCTTTACCGGCTTCGGCGATGGCCTGGGTATAGGTCGCTTCGTGGACCAGCAGTTGCGCGCCTTGGCAGGCCTCGCGTAGAAGTTCGGGCTGGTCGTTATCGCCCGCTATAACGACACGACGCGGTGCACGACTGAACACTAGATAGTGCTCGCTACGCAGCGTGCGTCCCTCATGTTCGATGTCATGGCCGCGCATCAGAGCGCCCCAGAGTGGGCCGCGCGGCACGCCGTCGCGGTCGAGCTTGTCGACATCGAGGCTAGGATCGGGACGGCTTTCCGTGAAGCTGTAACCCCAGCTCGGGACCCGATGGGAAAGGGCGGTGGCCTCGACGCGCATCTGCGAGCTGCACCAGCCGTCGAACGACTCGGTGGCGTGAAACCTCAGTTCGTAGGGTAGCCAGCTCTGGCTCATGTCCAGCGTGGCACGTACCCAGTCTTCGATCGCCCGCGGAGCGATGATATCCAGCGGCTCCTGGCGCCGTGCCATGCCGGCGCTGGCGAGCAAACCCGGCAAGCCGTAGCAGTGATCGCCGTGCACGTGGGTGATGAAAATGGCTCGCAAGCCATGCAGCGTCAGCGGCGTATGCAGCAATTGATGCTGGGTAGCTTCGCCACAATCGATCAGATACCAGCCTTTGCCGCTGTCCTCCAGCAGCGCTACGCCGCTGACATTGCGGGCCTTAGTCGGCGTGCCGGAAGAAGTGCCAAGGAAGATCAAGTCCATGGTAATGCTCGTGCCTAGTCGTCGCATCAGTATGGCGGCCGAGTGCCGGCTGATAAACCTACACCCGACCGGGGCACCTTGCCGGGTTCATATATCTTTTAGCTACTAAGAAAGCACGAACTTATATTAAGGATTGCTAGTTCGGACCGTTATGCTGCTGGCCTTTGACGCGGCCTGTGTGCCTTGAATCGGACGTTCGCATGGAATTCGGTGTAATCGGCTTTGTTGTAGCCGGCCTGCTGGTTGGCTTTATCGTTGGCATGACCGGTGTAGGCGGCGGCTCGCTGATGACGCCGATTCTGTTGTGGTTCGGCGTCAACCCGGCTGCGGCCGTGGGCACCGACCTGCTCTACGCAGCGATTACCAAAGCCGGCGGCGTCTGGGTACACCAGAAGAATCGCAATATCGACTGGAGCATTACCGGCTGGCTGGCGCTGGGCAGCGTGCCGGCCGCAGCGCTGACGCTGTGGCTGTTGAAAGGGCTGCACACGGACCAGGATGCGCTCAACGCGATCATCAAACACTCCCTTGGCATCGTGCTGGTACTCACGGCGCTGGCTGTGCTGTTCAAGAAGCAACTGCTCGCTGTGGCAGCTCGCTTGTCGGGCCCGACACCCAGGCTGTCGCAGCGCGGGTTGAACATCCTGACCGTAGCTGTGGGCGTTGTGCTTGGCGCAATGGTCACCCTGACTTCGATAGGCGCGGGTGCGCTGGGTACAGTGGCGCTGTTCTTCCTTTACCCCTTGCTCGCCACGCGCCGCCTGGTGGGGACTGAGATCGCCCATGCGGTGCCTTTGACGCTGGTAGCCGGGCTGGGTCACGCCAGCATGGGCAACATGGACTGGACCATCCTGAGCTACCTGCTGATAGGATCGTTGCCGGGCATTTATTTGGGCAGCAACCTGTCCGGCCGCGTGCCGGAAGCGGTGTTACGACCTTGCTTGGCAGTCATGTTGGCGATGATCGGCTATAAGCTAATCTGACCTATCGCTTTTTCGGGAGTGACACGCGCCGCGCAATTCTTGGCAGAGCATGCGCGGTTGGCGGTGCCCAGATACCATGACGAATGCAACGTTTCGCTTCTATGCCAGGTTGAACGCATTCCTTGCCGTCGAGCGTCGCGGGCAGGCGTTTCGCTGTTCCTGCGCCGAGTCGGCCACCACCAAGCACATGATCGAAGCGCTCGGCGTACCGCATATCGAGGTGGCGCTAGTCCTAGTCAATGGCGCGCCGGCTGGCCTCGACTGGCCAATCGAGGCGGGTGACCGAGTCGCCGTGTATCCCAAGTTCGAACAGTTGGATATCGGCTCCCTGACCGCCACTGAACCCTTGCCGCCGGGTCCGCCCCGCTTCGTGGCCGATGCCCACCTCGGAGGTCTGGCGCGGCTGCTGCGAATGGCTGGCTTCGACACCCTCTACGACAACAATTTTGAAGATGCGGCAATGGCAGAGCTGGCCAACCGTGAACGCCGGGCGCTGCTGACCCGCGACCGTGCGCTGCTGATGCATCGGTTGGTGCTGCACGGCTGCTACGTACATGCAATCAAACCTCAAGACCAGCTACGCGAACTGTACCAACGGTTCGATCTGGCCAGCCATGCCCGGCCCTTCAGCCTGTGTCTGAGCTGCAACGTACCACTGCATCCGGTGGACAAGGAGGCCATACTCGATCGTGTGCCGCCGCGGGTGCAGGCGCGCCATGAGCGTTTTTTGGGCTGCGATCAATGTGATCGGATTTTCTGGGAAGGCACGCACTGGCAGGACATGCGGGCCTTGCTCGATTCCCTGACGCTCGTTGACTAGCGCTCCTTTCGTATCGGTTAATGTTGTCCCCAATCCCTCAGGAGCCGACCATGCAGCGCCACACGATGTCCTATCTTACGCCGGCCATCCCTCTGCTCGTCTCAGGAGTTGCTTGCCTGGCGATTGGCCTTGCGTCGGAGACGAAAACCTTTCTATGGATGGCGCCCGGCTTTTTGGGGGCAGGCTTGGTGTTGATGCTGCTAGGCCTCCGCCGTCGAGGCCACTGACCTGATCAGGCCGTTGCTTGCGCGTTCAGTCCGCACGGCTCGCTGACTGGACAGGTAGATAGGGTCGGGTGAAAGCACCTGCCCATCCCGTACGGCTTGCAACCCCTTGTCCGTGGTCACAACCGTGAAGGCGTGATATCCGTCGTCGCGTCTTCAGCGCAGCGAACCAACGCACTGGGGAAATAGCACTACCGCCACGACGAGCGTACATAGCCAAATCGGCAACACGTCGGCAAAAGCCGAGGTAGCTTCCCCGGTTGAGTCCCCCGAAAGGCTCCACGGCATGGTCGGCAAAACTGTAACAATTAAAGGGTAAGGGCGTGGCCGGCGACCGCTAAGCCCCGGTGTGCTTGGGGAGTGGTGTGTTATCCACAAAAGCTGTGGATAACACTGTGAACATATATTGGATGACTTGCTCAAACGCCCATCTGGCGCGGCTCAGAACAGATCGACGAGTTTTTACTCATTATTTATAAAGCCTTTTTAATCAAAGACTTAGGTTTGTTTAGTCTGCCGCTTGCCACACCCTCGCGAGCAGATCCAACCCGACGACGTCTTATGTGCATAAAATTATCTGTCAACGGGTTTTTTAGATAATTTCGCTGCTATAAGACTGGACAAATCTGTTCGAATGAGTCGAGGGAATGGCTGCTTGCCACTAAGCGCAGTTGATCATCCAGGACACGCCGAAGCGGTCGATAAACATGCCGAAACGCTCGGCCCAGAAAGTTTTCCCCAGGGGCATTACGACCTGCCCGCCCTCCGAAAGCGCTGCGAATAGGCGTTCACTCTCGGCGATGCTTTCGGGGTGCAATGAGATCGAGCAACCCTTAATGCCTTCGTATGGTCCTCCGCCACAAGCGGGATCTTCCGGCATGGTATCCGACGCCATGAGCGAGAATTCGCCGAGGCTCAGACAGACATGCATGATTCGGTCGCGATGTTCCGCCGGGAAGTGACCAGCGTCAGGCGCTTGTGCAAAAGTCATCATTTCCAGTTCGCCGCCGAGTACCTGCTGATACAGCGTAAAGGCGTCACGTGCCTGACCGTCGAAGGTGAGGTAAGGGGTAATCTTCATTCGATTCTCCTAGTGCGGTTAGTGGTTGATTTGCGCGCGTAGGCGTTCTTCTTGCTCGCGTAATTCGGCGGTGAATTCCGCCCCGAAGTCCTCGGCTTCGAACACCTGTCGGATTTCGATTTCCGACTCACCGACGGCCGATACCGGGCAGCGCTTTACCCAATCGATGGCGTCCTGCAACGAAGCCGTCTGGAATAGCCAGAAACCTGCAATTAGCTCGCGGGTTTCGAGGAAGGGGCCATCCACGACCGAGCACTGGCCGCCGTCGAAACGCACCCGCGCACCTCGGCTGCTGGGGTGTAAGCCTTCGCCACCAAGTAGCACGCCCGCGTTGGCCAGGGTTTCGTTGTAACGGCCCATGGCTGCAAGAACATCCTCGCTGGGCATCTCGCCCGCTTCGGTTTGCGCGTTGGCCTTGATCATCACCATGAATCGCATCGCTTCGGTTCCTCTGTGAGTTAAGGACGGCCACGTCGGCGTCAACGCATCCGCTGGCACTGATCCCTAGTCGTTCCGAGCCCAGCCAAATCGACAACCAAACGTCTTTTTCTTCAGGGAGCGATTCTTCATTCAGCGATGAACCATGCCTGCGTGATACGTGGCGATACATTCCCTGCGCGACGGCTCTGGCCAGCCCAATGCGCGGGTGGCGGGCAGGAGCGATACGTCGACGAACCGATCGAAACCGGTTGCGCTCTCCCAAAGATCGGTGATGCGCCAGCCATGGGGTACGGCAGCACATGAGTGAAACAGGATGCCGGACGGCGGGCCACTCGATGCGAGCGTTGCACTGAGTGCGTCATAGCTTGCTGATCGACGGTCGGGAATTCCGGGGTGGTCAGATAGGGCATCGCGTGTTCTCTACGAATGTAGAAAGGCAGTTCGGCATCGGCGCGACTGGTCATGCGCAAAGCTAAGCAGATTATTTTTCAAACTCATTGCATCCAATCGTCTGCCTGACGGGTAGTACAGGTAGCGGCTGCTTGGCCGCCCAACCGATCACTACCCGGAGACACCAAAATGGACGCGAAAAAGATCCTCTGCCTGACCGGTCTGACACTGGCCATTGGCTGTTCTGTCAGCGCTTTCGCCCAGATGGACGTACCTGAAGCCGTGCGCGTACCGGACGGCCACAAGGTCGCCATGGAAACGGTCGGCGTCGGCCAAATCACCTATGAATGCCAAGCCAAGACCGACATGCCCGGCCAGATGGCCTGGGTCTTCATGGGGCCGAAGGCGGCGCTCAACGACCGCAGCGGTAAGCAGGTCGGCAAATACTACGGCCCACCTGCAACCTGGGAAGCGATGGACGGCTCCAAGGTGACCGGTACTCAGGTCGCCATTGCCCCGTCCAGCGACGGCAACATTCCTCATCAGCTGGTCAAGGCCAACCCGGCTGAAGGTAAGGGCGCCATGACAGGTGTCACCTACGTCCAGCGCGTCGCGACCAAGGGTGGCGTAGCACCGGCCAAAACATGCGCAGCGGCCAACGAGGGCGAGCGCCAGATCGTTGATTACCAGGCCGACTATCTGTTCTGGGCCAACAAGTGAGCAACGCGCAGTGGGTGAAAAGCCGCTCGATATGAGCGCTGATCGCCTCTATGCTCTGACTCCCCGGCCCGTATGCGTCGGGGGTGTCGATAACCAGCGGATGGCAGATACCGTGTCGCAACCCCCCTTGTTCGATTACGAAGCGGCCCTGCGCGCTTGCGCACGTGGCGAACGATCTGCATTGCAGCAGCTTTACGAGCAGGAAAGCCCGCGACTGCTCGGCGTCGTTCAGCGCATCGTGCGAGATGTGGCCCTGGCCGAAGACATCGTTCACGACGCCTTCATCCGCATCTGGAACAAGGCCGGTACTTACGACCAGGCGCGTGGCTCGGCTCGCGGCTGGATCTTCAGCCTGACCCGCCATCTGGCGCTCAATGCCGTACGTAACAACGCTCGCCACGTCCAGATGGAACCGGACGAGGAGGGCGACATGGAGCACGCCGCCATCGACGGTTGGCAGGAACAAACCGACGCCTTCGATTGGCGGGTAAACCCCGGCAGGATCGAAGCCTGTCTCGAACAACTCGAACCGGTGCGTCGCAATTGCGTGTTTCACGCCTACGTCGACGGCTATTCGCATCAGGAAATCGCCCAGCGCCTGGGTGCGCCACTGGGCACGGTAAAAGCCTGGATTCGCCGCAGCCTGACCGCCCTTCGTGAGTGCATCGGATGAACAACGAACCCAAGGATCCGAACGAGGCCCTGCACGAACTCGCCGGCGAATATGTAATTGGAACCCTCTCTGCGGAAGACAGGGAAGCGGTCGAAAAGCGCCTTGCCGTGGAGCCTGAGTTGCAAGCAGCAGTCGATTACTGGGAAGCGCGGCTGCTCTGCCTGACCGATCTGGTCGAACCGCAAACGCCCTCGCCGCGCCTGTGGAATCGAATCGAGCGCAGCCTGGACGAGACGAGTCGCCAGGCCGCTCCGGCTGTACCCGCCCGCCCGAACAGCTGGTGGGAGAGCCTGGCGCTGTGGCGTGGTTTTGCTGCAGCCGGCATGGCCGCCACGCTGGTGCTCGGGGTCGTGTTACTGACACGCCTGTCGCCCACGCCGTCGCCGACCTGGCTCGTTGTGCTCGCCACCCCGCAGGACCTTTCACCGGGTTGGGTCGTGCAGGCCAGCAATCAAACACGTGAAATCGAACTGATACCGCTGGGCGTTACCGAACTGCCGCCGGACAAGGCCCTGCAACTCTGGACCAAGGCCGAAGGTTGGCAGGCGCCGGTGTCCCTCGGCTTGGTCAAGCCGGGTGAGCCGGTAAGGATTCGCCTCGACGATTTGCCGCCGTTGCAGCCCAACCAGCTATTCGAATTGACGCTGGAACAGCCGACCGGCTCGCCAACCGGGCTGCCGACCGGGCCGATCCAGTTCATCGGACGTGCGGCCAAGGTCATTTGAAGACGGGGCGCAACAGGCTGCGCCCCATCTGATCAGCGCTTTGCTTTCTCCATGAGATGGTCGGCCAGCGCCTGATAGGCCGGCAGCGAAGTGGGGTCATTGTCCGCATTCTTCGCCGAGGGGTGGGAGGCGAATCGGGCAATCACCATTTCGGCTGTCGGGTCTATGTAGAGGGTTTGCCCGTGCACACCGCGAGCGGCGAAAGCGCCATTGGCGTTGTGCAGCACCCACCACATCGCCCGATAGCTGCCGCCTGGTAGCGTCTTGTATCCGGCTTTGACAAACACCTGCTTATCGCCCCCGGTGCGAATGGTCCGAACGACTTCTGCAGGGAACAATTGCGCTCCGTCGTGTTGCCCCTCATCGAGCATCAACTGCCCGAGCCTGGCCATGTCCCGAAGGCCGGCGCTCAGACCACCACCGGCAAACGGTGTACCCAGTGCATCCACGGTGTAGTAAGCGTCCTGCTCGGTGCCCAGGTGCTGCCAGAGCCGTTCGGAGACCAGTTCGCTGACCGCCTTGCCGGACACGCGGGCGATGATCCAACCCAGTGCATCACTGTTGACGGTCCGATAGCCGAACGCCTCACCGTGGGTACCGCGCTTGGCGACGGTCTGCAGGTACTGGTAATAACCGACCGGCCCTTTGTAGTCGGCAGGCTTGGGCAATGGGTTCGCCGCCGCGCTGTAACTCCAGATCTGGGCGTTGGGATCGGCATAGTCCTCGCTGAAGTCGAGCGCCGTGGTCATGTCCATGACCTGCCGTACGGTGGCATCACCGAAAGCGCTGGAGGCCAACTCGGGAACCAGATTTGCCACCATGGCCTGATCATCGAGCGTGCCTTCTGCAACCAGTATCTCGGCCAGCAGGCCGGTCAGGGACTTGGTCATCGACATCGCGGCGTGCTTGCGCTGCTCGTTGAGGCAGCCGGCGTAGCGTTCGTACACCACACGGCCCTGGTGCAGCACGATGATGCCGTCGGTGTAGTTCGCTGCCAGTGATTGTTCCCACGTCATCGGCTCGCGGGTGCCGAGGGGGATAAACCTGACGGCATCGATGCTGCTGTCGAGCGATTGGCGTAACGGCGCCGGTGCATCCAGGCCTCGGCTGACGGCCTCGGTAGGCAGCAGCTCGCGGATATGGCACACGGTCCAGCGAAGCTTGGGAAAGCTGAAGTAGTTCGAATCCGGCTGGCCGATCAGTTTTTCAGCAGGAGGCGGAAAGCCCTGCATCCAGCCCAACTTGACCGGGTCGGACTCCGCAGCCGTCAGCTGTGCTTGAGCGCTCGTGCACAGGCTGGCCAGACAGATCGCGGCCACTAGACGCCTGGCCCAGCGTTCGTGACGCTGCATCGGTTCTCGACAGTGGGCATCCGGGGAGCGCGGTCTGAGTCGGAAGCTGTTGCCTGCCATACCGTCACCTCACGGTTTTGTTGTGGCGAGGTCAGCCAACAGCCGCCCCCGATAAGCGATCCACTCCGTCAACCCTAGTCCAGCGTCACCCGTGCGGTGGAATATTCAGCCCCTTGGCCACCGCTGGCCGGGCGACGAAGGCATCCAGTACCCGCTGGACGTTGACGAAGCGCTCGAACTCCACCAGTTCACGCGCTTCGTAGAACTCCACCAGCCCGCGGACCCACGGGAATGTAGCGATATCGGCGATGCTGTAGCGCCCGCCCATGATCCATTCGCGACCTTCCAGGCGCTTTTCCAGCACGCCCAGCAAGCGTTGGGCTTCGGCGACGTAACGGTCGCGCGGACGTTTGTCTTCGTAATCCTTGCCGGCAAACTTATGAAAGAAACCGAGCTGGCCGAACATCGGGCCAACGCCGCCCATCTGGAACATCAGCCACTGAATCGTTTCGTAGCGGGCTGCGGCGTTCTCCGGCATCAACTGACCGGTTTTCTCGGCCAGGTACAGCAGAATCGCACCGGACTCGAACAATGCCAGCGGCTCTCCGTCCGGGCCGTTGGGATCGAGGATCGCCGGAATCTTGTTGTTCGGGTTCAGCGAAAGGAATTCTTCTGAGCGCTGGTCACCGCTCTCGAAGCTGACCAGATGCGCCTCGTAGGGCAGACCGGTCTCTTCCAGCATGATCGACACCTTCACCCCGTTGGGCGTGGGCAGCGAATACAACTGCAGACGATCCGGGTAACTGGCAGGCCATTTCTGGGTGATGGTGAAGGCGGATAGATCGTGCATCGGTTCCTCCTGAGGGGGACGTCGGCGATGGAAACAGGGCGTCGTATTGCGGCAGCGCGTCTTGGCCGCTTTCGATTCGGACAGCCGCAGTCTCTGCGCGTTGCTGTCTGGTTGAAGTGTGGCACGCGCGCTTGGGCGCCTGATTAAGTCGGTTGTCAGAGTGACGTTGTTGGATCCGCCGCTTTGCATGGGCATTGGTGCCCGCTATGGTTTGGACTCCAACCCCTGCCATGGAGCGCCGCACGTGTCCCTGACTACCCCCTACGACCCACAAAACATCTTCGCCCAGATCATTCGCGGCGATGCGCCTTGCTACAAGCTCTACGAGGATGACGATGTACTCGCTTTCCTGGATCTGTTTCCGCAGTCCTACGGGCATGCGCTGGTGATTCCGAAGCGGTCCGCCGCGTGCAACATCCTCGATGTGGATACCGATGCGCTGTGCAAGATGATGGCGGTGGTGCAGAAGCTCGCGCGTGTGATCGTCGAGGAGTTGCAGCCCGATGGCGTGCAGGTGGCGCAGTTCAACGGTGCGCCGGCGGGGCAGACGGTTTTTCACATCCATGTGCATATCGTCCCGCGCTATTCGGGCGAGGGGCTCGGCATTCACGCGGCGGGTAAGGCCGATCTGGCAGAGCTGGAGAAGCTGCAGGCGCGGCTGGTAAGCAAGCTTGCCGAGAGCGAGCACTGATCGGCACCTGAACTGGCATCGCTGCCGCACCGGTTGCAGCCGCGACCATCGCAGCAGCGAAGAAACACCAAAGTACTATTCGTGGCTGATGTGAGGCTTCGTACCCTGCGGGCATGAAGCCTGCTCCGTGGTTCCTCACCTTGTCTTTCGCTCGTGCATGCCTCGCAGCGCTTCGATGCGGGCGTGTGGTTCTGCTCGCGGTAGTCCCGTTGTTCGTTCAGGCGCAGGGCGAGGCGCAACCGCTGCCGGTGCTGACCTTTAGCGTGTTGCAGTTCGGCACGCCGCATTGGGAACTCGACCATCTCAAGCGTCACGGGTTGGACAAGGCCAACGGCTTCGATCTCGAGGTGCGTTTGGTGGCTGATTTGCCAGCGTCGCGTCTGGCGCTGAGCAGCGGCAGCGTGGACGGCGCGGTAAGCGACCTGCTCTGGGCACAGGCGCGCTACGAGGCTGGGATGGCGTATCGCTACCTGCCGTTTTCCTCGCAGATCGGTGAAGTGTTGGTCAACGATGGCAGCCCTATTCGCACCCTGGCCGACCTGCGCGGCAAGCGCATTGGGGTCGCTGGTGGGCCGGACGGGCTTGGCTGGCAACTGCTGCAGCAGGTGGCGGCGGGGCAGGGGATTGACCTGGCCCGCGAGGCGACGGTGCAGTACGCGGCGCCGCCCCTGCTCAGCCAGGCGTTGCGGCGTGGCCAGGTGGATGCGCTGCTGACCTTCTGGCACTTCTCGGCGCGCCTGCGTGGTGAGGGCGGTGTGCGTATTGCCTTCGGTCTGGCGGATCTGATTGGAACGCTGGGTCTTGACCCCGATCTCCCGGTGCTCGGCTACCTGTTCCCGCAAGCCTGGGCCAGTGAGCACGACGATCTCTTGCAGCGCTTCTCCCGTGCGTTGCGCGAGACCAAGGACCAGCTGGCGAGTCAGCCCGATCTCTGGCAGGAAATCCGGCCCTTGATGCGGGCCGATAACGACGCGGTGTTCGCTGCGCTGCATGACAGCTTTGTCGAAGGCATCCCCCAACCGCTGGACGCGGCGCGTATCGCTGCGCTGCATCGGCTGTTGCTGCTGACGGGCGCCGAGGCGGAAAAGCTGATGCCCGCGGCGCTGTTTCCGAGCGAACCATGACCGGCTCGCGCTATGCCTGCTGGGTTGCGCTGCCGCTGTTGGTCGCGGTGTGGGCCATCATTGCGCTGACAGTGGACACACCGCTGCTGCCTTCGCCGGCTGAGGTCGCTCATGCGTTCTGGCTCGCCGTCCAGAGTGGTGAGCTGCCTCATCATCTGTTGGTCACCCTGCGCCGGGTGCTGATCAGCTTTGCGCTTGCGATGGCGCTGGGTGCGCTGCTGGGCGTCTGGATGGGGCGCTCGCGGTTCGCCAACGCGGTGCTCGATCCGCTGCTGGTGCTCTTTCTAAACCTGCCAGCGCTGGTCACCATCATCTTGCTCTACGTCTGGTTCGGTCTGGTGGAAGCGGCAGCGGTGCTGGCGGTGGTGATCAATAAAGTGCCGAACGTGGCGGTGACGGTGCGCGAAGGCGCGCGCAGCCTCGATCCGAAGCTGGAACAAATGGCCCAGGTCTACGGCTTCAACCGTTGGCAGCGGGTGGCGAACGTCTGGCTGCCACAGCTGTTTCCGTATCTGATGGCGGCGACCCGCGGGGGCCTGGCGCTAATCTGGAAGATCGTCCTGGTGGTCGAACTGCTGGGCCGCTCCGATGGTGTCGGTTTTCAGCTGCACATGGCGTTTCAGGTCTTCGATGTGGCGAGCATATTGGCTTATAGCCTGGCCTTCATTGCCGTCGTACAGCTGATCGAGCTGGCGCTGCTGCAGCCGCTGGAGCGTCGCGCATCGAGCTGGCGCAACGCCGGAATGCAGCATGCTTGAGCTGCGCATCGATGGCGTAGCGGCAGGCCATCCGGTGCTCGGGCTGATCCACGTACAGGTGCGGGGCGGGGATCGAATCTGCTTGCTGGGCCCCTCCGGCGTCGGCAAGACCACCTTGCTCAACGCCATCGCAGGCCTTGATCCACGCCTGGCTCCGATGATCCGTCTTCAATCCGGGCGGCGCGTCGGCTACCTGTTTCAGGAGCACCGTCTGCTGCCCTGGTACACGGTGCGGCAGAACCTCAAGCTGGTTGGCGCGGAGGCGGGCGATATCGATCGGCTACTGGCCGACGTCGGCCTGGGCGATGCTGGTGATCGTCTGCCGGATCAGCTCTCGTTGGGTATGGCGCGCCGCGCTTCGCTGGCTCGGTGCCTGGCCGTAAAACCTGATCTGCTCTTGCTCGATGAGCCCTTTGCCTCGTTGGACCCGGACCGCGCTGCCGAATTGCGCGAGCTGATTGTCCGGCTGCTTGAAGGGCAGCCACAGATGGCGCTGATCTGCGTGACCCACGATGCGCGCGACGCCGATCAGCTCGCCAATCGGCTGTGGTACATGAACGGCCAGCCTGCAACGCTGCGTTGGGATCGACCGCTGACCGACGGGACCAATGCCAGTCAGATCTGTGACACGCTGCGCTCGCTCAATGCTCAGCCAGCTGCCAGCTGAGTCAAGGCATGCAGCAGCAGCCCGACCAGCCCGCCCACCAGCGTGCCGTTGATGCGGATGTACTGCAGGTCTTTGCCGACGCTCTGTTCCATCTGCTCGACCAGTTCGCGGCTCTCCCAGTTTTCCACGCGCTGGGTGATGTATTTGCCGATCTGCCCGCGGTAGCGCTCGAGCAGGCTGGGCGCGGCCGCCATCAGTTGCTCGTTGATCCAGGTACGCATGGACGTGTCAGCGGAAAGCGAGTCGCCCAAGCCCTGGGTCAGGCGCACGATCCTTTTGCCGATGCGTGAATCCGCGCTCTCCAGATCCGCTTCCAGCCACTCGGTCAGCTCACGCCAGAGCGTCTGCAGGTAATCGGTGGTCGCCTGATGTTCAAGCAGCTGAGCGACGATGCGTTCGACTTCCAGCCGATAAGCCGGGTCATGCTTGAGCCGGTTGATGTACTCCGCAACATGCTCGTCGAAGCGCTCCCGTAGCGGATGTTCAGGGTCACCGGCGATCTCGGCGATGACAGCCGATACGCCGTCAACGAACTTGTTCGCCGACCAACCGCCGACCGCCTTGCCGAGTCCCAGATAGCGCAGCGTGCGGACCTCAGCGGTGATGGCATCGGCCACCAGCGCACGGGTGTCATCGTCCTGCAGCAGCGCATCGACCTTGATCAGCGCTTCATCGAGCATCGCCTGATGTTTGCCCTGTCGGGTAAGCATTTCCAGCACCTGACCGCAGATCGGTGCGAGATCGACCTTGCGCGCTCGGTTGATCAGCTTGGCCTGTACGAACGCTTGCACGCGCTCGTCGTGCAGCGACTCGACGCCGAACCGCGCCATGCCGGTGAGCTGGCGGCCAACCGCTTCGGCATTAGCGGGATGGCGCAGCCAGTTGGCGAGCCGGCCGCCGATATCCAGTGCTTCGAGCTTGGCCAGCACCATCGGTGTGGACAAGAAGTGAGTGGTGATGAAGGTCGACAGGTTCCGCCCGATGCGCGCTTTGCTGCGCGGAATGATCGCCGTATGCGGGATCGGCAGGCCGAGCGGGTGACGGAACAGGGCGGTCACGGCGAACCAGTCGGCAATCGCACCGACCATTGCCGCTTCTGCAAAAGAGGCGAGGTAGCCCCAGGCCGGGTGACGCGGCTCCATGGCGGTTGCGATGACGTAGAGCAGCGCGGCGAGCAACAGGAGAAGGCCGGCGACCAGCTTCATTCGTGTGACAGGGGATTGCCAGCGGCGGTGCAGAGGGCTCATGCGATTCCTCTTTGCGGCGAATGGTATGCGGGGTGTTAGTCAGCGTATCGGGTATGGCCGACGGGTCTGCCTATACAAGACAGACCCGGCTAGCGAGGTGAGGGTTCGGTAGCTGTCTACGCGGCTTATTCCTCGTCGTCTTCCTCGCGCAGCAGCACGTAGCTGTCGTCGTCCAGCCGCTCGCAGATGTAGAACATGGAGATGCTGCCGTCCTGTTCGGTGACGGCAGCATAATCGTCGGCTTCGACGGTAAAGAACCCTGTTGAGTCGGAGCCAGGTTCGCTGGCGAATACAGCGGTGAAGAAAGCGTCTTCCGGCATCCCGTCGAAATAGTCGGCCCGCGCCTTGGCATCCCACTCCTGCGGCGGCTCGAACTGCCCGGTGATGATGACGCGGGCGTCGCCCATGTCGCGTTCTTCACCATCCGGGTCCGTTTCGTGAGCGCGGTAGATGGTGCAGTTGAGTGCATCCGGGTCGGCCAGAATACTGTCGCGCGACGGGGTTTGGGTGGCAGGCATGGCAGCAGCTCCGGTCAAAGATTGGATTGTCGGCAGTGTGGTGGAGTCCGGGGGGCGCTGCAATCGCAAGTTGGGAAGGATGCTGGATTCTTTCGATCAAGGCGGGCTGATCGGACCGCCGGTGTCTGAACAGGCGAACGCTATCGGCCGGCTGTTGCTCCAAATGGTTAGACCCTTTCGCACCAACGCAACGAGGTAGCCATGAACCAGAGCGACCAGACTCAGCGTGAGCAGGACAAGCCAGCCGACGACCTGCCGGACGTCACCATGACCGATGCTGGCGAGAAGGAAGCAGGCGAGGATCCTGATTTCGACGACAGCGAGATCGATGACGACCAAGACAGCCGCGGCTGAAGTTGAATGACCTGCGCAGCCGAAACTGCGCAACACCCAGGAGTGCCAGATGGACAAATATCACGTTAACCCGACCCCGATGGGCTGGGAGCTGACCGATCAGCAATCCCAGGAAACGGTATTGCGAACCCTGACCAAGGATGAAATGTTCACCGGCCTGGATAGCTTGATGGAAGGCAAGACCGCATCGGTCGAGGTCTACGATCGCCACGGGACGTTGGAAGAAGAGCGGCCTTATCCGGGCAGCAGTCATCCGGTGTCGACCCGTTAGATCCAAGTGAGCGCATATTTCCGCACGGTGAGCGAACACACCTGTCATACCATCACCGCTTCGCTTATCTGACAGGAGAATCCTTATGCGCATGATGCTCGCACTCATCCCTGTGTTGGCTTTGGCCGGTTGCTCGTCCTGGCAGGCGGACCCGGAGGACATCACGCCAGTGCCGGAGGAGCGACTGCGTGGCTTTCAGACACCTGTGGCCAATGGTGGCGAGTTGGTGGTGACCCGCGACTTCGGCATTCGCGGCGGCGGCTGCTACGTGGCGGTGATGGTCGATCGCAGGCTGGCGGCGCGGATCCATGTCGGCGAGCAGGTGCACTTGCATGTGCCGGCCGGGATGCGCATCGTCAGCATTGAATCGGACCCTGAGGACGACACGCTGTGCGGCAAGGGCAGTCTGCTGCGCGAAAAAGCGGCGCGGGTCGAGTCGGGTGAAACGCTGCAGTTCCGCATCAGCAGTGATAACCGCATCGGCTTCGATATCCAGCAGGTCGACGCGCAGTAGCAGCGCTGCATCGTTCGCGACCGGTGTCTCAGTCTGGTCACTGGCGCGACGCGGTATCACGAAGAAACATTCTTGCACCGGCCTCGCCGAACCCTCCCTCCAGTTTCGTGCTCCCAGATAGGCAAACCGTTGTGCTTGAGCCTTCGGCGCCTGTCTGAACGTTGGTAACAGCCGGCTCCGCACAACGACCCATACGCCATCGCGGCCGAATGGTCGCCTGCCAGGAGTCGATGCGTGAAACGAGCCATATCCTCCCTGATGTTCGTCGCCGGGCTAGCTCTGGTCCCTGCGCTGCACGCTGAGCAACAACCGACCTACGGCCCGCACCTTGAAGGGTTTGAGTATCCGCACCCGATCAAGCGCTTCGAGTTTTCGTCTCAGCGCCAGCCATTGACCATGGCTTACATGGACGTGGCCCCCGCGGGCAAGGCCAACGGGCGAGCGGTCGTGCTGATGCATGGCAAGAACTTCTGTGCGGCAACCTGGGAGGAGAGCATCGAGGTGCTCTCGCAGAAGGGTTATCGAGTCATTGCGCCTGATCAGATCGGCTTTTGCAGCTCCAGCAAGCCTGAGGCTTACCAGTTCAGCTTTGCGCAGCTGGCACATAACACCCGGGCGCTCTTGCAGTCGCTGGACATCGAACAGGCCACGGTGATCGGTCATTCCATGGGTGGCATGCTGGCGTCACGGTTCGCGCTTAACTATCCACAGACGGTCGAGCAGCTGGTGCTGGTCAACCCCATTGGGCTCGAGGATTGGCAAGAAAAGGGCGTGCCCTATGCGCCAATCGAAGAGCTGTACCAGAGCGAGTTGAAGACCGACTTCGAAAAGATCAAAGCCTACCAGCAGAAGTTCTACTACAACGGCAGCTGGAAGCCGCGCTATGACCGCTGGGTGAACATGCTCGCTGGGATGTACGCCGGTGACGGCAAAGAGATCGTTGCCTGGAACCAGGCGCTGACCTCCGACATGGTGTTCACCCAGCCGGTGATCCACGAATTCGACACGCTGGGCGTGCCGACCCTGTTGCTGATCGGTGGCAAGGACCGCACCGCACCGGGTTCCAATCGGGCCCCGGAAGACGTCGCGCAACGCCTGGGCGACTACCCCGAACTTGGCCGGCAGGCCGCAGCGATGATTCCCGACGCGACCCTGGTGCCTTTTCCTGAACTGGGCCATTCACCGCAGGTCGAGGCGCCGGATGTGTTTCATGAGGCGTTGCTGAATGGGCTCAAGACGCGTTGAGCCGCGCCGCGGGTGCGGTGGCCGGTGCGCCGATATCCGTGCCTGCCGTGGATGCAGCTATAGCGGCCAGACCCAAAGGATGACGGGCACGGCCACCAGCACCACCAGAATCGACAGCGGTAGCCCGAGCAGCCAGTAGTCACCGAAACGGTAGCCGCCGGGCGCCATGACCAGCGTGTTCGACTGGTGCCCGATGGGCGTCAGAAAGGCGCAGGAAGCTCCGATGGCGACCGCCATCAATAGCGGGTCGGCAGAGGCGTCCATACCGCGCGCGAGGGCGATCGCCACGGGCGCGGCGAGCACCGCGGCGGCGGCGTTGTTGACCACGTTCGACAGCAGCATCACACCCACCATCAGGATCGCCACGGTGGCTGCCGGCGGGGCGGCCTGGCCAACGTCCAGCAGGGCATCAGCGATCAGGCGCGAGCCTCCGGTGCTTTCCAGCGCTTCGCCAATGGGCAGCATCGCGGCAATCAGAACGACGATCGACATATCGATGCTCTTGTAGATGTCCCCGGTGGGGACCAGCCCGACCAGAATCATTGCCAGGGCGGCACCCACCAATGCGACGGCGGACGGCACCATGCCTAGCGCAATGAGCGCCAGCGCGGCGGCAAAGATGCTGCTGGCGAGCAGTACCTGGCGAGGCGCGGTGATCCGCAGGCCGCGCGATGCCAGCGGCAAGCAACCGAGACTGTTAAGTGTCGATTGCAGCTGATCCTCACGCGCCTGCAACAGCAGGATGTCGCCCGCGGCAAAGCGGATCTTGCCCAGCCGCTGTTGCAATCGCTGCCCTTGGCGAGCCACGGCCAGGATGTTGACGCCATGGCGCTCACGCAGTGCCAGACCGGAGGCGCTGGTACCGATCAAAGACGAACTTGCAGTCACGATGGCCTCGGCCAGTGCGCGCTCGGCGTTGCGGTCGGCTTTGGAATCGGCGGCTTCGGGCTGTTTGTCAGGCTCACCGTTCCGTTTCAGCTGTTTGTCCTGTTCGGCTTTTTCACGGGCTTCCGCCTTGCTGTCGGCTTCGGCAGCAAGGCGCAGGTGGGTCACATCGAGAAAACGTTTCAGGCTGTCAGAGTCGGCTTCGACCAGCAGGATGTCGTCGTCGCGTAGCACTTCATAGGTCGACGGCATACGGTGGTACTTTCCGGCACGTACCAGCCCGGTGACCATCACATCGACCTCGTCACCGCCCGCAGCGATCAGGTCATGCAGGGTGCGGCCAGCGTATTTGCTGTCGGCCGGAATCTGCAGTTCGGTCAAGTAAGCACTGATTTCGAACAGTTCCTGCTCACCGCTCGGGTCCTCGCGACGAGGCGTCAAGCGCCAGAGCAGAGCGATCAACAGCACCCCGACGAGGGTGATCGCGAGGCCCACCGGCAGGAAGTCGAACATACCGAACGGCGCTTCGCTGACTTCACGCCGATAGCCGGCAATGATGATGTTCGGCGGCGTGCCGATCAGGGTCAGGGTGCCGCCGAGCAAAGAGCCGAAAGCCAGGGGCATCAGCAGATAGGAAGGCGAGCGGCCGCTCTGGCGCGACATCCAGACGGCTACTGGCATGAACAGCGCGAGTGCGCCGACGTTGTTCATGAAGCCCGAGCACAAGGCGACGATACCGGACAGCGTCAGCACCTGGATCCAGGGTCGATCGCCGACCTTGGTTAGGTGCCTCGCCAGCGAATCCACCACGCCGGCATTGAGCAAGCCGCGGCTGAGCACCAGCACCGCAGCAACGGTGATCACGGCCGGATGGCCAAGGCCCATGAACGCCTTTTCCGGCGGCACGATGCCGGCCAGGGTAACCACCAGCAAGGCGGCAAGGGCGACGATGTCGTAACGCCAGCGATTCCACACGAACAGGCCCAATGTGGCGGCGAGAACGGCGAACACGATCAGCTGATCGCTTTGCATGGATAACTCCGATAACGGCTTTTGCCGCAGTGAACGGATGACGGTTAAGGGCCGAACGGCTGGATCTAGACGGGTTTCGCCAAAGCGAAGCGGCAAGGCGGCGATACACTAGCCGCTTGAGCGGGTGCTGAGCCAGCGCTGCGTTCGACATTTGGCGCTATGCGCCGGTATCGAGCCAGACACTGCTGTGATCGGAGGGCAAATTCGCTGCGGCCAGGCTGTTTTACCGGCCCGGTCACTGGCAAGACCCGCTCCGGTAGGCAAGGATGTAGAAGACTCCAGAATGAAACCTGCCCATGCCCAAGCAACTTTCTCTGCATTGCCGCGATGGCTACCCGCTCGCTGCGCAAATCTGGCTGCCACCGGGACAGGCACGTGGCTCGGTGATCGTCAGCAGCGCCACCGGTGTGCTGGCGCGGTATTACGCGCGCTACGCCGGCTTCCTGCGCGAACGTGGCTATGCGGTGCTGACGTATGACTATCGCGGTATCGGCGGGTCACGCCCGGCCAGCTTGCGAAAGGCGACCATCCGTTGGCGCGACTGGGGCGATCTGGACTTTGATGCGGCGGTGCGCTGGATGCGTCAGCGTGATCCCGATGGGCCATTGGTGGCCGTCGGTCATAGCATCGGTGGTTTTCTGCCGGGTTTTGCCGAGTCCGCTACCGAGGTCGATCGTTTTCTCAGTGTGGGCGCGCAATATGCCTACTGGCGCGACTATGCCGCCGCGCAACGCTGGCAGATGTTTGCCAAGTGGCACCTGTTCATGCCGGCGGTGACGGCGCTGTGCGGATATTTTCCCGGCCGCCGACTGGGCTGGCTGGAAGACCTGCCCGCAGGCGTCGCGCGCGAATGGGCATTCCGCCGGGCACGCTTGGAACAGAGCTATCCGGAGCACGAACGGGCCGAGGTGCTACGCCGCTTCGCCGCGATCAGCGCGCCGATCCTGGCGGTGAGCCTGAGCGACGACGAGTACGGCACGCCCCCGGCGATCGCCCGCGGGCTGTCCTACTACCGCAATGCCGCTGTGCAGCAGGTCCAGCTGAGTCCGGCGGTACTGGGCATGGAGCAGATCGGGCACTTCGACCTGTTTCGTGAGCGACATCGAGACGGTTTCTGGCAGGCGAGCCTGGCCTGGATCGGGGAAGGTCGCAATCCCTGGTCGGGCGAGACGCAACCCTCAGTCAGCGAGGCGTGCTGAGCGCGACGTTTTAGGCCTGTTTGGCGGCGAAAACGGCGCTAACTGCGGTTGGCCTGGGTGACTGGGAGCGTTTGATTATCGGCACTGTGCACGGCAGGCTCGTTCAACAGCTGGCGGACCGCGTCTGCATAGGCGCGGCGGCCCACGCGCATGGCGTTGTTGTGGTTGCCGCCCTCGATCAGCAGCAGCTGTTTGGGGTTTTGCGCGGCGGCGAAGAGTTCTTCGCTGAAGCGCGCCGGCACATATTGATCAGCCGTGCCATGGACCAGTAACAGCGGCATGCCGACCTGATCGATCTTGTCGATGGAATCGAATTTCTGCGACACCAGCCAGCGGACTGGCCAGGGCGTGTCAGTCACCTCCGTTGCGATATCGGCCAGGCTGGTAAAGGTGGATTCGACGATCAGCGCACGCGCTTCCGGCGCTTCGCCACGGCGTTCGGCTTCGCGTCCCAGCTCGGCGGCGAGGTCCACCGCCACTGCACCACCCAGCGAGTGGCCATAGATCAGACGTTTGTCCGCATCGGGCTGCAGGGTTTTCAGATGGTCCCAGGCGATACGCGCATCCTCATATACGCTGGCCTCCGACGGCAGCTCGCCGAGGCTTTGGCCAAAGCCACGATAGTCGATTGCCAATACGGAGAAGCCCAGTGAACGTATCTGTTCGAGTCGGAACAGGTGCCCGGTGAGGTTCCAGCGCGAGCCGTGTAGATAAAGGATCGCCGGTGCGTCCCGCTCGTCAGCTGGCCACCACCAGGCGTGGATGTTCTGGCTGTCGCCGAATGCAGGCGCGCTTAACTCCAGCTCATCCACACCGTTTGGCAGGCCGCGGTACCAGCTGGCGGTACCGGGCTCGATGCGAAACACCAGTTCGCGCTCTTTCTGTTCGAGCATCGAGCAGCCGACGGGCAGCAGGGTGAACACTGCGGCGACGATCAGCGAAACAAAGGTGCGGGCTCTGGTGCGGAAAAATGGCAATTTCGACATGCAGCGGGAAGGTCTCCTTCGGGAATCGACATTGAGCGGCCAGCGGGCGAGGCATGCAAGCGGCTAGCGACGGCAAGTCATTACTACAGATTGCAGCGTTGCGCTGGTAACCACACGCCATCGAGCGCCAGTGCGGAGTAGCATCACGGGTTCTTATCCGTAATGGAGCTTCATCGTGACTACAGCACGTATCGGTTTGCTGCCCGCCCTGTTGATCGCCGCTGCGGTGGCCTTCGCCGGTTGGTCCGTGGGGCAGGGCGTGGAGCGCTTCCGGATGGCGGATCGCTCGGTGACGGTCAAAGGCCTGGCTGAGCGGAACGTGGCGAGTGATTTTGCCGTCTGGACACTTGGCTTCCGCCGTGCCGGCAATGACTTCGCCAGCGTTCAGCAGGGCCTGTCGGAGGACCGCAGTCGGGTCGTGGCGTTTTTGCACGAACAGGGTTTCAGTGACGACGAGATCGAGGTCCGCCCGTTGCAGGTTCAGGACCTGCTGGCGCGCGAATGGGCGCCGCAGGAAATCGCCCTGCGCTTCAACGGCAGTGGTCAGGTGCTGGTGAAATCGGCACGTGTCGAAGCGGTCGGCAAGGCTGCCAATGGTGTAGATCCGCTGATTCAGGCCGGCATCCAGCTGGATACCGAACAGAACGGATTCAGTGGCCCGCGCTACCAGCTGCGTGGCTTCAACGACCTCAAACCGGGGCTGTTGGAAGACGCCACCCGCAACGCCCGCGAGCAGGCTGCAAAGTTCGCCGAAGATGCCGGCGCGCAACTTGGTGAACTGAAGACCGCCAACCAGGGCGTGATCCGCGTGCTCGATGATGACGGCAGCGACATGGACACCGGCCGCACGCCGGGCAAGCGTCTACGCGTGGTCAGCACATTCGAATACGCGCTGCAGTAATTCTCCCATTGCTGGGACGCCGAGGCCCGTCGCGGTTGTAGAAGGATTGACCTCATGTGGCGGGAGACTCGATATCCCTCCGAACATGGCGCTGTTTGCGGTGCTTTTTGGCGGGTCAATCAGCAGGCGTTTCGGTTTTGCCAGTTCACGATTCGATGAGGTCATTCGCTCAATCGCAGACGGTGGCGGCTCCCCTGGTTTCTTCGCTTCCACTGCTTGCGGTCCAGGCCCACCAGAACACCAGCAAGCCGACGGCGCCGGTAGCGGCGCCGATGTAGCCAGTCGAGGTCCAGCCAAGCCCTGCGCTGATCGCCAGTCCGCCGAGCCACGGCCCGAGGGCGTTGGCGACATTGAAGGCTGAATGGTTGGACGCAGCTCCAAGCGTCTGGGCCTCGCCCGCCACGTCCATCAAGTGGGTCTGCAGGGGCGGGCCGAGCGACACCATAGTGCCTACCGCAAACGCGGCTGGGAAGATCGTCCACAGCGAGTGTGTAGCGAGCGGGAACATCAGTAGGACCAGGATGCTCCACAGCAACAGCCAGGCAACAGCCTTGAACCCCAGCTTGTCGAACAACCAACCGCCAAAGAGGTTGCCGACAATGCCGCCCAGACCGAAAGCGGCCAGCCCCACCGGGATCCAGTTCTCGCTAACGCCAGTGACCTCCAGCATGGTCGGTGCCAGGTAGCTGAACACGCAGAACATGCCAGCGAAACCGATCGAACTGATAGCCAGCGCCAGCCACACCGGCTTGCGATTGAAATCTCTCAGTTCACGCATCGGATTGTTGCGCGGCTCGTTGCGGTCGAGCGGCAGGAAGATCGCCACCAGCAACACCGTCAGCAGCGCGATCATTCCGACCAGACCAAACGCCCAGCGCCAGCTGAGCCATTGCCCCAGCCAGGTGGCGGTGGGATTGCCGATCAGCATGGCGATGGTGAGACCCGCTAGCACGCGGCTGACTGCCTTGGCTCGCTGGTCAGGTGCAACCATTGAGGCGGCGACCAGCATCGCCACGCCGAAGTAGGCCCCGTGGGGCAGGCCGGCGATGAAGCGGAACAGCATCAACGAGTGGTAATCCGGTGCGATGGCGCTGGCGAAATTGCCCAGAGCGAAAAAGCCCATCAGCAGCAAAAGCAGGTGCCGGCGGAACATCCGCGAGCCGAGGATCGCCAGCAGCGGTGCGCCTACCACGACACCCAGGGCATAGGTGCTGATCACATGGCCCACTTGCGGCTCGCTGATCCCCAGCCCCTGCGCAACGTTGGGCATCAGCCCCATGATGGCGAATTCGCCCGTACCGATGGCGAACCCACCCATGGCCAGGGCCAGCTCGATCAGCAATATGGCACGCGCCGAGAATGTCGACTTGCCTGTGGCGTTCACTTGGGTCATCGGTGCCTCAATGGGATGGGTCGATTAGCGGACACGCGCCGCTTGCGTTGAGCGGCACTGGGCTAGCGGGATTAGCGCGAATAGGTAGGCAGCGATCGTAGGTTGAAGTTCGTCTGAGGATTGAGGGGGCAGAGCGCGCTTATGACGCAACAAGGTCGAACATGCGAGGCCGAGCGGCTATCGATACTTCGCCAGGATCGCCTCGAACTCGCCGTTGTGCTGCATTTGTTGCATGACTTCAAGTATCTCCCGGGCCGGGACGTCAGTCTCATCACGCACGATGCAGTGGATAGAGGACTCCGAGAGCCGGTCGATTGCCTTTAGTCTGCGGTCTACAGGTCTGTCTCGATTGAACCAATCCAGTGCTACCTGAGTGCTGATCGCATAACGTTCACGTCCGGCAGCGAGTTTTTCCAGCACCAGGTGCTCTGTTCGTGCATCGTCGCGAATCAAGGTGCCGTCTCGAAACGATGCATCCGCCTCCGGGTAGAAGAAGCCGAGCACCGTACCGACCCGTCGGCCGCGCAGGCTGGAGAGCTTGGCTGGAGGTGTTCCAGGCCGAGCCACCAGAATGCTGCGCTGCGTCATGAACGGGACGCTCCAACGATAACTTGCGTGGTCTACCGCCAGCCAGGCCGGGTTCATATAGCAGCTGACATCGACTGCGCCCTCGGCCAGCAGCGGCTGGATGCGCGTTCGTGACATCACCAGTTGCTCGGCTTTACGCCCGAGCTTTTCGGCGATGCGCCTGTGTAGGTCGTGAAGAATGCCGTCTGTAGGGTGACCGTTCTCTAGATGAATCATGGGCATGGTCGAGCTGTCGCTGACCGAGAATCGCAGTGGGCGCTCCGCAGCCGGCGCCAACACGGAAAAGAACAGAAGGGACACGGCAACGGACAGTGCGCGCACGGTTGGAACGATCCTTCGTCGATGACCGACCCTGTAGGGGTTAGTCCATGTTCGAGAAGGCGCGGATTATCGCGACATCGTTCCGCTTGTGTCCATTCAGTGCATGAATAATGCGAAGCGAGTCGTTTCTGGTTCTGCCTGAAGTAACGCTGCAGCTTCAGGCAGAACCACAGGCGTTACGCCTTGCGGCTAGGCGGCGCCATAAATTCCGGTCCTACCGGATCGGTGATGTGCTCGGCGAGGAGTGCATCAATGTCCGTCAGGTCCTGTGGACTCAACGACCATCCGAAGGCATCGTCGATGCCGTCCAGCTGGTCTGGTCGACGAGCGCCCCAGAGAGCAATGGTCGGGCCTTGGTCGAGCACCCAGCGGATGGCGAGCGCCAGCACGGATTTGCCGTGACGGTCGTGAGCTAGCGCTTTCAATGCCTCGACTGCAGCGAGGTACTGCTCGAAGCGCGGCGACTTGAACTTCGGGTCGGACTTGCGCAAGTCGTCCCCATCGAAGGTGGTGCTGCTGGTCATCCGCCCGGAAAGCAGACCGCGGCACAGGGCGCCGTAGCCGAGCACCACCAGCCCGTTATCCCGAGCGTAGGGCAGTACGTCGGCTTCGATGGCGCGCTCGAAGAGGTTATACGGTGGCTGCACGGAGGCCAGCGGCGCGGCTTTACGAAACGTATCCATCTGCTCGGTGGAATAATTGCTCACGCCGATCGCGAGGATCTTGCCTTCCTGGCGCAGCTTCTCCAATTCGGCCGCGGTTTCTTCGATGGGAACCAGCGGGTCCGGCCAATGCACCTGATACAGGTCGATGCGGTCAGTGCGCAGCCGACGCAGCGAGTCTTCGATTTCCTGGCGGATACGAGCGGGCGTCGAATTGCGCCGCGGGCCGCCTTCGCTCCAGTCCAGCGCGACCTTGGTGGCAATCACCGCTTGGTCGCGCACGCCTTCTAGGGCCTTGCCGACGACCTCTTCGGAGTGACCGAAGCCGTACACCGGTGCGGTGTCGATCAGGTTGATGCCGCGTTCCAGGGCACTGCGAATGGTGGTGACGGAGCGGTCGTCATCCGCGCCGCCCCACATCCAGCCACCGATGGCCCAGGTGCCCAAGCCAATACGCGACACAGGCGTGGCGATGCCTTCGATCGATAGCGTTTCGATGCTCATGAGTGCTCCTCTGTTTGAACGGGGGCGACCAGCTCAGCGGTTGGCCAGGTCACGGTTACTGACAGCTGCAGCCGTCCGATGTGCGATGCGTTGGGTACAGGAGAGACGTCGTTCAGACGCTGCGAAGCTGAAACTCAGCTGCAGGCAGCAACGGCTTCGGTTAGCAGTTTGGGTGTGTCCTGGGCGCCCATGGCTTGCGCAGCGGCCAGAGGCGTTACGCCGTTCATGTCAGCCCGGCTTGGGTCTGCGCCGCGCGCCAGTAAGAGTTCGACAATGTCACTGCGATTGAACATGGCCGCCATCATCAGGGCGGTCTTGCCGTCGGGCGAGGCGCTTTCGACATCGGCACCCTGATCGAGCAGCAGGCGCGCCATTTGCAGGTTGCCCTTGAAGGCAGCGCCCGCCAGCGGACTCTGGCCCTTGTCGTTGCGCAGCTGGGGATCGGCACCGTTCTCCAGCAGCACGCGCGAGGCGTCGAAATGGCCGTGGTAGCTGGCGAGCATCAACAGGCTGTCGCCATTGTGGTTGCGAATGTTGGCGGGCAAGCCGCGACCGAGCAGATCGGTGAGGCGCTCGGCATCACCGCTGCGGGCGCTTTCGAAAACCTGAGCGGCGAACGCCAGCGCGGCGTCGTCCAGTTCGGGCTTGGGGCTCGGTTGATCCGTCATCTTGATGTCCTCGGCTTTCAGGGTTGGGCGCAGCGGCGCAGACGCGTCGAGCTGCCGAACGGTCTGCACGGGCAGCTGCGTTTCTATCCGACCGATAGGTCGCGCAAATGTGCGAAACGGGCGCAAGGCTGCACGGCCAGATCGGCTATGGCAGTATTTGCCGCCCATCTGCCGATGAATTGCTGCAATGAAAGCTGAAGACTTGGAACGCCTGGTGACCCAGACGATGCCCTACGGCAAATACAAGGGCCGGCTGATCGCGGATCTTCCGGGCAACTACCTGAACTGGTTCGCCCGGGTCGGCTTCCCGCCCGGGGATCTGGGTCAGCTGCTGGCGCTGATGCAGGAGATCGACCACAACGGTCTGTCGCCGCTGCTCGAACCATTGCGCCGCCGCTGATTCACGCCTGGCTTTGGGCCTGTAGCGCCGCCAGCGCGGGCGCGGCGTAGATACCCACTTCTACTGCCAGGGCCATGACCCGCTCGATGTCGCAGGTATAGACGAGTACGGCCTGCAACACATCGTCCAGTGGCTCGCTGAAGTCCACCAGCACGTAACCGCCTTTTTCCGGGTAAAGGCTGCTGAGCTGGGTCTGGATGCGGTTGAGTGCCTTCAACGGCTCGGTCTTGGCCAATTGCTTGGGCTTGAGGATGAAATCCACGTCCGGGCCGAACGAACCGACAATCTGCTCGAACAGCGCCTGGTAATCGTCGGCCTGGAACAGCACGGTATCCGGAAGGCTGCCGACGATCATCCATTCGCCCAGCGGGATGGGGAAGTCATCGTCGTAGATGATGTCCGGGTTGGCCTGCAGAAAGGCCTGTGGGTCGGCATAGGCTTGAGCCGCTTCGTCAGCGAGCCGGTTGATCTCGTCGTCGCTCATGCAGCCCGAACTGATCAAGCGGATCAGTTCGGCAAGTGGGTCTTTCATGGGGGAAACATTCCTGCGGTGCGGGGAGCGCAAGGATAACCGAAAGCCTGCCCAGGCCCAGCCTGCTGGCTTCTGGGCGGCAGCGATGTCCGCCGTCGTGCCTCGATAACCTTTGGCTGCTTTTACGCGCTGAGCTGCAGATTCTGTTCAGTTTTCGTGCACAATAGCCGCCATATAAACAGACGCGGCATGAACGATCGCATCGGCGCTGGCCGGCTTCGCTCCTGTTCCGACGCCCGATTACGATCAGCCAATATTCGAGAGGAACGACTGTGCATAACGTCGTCATCAGCGGTACCGGCCTTTACACCCCTGCCCAGAGCATTTCCAACGACGAGTTGGTCGAGTCGTTCAACACCTACTCGCGTCGTTTCAATGATGAAAATGCCGCAGCGATCGAAGCGGGTGACATCCAGCCGATGCCGGAATCAAGCTCGGCGTTCATCGAGAAGGCGTCCGGCATCAAGAGCCGCTTCGTTACCGACAAGGCTGGCATCCTCGATCCGGATCGCATGGTTCCGCGCATTCCCGAGCGCAGCAACGACCAGTGGTCGATCCTCTGCGAAATGTCGGTCAAGGCCGCTCAGCAAGCCCTTGAACGGGCTGGCAAAACCGCAGCTGACATCGACGGGGTGATCGTTGCCTGTTCCAATCTGCAGCGCGCCTATCCGGCAGTCGCCATCGAAGTGCAGGCGGCGCTGGGGATCAAGGGCTTTGGCTTCGACATGAACGTCGCCTGTTCTTCGGCGACCTTCGGTATCCAGAATGCCGCCAACTCGGTTCAGCTGGGGCAGGCGCGGGCAGTACTGATGGTCAATCCGGAGATCTGCACCGGGCACATGAACTTCCGCGACCGCGACAGCCATTTCATCTTTGGCGACGCCTGCACGGCCGTCATTGTCGAGCGTGCTGATCAGGCCACCTCGGCGTATCAGTGGGACATTGTCAGCACCAAGCTGGCGACCGAATTCTCCAACAACATCCGCAACAACTTCGGCTTCCTCAATCGCACCGCCGAGGAATACATGACCAACCCGGACAAGCTATTCGTTCAGGAAGGCCGCAAGGTGTTCAAGGAGGTCTGCCCGATGGTGGCTGAGTTGATCGGCGAGCATCTGAAGGAAAACGAAATCGAGGTCAGCGAGGTCAAGCGCTTCTGGCTGCACCAGGCCAACCTCAACATGAACCACCTGATCGTGCGCAAGCTGCTCGGTCGCGATGCCAGCCCGGAAGAGGCGCCCGTCATCCTCGACACCTATGCCAACACCAGTTCGGCAGGTTCGGTCATTGCCTTCCATAAGCATCAGGATGACCTGTCCAGCGGCAGCCTCGGCGTGCTCAGCTCGTTCGGTGCGGGCTACTCAATTGGCAGCGTGATCCTGCGTAAACGTTGAGTTGCGTTAACACCTAAAGGCGGACTTCGGTCCGCCTTTTTTGTACCTCGCCGCTGCATACAGAGAGGATCCGGCTGCCGCCTTGAGAATTTGGCGATAAAGACGAATATTTTAAGTTCCCACTGTCATAAAACCTTTATGGAATAGCCACTTGGCTGACACACGTGCTGGCCAAGATGCCGGCAACACAAAGAGCCATTAGCCGTGTGTTTTCCGACGCTAAACCAAAAGGGGAATTTTCGATGATCCGTAAGCACTTCGCCGGTTTCGCCGCCAGCGCCCTCGCTCTGGCCGTTTCCGCCCAGGCTTTCGCCGGCACCGTTACGACTGACGGCGCCGATATCATGATCAAGACCAAGGGTGGTCTGGAAGTAGGGACGACGGACAAGGAGTTCTCTTTCAAGATCAACGGTCGTCTGCAAGCTGATGCTGACAGCTTTGATGGTTTCTACACCCAGAACGGTGAGCGTGCTGACGAGACCTATTTCCGCCGGGCACGTATCGAGATATCGGGTGTGGCCTTTACCGACTGGGGTTATACGTTCAACCGCAACTTCGGCGACAGCTCGAGCAACTGGAATGAACTGGCGATCCACTACAACGGTTGGAAGCCCGTCCAACTATCGATAGGCCGCATCAACCCGACTTTCGGTCTGGAAGAAGCGGTCAGTTCCAAATGGATCACTGCGATCGAGCGGTCGGCCATGTATGACCTGGCGCCCTGGCTGAATAGCCATGAAGATGGCGAAGGCATCCGACTGCGCGCAACAGCAGGCATGTTCCATGGTGAAGTCGGCGGATACCGCCAGAGCGGAAACGAGGATGAGGATGGCCAGAACAACACCTCTTTCATCGCTCGCGGTGTGGTCGCGCCGATCGTTCAAGATGACCAGGTGCTGCACTTCGGTCTGAATTTCGCTACACGTGAGGTCGAAGCGGGCTTTGAAGAAGAAATCGAATCGCGCCTGTCGGTCCGCGGCACCACCGAAGACGGTCCGAATGGTAACCGCGCGTTGTTTGGTGGCGCCGCGCTGGATGGCACTGACCAGGCCTGGGGCCTCGAAGCGGCGTACATGATCGGCCCGTTCTCCGTCCAGGGCGAGTACCTCACCCGCAACGCGGATGGCGACGCTGCCCTGAACGGCAATGACAACGATCTGGAAGCTACCGGCTACAACGTCCAGCTCGCCTACACACTTACCGGTGAGTCACGCAGCTACAAGCTTGATGGCGGCAAGTTCGACAAGATCAAGCCCGAGAACAAGCAACTCGGCGCGTGGGAGGTCTTCTACCGTTACGACAACATCACGGTTGACGAAACGGCCATGTTGCCGGTTGGTGAAGGTGGCGCCGTGCCTGTGGCCGGCTTGACGGTCGACAGTGCCGAGGCCGCCGCGAAGACTCACACCATCGGCGTCAACTGGTATGCCAACGAGGCGGTAAAGATCTCCGCCAACTACCTGAAGACCAGTGTGGATGACGTGGTCAACGCCAATGGCGACGACGACGGCGACGCCATTTCCCTGCGCGCCCAATACGTCTTCTAAGCAACACCGCTACGCTCGCGATGCTCCTTATAAAGCCCCATGTTCTTGGGGCTTTTTTTCGTCCCGGTTACAGGCCAGACTGGCGCGCATGCCTATTCAGACCCTGTCCCGCCTCGCTGATATCGATCCCGCTCGTTGGGATGCATTGCTTGTCGATAACCCTCAGCCGTTTCTAAGGCACGCTTTCCTGTCCGCTTTGGAAGACAGCGGCAGCGTCGGGGGCCGCACCGGTTGGCGTCCGCATCATCAAGTCCTCAGTGATGCGCAGGGTGACGTGATCGCCGCGCTACCGCTGTACCGCAAGACCAACTCCAACGGCGAGTACGTGTTTGATTGGGCTTGGGCCGACGCCTGTCATCGCGCCGGCATCGACTACTACCCCAAGCTGCTCTGCGCGGTGCCGTTCTCTCCAGTGACCGGCGCAAGGCTACTCGGTGATCGCGAGGCGGCGGGGCGGTTGCTTGATCAGCTCACGGCCGAGCTTGACGCGCAAGGGCATTCCAGCCTGCACGTTAACTTCACCGAGCCGGACGCCGACGCCGTGTTGCACGTGCGCGAAGGCTGGCTCGAGCGCATCGGCTGCCAGTTTCATTGGCACAACCGCGGCTACCGCGACTTTCAGGATTTCCTGGACGGCCTCACCTCGCGCAAGCGCAAGCAGCTGCGCAAGGAGCGCGAGCAGGTGGCGGGGCAGGGGATCGAGTTCGAGTGGCGCGAAGGCCATCAGGTCAGCGAACAGGAATGGGATTTCGTCTATGCCTGTTACGCCAATACCTACCATGTGCGCGGCCAGGCGCCGTATCTGACTCGCAGCTTCTTCAGCCTGCTGGCCGAGCGGATGCCCGAGGCGATCCGGGTGGTGCTTGCCCGCCAGAGCGGCCGGCCGGTGGCCATGGCGTTCAGCCTGATGGGTGCTGGCGAGCTGTATGGTCGCTACTGGGGCAGCCTTGCGGACTTCGACCGCCTGCATTTCGAAACCTGTTTTTACCAAGGGATCGATCAGGCGATTGCTGCCGGCCTGTCACGCTTCGATGCCGGAGCACAGGGCGAGCACAAGCTGATTCGCGGCTTCGAGCCGGTGATCACGCGTTCCTGGCACTACCTGGAGCATCCGGGGTTGCGTGCTGCGGTCAGCGAGTTCCTACAGCAGGAGCGTCTGGGCGTGATGCGCTATGCCGAGGCCGCGCGTGATGCGCTGCCGTATCGGCAGGAATGAGCTATTTCGTCTTCGGCGCGGCGCTGACCCCTTCGAGCGTCGAAAACGAGGTGTCCTTCGCGGTCAGCAGGAAATCGCGCATGAATGGCGAGTCCAGCATGTCAGCGCGTATGCCCGCATAGAGCGTGGCAAACAGGCCTTTCTCGCCGAGTCGTTTGGCGGTGACGTAACCGCGAGCGCTGTATTCATGCAACGCCCAGTTGGGCACGCAGCACACGCCGCGACCGGAGGCCACCAGTTGCATCATCATCACGGTGAGCTCCGAGGTGCGAACCTGAGCCGGTTCGACGTCGGCCGGCTCCAGGAAGCGCGTGAAGATGTCCAGTCGATCATGTTCCACCGGATAGGTGATCAGGGTTTCGCTGGCCAGGTCTTCGGCGCGTACGAACGGGCGGGATGCCAAGGCGTGCTGGTTGGCGACGGCGAGCAGCGCTTCGTAGGTAAACAGCGGCACATAGGTGATGCCCGGCAGCTCGATCGGGTCGGACGTCACCACGAGATCCAGATCACCGCGCGCCAGGGCCGGCAGCGGCGCGAAGGAAAACCCCGAAGCCAGGTCCAGCTCGACTTCCGGCCAGGCATCGCGGAACTGATCGATGGTCGGCATCAGCCACTGAAAGCAGCTGTGACACTCGATCGCCATATGCAAACGGCCCGCGGTGCCGCCTGCCAGTCGGGCCAGGTCGCGCTCGGCACTGCGCAGCTGTGGCAGCAAGCTGTCGGCCAATTGCAACAGGCGCAAACCCGCACTGGTGAAACGCACAGGACGCGTCTTGCGCACGAACAGCTGCAGGCCCAAGCGTTCTTCCAGTTCCTTGAACTGATGGGACAGTGCTGACTGGGTCAGATGCAGCCGCTCGGCGGCCTCCACTAGGCTGTCGGTTTCGCGCAGTGCATGAAGAGTTTTCAGGTGGCGGATTTCCAGCATGCTGGGGACTTCCTGCTGTTTTCGTTGGCGAGACCTAGGTTTCGGAGAGGACGCCAGATCAACCAAAGCACGGTGACCTGAGCAATCCTCATCGCGGCGGCGAAGTGTGTCCCAGCGCGCCGATCATTGTCGACATCTCGAATGAATCTTCGCAGGGCAATGAGCATGCATCGGGTGCTGACAGAGCCATTCAACAACCAGCAGCTTCCAGCTGGGAGTGAGACGGCGCGTAGCGACTGCTTATCGCGTCTCAATGTCCAGTTGGACAGAGGCGTAGCAGGTAGGACATGAATATATCTAAAGATGATCTAGAGTTGCGTGAGTTTGTTTCATTTATCGCGGGCCGTCACAATTCGCTCATCGAAAACGAACGAATTGGAGATTGTCATGGCAGTTGCGCATTCCCTGGGCTTCCCACGTATTGGTGCCGACCGAGAATTGAAAAAGGCGCTCGAAGCGTACTGGAAGGGTGACCTCAGCGAGGCCGAGCTGCGTCGGGTCGGTAGGGAATTGCGCGCGGCCCATTGGCAGCTGCAGGCAGATGCTGGCATTGAACTGCTGCCTGCGGGCGATTTCGCCTGGTATGACCAGGTGCTGACCCATTCGCTGATGTTTGGCGTTGTGCCTGAGCGCTTTCGTCCGGCCGACGGTCAGCCGACTCTGGAGACGTTGTTCGCCATGGCGCGTGGCGTAACTCACCAGTGCTGCGGTGGTGGGCAAGCGCAGGAAATGACTAAATGGTTTGATACCAACTATCACTACCTGGTCCCCGAATTCAGCGTTGATCAGTCCTTTGAGCTGTCGTGGACGCAGTTGTTCGAGGAAGTGGAAGAGGCCAGGGCCCTTGGCCACGCGGTCAAGCCGGTGCTGATCGGGCCGTTGACTTATCTCTGGCTGGGGAAGGCCAAGGGGGAAGCGTTCGACAAGCTGGAGCTGCTCGATCGACTGCTTCCGGTCTACGGGGAAGTGCTGGAGCGGCTCGCCGCGCAGGGAGTGGAGTGGGTGCAGATCGATGAGCCGATCCTGGTGCTCGACTTGCCGCAAGATTGGAGGAACGCCTACGAGCGAGCCTACAACCTGTTGCAGCGCGCGCCATTGAAGAAGCTGGTCGCAACCTATTTTGGCGGATTGGAAGACAACCTTGGCTTGGCCGCAGCGTTGCCGGTCGATGGCCTGCATATCGACCTGGTGCGTGCACCGGATCAGTACCCGGTCATCCTTGATCGACTGCCGGCATACAAAATCCTCTCTCTGGGCATCGTCAACGGACGAAACGTCTGGCGGTGCGATCTGGATAAAGCCTTGAATGTGCTTCGTCACGCTGCCGAGCGGTTGGGCGAGCGACTCTGGGTGGCGCCGTCCTGTTCGTTGCTGCACGCACCGGTAGACCTTGCGCGGGAGGACCAATTGGATGCTGAGCTGCGTAGCTGGCTGGCATTTGCCGTGCAGAAATGCGCGGAGGTTGCCGTGCTGACGCGAGCGGTCAATCAACCGGACGCTGCCCAAGTACAGGCCGCGTTACAACAAAGCCGCGATGTTCAGGCGAGCCGTGTCGAGTCTCCACGGATCCACAAGCCTGCCGTGCAGGCGCGGTTGGCTGCGATCAAACCCAGGCACAGCCAGCGGCAATCCGCTTTCGAAAGCCGCATCGAGAAGCAGCGCGCTCGGCTGGATCTGCCGGCATTCCCGACGACCACCATCGGCTCGTTCCCGCAGACTCCGGCGATCCGTTTGGCGCGTCAGGCATTCAAACAGGGCAAGCTGGCGCTGACCGACTACACCGAGGCGATGCACGCCGAGATTCGTCACGCAATTGCCGTACAGGAGCAGTTGGGTCTGGATGTGTTGGTACACGGTGAGGCCGAGCGTAACGACATGGTCGAGTATTTCGCCGAACAGCTCGACGGTTATGCCTTTACCCGCTTCGGTTGGGTGCAGAGCTATGGCTCGCGTTGCGTGAAACCGGCGGTGATCTACGGTGATCTTAGCCGCCCGGCTGCGATGACGGTGGAGTGGATTCGCTATGCGCAGCAGCAGACCAGTAAGGTCATGAAGGGCATGCTAACCGGCCCGGTAACCATGTTGATGTGGTCGTTTACTCGCGAGGATGTCAGCGGTGAGCAACAGGCGCGGCAGCTGGCGCTAGCGATCCGGGACGAGGTCTGTGATCTCGAAGCGGCGGGCATCAAAATCGTCCAGATCGACGAAGCGGCATTCCGCGAAGGTCTGCCGTTGCGGCGCGCCCAGTGGGGGCACTATCTCGATTGGGCGGTCGATGCGTTCCGTCTGTGCTCCAGCGGTGTGCGCGACGAAACGCAGATCCACACGCACATGTGCTACAGCGAATTCAACGATGTGATCGAGGCGATCGCCGCGATGGATGCTGACGTCATCACCATCGAGACCTCCCGCTCGCAAATGGAGCTGTTGGAAGCGTTCCGCGTCTTTGACTATCCCAACGACATCGGTCCCGGCGTCTACGACATCCATTCGCCGCGCGTCCCAGACACGGCTGAAATGGTTCAGCTGCTGCAGAAGGCCGCCGAGCGAATCCCGGCCGAGCGGCTCTGGGTCAACCCGGATTGCGGCCTGAAAACCCGCGGCTGGTCGGAAACCGAGGCGGCTCTGGTCAACATGGTCGCTGCCGCCCGCCAGTTGCGGGTGGCGTACCGGACCAAGGTTGCCTGACCGGTTGTCTGCTGGCGTGGCGGGCCGATCTGTCGACCCGGCCGCGACGCAACAGCAACGGCCCGCACATTGTGCGGGCCGTTGTGTTTTTGGCTAATGTAGCGACCTTTCCTCGACGATTCTTTTCGCCATGACGCCCGCTATCGATCTGCTGAAAAAGGCCAAGGCCGACTACCGCATCCACAGCTACGAACACGATCCTAAATCGGCATCCTATGGTCTCGAAGCCGCTGAGAAGCTCGGCCTCGAACCGGCGAGAGTGTTCAAAACACTACTCGCCTGCAGCGAAAAAAATGAGCTTCTGGTGGCTGTCGTGCCGGTTGCTGGTTCGCTTGATCTCAAGGCGCTGGCGCAGGCGGGCAAGGTGAAGAAGGTCGACATGGCCGATCCCATGGCGGCGCAACGCGCGACCGGCTATCTGGTCGGTGGCATCAGTCCGCTGGGGCAGAAGAAGCGGCTACGCACGTTTATTGACGTGTCGGCGCAGGCGCAACCGAGCATCTATGTCAGCGCCGGGCGGCGAGGGCTGGAGGTGGAGTTGGCGGCTGAGGTGCTGGCCGAGCATACCGCAGGCAGCTTCGCCCCCATCGGAAGAGCCTGAGGGCCGGAAGGATCAGAGCGGCGGAAGAATTTCACCGAGTTCGGTGGAGTTTATGCCGGGAACGTGTATCTCGTTGTTCACCAGTTGCTGGCCTTCCATTTGCGGCTGAGTCACCCAGGTGAGGATGTCGTAATAGCGGCGAATGTTGGCCACGAAATGCACCGGCTCGCCTCCGCGTGCGTATCCGTAGCGCGTCTTGGTATACCACTGCTTCTGCGCCAGCCTTGGCAACATCTGTTTCACGTCCAGCCACTTGTTCGGGTTCAGGCCCTCGCTTTCGGCCAGTTTGCGCGCATCTTCCAAGTGGCCGCCACCGACGTTGTAGGCGGCTAGGGCGAACCAGGTACGGTCCGGCTCCTCAATGCTGTCCGGCAGGTTGGCATGCACCTTGGCGATGTATTTTCCACCGCCGCGAATGCTTTGGACGGGGTCGAGACGATTGTTCACGCCCATGGCCTTGGCGGTATTGAGGGTCAGCATCATCAGCCCCCGCACGCCGGTTTTCGAGGTCGCTTCGGGCTGCCAGTGGGATTCCTGATAACCGATGGCGGCAAGCAGACGCCAGTCGACGCCGTGTTCCTTGGCCGTCTCGCGGAATACCTTTTCATAGCGCGGCAGACGTTGCTGCAGGTGCTTGGCAAAGGCATAGGCGCCAACGTAGCCGAGCACGTCGACGTGACCGTAGTAACGTTCTCTCAGGCGCTGCAGTGTTCCGTTCTCCTGCGCCTGGGTGAGGAACTGGTTGGCCGCTTCGAGCACGCTGTTGTCTTCGCCCTTGCCAACGATCCATGCCAGGCTGCTTTGCTCACCGAGATCGAATGCCGCTCGTGCATTGGTGAAGTAGACCTGATTCAGCGCCAGCTCATTGGACTCGACCAACGTCAGATCTACCTGGCCCTCATCGACCATGCGCAGCAAATCGACCACCTCAACCGCATCCGATTCCTCATAGCGAAGATCCGGAAATTCGCTCTGTAGCGCCTTGAGTTTCTCGGCTTGGCTGCTGCCCTTGAGCACCAGAATGCGTTTACCGACCAGGTCTTCGGGTTGGGTAGGGCGCCGCTGACCCCGGCGATAGACGACCTGAGTGGTGACATCCAGGTAGGGCTGGGTGAAGCGCGCCAAGTCCTTGCGTCCTTCGCTTGCTACTAGGCCGGCCGCCGCCAAGGTTGGACCGCCAGGACGATTCAGGCGGGTGAAGATTTCTTCGATGCTGTCGGCGGTCTCGATCTGCAGCTTGACGCCGAGATGGCTGGCGAAGCGCTTGACCAGCTCATACTCGAAGCCGGCTTCGCCGTTGCGATCCTGGAAATAGGTGGAAGGGCTGTTGCGGGTGATCACGCGCAGAACGCCTTCCTCCTTAATTCGCTCGAGTGCGCTGGGCGGTTCAGCGCAGCTGCTGAGCATCAGGAAGAGTCCGGCCGCCAGCAACCAGGAGGTGCAGCGAGTGCGGAATGCAGTTTGGGCAAACATCGGCGCAGTATACGCAAAGGCGAACCGCCACCATATCTCGACAGGATCGACGGACTTTGCTAGGCGAAACGGCGAGCCTTGCAGCCATTGCCACCCCCGGCTTGGCTGCCGGTCGCTCGCTGACGACAACTGTGTCGGAACATTGCGGAAGCGTTCAAACGCGACGGATTCGAGACCACGCTGCACACGTTCGGCTTTTTGGTTGGCAAGAGCAGCCTTGCCCTGGCAGGCGCGGCCCGGGAAAATCCAACCATCTTCTCGAGAGCCTGCTACATGAGCACCGTTGCTAGCAAACCCTGGTTCGTCTATCTCGTACGCGCCGCCAACGGCTCGCTTTATTGCGGGATCAGTGACGATGCACAGCGCCGCTTTGCCGCTCACCAGAGTGGGCGAGGGGCGCGGTTCTTCCATTCCAGCCCGGCGGTGGCACTGGTCTATGTCGAGACGCTTGGCAGCAAGGGCGACGCGTTGCGGCGTGAGCGCGCCATCAAGCAAATGAAAAAGTCGGCCAAGGAGGCGCTGGTTTCGGTGCAGTCCGGCAGTGGCCCGGTGAATGTCCAGGCAATCAGCTGAACGGGTAGGCTGCCTCCGTTCGCGCGGGTAAGCTGCCGTTCTACCTAACGACTGGCGGAGCCTGCTATGCACGAAGTGATCCTGCACCACTATCCCACCTCGCCCTTTGCCGAAAAAGCGCGACTGATGCTGGGTTTCAAGCAGCTGTCCTGGCGTTCGGTGCAAATTCCTCCGGTCATGCCCAAGCCTGATCTCACGGCGCTGACAGGCGGCTATCGGCGTACGCCGGTGCTTCAGGTCGGCGCCGACATCTATTGCGATACCGCACTGATTGCGCGTCGCCTCGAAGCCGAGAAAGCCACACCCGCGCTGTTTCCCGAAGGGCAGGAGTTCGTTGCGGCGACGCTGGCACAGTGGGCTGACTCGGTGCTGTTCCTGCATGCCGTGAGCCTGGTGTTTCAGCCGGAATCCATGGCCATGCGTTTCGCTCAAGTGCCTAAAGCGTTCATCGAGGTGTTCAGCAAGGACCGCGCCGCCTTGTTCAGCAGCGGCTCGGTGGCCCGCATTCCGCTTGAACAGGCGAAGAATCATTGGCCGGTCCTGATGGCGCGCCTGCAACAGCAATTAGCGCGTGGCAGCGGAGAGTTTCTGCTTGGTGCTGCACCTTGCGTGGCGGACTTCGCTGTCGCCCATTGCCTTTGGTTCCTTAAAGGCACACCAGTGACCGCGCCGCTGGTCGATGCCTATCCGGACGTGGCGGCCTGGCTTGGCAAGGTGCTGGCAGTGGGGCACGGCTCGCTGTCCGAGCTATCGGCGGAAGAGGCCGTGTCTATTGCTCGCGACGCGACGCCTGCGGAATTGCCGGATGAACCGTTCTCCGAGCCCAATGGATTCGAGGCGGGGCAGGCCGTGACCGTATCCGCAGTGGATTACGGCACCGATCCGGTTGAAGGTGAGCTGGTCTTCGCTGGCGTGGAAGAGCTGATTCTGCGACGTGAGGATGAGCGTGCTGGCGTCGTCCATGTGCACTTCCCTCGCATCGGCTATCGCATCGACGCCCGTTGATGCTTCTGGCCCGCGCAAACCCGTTGCGCGGGCCTTCTTAATCCGTTCGTCAGAGCGCGATGAATAGCAGCGTCACACCCAGCAGCAAGCGATAAATCACGAAGGGCAGCATACCCAAGGCGTCGAGCGCCTTGAGGAACAGCTTGATGCAGAGAAACGCCGCAACGAACGACAGTGCGGCGCCAATGAAAATGTCATTCCACGGCGCGGCTTCACCTGACTGGGCTAACTCGACCGCTTTCAACCCGCCTGCAGCGAGGATCAGCGGTATCGACAGTAGAAAGGAGAAGCGTGCTGCGGTCTGCCGGGTGAAACCGAGCAGCAGGGCCGCAGTCATGGTGATACCCGAGCGCGAGGTGCCGGGAATCAGCGCTAGCGCTTGCGCAAAGCCGATAATCAGCGCGCTTTTCCAGGTCAGCTGATCCATTTCGGCGACACGCCGGCCCTTGACGTCCGCGTACCACAGCAGCAGGCCGAAGATGATGGTCGTAGCCGCGATGAAGAGCATCGATCGGGTGTACTGCTCGATGTAGTCCTCCAGCAGCAAGCCGATGATGCCCGCCGGCAATGTGCCGATGATGATCGCCCAGCCGAGACGGCTTTCCGCGCTGACCTGTCGGCGGAACACGTGTGCAAGCCAGCCACGGGTGGTCGCGATCACCTCGTGACGGAAACAGATCAATACGGCGAGCAAGGTGCCGACGTGTACCGCGACGTCGAATGCCTGGCCCTGGTCGGGCCATCCAAGCACTTGCGAAGGAAGGATCAGGTGGGCGGAAGATGAAACCGGGAGAAATTCAGTGATGCCCTGGACCAGGGACAGAATAATCAGGTGCAGCCAATCCATTGTGAATCCTTAGCCGTAGCGGGTCGTACAGGGTTGCAGCAGCGATGAGCAGCCATCTGACTGGCAGATGGCCGTTTCATTCCAGCGAGGAGACAGATTTTCGTAGCGGCGTGCTTGGCTCCGGCTTCCGACAACCCTCAGGAGCCTGCGACGCGTACAGGCGTCGTCGCTCAGGGCTTATCCCTTGCGCCGCTTGAGCTGATCGGTCAGCTGCGTTGGCAGGTTGCGAATGATCAACATGTCGCGGGCTTCGTCATATTCGACTTTCGAGCCCAGCAGGTGTGATTCGAAGCTGATCGACAGTCCTTCGGCCCGGCCAGTGAATCGCTGAAACTGGCTCAGGGTGCGCTTGTCAGCGGGAATCTCCGGCGAAAGGCCATAGTCCTTGTTGCGGATGTGATCGTAGAAGGCGCGTGGGCGCTCCTCGTCGATGACCCCGGACAGCTCCTCCAGCGACATGGGCTCACCGATCTTGGCCTGACTGCTGGCATAGCCCACCAGCGCACTGGTCTTCTCGCGTGCCTTTTCGTCAGGCAGGTCTTCGCTTTCGACATAGTCGCTGAAGGCTTTGAGCAGGGTGCGCGTTTCACCGGGGCCGTCGACACCTTCCTGGCAGCCGATGAAATCGCGGAAATACTCTGAGACCTTCTTGCCGTTCTTCCCCTTGATGAAGGAAATGTACTGCCGGGACTGCTTGTTGTTCTTCCACTCGGACAGATTGATCCGCGTCGCCAGGTGCAGTTGACCCAGGTCCAGGTGCCGGGCTTCGGCGACATCCAGCGCGTCGGTAACGGTCACGCCATTGCTGTGGTGCAGCAATGCGATCGCCAGGTAATCGGTCATGCCTTGCTGGTAGTGGGCGAACAGAACATGGCCGCCGGTGGAAAGGTTGGATTCCTCCATCAGCTTTTGCAGGTGTTCCACGGCTTGCCGGCTGAACGCAGTGAAATTCTGGTTGCCGTCCATGTACTGCGTCAGCCAACCGCTAAAGGGGTAGGCGCCCGATTCGTCATGAAAGTAGCCCCAGGCTTTGCCCTGCTTGGCGTTATAGCTTTCGTTTAGATCGGCCAGCAGGTTCTCAATGGCCTGTGAATCGCCCAGCTCCGAGTCACGGGCATGGAGAACGGCAGGTGTGCCGTCCGGCTTTTTTTCGATCAGGTGAACGATGCAGTGGCGAATCGGCATGGAGGTACTCGCGTCGAGAAGGCAGACAGGCGGCAGTTTACCCGAGCAACCCTGTCGCTCGCCGTTCGCCTGAGTAAAAAGGGGGAGGTGGATGACGAGGTGGTTGCGAGTAAGATGGATCCCCCTCGATTTTTGCAAAGTGTGTCAGTGATGAATGCGATTTGGCGCAACAGTACCTGGATCCTGCTGGGTGGCTCCTTGATCCTTGCCCTTTCCCTGGGAATCCGACACGGATTCGGCCTTTTCCTGCCACCCATGAGCGCGGAATTTGGCTGGGGGCGTGAGACCTTCGCCTTTGCCATCGCCCTGCAAAATCTGATCTGGGGCCTGGCGCAGCCGGTTACCGGCGCGCTGGCGGACCGTTTCGGTGTGGCCCGTGCGGTGCTGCTCGGTGGCGTGCTTTATGCGGTCGGCCTGTTGCTGATGGCGGGTGCGGATTCCCCGGTATCGTTGTCCCTCAGTGCAGGCCTGCTGATTGGGCTGGGGCTTTCCGGAACATCGTTTTCCGTGATCCTTGGCGCAGTCGGGCGCGCGGTGCCGGTCGAAAAACGCAGCATGGCGATGGGTATAGCGAGCGCAGCGGGGTCGTTCGGTCAGTTTGCCATGTTGCCCGGCACGCTCGGTCTGATCGGCTGGCTTGGCTGGTCGTCGGCCTTGCTGGCGCTGGGGCTTTTGGTGGCTCTGATCATGCCGCTGGCGTTGATGCTGCGCAGCGGGCCAGCAGCGCCAGTGACCGGCCCGCAGCAGACGCTGATGGAGGCGCTGCGTGAAGCGGTCAGCCACTCGGGCTTCCGCCTACTGGCGCTGGGTTTCTTCGTCTGCGGGTTTCAGGTCGTATTCATCGGCATACACCTGCCCGCATATCTGGTCGACAAGCAGCTACCTGCGATGGCCGGCACGACGGTGCTGGCGCTAGTCGGGCTGTTCAACATCGTCGGTACCTACACAGCGGGCTGGCTGGGCGGTTGTTATTCGAAGCCGAAATTGCTGACCGCGCTTTATCTGGCCCGAGCGGTTGTGATCAGCGCGTTCTTCTTCTCTCCGCTGACGCTCTGGACCGCCTATGCCTTCGGCATCGCCATGGGGTTGCTGTGGCTGTCCACCGTGCCCTTGACCAATGGGACGGTCGCTACGCTGTTCGGCGTGCGCAATCTGTCGATGTTGGGCGGCATCGTGTTTCTGTTCCACCAGATCGGCTCGTTCTTCGGTGGCTGGCTGGGCGGCTGGGTCTATGACACGACTGGCAGTTACGATCTGGTCTGGCAGATTTCTATCGCGCTGAGCCTGATGGCTGCTGCGCTCAACTGGCCAATTCGTGAGCAACCTGTCGAGCGCGTGCGCTTGGCTGCAGGTACGGCCTGATGCGCCGCGTCTGGTTATGGACTGGCGGCGCCGTGTTGGCGTCGCTGCTCTTGGTTGCGGCTTGGTGGGGCTGGCAGCAAGGCGGCCTGGCTCTGCTACAGCTGGGTGTAGGTATCTGCTGATCAATCGTTCGGGTAGTTTTTGCCTCTGGTAGGGAATCAATTGCGCAACGGGTGGCTCCAACAGGCGAGACGAAGGAAGGTTGTCGTTGAATCGTAACCTAAGGCCTGTAAAAAGCTGCGGCATGCAGTTATCTGGAGCTACCGAACCATGTCCACACTTACCGAACTCGCCCAACAGATCGCCCAGCTCTATCCGCTGCAGGACAAGCGCGTCGGCAAGCGCTATCGCGTTGTCGGCGAACTCGCCGGGATGACCGAGCTGGAGGAAATCAACGGGGAGCCTCGGTATATCCAGACGCTGGCCCTGAAAGATCGCCAACGCTGGGATATTGCCGTCTGAGGTGAAATGTTTCAGCTGATCGTAGCGGAAACGATCAGCCTGACTGGCGGTTCGACCAGCGATCAGCACGCCACTTCGCGCGCTGTTCATCATCGAGGTAGCTCCAGGCCACGAAGCGACTGCGCTTTTGCCCCTGGGACATTTCGCATACGCGGACCTGCTGGGCGCCGAGCTTCTTGAGCCGAGCCTGTAGCGGCTGTACGTTGCTTGCTTTCGAAACCAGCGTGCTGAACCAGTAGACCTGCTGGCTCACGCCGCGACTTTCTTCCGCCAGCAGCGCAATGAATGCTGCCTCCCCGCCTTCACACCAAAGTTCTGCCGCCTGACCGCCGAAGTTAAGGGTGGGCAGCTTGCGCTTGGGGTCGAGCTTGCCAAGGTTGCGCCACTTGCGCTGGCTGCCACTGCTGGCCTCTGCTTGGGAAGCATGGAAGGGCGGATTGCAAAGCGTGACGTCGAAGCGGTCGTCGGCCTGCACCAGGTTTTCAAATATGTGGCGGGGTTGCTGCTGCGGGCGCAGCGCAATGCTCTTGCCCAGCTTATTGGCGGTGACGATCGTACGGGCCGACGCCAGTGCAGTTGCGTCGATATCCGACCCCGTGAAGCGCCAGCCGTATTCGCGCAGACCGATCAATGGATAGATGCAGTTAGCGCCAGTGCCAACGTCCAGCGCATGAATGCCTGTGCCGCGAGGAATCTCTCCAGCGTTTTCGTCCGCCAGCAAGTCGGCTAGACCGTGCAGATAGTCGGCCCGGCCTGGTACCGGTGGGCACAGGTAACCCGGCGGTATATCCCAATGCACGATTCCGTAGAACTGCTTGAGCAGTGCCCGGTTGAATACGCGGACCGCATCCGGGTCGGCAAAATCGATGCTCTCCTTGCCGTAGGGATTGACGACGACGAACTTCGCCAACTCTGGGTTGCCCGCTATCAGCGCTGGAAAGTCATAGCGCCCGGTGTGGCGGTTCCGTGGGTGCAGCACGGCCTTTTTGACCGCAGGCTTGGCCTTGTGCAATGGCGGTGTGACTGGTCTGGATGTCATGTTCGGCTGTCGCTAGCGGTAAAAGCCGTATTGTCCCAGCTTTCAGGCTCGACGTGGCACCAGCAGCATCCAGATCAGCCCCCACAGCAGCGCGCCGGCACCGAGCCAGAAGGCGCTGTGCAGAGAGCCGCCCATGCCTAGCCAGACGCCAGTGAGCCAGGGGCCGGCCAGCTGGGTCAGGCTGTAGAGCGCAATCAGTGCTGCTGACAGTCGCGGTCCCTGGTGCGGATGAAGGGCGCGTGCCAGGCGTTGGGTCAGCAACACGGTGCCAAGAAAGGTCCCGCCGACCAGTACGGCACATAACAAAATCCCCCACGCGCCGGGCAGTAAGAGCGCAGCCAGGACACCGGCCAGTTGCGTGACATAGCTTAAGCGCAGTGCCAGTGTGTCGCCGAACAGAGCGCCGAGGCGATTCCAGAGCCAGGGTGAAGGCAGGGTGGCCACTGCCACCACCAACCAGCTGCTTTCCACCAGCAAGTCGCCTGGTTCAACCTGCAACCGGGCAACCATGGGTAGAAAGGTCATCGGCAAGATATAGCCCATGCCGGCGCCGGCATACGAGAGAAACAGGGGAGTGCTGGCACGATCCAGCAGGCGTCCGCTTGGAGGCTGTGTCGTTTCCGTGGGCGGCTCGTCCGGCGGCATGTCGAGGTTCGCCAACTGACGCCAGCCCCACCAGGCTAGGGGGATAGAGAGCAGTGCTGCGGGCCACCAGCGGTCGGCGCCCTGCAGTACACCGTTGCTCAGGCTAACCATGAAGCTGGACAGGATCAGCCCCACACAGACGCCGAGATAGACGAGGCCGCTGGACGACACGCGACGATGACGCGCTAACCATTCCAGAATCAACGAAGGTGCCTGGACAAAGACCAGGCCGTTGCTGATGCCATTGAGCAGGCGCAGCGTCGAAAGGGCTTCCACCGATTCGGCCTGGGTCTGCGCCAGCGTTGTCACGATGTGCAGCACCAGTGCCCAGGGCAGGCTGCGACGTATCTGCGCGACCTGATGCCAGCGCAGGGCGAGCAGCGCGCCGACCAAATACCCCAAGTAGTTCCAGGTGGCGATGCTCGCGCCCTGTTGTACGGTCAGTAAGCCGTCCTCTACCAGCCACGGAAGAAGTGGCGTGTAGACAAAACGTCCCAGTCCATGGACAACCAGCAGCAAGGCGGCACCAGCGAGCAGAACCGGGAACAGGGCGGGGCGTTGAGACATTGACGACTAACCGTGCAGGCGAACAGGTCCACAGCTTAGCGGCACGCCTGGCAAAGGACCACGCTACTGATGGTTAAAGGGGATTTGCGAGTACGCGGGTAGCATCAGTACGCACCCGCTCGACCTGCCGGGTCCACTGAGCGGAATTGGAGCAGTTAGGTATTCTGCGGGCAGTCACGGATAGCCGAGAACGGATTTGATCTGCGCCAGGTTGCGTTCGATCCATAGCCGGTCAATCGCGCCCCAGTTATGGATCTGGTAATGGCCGGCGTTATGCCGCTCACCGTCGTCCTGAGTGAAGCGGCAATCAATGTCCAGATCGGCAAGGGCCGCTAAGGTGTCCTGTGCCGTCCTGCGCGGCATTCCGGTCGCTTCTACCAGAGCAGGCACGCTCGTGGCTGCACCGCTGTCAATCAGCCAGGCGACATATAAACGGCGATAGAAACTGCTCTTGGTCTTGCTGACTGTCATTACGGTTCCCAGAACGTTAACGGCTAGGCTCGCTGAGCGGCTTCGTGCGCTCAGCGAGCTAGACGGTAGTGCATCAACGCAGTGCGAGCATGCCTATATAGGTCACGGCGCCGGCTGTGTAACCAAGGAAAGCCAGCAGGCTGACGCGCTTGACGTACCAGGTGAAGCTGATTTTTTCCATGCCCATGGCTGCTACGCCTGCGGCTGAACCAATGATGAGCGTGCTGCCTCCCGTCCCGGCGCAATACGCCAGCATCTCCCAGAAGTTGCCGTCGACCACGAATTGCGACAGCCAGGCGACTTCGGCGGCGGGCGCTGCATCAAGAGTCTCCGGGCTGATCAGCGGATACATCTTCATCGAGCCGGCAACCAGTGGCACGTTGTCCACCACCGCCGACAGCAGGCCGATGCTGTAGTTGATCGGATAAATATGTCCGAGGGTGTCACGCAGCGCCGTGGCGACCTGGGTCAGGTGACCGGCTGTAGCGAGCGCCGCAACCGCCAGAAGGATGCCAAGGAAGAACAGCACGCTCGGAGTATCGACCTTGCGCAGAACGCCCACGACCGAGAGCGGGTGCTTGTGATCGTCTTCTTTGTGACGATGTAGAAATTCGGTAGTGACCCAGAGCACGCCGAGTCCGAACAGGATGCCCATATACGGCGGCAAGTGGGTGACGGTCTTGAAGACCGGCACGAATACCAGCGCGCCAATACCGAGCGCCAATACCAGATTGCGCTCGAATGCCGTAGTCGCTGGCGGATTGCTTTCGGCCAGGTGCGCTCGAGCGCCAGGGCGGGGCACTTCGCCGCGCATGCTAAAACTGAGAATCAACAGGGGTACCAGCAGGCAGACCAGGCTCGGGATAAACAGCCCGACGATCACGCCAGAGGCGGTGATCTGGTTGCCGATCCAGAGCATGGTCGTCGTAACGTCGCCAATCGGTGACCAGGCGCCGCCAGCGTTGGCAGCTATCACCACGACGCCGACGAACAACCAGCGTTCTGGGCGGCCGCGGATCAGTTTGCGCAGCAGCGAGACCATGACGATGGTGGTGGTCAGGTTGTCCAGTGCGGCGGACAGGAAGAAGGTTAGGAAGCCGATGATCCACAGTAGATGCACGCGCTTTCGCGTCTGGATACGGTCAGTGATGACCTTGAAACCTTCGTGCGAATCGATGAGTTCGACGATGGTCATGGCGCCGAGCAGGAAGAACAGGATCTCCGAGATTTCGCCCAGATGATGCCGCAGTGATTCGACGACATAGGCTGACGGATCGGCCAGGTCATGGCCGGCTGACGGCAACAGCGGCACGATGGATTCCGCGCCGAGTATCAATGCGGTCCAGCACAGCACTGCTGTGAGAATCGCCGCGGCGGCCTTGTCGATTTTCAGCGGATGCTCGAAGGCTATGCATAGATAGCCCAGAACAAATAGAACAGCCATGAGTACATACATCGGAGGGGCTCCATTTTTTAAAAACCGTACCGGGCCATTCGGATTGTTGTTCTGGCTCGGGGCTGACAGGCTTAAAAAATGGGCGACTTGCGGTGCGAGAGAATTAAGTAACCGTGATACGGAAGGTAATACCTGCGTCGTGGACGGCTGCGCGTAAAGCAAACTACCTGGGCTTGCTTCGCTGCTGACTTACTTCATGTCGTGGAACTTTCCGCGTTGGTTCAGGCCTGTCAGTTGCAATTCGTTATTGTCGTGTGCGGCATAGTGTATCAGCGGCACTGAAGGCGACTTGTCATCAATCAAGAGCAGATGCCTAAGCAAAAAGGCCAGCACATCAAGTGCTGGCCTCTGGCTTCGTTACAGGCTGGCGATGCGCTCGCGTTGCTCGAGCAGCCTGGCTTTGGCCTGCTCGGCCTCGGCCAGTTTGGCGCGCTCCTTGTCGATGACTTCGGCCGGCGCCTTGTCGACGAAGCCGGCATTGCCGAGCTTGCCACCGACACGCTTCACTTCGCCGTCCAAGCGGCCAATTTCCTTGTCGAGGCGGGCAAGTTCGGCGTCCTTGTCGATCAGGCCTGCCATGGGCACCAGGACCTGCATGTCGCCCACCAGCGCCGTTGCTGACAGCGGCGGTTCTTCGCCTTGAGTGAGGACGCGAACGCTTTCCAGTTTGGCCAGTTTCTTCAGTAGCGGCTCGTTATCGGCGAGGCGACGCTGGTCTTCGGCCGAGGCGTTGGCCAGCACTACGTCGATGCGTTTGGCCATCGAGATATTCATCTCGCCGCGGATCTGGCGGACACCCAGCATGAAGGCCTTGACCCACTCGATATCACCTTCGGCGGCTTCGTCGATGCGCTCCGGGTTGAATTCTGGCCACGGCTGCAGCATCAGGGTCGGGCCTGATTTGCCTGCGAGCGGCGCGACGCGCTGCCAGATTTCCTCGGTGATGAACGGCATGAACGGATGTGCCAGACGCAGTGCCGTTTCGAGTACGCGCACCAGGGTGCGGCGCGTGCCGCGCTGGCGTTCAACGCTGGCGGTCTCGTCCCAGAGCACTGGCTTGACCAGCTCCAGATACCAGGCGCAGTACTCGTCCCAGATGAACTCGTAGAGCGCCTGCGCTGCCAGGTCGAAGCGAAAGGCTTCGAGCTGGCGAGTCACCTCGGCCTCGGTGCGCTGCAGCGCGGAAATGATCCAGCGATCCACCGATGACAGCTCGACGGGTTCGTCGTTGGTGCCGGTGTCCTTGCCTTCGGTGTTCTCGAAGACGAAGTTGGCGGCGTTCCAAATCTTGTTGCAGAAGTTGCGGTAACCCTCGACGCGGCCCATGTCGAACTTGATGTCGCGCCCGGTGGAGGCCAGCGAGCAGAAAGTGAAGCGCAGGGCGTCGGTGCCGTAGCTGGCGATGCCCTCAGGAAACTCGGAGCGGGTCTGCTTGGCGATCTTCTCCGCCAGCTTGGGCTGCATCATGCCGCTGGTGCGCTTGGTCAGCAGCTCGTCGAGGGTGATGCCGTCGACGATATCCAGCGGGTCTAGCACGTTGCCCTTGGACTTGGACATCTTCTGACCTTGGCCATCACGCACCAAGCCGTGTACGTACACGGTTTTGAACGGGATTTGCCCGGTCAGGTGCGTGGACAACATGATCATCCGGGCGACCCAGAAGAAGATGATGTCGAAGCCGGTGACAAGTACGTCAGTGGGGTGGAAGGTCTTGAGGAATTCGGTCTGCTCGGGCCAGCCGAGGGTGGAGAAGGTCCACAGTCCGGAGCTGAACCAGGTGTCCAGCACGTCCTCGTCCTGACGCAGTTCGACGTTGTTGCAGAGGTTGTACTTGCTGCGCACCTCCACTTCGTCACGGCCGACATAGACGTTGCCCGCTTCGTCGTACCAGGCTGGAATGCGGTGGCCCCACCAGAGCTGACGGCTGATGCACCAGTCCTGAATGTCGCGCATCCAGCTGAAGTACATGTTCTCGTACTGCTTGGGCACGAACTGAATCTCGCCGCTTTCCACGGCCGCGATGGCTTTCTCGGCCAGCGGCTTGGTGGAGACGTACCACTGATCGGTCAGCCACGGCTCGATGATGGTGCCCGAGCGGTCGCCGCGCGGCACTTTCAGCGCGTGGTCGTCGACCTTTTCCAGCAGGCTCATGGCGTCGAACTCGGCGACGATGGCCTTGCGCGCATCGAAACGGTCCATGTGCGCGTAGCCATCCGGTAGGCTGGCGTCGACCTTGTCGTTCAGTGAACCGTCAATGTTGAACACCTGGGCGCGGGCCAGGATGCAGGCGTTCTGGTCGAAGATATTGATCAGCGGCAGGTGATGGCGCTTGCCGACCTCGTAGTCATTGAAGTCATGGGCCGGGGTGATCTTCACGCAGCCAGTGCCGAACTCAAGGTCGACGTAATCGTCGGCAACGATCGGGATCAGACGATTGACCAGCGGCAGCATGACGTGGCGGCCGATCAGGCTCTTGTAGCGCTCGTCCTCAGGGTGCACGGCGATGGCGGCGTCGCCCAGCATGGTTTCCGGACGAGTCGTGGCGACCACCAGATAATCCAGACCGTCGGCGGTCTTGCAGCCATCGGCCAACGGGTAGCGCAGGTGCCAGAGGTGACCTTTCTCGTCGTGATTTTCCACTTCCAGATCGGAGATTGCGGTGTGCAGCTTGGTGTCCCAGTTAACCAGGCGCTTGCCACGGTAGATCAGGCCATTCTCATGCAGCCGCACGAAGGCTTCCTTTACGGCGTTAGACAGGCCCGCATCCATGGTGAAGCGTTCGCGCGACCAGTCCACCGAGGAACCCAGACGGCGGATCTGACGGGTGATGTTGCCGCCGGACTCTTCCTTCCACTCCCAGACCTTATCGAGAAACTTCTCGCGGCCCAGGTCGTGGCGGTTGACGCCCTGCGCGCTCAGCTGACGCTCGACTACCATCTGAGTGGCGATGCCGGCGTGATCTGTACCCGGCTGCCACAAGGTGTTGCGGCCCTGCATCCGTCGGAAGCGAATCAGTGCATCCATGATGGCGTTGTTGAACCCATGGCCCATATGCAAGCTGCCGGTGACGTTCGGCGGCGGGATCATGATGGTGTAGGGTTCGCCTGAACCTTGGGGTGCGAAATAGTTATTCGTTTCCCAAGTCTGGTACCAGGAGGTTTCGATGGCGTGCGGCTGGTAGGTCTTGTCCATGCGGCGGGACCCTTAGAACGGCTGATCGGAAAAGCGGGCAAGTATAAAGGCAAAGTGGATGGTCGGCAGGATTGCGATGCCGCTTTTGTCCCGCCGGCACAGCTTAGCCGCGCGTAAGTGTCTATTCCGGCGTGGCGTTTGCCTCGGTTGGCTGCAACTCAGGAACGATGGGACTTGATCAGCTGCTCGGCGCGCGCTTCCAGGCGGACGCGCAGCTCGGCTTCGATCTGCGGGACATAGTCGTCGATGACCTCCTGCAGAATGAGTTGCGCAGCATTGCGCAATTCATGGTCGAGATGACGCTCGGCGAGCGTCCGAAAAGCTGTACGCACGGCAGGTTCGCGCGGCTCGACCTCAGGTTCGGGGGCCGGTGCGGGTGGGTGTTCGACGATTTCCGAAAGCAAGGGAAAGCTGTCCGGGTCCAGCGTATCGCTCAGCAATGGCGGGTCTTGGTCACCCAGCAGCGCACGAATGGATTCCAGATCATCAAGAAGATGGGCTTTTGGGGGGCGCGATTGCGTCATGTACGGGGCATCCGGAATTGAGCGTCCAGGCGTGTAAGGGGGTGGTCCTGATCGGGCATTGGCCCAGTAACTATCGTTGCTGATCGACGCTGAGTTGGCGGCTCCATCGCGTTCGGCCAGTGCGCCTTAAAGCTCGACTCTCTTTGGATCATAGCCACGCTGCCGATAGAGGCGAAAATTGTCCCGGCAGACGGTCAGCAGCTCAGGCTGCTGATTGACGATTTCGATCACCCGGCTGAACTGATCAGTGTGCGGCGATAGCATAGGTGAGAGGTTGATCAGCAGGCCTTGTGCCGCAGCGGGTGGCTGCTCCGTGCCAATCACCACGGGTGCGTGGGGATCGTCATCATGAAACTCATGCGGAATGAAGCGCTCTGCACGAAACGTCCAGAGCAGCTCGTCCAGTTCGCTGCACTGCTGGTTATCCTGACAGCGAATAAATACCGATAGGCCGTGCTGCCAGCCTTTGCTCGCCAACTGGCAGGCCGCTCTAGCACGACCCACCGACTGGCTGTCCGGCAGCACGTAAAACTCGATTCGAGTCATGCCCGGTATCCGCTCGCTTTGCTCATGCCTGCTCGGCTCGGTCCAGCAGGTACTGGGTCAGCAAGGGGACCGGGCGTCCCGTCGCGCCTTTTTCCTTACCGCCACTGATCCATGCGGTACCAGCGACGTCCAGATGCGCCCAGGGGTAGGCCTTGGTAAAGCGTGATAGGAAGCAGGCCGCGGTGATGGTACCGGCCTTGGGGCCACCGATATTGGCAATGTCGGCGAAGGGGCTGTCGAGCTGTTCCTGATACTCATCGAACAATGGCAGTTGCCAGGCGCGGTCGTCGGCTTTCTGGCCAGCGCCCAGTACTTGCTGCAGCAGTTCGTCGTTGTTGCCCAGCAGGCCGGACGTGTTGCTGCCCAGCGCTACGATGCAGGCACCGGTCAGGGTGGCGACATCAATTACCGCGCGCGGCTTGAAACGCTCGGCATAGGTCAGGGTATCGCAGAGCACTAACCGACCTTCGGCGTCGGTGTTGAGGATCTCAACGGTCTGCCCGCTCATGGTGGTGACGATGTCGCCGGGGCGGGTGGCGTTGCCGCTCGGCATGTTTTCTGCGCAGGCGAGCAAGCCGACCAGATTGATCGGCAACTGAAGTTCCAATGCGGCGCGGAAGGTGCCGAGCACGCTGGCAGCACCGCACATGTCGTACTTCATTTCGTCCATGCCCTGGCTGGGCTTGAGGCTGATGCCGCCCGTGTCGAACGTGATGCCTTTGCCGACCAGGGCGTAGGGCTGTTCGCCTTTTTTGCCGCCGTTGTATTGCATGACGACGATGCAACCTGGCTGATCGCTGCCCTGGGATACGGCGAGAAACGAACCAGCGCCAAGTTCACGCAGCTTCTTTTCGTCCAGAACCTCGACTTTAAGGCCTTTGAAGGCCTTTCCGAGCTGCTTGGCCTGCTCGGCCATATAGCTTGGGTGGCAGACGTTTGGCGGCAGGTTGCCCAAATCCCGGGCGAAGCTCATGCCGGCGGTAATCGCTGCGGCATGGCGAGCAGCCTGCTCGACGCGTGCCTGATCCGCTTTGTCAGTTAACAGGGTGATCTTGCCGAGCTTGGGTTCGTCGTTCTTCTTGCTCTTGAACTGGTCAAAAACGTACTGACCATCGGCCAATACTTCGACCAGCATGCGAGCGCGGGCATAGGTGTCACGGTCTTTGACCTGGACATCTTGCAGGGCGAACGTCGCATCGCTGCCAGCAAGACCTTTGAGCACGCCGAGTGCTGCGCCGGCAATCTTGCGCCACTGGCGCCCGTCGCGCTCGTCATCCTTGCCGGTGCCAACCAACAGGACGCGATCCGCCTTGAGGTTTGGCAGGTTATGCAGCAGCAGGGTCTGTCCCGGTTTCCCTTTCAGGTCGCCGCGCTTGAGCACAGCGCTTATGGCGCCTCCACTGGCCTGGTCCACAGTCTGGGCTGTCGCGCCGAGCAGACCCTCTTCGCCAACAGGCAGAACAAGGGTGGCTGTTTTGGCTGCAGCGGCTTTGGTGTTCTTTACAACGAATTCCATGGCGTCGAGTCCCCAAGACAAAGAGTCGGGTTTGCAGGATAATGCCGGGCTTGTTTTCCGGTGGTTCGTCTACCGGGGCGCTGGAAAATGCTGAGTGAATCCAACGTCCTGTTACGGGCGGGCCGGCTGCTTGGTGGCTAGTTTGAGCGTAGCCGCCGGAGCCTGACAACCCTGGAGTGTCCGGTTTGATCGTCTTTCGTTACCTGTCCCGTGAGCTTCTGGTTACCCTGAGCGCTGTAAGTGCCGTGCTGCTGGTGATCATCATGAGCGGCCGTTTCATCAAATATCTGGCGCAGGCCGCACAGGGGCTGCTCGATCCGGGTGTCCTGCTAATGATCATGGGGTTCCGTCTGCCGGGATTCCTGCAGTTGATTCTGCCGCTGGGCCTGTTTCTCGGCATTCTGCTGGCCTACGGCAGGCTCTACCTCGACAGTGAGATGACCGTTCTCTCGGCTACCGGCATGAGTCAGCGCCGCCTGCTGACATATAGCCTGGCGCCGGCTGCACTGGTTGCCGGCCTAGTCGGTTGGTTGAGCCTCGGACTGGCGCCGCAGGGTGTGGCTGAGGTGGATCGCATCCTCAACGAGCAGGACTCGCTGACCGAGTTCGACACGCTGGTGCCGGGCCGCTTCCAGACACTGCGCGACGGTACCCGTGTGACCTATACCCGCGAGCTGACTGCTGATCGCACCGAGTTGGCTGGTGTGTTCATCTCCGAAACCAACCTTTCCAGCTCCACTGGCGATAAGCGCGGGCTCTCCGTGCTGGTAGCCGAACGCGGACGCCAGGAAATTCAGCCTGACGGGAGCCGCTATCTGATTCTTGAAAACGGCTATCGCTACGACGGCAATCCGGGTCAGGCAAACTACCGGGCGATCCAGTACGACACCTATGGCGTGCTGTTGCCCAGGCCGGAGGTCAGTGTCGAGCTGAGCGAGCGTGAGTCAATGCCGACGCTCGATCTGCTTGGGAGCGACGATATTCGTTTGCAATCCGAACTGCAGTGGCGCCTTTCTTTGCCGCTATTGGTGTTCATTGTCACGCTGCTCGCGGTCCCGCTGTCGAAGGTCAATCCACGCCAGGGGCGCTTTCTGAAGCTGCTGCCTGCAATTCTTCTGTATATGGCTTACCTCGCGTTACTCATCGCTGCACGTGGCGCTTTGGACAAGGGTCGAATACCCCCGGCCTTGGGGCTCTGGTGGGTGCATGGAATCTTCTTTGCCATAGGGATGTTGATGTTGTACTGGGAACCGCTGAGGCTTGCCATTAGCAAGCGCCGCAGCCTGTCGAGGGCCGCCCATGCGTAAGCTTGATCGCTACATTGGCATCCATGTTCTGCTGGCGATTCTGACGGTGCTCGGCATCATTGTCGGTCTGGCCTTGTTGTTCGCCTTCATTGACGAGTTGGGTGATGTGAAGGGTGGTTACGGCACCTTGAACGCCGCCGTTTACGTATTACTGACCACGCCATCGCGGATCTACGAGATGCTGCCTATGGCGGCGTTGATTGGTTGCCTTATTGGCCTTGGCACGCTTGCGAGCAGTAGCGAGCTGACCATCATGCGTGCCGCAGGCGTGTCTTTGGGGCGAATCGTGTTGGCCGTAATGAAGCCAATGCTGCTGCTGCTGCTGATAGGGGTGCTGATCGGGGAATATGTATCGCCGTGGAGCGAGAATATTGCGCAAGCCAGCCGTTCCTCGGCACAGGGTGCTGGTGAGGCGCAAAGCAGCAAACGCGGGCTCTGGCATCGTCAGGGTGATGAATTTGTGCATATCAATGCAGTGCAGCCGAGTGGTTTGCTCCTTGGAGTTACCCGCTATCGTTTCGATGAGCAACGGCAGCTGCAGTCGGCAAGCTTCGCCCGCCGAGCCCGTTACGACGGTGATCAGTGGCTACTCAGTGATGTCGCGACGACGCACTTTCGAGGTGATCATACCGAGGTCACGAAGGCGGCTCAGGAGGCGTGGGATGTGCAGTTGACGCCCCAGCTGGTCAGTACTGTTGTGATGGAGCCGGATGCATTGTCCATCACGGGGTTATGGCGCTATATCCACTATCTGGGTGAGCAAGGGTTGAACAATGGCCGCTATTGGTTGGCGTTCTGGAGCAAGGTGTTGCAGCCGGCGGTAACGGTGGCGCTGGTATTGCTGGCGATCTCGTTTATCTTTGGGCCGTTGCGCTCCGTAACGCTCGGCCAGCGCATTTTTACCGGTGTCATTGTTGGCTTCGTGTTCCGCATTTTGCAGGACCTGTTGGGTCCGGCGAGCCAGGTGTTCGGCTTCTCGCCGCTGCTGGCGGTGGCTGTGCCAGCGGGCATCTGTGCGCTGGCAGGTGTCTGGTTGTTGCGGCGTGCGGGTTGATTGGAATCCGCAGCAAGCTCCAAAGCCTTGAGCTGTCTAAGTCGTGCAGGGGAGGAAGATTGATTCCGGGCTTAAGGCTATTTCTTATGGATGTTTTTCGGTAGCTGCACGACTTGGCTCTCCGAATAGATGTCGTGCCAGGTTCGGTGTTGCTTGTCCCAGAGCATCCACCAATAGCCCAATCCCAGGGCAAGCCAGGACATGATCGCAATCAGGAAGCGTAGCAGAGCCTGCCACAGGTCGATGGCGCTGCCATCGGTGTTCTGGATGCGCACACCCCAGACCTGCATGCCGAGCGTCTGACCGTTATGCGTCCAGAATTTGGCAAAAAATGCGAACAGGGCGAACAGTAAGAGTGTCGAGAGGATGGGGTCTATATCCAGGCCGCCTGCTTCCGCTACCGCTCTAAGTCCTTCGCTCCCATAAAAAAAACGCAAGATCACTTGTTGGTAGAAAAGCGTGACCACCATCATCAGTGCAATCGACAGAAAAGCATCGTAGAAGAGAGCGGCGAGTCTACGAATCAGGCCGGCGGCAGGAAACTGGCCCTGCGGGCTTAGAGGGTGGTTGCGCATGCTTGTTGTCTCGCGAGGGAAGGCGGTGGCGCATTCTACGGAAACGCGCGCATAAAAAAGCCCCTGATGTTGTCATCAGGGGCTTTTCGGGGTAGGGCTTATTCCTGGATTTGAACCTGGTCAGCCTGCATGCCCTTTTGACCTTGTACAGCTACGAAGCTGACCTTCTGGCCTTCTTTCAGGCTCTTGAAACCGTTGCCTTCGATCGCGCGGAAGTGCACGAACAGATCCGGACCGCTTTCGGGAGTGATGAAACCAAAACCTTTTTCGTCGTTAAACCACTTGACGGTACCGTTCTGACGATTCGACATAGCTTTGTATCCTTGAAACTCAATAGTGGAAACGCCTCTGCATGTGCAGAAAGCGGAAACTGGTTGCAAGGAGTAAATAGTCGAACGGATGTAGCGGATCTGAAGATCTACTGCATCAGGCCACGATTCAACAGCGACCCATGCAAACACAGTGGGCACACTCTACGATAACTCGCTGGGCGATGCCAAGCCCTTTGGAGCCATAGAATTATGCCCACTGCAAGCGGTTCTTTCAGTGCTTTTTGGTGTTGCCGAAATTCGTGTTATCGCAGTTTGATTCAGCCGGCGCAGCCAGCGGTTTCGCCAGTGTTAATCTGCATTTCAATGATGCGTAAGGCTTGCTTCGGTAGGCTGCTGTTGGCCTGTCCTGGGGGTGAAGCCGCTGTTCAGCTGCGGTTCCCCTTCACCAGAAGTAATAGCTGCCTCTGGTCCACTGATAATGGTGCCTCGAGAGAGACTCGAACTCTCACGTTGTTACCAACGGCGGATTTTGAATCCGCTGCGTCTACCGATTCCGCCATCGAGGCACAGTGGCGGCGCAGTATAGGGATGCATTGCGAAGCGGTCAATCGTCTGGCGTGGTCAGAATGAGGTGTTTCCGCTAAGCTTTGCGCCCCTGATGCCCCGTGCTGATCTTTCAATGCAAGTCTCCGCTTTTTCCTTCGATCTCCCCGATTCGCTAATTGCCCGACATCCTTTAGCCGAGCGTCGTGCCAGTCGGTTGCTAACGCTCGATGGTCCGACCGGTTCTTTGGGTCACCATGGTTTCGTCGAGTTGCTCGATTACCTGCGTCCCGGCGACCTGATGGTGTTCAACAACACGCGGGTCATTCCGGCGCGCCTGTTCGGCCAAAAAGACACTGGCGGCAAAGTCGAGGTGCTTATCGAACGCGTGCTCGATGGTCGTCGGGTGCTGGCGCATATCCGCTCCAGTAAATCCCCCAAGGCAGGCGCCAGAATTCATATTGAGGGGGGCGGTGAGGCGGTGATGCTGGCGCGGCAAGATACGTTGTTCGAACTGGAATTCGAGGAAGACGTGCTGCCGTTGCTCGAGCGCGTCGGCCATATGCCTTTGCCGCCCTACATAGATCGGCCGGACGACGTGGCAGACCGAGAACGCTACCAAACGGTTTATGCGCAACGGGCGGGCGCAGTTGCTGCACCAACGGCGGGATTGCATTTCGACACGGAATTGCTGGCGGCCCTACGTGATAAAGGTGTTGAGAGTGCGTTTGTGACGTTGCACGTAGGGGCCGGCACCTTTCAGCCGGTGCGTGTCGAGCGTCTCGAAGAACACCATATGCATCGCGAATGGCTCGAGGTCGACCAAGGTGTCGTCGATGCCGTGGCGGCTTGCCATGCTCGCGGTGGTCGGGTGGTGGCCGTCGGTACCACCAGCGTGCGATCGCTTGAGAGTGCTGCGCGCGACGGTGTGCTCAAGCCATTCAGTGGCGATACCGATATCTTTCTTTACCCGGGCAAGCCGTTTCATGTTGTCGATGCGCTCGTCACTAACTTCCATCTGCCAGAGTCAACCCTCTTGATGCTGGTGTCGGCGTTCGCTGGCTATCCAGAAACGATGGCCGCCTATGCCGAGGCTATTGCCAAGGGTTATCGCTTTTTCAGCTACGGTGATGCCATGTTCATCACTCGCAATCCGGCCCCGCGCGGCCCCGAGGATTCCCAATGAGTCGTACCTGCCACATGTCTTTCGAACTGCTCGCGACCGAGGGGCGGGCGCGCCGCGGGCGCCTGACCTTCCCGCGTGGCAGCGTGGAAACCCCGGCGTTCATGCCGGTGGGTACCTACGGTACTGTGAAAGGCATGCTACCGCGTGACATCGAAGGGATCGGGGCGCAGATCATCCTCGGCAATACCTTCCATTTGTGGCTGCGACCCGGTACCGAAGTGATCAAGGCGCACGGAGACCTGCATGATTTCATGCAGTGGCAGGGCCCGATCCTGACTGACTCCGGCGGTTTCCAGGTGTTCAGCTTGGGTGCGATGCGCAAGATCAAGGAAGAGGGCGTTTATTTCGCCTCGCCGGTGGATGGGGCCAAGGTTTTCATGGGGCCGGAAGAGTCGATGCAGGTGCAGCGTGATCTTGGCTCCGACATCGTGATGATCTTTGATGAGTGCACCCCCTATCCAGCTGACGAAGACGTCGCACGGCGTTCAATGGAGTTGTCGCTGCGCTGGGCCAAGCGCTCCAAGGATGCTCACGGCGACAGTCCAGCTGCACTCTTCGGCATCGTGCAAGGCGGCATGCACGAGTCGCTGCGCAAGCGCTCACTAGAAGGGCTGTGCGAGATCGGCTTTGACGGTCTGGCGATCGGCGGGCTCTCCGTCGGGGAGCCGAAAGAGGAGATGATCCGCGTGCTGGACTTTCTGCCGCCACTGATGCCGGCGGACAAACCGCGTTACCTGATGGGCGTCGGCAAGCCAGAAGACCTCGTTGAGGGCGTGCGCCGAGGGGTGGACATGTTCGATTGCGTGATGCCAACCCGCAATGCGCGAAACGGGCACTTGTTTACCGATGTCGGGGTGGTCAAGATCCGCAACGCTTCGCACCGCTACGACGATTCTCCACTGGATGCCGGTTGTGATTGTTACACCTGCAAACACTTCTCTCGGGCCTATCTGCACCATCTGGATAAATGCGGCGAAATGTTGGGCAGTATGCTCAATACCATCCACAACTTGCGGCACTACCAGCGCCTGATGGCTGGTTTACGCGACGCTATCCAACAGGGTACATTGGCGGCCTTTGTCGACGCCTTCTATGCCAAGCGTGGCCTGCCAACGCCGCCGCTTGCGTGACGAATCCATAACTAAACTGATCTCTGCAACAGGAGTGCTACATGAGCTTTCTGATTCCCGCCGCCTATGCTCAAGAGGCTGCCGCTGGTCCCGCTGGTAGCGGTTTCGAGTGGTTGTTCCTGGTCGGCTTTCTGGTCATTTTCTATCTGATGATCTGGCGCCCGCAGGCCAAGCGCGCCAAAGAGCATAAGAACCTGATCGGCGGCCTGCAGAAGGGTGACGAAGTGGTAACTTCCGGTGGTATCGCTGGCAAGGTCACCAAAGTTTCCGATGACTTCGTCGTGATCGAAGTCTCCGACTCGGTGGAGCTGAAGTTCCAGAAGGTGGCGATCGCCGCAACGCTGCCCAAGGGCACGCTGAAGGCGATCTGAGCTGACTTCTACTCAACACCAACGACGGGGCGCGCAAGGCGCCCCGCGTCATTAGACGGGCTGCGTCATGCTCAATAGATTCCCCCTCTGGAAATACCTGCTGATAGTGGTAGTGCTTGGCATTGCCTTCATTTATTCGGCACCCAACCTTTATCCGGATGATCCTGCGGTGCAGATCACTGGCGCTGCGACTTCGCTCAATGTCACTGAAGCTGATCTAGATCGTGCCAGCAAGGCACTTGCCGAAGCCGGTATCGAGGTCAAGTCGGCGAACCTGGACGAGCAGGGGCGGGGCGGCCTGTTGCGATTGACCGATCAGGACGATCAGCTGCCTGCCAAGGACGTAGTGCGTCGGGCGCTGGGCGATGCTTATGTGGTTGCGCTCAATCTCGCACCCACGACCCCTGAGTGGCTACGCGATTTGGGTGCAAGCCCGATGAAGCTAGGCCTGGATTTGTCTGGCGGTGTGCATTTCCTGCTCGAAGTCGACATGGAAAAAGCCATCGAGACCCGCCTCAACGTGTACGAAGGCGAGATCAAGAGTCTGTTGCGCAAGGAGCGAGTGCGCTATCGCAGCCTCCCTCAGCTGGAAAATGCTGTGCAGCTCGGTTTCGCTGACGAGGCCACGCTTTCTGCTGCCCAGTCTCTGATTCGCAAGAGCTTCAACGATTTCGAGCTGACCTCCACTGAGCGTAATGGCCAGCAGGTACTGCGCTTGGCGATTACCGAGGCCAAGCTGGCAGAAATTCGTGAATATTCAATCAAACAGAACCTGACCACAGTCCGTAATCGGGTCAATGAACTGGGCGTTTCCGAGCCGCTGGTTCAGCGTCAGGGTGCCAATCGCATCGTCGTTGAGCTTCCAGGTGTACAGGATACCGCCGAAGCCAAGCGTATTCTGGGCAAGACCGCCAACCTCGAGTTCCGACTGGCCGCCGAAGCCGATGCTGCCCGTGCAACAACGGAGAGCTTTGAGTTTCGTGAGGAGGGGCGTCCTCCTGTCCAGCTTGAGCGCAACCTGATTATTACCGGAGACCAGGTTACCGACGCTCAGGCGAGCTATGACGAGAATGGCCGGCCTCAGGTCAACATTCGCCTGGATGGCCATGGCGGCGATCTGATGAATCGCGCCACTCGCAACAATGTCGGGCGCAGCATGGCAGTGGTGTTCATCGAGCAGCGGCCTACTACTCGCTACGTCAAGCAGATGGTTGACGGTGTAGAACAGGAAGTTCGAGTCGAGACCTTCCAAGAAGAAAAGAAAGTCATCAGCTTGGCGACCATCCAGTCGCCACTGGGTAGTCAGTTCCGTATCACGGGTCTGGACGGCCAAGGCGAGTCGTCCGAGCTGGCACTGCTGCTTCGTGCCGGTGGCCTGGCCGCGCCAATGTACTTTGCCGAAGAGCGCACCATCGGTCCGAGCCTCGGCGCCGAAAACATCCAGCTCGGTGTTGAGGCGGCGATGTGGGGCTTCCTCTTCGTCGCGGTGTTCATGGTGCTGATCTACAAGTTCTTCGGGGTGCTGGCTACGGTCGCGCTGCTGTTCAATATGATCGTGCTGACGGCTTTGATGTCGATGCTGGGTGCCACGCTGACGCTTCCGGGTATCGCCGGTATCGTGTTGACGATGGGCATGGCGGTTGACGCCAACGTGCTGATTTTCTCGCGTATCCGGGAGGAAATAGCCAACGGCATGTCGGTGCAGCGTGCCATTCATGAGGGCTTCGATCGGGCATTTTCGGCGATCGTTGACGGGAACCTGACGACCCTTCTGGTTGGGGGCATCCTGTTTGCAATGGGAACCGGTCCTATCAAGGGGTTCGCCGTTACGCTCTCGCTCGGGATCATGACTTCCATGTTCACCGCCGTCGTCGTGACTCGCGCCATGGTCAACCTGATCTACGGTGGCCGTGATCTCAAGAAGTTGTGGATTTAAGGGGCTAGCACGATGAAACGCGTAATTAATTTCATGGGCGTACGTCACGTGGCGTTTGCCCTGACCGTAGTGCTCACGCTTGTGTCCCTAGCTAGTCTGGCGGTGAAAGGACTGAATTTTGGTCTGGATTTCACTGGCGGCACGCTTATCGAACTCTCGTACGAGCAGCCGATCGCTCTGGATCAGGTGCGCTCTCAACTAGTTAGTTCAGGTTTCAATGAGGCGGTAGTTCAGAGCTTTGGTGCCACCACTGACGTCCTGGTGCGTATGCCAGGCGATGATCCGCTGCTGGGCGAGCGCATTGCCGAAGCGTTGAGAGGTGGCGACGCGGGCAGCGCTGTAACGGTTAAGCGAGTCGAGTTCGTTGGGCCGGCGGTGGGTGAAGAACTGCGGGATCAGGGCGGTCTGGGCATGTTGCTTGCCCTCGGCGGCATCCTGGTTTACGTCGCATTCCGCTTTCAGTGGAAATTTGGCCTTGGTGCCGTGCTGTCGTTGTTCCATGACGTGATTCTGGTGCTGGGAGTGTTTTCCCTGTTTCAGATATCCTTTGATTTGACGGTGCTGGCGGCGGTGTTGGCAGTCATCGGTTATTCATTGAACGACACCATCGTCATCTTCGACCGAATCCGGGAAAACTTCCGCATGCTGCGTAAGGCGGAGTTGCTCGAGAACATCAATATATCTACCACCCAAACACTGCTGCGGACCCTTGCTACCTCCGTGTCCACACTGCTTGCGGTGGGCGCGCTGATGTTTTTCGGTGGCGAGAATCTGTGGGGGTTCTCGCTGGCTCTGCTGATTGGGGTTGGTGCTGGTACCTACTCATCCGTCTACGTGGCTGGCATGTTGCTGGTGTGGCTGAATCTGACGCGTGAAGATCTCATCCCCCCTGTTGTCGAAGAGGTGGACGAACTCCCCTGACTTGGAACTTCTCGCGGCGTAACAGGTCCAACGCGCCGTCGCGGGCCTCGCCCGTAGAAGAAGGAAGACGCAGTGAACAAGTCGATGCTGGTGGGTGCTGTTCTGGGGGCGGTTGTGGTGAGCGCTGGCGGTGCCTTTGCAACCTACACCTTGGTCGATCGAGGGCCTGAATTTGCCAGCGTGCTGGCCGTGAGGCCAGTCAAGGAGACCATCCAGACGCCTCGTGAGGTGTGCAAGGACGTGACGGTCACGCGCCAGAGGCCCGTGCAGGACAGCAATCGTCTTGCTGGCACGGCCGTGGGTGCGGTCGTTGGTGGGTTGCTCGGTAACCAGGTTGGCGGCGGCAATGGCAAGAAGATTGCCACGGTCGCCGGAGCCGTAGGCGGTGGCTACGCTGGCAATCAGGTGCAAGGCCGCATGCAGGCGAATGACACCTATAGCACAACGGAAACTCGCTGCAGTACGGTCACCGATAGCCATGAAAAAATCGTCGGCTACGAGGTGGAGTACGATCTCGAGGGCAAGTCTGGGCAGGTTCGGATGGATCGCGACCCTGGTCAGAGAATTCCGGTCCATGATGGTCAGCTGGTGCTGACGCAGCAGTGACAAGACATAAAAAAACGCCCAGAAGGGCGTTTTTTTTGGGGGATTGCGGTTACCGCTTCAATGCTGGAGTCAGATGAGGCTGGATGGCGGTTAGCACCGCCTTAAAGCACTTAGTGTTGCCCGCGACGATCTGGCCTTTCTCCAGATATTCATGGCTGCCGCTGAAATCGCTGACCAATCCGCCAGCTTCTTGAATCAATAGCGCGCCTGCGGCCATGTCCCATTCAGACAGGCCGAACTCCCAGAACGCGTCATAGCGACCGGCTGCGACGTAGGCCAGATCAAGACTGGCCGCCCCGGCGCGGCGAAGTCCTGCGGTTTGGCCTACCAGGCTTCGGAACATATTGAGATAGCTATCGAGGTTGTCCAGCTGGCTGTCGCGGAACGGGAATCCCGTGCCAAGGAGTGCACCTTCCAGGCTTTTCCGGGCGCTGACTCGCAGGCGGCGCCCGTTGAGTGCGGCGCCACGGCCCCGGCTGGCAGTGAATTCTTCCTGGCGAACCGGATCGATCACCACGGCGTGTTCGAGGCGACCACGGTATTTGCAAGCGATGCTGACTGCGTAGTGAGGTACGCCGCGTAGGAAGTTGGTGGTGCCGTCCAGCGGGTCGATCACCCAGAGGTAATCTTTGCCGTCCCCGCTGCCTTCCAGTTGTCCGCCTTCCTCGCCAAGGATTCCATGGTTTGGATAGGCTTTGCGCAGCGCAGCAACGATCAGTTGTTCGGCTGTGCGGTCGATTTCCGAGACGTAATCGCGCGCGTCCTTTTCGCTAACCGAGATCACGTCCAGGCGCTCGGTGGAACGAACAATCATTTCGCCAGCGCTACGGGCGGCGCGCAGCGCGATATTCAGCATGGGCTGCATCGATCAAATACCTGGTCGTTTAAAGAAAGCCGGCAATTCTATCAGAAACCCATGCGGCGTGTTGCTCGGCAAGGGCTCGTTCAGACGGTTAATGGCGAAGCTGCGGATCCTTCCTGTAAGCTTTCGGTCTGCTTCCTGATAGAGAAAAAACCGTGTCGCTACAGAGCATTCGCGTGGTGTTGGTCAATACCAGTCACGCCGGGAATATCGGGGGTGCGGCCCGTGCCATGAAAAATATGGGTTTGTCCCGCTTGGTGCTGGTGGATCCGGAGGACTTTCCGAGCCCGAACGCCGTCGCTCGGGCCTCGGGTGCAACCGATATTCTTGACTCCGCGGAGATCGTTGCGACGCTCGAGGAGGCGTTGGTGGGCTGCAGTCTCGTGCTGGGCACCAGCGCACGCGATCGCCGCATACCCTGGCCGCTGCTGGATCCGCGCGAAACCGGAACGGTCTGTCTTGAGCAGGTCGAGCGGGGCGGTGAGGTTGCGTTGGTGTTTGGGCGGGAATACGCCGGGCTTACCAACGAAGAGCTTCAGCGTTGCCAGTACCATGTGCATATCCCATCAGATCCTGACTTCAGTTCGTTGAACCTGGCTGCTGCGGTGCAGGTGCTCGCTTATGAAGTGCGCATGGCCTGGCTGGCAGCGAACGATCAGCCGACCAAGCAGGAGAAGCTCGAAACAACCTCGATGCTTGATACCCAGCCGGTTACGGCTGATGAGCTTGAGCTTTATTACGGTCATCTAGAGCAGACCTTGGTCGAAATTGGCTTCCTTGATCCCCTGAAACCCCGGCATCTCATGCCTCGCCTGCGCAGGCTTTACGGCCGTAGCGGTATAAGCAAGCTGGAGATGAATATTCTGCGCGGAATCCTTACCGAAACCCAGAAGGCCGTCCGCGGCGAACCCCACAAGCGGAGAGGTGATTGATGTTCGAAGGCATGCGCGAAGATATCCAGAGCGTTTTCCATCGCGATCCGGCAGCGCGTAACGCATTCGAGGTCATCACCTGTTATCCGGGTCTGCACGCTGTCTGGTTTCATCGGGTGTCTCACTGGCTTTGGGTGAACGACTGCAAGTGGCTGGCACGGATGAATTCGAATCTGGCGCGTTGGCTGACGGGCATCGAAATCCATCCAGGCGCGCAGATAGGACGCCGTTTCTTTATCGATCACGGGATGGGCATCGTCATCGGTGAGACGGCGCAGATCGGCGATGACGTGACGCTCTACCATGGGGTGACCTTGGGCGGTACAAGTTGGAGCAAGGGCAAGCGTCACCCAACACTTGAGGATGGGGTAATCGTTGGAGCAGGGGCGAAAATTCTCGGCCCGTTTACGGTGGGTGCAGGCGCTAAGATCGGGTCCAATGCGGTAGTGACTCGTGCGGTTCCGGCCGGCGCCACCGCGGTCGGTATTCCGGGTCGGGTTATTGCTAAGTCCGATGACGAGCAAGAGGCCAAGCGCAAGGCCATCGCAGAGAAGATTGGTTTCGATGCATACGGTGTGACCGAGGACATGCCGGATCCGGTGGCGCGCGCTATCGGCCAGTTGCTCGATCATGTTCAGGCAGTCGAGGAGCGCATGGACGGTATGTGTAAGGCGTTGACCGCACTTGGCAGCGATTATTGTGCAAAGCAGATGCCCGAGCTGCGTGAGGAGGATTTCGCTGAGGTCAAGCGGGCGGGCGAAGAGCCCCGCTCCTGAAAGTGCGGTAGGGCGGGCGTGCTGTTATGATGAATTCCTGTCTGCGGGCAAGTCGGTGGAGTCTACGCCGCGTAGAAATCATCTCATGCGGCTAAAGTCCGAGTGATTTAATGGGACTTATAGTTGATCTAAATAGTCGGGTATTGCATACTTGCCTCAAACCATGATGCTTGGTGCGAACCGATGCGATTGACTACCAAAGGCCGTTACGCCGTCACTGCGATGCTCGACCTTGCGCTGCATGCGCAACACGGGCCGGTATCCCTTGCGGATATTTCCGAGCGGCAAGGCATCTCGCTTTCCTATCTCGAGCAGCTGTTCGCCAAGTTGCGTCGTGGCAGCCTGGTGACCAGTGTTCGCGGGCCAGGTGGTGGCTATCAGCTCTCGCGTGAAATGGCGGGCATTCAGGTCGCACAAGTCATCGACGCGGTCAACGAGTCGGTAGATGCAACACGCTGCCAGGGGCTGGGTGACTGTCATTCGGGAGACACCTGTCTGACCCACCATCTCTGGTGCGATTTGAGTCAGCAGATCCACGAATTTTTGAGTGGCATCAGTCTGGCGGATCTGGTGAAGCGCCGCGAGGTTCAAGAAGTGGCTCTGCGTCAGGATATGCGCCGCGCCAATAGCCAGACTCCGCAACTGGATAAGATTGAAGCGTCCGCCATCGAATGAGCAGGACGACAGCCTGATAGGAGATACCTGATGAAGTTGCCGATTTACCTGGATTACTCCGCTACTACGCCGGTCGATCCTCGCGTGGCCGAGAAGATGGTCGAATGTCTGACTGCCGAAGGCAACTTTGGTAATCCGGCGTCGCGCTCTCACGCTTTTGGCTGGAAAGCCGAGGAAGCCGTCGAGAATGCGCGCCGTCAGGTCGCCGAGTTGGTCAATGCTGATCCTCGCGAAATCGTCTGGACATCTGGCGCGACCGAGTCGAATAACCTGGCAATCAAAGGCGCGGCGCACTTCTATGCGTCCAAGGGCAAGCACATCGTAACCAGCAAGATCGAGCACAAAGCCGTTCTTGATACGACTCGCCAGCTCGAACGTGAAGGGTTCGAAGTGACCTACATTGAGCCAGGCGAAGACGGCGTGATCACTCCAGCAATGGTCGAGGCGGCGCTGCGTGACGACACCGTGCTGGTGTCCATCATGCACGTGAACAACGAGATCGGAACGATCAATGATATTGCCGCCATCGGCGAGCTCACCCGGTCGCGTGGTGTTCTGTTCCACGTGGATGCCGCCCAGTCGACTGGGAAGGTGGAGATTGATCTGGAGAAGATGAAGGTCGATCTAATGTCCTTCTCTGCTCACAAGACCTACGGTCCCAAAGGTGTCGGTGCTCTGTATGTGCGGCGCAAGCCGCGTGTACGTCTTGAAGCGCAGATGCATGGCGGTGGGCATGAGCGCGGTATGCGCTCGGGCACTTTGGCTGCGCATCAGTCGGTTGGCATGGGTGAGGCGTTCCGCATTGCCAAAGAAGAAATGACCGTAGAAAACGAGCGTATCACTCGGCTGCGCGACCGCTTTTTCAAGCAGGTTGAGCATCTGGAAGAGTTGTACGTAAATGGCAGTATGACCGCACGGGTGCCGCACAATCTGAACTTGAGTTTTAACTACGTCGAAGGCGAGTCGCTGATCATGGCGCTCAAGGACCTGGCGGTTTCCTCTGGTTCGGCCTGTACCTCTGCTTCGCTGGAGCCGTCTTATGTACTCCGCGCGCTGGGTCGCAATGACGAACTGGCACACAGCTCGATCCGTTTCACTTTCGGTCGCTTCACCACCGAAGAGGAAGTCGATTACGCCGCGCAGAAAGTCAGCGAGGCGGTAACGAAACTACGTGAGCTTTCACCCTTGTGGGACATGTTCAAGGATGGCGTCGATATTTCGCAGGTCGAGTGGGCAGCCCACTGATTCGAACGGTCGAGTTCCGCATAGCCTGATTCAATGAGGATTGCACCATGGCATACAGTGACAAGGTCATTGACCATTACGAAAATCCCCGCAATGTCGGCAAGTTCGACGCTGAGGATCCTTCCATCGGCACCGGCATGGTCGGCGCTCCGGCGTGTGGCGATGTGATGCGCCTGCAGATCAAGGTCAACGAGCAGGGCGTGATCGAAGATGCCAAGTTCAAGACCTACGGTTGCGGTTCGGCCATCGCTTCTAGTTCTCTCGCCACTGAGTGGATGAAGGGCAAGACGCTGGAAGAGGCGGAAACCATCAAGAACACCCAGCTCGCTGAAGAGCTGGCGCTGCCACCGGTCAAAATACATTGCTCGGTACTGGCAGAAGATGCCATCAAGGCGGCCGTTCGCGATTACCGTGAGAAAAAAGGGTTGCCGCAGGCCTAAGGGGGTATCGATGGCTATCAGCATGACAACCGCTGCTGCCGATCACGTGCGCCGTTCTCTGGAAGGGCGCGGCAAGGGGCTTGGGGTCCGGTTGGGCGTACGTACCACCGGCTGTTCCGGCCTGGCTTACGTGCTTGAGTTCGTCGATGAAGCAGCTGCAGAGGACTCGGTCTTCGACAGCCATGGCGTGAAGGTGATCATCGATCCGAAGAGCCTCGTGTACCTCAACGGGACGGAGCTCGACTTTGTCCGCGAGGGGCTGAACGAGGGCTTTAAGTTCAACAACCCTAACGTGCGTGGCGAATGCGGCTGCGGCGAAAGCTTCAACATCTGAGGACGCTGTGGGAACTCCCTGTCACTACGCGCTGTTCGAGCTGCAGCCGACATTCGATATCGATCCGGGGATGCTGTCGTCTCGTTACCGCGAGCTGGCGCGTAAGGTTCATCCCGACCGGTTTGCTGATGCTGGTGAGGCCGAGCAGCGTTACGCAATCGAGCGCTCGACGAATCTGAACGAGGCCTATCAGACCTTGAAAAGCCCGTCGCGTCGGGCTCGCTACCTGCTGACGCTCGAAGGTCGCGAGATGCCGTTGGAGGCGACCGTTCAGGATCCCGCTTTCCTTATGCAGCAGATGCAGTGGCGCGAAGAGCTCGAGGAGTTGCAAGACGATGCCGATATCGCAGGCGTAGCTTCCTTCAAGGCTCGCCTCAAAGTGGCTCAGCAAAATCTCAATGATTCTTTCGCCGGCATCTGGCGGGATGAGTCGCAGCGCGAGGAGGCGGAACGGCTGGTGCGCCGCATGCAATTCCTCGACAAGCTGTCCCAGGAAGTGCGCCAGTTAGAAGAGCGCCTCGACGATTAACCCCGCGTAGCGCCAGACGCTGCGCCCGATATCAGACAGACATGGCCTTACTTCAGATAGCTGAACCCGGACAAAGCCCGCAACCTCACCAGCGTCGCCTGGCGGTTGGCATAGATCTGGGCACTACCAATTCACTCGTTGCAGCCCTGCGTAGTGGCGTTACGGCGCCGTTGGCCGATGCAGATGGAGAGGTGATTCTGCCGTCCGCTGTGCGTTATCACAGCGCTCAGGTTGAGGTGGGGCGGGCGGCGAAAGCTGCTGCTGCCAGCGATCCGTTGAATACCATTCTGTCCGTCAAGCGTTTGATGGGGCGCGGTATTGGTGACGTGAAGCAACTGGGTGGGCAGCTGCCGTATCGATTCAGTGAGGGGCAATCACAGATGCCCTTCATCGAGACGGTGCAGGGCGCGAAAAGTCCGGTAGAGGTCTCTGCGGAGATACTTCGCGCGTTGCGTGAGCGTGCGGAGGCAGTGTTGGGGGGCGAGCTGGTCGGTGCGGTGATCACGGTGCCGGCATATTTCGATGATGCGCAACGTCAAGCGACCAAGGATGCTGCGCGTCTCGCTAATCTCAACGTGCTGCGCCTGCTAAACGAGCCTACTGCCGCCGCCGTTGCCTATGGTCTGGACCGCGAAGCTGAAGGGGTCGTGGCGATCTATGACCTGGGGGGCGGCACCTTCGATATTTCCATCCTACGTCTGACCAAGGGTGTGTTCGAGGTGCTGGCTACTGGTGGCGATACAGCGCTAGGTGGGGATGACTTCGATCATGCAGTTGCTGGCTGGATTCTGGCTAAGGCTGGTGCCTCACAGGATCTCGATCCGGGCACCCAGCGTGAAGTGCTGAAAATTGCCTGTGATGCCAAGGAGCAGCTCAGCGAAACCGAAGCTGTCGAAGTACGCTACGCCGGTTGGCAGGGCGTTCTGACACGTGCCATGTTCAACGAACTCATCGATCCGATGATCGCTCGCAGTCTCAAGTCGTGCAGGCGCGCGCTGCGTGATTCGTCTGTAGAGCTGGAAGAGGTCCATGCGGTGGTGATGGTCGGCGGCTCTACTCGTGTGCCGCGGGTTCGTGAGCGGGTTGGAGAGATGTTTGGCCAGGATCCGCTGACCGATATCGATCCCGATCAGGTGGTCGCGATCGGTGCAGCAATTCAGGCTGAGACGCTGGCCGGCAACAATCGCGATGGAGAGGAGCTGTTGCTGCTGGATGTGATCCCTCTGTCGCTCGGGCTGGAAACAATGGGTGGTCTGATGGAAAAGATCATTCCGCGCAATACCACCATTCCGGTCGCTCGAGCCCAGGAGTTCACCACGTACAAAGACGGCCAAACGGCCATGATGATTCATGTGCTGCAGGGCGAGCGTGAGCTCATTGCCGATTGCAGGTCTTTGGCTCGCTTCGAGCTGCGGGGCATCCCGCCAATGGTGGCCGGGGCGGCGAAGATCCGTGTCACCTTCCAGGTCGATGCGGACGGCCTGCTCAGTGTATCGGCGCGTGAGCTGGCGTCCGGCGTCGAGTCGAGTATCCAGGTGAGGCCGTCTTATGGGCTGACTGATGGTGAGATTGCTCGCATGTTGGAAGATTCGTTTCATAAGGCCAGTGAAGACAAAACGGCCCGAGCGCTTCGTGAGCAGTTGGTCGATGCGCAGCGATTGCTTGAGGCGGTTGAGGGCGCATTGGCGGTTGATGGCGAGCGTTTGCTAGATGATGAAGAGCGCGCGGCGATCAAGTCGCAGGTGCACGAATTGCGTGGTCTTCTTGATAGTCAGGATGGTCTCGCCATCGAACGCCAAGTCAAGCGTCTTAGCCAGATTACGGATGCTTTTGCAGCACGCCGACTAGATTCCACCGTCAAGGCCGCGTTGGCCGGACGGCGGCTTAACGATATCGAGGATTGAACCAGATGCCGCAGATTGTTTTCCTGCCTCATGCCGACCATTGTCCGGAAGGGGCGGTAGTAGATGCTCAGCCCGGTGAAACGGTGCTCGACGCTGCGCTGCGAAATGGCATCGATATCGAGCATGCTTGTGAAAAATCCTGTGCCTGCACCACCTGCCATGTGGTGATCCGCGAGGGCTTTGCTTCTCTGGAAGCCTCCGACGAGCTGGAAGATGACATGTTGGACAAAGCGTGGGGGCTCGAGCCTACGTCCAGGCTGTCCTGTCAGGCTGCTGTCGCGGATATCGACCTGGTGGTCGAGATTCCGAAGTACACCATCAATCAAGTGTCCGAAGGTCATTAAGGCGAGGTGAATCATGGCGCTTAAATGGTCTGACGTATTGGATATCGCGATTGAGCTGGCTGAGCGCAAGCCTGACGTGGATCCCCGCTACGTGAATTTCGTCGAACTGCATCGTTGGGTTGTCGAGCTACCGGGTTTTTCTGACGATCCGACGCGCGGCGGCGAAAAGGTTCTGGAAGCCATACAGGCGGCCTGGATCGAAGAAGCCTAATCGCACGCCGCCCGCTGGACACTGTTACAGAATTAACCGGCGCTGACTGCTTATTGTGGTCAAGTTCAGGCTTGAGGCTACCCTTATATTTTTCGTCGTGACCCGCGTATAATTCGCGGGTTTACTCGTTCGCTTTAACCTATCGTTTTCTGGAGTTTCAAATGGCCCTGCAACGCACTTTCTCCATCATCAAGCCTGATGCCGTCGCCAAGAATGTTATCGGTGAAATCACCTCTCGTTTCGAGAAGGCTGGTCTGCGCGTCGTCGCTTCGAAGATGGTCCAGTTGTCCGAGCGTGAAGCGGGCGGTTTCTATGCCGAGCACAGCGAGCGCGGTTTCTTCAAAGATCTGGTCGCTTTCATGGTTTCTGGTCCGGTCATCGTTCAGGTTCTAGAAGGTGAAGACGCGATCGCCAAAAACCGTGAGCTGATGGGCGCTACCAACCCGAAGGAAGCAGCTCCTGGCACTATTCGCGCCGATTTCGCGGTCTCTATCGATGAGAACGCTGTTCATGGTTCCGACTCCGAGGCGTCCGCCGCTCGCGAAATCGCCTACTTCTTCTCTGCCACCGAAGTGTGTGCCCGCATTCGCTGATCAGGCGAAGGTGAATCCAGATGACTCCGATTACCGGTAAAGTAAATCTGCTGGGGCTGACCCAGCCTCAGCTGGAAAGCTTCTTCGATTCAATAGGGGAGAAGCGCTTTCGTGCCGGTCAGGTCATGAAATGGATTCACCACTTTGGCGTCGATGACTTCGATGCCATGAGCAATATTGGCAAGGCCTTGCGCGAAAAGCTCAAGGCCTCTGCCGAGATCCGCGGCCCCGAAATTGTAAGCGAAGACATTTCCACCGACGGCACTCGCAAATGGGTGGTGCGGGTGGCTTCGGGTAGCTGTGTGGAAACTGTCTATATTCCCCAAGGTGGACGGGGCACGCTCTGCGTTTCCTCCCAGGCAGGCTGCGCGTTGGATTGCAGTTTCTGCTCGACGGGCAAGCAAGGTTTCAATAGCAACCTCACCGCTGCCGAAGTAATCGGTCAGGTGTGGATTGCCAACAAGTCGTTCGGCACGATACCGGCGAAGGTTGATCGCGCCATCACCAATGTCGTCATGATGGGCATGGGCGAGCCCTTGCTCAACTTCGATAATGTCGTAGCCGCCATGCAAATCATGATGGACGACCTCGGATACGGTATATCCAAGCGCAAGGTGACGCTTTCGACATCAGGCGTGGTGCCGATGATCGAAGAACTGTCCAAGGTCATCGACGTGTCGCTGGCGCTGTCACTGCACGCACCGAATGATGAATTGCGTGATCAGTTGGTCCCGATCAACAAGAAATACCCGTTGGAGATGCTGCTCGCGGCTTGTCAGCGCTATATTTCCAATCTGGGCGAAAAGCGTGTTCTAACGATCGAATACACGATGCTGCAGGGCGTCAACGATCAGCCTGAACATGCGGAGCAGATGATCGCGCTACTGGCGAAAATTCCCTGCAAGATCAACCTGATTCCCTTCAACCCCTTTCCGCATTCCGGATATGAGCGGCCTAGCAACAATGCGATCCGTCGTTTTCAGGACATCCTGCACAAAGCCGGGCACAATGTGACGGTGCGTACTACTCGCGGTGAGGATATCGATGCGGCCTGCGGCCAGCTGGTCGGGCAGGTGTTGGATAGAACACGCCGAAGCGAGCGCTATATCGCAGTGCGCCAGCTGCAATCCGAGCCAGTGACGGCGCCCATTGCTACGAACCGTTCCTGAGGGGGATTTTGATGACCTTGCGCGTCGCGCTGCTGTTTGTGCTCGCCAGCCTAATGGTTGGCTGCGTATCTTCCGGGTCGGTAAATCCGATGCGTACCTCTGAAGGTCGCGACGAAGCGCGAGATGCCTATATTCAGCTTGGCATCGGTTATTTGCAGCAAGGCGAGGCTTCTCGTGCCAAATCTCCGCTACGCAAAGCGCTCGAGTTGGATCCAAACAGTGCAGATGCCCACGCGGCATTGGCCTTGGTATTCCAAAACGAGATGGAAAATCAGTTGGCAGACGAGCATTACCGCAAGGCCCTGTCTGGCCAAAATGACGCCCGTATCCTTAATAACTACGGCAGCTTCCTTTTCGAGCAGAAGCGCTATCCCGAAGCGATGGAGCGTTTCGCAAAGGCAGCCGAAGATAATCTCTATTCTGGGCGCTCCCATGTCTTTCAGAACATGGGCATGACCGCATTGATGCTAGGTCAGCGAGAGCAGGCCGAAACCTATTTCACTCGCGCCCTGCGCCTCGATAGTCGGCAACCACGCGCACTGCTCGAACTGGCCATGATGGCGTATGAAGACAAGCAGTACGTTCCTGCAAAACGCTACTACGACGGTTTCAGCAGTCTTTCCGAGCAGAATGCCCGCAGTCTGTTGCTGGGCATCCGTTTGGCGAAAATCCATCAGGACCGCGATCAGGCGGCAAGCCTGGGTTTGCAGCTCAAGCGCCTGTATCCGGGGACGCCTGAATATCAACAGTTTCTTTCGGAGCAACGATGATAGCGCCCCATTCTGAAGCCGCTGCCCCGACGGCCCTGGCCAACCCTGGCGAAACGTTACGCGCCGCACGCGAAGGCAAAAACTGGTCTCTCTCTTCGGTAGCCAAGCAGCTTAATCTGTCGGAACGATCGCTCACCCAGATCGAGGCGGGTGACTTCAGTCAGCTGCCTGGTCACACATTTGCCCGCGGTTACGTTCGTGCTTACGCCAAGCTTCTGGGTCTGGACCAGAATCGTCTGGTACAGCAGTTCGACCAACATACCGGTACGGATGCAACGGGCAGTAGCGTCAATAGCCTCGGTCACATTGATCAGCCCGTGCGCCTATCGCGCAGCATGGTGCGCTTCTTTACCTTCATCCTGACACTGGTAATCGGCGTAGGTGCATTCTTGTGGTGGCAGGATCGCTCGGCACGTACCGAGTCGGGCCCGTCGGTCTCCGCGCTTGAGCGAATTGAGGTCGAGGCTGCAGACGGTACCACCGAGATTCATCTGCTCGACCGAGCTGAGGAGCCTGTTGAGCCCGTAATCGAGGAACCGATTAATCCGATCCCATCGGTAACCGGCGACGAGGCCCAAGTAGCCAACACCGAAACGTTGCAGTCAGATGCGCAGCCGGCAGTCGAAACGACAGCTGAAATGCCATTGCAACAGGACGAGACTGCACCTTCCAATGAGGCGCCGGCCGCTGCGGAGGCCGACGCCACGCCAGCCCAGGTCGCCGAGGTGGAGGCGGTCGCACCGGGGGAGGGCCGTTTGACCTTGGACTACACGGCGGATTGTTGGACACGGGTTACCGATGCGAACGGCGAAGTTCTCTACAGCGGCCTCGCCAAGGCTGGCAGCAGTCGCACCCTGGTCGGTGAAACCCCGCTAGATCTGCATCTGGGCTTTGCGTCTGGTGTGCAGGTCAGCTTCAACGGTGAAGCCGTCAATCTTTCTGGCAAAACGCGCGGCGAGACTGCGCGTCTAAAGCTCGGACAGTAATCATGCATAGTGAGTCCCCTATCAAGCGTCGCCCTACTCGAAAAATCTGGGTAGGCAACGTACCGGTCGGCGGCGATGCGCCTATCGCCGTACAAAGCATGACCAATACCGAAACCTGCGATGTGGATGCCACGGTTGCCCAGATCGAGCGGCTAGGGAATGCCGGAGCTGACATCGTGCGTGTGTCAGTACCTTCGATGGAAGCAGCCGAAGCGTTCGGCAAGATCAAGCAGCGCGTCAGTTTGCCGTTGGTAGCAGACATTCATTTCGACTATCAGATTGCTCTACGCGTCGCCGAGCTTGGTGTCGATTGCCTGCGCATCAACCCAGGTAATATCGGTCGCGAAGACCGTGTCCGCGCCGTCGTCGAAGCAGCGCGGGACCGCGGCATCCCGATCCGCATTGGCGTCAATGCCGGTTCGTTGGAAAAGGATCTGCAGAAAAAGTACGGCGAGCCAACACCCGAAGCGCTCGTGGAATCTGCGTTGCGCCATGTCGAGCATCTCGACCGGCTGAACTTCCCGGATTTCAAAGTCAGCGTTAAGGCATCTGACGTGTTCATGGCTGTGGCTGCCTATCGTCTCTTGGCTGACAAAATCGAGCAGCCTTTGCACTTGGGCATTACCGAAGCCGGTGGCTTGCGTTCGGGTACGGTGAAGTCGTCGGTGGGTTTAGGCATGTTGCTCGCCGAAGGCATCGGCGACACCATCCGCATTTCGCTGGCAGCCGACCCGGTAGAAGAAATCAAGGTCGGTTTCGACATTCTCAAGTCGCTGCGTCTACGTTCACGCGGGATCAATTTCATCGCCTGCCCGAGTTGCTCACGCCAGAACTTCGACGTGGTCAAGACCATGAACGAACTTGAGGGCCGGCTTGATGATTTGCTTGTGCCTATGGACGTCGCGGTGATCGGCTGCGTCGTTAACGGTCCTGGGGAAGCGAAAGAGGCGCACATCGGCCTTACCGGCGGATCGCCGAACAACCTCATCTATATCGATGGCAAGCCGGCACAGAAATTGAGCAACGACAATCTGGTCGATGAACTGGAGCAGCTGATTCGTCGCAAGGCTGCGGAAAAAGTCGAGACAGACGCTGCGCTGATTCTGCGCAGCTGAACTAAGGAAACGAATTGAGCAAGTCCCTGCAAGCCATTCGTGGCATGAACGATATTCTGCCGGCCCAAACGCCGGTCTGGCGCTACCTCGAGACCACCTTCGCACAGCTGCTCGATAGCTACGGTTACAGCGAGATTCGTCTGCCGATTCTTGAGTTCACCGATCTGTTCGCCCGTGGGATCGGTGAGGGGACCGACGTGGTCGACAAGGAAATGTATACCTTCCTAGACCGTAACGAGGAATCACTGACGCTGCGTCCTGAGGGCACTGCCGGTTGCGTGCGCGCGGTGCTCGAGCATGGCATGACTGGGGGCGGGCAGGTACAGAAACTCTGGTATGCGGGGCCCATGTTCCGCTATGAAAAGCCACAGAAAGGCCGCTATCGTCAGTTCCACCAGATCGGTGTTGAGGTGTTCAATCAGCCGGGTCCGGATATCGATGCCGAGCTGATCGTGCTTACGGCTCGACTTTGGAAGAAGCTTGGCCTATCCGGTGCAGTCACCCTGCAGCTGAACAGCTTAGGTTCCAGCGAGGCGAGGGCGACCTATCGGGACGCGCTGGTGGCGTACCTGCAACAGCATTTCGAGCAACTCGACGAAGACAGTCAGCGCCGTCTGACGAGCAACCCGCTGCGTATTCTCGACAGCAAGAACGCTCAGACCCAAGCACTGCTCGCTGATGCGCCGACCTTGCATGACTATCTCGACCAAGAGTCACGTACGCATTTCGAGGGACTCAAGGCCCGTCTCGAAGTGGCAGGAATCGACTACCAGATCAATCCCAAGCTGGTGCGGGGCCTGGATTACTACGGCAGGACCGTGTTCGAGTGGGTGACCGATAAACTGGGCTCGCAAGGTACCGTTTGTGCGGGTGGTCGCTATGACGGGCTTGTCACTCAATTTGGCGGCAAGCCGACGCCAGGCGTAGGTTTCGCCATGGGCATCGAGCGTCTGGTATTGCTACTCGAGACGCTCGAATTGGTGCCTGAGGAGCTTAATCAGCCGGCCCATGCCTACATCTGTGCCTTTGGTGAGGCGTCCGAACTGGCTGCACTCGGCTTGGCCGAGCGATTGCGCGATGCGCTGCCCGGCCTGCGGTTGCTGGTCAACGCGGGCGGCGGAAGTTTCAAGAGTCAGTTCAAGAAAGCTGACAAGAGCGGCGCCCGGTTCGCACTGATTCTGGGTGACGACGAACTGGCCGGTCGCGTGGTAGGTTGCAAGCCGCTGCGCGACGATAGCGAGCAACAAAGCATTGCCTGGGATGCTCTGCCCGAGTGTCTGGCTGCCTGTTTGGCGTGAGCAAACAGGTCCGATTTCAGCGAATGTAAGGAGTGACAGTGTGACCTCGGGTACCGAAGAAGAACAACTGGCGCAAATCAAGGAATGGTGGCAGCGGAACGGCAAACCATTGCTGATGGGGGGCGCGCTCGCTCTGGTGCTGGTATTTGGCTGGCAGTTCTGGCAGAAGCACCAGCTCAATCAGGCCCAGAGCGCCTCGACGATCTACCAGCAGTTGCTGAATGCCGCGTTGGAAGAAGGGAAAGCAGATACCGCCGAGATTTCGCGCTTGGGCAATCTGCTGCAGAAAGAATTTGCAGGTTCTCACTACGCTCAGTACGGCAGCCTCTTCGTCGCCAAGGTGGCGGTGGAGTCCGGACGTCTCGACGAGGCCGCAACAGAGTTGCAGGCGGTGCTGGACAAGCCTGCCGACAAAACTCTGGAAGAGCTGGCTCGCCAACGTTTGGCCCGTATCCTGGCGGCTCAGGACAAAGCCGAAGAAGGGCTCGCGCTATTGGAAGGCGACGCGGTTGAAGCATTTGCCGCCAGCCGCGAAGAGTTGCGGGGTGATCTGCTCGTCAAGCTTGAGCGTCCTGACGAGGCCCACGCTGCCTATTCCAAGGCGAAAGAATTGCTGTCGCAGGATGCTGCAATTGGTGGCCTGCAGCTGAAACTTGACGATCTGGCTCGTGGAGAGGCGTGAATTGATGCGTTGGAAAACTGCAGCATTGCTGGCCCTGGCCGTCCTGGTGGCGGGTTGCAGCAGCAATGACAAGAAAGAACCCGAGCCCGCCGAACTGGTCAAGTTTGATGCTGAAATCCAGCTGAAAGAACAGTGGAGCCGCTCCATCGGCGATGGTCAGGGCGAGACCTATAATCTGCTGACTCCCGTTGTCTACGGTAACGAGATATTTGCTGCCGACGTTGAAGGGTTGGTCGTGGCAATGGACCGTACGACCGGCAAGGTCAACTGGAAGAACGACCTGGAGGTCCCGATCTCCGGTGCAGTAGGCGCTGGCTATGGTCTGGTTCTGGTAGGTACGCTACGGGGTGAAGTGTTGGCGCTGGATGTTTCGACCGGCGAAGAACGTTGGCGCAGCCAGGTCAGCAGCGAGGTGCTTGCTGCGCCTGCCGTGAACGGCGATGTCGTGGTGGTCCAGACTCAGGATGATCGCGTCATTGCGCTCGAAATCGACACCGGAGCGCAACGTTGGAGCTACGAAAGTTCGCCGGCGGTGCTGACGCTACGCGGTACTGGAGCGCCACTGCTGACCAATGAACTTGCAATCGCCGGCCTTTCCAGTGGAAAGGTGGTGGCGCTGGACACCCGTCGCGGGTTGCCGATCTGGGAGCAGCGGGTCGCCATTCCACAAGGCCGTTCCGAGCTTGAACGCGTAGTCGATATCGACGGCGGGCTGCTACTTTCAGGCGGAACCTTGTATGTCGCTTCCTTCCAGGGGCGCGCCGCAGCGTTGGATCTCGAAAGCGGTCGGATTCTCTGGCAACGCGATGCGTCCACCGCGACCGGCCTTGCGATGGGGTATGGCAGTGTCTACGTGAGCCAAGCCGACGGCACGGTGCTAGGCATCGATGAGCGATCGACAACCGTGCTGTGGAGCAACGATTCGCTGCTACGTCGGCAGCTTTCCGCCCCGGCGGTTTTTTCCAGCTACGTCGTGGTGGGAGACAAGGAGGGCTATTTGCACTTCCTCAGCCAAGTTGATGGGCGTTTCGTCGCGCGAACTCGCGTCGATAGCGCCGGGGTGCGAGCTCGACCCGTGGTCGAAGGTGACTGGCTGTATGCCTACGGCAACGATGGCAAGCTTGTCGCGATGACCATTCGCCAGGCGGATTGACAGCCTCACGTCATGCGCCTTGTTCCGTCCAGACGGAACAACAAATATTCGGCCGCTGCCTTGCAGCGGCCTTCGTGTTTTCTGAAATATCGCAGTGGAGAGCCGTATGGTTCCCGTAATCGCCCTGGTGGGCCGCCCGAACGTCGGCAAGTCCACCCTGTTCAACCGCCTGACCAAGAGCCGCGACGCCATCGTGGCCGAATACGCTGGTCTGACTCGAGATCGCCAGTATGGCGAGGCCAAATGGCAGGGCCGCACCTACATTGTCATCGACACTGGCGGTCTGACCGGCGATGAGGAGGGCATCGACGCCAAGATGGCCGAGCAGTCCCTGCAAGCCATGCAAGAGGCTGATGCAGTGATGTTCATGGTCGATGCGCGTGCAGGCATGACGCCTGGCGATCAGATGATTGCCGAGCACCTGCGCAAGATGAACAAGCGCCACTTCCTCGTGGCGAACAAGGTCGACAGCATTGATCCAGACATCGCCCGAGCGGAATTCAGCCCGTTGGGCCTGGGTGACGCCCTGCCGATCGCCGCTGCCCATGGCCGTGGTATCACCCATATGCTCGAGCAGGCACTCGGTGTGTTTCCCAAGGACAACGCCGAAGTTGCCGAAGACGAGGGTGAAAAGGGCGAGGCGGTTGCCGAAGGAGAAGAGCCCAAGCGCATCCCTGGACCGAGCGAAAAGGATGGCATCAAGATCGCCATCATCGGCCGGCCCAATGTGGGCAAATCGACGCTGGTCAATCGCATGCTCGGTGAGGAGCGGGTCATTGTTTATGACCAGGCCGGTACAACCCGCGACAGCATCTACATTCCCTTCGAGCGTGATGACGAAAAATACACACTGATCGATACGGCCGGTGTGCGTCGCCGCGGCAAGATCTTCGAGGCCGTGGAAAAGTTCTCGGTGGTCAAGACGCTGCAGGCGATCCAGGATTCCAACGTCGTGATTTTCGTCATGGATGCCCGCGAAGGCGTGGTCGAACACGATCTGAACCTGCTCGGCTTCGTGCTGGAAAGCGGCCGCGCGTTGGTCATCGCACTAAACAAGTGGGACGGCATGGAGCCGAGTGAGCGCGACTATGTGAAGACCGAGCTGGAGCGTCGGTTGTTCTTCGTCGAGTTCGCCGACATCCACTTCATCTCCGCTAAACATGGCACCGGCGTTGGCAATTTGTATAAGTCGGTGCAGGCCTCGTTCGCTTCAGCCGTGACTCGATGGCCCACCAGCCGTTTGACGCAGATCCTTGAAGACGCGGTTCGCGAGCATGCGCCACCGATGGTCGCCAGTCGTCGAATCAAGCTTCGCTACGCACACCTGGGCGGTGCCAACCCGCCGCTAATCGTTATCCATGGCAACCAGGTCGACTCGATCCCCAAGTCCTACACTCGTTATTTGGAGAATACTTACCGACGCGTTCTGAAGCTGGTCGGTACGCCCATCCGTATCGAGTACAAGGGCGGCGAAAACCCTTTCGAAGGCAAGAAGAACACCCTGACCGACCGTCAGGTAAACAAGAAGCGCCGTCTCATGTCGCACCACAAGAAGGCCGAGAAGAAGCGCCGCGACAAGCGCTAGTTTCTCAGGTCTCGTCGAACGACTGGTCCATGTCCAAGGCCGGTCGTCCATGCCTCGGCTTGCCGACTTGGCGGGACGGGTTGTCGACCACGGTCGTGTGCGGTGAAACGGCTTGCAGCAACACGCTTCCGGCACCGACACTCGTGTCCTCGCCGATTGCGATATCGCCGAGTATCTTCGCTCCTGCGTCGATCATCACACCGCTGCGTATCTTAGGGTGCCGGTCGCTGCTCACCCTGCCGGTCCCGCCCAACTCCAGAAGCTAATGCCGCAGGCCCGGACGCCCTCGTACCCGCCCGCCATGATCGGCTATTCTGTTTTCCCCTGCCGAAGCCCCGTACGGCAGGCCTGTCGGAAAGGCTGTCATGCTCATCAGTAAGTTGCCCAATGTCGGCACCACCATTTTCACCACCATGTCGCAGCTGGCGGCTGAAACCGGCGCGTTAAACTTGTCGCAGGGATTTCCCGACTTCGATGGGCCTGATGCGCTGCGCGAAGCGGTTGCCCGTCATGTGATGGAAGGGCACAACCAATACGCGCCAATGACCGGCTTACCGGCACTGCGCGAGCAGGTGGCAATCAAGGTCAGCTCGTTATATGGCCGTCAGGTCAGCGCCGAGGCCGAGGTCACGGTCACGCCCGGGGCGACGCAAGCAATCTTCTGTGCGATTCACGCGGTCATCCGCCCAGGCGATGAGGTCATCGTTTTCGACCCCTGCTATGACAGCTACGAACCTGCCGTGGAACTCGCCGGCGGCGTCTGTGTGCATCAGGCGCTGAGCCTGCCGGACTTTGCCATCGACTGGCAGAAGCTCGCCGAGGCGATTACCCCACGCACCCGACTGATCGTGCTGAACACGCCGCATAACCCCAGCGGTGCATTGATCAATGCCGATGATCTCGACCGTCTGGCGGCGCTGATCCGCGAGCGCGACATCTATCTGCTCAGCGATGAGGTCTACGAGCATCTTGTGTTCGACGTCCGTGAGCATGCCAGTGTGTTGCGTCATGCTGAGCTGTATCAGCGCGCCTTCGTCATCAGCTCTTTCGGCAAGACCTACCACGTCACCGGCTGGAAGACTGGATACGTAGTTGCGCCCGCCGAGCTCAGCAACGAGCTGCGCAAGGTGCATCAATATGTCAGCTTTACCGGCGTAACCCCGTTGCAGTGGGCGCTTGCCGATTTCATGGCGGCGCATCCCGAGCATCTGGCGGAACTGCCTGCGTTCTACCAGACCAAGCGTGATCTGTTCTGCGATCTGCTGGCCAACTCGCGCTTCCGCTTCACGCGCGCCGCGGGCACCTATTTCCAATTGGCCGATTATTCCGCGATTCGCCCGGATCTCGACGACGTAGCCATGGCGGAGTGGCTGACCCGTGAACACGGTGTGGCCAGTATTCCGATTTCGGTGTTCTACCAAACGCCTCCTGCAGAGTTGCGGCTCGTCCGCTTCTGCTTCGCCAAACGAGAGGAGACGCTGCGCCAAGCAGCAGAACGACTATGCGCGATCTGAATAATTTACCCGACCTTGAACTGGCCCTTATTCAGACGACGCTCGTCTGGCAGGATGCCGCTGCCAATCGTGAGCGCTTCATCGGGTTGCTGGATGACGCCCGCGGCGCAGACTTGATCGTGTTGCCCGAGATGTTCACCACGGCCTTTTCGATGAACTCCGCCGAGCTCGCCGAGCCTGAAGAAGGCCCGACCTACGCCTGGTTGCGCGAGCAGGCGGCCCGTATGGAGGCGGTGATCACCGGCAGCGTAATCATCGAGGCCGCCGATGGTAGCCATCGCAACCGTCTGCTCTGGGCCCGGCCGAACGGCGAAATTCTGCATTATGACAAGCGCCATCTGTTTCGCATGGCGGGTGAGCATAAGCACTACACGGCGGGCGAAAAACAGGCTCTGTTCGAACTCAACGGCTGGCACGTGCGCCCGCTGATCTGCTATGACCTGCGCTTTCCGGTGTGGAGCCGCGATCCCCATGACACCGACCTTCTCCTTTATACGGCCAATTGGCCGGCAGCCCGGCGTAATGCCTGGAATCGCCTGTTGCCCGCACGCGCGATCGAGAACCTCTGCTATGTCGCGGCGGTGAATCGGGTCGGGGAAGATGGTAAAGGCTACCCCTACAGTGGTGACAGCCAAGTACTGGACTATCTCGGTGACCCGCTGCTGGAGGCCGGTGACGCCGATGGGGTGTTTCGCGCTTCACTTCGCGCTGCCGATCTGGCCAAGTTCCGCAGCAAGTTTCCTGCCTACCACGATGGCGACGCGTTTGAACTGAGCCTATAGGCGCTCAGCCATGCTTACGATGGTATGGTTGCTAGCGCGGGCTAAACGGCTTCAGCGTTTTGCGGCGTGTCGGTGACGATTGCGCCACAGCAGGCCCCCGTAGATCAGTAGGTTGACGACGACCACCACGGCGGCCAGCAGGTACTGCACCGGTACGCTCAACCAGGCCGGATAGATCAGCGGCAGCAAATAGTGCTCGACGAAGCCGGCCTCGTAGCCTGCGTCCCCTGCCAGCCGCCTCAGCAGGTTTTCCCAATGGGTGAGTGGGCAGGGGCGCCCGCTCAGCTCTACAAATATTCCCCACGCCATCGCGGGCAGATGCAACAGCAAAAAGCCGCGCTTCCAGGCGACCAGCAAGCCCCCCAGCAATACGAAGAGGATAAAGCCGAGGTGCAGCATCAGCACGGCATCGGCCCCAATACGATAAAGCATGGCTTACTCAGCCCTGCCCGAACGCTCCAGCTGAGCGATGTGTTTGTCTTGAATGCGCGCCAGAAGGGTGACAGAGAGCCCCGCGCCGATCAGCGCCATGAGCATGTCCGACTGGGTATCCCATGGATCGCCCTGCGTTCCCAGGAAGTCCTCGGCACCTTGGCCGGCGATAAGCGCTACCCACCATTCGATCAGCTCATAAAAGGCACTGAATGCCAGCGCGACGCAAAGCGCTAAAAAGCCCAGCATCTTGCCGCCGGCGATAAAGCGACGACGCAGCAGAACTTCCCGCGCCAGCAAGGCAGGTGTTACGCCCTGTATGAAATGGCCCAGCTTGTCATAAGGGTTGCGGGCCAGATCAAACCAGTCCTGCACCCAGAACCCCGGCGGCACGCGGGCATAGGTATAGGTGCCACCAAGAATCAACACCAGCGCATGGATCGCGATCACCCAATAAAGCAGGTGGGTCAACGGAAAGCGCCGATGACTCCAGATCAGCAGTGGGGCGGCAATCAGCACTGGCGCTACCTCGAGCAGCCAGGTTGCGCGGTCGTAGGGTGCAACAGCGGAACAGATCAATGCCAGCAGTACACCCGATCCCAGCGCTGCGTAAAGCGTACGGTCTTGCATTGGCGTCGCCATGATTAACGGTAGAGCCGGCAGCATGCAGTGCTTGCCGGGTTAGCCGCAACTGTAAGCGCGGCGAGCCCCGGCTTGGCAAAGTGTGCCAGCTAACCTTCTCGGCCAGGTGCTGAGGCCGCACGCGAAAGCGAACGGCCGCAGCGCCGCAAATCGACTGCTCCGATGTATGGGTTGGCGTTGCCCTGAACGCAGGCGACGCTGCGGTTGCGCCACCGTTCCCACTCGTCGATTGGGAATTGGCGATTCCATATGTCATACAGGCGGCGATCCTGCTTCGACAGCCGCAGGCCGTAGCGCTCGCTCATGTACAGGTAAGTGCGGGCAATGGCGCCGCGGGCGTAGGCCGGTGGCATGGCCGTGCGTTGCTTGAAGTTCACCACGAAGGGGCAAGCGCCGTACTGGCTGGGCTTCTCGCTGAGCATGCCGAAGCCGTAATTGCTGCGGTCGCCGTTCACTTCACCAACCACCGGTACCAGATTGTGCAGATCCGCTTCGGCCTGGCTGAACACCGGGTCGGTAGACGTGCAGTGTTTGCGTCCACCGTCCTGCCAGCATTGGCGCTGATGGCCGATCACCCATGCGGGAACGATGTGCTCCCATTCCACCCTCGCGGCACGCTTGGGCTGCTTGCGCGGAATGTAGCCACAACTGGCCAGGTCGATCTGTTTGCCCTTGAAGGCGCAGCGGCAATAGAAATCCACGGGTCGCTCGGCGTACAACTGCCAGGCGATTTTCTTGGCCTCGCGAAAGGTGCGTGGAGCGTCGGCGTGTAGCTGAACAGGAAAAAGCAGGGCGAGCAGAAGCAGGCTGTAACAGCGCATGGGATTCTCGACGACTGACTGAGAAATGCATCCATGCGGGGCGCGCTATCTTACCTATTGCGCTGATAAATCCACATATAACAATAACTTACATAATGTCATTGAGCCTGCTTGTGACCCAGCCGGTTGATCTGCAGCGAGGCCAGGATGATCAGCCCGCCAACCGTCAGTAGCAGAAGATTGGTCTGCGTGCCCCAGAACAGCAGATTGAGCACCAGCCCCACAGGAACCGCCATGTTGTTCATCACCGCCAGGGTGCCGGCATCCACCAGAGTGGCGCCCTTGTTCCAGCAGAACTGCCCGAGCGCGGTGGCCAGCACACCCATCCATATCAACACTGCCCATTGTTCGGTTGTGGTGGGCAGTTTTTCCGGGTTGCCGAACAGTAGCCAGGCCGGCAGTACGATCAGCAGCGCACCCATGAAGAAGTAGCCGAAGCGACGATGGAGTGGAATATCGGATGGATAACGCTGTGCCAGATGCTTGTAGCCAACCTGGCCGGCGGCAAAGGTGAAGTTGGCCAACTGCATCAGCAGGAAACCACCGAGAAAGTCGCGAGAAACGCCGTCATAGCGAATCAGCCCGGCACCGAATACCGCAACGGCGGCCGCTACCAGCGCCCAGGGGTAGAAACGGCGGTTCAACGCGTCGTCTATCAACGTCACGTGCAACGGCGTCAGTACAGTGAATAACAGGACTTCGGCGACCGTCAGTACGTTGAAGCTCAGGTACAGGCAGAGGTAGGTGACGCCGAACTGCAACGCGCCGACGAGCGTGACGCCCGCTATGAAGCCCGGTGCAACGCCGCGCCAGCGGGTCAGAGGCAGGAATACCAGGCCGGCCAGCACTACGCGGGTCAGCACAGCGAAATAGCTGTCCACCTGGCCAGCGAGGTAGGCGCCGATAAGGTTGAAGGAAAACGCCCACAGCAGGGTGACGAAAATCAGGTAGCGCATGCCGACTCCTCAGAAGGTCGGCGACCTTAGCGGCTCGGCGGCAAAGAAGGAAGGGCCGGTTTGAACCCGCTGTTTTTGATCACGGGCGCGCTTCGGCCAGGCGCGCCCGTGGTGGGTGGATTACGCGGACTTCAGCGAGGCCATGTCGATGACGAAGCGGTACTTCACGTCACTCTTGAGCATGCGCTCGTAGGCCTCGTTGATGGTCTGGATATCGATCATCTCGATGTCCGAGACGATGTTGTGCTCGGCGCAAAAGTCGAGCATCTCCTGGGTTTCGGCAATGCCGCCAATCAGCGAGCCGGCCAAACGACGGCGCTTGAAAATCAAGCCGAACACGCTCGGCGAGGGATGCGGCGACGCCGGTGCGCCCACCAGGGTCATGGTCGCGTCGCGCTTGAGCAGCGACAGGAAAGCATCAAGATTGTGGGGCGCTGCAACGGTATTGAGAATGAAGTCGAAGCTGTTCAGGTGCGCGCTCATCTCGTCCTGGTTCTTCGACACTACGACTTCGCTGGCACCCAGGCGTAGGGCGTCTTCCTTCTTGTCGGGCGAGGTGGTGAACAGCACGACATGCGCGCCCATGGCATTGGCGATCTTTACCGCCATGTGCCCAAGGCCTCCGAGACCGACCACGCCGACCTTTTGACCAGGGCCCACCTTCCACTGGCGCAGCGGCGAATAGGTGGTGATGCCTGCACATAGCAAGGGCGCGACAGCGGCAAGCTTGTCTTCGGTATGCGAGATGCGCAGGACGAATTTCTCGTTCACCACGATGTTGTCGGAATAGCCGCCAAAGGTGTTCTCGCCACCGCCGAACGCGGGACCATTGTAGGTGCCGACAAAACCATTCTCGCAATACTGCTCGAGGCCCTCGCCGCAAGAGGGGCAGCTCTGACAGCTGTCGACCAGGCAGCCGACGCCAGCGATGTCGCCGACCTTGAAGCGGTTGACCGACTCGCCAACGGCACTGACCCGGCCAACGATCTCGTGGCCCGGAACGGAGGGGTAGAGGGTGTTGTGCCATTCGTTGCGGGCGGTGTGCAGATCCGAATGGCAGACGCCGCAGAAGAGAATGTCGATCTGCACATCGTTCGGCCCTACGGCACGGCGCGAGAAGGTATGAGGTGCGAGTGGTGTGCTTGGATCAAATGCGGCGTAACCGATGGTTGTGCTCATGAGCGCTCCTGTGGCGTTTTATCGGGTGGCGGAAGTGCTCAAGCCTATGCCTATAGCGAACAGGACCGGTTGCACAATCCTGCCGATGACTCACGCATTTCTGCTGGAATGAGATAGACCTGGCCCAGGCGCAGGTGTTCGGTACGTGATGCGCCGGGTTCTTTGGCGAGGGATTGCTCGTCTGTCATGCAACGACGAAACGGTGGGTCGGGAGCAAATGCTGCCGTCAGAGTAGCGGCAAGCGGTGGGCCATCGTGCCGCCTCCCAGGCGGCTCTAGTTGTAGCGTGGCGGGCCCTAAGCAGAACCCGCCATCTCAGGTCAGGCTGCTTTCAGTTCGGCCTCACGCAGTGCCCGGTTGAGGGCGCTGAACAACGCGCGAATGCTGGCGGTGGTGATGTTTTCGTCAATGCCGATGCCATGCAGCGGGCGCTCGCCATCCAGACGCACTTCGATATAGGCCGCGGCCCGTGCATTGCTGCCGGCACCGATCGAGTGCTCGTGGTAATCCATGATCTCCAGCTTCACCGGCAAACCGGCGACCAGCGCTTCCAACGGCCCCTTGCCGATCCCGCGCCAGTGCATGGTTTCACCCTCGCTGGTGACTTCCACCTCCACGGCGCTGGTGCCGTTTTCTTCCTGCAAACGATGGCTCTTCAGGGCGTACGGCGCCGTGGCTTGCAGGTATTCACCCTCCAGCAGGGAGTAGATCTGCTTGGCGTTCATCTCCAGTCCCAGACGATCGGTTTCCTTCTGCACCACCTGGCTGAACTCGATCTGCATCCGGCGCGGCAAGCTGATGCCGTACTCCTGCTCCAGCAAGTAGGTGATGCCGCCTTTGCCGGACTGACTGTTGACGCGAATCACCGCCTCGTAGCTGCGACCGATGTCAGCCGGGTCGATTGGCAGGTAGGGCACTTCCCACAGGCCATTCGGATCCTGTTGGCTGAAGCCTTTGCGAATCGCGTCCTGGTGCGAGCCGGAGAAGGCTGTGTGGACCAGATCGCCGACATAGGGATGGCGCGGATGGACCGGCAGCTGGTTGCACTCCTCGACGACCTTGCGCACGGCATCGATGTCGGAAAAATCCAGCTGCGGATCGACGCCCTGGCTGTACATGTTCAGCGCTATGGTCACCAGATCGACATTGCCGGTGCGCTCGCCGTTGCCGAACAGGCAGCCCTCGACGCGATCCGCCCCGGCCATCAGGCCCAATTCGGTGGCAGCAACGCCCGTGCCGCGGTCGTTGTGGGTGTGCAGGCTGATCAGCACGCAGTCGCGCTTGTTGATCTGGCGGCCAAAATATTCGATCTGGTCGGCATAGATATTCGGAGTGGCGGCCTCAACGGTGGCCGGCAGGTTGAGGATCAGCTTCTTCTCAGGCGTCGGTTGGAATACGTCGATCACCGCGTTGCAGACCTCGACGGCGAAGTCGGTCTCAGTGGAGCTGAACACCTCGGGCGAATATTCGAAGCGCCAATCGGTTTCCGGCGCCGCATCGGCGAGACGCTTGACCACCTGCGCAGCGGCGACGGCGATGTTCACCACACCAGCCTTGTCTTGGTTGAACACGATGCGGCGGAAGCTCGGTGCCGTCGCGTTGTAGTAATGAACGATGGCCCGCTTGGCACCCTTGAGCGATTCGAAGGTGCGGGTGATCAGGTCCTCGCGAGCCTGGGTCAGCACTTGAATGGTGACGTCATCCGGAATGTGCCCGCCCTGAATCAGCTCGCGAACGAAATCAAAATCGGTCTGCGATGCCGAGGGAAAGCCCACTTCGATCTCCTTCAGGCCGATCTGCACCAGCGTCTTGAAGAAACGCATCTTCTTCGCCGCGTCCATCGGCTCGATCAGCGACTGGTTGCCGTCGCGCAAATCGGAGCTCAGCCAGATCGGAGCCTGAGTGATGGTCTGCGATGGCCAGGTACGGTCAGGCAGATTGATCACCGGAAACGCGCGATATTTGTTTGAAGGATCTTTGAGCATGGTCATGGCGATTTCCTTGAGCAGCTCCCCGAAGCGCGGCGCGAAGCAGGGAGGGCAGAGCAGGTCGATGCGTATTTATGGTCCGAATGTAGGGCGCACCTATCGGGTATTGCAACTGTCTTGAAAAAAATGGTGAAAAACACTAATAAAAATCCATAAAGGAAAATAAGCAGTCGATTGGTCGCCGTAATCGAAGATTGATTGCTCGGCTCGATTGCGGCCCCGTGTCGCACTCACCCTGCGCCTCGGGGCGTGCGATCATCCGGCTCACGATGAGCAGTAGCCGATCCACGGCAGGATTTACGTGAGACGCAAAGGACAGTTCACAGCGGGTCTCTGGCTTGGCCTTTTTGCCATGCTGATGATCCATGTGGGACCGCTCTATTCAGCGTCGCAGCTTAAGGCTGCCCAGCCCGACGCTGCAGCTCCGATCGCGCACCAGCATCATCATCACGATGCAAAAGCTCATCCGACAGCGGTGCATTCTCCATCGCGCTCGGATAGCCAGCCGGCCTGGCTCGCTTCGCTCGACCTCTGCGGTTACTGTGAGCTGTTGACGCTGAGTCCGCCGTTGGTGCTGGCCTTCGCACCTGCGTTGCCTCATTTCGCGCCTGTTTACGCACGGCTGATTCCTCAACAGCCGCTGCCGGCCATGCCACGCCTCACCGGCGGACATGCGCGGGCGCCACCCGTATTCCACTGCTGATTTCCGAGCCGCTAACGCGCGGCTCCTCCTAAATCTCAGAAGTGGAAGATCTTTATGTCCAGAATCACCCCTGTGCGGGCGGTAGCCTCGCGTCTGCCCGTCAACCTTTCCCTGCATCCTTTGCGCTTGCGTTGGCAGTTGGCTCACCTCGCGCTGTTAAGCGCCTTGGCGGGTCATGGCATGGCCGCTGAAGCCAACCCCGAATCGACCATCCAGCTCACGCCCATGATCATTACCGGCGTGGCGCAGCAATCCCTGCTTAAAGTGGTCACCGATCCGAAGATCCCGCGCCAGCCAATGCCGGCCAGCGACGGCGCGGATTATCTGAAGACCATTCCGGGCTTCTCCGCGGTGCGCAACGGTGGAGTAAACGGCGATCCGGTGTTCCGCGGTATGTTCGGCTCTCGGTTGAAACTGCTCAGCAATGGCGGCGAAATGCTTGGTGCGTGTCCGAACCGCATGGATTCGCCGAGCTCCTATATCAGCCCGGACACCTTCGACAAGCTAACCGTCATCAAAGGGCCGCAAACCGTGCTCTGGGGCCCCGGCGCTTCGGCGGCCACGGTGCTTTTCGAGCGCGAGCCGGAGCAGTTCAGCGAACCCGACTACCGCCTCAACGCCAGTCTGCTGACCGGCTCCAACGGTCGCTTCGACCGCAACTTGGACGCCGCCGCCGGTAGCACACAGGGCTACGCGCGGCTGATGGCCAACAGCTCGCAGGCTGACGACTACGCGGACGGCGATGGCGATACCGTGCCGTCGCGCTATGACAAATGGAACACCGATGTCGCGCTCGGCTGGATGCCGGATGCGGACACCTTGGTCGAGCTGACCGCAGGCCGTGGCGACGGCTTCGCCCGCTACGCCGGACGGGGCATGGATGGCAGCCAGTTCCAGCGTGAAAGTCTCGGGCTGCGCTTCGAGAAGACCAATATCGGCGAGACCTTCTACGGGCTGGAGGCGCAGGTCTATTACAACTACGCCGACCACGTCATGGACAACTACAGCCTGCGCGACTTCGTTCCGACAATGATGATGACCCAGCCGACCCTGTCGCGGGTCGACCGCCGCACGCTCGGTGGCCGGCTGGTCGGAACCTGGCAATGGTCCGATGTCGACTTGAAGGCCGGCATTGATGCGCAGCGCAGCGAGCATCGCAAGGTCATGAACCCGACCGGTGCGGTCAATCAGATGGTGGCGGCGGCGGGTAGCGACGCGCTGCCCTGGGTGCCGGATGCCGTCCTGCACAGTTACGGCCTGTTCGGCGAGCTGACCTGGCAACTCAGCGAACGCGAGAAAGTCATCAGCGGTTTGCGGCTGGATCTGCACGAGGCGACCGATGAGCGAGCATTCTTCAACAGCCATCACCCGACGCTGAAGAACATGATGGGCATGCCGGTCAGTCAGGATTGGACCAATCCGACGGCAGGGGACACCCGGCGTGACACGCTCTACAGCGGCTTCATGCGCTACGAAAAAGAGCTCGCCAGCATGCCGGTCACCGGGTACGCCGGCCTCGGTCATGCCGAGCGGTTCCCCGATTACTGGGAGCTGTTCGTCTCCAACCCCGGTCCGGTCGGCAGCGTGCAGCCGTTCGATTCGGTGCGGCCGGAGAAGACCACGCAGCTGGATATCGGCCTGCAGTATGCCGATGGCCCGCTGCAAGCCTGGGTCTCCGCGTACGCCGGTTTGGTCGAAGACTACATCCTGTTCAGCTATGTGCCCGGCGTGATGCCCAGCATGCTCCGCGCGGAGGTAAGCAACATTGACGCCGCCATTGCCGGTGGCGAGATGGGCGCAAGCTACCGGTTCACCCGCAACTGGAAAGGCGATGCGAGCCTTGCCTACGCATGGGGAAAGAACCGCAGCGATGACCGTGCCATGCCGCAGATCCCACCGCTGGAGGGGCGGTTTGGCCTGACTTACGAGCGTGACGACTGGAGCACCAGTGGCCTCTGGCGAGTGGTCGCGTCGCAGGGCAGGGTTGCAAAAAACCAGGGCACCGTCGTCGGCAAGGACTTCGACGAGAGTGCCGGCTTTGGCGTGCTGGCGGTCAACGGTGCCTATCGTTTGGATCAGCACTTCAAGTTAAGCGCGGGAGTGGACAATCTGTTGGACAAAGCCTACAGCGAGCACCTCAACCTGGCCGGCAGCGCTGGCTTCGCCGACTACGGGCTCGACGCAACCCGTCGTGTCAACGAGCCGGGCCGCACCTATTGGGCGCGGGTCGACATGAGCTTCTGACACGCATTTTCAGCAGGCATGAAGCAGCCAGCGGTGGTTTTCCACTGCCTGGCTGCAATCAGCCGTCCTGGGTCTTGTCGTCGTCGCGCCGGTCGCTCGGTTGGGGCAACTGCGGCATCGGTCGGCTAAGCAGCTGGCTGACCGAGCCATAGCCCTCGCGCATGTCCGCACCGCTCGGGTGCTGGAACACGCGCAGGCCGAACTCGGGCAGGATCGCCAGTAGGTGATCGAAAATGTCTGACTGGATCGCCTCGTACTGGGTCCAGGCGACGGTGTTGGTGAAACAGTAAATCTCGAGCGGCAAGCCGTCAGCAGTAGGGCTGAGTTGGCGCACCATCAGGGTCATGCCCTGGTGAATGCCTCCATGGCTGCGCAGGTAGCGCTCCACGTAGGCACGGAAGCTGCCAATGTTTGTGATGCGTCGAGTATTCACCGGCTCCTTGCCGCGCTCTTCAAGCTTGGCATTCCACTCGTCAATCTCTCGGCGTTTTTCGGTGAGGTATTCATCGAGCAGGTTGAAACGATGCAGGCGCTCGCATTCGTCGCTGCTGAGAAAATGCACGCTTTGCTGATCCAGAAATAGGCTGCGCTTGATCCTGCGGCCGCCGCTTTCCTGCATGCCCCGCCAGTTCTTGAACGAGTCGCTGATAAAGCGCTTGGTCGGGATGTTGCTGATGGTCTTGTCCCAGTTCTGCACTTTTACCGTATGCAGAGCAATGTCGATGACATCGCCGTCGGCGTTTAGCTGCGGCATTTCCACCCAGTCGCCAACACGGATCAGGTCGTTGGAGGTGATCTGCACGCTGGCCACCAATGACAGAATGGTGTCCTGAAATATCAACATCAGTACCGCCGCCATGGCCCCAAGGCCGGACAGCAGGATCAGCGGCGAACGGTCGATCAGGGTGGCGATGATGAGGATGGTGGCGACCGCGTACAGCACGATCTTGACCACCTGCAGATAGCCCTTGATGGGGTGCACATGCGCATCGGCGCGGCGCTGGTACATCATGTTGATGATGTCCAACAGCGCACCCAGGGCGAGGGCGATGGTCAGCACGATGAAGCCGCCGCAGACATTGCGCACGACGGTGACGGCCGCTTCCGGCAGGCCCGGTACGGCATTCACTCCAATCGACAGCACCAGTGCCGGCACGATGTTGGACAACCGGCGAATGATGCCGAAATCTTGCAGCTGAGTTTCGCGAGTGCTGCGCAGTATTTTGTACAGACCGCTCACCAGGATCCGCTTGACCACCCAGTTGGCCAGCCAGGCCGCGAACACCAGCGCCGCGCTGGCGACCAGCGTCTCCAGTTCGGCATGCTCGCCCAGCCATTCCAGCCAGACCTTCATTTCTTCCTGCATCGTACCGCTCCGTCAGTTGGCGTCAGACCACAACCACATGCCAGGGGGTGTCCTGTCAGCGGATGAACTCGCGGCTAATCGAGCGGAAGAGGTCGGTCCCTGCCTGTTCCATCCACTCGAACGCAACCATTTCGCGCGAAACGATGCTGGCACCGGCTTGTTGCATGCGTGCCAGACCAAGCGCTTTGTCGCTGGCGCGGCGCGATCCGACAGCCTCTTCGACCACGAATACCTGATTGCCGCGAGCCAGCAGGTCGAGCACCGTCTGCAGCACGCAGATGTGGGTTTCGATGCCGCTGATGATGAACTGCTTGCGGTCGCCACCGGGACGTCTGAACAGTTCGCCATCGCGCGCTGCGGAAAAATGCAGCTTCTCGATGATCGCCTCGTCAGCCATGCCATCGCGCAGGGCTGCGATCGTAGGCCCGAGGCCCTTGCTGTACTGCTCGGTGACCAGCACCGGCACACCTACGCGTTGGGCAACCTGGATCAGCCAGGCGCTGTGCTCGGCCAACGTGGTGTGGTCTTCGATGGCGGGGAATAGCCGTTCCTGAATGTCAATGATGACAAGCGTCGAATCCTGCGCATTGATGAGCATAAGGGGTCCTTGGGGCGGGTCAGGGTTTGAACGCACCGATGAAGATCGACGGGTCGACCCGTGCATCGTTTAGGCTGACGTTCCAGTGTAGATGCGGGCCGGTGGCTCGGCCGGTGGAGCCGACCTTGCCGAGCACGGCACCACGGGAAAGCTCGTCGCCGACCTTCACATCAATCTGCGACAAATGACAGAACATGCTGATCAGGCCTTGGCCGTGGTCGACGAACACGGTTTTGCCATTGAAAAAATAATTGCCGGTGAGAATGACCTTGCCGGCCGCCGGTGTCTTGATCGGTGTACCGGCCTTCGCAGCGAAGTCCAGCCCGGAATGCGGGTTGCGCTCTTCACCATTGAAGAAGCGGCGCAGCCCGAACGGCGAGGACAGCGAACCGTTGACCGGCTTGTCGAACAACAGGTTACTGGGCTGGCGTGGGCTGAACTGCCTATAGGCCCGTGTCTGTTCGTCCAGTTCGCGCTCGATACGTTTGAGGTCGGCGCGGTTGGGGTTGACCTGGCGCTGGTTCTTTAAGGTGATGCGCTGTTCGCGGTAGGTGCGCGGTTCGACACGGAAGCTATGTGCCTGGCCGTTGACGTCCAGCGACTGCTGACCGGCTTTGACCGACAGCGGGATGCCGACAACGGCGATCCAGCGCTGGTCATCTTCGCGTACCACCAGCACGGGTTTGCCGTCGTACCGTGCTGTTGGCGCGCTGGCATCGTTACCGAGGTCGATTACCGCGACGCCGCCGGGTACGGGTTTGTTCAGCAGGCGGGTGAGAAAACCTTCGGCGTGGACGGGAAGTGAAAGGCAGAGCAGCAGGGCAAGGGCAAAACGCATAAGAGTCCTGGGCAAAAAGTGGGTTAGTCCAGCAGTGACAAGGTGACGGGCGTCTGATGGTTGTCTTCGACCCTGACGTCCAGCTCGCCTTCGCCCAGACGCGCCTTGAGTCGTTGACCGGGCTGGGTCTGGCCCGCATGCCGAATAGCCTGGCCGCGCTCGTCGAGCAGGATGCTGTAGCCACGTGACAAGGTGGCGAGCGGGCTGACGACATTCAGTGTCTGCGCCAGTCCCTGTAACTGTTGGCGATGGCCTTTCAGGGTGTCCTGCATTGCTCGGGGTAGGCGGCTGGCCAGATGATCGAGGCGTTGGCGTAACAGGTTCAGGTTTCGGCCTGGGTGCTGGCCCGCAAGGCGTGTTTCGAGGCGGGCGAGGCGCTCCTGCCCGGCGCAGAGGCGACGGTCGATGCCGCGCAGCAGGCGTTGTTCAAGATCGTCGATGCGCTGGGCCTGTTGTTGCAGGCGCTCGCCGGGGTGTCGCAGCCGGCGTGTCAGGCCTTCGAGGCGCGATGCCTCGCGGTGTAAACGGTCCCGCATCCGCAGCAGCAAGCGCTGGCGCAGGCCATCGAGTCGCTGGCGCACGTCGGCGCTGCTGGGTGCCAGGAGTTCGGCTGCCGCGGAAGGCGTCGGTGCGCGTACGTCGGCGACGAAGTCGGCAATGGAAACGTCGGTTTCATGACCTACGGCGCAAACGATCGGCGTCTCGCAGGCTGCCACGGCGCGTGCGACCACTTCTTCGTTAAAGCACCACAGGTCTTCCAATGAGCCGCCGCCGCGCGCCAGGATCAGCGCATCGAAGCCGCCACGGTCGGCCAGTTCCAGCGCACGGACGATTTGTGCCGTCGCTTCGCGGCCCTGGACCGGGGTCGGTACCAGCGTCAGGGCAACATGCGGCGCACGTCTACGGAACACCGAAATGATGTCGCGGATCACCGCACCGGTGGGCGAGCTGACGATGCCAATACGTTGCGGGTGAGCGGGCAGGGCGCGCTTGCCGGCGGCGTCGAACAAGCCTTCGGCGCTTAGCTTCTCTTTTAGCGCTTCGAAGGCCAGGCGCAGCGAGCCGTCGCCCGCTGGCTCGACGTTGTCGAGGATCAACTGGTAGTCGCCGCGGCCCTCGAACAAGGACACCCGTCCGCGTACTTTTACCGCGAGGCCGTCGCGCAATGCCTGACGCACACGCAAGGCGTTCTGTCGGAATAGCGCGCAGCGCACCTGGGCGCTCTTGTCCTTCAGCGTGAAGTAGACGTGGCCGGATGCCGGCTTGGACAGATTGGATATTTCGCCTTCTACCCACACCTGGGCGAAGACATCTTCGAGCAGAAGCCGCGCGCGACCGTTGAGCTGGCTGACGGTCAGCACTTCACGGTCGAGATTGAGGCGTTGGAAAGGATCTTTGAGCATGCCGGGATGATAAGGGAAAACTGTGGTTAGGCGCTGAGGGCGAATGGCCAAACGGACAACAGGCGACGCCGCGTCGTTGACCTGCGCCCAGTAGTCATTAAGCTGCGCCGCTTTATTCGCCTCCTTTCGAGTCAGTCATGAGTCACAGTCAAGCGATCGTCGTGCCGCGTATCTCATCCTTTCCTGGCCATGAAGCCAAGGCGCGAATGATCCTGCGTTGGCTTGCCGAGCGGCGCATCGTCGAGGCGCTGCCAACCACCTGTGGGCGCGGTGTTGGCGGCATGGCCTATGCGCTTGGGTCGGGTGCGCGCAACGTTGTGCTGCACCCTGAGCGGTTGCCGTTCGCTGAGCCGATCAATGGCTTGGAGGTTGTGACCAAGCGCTGCATCTACACGCCGACCCGGGCGTTTGCCGAGGAGGCTGGATGCCCTGAATGTCGGCAAGAGATTGGTGAGGCGCTGTTCGAGAGTCTCGACGAGTGGATGCCTGCACAGACCGACACCTTCACCTGTCCGGAATGCGGGTACGAGGATGACATCAACGGCTTCTTGTTCCTTCCGGCTTGCGGCTTTTCCAATCTTGGCTTCATCTTCAACGGTTGGGGCGAGGCTGTATTTGCCCAGCCCTTTCTTGACGAGTTCGCTGGACGACTGGGATTCAAGGTGGCGGTGGTGGTCGCGTAGCGGTGACCGGTCAGTCATTTGTTCGACGTAGCGAAGCGGAACGCGCGCGGCGGACCTTACAACTGCATTGAGCGTAATGGTGTGCGTGGGTATAATGCCGCGCTTCCTTTTTCCCGCCTGGGAGCCCCCGCCATGCTGCGTATCAGCCAAGAAGCCTTGACTTTCGATGATGTTCTCCTGATCCCGGGATATTCCGAGGTCCTGCCGAAGGATGTCAGCCTCAAGACCCGCCTGACCCGCGAAATCGAGCTGAACATTCCCCTTGTTTCGGCGGCAATGGACACCGTCACCGAAGCCCGTCTGGCCATCGCCATGGCGCAGGAAGGCGGCATCGGCATCATTCACAAGAACATGAATGTCGAGCAGCAGGCTGCCGAAGTGCGCAAGGTCAAGCGCCACGAGACGGCCATCGTTCACGATCCGGCGACCGTGACGCCTGAAACCAAGATCAGCGAACTGCTGCGCAAGGCGCGGGAGCTTGGTTTCTCTGGCTTCCCTGTTGTCTCGGGCAAAGAGCTGGTGGGTATCGTCACCGGGCGCGACCTGCGCTTCACGCCGAACGTCGGTGATTCGGTTGCCGCGATCATGACGCCGAAGGAAAAGCTGATCACCGTTCAGGAAGGCACTGGGCTCGAGGAAATCAAAACCAAACTCTACGAGCACCGCATCGAAAAGATGCTGGTGGTCGACGGCAATTTCCATTTGCGCGGCCTGGTGACCTTCCGCGATATCGAGAAGGCCAAGACTTACCCGCTGGCCTCCAAGGATGATCAGGGCCGCCTGCGTGTCGGTGCTGCCGTTGGGACTGGCGCTGATACCGCTGAACGTGTCGAAGCGTTGGCTGCTGCCGGCGTCGATGTGATCGTCGTCGACACCGCACACGGCCACTCTCGCGGTGTGCTCGATCGCGTTCGTTGGGTCAAGGATAACTTCCCGCAGGTCCAGGTCATCGGCGGCAACATCGCCACTGCCGAAGCCGCGCTGGACCTGGTCAAGGCTGGCGCCGACGCGGTCAAAGTCGGCATCGGCCCAGGTTCGATCTGCACCACGCGAATCGTCGCCGGTGTCGGCGTGCCGCAAATTTCCGCGATCGCCAACGTCTCCGCCGCGCTCGAAGGCACCGGCGTGCCGATGATCGCCGATGGCGGCATCCGCTTCTCCGGTGATCTGTCCAAGGCCATCGTGGCCGGCGCCAATGCCGTGATGATGGGCTCGATGTTTGCCGGTACCGAGGAGGCTCCGGGCGAGATCGAGTTGTTCCAGGGCCGCTCCTACAAGGCCTACCGCGGCATGGGCTCGCTGGGCGCCATGTCCCAGGCGCAGGGTTCGTCGGATCGTTACTTCCAGGATTCCTCCGCTGGTGCCGAAAAGCTGGTGCCGGAAGGCATCGAAGGGCGCGTGCCGTACAAGGGCTCGCTGGCAGCAATCATTCACCAGCTGATGGGCGGCCTGCGCGCCTCCATGGGCTATACCGGTAGCGCGACCATCGATCACATGCGCACCCACCCGCAGTTCGTGCGCATCACCGGTGCCGGCATGGCCGAGTCCCATGTGCATGATGTGCAGATCACCAAGGAAGCGCCCAACTACCGGGTTGGTTGATATTTCTGTCGCTGGAGGCTGATCGCCGAGCGGCTGGATGGGCAATGTCTCGTTCAGCCGCTTGCGTTCAGCCTTCAGCCGTTTTTTCCAGGGGAAAAAAATGGCCCATCAAGACATTCATGCTCACCGCATCCTGATTCTGGACTTCGGCTCGCAGTACACCCAGCTGATCGCCCGTCGCGTGCGCGAACTCGGCGTCTACTGCGAATTGCATCCGTTCGACATGAGCGATGAGGACATTCGCGACTTCGCGCCGCGCGGCATCATCCTGGCTGGCGGCCCGGAGTCCGTGCACGCCGAAGGTAGCCCGCGCGCGCCGCAGGCCGTGTTCGATCTCGGCGTACCGCTGTTCGGTATCTGTTACGGCATGCAGACCATGTCGGAGCAGCTCGGCGGCAAGGTGCAGGGTTCGGATGAGCGCGAGTTCGGTTACGCGCGCGTCGACTTGGTCGGCAAGTCCAAGCTGTTCGACGGCATCGAAGATCATATGGACGATGACGGCGTCTTCGGCCTCGACGTCTGGATGAGCCACGGCGACAAAGTAACGACGCTGCCGGAAGGCTTCCACATCCTGGCCAGCACACCGAGCTGCCCAATTGCTGCCATGGGGGATGATGACCGTCGCTACTATGGCGTGCAGTTCCACCCGGAAGTGACCCATACCCGCCAGGGCGGGCGCATTCTGTCGCGTTTCCTGCTGGAAATCTGCGGCTGCGAAGCGCTGTGGACGCCGTCCAACATCGTCGATGATCTGGTCGAGCAGGTTCGCAATCAGGTCGGTTCGGCCAACGTGCTGCTCGGTCTGTCCGGCGGTGTCGACTCCTCGGTGGTTGCGGCACTGCTGCACAAGGCCATCGGTGATCAGCTGACCTGCGTGTTCGTCGACAACGGCCTGCTGCGCCTGCACGAAGGCGACCAGGTAATGGCGATGTTCGCTGAGAACATGGGCGTCAAGGTGATCCGTGCCGACGCCGAAGCCCAGTTCCTCGATAACCTCGCCGGCGAAGCTGATCCGGAAAAGAAGCGCAAGATCATCGGCCGTACCTTTATCGACGTGTTCGATGCCCAGGCCAGCAAGCTCGACAACATCCAGTACCTCGCTCAGGGCACCATCTACCCGGACGTCATCGAGTCCGCTGGTGCCAAGAGCGGCAAGGCCCATGTAATCAAGTCGCACCACAACGTCGGTGGCCTGCCGGAGGAGATGAACCTCAAGCTGGTCGAGCCCCTGCGCGAGCTGTTCAAGGACGAGGTCCGCAAGATCGGCCTTGAACTCGGCCTGCCTTACGACATGGTCTACCGCCATCCCTTCCCAGGCCCGGGCCTGGGCGTGCGCATCCTCGGCGAAGTGAAGAAGGAATACGCCGACCTGCTGCGTCGTGCTGACCACATCTTCATCCAGGAACTGCGCAACTTCGACTGGTACCACAAGACCAGCCAGGCCTTCGTGGTGTTCCAGCCGGTTAAGTCGGTGGGTGTCGTCGGCGATGGTCGCCGCTACGCCTGGGTCGTCGCCCTGCGTGCGGTAGAAACCATCGACTTCATGACTGCACGCTGGGCACATCTGCCGTATGAGCTGCTGGAGAAGGTCTCCAACCGCATCATCAACGAAATCGACGGTATCTCGCGCGTGACATACGACGTATCGAGCAAGCCGCCGGCGACTATTGAGTGGGAATGATTCAGCAAGCGGTCTGATAAAAACCAAGAAGCCCCGGGTTGCCGGGGCTTCTGCTTTGCAGCGTGCCAGTCAGTGCATGACGGCCGGCGTATCGATACGGCGCCAAATCGCTTCGGAGAAGCTGTAAATAGCGAAGGCCACCAATCCAAGGCCAACCAGCGATAGCCAGAACGTGCCGAAGGGCAAGTTTTGCAGAGCGTTCAGAGCGTCTTCCAGGCCCGGCGGGTTGGTTGGCTCGTAGTGGCTGCCACCTGTGAAGAGCATGCCGGCAACAACGAGAAAGGCGACGCCGCGTGCGATGAGACCTGCGCGGGAAATGGGGCGAACCCATTTCATGACGTGTTCGGATGCGTAGAAGTACTTTTCGAACTTGGCTTTCCAGCCCTTGATGATGTGGGCAATACCAACGCCCAAGGGTACCAGCGCAACCAGATAAATCAGGTAGTTCGAGTATTTCCAACCAAGCAGGCCTGAGAGGAAATCGCCGCCTGACCCTCCGCTGCCGCCTGATCCGCCGATGGAGCTACCAAGCAGCCCAAGGGTGAATAGGGCAAGCAGGGTATAGGCCACGGCACCTCCTACGAGACCTGCACGGATCACTAAGCCCTCGGCATCGGTGCCATGGCCTTCCGGGTCGGTAATCGCCTGAGTTAGGCGCCACGCCACGTAAGCCACGAGTCCGACAACCATGATCCAGAGCAAGGTCTCCCCGAAGGGCTGCCCTAATAATTTCTGAATGGCGCCTTTGGTACCGACGGTATTTCCGCTGCCGATGCCGGCCATAAAGGCAAATATGCCGACAATCAGATAGACAACGCCTCGTGCGGCGTAGCCGCTTCGAGCGAGCCAGGTGATGCCTCGGCTGACTTCGCCTTTGGCCTGGGCTGCAGTGGGGTGCATGGCGCCTCCTCGATATGGATGAATGTCTCCTTAAGTAGACGCGGGATTAGGCGCTAGGGTTCGCTGTTATTAATTGAGGGGCTTGCTAGGGGCATTGCTTGCATGCTGCGACATAGCGCACGAAGCTGTAGCATGATGCAAATGCGAGCGATTCCAATCTAGTTGTTTGTGCCACTGCTCGTGCAGTTTTGATGAGAATGAAATGACTTTTACCCGAAGGAAAGTGCTGTCCGGGTTAGCTGGGCTAGCGGCGTTGGGCGTTGCCGGTGGCGGAGCACGCTATTGGCTTGGGCGTCCCGCTGATCCCGTGACCCATGATTACGAGCTGATCGCAGCTCCAGCTGAGATCGAGTTGATCGCCGGCACCAAGACCCCAGCATGGTGCTACGGTGGGCAGGCGCCGGGCGTCGAACTGCGCGCCAGACAGGGGGAGTGGTTGCGGGTGCGCTTCACCAATCACCTGCCGGAGCCCACCACTATCCATTGGCATGGCATCCGCCTGCCGCTGAATATGGATGGGGTTCCTTATGTTTCCCAGCTGCCTGTCTTGCCTGGCGAGTCGTTCGATTATTTGTTTCAAGTGCCGGACGCGGGTAGTTTCTGGTATCACCCACACACGTCGAGCGCCGAGCAGCTGGGGCGCGGCCTGGTAGGGCCGTTGATTGTCGAGGAGCGCGAGCCGAGCGGTTTTCGCCATGAGCGAACGCTAAGCCTTAAGAACTGGCATGTCGACAAGCAGGGACACTTCACCGATTTCAGCGTACCGCGAGAAGCTGCCCGAGGAGGAACACCTGGCGTATTGTCGACCATCAATGGGGAGCACGCGCCAACCCTTGAACTGCCGGCGGGCCAAGTGGTGCGTTTGCGCATCATCAATCTCACCAACACCGTCACCTACCGGCTGAACCTGCCGGGTGGTAGTGCGCGTATCTATGCAATCGATGGCAACCCGATCGCGCCGCGGCCTCTGGGGAAAGCCTATTGGCTGGGGCCGGGAATGCGCATCGATCTGGCCTTGAAAGTGCCGCCTGCTGGCGAGCAGCTATCTTTGCGCAATGGCCCATTGCGGCTGGCGACGCTCGCTTCGATCGCCACGACAGAAGACGAGGGCAACTGGCCGGCACCGCTGCCACCCAACCCAATCGCTGAACCGGACCTGCAGCGGGCCGAAACGCTGCGCTTCAACTTCGAGTGGGCCGGCACGTTGTCCAGCGACGCGGGGCAGGGCGACGCGTTCACGTTCTGGCAGATCAATGGTCAGGCTTGGGACATCAATGACAAGACCTGTGCGGATCGGCCCATTGCCACGTTGAAGAAAAACGGTCATTACATATTCGAGCTGCGCAACCTCAGCCAATATCAGCACCCAATTCATCTACACGGCATGACCTTCAAGGTCATCTCGTCCAACCGCAAACGAATCGATCCCTGGTATACCGACACCTACTTGCTCGGCAAGAACGAGACGGCACGAATCGCGCTGGTGGCGGATAATCCTGGTGTCTGGATGTTCCACTGTCATGTGATCGATCACATGGAAACCGGGCTGATGGCGGCGATTGAAGTGGTTTGATGGAAGCGACAGTCGGGTGGAATAGATGAAGAAGCCGGTGATCATTGATCGTTCTCGCGATGATGAGTTCATGCGCGAGGCGTTGTCGCTTGCGGCCGAAGGCGCAAGGCTAGGGGAGGTGCCGGTCGGTGCGGTGGTCGTACAGGATGGCAAGGTTATCGGCCGCGGTTTCAATTGTCCGATCTCCACTCACGACCCCAGTGCTCACGCTGAGATGGTCGCTATTCGCGATGCAGCGGCGGGCCTGGAAAACTATCGGTTGCCGGGCAGCACGCTGTACGTGACGCTGGAGCCTTGCAGCATGTGCGCAGGCTTGATCGTCCACTCGCGTATTCAGCGGGTGGTGTATGGCGCCACGGAGCCCAAGGCTGGCGTTGCGGTCAGTCGCGGAGAGTTCTTTTCGCAGCATTTCCTCAACCACCGCGTATTGATCGAAGGCGGGGTGAGCGCGGAGGCGTGCAGCCAGGTGCTGAGCGAGTTCTTCAAGGGGCGCCGCCTCAAGACACAAGGTGGCGAGGCGGCGCAAGGATCGTTGGAGGGCTAAGGCGCAGCGCTGTTAGTGATCAGACGCTGCTGCTGTAGCGGCGCACGCCCGCGTCTGGCAGCTTTTCATGGGCGGCCACGCTGCCCTGCGCAGGAAACACCACCAAATGGTCGGCAGCAATGGCAATACCGACTTCCTGGCCAGTCGGGTAGTCTGCGTGGCTGGGAAATATCCCCTCCAGCTGATTGCCGGTAGGCAGCTGCAGGCGATACAGCGTCGAAGCGCCAAGAAAAGTCTTGCCGACGATGAGCGCCTTGAGTCTGCTTTCCGGCGAATAGACGATGTCATCCGGACGCAGCAGGACATCCACCGAGCTGCCAGCCGGCATGGTGTAGGCGCGGTTGCCGCGAATGACGCCCAGTTCGGTCTGTACTGTCTCCGGGTCAATCAGCTGGCCGCGGATGAAATACCCCTGGCCTATGAAACTCGCCACGAAGGGTGTAAGCGGCTCATGGTACAGGTTGAACGGCGTGTCCCACTGTTCCAGCCGACCATCCTTGAACACGCCGACCTGATCGCTGACAGCGAAGGCTTCTTCCTGATCGTGGGTGACGAGAATGGCGCTGGTGCCACGCGCCTTGAGAATTTCGCGAACTTCGTGGCTCAGGCGCCGGCGCAGGTCGCCATCGAGGTTGGAGAAAGGCTCGTCTAGTAAAAGCAGTTCCGGCTCGGGCGCAAGGGCTCGGGCGAGCGCAACACGCTGTTGCTGGCCGCCGGAAAGCTCGTGCGGATAGCGTTTGCCGAGCGGCGCGAGATGCACCAGGTCAAGCATTTCTCGCACGATGCGTTGCGATTGCGGATGCTTGCGGATACCGAAGCCAATGTTTTCCGTCACGGTCAGATGCGGGAACAGGGCATAGTCCTGAAACACCATGCCGACCCTGCGCTTCTCGGGCGCCAGGGTAAAACCACGGCGCGAAAGCACGGCGTCGCCGAGTTGGATCTCGCCTTCGTTGACGTGCTCGAATCCGGCGATAGCCCGCAATGTAGTGGTTTTACCGCAACCGGATGGCCCCAGGAGACAGCCGATATCGCCGCGATTCAGGTGCAGATTGAGACTCTGCACGATGCTCTGACCGCCATAGCCGCAGTCGAGGTTGCGCAGATGCAGCAGCGGTTCATGGCTCATGCGTGGTGGTATGCCGGCTCGACCAGAAACTCAAGCAGGGCTTTTTGTACATGCAGACGGTTTTCGGCCTGTTGCCAAGCGACTGCTCGCTTGTCGTCGAGCAGGTCGTGGCTGATCTCCTCGCCGCGATGCGCCGGCAGGCAATGCATGAACAGGACGTCTTCGGCTGCCGCGTCGAGCAAGGCGCGGTCGACTTGATAGGGGCGGAAGGTGGCAATACGAGCGGCGACTTCGTCTTCCTGGCCCATGGAGGCCCAGACGTCTGTGCTGACCAGGTGTGCACCCGCTACCGCTTCGCGTGGGTCACGGAATACCTGTACCCGGTCTCCAGCCTTCGCGAGCAGCTCGCCCTTGGGCTCATAGCCCTCCGGGCAAGCGATGCGCAGCTGGAAATCGAACTGAAGCGCGGCCTCCATATAGGAGTTGCACATGTTGTTGCCGTCCCCGACCCAGGCGACGGTTTTGCCCGCGATACTGCCGCGCAGCTCATGAAAAGTCTGCATGTCGGCCATCAGTTGGCAGGGGTGCAGATCGTCTGAAAGACCGTTGATCACCGGCACCGAGGAGTTCGCTGCAAACTCGGTCAGCGTCGAGTGAGCGAAAGTGCGGATCATGATGGCGTCGAGCATGCTCGACATGACGATGGCTGAGTCGCTGATCGGTTCGCCGCGGCCCAATTGCGTGTCGCGCGGCGAGAGAAACACGGCTTGACCGCCGAGCTGAATCATCCCCGCTTCGAAAGACAGTCTCGTGCGAGTCGAGGCTTTTTCGAAAATCATGCCCAGGACGCGGTTTTTCAGCGGCTCGAACAGAATGCCGCGCTCGCGCAGATCCTTCAGCTCGATGCCGCGACGGACCAGGCCTAACAGCTCCTGGGGCGTGCAATCCATCAGTGAGAGAAAATGCCTTGCGCTCATATCAACTACCTTTCATTGCCGCAGTCGAGGCCGGAGATTTCGACGAAAAAGAAGGGCCTACGACAGGGGTCGCATAGATGGCGACGAAACGGGAAAGGCGCGATCTTATCCAGAAAGTCTCAGCCGGCGCAAATCGGCCTCAGCGCGCCAGATTCCTGCGCTGCAGGCGAGCTGTGTCGGATGCGAGCTGATAAAAGCCGAGCCCGTGACTCGGCTTTTAGGCTGCTGTTCTGTACAATGCGCGGCAACCGAGACTAGCCGAGGTGCCCCATGGATATCATCGAAACCATCAAAGAGCAGATCGAAAAGAACCCGGTGCTGCTTTATATGAAAGGCTCGCCCAACGCCCCGCAGTGTGGCTTTTCTGCCCGTGCGACCCAGGCTGTGATGGGCTGTGGCGAGAAGTTCGCCTACGTCGACATCCTGCAAAATCCTGAAATCCGCACCAATCTGCCGAAGTATGCCAACTGGCCGACCTTCCCCCAGCTGTGGGTGGATGGCGAGTTGGTCGGTGGCAGCGACATCATCCTGGAAATGTTCGAAAAGGGTGAGCTGCAACCGCTGATCAAGCAGGCCGTCGAGAAAGCTGGCGCCTGATCGCGACTCCAAAAAGAGAACCCGCCTGGCCGCGGGTTTTTTTTCGTCTGCATTTCGGCTCGCTCAGGTCAAAAAGCGGCTCGTGTTTACAACGAGGTGCTAGGCAATAACGAAGAAACGGGAGCCGAGGCTCCCGTTTCATTACAGCTCGGACGCTTTTACTCGTCCATCTGCGACTGCAGATAGTTCTCCATGCCGACCTTGCCGATCAGGCTCAGCTGGGTTTCCAGCCAGTCGATATGTTCTTCTTCGGATTCCAAGATGTCTTCGAGCAATTCGCGGGTGCCGTAGTCACCGACGCTCTCACAGTAGGCGATCGCGACCTTGAGATCCTGGATGCCACTCTGCTCGAGCTTGAGGTCACATTCGAGCATTTCGCGAGTGTTTTCACCGATCAGCAATTTGCCGAGGTCCTGCAGGTTAGGCAGGCCTTCGAGGAACAGGATGCGCTTGATCAGCTTGTCAGCATGCTTCATCTCGTCGATGGATTCTTTGTACTCATGCTTGCCGAGCTTGCCGAGTCCCCAGTCTTCATACATGCGCGCATGCAGGAAATACTGGTTGATTGCGACCAGTTCGTTGCCAAGGATCTTGTTCAGATGCTGAATGACCAGCTTGTCGCCTTTCATGTTGGTGCCCTGCGTCGAATCGGGTTCGTTGATAAGCGCAGTCTGGCCACGAACCTAGGTACTGTCAAACCTAAGTCCTTGAATGATAAAGGGTAAAGCGGAATAAGAATAAGTCTGTTCCGCGACTTGGCGCCAAGGCGTTGATTCGCGGGCAGAAAAAAGCCGGGCATGTGCCCGGCTCCGGAATATCGACAGGGTTTCAGGCGGGCGCAAAACCTGCAGGGTAAGCGAGAGAAGTGCTGGCGCTCTGGATATCGCTCAGGGTTTCGCGAACAACCTGCTTGGCAACGCACGCGCATTTACCGCATTGCGTGGCCACGCCAGTAGCATCTCGCACTTCACGATAGCTGCAGCAACCTTCGTAAATGGCTTCACGGATCTGGCCGTCGGTAACGCCCTGGCAAAGACACACGTACATATGAACTACCCGTTGGGTCTGCTAATAAGTGGATGCTAAATATAATGAGAACGATTGTCAAAGAACGCTCGTCGGATTTTACCTTCTCCGGGCGGCGCGGGGACCCACGCTACGGTCGCCTCTGAGGCTGTGCCAATAGGCTAAACTGCGCCTCCTTTTGCCGCCTGGAGCTGTCATGGCCCTGCAAGCCACACCTTATAAGGTAGAGATCAATCTCACCGATCTTGACCGCCACGTGTATCAGGATCTGCGCTTCACTGTTGCTCGGCATCCCTCGGAAACCGAGGAGCGGCTGGTGGCACGGCTGATCGCTTACGTGCTTTGGTATGACGAAAAGCTCGCGTTCGGCCGGGGGCTGTCGGATGTCGATGAGCCGGCGCTCTGGGAGAAGAGCCTCGATGACCGCGTGCTGCACTGGATCGAGGTCGGCCAGCCGGATGCCGAGCGGATCACTTGGTGCTCGCGGCGCGCCGAACGTTTCAGCCTGGTGGCCTACGGCAATCTGCGGGTATGGCAGACGAAGGTGCTCGACAGCGTGCGCAGCCTGAAAAAGATCAACGTGGTAGCGGTGGGGCAAGAAGCGCTGGAAGCCGTCGCGCGCGATCTGCCAAGGTCGGTCAGCTGGAGCGTGATGGTCAGCGAGGGCGCACTGTTTATCACCGACGAGCGTGGCCAGCACGAAGTGCCGTTGGAGTGGTTGGTTGGCGAGCGCGGCTAAGCGCTCAGCGATTGTAGAGGAGGGCGCAAGGGCCCTCCGCTGTTTGTGTCAAGACTGCCAGAACTGCACGAAGGCGTTGAACGACATCACCACGCCAACTGCTGTGGCCACCATGGCCAACAGGCCGAACACCAGCATCCAGGTCGGATGACGGTACTCGTTACCGACGATGTTCGGCTTCTTGGCCGCCCAGAGAATGCAGGCCAGCGCAAGCGGCAGGACCAGCGCATTGAGCGTTCCGGCAACGACCAGCACCTTCACCGGTTGCCCCACCAGACTGTAGATTAGTGTCGAGCAGGCGATGAAGGCGATGACCATCCGTTGGTTGTGGCGCTGGATGCTTTCATGCAGTGAATACATGAAGCTCACGCTGGTGTAGGCAGCGCCAATCACTGAAGACACCGAAGCGGCCAGCAACACGATGCCGAACATCTTGTAGCCGATCGTGCCCATGGAGTGCGAGAACACCGACGCTGCCGGGTTGGCTGGGTCCAGGCTCAACCCTTGGCTGACGACCCCGAGCGCGGCGAGGAAAAGACAGATGCGCACTACGCCTGTGGTGGCAATGCCAATCACCGCTGCGCGTGTTACCACGCCGACGTTCTGTACGCCTGTTATCCCCGCTTCGACCAACCGATGCCCGCCGGAAAAGGAGATGTATCCGCCTACCGTTCCGCCGACCAGCGTCACGATCGGCAGCAGCAGAATCAGAGGATCGTCCGGATTGAAGCTGCGGCTGACCGCCTCCATCAGCGGTGGGTTGGATTGCAGCATGGCGTAGCCGATCATGCACAGCATCGCCAGGCCGAGAACCTGCATGATCGAGTCCATCACACCCTTGGCATTGCGCAGCAGGAAGATGCCGATAATCAGCACGGCGGCGATCAGCGAGCCGATCACCGGCGGTATACCGAAAATCACGTTCATTGCCAGGCCGGCACCGCCGATATTGCCGATATTGAAGGCAATGCCGCCCAGGACGATGAACGCGGAGATCAGATGGCCCATGCCCGGGATCACCCGGTTGGCCACGTCCTGACCCCGCAGGTTTGCCACTGTAATGACACGCCAGATATTGAGCTGAGCGCCGATGTCGATCAGCAGCGATATGACAATGGCGAAGGCGAAGCTCGCCAGATACTTCTCGGTGAACAGTGACGTCTGGGTCAGGAAAGCCGGGCCGATCGAAGACGTCGCCATGATGAAGATCGCGCCGCGCAGTACGTTGCGTTGTGACGCTGGGGTAGCGCTGGGGGTGGGGTGCATCGGGATACCTTTCTTTTTAATGTTGGGGCAGGTAGGGGAATGCAGCCGGGTACGAGCCGGACTCTGGATGTGATTTTTGTTATGAGGTGCCGCACGGTGAGTGGTATGGGGTCAGAGCACCCCCAGGTGTTCGTCACGGATGTCGGTGATGAACATGTGGCCCGGTGAATGGGTGATGACCAGTTCGGGTTTGGCTTGCATGGCCACGGCTTGCGGTGTGACGCCGCAAGCCCAGAACACCGGGATTTCACCCTCATGGATGGTTGATGGGTCACCGAAATCAGGATGATCCAGCTCATGGATGCCAATCTGACGGGGGTCGCCAATGTGTACCGGTGCGCCATGCACGGCTGGAAAGCGCGACGTGACCTGTACCGCGCGGACGACCTTGTCTGCCAGCATCGGTCGCATGCTGACCACCATCGGGCCATTCAGCGAGCCGGCGCTCTGGCAAGCGATGTTGGTTCGATACATCGGTACGTTGTGGCCGTCCTCGATGTGCCGAACCGGAACGTCGTTTGCCAGCAAAGCACCCTCGAAGCTGAAACTGCAGCCGATCAGGAAGGCCACCATGTCGTCTTCCCAGAACCTCGTGATATCGCTGACTTCCTGCTCCAGCTTGCCGTGGCGATAGATCCGGTATTTCGGAAAGTCAGTGCGGATGTCTGCTCCAGGTGCTGCGCGCAAGGGCTCGGTGCATCCTGGGTCCGTGACATCGAGCAAGGGGCAGGGCTTGGGGTTGCGCTGGCAGAACAGCAGGAAGTCGTAAGCGAGGTCCCGGCGAACGATCATCAGGTTCGCCTGGGCAAAGCCATTGGCCAGCCCTGCGGTTGGTCCGTTCAGCTCACCACTGCGGATTAACTGACGTAGTTCGGAGGGAGGCAGATGGCGATGGGGGCTCGTATTCATGGGCTTCGCTCCGTGGTGAGTGGGTTATCGCCAGTTGGCGAGCAGCCGGCTTTGCTGACGTTGGGCCGCTTCCAGGGCAACCGGCTTCAACCGCAGGACCGTGCCCGGCATGCATTGCGCCAGACGAGCAACTGCCAATGGCGTCAGGGCGCCAAGCCGGGGATAACCGCCGATGGTTTGCCGGTCGTTGAGCAGGACGATGGGCTGTCCATCGGGCGGCACCTGAATCGCTCCCAGCGGTACACCTTCAGAAATCATCGACTGTCTTGAGCTGCGCAGCACCGGGCCGAGTAGGCGGATGCCCATGCGATCGGCTCGCTGGTCCACCGTCCATTCGCTGTTGAAAGCGTCGAACAGGCTCTGCCCGCTGAAATCGCCGATCTGCGCGCCAAGCACCACCTGCAGTGGCTCTGGAGAAGACAACGGCACGATCAGGTCGCTGTCGAGTGCACGAGGCTCGGGCGCGGCGCCGCTCCAATGCAGTCGATCACCCTGGCCCAGCGGCTGGCCATCGCCATGCAGGCCGCCAAGGGCCTCGCGGCGTACCGTTGCGCAACTGTCCAGGGTCAAAGGTGCAGCAAAGCCGCCCGGGGCGGCGAGATAGGCACGCACACCTCGACGCGGCTGAGCAAAGGTCAGGCGTTGACCCTTGCGAATGTTGAAGCTGCGTCCCGGTTCAAGCGGCTGATCAGCCAGTGTGGCCGCCAGGTCAGCGCCGCACAGCGCAAGGCAGCCGTCAGCTTCGGCAAGCAGGGCGAAATTCCCCAGTGTGATCTCGATGGTTGCGGCGTGCAGTGGATTGCCCAGCAGCCAGTTCGCCCATGCTTGAGATATCCAGTCCGCCGCGCCGCCCTGGGTCACGCCCAGGTGACGGACGCCAAACCGGCCGCCGTCCTGCAGGCTGGCCATGGCGCCGCTGCGCTCGATCAACAGGCTCATGGTGTTACCTCGAAAGGACTGTCGTCTCCGCCAAGCCGAACGAACTCGGCGCGTTCGATGGGCTGGAATCGCACGCGGTCACCGGGTTGCCAGATGCTGTAGCCGTCCAGTTCCCGATCGAACAGGCGCGTCGGGCTGCGGCCGATGAGATTCCAGCCGCCGGGCGAAACCAGCGGATAGATGGCCGTCTGGCGGTCGGCGATACCCAGACTGCCAGCTGGTACCTGCTTGCGTGGTGTCTGCAGGCGCGGGCTGGCGAGGCTTTCGTCGACCAACCCCATGAAGGCGAACCCCGGCGCGAAGCCCAGCGCGAATACCTGATAGGTCCGGGCACTGTGACGCTCGATCACGCCGGAAACGCCGAGCCCGCTGCGCTGCCCCAATGCGTCGAGTTCCGGGCCGACGCTTGGGTCGTACCAGACCGGGATGTCTAGCTCGCGCGCCTGGCCTCCTGCATCCGGCTGCAGTTCATGCAACGCCTGCGCTACCCGCTGACGCGCCTGGTCGTCATCCAGTTGAGCCAGGTCGTAATGAATGAGAAGGGTGGTGTAGGACGGCACCAGATCAATCAAGGCGGCGCCGAAGGTGTCACGCAGGCGCCGTGAGGCGGCCAGCAGCCAGGGCATGTGAGCTTCATTGATCTCGTCGAACAGGCGCAGCATCAGGCAATCGATGCCGACTACTTCGATACGCGCCTTCATGCCGGCAGCTGCTCAAGCGCATGGCGAATGCGCTGTACGGCTGCGACTGAGCCGGCGTTATCGCCGTGTACGCAGAGCGTATCGGCGCGAAGCACCAGAGGGCTGCCATCGCTGGCAGTCAAGGCGTCGCCTTTGGCCAGGCTCAGCGCCTGGGCCGCTACAGTTTCGGCGTCGTGATGAACGGCCCCGGGCAAGGCCCTGGATACCAGCATGCCGGCCGGGTCATAGGCGCGATCAGCAAAAACTTCGAACCATAGCGTTATGCCCATCTCGTCAGCCAAAGCTTGTGCTGCACTGTTGTCGCGGGTGGACATGAGCATCAGCGGAAGCGACTGCGAGTAAGCCGTGACTGCCGTCATCACCGCCCGGAGCAATTCGGGTTTGCGCATCATGTCGTTGTATAGCGCGCCGTGCGGTTTGACATAACGGATCTGGGTGCCTTCGGCACGGCAGGTGCCATCCAGTGCGCCGATCTGATACAGCAGCATATTCTCCACTTCGTCCGGCGTGCACGCCATGGAGCGGCGACCGAAGCCGACCAGATCAGGGTAGGCCGGATGGGCGCCGATCTTCACGTCATGCTGCGTTGCCAGCGCGACGGTGCGTCGCATGATCTGTGGATCCGACGCATGGAAACCGCACGCCACGTTGGCGCAATCGATGAACGGCATGACCTCGGCATCCAGGCCCATGGTCCAGGCCCCGAAGCTCTCGCCGATGTCGCAGTTGAGAAGTAGGCGTTTCATACAATTCCTCGCTTAACTGCAGGCCCGGGCCGGTATGCCGGTGGGTGAGTGACGTTACGATGATAAATTATCGATGATTTATCAATAAAAATTTAATGTAGAGCTTCCCGAAGGTCGCTCCAGGCTCATTGCTGTATGCTTACCGACCCGATTCACCGGGCGACATCACGCTTCGCCCCTCAGGTCATGGTCCACAAGATGGTTGACGCTAAATCCCCTCGGCCGTTGCGATCGTCCATCGTCGCGTCGGCGCATCTCGCCGAACAATCGCAGGAATTCTCCGAACTCGAGTACGGCATCATCGTTGCCGGCGCTGCGCTGATGCGCTGGATGGAGCGCTGCATGAAGGCTTCTGGTGCGGTGGAGATGAACGCGCTGGACGTCATGGTGCTGCACAATCTGTACAGCCGCGGCCGTGCCAAGCGACAAGCGGACATCTGCCTGCTGCTCAATGTCGAAGACACTCATACCGTGACCTATGCCTTGAAGAAGCTCGGCAAGCTCGGTCTGGTGGAAGGCGAGAAGCAGGGCAAGGAAATGTTCTATCGCCCCACTGAAAAGGGTGGCGCGTTGTGCCGGGAGTACGCCGATATCCGTCGTGAATGCCTGATCGCATCCTTCGAAAACCTCAACATCGACCCCGACGATATTCACCGTCTCGCCGGGCTGCTTCGCGCCATGTCCGGTCTTTACGACCAGGCCGCGCGCGCCGCTACCTCACTCTGATTGTCTTCACGCTGCAGCCGGATACCCCATAGATGCGCATCGAACCCCGTCCTCTTCCCGAACAGCTCCCCGACCTGGGCGACCTGCCGCCGCTGCTGACGCGTCTCTACGCAGCCCGTGGTGTGCAGTCGATCAGCGAGCTGGACAAGGGCCTGGCGCGGTTGATCCCCTATGGCCAGCTCAAGGGCATCGATGCCGCCGTGGTATTGCTGGTCGAGGCGCTGGAAGCCCGCCGGCGCATCCTCTTCGTCGGCGACTTTGATGCCGACGGCGCCACGGCTAGTACCGTCGGCGTGCTGGGGCTGCGCCAATTGGGCGCGGCACATGTGGATTATCTGGTGCCCAATCGCTTCGAGTATGGCTACGGCCTGACGCCGGAGATCGTTGCCGTGGCGCTCGAGCGTCGGCCTGATCTGCTGGTGACGGTGGACAACGGGATCTCCAGCGTGGATGGCGTCGCGGCGGCCAAAGCGGCGGGGCTCAAGGTGCTCGTGACCGACCATCACCTGCCGGGCGCAGAACTGCCGGCAGCCGATGCCATCGTCAACCCCAATCAGCCGGAATGCGCCTTCCCGAGCAAGTGCATCGCCGGGGTCGGGGTGATCTTTTATGTGCTGCTGGCCTTGCGCGCCGCGCTACGTGAAAAAGGCTGGTTTACCCGCAATGGCTGGGCCGAGCCGAACTTGGCCGAGCTGCTGGACTTGGTTGCGCTCGGCAGCGTTGCCGATGTGGTACCGCTTGATGCCAACAATCGAATCCTCGTTCATCAAGGCTTGGCTCGGATCCGTGCTGGTCGTGCACGGCCCGGGTTAAGGGCAATTCTGGAGGTCGCCGGGCGCGATCATAGCCGCATCACCTCGACCGATCTTGGCTTCATCCTTGGCCCGCGATTGAACGCGGCGGGGCGGCTGGACGACATGGCGCTGGGCATCGAATGCCTGCTTTGTGAAGACGAAACGCTGGCGCGCGACATGGCCGTTCAGCTCGACCAGCTCAATCAGGACCGAAAGGGCATCGAGCAGGGCATGCAGCGCGAGGCGCTGGCGCAGTTGAAGGATTTGCCACTCGAAGACATGCCATTTGGCCTCTGCCTGTTCGAACCGGACTGGCACCAGGGCGTAATCGGCATCCTCGCTTCACGGCTCAAGGAACGCTATCACCGTCCGACCATCGCCTTTGCCGATGCCGGGGAGGGCGTGCTGAAAGGCTCCGCGCGTTCGGTGCCGGGCTTTCATATCCGTGATGCACTGGATGCTGTCGCGGCGCGCCATCCCGGCCTGATCAGCAAGTTCGGCGGCCACGCGATGGCAGCTGGTCTGTCGCTGCCGGAGGCGAATTTTGGCGCGTTCGCGGCGGCCTTCGACGCTGAGGTGCGGCGTCAGCTGTGCGAAGACGACCTCACCGGGCGACTGTTAACCGATGGGCAGCTGAGCATTCAGGAGTTCCATCTGGAGTTGGCCAAGGCGTTGCGCAATGCCGGGCCCTGGGGGCAGCACTTTCCCGAGCCGGTGTTTCACGGGGTGTTCCAGCTGGTGCAGCAGCGACTGGTCGGCGAGAAGCACCTGAAGATGGTGCTCAAGAGCGAATGCGGCTCGCTGACCCTCGATGGCATCGCCTTCAACATCGATCGCGAGCTTTGGCCCAACCCCACCGTGCGCTGGGCCGATCTGGCCTACAAGTTGGATGTGAACGAGTTTCGCGGTCGGGAAAGCGTGCAGCTACTTGTGGCGCATATAGCGGCGCGCTGACCGATCGAATCTGCCCGCTGGGCATGTAGAGGCTCAGGAGCCTTAGGTGAGTTTCTGCTGCGTGGAGGCCTTGATCGCGAGCAAGCTCGCTCCTACAACGCGCTGATCAATGCCAATTCCGGGCTCGCGCAGCAGGTGCGCGACGTGGATGAGCAGATCAACCACATGGAGCGCGACATCGACGAAGAGTGCATTCGTATCCTCGCGCGCCGGATAGCGGCTCGCTCCACATCGATGCTGCCAGCTTGTCGGTGGCTCGGTGTTGGGATGTCTCCGGCAGAAAGGCTGCTCTCGCTCCAAGGGTAACGGGCAGCTGACGAAGATCGGTTATCTGAATCGCCCCATATATGCCACGACGTGCATGATTGGCGCCGGCCTGGCTCCGGCCTAGAGTGATTGGATTACAAGAACAATCCTCCGGAGCCTGCGATGAGCGAAACGACCCAGCACCACCGTGCCTGCCACCTGTGCGAGGCTATCTGTGGCCTGACCATCGAAACCCGCGATGAGCAGATCGTCTCCATCAAAGGCGACGCTCAGGACAGCTTCAGTCGCGGTCACATCTGCCCCAAGGCCGTCGCGTTGCAGGACATCCAGAACGATCCGGACCGCCTGCGCCATCCGATGCGTCGTGTCGGCAACGAGTGGCAGGCGATCGAGTGGGACGAGGCGTTTGCGCTGGTCGCCGAGCGCCTGGCTGAGATCCGCAAGCGGCATGGCAATAACGCCGTGGCGGTCTACCAGGGCAACCCCAGCGTGCACAACTACGGGCTGATGACCCACAGCAACTATTTTCTCGGTCAGCTGAAAACCTGCAATCGCTTCTCCGCCACCTCGGTCGATCAGCTGCCCCACCACCTGACCAGCCTGATGATGTACGGCCACGGCCTGCTAATCCCGATTCCAGACATCGACCATACCGATTTCATGCTGATCCTTGGCGGTAATCCGCTGGCCTCCAATGGCAGCATCATGACCGTCCCAGACGTGGAAAAGCGCCTCAAGGCCGTGCAGGCGCGCGGCGGCAAGCTGGTGGTAGTCGATCCGCGCCGTAGTGAAACCGCCGCTATTGCCGATCAGCATGTGTTCGTACGCCCGGGTGAAGATGCGGCGTTGCTGTTCGGCTTGCTCAATACGTTATTCGATGAAGGCCTGACACGTGCCAGCCATCTTCCGGTAGAGGGGCTGGATGAACTCCGAGCCGCGGTTGCGCCGTTCACTGCGGAAGCGATGGGGCCGCGCTGCGGCGTGCCGGCAGGGCAGATTCGACAACTGGCGCGGGCCTTCGCTGCCGCAGACAAAGCGGTCTGCTACGGGCGGATGGGCGTCTCTACTCAGGCGTTCGGGACGCTGTGTCAGTGGCTCGTGCAGTCGATCAACCTGGTGACAGGCAACCTGGATCGTGTGGGCGGCGCGCTTTGCACGGAGCCGGCGGTGGACCTGGTCGCGAGCACCTCAGGTGGGCACTTCAACCGGTGGCAGAGCCGTGTATCGGGCCTGCCGGAATACGGTGGTGAGTTGCCGGTGTCAGCGTTGGCCGAAGAAATGCTCACCGAAGGGGAAGGACAGATTCGGGCGCTGGTCACCGTTGCCGGCAATCCGGTGCTTTCCACGCCGAACGGGCGAAAAATGGAACAGGCGCTGGACGGATTGGAGTTCATGCTCAGCGTCGATTTTTACATCAACGAAACCACCCGCTACGCCGACCTGATCCTGCCGCCGACAGCGCCGCTGGAGCATGATCACTACGACACTACCTTCAACGTCTTCGCCGTGCGCAACGTTACCCGCTTCAACGAGCCGGTTCTCCACAAGCCGGCGGGTGCGCTGCATGACTGGGAAATATTCGTCGGTCTGGCCCGGGCCTTCGCAGCGCGTGTCGGCGCTGAGCTCAAGCCCACCATGGCGCCAGAACAGATGATTGACCGTAGCTTGCGCGCCGGCCCGTATGGCGAAAAAAGCGAGCTCGACTTGAGCCTCTCCAAGCTGCGCGACTATCCACACGGGCTCGATCTCGGTGCGCTGAAGCCGAATCTGGCCAGCCGCTTGAAAACCGAGGGGCAGCGGGTCCAGGCGGCGCCATCGCTGTTCCTCGGTGATCTCCAGCGTTTCGCTGCGGCGACCAGTGTGCCTGCCGGTCAGTTGGTGCTGATTGGGCGCCGTCATGTGCGCAGCAATAACTCCTGGATGCACAACTATCACCGTCTGGTGAAGGGTAAGCCGCGTCATCAGCTGCTGATGAATCCGGCAGATTTGAGCCGACTGGGACTGCTTGACGGTCAGCGCGTGCGGGTGCGCTCGCGGGTTGGCATGATCGAAGTTGAAGTCGCCACCAGCGACGAGATGATGCCCGGTGTGGTCAGCCTGCCGCATGGCTGGGGCCATGGTCGTCCCGGCGTCCAGCTGGAAATCGCCAATCGTCAGCCGGGCGCCAGTGCCAACGACCTTACCGATGAGCGCCAGCTCGATGCTTTGTCTGGAAACGCAGCGCTCAATGGCGTGCCGGTCGAGGTTGAGGCGGCGTAACTGAAGGCGTTGGTTGATCGGGGCGGGCAACCGATCTCCTGATGCTCTAACTCTTTCTAGACAAGCTGGAGCCCGAAGCCCGCGGCATTAGCCAACGTTGCGCGCGGCGCCGCCCCGGATGCATCTTCACGTTGTGCGGGCGTTGCGCCGCACCGGTGAAGGGATTTTGCTCGCGCACAGCTTGCAACACCCCGTCACCGATTCTTCGGCAAACACAGTCCAAGCCGGGCAAAGTCACCGAAACAGTCTGTACTGAAGGATGTCCAAAACGCATCCCATGCAGTCGAGGTTTCCATGACACAGCTCTTCCAGCCGCTCACCCTGCGCCAGCTGACCCTGCCCAATCGTATTGCCGTATCGCCCATGTGCCAGTACTCGGCAAAGGCTGGCATGGCCAACGATTGGCATCTGGTGCACCTGGGCAGTCGTGCGGTGGGTGGCGCGGGGCTGGTGATTATCGAGGCAACTGCAGTTACAGCCAACGGGCGGATTTCGCCAGAGGATCTGGGCATATGGTCGGATGAGCACGTGGAGCCGCTGCGGCGTATTACGCGCTTCATCGAGGCTCAGGGTTCGGTCGCGGGCATTCAGCTGGCGCATGCTGGCCGCAAGGCCAGCACCTGGCAGCCGTGGCTAGGACGCCACGGTAGCGTTCCCATCGCCGCTGGAGGCTGGACACCCGTGGGGCCGTCGACCATTGCCTTCGATCCGGAGCATGCGGTGCCCACTGCGCTCGATGACGCAGGGATCGCAGACGTCATCCAGGCATTCGTTCGTGCCGCCGAGCGTTCCCTGGCGGCGGGCTTCAAGATCGCAGAGATACACGCTGCCCACGGCTACTTACTGCATCAGTTTCTCTCACCGCTTTCCAACCAGCGTCAGGATGGCTATGGCGGTTCGTTTGAAAACCGCATTCGGCTGCTACTGGAGGTTACCCAGGCGGTGCGCACCGTATGGCCGGAGGAGCTGCCGCTATTCGTTCGCCTGTCGGCAACCGACTGGGTTCAGGACGGATGGAATTCGGAAGAAACCGTCGAACTGGCGCGTCGGCTGAAGACGCTGGGCGTCGACTTGATCGACGTATCGTCCGGCGGTACAGCGGTCAACGCCGAGATTCCCGTTGGGCCGGGTTACCAAACCCAGTTTGCCGAGCAGGTCCGCCGCGAAGCGGGTATCGCCACTGGCACGGTCGGCATGATCACCGAGGCGGTCCAGGCCGAACACATTCTGCGCACCGGTCAGGCGGACCTGATCCTGCTCGCCCGCGAGCTGCTGCGCGACCCTTACTGGCCGCTGCACGCGGCCGAAGATCTGCGTGATAACTCGGTGCCCTGGCCTGCCCAATATGTACGTGCAGCCCATCGTAATACGCCGATCCGGCAGGTCCCCGATTCGCTCGACTAACCCCTCCATTCGTAAGCAGGAAATATTATGAAAGCCTCCGGTTTGCTCGATCAGCTGCTCAAGTCTGGGCAGGACCTTCTACAAAAACAGCAAAACTCCGTTACGCCTCCAGGCGCTCCGAAGGGCAGCAGCAGCGGCTCGCTCGGTGACATGCTTTCCGGCGCAGGCGGACCGCTTGGCAGCTTGCTCGGAGGTGCGGGCGGCGGTGGGAAAGGCGCGCTGGCAACCGGCGCGCTTGGCATGTTGCTCGGTAGCCGACGAGGGCGCCGCATGGGTGGCAAGGCCGTCACTTATGGAGGCCTGGCCGCGCTCGGCATGCTGGCCTACAAAGCCTACGGCAACTGGCAGGCACAACAGGCGCAGCAGGGTGGGGCCGGGGTGAATCAGCCGAACCCCGTTCAGACCGAGCCAAAGACCGTGGACCGACTGCCACCCGAGCAAGTGGAAGAGCACAGCCGGGGCATCCTCAAGGCGCTGGTCGCCGCGGCCAAAGCCGACGGACACGTCGACGAGCAGGAACGCAAGTTGATCGAGGCCGAACTGGCCCAGCTCACTGATGACCCAGCTTTGCAGCATTGGCTTGAAGCCGAGCTGAACAAACCACTCGATCCGGTCGACGTCGCCGCGGCTGCTACCACGCCCGAAATGGCGTCGGAGATGTATATCGCCAGCGTGCTGATGGTGGACGAGGAACAGTTCATGGAGCGTGCCTACCTGGACGAACTGGCCCGCCAGTTGAAACTCGAAGCGGGGCTGAAGGCCGAGCTGGAAAGCCAAGTGCGCGGCGTCTCCGCCTGACCGCATGCGGGGCGGTCACTGGGCCGCCTCCGCTCGTTCCTAAACTAAGTCCGCTTGACTTTTGCCGCTCCGGCGGTCCCGTGTGGGCTGTCAGCGGCGGCCTGCTGCGCTATAATCGCCGGCTTTTCGCACCGTCCGATTGAGAGCTGCCGACCTATGGAAATCAACCCGATCCTCAACAGCATCAAGGACCTGTCCGAGCGCACCCAGTCAATTCGGGGGTATCTTTGACTACGATCAGAAGCATGATCGTCTCGTCGAAGTAAACCGCGAACTCGAAGACCCCAACGTCTGGAACAAGCCTGAGTACGCCCAGAACCTGGGCCGCGAGCGCGCCACCCTGGCGCAGATCGTCGAGACCATCGACGACCTGGAGGGCGGCCTGGCCGATTCCCGCGATCTGCTCGACATGGCTGTCGAAGAAGACGACCAGAGCGCCGTGGACGATGTCGCCGCCGAACTCGACCGCCTGCGCGGCATCCTCGAAGGGCTGGAATTCCGTCGTATGTTCAGCGGCGAAATGGACCCCAACAACGCCTACCTCGACATCCAAGCCGGCTCTGGCGGCACCGAAGCCCAGGACTGGGCCAACATCCTGCTGCGCATGTACCTGCGCTGGGCCGACAAGCGCGGTTTCAGCGCCGAGATTGTCGAGCTGTCCGAGGGCGAAGTCGCCGGTATCAAGGGCGCCACTGTGCACATCAAAGGCGAGTACGCCTTTGGTTGGTTGCGCACCGAGATCGGCGTGCACCGCCTGGTGCGCAAGAGCCCGTTCGACTCTGGCGCCCGCCGCCACACCTCATTCTCAGCAGTGTTCGTCTCGCCCGAGATCGACGACAGGGTCGAGATCGACATCAATCCGGCCGACCTGCGCATCGACACCTACCGCTCTTCCGGTGCTGGTGGTCAGCACGTCAACACCACCGACTCGGCGGTACGTATTACCCACGTACCAACCAACACGGTGGTGGCCTGCCAGAACGAGCGTTCCCAGCACGCGAACAAGGACACCGCCATGAAAATGCTGCGGGCCCGGTTGTACGAGCAGGAAATGCAGAAGCGCAACGCGGCCTCCCAGGCGCTGGAAGACACCAAATCCGATATCGGCTGGGGTCATCAGATTCGCTCCTATGTGCTCGACGACTCGCGCATCAAGGATTTGCGTACCGGCGTGGAACGTAGCGACTGCCAGAAGGTGCTGGACGGCGACATCGACCAGTACCTCGAAGCCAGTCTGAAGCAAGGGCTTTAACGCTACTGAGCTTGGCCAGCGTGGGTGGGCTGAAGCGGAATGCCGCCCGGCCCACCCAACTCGAGTTCCAGTGTCCAGATGTAGGGTGGGCTTCAGCCCACCAAAACAGGGGCAGGCCATGGTGGGCTGAAGTGAAACGCCTTCCAACACACCCTCCCCGGGATTCATTCATTCGATCCAGGCATTTTTAAACCATGAGCGAACAACCGCTGAACCAGCACGCCATCCACGAGGAAGAAAACAGCCTGATCCTTCAGCGCAAGGAAAAACTGGCTGCCGAACGCGCCAAGGGCAACGTTTTCCCCAACGACTTCCGTCGCGACAGCTATTGCAATGACCTGCAGCAGAAGTACGTCGACAAGACCAAGGAAGAGCTGGCTGAAGCGGCGATCCCGGTAAAGGTTGCCGGACGCATCATGCTCAACCGCGGCGCCTTCATGGTCCTGCAAGACATGACAGGGCGCATCCAGGTCTACGTCAATCGTAAGACGCTGCCGGCCGATACTCTGGAAGCGATCAAGCATTGGGACCTGGGCGACATCATCGCCGCTGAAGGCACCCTGGCGCGTTCAGGCAAGGGCGATCTTTATGTCGAGATGACCGACGTACGCCTGCTGACCAAATCGCTACGTCCGCTGCCGGACAAGCACCACGGCCTGACCGACACCGAGCAGCGCTACCGCCAGCGTTATGTCGACCTGATCGTCAACGAGGAGACTCGCCACACCTTCCGCGTGCGTTCGCAGGTGATCGGCCATATTCGCAAGTTCCTCAACGAGCGCGACTTCCTCGAAGTCGAAACGCCGATGCTGCAGACCATCCCCGGTGGCGCCGCGGCCAAGCCGTTCGAAACTCACCACAATGCGCTGGACCTGCCGATGTTCCTGCGTATCGCGCCGGAGCTGTACCTCAAGCGCCTGGTGGTCGGTGGCTTCGAGCGTGTCTTCGAGATCAACCGCAACTTCCGTAACGAAGGCGTTTCGACCCGGCATAACCCCGAGTTCACCATGCTCGAGTTCTACCAGGCCTACGCCGACTACGAAGACAACATGGACCTCACCGAAGAGCTGTTCCGCGAGCTGGCGCAGCTGGTCCTGGGCAGTACAGATGTGCCGTACGGCGACAAGCTGTTCCACTTCGGCGAGCCCTTCGCCCGGCTCTCGGTGTTCGATGCGATTCTGAAGTACAACCCCGAAATCAGCGCCGCCGACCTGCAGGACATCGACACCGCCCGCGCCATCGCCAAAAAGGCCGGCGCCAAGGTGCTCGGCTTCGAAGGGCTGGGCAAGCTGCAGGTGATGATTTTCGAGGAGTTGGTCGAGCACAAGCTGGAGCAGCCGACCTTCATCACCCGTTACCCGTTCGAAGTCTCGCCGCTGGCGCGTCGCAGCAACGACGACCCAAGCGTCACCGACCGCTTCGAGCTGTTCATCGGCGGCCGTGAAATTGCCAACGCTTATTCCGAGTTGAACGATGCAGAGGACCAGGCCGAGCGCTTCCACGCGCAGGTCCGCGACAAGGACGCTGGCGACGACGAGGCCATGCATTTCGATGCCGACTTCGTCCGCGCGCTGGAATACGGCATGCCGCCGACAGCGGGCGAAGGCATCGGCATCGACCGTCTGGTGATGCTGCTGACCAACTCGCCATCGATCCGCGACGTGATCCTGTTTCCGCACATGCGTCCCGAAGTCTGACCATGGCGCGCAGCCGCTCGGATGTTCGGTCGAGCGGCCGTCTTACCCACGCTGTGATTTGAGGTCGCGGCGCGGGTTACAAGGGAGACTCCGCCAAGGTCATGCTCAGGCCTAAGCGGCATCGCTGGGGTTACCCAGCTGGCCTCTTCGGCCGGGTTCAGATCGGTCGATGTCCGCCGACACACTTCCATACGCTTAGCGGGCCGTTCGCGAACCGGGCACGGATTGCCATGGCCCGCTGGTGTATAACTTGAAGGCGACGGCTCATCACTGACGAGGTACGGATGAATACCCGCAACAACCTGGATGAATACCAACTCACGGTGCGCGGCCTGTCCGATCGCATCGTCGAGGCGCAAACCCCGGTGCGGGTGCTCGATGCGGTGAAGTGGGACGATAACGTCCGCCAGGGCTTTTTCGCCGCCGGCGGCCGTGAGCTGCCCAAGGTCGACCGCGCCTACTACGAGGGCCGTCCGCTGGGCTTCGATTCCAGCGCCAAGAAGGAAGAGTTCCAGAACATCGAGCGCGACATCACCCGTCAGCTGGGGCAATTCAACCCGGTCGGGCAGATCATGCGACGCATGTGCAAGGAATACCGCATGGTGATCCGCATGCTCGAGGCCCGCGGCACCGCCGATTTCGGCCTGATTTCCCAAGAGCTTTATGGTGCCGCTTCGGACGCCTTCCATGCCGGTGATCCGACGCTCGCCGACCTCGGGCTGATGCTTTCCGATTACCTGAACAATATCGCCGACCGCGGCGACCTGAAAGACGAAGCCAAAACGCTCAACGCCCCGCAGGCGGTGGACATGCTCCAGCGTCGCCTGGACTTGGTGTTCGGTGAAGGCGAGGGCGTGATCCGGGTGTTCGAGTCCGACGGCATCCTCGCCGATGCCGCCGCTGGCGCCGATTACATCAAAATCCGCAGCGATGCGATGTTCAACGAACGCGACGTGCGTGCGCTGGAGGTCCACGAGGGGCTGGTGCATGTCGGCACCACGCTCAACGGGCAAAACCAGCCGATCTGCACCTTCCTCGCCAAGGGGCCGCCGTCGTCGACGGTGACCCAGGAAGGCCTCGCAATCCTGATGGAAGTCATCGCATTCGCGTCTTACCCGACCCGCCTGCGCAAGCTCACCAACCGCACCCGCGCCATCCACATGGCCGAAGAGGGCGCGGATTTTCTGGATGTGTTCGGCTTCTTCCGTGAGCAGGGTTATTCGGAGGAAGACAGCTACGGCAATGCCAGCCGCGTCTTCCGCGGGTCGACGCCCGATGGCTTGCCCTTCACCAAGGACCTGTCCTATCTCAAGGGCTTCATCATGATCTACAACTACATCCAGCTGGCGGTGCGCAAGGGCAAGCTGGAGCAGATTCCGCTGCTGTTCTGTGGCAAGACCACGCTGGAAGACATGCGCACCCTGCGCCAGTTGGTCGAGGAGGGCATGGTGGTGCCGCCCAAGTATCTGCCACAACAGTTTCAGGACCTGAATGCGCTGTCGGCCTGGATGTGTTTTTCCAACTTCCTCAATCACCTGAGCCTGGATCGGATCGAAGCGGATTACGCCAATATCATCTGACCGGAGCGCACAAAAAAGCCGGAGCTTTCGCTCCGGCTTTTTCGTTTCAGCGACCCGTCGTCAGAACAGCGTATTCGGCAGGTAGGTTGCGATCTCCGGGAATAGCATGATGATGCCCATGCCAATGATGTTGACGATCACGAAGGGTATGACCGACCAGTAGATGTCTTTCATGGTGATGCCGGGCGGCACGATGCCTTTGAGGTAGAACAGGTTGAACCCGAACGGTGGCGTCATGTAGCCGATTTCCATGTTGATCACGAACAGCACGCCGAACCAGATCGGATCGAAGCCGAGTGAAGCGACGATTGGCAGGAATACCGGCAGTGTGATCAGCATGATGCCGACGGGGTCGAGCAGCATGCCCATGACAAAGACGATCGCCATCATGACGATGATGATGGCCCAGCGGCCCCCAGGCAGATCCATCATCAGCCCTTCGATCAGCGACTGCGCGCCCATGCCCTGATAGGCCGAGCTGAACGCGTGGGCGGCGAACAGGATCCAGGCGATCATGCCGGTCAGTTTGAACGTGCGAATGGCGGCTTCCTGCAGGACCGGCCAGTTCAGCTTGCGGTAGACGGCAGCGGAGATCAGCGCGCCGAATACACCCATTGCGGCTGCCTCGGTCGGGGTCGTCAAGCCGCCAATGATCGAGCCGAGCACCATGACGACGATGCCGATGGGCAGCAGCACTGCACGTATCGCGCGCAGCTTGTCGCCCCAACTGCCTCGCTCTTCCTTAGGCAGTGCGGGTGCCAGATGGGGCTGCAGGAACGAGCGCACCAGCACGTAGGTAACGGTCAGCGCGACCAGTAGCAGACCCGGCAAGACGCCTGCCGCGAACATCTTGCCGACCGACTGGCCGCTGATCATCGCGTAAAGGATCATCATGATGCTTGGTGGAATCAGGATGCCCCAGCCGCCGCCGGTGTTGATGCAGCCGAGCACCATTCGTTTGTCGTAGCCGCGTTCGAGCATCGCAGGCAAGGCAATGGTGCCCATCGCCACGACCGCCGCGCCGCTGATACCGACCATGGCACCGAACACCGCGCAGATCCCCAGCGTGCCGATTGCCAGCCCGCCACGCATGCCGCCGCACCACAGGTGCATCATGCGATAGAGGTCGCGTGCTACGCCGGTTCGTTCGAGCAGCATGGCCATGAATACGAAGAGCGGAATGGCGACCAGCGTGAAGCTTTCCATGGTGCCCCACATCTGCGAGGCGACCATATAGAAGGCGTCAACGCCCCAGGTGAAGTAAAGGAACAGCACCGAGACACCGCCCAACACAAAGGCCAGCGGCAAGCCGAGTACCAGAAAGAAGACCAGTGTCAGGAAGAACAGCAGCGTGGTGATTTCGATGCTCATTGCGCATCCCCCGCGTGACTGGTGTTGCTGGGTGATTCATGTCCTAGCGCAATAAGGATGTCCTGCAGCAGCTTGGCGATCCCCTGCAGCAACAACAGCAAGGTGCCCAGTGGGATCATCGCCTTGATCGGCCAGACCGGCGGATTCCAGGCGGAGTAGGAGGTTTCCATCCCTTGAACCGACTCCCAGGCCATAGAGCTGCCGAAATACAGCAGTGCAGCCATGAACAAAAAAAACATGCTTGAGGTGAAGATATCGACCCAAGCGCGTGTGCGCGGACCGAAGGAGGCGTAGAGCAAATCCACATTGACGTGGTCCCGGTGCGCCATGACATAGCCGCCAGACAGCACGACATAGGCCCCGAACAGCATCTGTCCGAGTTCGTTGGTCCAGGAGGTCGGGCTCGAGAACAGATAGCGCATGAAGACTTCGAGCAGCAGCAGCATGAAAATCAGGAAGATCAGATAGGCCACCCAGCGGCCAATGAATTCGTTGAGCCGGGTGATGCCGTTGATGTAGGCATGAATCAGGCGCATGACAGGCCCCACGAGCAAGGATTGAGCGAATCGCACCCCCGGCGCGTGATCGCGCCGAGGATGGGTCAGGCGAGGGGTTTACTGGTAGCCGAGGTCACTGAGGAAAGTCTTGAGCTTTTGCAGGGCTTCGGCCGACTTGTCACTGCGTTTGCCTTCTTCTTCCCAGGTCTTCTTCGCAACTTCGCGGAGCCGAGCCTGAACGTCTTCCGGCAATACGTTGACCGTTACGCCCTGTTCCTTGATGGCTTTCTGCAGGGCGATCTGTTCCTGATACAGATACTCGTTGGTGCGATACCAGAACTGCTCATCGAGGATCTGTTTGACGATCTCCTGGTCGCGCTCGGACAGCTTGTCCAGCGCTTTCTGGCTGATGATGATCACATCTGTGCCGGCGATGTTCAGTGCTGGCCGCACGTGATTCTTCGCCACTTCGTAGAAGCTCATGCTGGCGGCACCTTGCACGGCACCCCAATGGGCACCGTCAACTACGCCGGTATCGAGCGCCGGGTACAGTTCGCCGCCAGGCAGATAGGTGGTCGAAGCACCAGCCTCGTCGAGAAACTTCTGCAGCGCACCGGATGAACGAATCTTCAGCTTGGTGAAATCCTCCCAGCTGTTGATCGGCTTCTTCACCACCATTTCAGTTGGGTAGACCTTGTCGGTCGACCAGTACACGCCGTGTTGCGCGGCTTCTTCACGAAGCATGTCCTCGAAGCCCATCTGCTTATGGAAGTACGCAGCCTCCCAGACATTCTGGAAAGCGAAGGGCAGGCCGGAGGCGATACCGGCGAGCGTCATCTTGTCCTGTGCGTAACCGGGGGAGATGGTGCCCATCTGGACGATACCGCGGCTGACGGCATTGAAGGTTTCCTGCGGCTTGAACAGCGCGCCGGACTCGAACAGTTGCAACTCCAGACGACCATCGGTGCGCCGCTCGATTTCGTTTTTGAGTCTGACGAGGCTGTCTTGATAGGAACTGCTGGCACTCGGCCAATGCGATTGCACGCGCCATTTGGTGACGTCTTGTGCGGCCGCCATCTGCGGAGCCATGGCGGAAACCGCCAGTGCTACCAGACCGGCGGGAACGAGTAGCTTTTTGAGCATGGATTTCATAACGCGTCCTCTTGTTGTAATTGTCTGGCTGAGGCCATCTTTGTATCACGTGCGTCGCATGCTTGTTTCGCACAGCAGAACTGACTTTTGCAGAGCTGATCGAAAGCTAACATAGCGCGGGGCTTTTTCAAGCGCTAGCAGAAGGCTATCGCGGCCTTTCTCGATAAAGAGTTCGGCGTCCTGCGACTGGCTAATCGTTGCCTGTCCAGCAAAGGTTGAGCTTAGACGGTTCTGTTTGTGGGGCATCATAATTCTGCCTGATGGAACTGGATTCCGAATTGACGCAATGTTTCAAGCATGCCAGCTTCAAAAAGAAGAGGACTCCCCACAAAAACAATCGAGAGGACTCGCCATGCGCCTCGACGCAAGAGACACCCAGACGCAAGGTCCACGCTCCGGTTCTGCAGCTGCCTACGGCTATGCGGTAGTGACGCGATGAAAGGGCAGGAAACGGAGCTGCCGGTCGACGACAGCCGGACCAATCATTTGCCCATCAGTGGAGGCAGCGACCTGCCTGGCTTTCATCAAGTGCTTGGCTATCGTCAGGTGTCCTGGACCGAAGACGAAGCCGTGATCGAGCTCGATGTGCAGGCCTGCCATCTGAATATGGCCGGCGTGCTTCATGGCGGCGTGATGACTGCGCTGCTGGATGTGGTGCTCGCGGAGGCTGGCACCTATTGCCCTTATCCGGGACGCGTTCGCAAGGCCATCACCCTGGTGCTCAACACCACCTTCACCGGCCAATGCTCGGGCGGTGTGATACGCGCCATTGGTCGGCGACGGGCCGGTGGGACACGCATTTTCAATAGCTCGGGTGAGGTGCGCGACGCGGACGATCGCCTGCTGGCGATTGGCGAGGCGACCTTCCGGCTACGCTCTGGCAGCGAACAGGCGCAAGGCGTGCCTGTGGATTTCCTCGTGCCCAACAACAAGAAGGAAGACGGCGATGTATGAACTGACCGGCAAGGCGCTGGAACTCCAGCAGCAACTCACGGCGTTCATGGATGAACATATCTACCCGAACGAACACGTCTTTCACGAGCAGGTCGCCACCGCCAGCAACCGCTGGGCACCACCGCCGATCCTCGAGGAATTGAAGCTCAAGGCCCGAGCGCAAGGTTTGTGGAATCTGTTCCTGCCGGAAAGCGAACACGGCGCCGGACTGACCAATTTCGAGTATGCGCACCTCTGCGAAATCATGGGCCGCTCCCATGTCGCCGCCGAGGTGTTCAACTGCTCAGCGCCGGATACCGGCAACATGGAAGTCCTGGCGCGCTACGGCACGCCCGAGCAGCAGGAACAGTGGCTCAAGCCGTTGCTCAATGGCGAGATTCGCTCCTGCTTCTCCATGACCGAACCCGAGGTTGCGTCATCCGACGCGACCAATATCGCCTGCGAGATTCGCCGTGAAGGCGACGAGTATGTGATCAATGGGCAGAAGTGGTGGTCGTCGGGCGCGATGACTACCACCTGCAAGATAGCCATCGTCATGGGCAAGACCGATCCCTCGGCCGAGCGGCACCGGCAACAGTCGATGATCCTCGTACCGCTGGATACGCCTGGCGTCGAGATCGTCCGTGCGCTCCACGTGTTCGGTTACGACCACGCGCCTCATGGCCATGCTGAAATCCATTACAACAATGTCCGGGTGCCTGCCAGCAACATGCTGCTCGGCGAGGGCCGCGGCTTCGAAATCGCCCAAGGGCGGCTCGGCCCAGGGCGCATCCACCATTGCATGCGCACCATCGGCGTAGCCGAGCGGGCCTTGCAAGCCATGTGCGAGCGAGTGCATTCGCGTGTCGCGTTTGGTAAGCCGCTGGCTGACTTCGACTCGATCCGCAAGGACATCGCCCGGTCCCGTATCGAAATCGAACAGACTCGCCTGCTGACGCTGAAGGCGGCACGCATGATGGACACCGTTGGCAACAAGGTGGCGCGTCAGGAGATCGCGATGATCAAGGCCGCCGCACCGAGCATGGCGCTGCGCGTGCTGGACCGCGCGATTCAGGTCCATGGCGCCAAGGGTGTCTGCCAGGACAGCTTCCTGGCAGCAGCCTGGGCGCACCAACGAACCCTGCGGCTGGCCGACGGCCCGGACGAGGTGCACCTGGACACCATTGCCAAACTGGAACTGAAGAACTACGCCAGCAAGCGCTGAGCCTCCACCAAAACAACAAGAAGGATGCCGTCCGATGACCAATCCCTTATTCGACCTGTCTGGAAAGGTGGCGCTGATCACGGGTTCCACTCGCGGTATCGGTCGCTCCATTGCCGGAGAAATGGCCCGTTGCGGCGCGCGGGTGGTGATTTCCAGCCGCAAGGCCGACGCCTGCGAGGCCGTTGCTGCCGAGCTGAACGCGGCTGGCTTCGAGGCCATCGCCGTGCCCTGCCACGTGGGGCGCAAGGAAGACCTGCAACGGCTGGTCGACACCACTTTGCAGACCTGGGGGCGCATAGACGTGCTGGTCTGCAACGCGGCTACCAACCCGGTTTACGGTCCCACCAGCGAGCTGACCGACGACGCCTGGGACAAGATCATGGACACCAACGTCAAGGGCACCTTCTGGCTGTCCAACATGGTGCTGCCGCAAATGGCCGAGCGTGGCGAAGGCGCGGTCATCATGCTTTCCAGCATTGCGGGATTGCGCGGCAATACGGTGATCGGCACCTACGGCGTATCCAAAGCAGCCGAAGCGGCACTGGCGCGTAACCTGGCGGCGGAGTGGGGGCCAAAGGGCATCCGCGTCAACGCCATCGCGCCGGGGCTGGTGCGTACCGATTTCGCCAAGGCATTGCTCGATGATCCGGAGCGGGTTCGCCGCGCCGCCGAAAAGACACCGCTGCGCCGTATCGGTGAGCCGGTGGACATCGCCGGTCTCGCGGTCTTCCTGGCCGCGCCCGCCAGCGCCTATATCACTGGGCAGGTGATCGTCGCCGATGGTGGCGAAACCGCATGTTGAGGGCGCAACGATGAACGAACCCGAGCTGATCGACGTGCTGCCGGCGCATCGATTCGACGAGGCGGCCCTGGCTCGATACCTGCGCGAGCATCTGCCGCAGATGGCTGGCGATCTACTGGTCCGCCAGTTTCAGGGCGGCCAGTCCAACCCCACCTATCTTCTGGAAAGCGCCGGGCGCCGTTACGTGCTGCGCAAGAAACCGCCGGGCAAGGTGCTGCCCTCGGCGCATATGGTCGAACGCGAATACAAGGTGATCCGCGCGCTCTCCGAACACAGCAGCGTGCCGGTGCCCTCTGTGCATCTGCTGTGCGAAGACGAAAGCATCATCGGCACCGCGTTCTACGTAATGGACCATATTGAAGGACGAATCTTTAGTCACCCGGCCCTGGACGAATTGCCGGTCGCCGAACGCCAATCGATCCACCTGGCTGCTATCGATACGCTGGCCGCGCTGCATCAGGTCGACGTTGAAGCGGCGGGGTTGAGCGATTTCGGCAAGGCTCAGGGCTATTTCGCCCGTCAGGTGAAACGTTGGTCCGGTCAGTATCAGGCGTCTCGCACCGGCGACATGCCGGCGATGGAACATCTGATGCAATGGCTGCCGGAGCAGGTCCCGCAGCATGACGAATGCGCCATTGCCCACGGTGACTACCGCCTCGGCAATCTGATCTTCGCGCCGGGCGAGGCGAAGGTCGCGGCGATTCTGGATTGGGAGCTGTCCACCGTCGGCCATCCGCTGGCGGATCTCGCCTACTTCTGCCTGCCGTATCACCTGCCAGCCGGCGTCGACGGTTTGCGTGGTCTGATTGGCATCGATCTGCGGGCGCAGGGTATTCCGTCAGAGCACGAGGTGCTGCAACGGTATTGCCTGAAGAGCGGGCGTGACGGCATCGACGACTGGCATGTGTTCGTGGCGTTTTCACTGTTCCGGCTCGCGGCGATCCTGCAGGGCGTGTACGCGCGAGCCCTGCAGGGCAATGCCAGCAATGCCGATGCGTTGCAGGTTGGCCAGCGTGCCGGTCTCTTGGCTGAGGCGGGCTGGCGGATCGCCCAGCGTGGCAATAGCGGGGTGGTGGCATGAGCAACCCATTATTACGGCGCGTTCTTCTGACCAATGACGACGGTATCGCCGCGCCGGGTTTGGCACTGCTCGAGCGAATTGCCGCGCAACTGGCCGAGGAAGTCTGGGTGGTCGCACCCGAGCACGACCAGAGCGGCACGGGCCAGGGCATTTCGGTGCATGCGCCGTTGCGGGTGTACCACCACGGTGAACGCCGCTTCGCCGTCTCCGGCACGCCGTCGGACTGCGTGATGTTTGCCATGGCCGAATGGCTGCAGGACGCGCCGCCTGATCTGGTGCTGTCCGGCGTCAACAGCGGGGCGAACATCGGCGACTCGGTGCCTTATTCCGGCACCCTTGGCGCGGTGCTCAGTGCTGATCTGCTGGGGGTGCCGGCTATCGGTCTGAGCCAGGCCTTCCTTGATCGAACCGCCATCGACTGGTCAAGCGTCGAGCGCTACGCCGCGGCCACCATCCGTGCGCTGTGGGCACGTCGCGAAGAGAACGGCTGCTGCTGGAACGTGAATTTCCCGGCGTGCTCGGCTGACCTTGTCAGCCATCTGCGAATGACCCGTCAGTCCCATGGCTCGATCACCCGGCCGCGTTTGCAGGCGGGCCATGACGGGCGAGGCTTGCCGTACTGGTGGCTTGGCTTCGAGCACTCATCGGCTCACCTCACGGACCCCGAACTCGACGTCGCAGCGCTGCGCGAGAAGCGCATCGCCATCACCCCGCTGCGCGAAACCCGTGCCTGGCTCGAATGGGGCGAAGAATGGGCTGTGGCCGATCTGGCCAACAATTGCGATTCAGGAGTTCTGTAATGTTCACTCGTCATCATGCGGTCTGGCCTGACGATCTGCCCAAGCACCTGAGCGTGCCGGAAACCAGCCTGTTCACTAATCTCGAGATCTCAGCGCGGCGTTTTCCCGACAAGCCAGCCATCGTCTATTACGACACCCTGATCACCTATACCGAACTCCTGCGCGAGGTGGAGGCGCTGGCCGGTTACCTTCAGCATCTGGGCGTGGAAAAAGGCGATCGGGTACTGCTGTACATGCAGAACTCCCCGCAATTCACCATCGCCTATTATGCGATTCTGCGCGCGGATGCCGTGGTGATCCCGGTAAACCCGATGAACCACAGCGCCGAGCTGGAGCACTACCTGCACGACACGGGCGCGGCCGTATGTATTTGCGGACAGGAGCTGACCGGCTTCATCGCACCGCTGGTCGGCACGGCGCAGCTGCGTCAGGTAATCGTTGCGGCCTATTCGGAGTATGTCCGCCAGCCCACCGACCTGGCGCTGCCGGCCGAAGTGCAGGCGCCCGTCGCCGCGCCGACGTTCTCAGGCGGCACCGCCTGGCGCGAGGCTATCGCGGCCGGCCACGCACCCGGTCCGCACACGGCCGGTCCGGACGATCTCTGTGTGTTCCCTTACAGCTCCGGCACCACTGGCGCGCCCAAGGGCTGCATGCATACCCATCGTTCGGCGATGGCGACCATCATCCATCGCATCATCTGGACCAACAGCACCAGCGAATCGGTAATCCTCGCGACACTGCCGTACTTTCATGTCACGGGCATGCAGGGCGCCATGAGCGGGCCGATCTACAACGGCGGCACCGCCGTGATCATGACCCGCTGGGACCGCAAGGTTGCGGCCCAACTGATCGAGCGCCACGCCGTGACCGGCTGGGTGAATATCGCCACGATGGCCATCGACTTTCTCTCCGATCCGGACCTGGAGCGCTACAACCTGTCCAGCCTGGTCAGCGTCGGCGGCGGTGGCGCCGCGATGCCCAAGGCGGTTGAGGAGAAGCTGCATCGGCTTACCGGCCTACGTTACATCGAAGGCTATGGGCTTTCCGAAACCATCGCGGCCACCCATATCAACCCGGTGCCGCGACCCAAGGCGCAGTGCCTCGGGATTCCGGTATTCGACGTCGACAGCCGCGTCATCGATCTGAATACCGGGCAAGAGCTTGGCCCAGATGAAGTAGGCGAAATCATCAGCCGTGGGCCGCAGCTGTTCCAAGGTTACTGGAACCGTCCGGAAGAGACCGAGCGCGCTTTCATCGAACTGGACGGCCACAGGTTTTTCCGCACCGGCGACATGGGCTACTACGATGAAGAGGGCTATTTCTTCCTGGTAGACCGGGTCAAGCGGATGATCAATGCGTCCGGCTTCAAAGTCTGGCCGTCGGAAGTGGAAAGCCTGATGTATCGCCACCCGGCGATCCAGGAGTGCTGCGTGATCTCGCGGCCCGACCCCAAGCGCGGTGAGACGGTCAAGGCATGCGTCGTGCTGCGCGATGGGCAGGCCGGGCAGGTCAGCGAGCAGGACATCATCGACTGGTGCAAGGCGGAAATGGCGGCGTACAAGGCGCCGGTCTACGTGGAGTTCGTCGCATCGTTGCCGCGGTCCTCCACGGGCAAGCTCATGTGGCGTGCACTGCAGGAAGAAGAAAACCGCAAACACGCCGCCAGCACCGAGCAGGCCTGACGGCAGCGAAGCCATTGCAAGGCCACGCGCCGGCTGGCGCCTTCGAAATCAACGGAGCAGATGCTATGCAAGATTCAACCGCTACGAACCGGGAAGCCGAATGGCAGGTGCGCAAGGATCTGGCGGCGGCCTATCGACTGGTCGCGCATTTTGGCTGGGATGACCTGGTGTTCACCCATCTCTCCGCCCGCGTACCCGGGCCGGAACACCATTTTCTGATCAACCCCTACGGTCTGCTGTTTCAGGAGATCACCGCCTCGTCGCTGGTCAAGGTCGATCAGGAGGGGCAGATCGTTCAGAGCGGCAGCCTGCATCGGGTCAACCCGGCCGGTTTCACCATCCACAGCGCGGTACACATGGGCCGCGAAGATGCGGGCGCGGTCATGCACCTTCATGCCGCCGACGGCGTCGCGGTTTCGGCGCATCGCGATGGGCTCCTGCCGCTGAGCCAGACGGCCATGCTCTGCCTCGATCACCTCTGTTATCACGAGTACGAAGGCGTCGCGCTGGACCTGAGTGAGCGCGAGCGGCTGATCCGCGACCTCGGTGACAAGCGAATGATGATGCTGCGCAACCACGGCGTGCTGACGGCAGGCGGCACGGTCGCCGAAGCCTTCACCTACCTCTATTTTCTGATGAAGGCCTGCGAGATTCAGGTGCGCGCTCAGGCCTGCGGCCCGACCCATATGCCTTCAGCGGCTGCCATCGAGACGACTCGCCAGCAATCGGCCGAGCTGGGTAGCGCCGCCAAACTGACCTGGCCCGCATTGTTGCGTCTGCTGGAAGCCAATGGTCATGTCTATGCGATATAGCGCTACGCTAGCGCGCTCCGGACGTCTTCCAAGGAATAAAGCTGAGTGACCATGAAAATCCTCTTCGTCGCTGCCGACCCCAAGCCCGAGCGTTGGACCAGCCTGATCCAGCAACACCTGCCAGACGCCGAAATCCAGGTCTGGCAGCCGGACAATCCGAGTTGCGCCGCTGACTACGCCATCGTCTGGCATCCGCCCGCGACGCTGTTCGACAAGGAGCCGCAACTGAAGGCAGTGTTCAACCTTGGCGCAGGCGTGGATGCGTTGGTGCGGATACCTAACCTGCCGCGCGATATCCCGATAGTGCGCCTGGAAGATGCCGGTATGGCGGTGCAGATGGCGGAGTACGTTGCCTATCACGTGATAGGCATCAGTCGCGACATGGACGCCTATCGTGAGCAGCAGGCGGCCGGACAGTGGAAGTTACGGCGGCCCATCGAGCGCAGCGAGTGGCCGATCGGTGTGCTCGGGCTCGGGCATATCGGCCAGCGGGTCGCCAAGACGCTGGCGACGCTGGATTACCCGGTTAGGGGATGGTCGCGTTCCGCACATGGCATAGACGGAGTGCGCAGTTTTGCTGGCGAGGTGGAACTCGATGACTTCCTCGCTGAAACGCGTGTGTTGGTCAACACGCTGCCGCTGACCGACAGTACGCGCGATCTGATTGACCACTCGCTGCTGTCGCGGCTAAGGCCTGACGCAGTGGTGATCAATGTTGGGCGCGGCGAGCATCTGGTCGACGAGGATCTTTGCCGTGCCATCGAAGAGGGCAAGGTGACCCGTGCAGTGCTCGACGTGTTCCGGGAAGAACCGCTGCCGTCGTCGCATCCGTTCTGGCAGATGCCACAGGTCACTATCACTCCGCATGTCTCGGCGCGAACCCTGCGCGAAGCGACCATCGCCCAGATCGCGGACAAGATCGTTGCGCTGGAAGACGGGCGATCTATCAGCGGCGTGATCGACATCCAGCGCGGATACTGATCAGCTTCGGCTGAAATTTAAGGGCGGGGCTCGCCGGGACGCGGCCCCCACCCGATACGATCCGCGAGTAATTGCACTCCGAAGCCCATCGCGTGCAAGCCGCAGCGATGGGCTGTACGGCAATTAGCGGCGATGGGTCAGCCGGCGGCGATCAATCAGCTGCTCCATGCTCGGCCAGGTATCGATCGCGAAGTTCCCGCTTGAGTATTTTGCCGATGGCGCTCCGCGGTAGCTCGTCGATCAGCTCCAGCCGGGCCAGTCGCTGCGTCTTGCCCACGCGGCTGTTGAACCAATCGAGCAGCGCCTCGAGCGCCTCCGACTGACGCTCCGAAAGCACCACGAAGGCCACCGGCGTTTCGCCCCAACGCGTTGATGGCACGCCGACCACGGCGACGTCCGCTATGGCCGGATGATCACGCAGTATCGCCTCGAGATCGCTTGGATAGAGATTGAAGCCGCCGGAAATGATCATGTCTTTCTTGCGGTCGACCAGCGTCAGGAAGCCTTCAGTATCGAAGCGGCCGATGTCGCCGGTACGAATGAACCGCTTACCGTCGGGGGCGAACCATTCGGCCTCAGCCGTTTTGTCCGGCTTGTTCAGGTAGCCGGTCATCATCGCCGGCGAATGCCCGACGATCTCGCCAATGGCACCTTCGGGTAATTCGTTACCCGCATCATCTATCACGCGGATGTCATGCCCCTCGGCTGGCTTGCCGACGGTGTGCAGTTTGTCCGGATGCTCATGGGCGGCGAGGATGCAGGTGCCGCCGCCTTCGGTCATCCCGTAGGTGTCGATCAACCCGCCCGGCCAGCGAGCCAGAACATCCGCTTTCAACGCCGCGCCGAACGGCGCGCTGGTACACATCTTGTAGCGGAAGTGGCTGAGGTCGTATTGCGAGAAGTCCTCGCGTGCCATGAGCCGCTGGTATTGCACCGGCACCAACATCGTATGGGTCACGGCGTGCTGCTGGGCCAGGCGCAGGTATTCGCCAGCCTCGAACTTGCTCATCAGTACAGCGCAGCTGCCCAGGGCCAGCGTTGGGAGAAAGGCCACCAGCGTGGTGTTGGAGTACAGCGGCGTGGAGATAAGCGTGGTGGCGTCATCACCGTATCCGTAGGCGGCACTGCGGCGTACATGGGCCCAACGCATGGCATGCGATTGCACGATGCCCTTGGGCTCGCCGGTGGTACCGGAGGAATAAATGATGTTGAACGCCCATTCCGGTTGGGTCGCGACGGGCTCTGGCGCTGCATCACTCAGCCAGGCGGACAGGCCGTCCTCTGTCGTCTGCTCCAGGCGCAGGGCTGGGCAAGTAAGGCGAGTTGCCACCGGCTCCAGATGCTGGGCCGCATGGGTGTCGACGAACAACAGGCGGGGCGCGGCGTCAGCGAGCATGGTCAGCAGGCTTTCGGCGCTGGCAGAGGGCGCCAAAGGGGCTACTGCCACGCCGGCGCGCAACGCACCGAGAAACACGACGGCGTATTCGATGGAGTTGTATGCACAGATCGCCAGCACATCGCCGGCGTGCATCCCATCGCGCTGCAGGGCCGCAGCAACGCTGCTCATCAGCGCGTCGAGTTCGGCGTAACTCACGCGGCGCTCATCCTGTATCAACGCGGCTCGGTCGGGCCGATGTCGGGCCCAATAGGCGATAAGGTCTGGGACCGCAGCGAATGGATGGTTCAGATCGAGAGCGTCGGGGCTGGCGGAAAGATCCATTGCGGACTCGTTCTATCGAAGGCAAGAGGACGCTTGCATGCAACGGCAAGCATGGCAGCACAGCAGATCGAACAACCTTCGGCAATTAGCACCTGCGCGGGAAGCGCTATTCGCCTCGGCAATGACGGGTGATTACTGATATTCACGATTGCTGGCATTTGCATGGCAAACCACCTATGCCGACGCGCGCTTAGCTTGGTCGATTGGTGTTGGGCGGTCAGCGGATTTCGCGCTGAGGCCGTTATTTTTGCGACAATGCCGGTTCTTTGATCAGGCGAACCCGTCATGTCCGAACGCAACCCCATTCCGCTGATTCTCACCGCTATCGGCAGCGTCATCGGCACCGTTGCGGTGCTGTCCTACTACGGTTATGTGCACATCGCCAAGCCGGAAGACGCGCTGTTGCTGGCCGACTACACCATGCTCAAAACCGTTCCCGGTGAAGACTATCGGGTCTCGCTCAAACCCGCGCCACAGGTCGCAGAGTGCATAGACGGCGTGCTGGTGCTCTTCGATACCGAGCAGAAGGGCCTGACCGGCGTGCTGGTTGACAATCGCAGGCGTGCGATCCGCTGTATGGGCCAGCAGGTGCCGACCGAGAGGGCACCGGCAAACAAGCCATAGCGTCGCTGTTCAAGGCTGCAGAATAAGAAGCCCGCCATAACGGCGGGCTTCGGTGTCACGGTGCGGTTCGAGACGCCGTCACTCCATCGAAGAGCGCGGTGCTACACGCTTGTCATCGTTGGAGATTGTCACCTCAACGCGGCGGTTCCTCGCCCGGCTGGCAGGCGAGTCGTTGCTCGCAACCGGATACGCTTCACCGTAACCGACGGTCTGGATTCGATCGATTTCTACACCGGAATGGACGAGCGCGCGGCGCACCGCTTCAGCTCGACGCTCGGATAGCTGCTGGTTGTACGAATCGGAGCCTGTGCTATCGGTATAGCCTTCGACCATGACCTTGCGCTCCGGATTCTCGTTGAGAAACTCGGCGAGCTTCTGAACGTCGCGCATACCGGCAGCCTTGAGCTCAGCCTTGTTCAGGTCGAACAGCACGTCGCCGAAGGTCACCAGGGTGCCGCGTTCAGTTTGCTTGGCCTGCAAATCCTGCTGTAGCTGGCGGATCTCGTTCTGCTGACGCTTGAGCATCGCTTCACGGGATTCCAGCCGCGCTTGTGCGCGCTGTGTGGAAGCCTGCTCGATCTCTTGCTCGGCCTTGCGCAGTTCGATGGTCTGTTCGGCCAGGTCAATCCGACGGTTGGCCAGGTAGGCCAGCTGGTTGACGCGCTCTTCATCCGCGTCGTTCAGATAGGCCTTGTTGGCTTCGTCGAGTTGCTTGGAGGCGTCCTGGGTTTCGAGAGCGGCGTATTTCTGTGACAGCGGATTGCTCTGCAGTGACGAGAACTCGCTGCGTGCCGTTTCCAGATTCTGGTTTGGCTGCGACGAGCAAGCAGCAAGGCCGATGCTCATGGCGATCGCTGTGGGGATGGCTACTAGCTTATGCATGTCGATTCATCCTCTGCTAAATGAGAGTGCGGAAGGGAAGGGGTTATTGCTGAAGGCCGCGCATGCTTTCTTCGCGCAGCTCCTGAATCCCCTTCTGAGCGTCCTCAACGGCCTTCTGGGCCTTGGCGGCTTGTGCCTTGCGCTCTGCAACCCGGGCGTCCCACTCGGCCTGCTGGGCGAGTCGACGGGCTTCCTCATAGTTTTCTTTCTGCATCGCGAGTTCGGCCTGCTTCCACTTTTCCTGAGCGGCGCGCATGTCCACCGGGGCGTATTCGGTGGCCCCAGCGCTCACCGCGCCACGCACGGCCGATTCGGTCACGGCGAACTGCTCGTTTGGTGGATTGCCGGCACAACCAACCAGCAACAGGCCCCCAAGTGCAACGGCTGCCAGCTTGGGCAGCTGAAATCGCGATAGAGGGCTTTCGATGGTGTTCATTTTCATGGCCAGTCTCCAGTGGGATATCGGATGGGATATCGAGAACAGTGCCCGTTAGGCTGTGCTTTGAACTCGTGAGGAGCGGTCAGCAATTAAAACGGGCATGTTTTTGTGAGGCCGGCTGAGCGTAATCGTTCCAGTAAAAACAAGCCCAACGATTAGAAAAAGGCCTGACTAGAGCCATTTAGCAGGCGCGAGGGGACGATGGCACGCCACCTCGGTACGCCCATTTGACGTTGGCGGCAACGTTCAAAATCGATCAAGCTTGCTCAGCGCGCTCGGCAAGCAGGCGCTCAAGATGCTTGCGTGACAAGGCCAGGAAGCGCGGCGTTGGCCCGATGTCTTCATAGATCGGGTCGCCTTGCTCGTCCGTCGAGATCACCTTGGAGCCCTGCTCGTAGGGGAGGCTGGTCTCAATCCCTTCGAGAGCCGCACCCACCAGTTCGCCTAACAGCTCTTCAGTGCTGCGCTTCGGATACATCTCGGCAAGCGCTGCCAGCCTTGCCGCGCTTTCGACATCCAGTGGAATGGTGTACTGCGCGGCGCTCATGCGGCCGGTGGCGCTGCTTTCCCATTCCCGGACCAGTTCTGAAATTTTCATCTAGCTCAATCCTTAGCTCGCTTGGCGAGCAATATTGGCGGGTATTACGAGCCAGCATCGACAGGCTTGTTCTGCTATGCCTTGTCTTCGTCGTAGACGCTGTGCACTCTGTTTGGACGGTTCATACAGCGTAGCCGTTCAGCATGGGCAGCATTGTTTACGTGCGTCCGATGCGGCGGCCTGTAAAAAAAAGAGAGGCGAACATGGCGAAGATCGACGCGCGTTTGCGCGAAAACGTTCATCTGCTCGGTGAGCTACTGGGCAATGCAATTCGCGAGCAACACGGCGATGCCTTCTTCGACAAGATCGAGCGCATTCGCAAGGGCGCCAAAGGCGCGCGCCGTGGCTCGGCTGATGGGGCCCAGCTGTTGCAGGACACGCTCGACGGGCTGGGCGATGACGAGCTGCTGCCGATGACCCGCGCCTTCAGCCAGTTTCTCAACCTGGCCAATATCGCTGAGCAATATCACCAGGTGCGCAGGCGTGGAACTGACGAAGCGGCCCCGCCCGAAGCTGGTGCATTAAGTGACCTGCTCGAGCGCCTGAAGGGTGACGGCTTCGGTCAGGAGTTTCTGGCACGCCAGGTCGGCCGCCTGGACATCGAGCTGGTGTTGACCGCGCACCCGACTGAAGTCTCACGACGGACCCTGATCCAGAAATACGACGCCATCGCCGCGCAATTGGCGGCGCGGGACCACACCGATCTTGGCCAAGGAGAACTGGCCAAGATCGAGCTGCGTCTGCAGCGGCTCGTGGCCGAGGCCTGGCACACCGAAGAGATTCGTCGCAGCCGACCGACACCGGTAGAAGAGGCGAAGTGGGGCTTCGCCGTTATCGAAAATTCATTGTGGCAAGCGCTGCCGAACGTGCTGCGCCAGACCGATCAAGCACTCAAACGCAGCACCGGTCTGCACCTGCCGCTGGACGTCGCGCCGATCCGTTTCGCGTCCTGGATGGGCGGCGATCGTGACGGCAACCCCAATGTGACGGCGAAGGTGACCCGTGAGGTCTTGCTGTTGGCACGCTGGGTCGCGGCAGACCTGTTCCTGCGCGATATCGACGGTCTGATCACGGCGTTGTCGATGCAGACTGCCAGCGATGAACTGCTCAGCCGCAGCGGGCAGTCGGCCGAGCCCTACCGGGCCTTGCTCAAGACCCTGCGCGAGCGCCTGCAAGCCACGCGTGACTGGGCGAACGGTGCAATCGAGCATGACCAGCCGGCACCAGCGCTAGTGTTGTTCGATAATCAGGACCTGTGCGAGCCGTTGGAGCTCTGTTACCACTCGCTGCATGCCTGCGGCATGGGCATGATCGCCGATGGCGACTTACTCGATACGTTGCGCCGGGCTGCTGCCTTCGGTTTGTTTCTGGTGCGCCTGGATGTCCGCCAGGACTCGTCCCGGCATGTTGCCGCGTTGGCCGAAATTACCGACTACTTGGGTATCGGCCATTACGATCAGTGGGACGAACAGCAGCGCCTGGATTTCCTGCAATCGGAGTTGAACAACCGTCGGCCGTTGCTACCTCCGAACTTCCAGCCCTCGGCCGAAACGGCCGAAGTGCTGGATACCTGCCGTGTGGTGGCACAGGCCCCAGCTGCATCGCTCGGCTCCTATGTCATCTCCATGGCAAGGGGCGCCTCGGATGTGCTCGCCGTACAGCTGCTGCTCAAGGAAGCTGGGCTGCGACGGCCGATGCGGGTCGTGCCGCTGTTCGAGACGCTGGCCGATCTCGACAATGCCGGGCCGACCATCGACAAACTGCTCGGGTTGCCCGGGTATCGTCAGCGGCTCCACGGCCCGCAAGAGGTAATGATCGGCTACTCGGATTCGGCCAAGGATGCCGGCACCACTGCGGCTGCCTGGGCGCAATACCGTGCGCAGGAAAGCCTGGTCGAGATCTGCCGCGCTCATCAGGTTGAATTGCTGCTGTTCCATGGCCGTGGCGGTACGGTTGGGCGTGGCGGCGGACCGGCGCATGCGGCGATTCTTTCGCAGCCACCCGGATCGGTAGCGGGGCGATTCCGCACCACCGAGCAGGGCGAGATGATCCGCTTCAAGTTCGGCCTGCCGGATATCGCCGAGCAGAACCTCAGCCTGTATCTGGCTGCCGTGCTTGAAGCGACCCTTCTACCGCCGCCTATGCCCGAGCCGGACTGGCGCGAAACCATGGAGCAGCTTGCAGCGGACGGCGTGGCGACCTACCGCAGCGTGGTGCGCGATCACCCGCAGTTTGTCGAGTATTTCCGCCAGGCGACGCCCGAACAGGAGCTTGGGCGTCTGCCGCTGGGTAGTCGCCCATCGAAGCGCCGGGAGGGGGGTGTTGAAAGCCTGCGAGCGATTCCCTGGATCTTCGCCTGGACCCAGACGCGACTAATGCTGCCCGCCTGGCTGGGCTGGGAGCAGGCGCTGCGCGGGGCGCTGGAGCGAGGCGAAAGTGAACGCCTCAAGACAATGCGCCAGCACTGGCCGTTTTTTAGCACCCGCATCGACATGCTCGAAATGGTCCTGGCCAAGGCTGACGCGGAAATAGCCGAACGCTACGACGCGCGACTGGTCAGCGCAGAGCTACAACCGTTGGGGCGCGATTTACGTGACAGATTGTCGCAGGCTGTAGCGGCGGTGCTTGAGTTGACCGAGCAGTCAGAGCTGCTGGCGCACAGCCCTACAACGTTGGAGGCATTCAGTCTGCGCAACACCTATCTCGATCCGCTGCATCTGATGCAGACCGAACTGCTGGCGCGTTCACGGCAACAGCAAAGTCCGGCGGAAAGCCCTCTGGAGCAGGCCTTGCTGGTCAGCGTCGCGGGTATTGCCGCAGGGCTGCGCAACACTGGTTGATCCTTCGCAGTCTCGCTCAGGTGGCGTCTGGCAACCGCCACCATGGGCAGTGAGCGGCATTTTATCGGCCCCTCACGCTGCGCGGGATCGGCATGCCAAGGCGCAATGGGCGCCGCTTGTCTGCATTCTGTGCGCTGTGTATCGTGTTCAACCTTTTGTCGCATGGCGGCAAACCAGAATTTTTGATTCGCCAGAGGTGAGGGTGCGTTGCATCGATCCTGGCGGCATCCCTTTGCAAACTTGAGGACTCACTCCATGCGCGTCATTCTGCTGGGAGCGCCGGGTGCCGGGAAAGGCACACAGGCACGCTTCATCACCGAGAAGTTCGCCGTCCCGCAAATCTCCACCGGCGACATGTTGCGTGCAGCGGTCAAGGCCGGCACGCCCCTGGGCCTGCAGGTCAAGGACGTGATGGATAGCGGTGGTCTGGTTTCCGACGAGATCATCATCGCGCTGATCCAGGAGCGTCTGCAGCAGCCCGATTGCGCCAACGGTTTCCTCTTCGATGGCTTTCCGCGCACCATTCCACAGGCCGAAGCGCTGCGTGATGCCGGCGTCAAGTTGGACCACGTACTGGAAATCGCAGTAGACGATGAAGAGATCGTGGGTCGCCTGTCCGGTCGCCGTGTGCATCCGGCTTCAGGTCGCGTCTATCACACCGAGCACAACCCGCCAAAGGTGCCTGGCGTCGATGACCTGACAGGCGAAGAGCTGATTCAGCGCAAGGACGATCTGGAAGAAACCATCCGCCACCGCCTGAGCCTTTATCATTCCCAGACCAAGCCGCTGGTTGCGTTCTATCAGAACCTCGAAGCGGCCCAAGGCACGCCGAAGTGCAGCCGCGTCGAAGGTGTCGGCTCCGTGGAAGAGATCACCTCGAAGGTGATGGCAGCGCTCAGCTGATATCGCCTGATTCCCAAAACGGCCCGCTTGCGGGCCGTTTTCGTTTCTCCCAGATTTGCAGGACGGCGGGGCCGTCATTGTTCAATCGGCACAAGCGCAACTGCTACAATCGCCGCCCTTTTTCCTGCTGACCGGAACATCTGATGACCACGCTGCTGGCCCTGGATACCGCCACCGAAGCCTGCTCCGTCGCGCTGCTGCATGACGGTCAGGTGCTGAGCCATTACGAGGTGATTCCGCGGCTGCATGCCCAGCGTCTTCTACCCATGATCCAGACGCTCCTGAGCGAGGCGGGCATCGCGCTGTCGGCAGTAGACGCCCTGGCATTCGGCCGTGGTCCCGGCGCTTTTACCGGGGTGCGTATTGCCGTTGGTGTGGTGCAGGGCCTGGCGTTCGCCCTGGAGCGGCCGGTGCTGCCAGTCTCGACCCTGGCAACCATCGCCCAGCGCGCTTACCGCGAACAGGGTACGGAGCAGGTGGCGGTGGCGATCGACGCCCGCATGGACGAGGTCTACTGGGGTTGCTATCGGGCGCAGCAGGGTGAAATGCAGCTGGCCGGCAGCGAAGCGGTGTTGCCACCGGAACAGGTCAGCCTTCCCCGTGGAAGCGAAGGGCAATGGTTCGGTGCGGGTACGGGCTGGGGTTATGGCGCGCGTCTCGCCGTTCAGCCCTCAGCGAGCGACGCGACCCTGCTACCGCATGCTTTGGATCTGCTTACGTTGGCCGGCTTCGCCTGGCAGCGTGGGGAAGCGGTGGAAGCTGATCAGGCCCAGCCGATCTACCTGCGTGACAATGTCGCCACTCCCAAGGCCCCTCGGTGACAAGCGGCATTGCCAATTGCGGAGCGGCTCGCTAGAGTCGGCGAACTTGAACAGGTGAATGATGCGCCTTAACGGTCTCGCCCCCTCTGCCTATCCCATTGAACGTCCTGCCCACCCTGGCAGTGCGCCGGTCCCTTATCGTGAAAGCGAAAGGGCTGCGGAGCAGGCACGCGAGTCCATCGTTACACCGGCTAGCCAAGCCGATGCCACCTACGAACACCTCGCACGACGCAGCAAAAGCGAGTCGACTGACTACGGTTCGGTTATTTCCGGTGATTTTATGCCGGCGCGCTTCGAAGCCATGATGGAGCGACCGCTTACCAGCCGCGCCACCCAGGCGCTGCAGAGCTATGGCACCACTGCCAGCTTCACGGCTGACCTCGACGCTCACGAAGTGCTAGGTCTGGATCTCTATGCCTGAGGCGTAGCAGGCTGTTGAAAAACTACCTGCGTTGCCATTGCTGCGTTAAAAACAGGCTCAAAATGCTCATTTACAACTCGTAAACTCCGCTTTTTCGCCTGTTTTTGCCTTGCACTGGCTGCCTCGCCCACGTTTTTCAACGGCCTGCTAGTGAACCGCGTTTGAATCTTCCTTATTTTCTCGGCTGTCCCTCCTGGAACGATGCCGCCTGGCGTGGCTCGCTCTATCCGCCGGGCTTGCCCGCCAGTGAATACCTTGCGCGCTATTGCTCCGTATTCAACACGGTCGAGGGCAATACCACGCTTTATGCCTGGCCTTCGGTGCAGAAGATCGAGCGGTGGGCAGCGCTGATGCCAGAGGGTTTCCGCTTCTGCGCCAAGCTGCCTCGCGAGATCAGTCAGGCGCCGAACCTGTACGAAGTCGAAGATCTGATCCGATCGTTCCGCACCTTGTTGGCACCGCTTGGCGCGCGTGTGACGCCATTCTGGCTGCAGCTGCCTGCTTCGTTCGGCCCTGCTCGGCTGGCAGAGCTGGCGCAGTTGATCGAGACGCTAGACAGACCGCTTGCCGTGGAGGTGCGCCATAGTGCCTTTTTTGCCAAGGGTGAGGAGGAGCGGGCGCTGAACCGGTTGCTGCATGAGCGGGGTGTCGAACGAATCTGCATGGACACGCGCGCGCTGTTCAGCTGCCAGTCCAGCGATCCGGCTCTGCTGCATGCCCAGAGCAAGAAGCCACGGCTGCCGGTGCGGCCGGCGGCGTTCAGCGAGTCTCCGCAGCTTCGCTTCGTCGGGCATCCGGCATTGGAGGCCAATGACCGCTTCATGGCGCCTTGGCTAGGCAAGGTCGCGGAATGGATCGAAGCAGGGAAGCGCCCACACGTCTACTTGCATACCCCAGACAATCGCCTGGCGCCCGAGCTGGCCATGCGCTTCCATGAGCAGCTCAGCGAGCGGCTACCCGGCTTGCCACCGCTGACCGCGCCGCCCATGCAAACCGAGTCGCAGCTCTCCCTGCTCGGCGTGGCTGAGGAACGCTAACAGCACAGACCGCAATCGCCAGCGCTGCAACCTTCACGTCCCGACGTTGCCGAAACGGCTATGACATTTGGCCGTTTCTTTCTGCTGCTACTCGTCGCAGTGGCTGGGTTTGCCTACGCGGTGTGGCGCGGGCACGTCGATGTCCCGGCGAAGTGGAATCCTTGGGCACCTTTGGACATCCGCGAGGCGCCGAACCTGCTGACCTCCTACAAACTGCGACGGCTGCAGCAGAATCGTGCATTGTGTGAACAGGCTTTGAAAACGTCCGACCTAGACTACGTGGCCGTGCCCGACAGCACGCCGCAACCTGGCTGCCCGGTCGAGAACGCTGTTCGCGTCAGCGGTTCGGCAGTTCGCTTCAACGGCGCGTTTCTGGCCACCTGTCCTCTGGCCGCGGCGTATGCGATGTTTGAACGACATGGTTTGCAGCCTGCAGCACAGCGGATCTTCGATCAGCCGGTTGCGCGAGTCGATCATTTCGGCAGCTTCGCCTGCCGCAACATTGCGCGAAGCAACAGGCGCAGTCAGCACGCCTCGGCCAATGCGCTGGATCTGGCCGGGTTTCGCCTGGAAGATGGCACGCGCATTACCGTTGCGCGGGACTGGAACGGCGACGACGATAAGGCGCGCTTTCTCCGCGAGGTCAAGGCAGCCGCCTGTGATGCGTTCAAGATCACCCTGAGCCCTGAGTACAACGCTGCCCATCACGATCATTTTCATGTGGATATGGGCGGTTTCGGCATGTGCCGCTGAGGCAGCCCGGCGTCGCCTCTGGCAAAATGCGCCGTTTTTCCGACCCCGAGTTTCCCTATGACCTCTTCTCCGTTGGTTCGCGTCGAAGCCCTCGCTCCTCGATTCGCCGAAGAGGCTGACGTCTGGGCGGTGCGGCTGGGCTTGCCGATACGAGCGGACGACGCGGAGTTCGCGCTCCAGCTTGGGGAAGACGGTCTGCAGCTGCAGTTGCTCGGGCCGAACGCGCCAGGGCCGGTGCGGGTGGATTTCGTCGAAGGCGGTGCTGCGCATCGTCGGCAGTTCGGCGGGGGCAGCGGGCAGATGATCGCCAAGGCGGTTGGCATCCAGTCCGGCATCCGTCCCAGCGTCTTGGACGCGACGGCTGGCCTGGGGCGCGATGCGTTCGTGCTGGCGACATTGGGCTGCGAAATGGTGCTATTCGAGCGGCAGCCGCTGATTGCCGCACTGTTGGAAGACGGTCTGAGGCGTGGTCGCGATGATGCCGAGGTGCGGCCCATCGTCGAACGCATGCGTTTGCAGCAGGGCAACGCCATCGAATTGATGGGGCACTGGCAGGGCGAACCGCCCCAGGTCGTCTATCTCGATCCGATGTTTCCGCACAGGGAAAAAAGCGCACTGGTGAAAAAGGAGATGCGCCTGTTCCGGCCTTTTGTTGGTGATGATCTGGATGCGGGCGTCTTGCTCGAACAGGCGCTGGCGCTGGCCAGCCATCGGGTGGTGGTGAAGCGACCACGCAAGGCTCCGGCCATCGACGGGCGAAATCCGGGCTACAGCCTGGAGGGCAAGTCGAGCCGTTACGATATCTACCCGAAGAAGAAACTGGCATCTGGTAGCTGATTTACGTCTCGTAACGATCCGGCCGCATCAGGCCGGTGATCACAAGCGAAACGCGACTTTCTTGGCCTTGCTTATTCTGCGCAATAGTGGCATTCCTAGATCAGGCCGTTTGTGGCTGAACGGTGGTTACCAGATCGCGTAGAAGGAAGAGCATATGCAGATCCAAGTTCATAGCGATAACCACATCGAAGGCAGCGCCCGTCTCGTAGATTGGGTCAGTGGCAGTGTTGCCGATAAGCTGGATCGATTCGACGATGAAGTCACCCGCGTCGTGGTGCACCTGAACGACGAGAACGGCGTGAAGGCCGGCGCGCAGGACAAGCGCTGCCAGATCGAGGCACGGCCGAAGGGCCAACAACCCGTTTCCGTTACGCACAAAGCAGCCTCGCTTGAGCTGGCGGTCGATGGCGCCATCGACAAGCTTAACAACGCGCTGAGTCACCAGTTCGGTAAGCTGCGCAGCAAGCGCGCCTCGGCGCCGACTCCCCTGGAAGGCGAGACCCTGGAAGTGGAAGGCCGCGACGCCTTGCTGGAAGAAGACTTCCTTGCCGACGAGCAGCTGCGCAGCTCTGATACCTAACGTCCTCTCGCAACAGGCAGGCATCGCCCCGCGAAGCCTGCCCCCTCGCTAAACCTCGCCATCATCTGTTCTCGCATGACCCCGTCGATCCGATGGCCGGGCCTCTGAGCGTTCGTTCCTGTGCTATACCGCATGGAGCTGCATTGGATGCCGGGCCGCCTAGCGCGCTCGGGAATGTGCGGCAATTGGATGACGAAAAGGGGGATCATCAGGCACGTGGGCGAGCTCCAGTGGCTAACCCGTGCCACCAGCAGGCGAGGTGACATCATGACCATGATGCAGTGTGAGTACCGTGATCACGTCATTACCGCGGAGGTAATGGAACATCCCGGCACACCGACCCCTTGGGCCGGCGGTTGCCGTATCAGCAATTCCCAGGGGCAGACAACCCGGCGCATGGCGCTTCCGGTTGGGCACGCCTTCATGGCGGAACTCGAACAGGCACAGCGGGCATCCATCGCCCATGGCAAGTGGCTGGTCGATCAGTGCCTCGATCAGGGACGGCAGCTGTTCGACAGGGCTGCCTGACCCTTTCTAACCTGTCGCAGCCCATTGGCTGCGGCGGGTTTTTTGACTCCCTCGTGATACGCACAAAGCGCTGGCATTGGCTCCTTGCCGGCTTCGGGTTGAACTGTGCGGTACTCCATCGTCTCTATCTAGAACAGGGATCGCCAGCGAGGCGGTCGAATTTTTCTGCATAGCCTGATGGAGCCCGTTCATGGAATTACCTAACAAAGATCTCGGTACACTTTTCGAACAGCTCGGCCTGCCGTCGGACCCGGCCAGCATCGATGCGTTCATCGCCAGCCACCGCCCGATTCCCAACCATATGAAGGTCTCCGAGGCGCCATTCTGGAGCCAAGCTCAGGGCTCCTTTCTCAAGGAGCTGTTGATGGACGACGCCGAATGGGCGCCAGTGGTCGATGAACTCAACGTGCGCCTGCACGAGCAGGGTGAAGAATTGCCCTGAGTCAGAACGGGCGGCTCCGCCTGGCCGGTCAGGTCAGGTGGACAACGCCTTGGCGCGCCAGTGAGCCAAGGCGCTCTGTATGCCCATCGCGATCGATTGACTAGAATCCGCCTTTCCGCGCGACTACCGCGCAGCCGCTTCACAGGACGGACATGACTTCCCAGCAATTGCTCGATATCGACGCGCGCTATGCCAGCGCCAAAGCCCTTGCCCTCGAGGCCGCTCAGCTTGGCATGGACTTCTACCGCAAGCGCGAGGCACTGACCATCGAACACAAAGGCGACGACCTGCAGGATGTGGTCAGCATTGCCGACAAGCAGATCGAAGCCTTTATCCGCGAGCGACTGACCCAACTTTTCCCCGAGGACGGGTTCCTAGGGGAAGAAAGTGGTTCGGCCGATCTGGGCGCCCGCTGCGTCTGGGTCATCGACCCGATCGATGGCACTGCCTGCTTCGTCAATGGCCTGCATAACTGGTGCGTGTCGATCGGCCTGCTGATTGACGGTGAGCCGCACCTCGGTGCGATTGCCGACCCCAACCACAATGAACTGTTTTATGGTTGCCTGGGCAAGGGCGCCTTCGTCAACGACACCCCATTGAAAGTCAGCGCGGCGACCCACGTCGGCCAAGGCGTGACCGCGACTGGCACCTTTCATCCTCGCGGGAAAGAGCACTTCATTCCGTTCATGGAAAAGCTGCTGGCCGAAGGCGGCATGTTCTTCCGCAATGGCTCCGGCGCGCTGATGACCGCCTACGTGGCAGCGGGGCGGCTGCTCGGTTACTACGAGACTGAGCTAAAAAGCTGGGACTGCATGGCCGGGCTGGTGCTGGTGAAAGAGGCGGGCGGTCGGGTCAACGACTTCTTCCGTAACGACGGGCTGCTGCTTGGCAATCCATATCTCGTCGCCTGTCCGGGCGTGTATCCACAGTTGGCGGAGATGATCGGGCCATCGCTCGACGATTGAACGTGCCGTTAGCTGATCTCGCATTGGCAGCTTGGTTATTGGCGAAACTGGGGGCTTGCGGGCTTGCGGGCTTGCAAGCTAACGTTGCTACGAGGTGCCTGAAGGTTGATCGCGAGCAAGCTCGCTCCTACGGGTGTGCTCGGTGTTTTTGTAGGAGCCAGCTTGCTGGCGATCCGGGTTTGCGGGCTAACGGTGCTACGAAGTGCCTGAAGGTTGATCGCGAGCAAGCTCGCTCCTATGGGTGTGCTCGGTGTTTTTGTAGGAGTCAGCTTGCTGGCGACCCGGGTTTGAAGGCTAACGGTGCTACGAGGTGCTTGGAGCTGTTCGCCAGCAAGCTCGCGCGCCTACGGGTGTGCGGGGTGTTCTTGTAGGAGCCAGCTTGCTGGCGATCCAGGTTGGCGGGCTAACGGTGCTACGAGGTACCTGGGGCTGTTCGCGAGCAAGCTCGCTCCTACGGGTGTGCGCGGTGTTTTTGTAGGAGCCAGCTTGCTGGCGATCCGGGTTTGCGGGCTCTCGGTGCTACGGGGTGCCTGAAGGTTGATCGCGAGCAAGCTCGCTCCCACGGGTGTGCGCGGTGGCTTGTAGGAGCCAGCTTGCTGGCGATCCGGGTTTGCGGGCTAACGGTGCTACGAGGTGCCTGAAGGTTGATCGCGAGCAAGCTCGCGCCTACGGAAGTGCGCGGTGTCTTGTAGGAGCCCAGCTTGCTGGCGATCAGTGCCCGCCGAGTGACCAGCACCCGGCGAGGCCCAGACCTTTATCAGGTACGTAGTTCAGGTGGAACGGTGCCGCCATGTTCGGCGAGCTTGTGCATCACGGTGCGATGCAGCCAGCTGTTCATCTGGGCCGAATCGCCCATCTTGTCTGACGGGCAGCCCAGTTCGGTGGCGAGTTCCTTGCGCGATTCCAAGCTGCTGTCTAGCCCCAACAACTTGAGCAGATCGACGATCGAGGTGCGCCAGTTCAGCGGCTCTGGATGGTTGGCAGCCATTGCGTCGAGCTTTGCTGGAACATCCACAGCACTGGTTGATTGGCCCGTCGAATGAGCCACCCCTTCGGGGCTGGGCGCAGTTCCGGGTGGTGTCGTGGTGGCGTTGTGTGCAGCGGTCGGCCGCTCCGAATCAACCACGGTATCCGGCGCATGCTGGTTCGGCGTGTTGTTCGGATCGACCGGCTTGTGCGCTTCGTTGCTCACGCCGCCCATGCCGAGTTTTTCTTTGATCGTGTCGAACAGGCCCATTTCAATTCCTCTAGTCATTAGGTGGTGATTTTTGGACCACCATGACACGTCGAGGATTCGGCGCCGCAGGTCGGGAAGCGCGCTGCTCCGGGCCTTAGCGACCGGAGGTCGCGGCCCGCTGCGTCGTATCGGTTGGTACCGCGGGCGACGGACCCCCGGTACCGCCGCCCAGCGCGATGTACAGGCTCACCAGGTTCTGAATCTGAGCACGCCTGACCTGGATAAACGCCTGTTCGGCATCGAACAGGTTGCGCTCTGCATCGAGCACCTGAAGGTAGTTCACCACGCCTTCGGCGTAGCGTTCGCGGGCGAGGTCGGCGATACGGCGCAGCGTGGCGACGTTCTCCGCTTGTGCGGCAACCTGCTCTGCGAGCCAGCGGCGGCCTGCCAGTGCGTCGGCTACCTCGCGAAAGGCGGTTTCGATGGCGCTTTCGTACTGCGCCACAGCCGCGTTCTCCCGTGCCTCAGCGACGGTCAGGTTGCCGCGGTTGCGGCCGAAGTCGAACAATGGGAGGTAGAGGCTCGGGCCGATGCTCCAAGTGCGATTGTCGCGGCTGACCAGGTTGTCCAGCTCATTGGAGATATAGCCGAAGCTGCCAGTCAGCGAGATCTGCGGGAAGAACGCCGCTCTCGCCACGCCGATGTTGGCGCGGGCCGCACGCAGGTCCAGCTCGGCGCCCAGAATGTCCGGGCGTACCAGCAACAGCTCCGAGGGCAGCCCCGCATCCAGGCGCAGCGGTTCGATCTGTTCATTCAGCGGCAGCGGCTCCGGCAACGGCTGTTGCAGCGGCCCCCCTATCAGCTGGGTGAGGTAGTTGACCTGCTCGGCTCGGACCAGGTGCAGGCTGGCCAGCTCGGTCTTGGCCTGGGTCAGCAGCGCCTGTGCCTGGTTCAGATCCAAGGCCGAGGTGATCCCGGCCTCGAAGCGCACGCGGGCAATGCGCAGGCCGTCGCGGCGGCTTTGCAGGGTCGCTTCGGCCAAGTCAATGCGCGCCTCGGCGCCACGCACAGCGAGGTAGGTCAAGGCCACATCGGCTATCAACGAAAGTCGGAAGGCCCGCTGTGCCTCGATGGTCGACAGGTATTGCGCGCGCGCAGCCTCGGTAAGGTTGCGCACCCGTCCCCAGAAATCGAGTTCGAACGCTGAGATACCGAGCCCTACGGAGAATTGCTCAGTGATCTGGCCGCTCGATGCTCCCGAGGTCGCACCGCCTGCGGAGCCGCGACCGGCACTACCGGTTGGAAAGCGGCCACGGCTGGCATCGGCCGTAGCGGCCAGCGTCGGGTAGCGGTCGGCGCCTTGTACGCCGAACTGGCCGCGGGCCTCTTCAATTCGGGCTACGGCGATCTGCAGGTCTCTATTTCGCTGCAGGGCCGTCTCGATGTACAGCTCGAGGCGTGGATCTTCAAGAAACTCGCGCCAGCCGATCTCGTTGGCCAACACCTCGCCGTCCATGGGCTGATAGTCCGCCGGGTACTGCGCAGCGGTGGGCGGGGGCGGTGGCTCATGGGACGGCGCAAGCTGGCAGCCCGTCAGGGCGCCGATCAGCAGCAAGGGCGCAAACCTAGGCATTGTCTGGCGCCTCCTCTTCCTCGGCTGGGTGCGCCTTGTCTTCGGCAGTCGGCGGGCGACGCTTGGTCAGCCAGCGACGTACAGAGAGATAGAACAGCGGGATGTAGAACAGACCCAGCAGCGTGGCGACGATCATGCCGCCCATGACGCCAGTACCGACCGCGACGCGGCCAGCCGCGCCGGCACCGGTGGACAACACCAGCGGCAGCATGCCGAGGATGAAGGTCAGCGACGTCATGAGGATCGGGCGGAAACGCAGACGCACCGCGTTCATCACGGCATCGGTCAGGCTCTTGCCGTGGCCTTCCTCTTCGATGGCGAACTCGACGATGAGAATTGCGTTTTTGGCCGACAGGCCGATGATGGTCACCAGGCCGACATTGAAATAGACGTCCGCCGGTAGATCACGAAACATCGCGAACAGCACGGCGCCCAGCGCGCCGAAGGGCACCACCAGCAATACCGCGATGGGCACTGTCCAGCTTTCATACAGCGCTGCCAATACCATCAGCACCACCAGCAATGACAGCCCCAGCAGCATACCGACCTGCCCGGACGCCTGCTGTTCCTCCAGCGAGGCGCCGGTCCATTCGTAGCTGAATCCGCCGGGCAGCTCGCTCGCCAGTCGTTCCATTTCGGTCATGGCTTCACCGGTAGTCGAACCGGGCGCGGCGCTGCCGGACAAGGTCAGGGCAGGGTAGCCGTTGTAGCGCTGCAATTGAGTCGGCCCTTCGGTCCACTCCACAGTGGTAAAGGCGCCGAATGGCACGCTTTCGCCCTCGTCGTTGATCACCTTCAGGTCGAGCACATCCTGTGGGGTCATGCGGTAGGGCGCATCCGCCTGCAGCAGCACCTGCAGGACGCGACCGTCACGGTTGAAGTCGTTGGCATAAGCGCTGCCGAAAGCGATAGCCAGTGTCGCGTTGACCTCGCTGATCGAAAGACCCAGTGCTCGGGCCTTGATACGGTCGATATTGACCCGCAGGCGCGGAGCGTCGTCAGCACCTTCTGGTCGGACGCTCTGCAACACTGGGCTTTCGCTCGCCTTACCCAACAACTGGTTGCGTGCATCGAGCAGTGCCTGGTAGCCCAGACCACCGCGGTCCTCGAGCTTGAAGGTGAATCCGCCGGCCACGCCCAGTCCGGGAATCGAGGGCGGGTTCAGGGCGAACACGCGGGCTTCGTTGATCTGCGAAAAACGGCCCATGGCTTCGCGTACCAATGCCTGGGCGGAGCTGCCCTCTTCGGCGCGTTGCTCCCACGGGATCAGTCGCACGAACGACATCGCATGGGCCTGGCCCTGGCCGAAGAAGCTGAAGCCGTAGACCGTAATGGCGTCGTCGACCAACGGATGATCCGCATAGAACGCCTTGACCTGTTCGATGGCTTCTTCGGTCCGCTCGACCGTCGCGCCGGCGGGGGCCTGGATGACCGTCATCAACGACCCTTGGTCTTCGTCCGGTAGGAAGGCACTGGGCATTCGCAGGTAGAGAAAGGCCGTCAGCGCCAGCAAGCCGACAAAGGCCAGTAGAAACCAGATCGGCCGCGCGAGCATGCCGCCGACCGCATGGTGATAGTGGTCAGTGGTGCGCTCCATCCAGCGGTTGAATGGACCGAAGATACGCTGGCCCAGTCCAGGCTTACCATCGTCCGGCTGGCTTGGTTTCAGCAACGCTGCGCAGAGTGCGGGTGTCAGCACCAGCGCCAGAACCGTCGAGGTGGCCACGGCAATCGACAGTGTCACGGCAAACTGCCGATAGATGCCGCCGGTCGAGCCCGGGAAAAACGCCAGCGGCACGAACACTGCGATCAGCGCCAGGGTCGTGCCGATGATGGGCGCGGTCACCTGCTCCATCGCTTTGACGGTCGCCTGATAGGGCGGCAGCTGCTCCTCGTCCATGATCCGTTTGACGTTTTCCACCACCACGATGGCATCGTCCACGAGGGTGCCGATCGCCAGGACCATGCCGAACAGGCTCAACAGATTGATCGAGAACCCGGCGATCCACAGGCCGAGGCAAGTACCGGCCAGGGTGATTGGGATGACGATGGTGGGGATGACCGTGGTGCGCCAGTTCTGCAGGAACAGCAGCATGACCAGCACCACCAGTGCCATTGCCTGGAGCAGCGTGACGACCACCTGCTGGATCGACGAGGCGATAAAAGGGGTCGAGTCGAACGGTACCGTCCAGGAGACGTCCTCCGGAAAGCCCTCAGCCAGCTCTCGCATTCGCTGTTTGACGGCGGCCGCCGTATCCAGGGCATTGGCACCCGGCGACAGCTGCACGGCCAGGCCCGCTGCCGGCTGGCCGTTGAGTTCGCTGCGTGATGTGTAATTCTGCGCGCCAAGCTCCACGCGCGCGACGTCGCGCAGGCGGATTGCCGAACCGTCCGGGCCGGCACGCAGGATGATCGAGGCGAACTCTTCCGGGGTACTGAAGCGACCGCGGGTTTCCAGCGGCGCGTTGATCTCGATGCCCTCGGCCAGCGGCAGGGCACCCAATGCACCGCCTGCGGACTGGCTGTTCTGCTCTTGCACCGCGGCCAGCACGTCGGCAGCGGAAAGGCCGAAGCTGGCCAGCCGATCCGGGTTGAGCCAGATCCGCATGGCATAGGCGGTATAGAACTCGCGGATGTCACCCACGCCCTGCACGCGGCGCAGCTCATCGAGGACGTGGGTGGTCGCGAAATGGCCGAGCTCCAGCGTGCTCATGGTGCCGTTTTCGGAGAACAGCGAGATGATCAGCAGGAAATCCTGCGAGGCCTGGAAGACCTGGATGCCCTGTCGGCGGACTTCCTCCGGCAGGCGTTGCTCGACCCGGCTCAGTCGGTTCTGCACCTCCATCTGGGCTATGTCGATGTCTGTGCCGGCCTCGAACGTCAGCTCGATCGACGCACTGCCATTGGAGCGGCTCGACGAGTCCATATAGAGGAAGCCTTCGACGCCATTGAGCTCCTGCTCGATCACCTGGGTGACGTTGGTTTCGAGCACCGATGCGTCTGCGCCGGGGTAGGTCACGCTGATGCGCAGCGCCGGCGGGGCAATGCTTGGGTATTGCTCGACGGGCAATGATCGCAGGGCCAACACGCCCCCCAGCAGGATGCCCAGCGCAATGACCCAGGCAAAGACCGGACGCCGGATGAAGAACGCCGGCGTCATTGGCTGGACTCGGTCGCCATGGAGGACTCTGGCGCTTCCGGTGGGCCTTCAGGCTGGTAAGGCGTGGTCCGTACCGCAGCACCGCTGCGGACGCCGCCGCCGCCTTCGACGATCACCACCTCGCCGGCCTTCAGCCCCTCACGAATGACCCATTTGCTGCCCTGGAGCTCGCCGAGCTCGATTTCACGCGAGACGACCTTGTCGTCCTCGCCCACGAGCAGCACGCGCGCTGCCTGGTCGTTGACCATGACGGCGCGCTGCGGAATCAGCACGCCATCAGGCCGGATGCCGGCATTGATGCGCCCGCGAACGAACTGGCCGGGCAGGAGCAGCCTGTCCGGGTTGGGAAACTCAGCGCGCAAGGCCACGGTGCCGGTGTTCTCGTCGATGCTCATGGCGTAGAAGTTGACGTAGCCGAGATGCGGGTATTCGTGGCCGTTCTCCAGGATCAATTTGACTTCCACACGGCCTCCCTCCGGCAGCTCAAGGGCGCCGGAGGCGAGCCGTGCACGGATCTGCAGGAGATCGGAGCTGGATTGGGCGAAGTTCACATAGACCGGGTCGAACTTCTCCACAGTGGTCAGCAGGGTGCCCTCGCTGGCGCTGACCAGCGCGCCTTCGGTGACCTGCGCGCGCCCGGCCCGACCTTCGATAGGGGACTCGACTGTGGTGTATTCCAATTCGAGCTCGGCCGATTGCACGTTGGCCTCGGCTTGCGATACATCCGCTTTGGCGGTGCGTAAGGTGGCCAGAGCGGTGTCGTATTCCTGCTGGCTGATGGCCTGTTTGGCAACCAGGCCTTTGTAGCGTTTGACGTCCTGCGCGGCATTCAACGCGGTGGCTTCGGCACGCTCTAGCGCTGCCTTGGCCGCCTTGAGGTTGGCGCGCATCTCTCGTGGGTCGATCTGGAACAGTGGCGTGCCGACCTCGACATCGGTGCCTTCTTCGTAAAGCCGTTCCTGGATGATGCCGTTGACCCGCGCGCGGATCTCGGCGATGCGAATGGCCTGGACGCGCCCTGGAAGTTCGATGATGTTGGGGATCGGCTTGGGATCGACCGTCACGACCTCCACCTTGGGCGGTGGCGGTGCGGCTTGCTCGGTTTTTTTGTCGTCGGAGCAGGCCGCCATGAGCAGCGCCGTGGCGCTAATCAGCACAGCGTTTTGCAGTAACTGCCTCATTCAGTCGGACCTTTTGTCTCGTACTGTCTTCGCCGCGGTATAGCGCGCTGACCTACACTCGACCGCGGGTGGCGGGCACGGTTCCGGTTAAATGCCCCGTCTCGGCTCGATAGCGGCCACGCTACGGCAAGCGCTCGACGCGATGGGCGGTCAGCTTTCCGGCGTATGCACCACGATGTGTTGTCGCGCCTGGTCCGGCAGCGCTATGCCGGCCGAGCGCAGCGCGGCGACCAGCGCCTTGCGCACCTCCGACGCGGTGGTAACGAAATCCGAGCGGCGCGAGTCGCACCAGAACAGGACGTCGAACACCAGCTGACTCTCGCCCAGATCGTTGAGCAGAACCTCGGCGTGCGGAGTGTCCAACACACCGGGCGTCTGCTGAGCCGCGTCGCGCATGACCGCGCTGATAGCGTCGATATCGATGCCGTAATACAGCTTGCAGACCACCTTGCCGCGGCGGATCGGCGCCGCTGTGTTGTTGGTGACGCGCGAGGTGAAGGTCTCGGCGTTGGGCACCAGTACCCGGCGCCCGTCATAGGTGCGAATCTGGGTGGCGCGCAGTTCGATGCGCTCCACGCTGCCTTCGGTTTCGCCGATGATGATCTGGTCGCCCAGCTGAAACGGCCGCAGCGTCAGGATCAGCAGGCCGCTGACGAAGTTGGAGAGGATGTCCTTGAGGGCAAAACCCAGCGCCAGGCTGGTCAGGCCAAGCCCGGTGGCGAGGGTGCTCGGTTCCAAGCCAAAGGCGCTTGCGGCAACGATGATGCCGAGCACCCATATCGCGTAGTAGCTCACCTGCCGGACCAGATTTTCGACGGTCAGGTCGTTGGCCAGACGGCTCACAATCTTCTTCATGAGCGCGCGTACAGCAGTAGCCAGCCCCCAGAACAGCAGCAGGACCAGGAGGGCGGCCAGTACCCGCGGAATGATATTGATCGCTGATTCAAGCAGGCGCGCAAAGGCATTTTCGACGCTCGACTGTACCGAGGTTATAAACCGTCCACGGTCCGAATCGCGGCGTTTGGCCGCCGTCGCCAGGGCCCGGTCGAGTATCGCTGCCCAGTCTCGGGCGAGCCGGTCGAGCGGTTGTCCATTGGCTTCGGCATCAGCTGGTGCGACCACCATCAATGGGCGGCCGGCCACGCTGATCTGCAGGCCGTCGTCGTCCTCGGCTTCGGTGGGCTCGATGCGCGCCCTCGTGATGCCCTTCGGCGTTTCCAGCACAGCCGCCAATTGCCGTTCGATCTGTCGTGCTCGCGGGCGCGCTTCAAGCTCTTCGTGGGGGCCGATGCGAAACAGGGCGCGGCCGTCCAGGCGCACGGTCGCGACCCCTTCCTGCGCCCAGGCGTGTGATGTCGGCAGCATTGCGACGCAGAGCAGCGCCAGCAGGCCAAGCGTTCGTAGCAGGGCGGGAAAAGCAGTCACGAGGCGAGGAGACAGGGTCATCATCGTTGATATGCCGTAGCCGTAAACAAACAGGCCGCCGGGTTGGCGGCGGCCTGTTGATGGAACTTGCAACCTGCGGTTGTGCGTACCGAGGGACTGTGGTTGCTATGCGATCGTCTTCAGTTGGCGTTAGAAAATCAGCGCGAACAAGCCGATCACCACCAACAGACCGATCAGAAAGATGATGCCTACTGTGCTGCCCAGAAACTTCAGCATGAGGATGACTCCTTTGCATTGGGTTCACTGAATCCGACTGGGCATGCGCGCGAAACGTTCAGAAAACCGGGCGGCCGGTCATAGCCGCTGCAGATTCAGAGGCTTTTCCAGATCAGCTGCAGCCCGGCCAGAAGCATGCCCACGCGGGCGATTCGGTAAAACAGTTTGTGGTCGATGCGCTTGTGCAACCAGAGCCCGGCCCAGACGCCAAACGGCACCACTGGCGCCAGCGTCAGGCTGATCAACAGGTTTTCGCGACTGAACTGGCCGAGCGCGGCATAGGGAATCAGCTTGATCGCGTTGGTCATCAGGAAGAACAGGTTGATGGTCGCCACATAGCGCAGCTTGTCCAGCTGCTGCGGCAGCAGGTGCATCATGATGGGCGGCCCGCCGGCGTGGGCGACGAAACTGGTGAAACCGGCAATCGAGGAAAGCAACGTACCGCGACCCCGCTGCAGCGGTCGCGGTTTGTCGTTGTTGGTGAACAGACCCAACAGCACGAAGCCGACCGCAATCGCGCCCATCATCAGCCCGATCATGCGCTCGTCGAGCATGCCGAAGGTCAGCGAACCCAGCGCGATGCCGATCAACGCACCGGGCATCATCACTTTCAGGTTCGCCTTGTCCCAGTGACCGACATAGGCCTTGAGACCCACCACATCGGCCAAACAGAGAATCGGCAGCATTACCGCAGCGGCCTGTTTCGGCGAGATTGCCAAGGCCAGCAACGGTACGGCGATCCCGCCCAGAGCGCCACCGAAGCCACCTTTGGACAGGCCGGTCAGAAAGATCGCCGGCAGTGCGAACAGCAGAAAGTCAGAAAGCGTCATGAGTGTGATCGGGCGTGCAGGGTCAGGGGTTGGCTTCGTTGTGCATCATCGCATCTTCGCCACGTGCCTGGCCGCGCGGCATGTGCGAGAGAGAGGATCGCTTGCAGTGGATCGTGGTCAGCATCTTTAACCCAGACTGACAGGTGATCCATGAGCCCATTTAACGCGATTCCATTTCACGCCTCCGCATCCATGGAGCCGTCCCGCGCGGCAGCCGGCGTTCTGCTGGTACTGGCGACAAGCCTGGCGTGCCAGGCACAAGCTCAGGAGCCTCACCCATTGATTGGCTTGATAAACGAATTTCGTGAGGCGGAAGAAAGCTGCGGGGACGGCAAGGGCCAAACTGTCGGGCCTCTGGCGCCGAACGAGGCACTGAATGTGCAGCCGGCCGCTAGCGGCGCTCAGTTGCAGAAAGCGCTGCAAGCTGCGGATTATCGACCGGCCAAGCTGCAGGCCATGTCCGTTGCAGGCCCGGCGGACGCGAAAACAGCTATGCAAGCGTTGAAGCAGCGTTATTGCGCGCCGCTACGTAGTCACGAGTTCGCTGAGATCGGCGTGTCGCGCAAGGGCAACACCTGGCAGGTGCTACTGGCCCAACCGCTGCTGTCGCCTGATCTAGGCGACTGGCAGCAGGTGGGCAAGAACATTCTGCAACGGGTCAACGAAGCGCGGTCCAAGCCGCGAACCTGCGGCAGCCGTTCGTTCAAGGCGGCTCCCGCACTGAGCTGGGATGCCAAGCTGGGCGATGCTGCGCTCGCCCACAGCCGTGACATGGCAGCGCAGAATTACTTTAGCCATCGGGCTCCGGATGGCAGTCAGGTCAGCGACCGCGCCAGCCGTGCCGGCTATAGCTGGCAGCGGATCGGCGAAAACATTGCGGCTGGGCAAGGCTCGGAGAAGCAGGTGATGGCAGGTTGGCTGGCCAGCCCTGGGCACTGCAGCAACATCATGAACCCGGATTTCACCGAGATGGGTGCGGCCTATGCGATCGATAAGTCCAGCGCCGCCGGCAGCTACTGGACACAGGTGTTCGGCACGCCTCGCTAGGCGGCTGGTGAAGGCGCGGGTTCAGTTCTGGCTCTCCAGCCAGTTGTGCGCTTCGGTGTTCTGGTTTTCGTCGAAGGCCTTGATCGTCAAACCGGGAAACAGTGCCCCCTCGATCTCGCTGGCCTTGCGTAGCCACTCCTTGCTGGACACCACTGCGCAGCGATCGAAACGGCGGATGAAGCGAAACAGTTGGGGGATTCGTGCCAGTTCGACACCCATCGCGCCCAGCGTCGGAACATCGAAGTCGCCGATGCGATAGAGCATCTGGCCGTGACTGATGCCTTCTGACTTTCGCAGCAGTTCGTCCAACGCAAAGCGCATCTCGCTGCTGTCGAGTTTGCCGGAGAAATCCACGTCGATGCGTTTATCACCAATGCGGGTTACATGAAACATGACGAGTCCTCAATGAAATGGGTGGCAGCCAAGTAGCCCTGCCATTACCTGACCATAGTCGTTATGTGGCGTTCGGTTGAGCAAAAAAACTACTTCAACCAGCCTCTTTAGTGATCTGGATCAAGGCGCCGACCGGCCGGTCATGAGCGATTAAAATCGGCTAGAACCCTTGTGTGGCGTGCTTTTGCGAAAGTTTGTCTATGGCTATCAAGTTGCCTCGGCTGCAGCCGAGAAGTGTGTAATCGCGATCCTTTCTGTCGACTGTGTCGCATCCTCTCCTGCAGTTGGATATCTTCCATGACCAGCACCCTGGCGAACGTCATTCAATCTCTCTTGCGCGGGCTGGGTCTGCGTACCATCAATCAGCAATTCTTCTTTTCCTACAGCCTGATCTTTCTTTGCGCGGCGCTAACGGCCGGCGTGCTGTTCATGTCCAGTAAGGACGCCAGCCAGATCGACATGGCCGGTGCCCAGCGCATGCTCAGCCAGAAGATGATGAAAGAGGCGTTGTTGGCCGCACAGGGCATCGGTGGCCCGGCTGAAGTGGACAAAACCATCCAGCGCTTCGAGCAGTCTCATCGTCTCCTGCTCAATGGCGATGGTAGCCAGGGCATCGCCCCGGTGGAGCTGGCCAGCGCCAAGCCTCATCTGCAGCGCGTCGACCAGATATGGCAGCGCTATCGTCCAGCCGTACAGTTGTTGGCCGCTGGCCAGCAGGCTGATCTCAAAACGGTCGCGGCGGATGCCAATGAGATTCTCGCCGCCTCCAACGAGGTGGTGTCTCTGATTTCGACTGAAGTGAATCGCAATACGACCCAGCAGCTCTGGGTTGCGATGGGTTCGACTCTGACCATTTTGTTATTGGTTGTCCTCGGTCGGGTGGCTGGCATGAACTGGTTGATGCGGCATGTCGATCAGCTCCGTGAGCGGCTGGAGAAGGTTAGCCAGGGCGACTTCTCTTCGCCTATGCAGGTGCGCCATGCGGACGACGAAATCGGCATGATCACCCTCGCTTACAACCGGCTGCTGGGAGAGGTTGGCGAGATGATCCGTGGCGTGCGCCAGGCCGCCGATGACGCTGATGCTCAGTGCGTGCGCATGGCAAGTCTGGCGGGCGACAGTGCGCGCAACGTTGAAAGTCAGCAGGCCGAGATCGATCAGGTGGCCACTGCCATGAACGAGATGCTCGCCACTTCGCAGGAAGTCGCGCGCAGCACTGTCGAAGCGGCCAGCGCTGCCGACGTCGCCGAGCAGGAAACCAGCGCGGGTAACGCAGTGATGAACCAATCGGTTACGGCTATTCGCGCCCTGACCGGGCATGTCAATGGCCTGGCCGGCGTGATGCAGCAGCTGGTGCAGGACAGCCACGAAATCGGCAAGGTGCTCAATGTGATCAGTGGCATCGCCGAGCAGACCAACCTGTTGGCGCTTAACGCTGCCATCGAGGCGGCACGCGCGGGCGAGCAGGGTCGCGGCTTCGCCGTGGTGGCAGATGAGGTCCGCAGCCTGGCCAGCCGTACGCAGGATTCAGCCAAGGAAGTCAGTGTGCTGGTCGAGCGGCTTCAGAGCCAGGCTACACGTGCCGGCGAAGCCATGGACGCTTCACGGCAGAGCAGCACGACAACGCTTACGCAGATCGAAGCGGCGCAACATGCCCTGGGACAGATTGTCGGCGCGGTACAGACCATTCGCGGCATGACCAACCAGATTGCGACGGCGGCGGAGGAGCAGTCGCATGTTGCCGAGGACATGAATCAGTCGCTGACGCGTATCGCCCAGGTGGCCGATCAGGCGGCCAGCGCCACGCACGACACGGCAGCGTCGGGCAACACCATCATGCAGAGCATGAACGGGCTCAAGGCGTTGACGGGGCGTTTCCGTCTGCAGGCGTGATCATCAAGGTGGAGCGGGGGGCTTGGGATAGGGCGCTTCTTTGCATCGACAGCAAAGAGCGGCGCCCCCGCATTTGAGGTGCGGGGGCCGAGGGATCAGTCCTGGCGGCTGGTCACTTCCAGCAGGTGATAACCGAACTGGGTTTTCACTGGGCCCTGGACTTCATTGAGCGGGGCGCTGAAAACCACGGTGTCGAATTCCTTGACCATCTGACCGGGGCCGAACGAGCCCAGGTCGCCGCCCTGACGGCTGGACGGGCAGGTGGAATTGTCCTTGGCAACCTGAGCGAAATCGGCACCGCCTTCGATGGCAGCCTTCAGCTCGTTGCACTTTTCTTCGGTGGGAACCAGGATGTGGCGGGCGGTGGCTCGTGCCATGTGGGTCTACTCCAGTGGGAAAGGTGCGAGCCTACCGGATTTGCTCAGCGATTCAAGCATCGGCTCAGTTCGGCTCGGGCGAGGGCTGCTCCGGTGAGTTCTGCAGGATCGCCAGGCTGCGTTCGTATTGCTCGGCACTGAGTGGCATGTAGCCGGTGAAGTGAATCCAGCCGGGCAACCCCTGCAGATAGTGTTCGACGAATGCGCGGGTGATCGGTTTGCGCTGCAGGCTCTCTTCGTTCAGGTATACAAACAGCGGGCGCGTCAGTGGCTGATAGCGTCCTTCGCTGACCGTGGCGAGCGTCGGGTAAACCGGTCCGTTGCCGTTGTCCACGGCGAGCAACTTCAGTTCGTCCCAATGCCGATGGTACGCACCGATGCCAAAGAAACCGAGCGCATCGGGCTCGGCCGCAATCCCGGCGGCCAGCTGTTCCTCGTCTTCGCTGGCGGTGTAGTCCTGACGGCTGCGGTGCGTCGCGCCGACAATCTCACGGGTGAAAACATCGTAGGTGCCCGAATCCTGGCCCCGTCCGAACAGCTTCACGGGACGGTCCGGCCATTCGGGGCGGATCTGGTTCCAGCGCGTGACCCGACCTTCTGCCTCCGGTGCCCATAGGGCCTTGAGTTCATCTACCGTGATGTCTTTCGCCCAGTGGTTGCTGGGATGTGCCACTACCGCAATGGAGTCCATGGCCAGGGGGATCTTGCGGTAGCGGACGTCATTCTTGGCGCACTCTGCCTGTTCTTCGGCGTTCATTTCGCGCGACGCATCATTGATATCCGTCTCGCCGTCGCAGAAGCGACGAAAACCTGCGGTGGTCCCGGAAAACTCAACGTTGATCGGATGACCGGGGCGGGCACGCTGAAACCGTTTTATCGCTTCACGGGTTAGCGGGTAAACCGTGCTCGATCCGTCGATGAGCAGCCCTTCGGATGCCGCTGCCTCCGTTGCTCCCTCGGCTGATGCGAGCGTGGTGTGCAGGGCAAGCAATAGGCTGATCAGCAGTAACGCGCTGGATTTGGCGATGTGCATGGAGAGTTCCTTCTACCGGCTCAGGATTTCGGTTTCAGCCAGTCAGCCTTGAGCGTGGTCCAGAACAGCTGGAAGCTGTTGAAGCGCGTGTCCACGGCATTGATGTAGTCATCCAGATGGTCGATTTCACGGTGTTGCGCTTGCTGTTCCTGTCCGTCGATGCGTTCGAGCTGGGCCTCGAGTTCGTTCAGCGATTCACGGAGTTCGCGGATGCGGTTCTCGGTCTGGATGCGGCGTTCGCTTTGCATGATTGGCTCCAGGCAGGATCAGAGTTGGCTGCCGCCAATAAGCAGCAACGGAAGGCCGAAGAACACGCCGCCGATATAGGCCCCGACATACAGCTTGTTGCGCTGAGCCAGGTCCGCGAGGAAGTTGGCAATCGCCGGAGGCACGCCGCGCAGGAACGGCAGCACGTAGATGATGGAGATCCCCAGAAGGTTGAACATCAGATGCACCAGCGCGATCTGCATCGCCAGTTCTGCCGTGGGCCCGGCGATTGCCGTGGCGGCCAGCAGGGCGGTGACGCAGGTGCCAATGTTCGTACCCAGGGTGAATGGATAGACCTGCCGGAGCGTGAACACGCCCGTGCCGGCCAGCGGCACAATCAGTGCTGTTGTGGTGGATGACGATTGCACCAGTATGGTGATGACCGTTCCAGAGGCAATGCCGGACACCGGTCCGCGTCCGACGCTTGCATGCATGATGTCTTTGGCGCGACCCACCATCACCTTGCGCAGCACCTTGCCAATGGCCTGGACCACAAAGAGGATCAGCCCGATCCCGATGATGATCAGCCCGACACCGGCCCACACCGTGCTCGGTAGCCAGGACACGCTGGCTTCGAGCAGCTCGCTGGCAGGGGTCAGTATGGTCTTCATGAAGTTCATGCTCTTCATGTCGACGCCGGCACTGTCATGCACCAGCAGGCCCGCAAGCGCCTGTGACATGCGCTCCAGTGGATGAAAGAGCAACTCCACCGGCAGCAGGATGGTCACCGCTGTGATGTTGAAGGCGTCATGCACCGTGGCCGCAGCGAAGGCTCGGTGAAACTCTTCTCCACTGCGGATATGGCCGAGGCTGACAATGGTGCTGGTCAGCGATGTGCCGATGTTTGCGCCCATGATCAACGGAATCGCGATAGGGATCGGCAGGCCACCGGCGACCATGCCCACGATGATCGAGGTCACCGTGCTGGAACTCTGAATCAGCGCCGTTGCAGCCAGGCCGATCATCAGCCCGACAAAGGGGTTGGTGGCGAAAGCGAACAGTTCTTTTGCGTTGTCGCCCACTGCGGCTTTGAAGCCGTCGCCGATCGCGCCGACCGCAGCCAGCAGCAGATAGATCAGCGTGACCACCAGCAGCCAGGAAAGCCATTGACGCGTAATCGGAGTGGAGGATTTTGCCGCCAGGGCACCGGCGTTCATCGTCATCAGGCAACTCCCGTGAGCGTGTCAGTGGCTCGACGGTGTGCCTCGGCTGTGACTACTTGATGACCGCAACGGCAGAGGGAGACTAACGGTCAGTGCGTGCAGCGATAGCAATGCTATCTGAGCCCGCGCAGCGTCGTTTCGCGCGGATTGCAGGCCGTAGGTGGTGCGTTGCTGACGGGAAAGGGAGGCAGGAGCCTGCCGCTAACAGGCTCCGTTCGCTACCGTTCGTGAGTCACACTCAGGCAGCGTTGCTGCTGCGTGTGGCTTCGGCTGTGGGGCGCTCGGCCAGATACCGCTCCAGGCGTGATTTGTCAGCCTCATCGAATGCCAGACCGAGCTTGGTCCGGCGCCAGAGGATATCGTCGAGCTGCGTCGCCCATTCTTCACGACGAAGGTAGTCGACTTCCAGGGCATACAGGTGCTGGCCGAGGTCTTCACCCAGTGCATCGATCGAGCGGGCATCGCCGAGCATGCGCCAAACGCGATTGCCGTAGAGGGTCGCCCAGCGTTTGGCCAGCGGTTGATCGATGCCTTTCACCTCGGCCATCAACTCAGCAGCAAGCGCCTCGGCGGTGGTCATGCCTTCCCCACCAGGCAACGTATCCTTGGCGGTCCAACTTGGGCCCATTTTCGGGAAAAAGGGCTTGAGCTGAGCCATCGCCGATTCGGCGAGTTTGCGGTAGGTGGTCAGCTTGCCGCCGAACACCGAGAGCAAGGGCGCCTGCTTCTCTTCGGCAGCCAGAGACAAGGTGTAATCGCGCGTCACCGCCGATGGGTTATCCGACTCGTCGTCACACAATGGCCGAACACCGGCAAACGTATGAACGATGTCATCCGCTTTCAGCTGCTTACGGAAATGGCTATTGGCGACGCCCAGGACATAGGCGATCTCTTCTTCACTGATGCTGACCGTGGCTGGGTCGCCGCGGTATTCGCGGTCGGTAGTCCCGATCATGGTGTAGCGGTCCAGATAGGGGATGGCGAAGACGATGCGCCGATCCTCGTTCTGCATGATGTAGGCCTGCTCACCTTCGTACAGTTTCGGCACGATGATGTGGCTGCCCTGAATCAGGCGGATGCCGTAAGGCGAGCGCTGCTGCAGGTTCTCACCGATAAACTGCGCCACCCAGGGCCCAGCCGCGTTGACCAGCGCCTTGGCGCGTAGGGAGAAACGGCTGCCATCCTGACGCTGCAGTTCGACATGCCAGATGCCGCCGGCGCGCTTGGCGCTCAGGCATTGGGTGCGGGTGTGGATGTGCGCGCCTTTTTCCCGCGCAGCCATGGCGTTAAGCACGACCAGCCGCGCATCGTCGACCCAGCAGTCGGAATATTCGAAACCGCGCTTGATCGCGGGCTTCAAGGGGCTGTCATCGCCGAAGCGCAGGCCGCGTGATGCGGGCAGCTTTTCACGCTTGCCGAGGTTGTCGTAAAGGAACAGACCGGCGCGAATCATCCAGGCGGGGCGCAGGTGCGGACGATGCGGCAGGACGAAACGCATGGGTTTGACGATATGCGGCGCTTTCGCCAGGAGCACTTCACGCTCGGCCAGGGCTTCGCGCACGAGGCGGAATTCGTAGTGCTCCAGATAGCGAAGGCCGCCATGGATCAGTTTGCTGCTGGCCGACGACGTGTGGCTGGCCAGGTCATCACGCTCGCACAGAAACACCGACAGGCCGCGTCCGGCTGCATCAGCAGCGATGCCTACACCATTGATGCCACCGCCAATCACAGCGATGTCGTACAGCTCGGAGACGGTCTCAGTCACGGGATTCTCCTCAAGAACGAACATTAATTTTCGAATGTGAACATCCTAGCGCACATATGAATGGCTCTCTAGAGCTGATGTTCATTTTTTATATCAAAAGAAAATAATCGAACCGATACGAACAGATAATTGGTGCTTAGCCGGGCATTAAGATAATGCCGGTCAGCGAATGCGCGCCGTCAGTGTGGGCGTGAGAGGTTATGGCAATGCTATTGGTGGGCTGAAGCCCACCCTACTGCTGCGGCGGGCTGACGATCACCGGCACGAACGTATCGGCAGTTAGAGGGTAGGCTGCGGCCGTGTAGGGTGGGCTTCAGCCCACCGGTTCCGCCACTGCAATGTCAGGTATTAGCCACCGTCAAATCAGGAGTCGGCGCGAGGTGCGCCATCAGGCGCATGGTGCAGCGGAAGGCGGGTCGGTGTTGGTCTTGCCTCGGGCTGACGAACACCGACACGTGGCGGGTCAGCCGAGTAGGGTGGGCTTCAGCCCACCGGTGCCGCCACTGCAATGTCAGGTATTAGCCACCGTCAAATCAAGAGTCAGCGCGAGGTGCGCCATCAGGCACATGGTGCAGCGGAGGGCGAGTCGGTATTGGTCTTGCCGCGGGCTGACGAACACCGACACGAACGTATCGGCTGCGGCCGAGTAGGGTGGGCTTCAGCCCACCGGTGCCGCCACTGCAATGTCAGGTATTAGCCACCGTCAAATCAAGAGTCGGCGCGAGGTGCGCCATCAGGCGCATGGTGCAGCGGAGGGCGGGTCGGTGTTGGTCTTGCCGCGGGCTGACGAACACCGACACGAACGCTTCAGCCAGTCACTTCCAGTTTGACCTTGTGCCGGCTGAGCAACTCGAGAAACGCCTCGGGTGGCTGGGCCTCGGTAAACAACATGTCGATCTGTTCAAGCGAGCCGAGGCGGGTCATGGCGTTGCGGCCGAATTTGCTCGAGTCGGCGGCGAGGAAGACCTGGCGGGCGTTGTTGATGATGGCCTGCGAGACGCGCACTTCCTGGTAATCGAAGTCCAGCAGGGTGCCGTCCTCGTCGATCCCGCTGATGCCGATCAGTGCGAAGTCGACCTTGAACTGACCGATAAAATCCGCTGTGGCTTGGCCGACCACGCCGCCATCGCTGCGCACGTTGCCGCCTGCAATCAACACGTCGAAATCTTCCTTGGGGCTGAGGATGCTCGCCACGTGCAGGTTGTTGGTGATGACTTTGAGATCGCGATGGTTGAGCAGGGCGTGGGCGATGGCTTCGGTGGTGGTGCCGATGTTGATGAACAGCGACGCCTGATCGGGAATGTGTGCAGCCATAGCGTCGGCGATGCGGCGCTTCTCGTCGCGCATCTGCCGGGCGCGTTGGGTATAGGCGGTGTTCTGTACGCTGGAATCGTGGGCGGCACCGCCATGGTAGCGGCGAAGCAGGCCGGCTTCGCCTAGCTGGTTGATATCACGGCGGATGGTCTGGGGCGTGACTGCAAACTGCTGCGCCAGCTCTTCGATGCTGACGTAGCCGCGTTCGCGGACCAGTTCGAGAATGCTTTGCTGTCGTGGGGCCAGACTCATGGAGGCTTCCTTCTTATCGATATGCCGTGAAGGATGCCGCAGTCTGGGATTTGATTAAAGAATTGTTCGTTTGCGAATAAGCGTGCCCGGCGCGGTTAAGACCCGGGCCGGGCGCGAGGTGTGGTGCGTTTGGACGTCGAGGCTTATTCCTCTTCCCAGTCGCGGGTGCGGCCAACCGCCTTCTTCCAGCCTTTATAGAGTGCTTCGCGCTTCTCATCGTCGCAGGCCGGTTCGAACACGCGCTCGATGGTGGCCTTGCTGCGCAACTCGTCCAGGCTGCTCCAGAAACCGGTCGCCAGGCCTGCCAGGTAGGCAGCGCCGAGAGCGGTGGTTTCCTTCATTTCCGGGCGTTCGACTTGGGTGCCGAGCAGGTCGGCCTGGAACTGCATGAGGAAGTTGTTCGCCACTGCACCGCCATCCACGCGCAGTGAACGCAGGCGCTCGCCGGCGTCCTGCTGCATGGCGTCGAGCACGTCGCGGGTCTGGTAGGCGATGGATTCCAGCGCGGCGCGAATGATGTGGTCGACCTTTACACCCCGCGTCAGGCCGAACAGTGCGCCGCGGGCGCGCGGGTCCCAGTATGGCGCGCCGAGCCCGGTGAATGCCGGCACCAGATAAACGCCGTTGCTGTCTTGCACCTTGGTGGCGAAGTACTCGGAATCCAGCGAATCGTTGATCACCTTGAGCTCGTCGCGCAGCCACTGCACGGTAGAACCACCATTGAAGATGGCGCCTTCAAGGGCGTAGTTGACCTCGCCCTTGGGGCCGCAGGCGATGGTGGTGAGCAGTCCGTGTTCGGACTGCACGGCCTTGGTGCCGGTGTTCATCAGCAGGAAGCAGCCGGTGCCGTAGGTGTTCTTCGCCTGGCCGGGCTCGACGCACATCTGGCCGAACAGCGCGGCCTGCTGATCGCCCGCAATACCGGCGATGGGAATGCCGGTGCTCTGGCCGGAGCCGAGATAGGCGTGGCCGTAGACTTCTGAGGAGGAACGCACTTCCGGCAGCATTTCGCGCGGAATATCCAGCGTCTCCAGCATTACCGGGTCCCAGTCCAGCTTGTGGATGTCGAACAGCATGGTGCGCGAAGCGTTGGTGTAGTCGGTGACGTGGGCCTTGCCCTGGGTCATTTTCCAGATCAGCCAGCAATCAACGGTGCCGAACAGCAGCTCGCCTCGGCGCGCGCGCTCACGGCTGCCCTCGACGTGATCGAGGATCCACTTGATCTTGGTGCCGGAGAAGTAGGGGTCGATGACCAGGCCGGTGGTCTTGCGGATATGGTCTTGCATACCGTCGCGTTTGAGCTGATCGCAGATCGGGGTGCTCTGGCGGCTCTGCCAGACAATGGCGTTGTAGATCGGCCGGCCGGTGTTCTTGTCCCAGACAATGGTGGTTTCGCGCTGGTTGGTAATGCCGATGGCAGCAACCTGCTCATTGGTGATGCCGGCCTGTGCCAGCGCCTCGACGAACACGCCGCTCTGAGTGGCCCAGATTTCCATGGGGTCATGCTCGACCCAGCTCGGTTGTGGGTAGATCTGTGCGAACTCGCGCTGAGCGATGGTGATTACGTTGGCGTTGCGGTCGAGCACGATGGCCCGCGAGCTGGTGGTCCCCTGGTCGAGGGCGACGATGAATTGCTTGTTGTTCTGATTGCTCATGGTGTCGATTCCTTAACGAGCTTCTTGGGCAGTGACATCGTGTTTGGAGTAGCGGTCGGCCTCTGGTTTTGGTTCCGGTTCCGGAACAGCGCAAGCACCGCCAACGCCCGGTAGATGCTTGCAGATCAGTGCCTTGTAACCAGCGGCCCCGAGGCAGGCGCCAATGACCGGGGCGATCAGCGGGACCAGGAAGTAGGGGATATCCCGGCCGCCGGTGAATGCGACCTGTCCCCACCCTGCGAAAAAGGTCATCAGCTTGGGTCCGAAGTCGCGTGCCGGGTTCATCGCGAACCCGGTCAGCGGCCCCATCGCGCCGCCGATCACCGCAATCAGCAGGCCGATCAACAAGGGCGCCAGCGGCCCGCGGGGCAGACCATTACCATCATCGGTAAGGGCCATGATCATCCCCAGCAGGATAGCGGTAATCACCACTTCCACTAGAAACGCTTGGCCGATCGAAAGCGACGGGTGCGGGTAGGTGGAGAACACCGATGCGAGCTCGAGGCTGGCGACACTTCCGCGAGCCATCTGCTGGGCCTGTTCGAAATCGAAAAACAGGCTGCTGTAAAGTCCATAAACCAACGCAGCGGCACAGAAGGCGCCGGCGGTCTGGGCGAGGATATAGGCCGGCACCTTGTTACGCTCGAATGTGCCGAACAGCCAGAGCGCAATGGATACCGCAGGGTTCAGGTGAGCACCGGAAACACCGGCCGCGAGGTAGACGCCCATGCTGACGCCAATACCCCATATAACGCTTATTTCCCAAAGACCTAGATCTGCGCCGCCGAGCTTGAGTGCCGCCACGCAGCCGGTACCGAAGAAGATCAACAGGGCGGTGCCGAGAAACTCGGCGATGCATTGCCCCCGAAGCGTCGGGGTGGACGGGTTACTCATGCGCAGAACCTCTTTGTGGGACTGTTGTTTTTATGATCCGAATACTGCGAGGGTTCGGAAATGTTCGGAAGTGAAAACTTAAAGTCAAAAGTACGGGCTGTCAAAGTAAAAAGCTGAACATTTCAACGGAAAGCTGACGAAACAGCGTGGTGTCTGTCGAGAGTGGCAAATTTCCGGCGCGCAAATGATGGCCTGAGCGGCTGTCAGCCAGGTTTTGATGTGGCAGCCGCTGGAACTTGCAGGCCGACAAAAGCACGGCCATTGACGCAGTCGGATCGCAACGACCTCGGAGGCTGGCTGCGATCCGCTGGTTGGAGGGGTTAACTGATCAGTGGTTCTTCGACCTGCGCGGCCCCACGCTCAGTTTTCTGCGGCATGGCTTCGAAGCTGTCTGCCTGGGCCATGCTCCAGATCCTGGCGAAGAACTCGCTGTCGATCTTTGGCCTCAACAGCGCACCGGGCTGGACGAAATAGTAGAGCTGCGAGAACAGCTTGATTTCCGTAGAGCTGACGCGTCGGATCAGGTGATGCGGGCCCAGTTCGGCAGGATGTGACAAGCCGGCAGCTGCAAGCAGTTCGGCCAGCGCGTGCACGGTGTTGCGGTGAAAGCTGAACACTCGATTGGACTTGTCCGGAACCACCAGAGCGCGTTGGCGCAGCGGGTCCTGGGTGGCAACGCCGGTGGGGCAGCGATTGGTGTGGCAATGCTGCGACTGAATGCAGCCGATCGCGAACATGAACCCACGAGCCGAGTTCACCCAGTCCGCGCCCATGGCCAGGACGCTGGCGATGTCGAAGGCGCTGACGATCTTGCCGCTGGCACCGATGCGAATGTGCTCGCGCAGATTGCAGCCGACCAGCACGTTATGCACGAATAGCAGGCTTTCGCGCAGTGGCATGCCGATGTGGTTGGTGAACTCGACCGGCGCCGCGCCCGTGCCGCCTTCCTTACCGTCGACCACAATGAAATCCGGATAGATACCGCTCCCCAGCATCGCCTTGACGATGCCAACGAATTCCCACGGATGGCCGATGCACAGCTTGAAACCGACCGGCTTGCCGCCGGACAGCTCGCGCAGACGGGCGATAAAATTCATCAACTCCAAGGGTGTGCTGAAGGCGCTATGGCTCGCGGGGGAAATGCAGTCCACGCCCTCCGGCACGCCGCGGGTGGACGCGATTTCCGCGTTGACCTTGCGCCCCGGCAAGATGCCGCCGTGCCCTGGTTTGGCGCCTTGGCTCAGCTTTATCTCGATCATCTTGACCTGCGGATCCCGTGCCTGAACGGCGAAGCGATCCGGATCGAATGCACCGCTTTCGGTTCGACAACCGAAATAACCGCTGCCCAGTTCCCAGACCAGATCCCCGCCGTGCTGGCGATGGTAGCTGCTGATGCTGCCTTCGCCTGTGTCGTGGTAGAAGCCACCGAGTTTGGCGCCTCGGTTCAACGCCTGGATCGCATTGCCACTGAGCGAGCCGAAGCTCATCGCTGAAATGTTGAACACCGAAGCGGAGTAGGGCTGCTCACACTGCGGCCCGCCGATCGATACGCGGAAGGTTTCGGGATCGCTGACCGCTGCGGTGCGGATCGAATGGCCGATGCATTCGTATCCCGGTTCGTATACGTCGATAAGGGTGCCGAAGGGTTTGTCATCCACCTCGTTTTTCGCCCGTGCATAGACGAGCGAGCGTTGTGCGCGGGAAAACGGTACGCGCTCCTGATCGCTTTCAAGCAGGTACTGACGAATCTCCGGACGGATGCCTTCGACCAGGTAACGGATGTTGCCGAGGATCGGATAATTGCGCCGCACCGCATGTTCGCACTGGCGAAGATCACGAATGCCGACAAGGGTCAGCAGCGCGGTGACGACGAACAACGGCCACACCCAAGGGTGGCTCAGGAAAGGAAGGCAAAGCACGGCAGTGGCAGCGCACAGGACGAAAAAAGCGTAACGGCTGAACAGCGAGAGATTCATCTGTGCACCTGTGAGGGGCGGCGGACCTGCCATAAAGCGAGAAGCCTATCGTACCGGCCTCGGTCCGCCTATCGGAGGTCTGCGCCCGAGCCGCTTAACGATCCAAGCGTGATAGCGTCGCCGAGTCGGGATCGGCCGCGAAGAACGCATCCAGCACCGCTTGAAACGTCGTCCGTTCAGGCGCAACGGCAGCGAACAGCGTCATGCTCGAGCGCAGCTTCATGTCGTCGGGCGAACCTAGAATCTGACGTGCCGGACGTTCGGCATGGGCGAGCAGTGCTTGCGCGCATTGCTCCAGGCGAGGCCCGAGCAGAGGGTGCTCTAGATACGCGGTCGCTTCGTCCGCATCCTTGATGGCGTAGCGACGCGCCATGTCGCTGTGGCCGAGGCCTGCTATCTGCGGAAAGATGAACCACATCCAGTGGCTTTGCTTGTGGCCGGCGTTGAGTTCCGCCAGCGCGCGGTCGTAGATCGATTGCTGGGCGTCGACGAATCGCTGCAGATCGTGTGGGTCGCTCATAGTGCCTCCCGATTGCTCAGACTGTCCTAATCAGAGCCGGGATGGCGGGGTTGATTCCCGAGAGGGAGGGAGCGAGCTGGGTGTCGTCGATGGCAGGCAAGGTGCGTCAACGCCCACAGGGCTTCATTGGGCTCAACGGCGTTCGTAGGGCCGAACACGTTCGGCCCTACAGGCGTATGTCCGCTCGGCGCAGCGTCATGCTCAGCGTGCGTCACCCAGGCCGGCGAGGCGTGTGTTGGCGATATAGAACAGCTCGCCGCCTCGTACCAGGGTGTCGTTGGACGGATTGATGGTCGGTTGGGTCTGGTCCTTGGCGCGGTAGCCAATCAGCGTCGCGTTGTGCCGGTCTTTCAATTGCTTGTACAGCGCGCCGACCGTGCTTTCGTAGCTCTCGGGCAGTAGCAGGCGGTATTGGGTCGCGCCCTGGCCGACGCTCAGCAGCTCATTGATGATCACCGAGGAGCCCGGGTCCTGCGATGAGCGCACCAGCATCTCGATGGCCATGCTGGAGGTGCATTCCAGTTTGGGCGCATAGCTGCGCGCCAGTCGGGCGGTCTCGCTGCTGCTGAAATGGGCAACCACATGGCCGATCGGATTGAGCTGGTTGATGGTCAGCACCACCGCGAGCGTCAGGTCGTCCGAGCCGGTGCGCACCAGTGTGCGTTCGGCCCCTTTCACCCCGGCGCGCTGCAGCAGTGCCAGGGACGACAGGCTCTCGCCATGGATGAACTCAGTTTTGCCTGGCATCGGGTTTTCTTCAAGCGCCGTGTCGCAGATGACGATCAGGTGGTCGTTGGAGGTTTCGTCTTCATGCAGCAGCTCGACGACACGCTCGCTGATTTCGCCTTCCCAACCGATGACAACGGTATGGCCCGTGCAGGTGGCGAACGTTCCTTTGCCTTTCATGCCTTTCCTCCAGACTGCAATGATGGAATTGGTGGTTTTGCCGATGACGGCGGTCAGCAGCGCGATGCCGCCGACCATCAGCCAGGTGGAAACAAAGATGCGACCGCCAGCAGTCTGCGGTGAGAAGTCACCGTAGCCGACGGTCAGTGCGGTGGTCAGATAGAAGTAGATGAAGGTTTTCAGCTCGGTGAGCGGCGCTTCGGCGAACAGACGCAAACCGAGGTAGGACACGCCGGCATGCACTAAAAGCGCGAATAACAGTGCGGCCCAGCCAAATCGGCTGGTAACAGCCGCCAGTTGCCTGCGCAACTGAATAATGATCGACATCGGCCCTGACTCCATGGCTTTCGGTAATGGCCATCGTAACGAGGCTCTGAATGGCCCAGGTCACGCTATAGACCTGCGGCATCCTAAGGGCCGAAGCCGCAGCTTGCCAGCCTCGCTGCCCGCCATGGGCTAGCAGCGGTACCTGAGTGACGTAGTGGTGGGCGCCTGAGCGGCGGTTCCGCCAAGCGCCCGAACTGTCCTAGCGTTGCTCACGAAAACAGCTCTGGCACAGCCGAAACTTGCGCGCTGCCATCGGCATCGCCTTGCCACAGCCCTTGCAATTGCGGTTGTCGCCGGATCCGCGGCGGCGGTCCGAGCTGCGTGGCTTGCGCTGGCGCGACAACTCGCGGGTGATGGCGCCATTAAGGAGACTGCGATGCTCTTCGGCCTGCTCCAGCGCCGGAAAGTGTGCGGGCAGCGTGCGCGCCAGATGCAGGTAGGTTTCGATGACGTGCAGCGAGCTTTCCAGCGTCGCCAGGTCGGCATCGATGATCAGCCGCGGCAATGGGATCTCTTTGTCCTGCGCGACCTTTTTCAACCACTGCTGGGCGAAAACGGCGGCCGGGCTGTCGAGACCTCCGCGTATTGGTGTGCAGGCAAATATCCAGCGCAACGGCAGGTCGATGGTCGGTTCGTCGATCAGCTTGATCCATTCCGCCAGCTCGTCGGGCAGGATCGAGATGAATTCGTCGCCATAGTTGATGTTGCGGTTGAACGTCAGCCAGGCCCGCAACAAGCTCGGCTCGTTCATCAGTTCGGAGATGGCTTGCAGGTGCTCGATGGAAGGTCGGACCTGAAATTGCGTCAGGTCCACCGGCAAGTCCGAGCTGTGGAACAGGCGCTTGATCGACTGCAGCGTCTGCCCGTCCAGCGCGGTGATGAGGCCGCTGTCGTGATGACCGAAGCGCCCGGCGCGGCCGCCGATCTGCTTGACCTCCTGCACCTTCAGCTGGCGGTTCTGGATGCCGTCGTACTTTTCGTCGGTGTAGAAGCACAGCGTGTGCGCCGGCAGGTTGAGGCCCATACCCACAGCATCCGTGGCGACCATGAGGTCTGCTTCGCCTTCGCGGAAGCGACGTGCCTGCTCGCGGCGAACTTCCGGTGACAGCGCACCGTAGACCACCGAGACGCTCTTGCCGGTCATCTCCAGCATCGCCTTGAGCTCCAGCACTGTCCTGCGGCTGAAGGCGACCAGCATCGAGCCGGCATCGAGCTGCTTGAGGTTGGTCGAGCGGCGCGCCACGTCCACGGGTGAAAGTCGTTTGGTGCGTTTGACCACCAGTTGGTCTTCGCAGAGGTTGCAGAGGGTTTTCAGCGACGGCTGGATCAGCTCCGGGCCGGTCATGATCAGGTCCTGGGTGTAGGCGCTGACCAGCGCATCGACCCAGGCCCAGCCGCGTTGCGAGTCGGCCATCATCTGCACTTCGTCGATCACCACCACGTCCCAGGACTCGTGACGGAAGCGGGCGAATTCCTCGACGGTGCAGCAATAGTGGGTCGCACCTTCGCGGATGATTTCCTCTTCGCCGGTGACCAACGAGCAGGGCACGCCCATCGATTCGATGCGTTCCTGGTTTTCCAGAGCCATCAGGCGCAGCGGCGACAGGTAGATGGCGTGGGTCACGCCGGTCATGGCCTGGATCGCCTGGTAAGTCTTGCCGCTGTTGGTCGGGCCGAGCAGGGCGGTCCAGGTGCGAGTGATGCGCCGCGCGGCGTAGAGCTTGTGGTAATGGACGAAGCGCGGGTTGTTCTCCAGTAGCACGGCGAAGGCCATCTTTTCGCGATTGTCCTCGCGGGCAAAACGGATGGTCCGGCGCAGCTTTTTTGGCTCCATCATGAAGACTTCGGTCAGGCGCTTCTCGCCGAGCAGCTGCAGATCGAAGTCCTGCGCTTCCTCGATCATCATCTCGAACTTGGCATTCATCGCCTGACGGTCTTCGTCTTTGAGCCGCGCGACTTCTTGCTCGCTGAGCACATGGCCCTGGCCGCCCGGAATGCGCCTTTGCATGTCCAGGGCGACCTCGCCGTGGCGCAGCTCGACCACATAGCGCAGCTCGTGCTTGACCTCGTTGACGATGTCGACGGCGCGCGCCGCAAAGTCGTCGAGGCGTGAAAGCCGAACGGGCAGGCGCTCCAGGCATTGGGCTTTCTGTTCTTCGCTGAGGCTGGTGAACGGCATCTCCAGGACATGCAGGCGATCCCGGACCAGGGCCTGCACCGCAGCGCAGACGTTGCGTTCAAAGTCCTCGGTCGACTGACTATCGTCGATGCGCAGCGCAAATTCAGGTTCCAGCAGGTTCTGCACCGGGCCGCAATCCAGCGATTTCTCAATACCGAAGATATCGACGGTACAACTGAAATCGTTCACGTCGCGGTTCAGCAGTCGGCCGATCAGGTGAGTCGGGTCGGCGTCCTCAAGATTCGCCTCGACCGTGGGCTGGTCCAGCCCAAGCCAGAACAACCGCGCTGCACGGCCAATTTCGGGTGGCTGATGGCCGAGGTAGGTGCTGAACCATTTCTCCTGGTGATTTTTCTTCGCCACGAAATCGGGATGGCGCTCGCTGGCCCAGTCCAAAAAGCGCTGAAGTCTTTCGAGTGTGTGGGTGTGGCGGTGTTTGGCTTCGGCCTTGCGCATGATCGACGCCTCTCTGATCAGGGGTCCTGCAAGTTTGGACAATCGGGCTGCACAATACGAGCGGCACGGCAGGCGGCCATGCGTCGGCTCGCAGACGAACGTATGGGGATGCTCGGAGTCGCAAATTCTATACGTCCGAAACCGACTCGCGGGAGACAACGGCTATGGTGCTTCGCAACGGAGAAAGCAGCTGCTCACTACAGGCCGTTTCAGTGGGCGATGGTCCTTCATGGCGCGCCAACGATCTGTTCGGGCGGGTCATCTGTGCGGTCATGCTCGGGATGTTGATGCTGGCCGGGGCTGGCGTCGGGAGCGTTCAGGCTGAGGATCTGAAGCACCCCAGCGATCTCCTACAGGTCACCAATTATCCTGGCGGTCTGGCGATAGCCGAACTCTCGCGCTGGCGTGAAGCAACGCCGGAAATAAAAGACATCAAGATCCCATCCAGTGCCGACGATAGTGAGCAGGCGGCGCTGTTCTACGACTCAGGTTCAGACAAGGAAAAGCCGCTGCTCATGGTGCTGCACAGCTGGAGCACCGATTACCTGCAGAACATCGACATTCCGCTGGGCCAGTTCGCAATTGCGAACGACTGGGTGTTCATTCACCCGAACTTCCGCGGTCAGAACGATGGTCGTCCCGAGTCGACCGCCTCCGATCTGGCGATTTCTGACATGCAGGACGCGCTCGAATATGCGCGAGAACATGCTGAAATTGACGAGTCGCGAATCTACCTGCTCGGCTATTCGGGCGGCGCGATGAATGCACTGCACCTGGCGAGTCGTAATCCCGATGTGTTTGCCGGCGTTGCGGCTTGGGTGCCGGTTTATGACCTGGTGACCTGGCACCAATGGAACAAAGCGCGCGGCGAAAAGTACGCCGGGGAAATCGAGCAGGCCTGTGGTGGTGAGCCAACTCAGGGCTCCAGCGCCTTTGATGAATGCCGCAAGCGCAGCCCGAGTCGCTATGTGCCGGAGGTGGCGGGCGATATTCGCGTACTCATCGCTCACGGCATCAATGACACCACTGTCCCGCCTGAGCAGGCGCTTCATGCCTTCAACGACCTGGCGAAGGAAGAGGATCGAATCCCTCAGGAGCAGATCGACCAGTTGATGGAGACTCGCCAGGTCCCAGAAGCATTGCGCCAACGATCGGCCAAGGGCAGCGATAAATTCCCGCAGTTCGCCGAGGCGGATGCTGATGTGTTGCTGTACCTGAAGTCGGGTCCGACCGAGCTGGTGCTGTTCGAAGGCGAGCACGACATGCTTTACCGGCCTGGGCTGGAATGGCTTTCTCGTCAGCAGCGGTGATGCAAGATTGAGATCGATACAAGGACCCCGAAGTCGCTATGAGCAGTCAACACCTCAGCATGTCGAGTCACCTTTGCAGGCGGGTACTGGCGGCCTTCGGTCTGGCCGGATGGATGGTTTCAGCTGTCAGCGCGGCGGACCGGGACTGGTCCAGCGTCACCGAGCCGCTAGCCGGCGAGCCGCGAATCATTGGTAAGCATGGCGCGGCGTGTCTGGCTGGCGCGGTCCAGCTGCCGCCCGAAGGTGAGGGGTACCAGGCCGTCGATATGCAGCGTAACCGTCACTACGGGCATCCCGCGCTGCTTGATTACATCCAGGACCTTGGCCGCCGGCTGGATGGGGCTGGCATCGGGCCCATGCTCGTCGGCGATATGGCGCAGCCGCGCGGCGGCCCGATGTCCTATGGGCATGTCAGCCACCAGAGCGGTCTGGACGTCGACATCTGGTTTCGTCTGGACCTGCCGCCGCTCGCCCGTAGCGAGCGCGAGGGTATCGAACAACCCATCCTCGTCGACGAAACCACCGGGGAACTGGACAGCGCTCGCTGGACCGCCCAGCACGCCGAGCTGATCCGCCTTGCCGCTCAGGATCCGCGGGTGACGCGCATCTTCGTCGATGCCGCGGTCAAACGAGACCTCTGCGAGCGTGAGTGGGGCGACCGCTCCTGGCTGCAGCGCATCCGCCCATGGCCGTTTCATGACGAACATCTGCATGTTCGTCTGCGCTGTCCAGAGGGCTCGACAGAGTGTGTCGACCAGCCACCGCCGCCACCGGGTGAGGGCTGCAAAGCGATTCTCCCGACCCCGCGGCCCGTGGCAATGGCCAGCCCAAGTCGCCGTCTGCCCGCTGCCTGCGCCGCTGTGTTCAGTCAGTAGACGGCTGGGATGCGAAACGTAACGGGAGCGGTCCGGTGAGTATCGCCAGCAAAAAATCCTCCGTTCTGCTCGGCACCGCCGGTTGGAGCTTGCCGCGCGAGCAATGGCCGGCGTTTCCAGCGGAGGGCACGCACCTGCAGCGGTACGCGGCTCGTTTACCCGCTGTCGAGATCAACAGCTCGTTTTACCGAGCCCATCGGCCCACGACCTACGCCAAGTGGGCGGAAAGCGTGCCGGTCGGGTTTCGTTTCAGCGTCAAGGTACCCAAGCAGATCACCCATGAACGGCGGCTGGCTGGCTGCGATCAACTGATCGAACAGTTTCTGAACGAATGTGGCCATTTGGCTGACAAGCTAGGCTGCCTGCTGGTGCAGCTGCCACCTTCGCTGGTTTACGAGCCGAGCGTCGCCCAAGCGTTCATCGACTCGTTGAGAGCACGTTACGACGGGCTGGTGGCGATCGAGCCGCGCCATCCGAGCTGGCTCGATGCCGAGCCAGTGCTGCAGCACGCTCGAATCGCACGGGTCGCGGCTGACCCGGCACCCTTTCCGGCGGCGGCCGAGCCGGGCGGTTGGGATGGCTTCACTTATCACCGTCTGCATGGCTCGCCGCGCATCTACTACTCCTCGTATGGTGACGATTGGCTCGACGGTTTGACCGAACGGCTGGCCGAGCGAAGCGCTACGCAACCAGCGGACAAAACCAGCTGGTGCATTTTCGACAACACCGCCAGCGGGGCGGCGACCGCTAATGCGCTAGCACTGCAGCATCGCCTCAAGCAGATCTGACTCTGCTCGCAAGGTGGCGACACAAACCGAAATGGTCTGAAGGGAAGGCCAGCCGGTACGGTCTGGGTTTTCCGCTACCGTTGAACAGTCGTCTCACTGAGCAGGAATGCCTCCATGAACAAGATCTGTATTGCCCTGGCGCTGACCGGGATGGTCGGTGCCGCCGAAGCGGCGGTGGTGGTCAAGCCACATGCCTATGAGATCGTCGGTGAAACCTATGAGGGGCTGCTCGTCTATGACGATTCGGTCACCACGCCGCGGCCCGGCTTGCTGATGGTGCCCAACTGGTTGGGCGTCACCGAGCGCTCCGCTGAAAAGGCGGCGCGCGCGGCGGGGGATAAGTACGTCGTGTTCATGGCTGACCTGTACGGCAAGGCGGTGCGGCCATCCAATCCGGATGAAGCCAAGGCGGCTGCCACGTCGGTACGTGGCGATCGGCCGCTGATGCGCAAACGGGCCCAGGCTGCGGTCGAGGCGTTCAGGTCGCAGCAGGTGGTTGCGCTGGATACCGGCAAGATGGCGGCGATCGGTTTCTGCTTTGGCGGCGGTGCAGTTCTTGAGTTGGCCCGGTCCGGTTCCGATCTGGACGCCTTTGTCTCGTTCCATGGCAACCTGGATACGCCGAATCCGGGCGACGCCAAACAGATCAAAGCGCCCGTACTGGTGCTGCACGGTGCCGACGACCCGGCTGTGCCGAAAGAACAGGTCGATGCATTCATCGCCGAGATGAAAGCCACCGATGTGGATTGGCAGATGAATATCTATGGCAACGCCGTGCATTCCTTCACCGACCCTTACGCCAACGTACCTGGGCGCAACGAGTTCAATCCGGAAGTGGCCGAGCGGGCATTTCAGGCCATGAACAGTCTGCTCGACGAGGTATTTGTCTTGCAGTGATGCGACCGGAGGTTGCGGTAGGTTGCGTCAGGTCAGCCGCTATTCAGAAAGATGGAGGCTGACCTGCGCGGGTCGGCAAATGATCTCAGCGCGGAACGATCCGCACACGCCCAGCCGTGTTGTCACGCCGCCCGGCCTTGTCGTTTTCGGCACGCCCGGGAATCGAGCCGTCTGCTGCGCCGCGGTCACCGCTGGCCGTTCCGTCCAGTTTGCGTTCGTCGACACTGAGTGAGGTGGCATCGGGATAGCCGGTGGTCAGTGTTTCGGTGCTGGCGGTGACAGGGGTCGCTTCCTCTTCACCCCAGCTGGCGCTGCGCTCGTCGATATCTATCGCGCCGTTGCGCTCCATCAACTCTTCGACCATGGCGACTTCATCATCGGTATCCAGCGTGACGGTCACGATGGTCGAGCCGCGCCGGGCGGCTTCCGGATAACGGCCGGCATGCTTGCTTGAGTCGTCACCGAACACCTTGCCGAAGAAACTGCCGATCTTCTCCGCTACCGAGGCGTCATCGCCCGGCTCTTCGCCCACCACCTCGACGCGGCTGCTGTCGATGTTGTCCGGGTTGAAGGACGCGGAAATCTGGATGGCGTCGCTGGTTATTCCTTTGCTCAGAATTTCGGTTTTGACTTGCTCGGCTTCGGCGTAACGATCAAACGCCGCTATGAGGATCTGTGGCATGACTACACCTTTCTCTGCAGGCTTGGCTGCGGTTGATATGCGCGGCGAGCTTTCGACCTGTAAGTGCTCGCTGTCCTGTCTATTGGGCGAGACCAGCGAGGCGAAGGTTCCGTGCGTTCTCATTACGTGATGCTTCGGCTGCTCGCGTTGCCTGGTTACCGCGGTCGAATCGCCGCCATCGCTGGCTGCAGCTAGCCATTCACCACCTTGCCGCCGTTGATATGGATCGTCTGGCCGCTGACGTAGGACGAGTCCTCGCATGCAAGATAGACGTAGGCCGGGCCTAGCTCGGATGGCTGGCCGCAGCGCCCCATTGGCATCTGGCTGCCGAAATCTTCGAGCAGTTCCGGGTCGTGCTTGCCCAGCGATGGTGGTTGCAGCGGGGTCCAGATCGGGCCGGGAGCGATCTGGTTGACGCGGATATCGCGTTCGATCAGTTGTTGCGACAGGGCGCGGGTAAACCCGTCGATGGCGCCCTTGGTCGAGGTGTAATCGACCAGCATCGGGTTGCCGATAAAGGAGTTGATCGACGTAGTGTTGATGATCGAGGCGCCAGCCTTGAGGTGGGGAAGTGCAGCACGGGTGAGGTAGAAGTAGCCATGAATGTTGGTGGCGAAGGTCTTCTCCCACTGCTCATCGGTGATGTCTTCGAGCCGCGTCTGGACTTCCTGGCGTCCGGCATTGTTCACCAGCACGTCCAGTCGGCCGAACGTCTTCACCGTTTGCTCCACCGCGTCGTTGCAGTGGCTGCTGTCGCGGATGTCGCCTGGCAGCAGCAGGCAGCGCTGCCCCTCGGCTTCGATCATGCGCTTAGCGTCTTCGGCATCCTGATGCTCATCGAGGTACATGATCGCTACGTCGGCGCCTTCTCGGGCGAAGTGCGACGCTGCCGCGCGGCCGATGCCGCTGTCTCCACCGCTGACCAATGCGACCTTGCCAGCGAGCTTTCCGCTGCCCTTGTAACTGTCGCGAATGAACTCGGCCGGTGGCTGCAGCTCGCGTTCCTGACCGGGCAAGCCGTCCTGTTTCTGCGCGTGGATCTTCGGATAAGCCATAGGTACTCCAGACATGAAAGTGGGTTCTGTAAGTACGGCTGGTGCCTGGCGGGAAAGTTTCGGCAAAGTGCCGAGTGGGCGTCCGGTGGTGACCGATAATCGGGAAAGGCGCTGTATCGCTAGATGGCGCTTGGCCATGTATTTGCGCTGGCCTATAGTGCCGCCCGCCACGGACGGCCGCAGCACCCCAGCGTAGGGATGTCATGGCCGTTCACGCCTACCATCTGCAAGGGAATGACCATGAAAACCAAGCAACTCCTGGCACTGCCGCTGCTCGCTGCGCTGTTGTCCGCCTGTACTGCCACCACTTCGCTGCGCTCCAGCGACCCGAGCCTCGCTGTCAAGATCAACGATGATGCTCCGCTGGTACTGAAAAACCCCGTAAACAAGACCTACAAGGCGACCAGCTTCGGTCAGTACCGCTTCCGCGCTACGCAGGACGGCATGGAACCGATGTACGGGATCGTCCCGCTCAAGTTCAACAGTGGCTATCTTGTCGCTGACATCCTGTTCTTCGCGCCGGCCGCGTTCTACAACCTGCGTGAGGTCTATCCGTTCTACGAGTTCGACGTGGCCCAGGGCGTGATTCGCTACAAGAAGAAAGAGCAGGATCAGTGGACCAGCTACAAGCCGACGGCTGCCGAAGTCGAGCGTGCCCGCGCGTACTTCAAGCAATAACCGGCACGCCTGAACCGCACCTCGCAGCGCCGCGAATGCCTTCGCTGGCATTGTCCCTGTAGGAGCCAGCTTGCTGGCGATCTTTTCGGCACCGCAGAGGCGTGGATCGCCAGCAAGCTGGCTCCTACAAAAGCGTGATGTCGTAAGGGTTCGCGCAGTTCGCTACAGGTACGGGGCAGGTCTGAGACCGGTCGCGAGATGCCTGCTCGGCCTAACAGCGACCGACTGCAGAAATCCGCACGCAGCGCCACGACTACCTTCGCCGGCGTTGCCCCCTGTAGGAGCCAGCTTGCTGGCGATCTTTTCGGCACCGCAGAGGCGTGGATCGCCAGCAAGCTGGCTCCTACAAAAGCGTGATGTCGTAAGGATTCGCGCAGTTCGCTACAGCTACGGGGCAGGTCTGAGACCGGTCGCGAGATGCCTGCTCGGCCTAACAGCGACCGACTGCAGAAATCCGCACGCAGCGCCACGACTACCTTCGCTGGCGTTGTCCCCTGTAGGAGCCAGCTTGCTGGCGATCTTTTCGGCACCGCGCAGGCGCGGATCGCCAGCAACCTGGCTCCTACAACAGCGTGATCCACGGCTTGTCCATGTCGTACGGGTTCGCGCAGTTCGCTACAGGTACGGGGCAAGTCTGCCACCGGTCGCGAGATGCCTGCTCGGCCTAACAGCGACCGACTGCAGAAATCCGCACGCAGCGCCACGACTACCTTCGCTGGCGTTGTCCCCTGTAGGAGCCAGCTTGCTGGCGATCTTTTCGGCACCGCGCAGGCGCGGATCGCCAGCAACCTGGCTCCTACAACAGCGTGATCCACGGCTTGTCCATGTCGTACGGGTTCGCGCAGTTCGCTACAGGTACGGGGCAAGTCTGCCACCGGTCGCGAGATGCCTGCTCGGCCTAACAGCGACCGACTGCAGAAATCCGCACGCAGCGCCACGACTACCTTCGCTGGCGTTGTCCCCTGTAGGAGCCAGCTTGCTGGCGATCTTTTCGGCACCGCAGAGGCGTGGATCGCCAGCAACCTGGCTCCTACAACAGCCTGATCCGCGGCTTGTCCATGTCGTACCGGTGCGGACAGTTCGCTGCAGGTCTGCCACCGGTCGCCAGATACTTTTCCGGCCTGACATCGACCGACTGCAGGCGTAGAATCCGCGCCGCTCCAGCTGTCCCTCTTCGCACCTCCAACGCTTACGCTGCCATCCTGCGTGCATTACCTGCGCCGCGGGCGATCTGCGTTGTGGCAGGTGATGGAACGGCCATCCCTTACACCTTCTTCGTCACACTGCACTGTGCCGTCCTGGCGCGTTGCGGTTGCCGAGTGAACAGCAGTTTTCAGACGTCGCCCACATGAACGAATCGCAAAGCTCCCACGGCGGGAGTTGGCTCAGCGTTATCGCGCTGGCCCTGGCCGCTTTTATTTTCAACACGACGGAATTCGTCCCGGTCGCCTTGCTTAGCGACATTGGCCGTTCGTTCGACATGCCGCCGTCTCAGGTCGGGCTGATGTTGACCATCTACGCTTGGGTGGTCGCGCTGATGTCGCTGCCGATGATGCTGCTGACCCGCAATGTCGAGCGACGAACCCTGCTTATCTTCGTGTTCGTTGTGTTCATCGGCAGCCATCTGGTCTCCAGCGTAGCGTCGAGTTTCAGCATGCTGATGATCAGCCGTATCGGCATCGCGCTTTCACACGCCGTGTTCTGGTCGATTACTGCGTCGCTGGCGGTGCGTGTCGCCCCTGCCGGCAAGCAGGCGCAGGCGCTCGGCTTGCTCGCAACCGGTAGCGCGCTGGCCATGGTCCTGGGCATTCCGCTGGGGCGGGTTGTCGGCGAGCTGCTGGACTGGCGTACCACCTTCCTGTCGATCGCGGTGGTCGCTGCATTGGTCGTGCTCTGCCTGGCGCGCACCTTGCCGCTGCTTCCAAGCCAGAATTCCGGTTCTCTGCGCAGTTTGCCGATGCTGTTCAAGCGGCCAGCGCTGGTGGCAGCCTATGTGCTGACCGCGCTGGTGATTACCGCGCAGTTCACCGCCTACACCTATATCGAACCCTTCGTGCAAACCATCGCGCACCTGAGTGGCAACATGACCACGGCGCTGCTGCTGCTGTTCGGTGGGGCCGGCATTCTCGGGACGGTGCTCTTCAGCCGTTACAGCAACCGTTATCCGAAAGGCTTCCTGATCGCAGCGATTTCGATCATGGCTATGTGCCTGTTGCTGCTGTTGCCCGCATCACGCGACAGCTCGCTGCTGGCTGCTCTGGTGGTGGTATGGGGGATCGCCGGCATGTGCTTTGGCCTGGCGCTACAGGCGAAAGTACTGAACCTCGCCTCCGATGCGACGGATGTCGCCATGGCCTTGTTCTCAGGCATCTATAACGTCGGCATTGGCGGCGGCGCACTGCTGGGCAGCTTGGTCACCGCTCATCTCGGCCTCAGCGATGTTGGCATCGTTGGCGGTCTGTTGGCCCTGAGCGGAGTCGTGCTGTGCTGCTTTGCGACCTATCGCTTCGCCAGGCCGGTGGGCAGCGCCGCGCTCTGACGCGCTGGGGCAGGGTCAGCGGGTCAGTGATCCCTCGTTGCAGCGCGGGTTAGGCTTGGCCGAGGAGCTGGGTGCTCCGTTGACGCCAATCCCTGGCGATGTCGATTCCGGTATCAGCCGTCAATGCTGGGGGCTGGCGTACCGTAGCCAGCCATCCGGTCAATGCAGTTCGTTGGCGAAGCGACCCACCGCACTCACGACCTGTTTGGCACCGTCCTGGATCTCGACAATGACCTCGCCCGCCTGGTTGGCCAGCGACAGCCCTTGGGCTGCTTGCTCGCGGCTGTTGGCCATTTCCCGTACGGCTTCGTCGACCAGCGCCTGGTTCTTCTGCACCACACTGACGATCTCTTCGGTAGCGGCGCTGGTGCGGCCAGCCAGTTGGCGAACTTCGTCCGCGACTACGGCAAACCCGCGACCCTGTTCACCGGCGCGTGCGGCTTCGATGGCGGCGTTGAGTGCAAGCAGGTTGGTTTGTGCAGCGATGCCGCCAATGGTCTGGACGATGGAGCTGATCAGGTGCGATTGCTGGCCCAGCGCCTCGATACCCTGGGTGGCCGATTCGACCTCCTCGGCGATGCGTTTCATGGTCGCAACCGTATCCTTGACCACCACGGCGCCGCGCTCGGCACTGGTGTCGGTCTTGCGCGACACGTCATAGGCGATGCTCGCCGCCTCCCGGACCTCTTCCTCACGTGCGACCTGATCGCTGACCACACTGGCGAACTTGACCACTTTGCACAGCTTGCCTTCGGTGTCATAGACGGGGTTGTAAGTCGCTTCCAGCCAGACGTCCCGGCCCATGCTGTCGATGCGCTTGAAGCGGTTTGCAACGAATTCGCCGCGATTTAGCGTTTGCCAGAAGGTCTTGTACTGCTGGGAAGACGCTTCTTCCGGGGTGCAGAACATGCTGTGGTGCTTGCCCACGATCTGCTTGAGCGAATAGCCCATGCCTTGCAGGAACTGGTCGTTGGCCGAGACTATGGTGCCGTCCAGATTGAACTGAATGACTGCGGTAGAACGCAGCAGCGCCTTAATGAACGCTTCGTTCTCCTTTGCCAGCTGCAGCTCTTTCGTCACTTCACGGGCGTACCCGCTCATGTGCAGCAACTTGCCTTGGACGTTCAGGATCGGATACCAATCGATGTGCAACCAGGCAAGGCTGCCGTCGGTGCGCAGAAAACGATAGTCGTCGCTGACGGGTTCGAGCTTGGACACAGCCGCTCGGAAATTATGAAAGCAGGGCAGGCTTTTTACATAGGCCGGGACGATATCCGCCATGGCGCGGCCTAGCAGTTGCTCGACCTTGTAGCCGAGCGTCTGCGCGAATTTCTGGTTGACGGCCACCATTCGAAACTCGGTGTCGAGGGTGATCGACAGCATCGTTGCGTTCATTTGATCGCGAAGCTGCCGGAGCAGCGACAGTTCTACAGCCTGGTCTTCGACTTGTTTTTTGAGGTGGCTGTTGAACATGAAAGCACCGGAAGCTGAGTGGACGTACCTCTCTATCGGCACGCCACTTCCATACTTGATGACCAACGTCGTTCGGTGCGCGTGCGTCAGTCGACCCGCTCCAAGCGCACCCGGATTACGCCGGCGCGAGTGCTGGCGATGCGCTCAAACGCCGCTTTCGACAGGTCGATAATCCGCCCTCGGACGAACGGCCCGCGGTCGTTAATACGCACCACGACGCTTTGGCCGTTACGGGTGTTGGTGACCCGGACCCGAGTGCCGAACGGCAGCGTGCGATGAGCCGCTGTCAGAACATTTTGGTCGAAGCGCTCGCCGCTGGCGGTCAGTTTGTTGTGGTGCTGGTTGCCGTAATACGAGGCCTTGCCTGAACCGATCAGCGCGCCCGTCTCGGTGGGCGCTTCCTGCGGCGAGGGGGTCTTCGATCGCGGAGTGGTACAGCCTGCAAGTGCTACGACCGTAAGCAGGGTGAACAACCAAACGGCTGGCCTTATGAGCATCGTCGATCCTTGTCTTCGTCATGAGGGATTCGGGCAGCGCCGTACGGAACGGCAAGGCGCGGCGCCATTAAGAGTGTATCGGTGCCAGTAAGTTTTCGAGGTCAATCGTGCTTCAGCGATCAGCGATCAGCGATCAGCGCTCGCGCACCGGGGATGGTGCAAGCCGAGCGGTGTAATGCACAGCGGACCCGATCGCTCGGGTCCGCCCCGGCGCGCTTACTCGCTCGGTTTGGCCAACCAGGCGTCAGCGATGCGTTGGTATTCTCCAGTGGCCTTGGTCAGGTGCAGCCACTGATCGACGTAGGCCTTGAATGCCACATCACCGCGCGGAAGCAAGAAGGCCTTTTCGCTGTACTGCAGGGGTTTGTCGGGGTTAACCGCACACAGAGTCGGGTAGTTGCGCTGTTGATACTGCGCCTCCGACGAGTCGGTGATCATCACGTCGGCCTTGTTGTCGGCGACGGATTTGAAGATCACGGTGTTGTCGTGGAATAGCTCCAGCTGCGCCTTGGGCAGCTCGCGACGCACGAAGGCTTCGTTGGTGCCGCCTGGCGGCTCGATCAGGCGCACCGAGGGCTGGTTGAGCTGCTCGATGGTCTGGTACTTCTCGACTTCATCACAGCGGACGAAGGGGATCTTGCCGTCCACGGTGATCGGATTGCTGAAGAAGGCCTTCTTTTGCCGCTCGAGTGAAATGGAGACGCCGCCCACGGCCATGTCGCATTGAGCGAGGAAGTCTGGCATCAACGTCTTCCATGTGGTCGGTACCCATTCGATCTTGACGCCCAAGGACTTCGCCAGTGACTCGGCGAGGGCGATGTCGATGCCCTCGTAGCGCTTGTCGTCGCGCAGAAAGGTGTAGGGCTTGTAGTCGCCAGTCGTGCAGACCTTCAGCGTACCGCGCTGTTGGGCTTCATCGAGCACTGAGGAGGAGGGCGCGGCGAAGGCCGTGCCGCTGGCCAGCAAGATGCCAGCCGCAATCAGAGATCTCATGGTGTTTCCTTGCAAGGGCATGCCTGGGTGGCCGCGGTTATTGTTCTGGCCCGTCAGTTGGAGTGGGCATGTCGAACGTACCGGACTGCAGACCGGCCTCACAAGGTTTAACTGAGTGGAGAGTTGCCACGGCTCGACGTCGGCAACCGCGGATGATCTACCTCAGGCGTGCGGCTTGCTACGGATGGTCTTCATCAAGTCGGCCGGGGTGATGTGGCCGACCACGCTGCTGGCGCTGCCCGGCTGCGGCAGGTTGAGGATGTTGCCCTTGATCTTGCCGATCACGTGCATCTCGCAGGGCTTGCAGTCGAACTTCAGCGTCAGGACTTCATCGCCGTGAATCAGCTGCATCGGCGCAACCTTGGTGCGCACGCCCGTCACGCCCTTGGCCTGTTTCGGGCAGAGGTTGAAGGAGAAGCGCAGGCAGTGCTTGGTGATCATCACCGGCACTTCGCCGGTCTCCTCATGGGCCTCGTAGGCCGCATCGATCAGTTGCACACCGTAGCGGTGATAGAAGGCACGCGCTTTTTCGTTGTAGACGTTATAGAGGAACGACAGGTGCGCTTCCGGGTAGACCGGCGGCGGTACGCTGACCGCCTTGCGGCTGCCTAACGGCCGAATCGCTTCGCGGGCTTCGCTCAGTGCCTCGATGGCTTCGCGGCGCAGCGCCTTTAGCTGCGAGTTGGGGATGAAGAAGGCCTGCGGCGCATCCACGTCCACTTCTTCGGCGTGGTAGATCGTGGTGCCCAGCTGGCTCAGTAGGTCGGCGATCTGGCCAGGCACTTGTTCCGGCTTCTTCGCTTCGCCGAATGGGCCGACCAGCGAGACGCTGGCATAGGCGCCTTCTTCGCTGGTGACATGCAACTCCAGCTCATCGGCACGCAGCTTGGCCAGCCAACGCACGCCGATGCGGCGCTCGGAGGAAGTCTTCAGCAGCGCGTTCTGCCAGTTGTGGTCCAGGTTGCGGTTCAGCGGATGGTTCGGGCGTAGCTGGCGGATCGCGTCGGGCATCTCGTTAGGCTCCACGCGGTATTGCCAGAGCGACTGACCGTCTTCCTCGAATTGCTTCAACGGCTCGACCACGCTGGCGCGGAAGCCCACCACCTCACGCTTGATCAGCACATTGAGGCCGTCGCCGTTGGACAGCGGCTCACGGGTCTGCACGGTCAGGTCATGCTTGCTGACCTTGAGCACTTCACCCACGGCGAGACCGGTGAAGGTCGGCGAGTCGAAGGCGCCAATGTCGATCTTGCGGTCGGTCACGAAGTAATCGGTGCTGCCGCGATGGAAGGTCTTGTCCGGGTCCGGCACGAAAAAATGATCGGTGCGGCCGCTGGAGGCGCGGGCTAGATCAGGGCGGTCTTCGAGAATCTCGTCGAGTCGCTGGCGGTAGTAAGCGGTGATGTTCTTCACGTAACTCACATCCTTGTAGCGCCCTTCGATCTTGAACGAACGCACGCCGGCATCGACCAGCGCGCGCAGGTTGGCGCTCTGGTTGTTGTCCTTCATCGACAGCAGATGCTTGTCGAAGGCAACGACGCGGCCCTGGTCATCCTTGAGCGTGTAGGGCAAGCGGCACGCTTGGGAGCAATCGCCACGGTTGGCGCTGCGGCCGTTTTGCGCATGGGAAATGTTGCACTGCCCGGAAAACGCCACGCACAGGGCGCCGTGAATGAAGAACTCGATCGTCGCATCGGTCGCATCGCTGATCGCACGGATTTCCTGCAGATTCAGCTCGCGGGCCAGCACCAGCTGCGAGAAGCCGGCCTTGTCGAGAAAGGTGGCGCGTTCCAGGGTGCGGATGTCGGTCTGGGTGCTGGCGTGCAGTTCGATCGGCGGGATGTCCATTTCCATCACGCCCATGTCCTGCACGATCAGCGCATCGACACCGATCTCGTAGAGCTGCCAGATCAGCGCCCGCGCCGCTTCCAACTCGTCGTCATGGAGGATGGTGTTGATCGTGACGAATACCCGTGCGTGGAACAGGTGCGCAAATTTCACCAGCTCGGCAATGTCCGCCACGCTGTTCTCGGCGTTGTGCCGCGCCCCGAAACTCGGCCCGCCGATGTACACCGCATCGGCGCCATGCAGGATGGCTTCGCGAGCAATGGTCGTGTCCCGGGCAGGGGAGAGCAGTTCGAGGTGATGTTGGGGCAAGGACATGAGCGCGGACCGGGTGCAGATGGAAGCCGCGCATTGTAAAGACTTACGGGCCATTTGGGACTGGCCGCCGGGCGAGTGATCGAGGCCCGGATATCGATTGCGATGATGAACGCCACTGACTCGGCGATTCGCGCTACGGCGAGAGGTGGCTACCTAACCAAGTAAATCCACCAGTTTTAGTGATGTGGACGAGAAAGTTTTTCGTTTAGCTAAATAAATGATTACTTATCTCATTCGCGATTGATTATTATCCGTTGCCCGCGACTCAATGTGACCTGATGTAACAACAATCAGAAGATGCGGCTGCCACCCACTAAATACAGAGGACCTCAAGCATGACTGGTAGTAAGGCCGGGCTTTACAAGGCGCAGACACCTTGGCGACGTACCACCACCGCGTTTCTGTGCTGTGCGGTAGCCGCTCCCTTGAGCGTTAGCGCGCAAGAGTCGGCCCGCACGGATACTGAAGAGCCGTTTCGCCTGGCGCCCATCATCGTTAACGCCAATGCATCTGCGGGTGACGACTCCAGTACGGTCGTTGCTCAGGAGCTGTGGGTCGGCGGTAAGGTTCCTACCAGCATTCTCAACACGCCAGCTTCGGTTTCGGTGGTCACCCAAAAGGAAATCGAGCAGCGCAGTGCCAGCACCACAGAAGAGGTGCTGCAATACACACCGGGCGTCATCACCGACTTTTACGGTACAGATGACCGCAACGATTACTTCAAGATCCGCGGCTTCCAGGCCACGACTTACCGTGATGGGCTGACCCTCGGCTCCATGCGCGGCGTCCGCGAAGAGCCCTTCGCCTATGAGCGCATCGAGATTCTGCGTGGTGCCAACTCCACGCTGTTCGGGCCTGCTGATCCGGGCGGCTCCGTTAATTTCGTCAGCAAGAAGCCGCGCTTCGATAAGTTTGGCCAGGGCTATGTGACCTACGGTTCCTTCAATCATGTTGAAACCGGTATCGATGTCGGTGACTCGTTGAACGAGGACCAGACGCTGGCCTACCGCCTGACCGGCAAGATCCAGGACAGCGATCGCGAGTACGACCATTCCCAGGACGATGACAAGTTTCTGATGGGCGGTCTGACCTGGGCACCGACAGCCTTTACCTCAGCCACGCTTATCCTGGATCACCTCAAGCGTGACAGCACGCCGAACAGTGGTGGTTATCCGCTGGACAGGGAATACGACCGCAGCGATTTCTATGGCGAGCCGGGCTTCAATTTCCAGGAAACGGAGCGCTCCAGTATCACCAGCACCGTCACGCACGATTTCGACAATGGTTTCGTGCTGCGCGGCAACCTGCGTTACAGCGAGCTGACCGATGACTTCGGCTATGTCTATATCAACGATGCGCCTTCACGTCGGGTAGGGACTTCCGTCGGTCGCGACTACTTCGGCACCGACAGCGAGGCGGATGAGCTGATTGGCAACATGATGCTGCAATACGATGCCCGCTTCGAGAGCATCGACAGCAGCACCTTGATGGGGGTCGAGTATCGCGATGCCTCCACCCAGGAAACCTCTGTCTATGGGGGGGCGACGCCAATCAACATCGCAAACCCGGTGCGTAGCGGCGCTCCATCGAGCCTCTCGATCTACCGCACAAGCGATCAGGAATACACCACCAAGTCCGCGTTCCTGCAGCAAAGTCTCTCCTTTTACGAGCGCTTTATCGTCAGCGCCGGGGTTCGTAACGATTCCATGGATCTGGCGGACAAAGGCGCATTGTTCGGAACGGCCTTCGATAAGAGCGATAGCGTTTCGGAAACATCCTATCGCGGTGCGCTGACCTACATGGTCACAGACGAGGTTTCCACCTATGTGAGCATGGTGGAGTCCGTGGCACCGCCAGAAGTAGGCGTTACGCCCAAGCGCGGCAAACAGTACGAGCTCGGCGTTAAATATGCGCCCGTGGGCATGAACGCGTTGTTCACTGCAGCGATCTACGACCTGACCCAGGACGATGTCACCTTCTCCGTCACGCTGCCCAGCGGAGTTATCGAGCAGCAAGCCATTGGCGAAACGCGGACGCGTGGTTTAGATCTGGAAGCCAAGGCTGAGATCACTAGCAACCTCAGCCTCCTGGGCGCCTATTCCTATCTAGAGTCGGAGGTGATCCGCGACATCGACGTAACGCGAGAGGGCAATGAGTTCGATGTTGCGCCGAAGCATACCGCGTCACTGTGGAGCTACTACAGCTTGCCGGGAACGGATATGAGCGTTGGCCTGGGAGCTCGTTACGTCGGGGCTTATTACTTCGATCTGGCTAATACCGCCAAGAGCGACGCAACCACGCTTTTCGACGCAGCCTTTAACTACCAGATCTACAGAGACACCGATCTGGCCATCAACGTCAGCAACCTGCTCGATGAGCAGCACGTGGTCGGCTCGGGCACCGCGGACTACTACAACCCTGGCCGCGAGATCACGGCCAAGGTCAGCTATAACTGGTAAACGACAAGTCCTGTCTGGCAGCTCCAACGTCGGCCAGGCAGGACTTACGTAGACCTTGCTGCTTGCCGCCCCGGTGAGCAGCAGAGTTGGGAAGTATCAGATAGCTTGTCGCATCGTTTGGTTGCGAGCCGATCCCTTCCAGGGCTTATTGCCCACTTCTCGGTAAAGCCAGCTTGCAGACGATCGAGCTGCACGTTGCCGATGAAGCGAAACTATCTGGCCGTTACGCTCCTCTGAAACGTCCCTCCAAGCGTTACTCCGTGCTCGGCGCCAATACCTTGCGGCTCGGTCGGCCCCCGCCCGATGATCCCTACATTTATCGGGTGAGGATCAGGGGAAGCATCGAGTCCGGTACATTCTTGCGTTCTACAGCGTTAACACCACCTGATGCCGCTCCCCATCCAGCGCAAGCCGTACATACCCGTCGGCACAGTCGAGTGCCTGCTCATCCAATAGGGCCGTCTTGATGCCGTTATTGGCCTGGGCTGGGTTTTCCACCCGAATGGCGTAGCGGGTCTCGCCCAGGTTGATGGTGGCTTCGAATCCGGGCCACTGACTGCTGATGCATGGATCGACGATCAACCATTCGCCTTCACGACGGATACCGAGGATGCCCTCGACGCCGGCGCGGTGCATCCAGCCGGCTGCACCGGTGTACCAGGTCCAGCCGCCGCGGCCGTTATGCGGAGCAACGCCGTAGACATCCGCTGCCACCACATAAGGTTCTACTTTGTAGCGTCGGCTTTCTTCAGGCGTCAGCGCGTGGTTGATCGGGTTGAGTAGCTTGAACATGCGGCACGCGGCATCACCGTCGCCGAGCTTGGCGAAGGCGAGCATGGCCCACATTGCCGCGTGGCTGTATTGCCCGCCGTTTTCGCGCAGGCCCGCTGGATAGCCCTTGATGTAACCCGGCTCCTTGTCGGTCTTGTCGAATGGTGGCGTGAACAGCAGCGCCAGCCCGTCGTCCTCACGGATCAGGTGCTTGCGCACCGAAGCCATGGCTTGCTTCGCACGGGCGGGGTCTGCCGCGCCGGACAGCACGGCCCAGGACTGGGCGATGGAGTCGATGCGGCACTCGTCACTGTCTTTGGAACCGAGCCAGGTGCCGTCGTCGAAGGTTGCGCGGCGATACCACTCGCCATCCCACGCCTTTTCTTCCAGCGAATCAGTAAGCGCCACGGCGTGTTCACGCCAGCGCTCGGCGCGTTGGGCGTCAGCCACGGTGCCGCGCCCATCGGCCAGTGGCGCGAAGAGTTCAATGGTGCGCAGGAGCAGCCAGCCGAGCCAGACGCTTTCGCCCTTGCCGTGTTCGCCGACGCGGTTCATCCCGTCGTTCCAGTCGCCGCCGCCAATCAGCGGCAGGCCGAGTTCGCCGTGCAGTTCCAAGCACTGGTCGAGGCCGCGCGCGCAATGCTCGAACAGCGGTGCGGCATCGCCAGCCATCATCGGTTGGAAGAAGGCATCGTGCTCGCCAGGCTTGAGCAGCGGCCCTTCGAGGAAGGTGACTGGCTCGTCGAGAATCGCCAGATCGCCCGCGACCTGGATATAGGTCGCCGTGGCGAACGATAGCCAGACACGGTCATCGGAAATGCGCGTACGCACGCCCTGACCGGAGTGCGGCAGCCACCAGTGTTGTACGTCGCCCTCGGCGAACTGGCGGCTGGCCGCGCGCAGAATGTGGCTGCGGGTGGCCTCGGGCCGGGAGAAGGTCAGCGCCATGCCGTCCTGCAACTGGTCGCGGAAGCCGTAGGCGCCGCTGGCCTGATAGAACGCCGAGCGCGCCCAGATGCGGCAGGCGAGGGTCTGATACAGCAGCCAGCCGTTGAGCATGATGTCCATCGTGCGGTCCGGGGTTTTCACCTGTACCGCGCCCAGGGCGGTACGCCAATGCTCGGTGACCTCCAGCAGCACGGCATCCAGATCCGCTTGGCGATAACGCTCGACCAGTGCCCGCGCAGCCTCTGCCGATGGGCATTGACCGATAAAGGCGACGATTTCAATGCTTTCGCCGGCAGCCAGTTCGACGCTTGTCTGCAAGGCCCCGCAGGGGTCCATGCCGGCGCCCGTGATACCCGACAGCGGCGCACCCGCGAGAAGCGCTGCTGGCGTTGCGGGTCCGCTGTTGCGGCCGAGGAATTCGCGGCGATTGGCGGTCCAGCCGGTTTGCCTACCGCCAAGGTCGGCAAAGGCTATGCGGCCAGGGAAGGCGCTGCTCCAGGGGTTGCGGGCGAGAAGCATGCCGTTGCTGTCATCGTGCCCGGTGATGATGAAGGGCGCGTTGGCGCCGCGCGCCGTACCGAGCACCCACTCGCTGTAGCGAGTGACCGACAACCGGCGCGGCACGGCCGACAGGTTGCGCAGGGTCAGGCGGGAAATCTTGATGGGATCGGCCAGCGGCACGTACTCCAGCAGGTCCATGGCGATGCCATCGGCCTGGTGTTCGAAGCGGCTGTAGCCATGTCCATGCCGTGCGACGTACAGCCCGCCATCACGAATCGGCTGTGCGGTCGGGCTGAATAGTGCACCGCTGTCCTCGTCGCGCACATAGAAGGCTTCGCCACAGGGGTCCGTAACCGGGTCGTTGGACCAGGGCGTGAGCTGGTTTTCCCGGCTGTTCTCGGCCCAGGTGTAGCCGCTGCCCTGCGCCGATACCTGAAAGCCGAACTGCGGATTGGCGATCACGTTGATCCAGGGCGCGGGTGTGTTGGCGTCCGCTTCCAGCAGCGTCACGTACTCGCGGCCATCCTTGTCGAAACCGCCCAGCCCGTTGAAGCATTCCAGGTGCTGGGAAATCTCCGCAGCCGATGGACCTGCAGCAGCTGACGTAGCCATTCCAGTCGATCGCCGGTCGGCAGGACGTGGCGGGATGACCGGTGCCTGAGACGCAACCAGTTGGTTGGTCAGCTGATTGGCGATCGGCCCGCGGCGGGCGATCAGGGAGACGCGAGCCACGCTGCGCAGCAACGCACGCGCCTCGGTGCTCAGCAGGTCGGCGCGCAGCATGTACACCGTGCCTTGAGCAAGTTCGGCACCAAAACGCGGGCGCGACTGGCTGCTTCGCACGGCGGTTTCGATAGCGATCTGCAAGTCCTGCAGGTAGGAACTGGCGTGCTCGTTGAGAATCACCAGATCCACCGCGAGGCGCTTCATGCGCCAGTACTCATGGGCACGCAGCAGCTGGCGAACCTGGGCGATGTCCTGAATGTCGTCGATGCGCAGCAAGACGATGGGCAGGTCACCGGAGATCGCGTGCGGCCAGAGACCGGACTGAGCGCCAGCGCCCTCGATAATGGCCGCCGAGGGCGCACGAAACTGCGGATCGGCATAGAGGATCGGCGCGGCTAGGCGCTGGAAGTCGGCGGCTTCGGCCGGCTTGATGTCCAGATGGCGCAGCTGAACCTGCGCCTGGGTCCAGGCCAGGGTTTTGGCGCGGTCGTAGGCGCTGCGGTCGTGGTGTTTCTCGATCAGGTTGAGCAGCTCATCCCGCGACTCCGCAACCAGGGTCCAGAAGGCAACGCGGGCTACCTTGCCCGGTGCGACCTTGACCCGGTATTTGAGCGCGAAGATCGGGTCGAGCACGGTGCCCACCGTATTCGACAGTGGCAGCCCTTCGGCAACCACCGCGGCAGCGGCAACGCTTGGCCGCTGGCCGATGAAACGGGCCCGGTCGGTTTCATACTGCGGATCGGCCACGACTTCACCTTCGGCCACGACAAAATGTGCGGCCCAGATCGGGCGCTCGCCCTCGCTGCGCAGGCGTCGGGTGGCCAGCAGCGCGCCGAACTCTGGCAGGTATTCGGTGACCACGAAGAGCTTGGCGAAGGCCGGGTGCGCGTTGTCGGTGGATGGCGTCGTAAGCACCACTTCGCTGTAGGAGGTCAGCTCGATCTCACGAGCGTCAGGGCCGCTGTTGGCGAGCGAGACGCGGCGTACTTCGCCGTCATCCTCACCAGACACCAGCACATCGAGGATGGTGGACAGATCCTTGTCGTGACGAATGAACTCGGCACGATCCTCGCCAAATATCACCTCATGGCTCAGCGCATCGCTGCCGATGGGCTGCCCGCCTGCCGGCCAGACGCGGCCGTCTGCCGTATCACGAAGGAAGATGAACGAGCCGTAATCATCACGGCTGGCATCTTCACGCCAGCGGGTGACCGCGATATCGCGCCAGCGGCTGTAACCTGCGCCGGCGGCGGTGAGCATCACGGCGTAACGGCCGTTGCTGAGCAGGTGGGTGACAGGGGCGGCTCCGGCGGCGGCCGCGTTGAGCCGGCGCAGGGCTTGCGGATCGCCGCTGCCCTCGACAGCACGGATCTTCACTTCTTCGGCGCGCGGATGGGCGATGGCCACGTCACGCGGCATGCGCTCCTGCAGGAGCAGTTCACAGGCCTGGATCATCGGCTCGCGATGGAAGCGGGCGCGCATCTGTCCGTCCAGCAGGGTGTTGGCGATGGCGACGATGGTCATGCCTTGGTGGTGGGCCATGTAGTTGCGCACGATGACGAAGGACTGGCCATCCGGCAGTCGCGCCGGGGTGAAGTCCAGTGCCTCGTAGAAACCGTAGCGGCCGACCGCGCCCATCTCTGCCATGCGGCGGAAATTGGCTTGCGCGCCCGGAGCGTCGACCATGGTGGCAAGGCCGGTGGCGTAGGGCGCGATGACCAGGTTCTCCGCCAGCCCGCGCTTGAGGCCCAAGCCCGGCACGCCGAAGTTGGAATACTGATAGGTGAATTCCATGTCGCGGGCGTGATACGCCGACTCCGACACGCCCCATGGGACGTTGCGGTCGTTGCCGTAATCTTGCTGGCGCTGCACCACCAGGCTGTTGGTCTGCTCCAGCAGACTGCCTGCCGGCGCACGCATGACCAGCGAGGGCATCAGGTATTCGAACATCGAGCCCGACCAGGAAATCAACGCTGAGCCGTTGCCCAGGGGCGTCGCGGTGCGACCCAGACGGAACCAGTGACGGGTGGTCACGTCACCCTTGGCGATGGCGAACAGGCTGGCCAGACGCGCTTCCGATGCGAGCAAGTCGTAGCAACTGGGGTCGAGGCTGTTTTCGGCCAGTCCATAGCCGATCGACAACAGCTTGCGTTCGGGGTCGAGCAGAAAGGCGAAGTCCATTTCCAGCGCCATCTGCCGGGTGCTGCGCGAAAGCTCGCGCAGGCGGTTCTGCGTATCGCTGAGCGTTTCGCCTTGTAGCTGGCGGTCGCGAGCGTGCTCGGCCAGGGTCTGGCCCAATGCGTCGATCCAGAATCGCAGGTCGGATGACTCGTCGTCTTCACCCGGCGGGCAGAGTTCCAGGCCCAGGCGAGCGGCCTTTTCGGCCCGTTGCTGGAGCGTCGCCGACAGCGTATCGAGCGCCTGCTCCTCGTCGAGCTGCGCGCTGATCTCGTCGAGCAGCTCGGACAGAGGACGGCCACGCTCGCCACTGGCGGACGGCAGCGCGGTCATAGCCTGGCGAATCAATACCAGGGTGTCCTGCAGGCCCGCGCGTGCATTCGGTGCGGTGGGTGCGTCGAGCCATTCCTCGCAGGCATTGGCGAGCGCGATCAGGTGGCCGGCCAGGTTGCCGCTGTCCACGGCCGATACATAAGGCGGCTCTAGCGCCCGCATGTCTTCGGTGGCGTACCAGTTGAAGAAGTGGCCGCGGTGGCGCTGCAGACGGCTCATGCTCTCCAGCGTTGCTTCGAGACGGTCGAGAGTCTGCAGGGTGCCGGCCCAGCCGAAATCACGCGCGGTGATGGCCGAGAGCAGGTAAAGGCCCATGTTGGTGGGCGAGGTCCGGCGGGCGACGACCGGCTTGGGGTCTTCCTGAAAATTGTCCGGCGGCAGCATGTTGTCGGCCGGCGTGACGAAGGTTTCGAAGAAGCGCCAGGTGCGTCGAGCGATCAGGCGCAGCTCCTCGGCGTCCGGTTCGGCGAGCGTCTGCCGGGGCGCGATGCGCGGTGAGCGGCTGGCCCACAGGGCGATGGCGGGTGCGCCCAGCCAGAGCAGGGCGAAGGGCAGCACCACGGGCCAAGAGCCGGGAGCGATCAGCAGCGCGAAGAGCGCAGCGCCAACGCCCAAGGCCGTGCCGCCGGCCATGCCGCAATAGAAACCGCTGAGCTTCAGGCGCGGGCTGATGGCCGATTGGGCGGCAGTGGTCCATTCCAGCAGATTGCGTCGGGACGATAGGCGAGACAGCGTCCGCACGATGGCATCGACCATGCGCCAGGCCTGGTCCGGCAAAAAGACCAGGTTCAACCCTGTTTGCGAGGCAGCCAGGCGCAGGTCGTCGCGCAGCCTTCGCAGGTGGCTTTGCATGCAGATGCCGCTGCGAGCGGGCAGCAGTGCAAAGCAGATCGGCAGTACGGCGGGAATGGCCATCGTCGCGAGTATGAGCAAGGTGCCGACAAGCGCGGCCGGGAGAGGCAGCAGCCAGCACAGCGTCAATGCGAGCAGGGTGAGCGGTGCGACCAATGAACGGCGCAGGTTGTCGAGCATTTTGAAGCGGCCAATATCCGGCAGCGCCTGAGTGCCGCTGCGGGCGCCGCATATCCACGGCAATAGCTGCCAGTCGCCACGGGTCCAGCGGTGCTGGCGCTTACCGGAGACGTCATAGCGTGACGGAAACTCCTCGACCACCTCCACATCCGTAGCCAGCCCTGCACGGGCAAAGACGCCCTCGAACAGGTCGTGACTGAGCATGGTGTTTTCCGGTACCCGACCGGCGAGTGCTGCCTCGAACGCATCAATGTCATAGATGCCCTTGCCGGTGTACGAGCCTTCACCGAATAGGTCCTGATAGACATCGGAGACAGCCGCGGCGTAGGGGTCCATGCCACCAGGGCTGGAGAAAACGCGCTGATAGAACGAGCCTTCACGACCCACCGGTAGCGATGGCGTGACCCGTGGTTGAAGGATCGCGTACCCGTTGACCACCCGTTGTTCGGAAGCGCTGAAGCGCGGGCGATTGAGCGGGTGCGCCATCTTTCCGATCAGGCGCATGGCGGCATCGCGCGGCAGCCGGGTGTCGGCGTCCAACGTGATCACATAACGCACATCGGTGGGCACCTGCTGCGTGCAACCGGCCAACGGCATATAGCTGGTGTCGGTGGCGCCGCGCAGCAGCTGGTTCAACTCATGCAGCTTGCCGCGCTTGCGCTCCCAGCCCATCCAGCGTCCCTCACTGGGATTGAACTGGCGTCGGCGGTGCAAGATCAGAAAGCGGCTGCCGCCAGGTGCCGGGCCATAGCGTTCGTTGAGGGCGGCAATGGCGCCAACGGCGACGGCGAGCAGATGCGCATCGCCAGGCATGGTTTCCGACTCGGCATCCAGCCCATCGGTCAGCAGCGCAAAGGTGAGGTCACCACCAGCGCCCGCCAAGTGATGCACTTCGATGCGTTCGATCTGCTCCAGCAGGTCCGCTTCGTTGGTCAGCAACGTGGGCACGGCGACCAGAGTGCGTAGCGATTGTGGCACGCCGGTGGTCAGGTCCAGCCCGGGCAGGGTCATGGCACCGAAACGCCAGGTCACCACACGGTTGACCAGCGTGGTGGCCACATCGGTAATCGGCAGGAATGCGACCACGGCCAGCAGTGCGAGCCATCCGGCACCAACGCCGACGCTGGTCAGCGCTTGCAGGCCGACCGACGCCAGCAGCGCGGTCACCAGCAGAATCGAGCCGACATAGCCGACGATCCCGAGCTGTATATGGAATCGGCTCAGGCGCAATCCCAACGGCGGACTGAAACCGATGCTGCGTTCTAGGGCCAGGCGGCCCTCGCCGATCAGGTGATAGCCCGGATCGCCCACGCGCTCGTCCTGCGCGAGATCGTGCGTGGGGGCAGCCGCTGCGGCGCTGAGTGCGGCGCTGGCGACGTCCAGCTCGGTCGCGCTGGAGCCGCGCGCCAGTTGTTCGATAGCGCTGCGGTACAGGTTGCGTGTGGGGAAATCCATGATGGCGAAAGCGCTGCCGGCGCGCAGTCGCTCGTCGACCAGGCTGACGCTCTCGAACAGTTCGGTCCAATCGATATCCGAGATCAGCCGCATGCTGGTCATCACGTTGCGCACACTGACGTTGGACGCGCCCTGGCGTTGCTGCGAATGCTGCACCACCTGATCGATGGAGCTGTCCTGCTGGCCCAGTAGCTCTTCCAGCCAGCCCAGAGCAGGTGTGGTATTCGGGTCCTGGTCGCGTAGCCGTTTGGCCAGCTCCGCCGCGAACACTTCGGACATCGGCGCGCTACCACGCGAGGCAATTTCATCCTCCAGCGCTTTTTTCGCAGAGACGGCCGACAGCAACCGGTTGGCCATGTCATCGGCCGCAGCACGGGTGGCGCGGCCATCGGTGATCTGGTCGCTCAGGCGCCGCAGATTCTCGATCAGTACGATGCGCAGGGTGATCGCCACCGCCCACAACTCACCGATGCTCAGCGGCTGGACCTGCTGGTAGGCGCTGATGAAGCGGCGCAGCGTCTCGGGGTCGAAATGGCTGTCGGTATGGGCGACGAACGCCCAGGCGATGCCGAATACACGGGGATAGCCGGTGAAGGGGCCTTCGGCCAGCTTCGGTAACTGGCGGTAGAAGCCCGGTGGCAAGTCGTCACGAATCTCGCGGATCTGCGCTTCGACCAGGTGATAGTTGTCCAGCAGCCATTCTGCGGCGGGTACCACGCTGCGCCCACTTTCCAGCTCCGCGGCACTGGCGCGGTAAGCTGCCAGCAAGACCGCCGCGTTGTCGTTCAGCCGAGCGTGCAGTGGCATGACGGCGGGTGGGCTGTCGGTGACGGGCTGGGCTGCGGCCAGGCTACGGGCGTGGTGTTCCAGCCGTTCGATACCGAACAGCTCGTCGCGCACGGGCGCACGGTCGTTCCAGAGGGGCGAGCGCTTGTGGCGTCCGAGAATGTGACGGAAAACTGAGGTCATGTGCGCCTGTCCGACTAGCGGATATAGGGGAGCAGGCGTAGAGGCGCCGGATCCTGTCGAGAGGAACCACGGCGGCAAGCTTTCGGAACAACGGGAAACCGATTGCCGGTTTCTGCCAAATCGCCGTACGGCCTCGTGAATACGCCATACCGCATGGCGGTGTGGCAGAGGCGTCAAGATTCGGCGAGCCATGCAAGCGGAGGGCGTAAACGCCGCCCCGCTTGCAGGAAGAATGCTGTCGCAGCAATGGACTCACGATACAGCAACGTCGGTTTTATTGTCGGTGCTTGGTTGAGAGGCGATTTTGTCCGGTGGTCAGGTGAGGGCTGCGGCTGCCCAAACCAGTCCTCCCAACAGCGGCAGGCTCACGGCCAGGCGCGGCGCGTAGGGAAGTAATAACAGCAAGGCAAAGCCAGCCAGTGAGATAAGGCCGAACCAGCCAACCACCGCCATGCCGCCGGGCCAGACCTGGCAGGACGCATATATCGCGAGCCCGAGCAGAAGCCCGCCCAATGGCGCGCATAGCCGACGAAGCCAGGTTGGCGCGTGCGGATTGACCAACTGTTTCCAGTGACGCTCCTTACCCAGGCAAAAGCCAAGCATGCCGGCGTAAGCGAGCAGAAGGCTGGCGAACAGCGCGGAAGCGTTCATGAGGAGGCTCCGGCAGCGGGACGATCAAGGCGAGCCGAACGGGCATTTCGGGCGGCGATGACCGTCGGGATTTTCCAAACGGTCCAGCCCAGCAGCAGGCCCATCGAAGCCACGCTTGCTAGCAGGGACAGTCGCATGACGTCCGGCGCGCTCTGGGCGCTCCACAGGTCCAGCGCCGGCAGGGCTAAAGCCAGGAGTGCAGCGGCCATGAGCTGTTCGCGCCAAGCTGACAACGGCTTGCGCAGCCAGCCGTGCAGCCAACTGAGTGCCCATACGCCGAAGAACAGCCGCAGCTCCCAGTTCTGACGTGCGGCCAGTTCTGTCGGTAGCAGCCGGTTGGCCCACAACAGCGTGATACAGGCCAGCAAAAGCCCGGCGACTACCGCTACGTTGAGGCTCTCTACTACGCGCAGGAATTGCGGGTTGGTCTTGGCCTGCTTGCGCTGTTTGACCGCGTAGAGCACGAGGCCTGTGCCGATCATGGCGCAGCTGACCAGGCCACAGATGAAGTACAGCCAGCGCATCGGATAGCCGCCGAATTGCGCGAAGTGCAGGCCCGCCATCACCCGTTGGGTCAGCTGGCTGGTGCGTGACGGCTCCGGCGCCTGGATCAGTTTGCCGCTGACGCCGTCGAATACCATGCCTTCGCCCTTGGTCAGTTCGATGCGGTTGCCCAGCACGGGGCGCGCCGTGACCTGGGCATTGGCTCGGCCGGGATTGCTCACCGCCAGGCTGCCGATCATGCCTTGGCCGTAGTGGGCCTCGGCCCGGCCGACAATCTCGCTCAGCGGGAGCAGCGGTGCCGCCGGTGCCGAGACGGCCTTGCGGCCACGGCCTTTGACTCGCGGCGCCTGCTCGGCTGCTCGGCCCGATTGCGCATCGCGGAAATAGGCTTGGCGATCACCGTCGTACAGGGCGTTCACCGCCGCTGGCATATAGAGCAGAAAGAAGATCGCCAGCCCCGTGTAGGTGATCATCAGGTGAAACGGCAACAGCAGCACGGCGCTGGCGTTATGCGCGTCGAGCCAGGATCGCTGGCCTTTGGCGGGGCGGAAGGTGAAGAACTCCTTGAAGATCTTCTTGTGGATGATGATGCCGCTGATCAGCGCCACCAGCATCGCCATGGCCGCGAACCCCACCACCCATACGCCCAGCGTGCGCGGCAGGTGCAAGGTGTAATGGAAATGGAAGAAGAAGTTGCCGCCGATGGTTTCCCGCGGCTCGACAGTCTTCCCGCTCAACGGGTCGAGGTGGGTCACACCGCCGCCACCGCCACGGCGCCGTTCACCGACCGAGACGACTAGGTCAGGCGCACGCGCGGTCGGCAGGCTGATGTTCCAGTTCGTTTCGCCGGGGTGACGCTCTGCCAGCCAGCGCTGCGCCACATTGGCTGCAGTGGCAGGTGACGGTGCCCGGTCGGTCAGCTCCGGCTGCATCCACCAGTTGATCTCCTTGTCGAACACCGCCAGGGTGCCGGTGAGAAAGATGGCGAAGAGCATCCAGCCGAGTAGCAGCCCGCACCAGGTATGCAGCCAGGACATGGATTGCGTCAGGCTGCCTTTCATCCCAGCACCTCCATCAGCTGCGGCCAGAAGCCTACGATGGCCAAGGGGATCGCGATCCCTGCGCCCACCAGCACCCGCCGCAGCGAGGCTGACGCGAACGCCCAGAGGATGAACACCAGATACACCACGAACGACAGCAGCGAAGCAGCGGTGACGGCGTCCACCGGGTCGAGCGGCAATAGTCGCGCCAGCGCGGCAGTAAAGGCGTAGGTGAAGGCGTAACCGCCGAGAAGGGCCAGTGCGGTGCGGGCCGCGATGGCAGGCCAGGCGCTTCGCGATTGAATGGCAGAACGGGTCACGACGGGATTCCGAGCAAGGTCGTACGAAAAAAGGCCCAACCGTCACAAGAGTCGGCCGGGCACAGATGCTGTGATGAACCGAGACGGGTATCACCCATACGCTCGGCCCAAATTGGCGATGGTTAGTGCGAGACTGGAGCGAAGCGAGCCGCCTTGCGCGGGCAGGGCGGCTCTTTCATCCATCACGCCTCAGAACGAAACGTTCATCCCGACCGTGTATCGACGCCCGTCGAGCACGGTTTCGTAGCTGTCGTATTCAATCTGCTCGTTGAAAATGTTGTAGACGCCAGCAAGCAGCTTGACGTTGCGGTTCACGTCATAGGTACCACCCAGGTCAACCAGCGTGTAAGAAGGGGTGCTTTCCGCCATGCTGGTACGTGACAGGTACTCGGAGGTTTCGCTGCGGTAATTGAGTCGCGCCCAGGTGCCGAGGCGGTCGCTGGCTTGCCAGTCCAGCATGGTGTTGAACATGTGTTTGGGCATCTTGTTCAGCGGCTCGCCGCGGAAGTCGCCGCTGCGCTGTTCCGATTCGGTATAGGTGTAGTTGGCGCCCAGGGATATGGTTTCGGTGATCGCCCAATCGAAGGTCGCCTCGACGCCGCGCATGCGTGCTTCGTCGACGTTTACGCGATCGCTGATAAAGCGGTACGCCTCGCCATTGACGACGCACTGGCCCGACGCATTGCCGGTGGTGTCCGAGCAACGGCGAAGCTCGGTGATCTTGTCTTCGAAGTCGGTGTTGAACAGTGTCACGCCGGCCGACAAACCGTTCAGGCTGTCCCACAGCACGCCGATTTCCTGGCTCAGGCTTTCCTCTGGCTTGAGCGCCGAGTTGCCCACAATCACGGCCGGGTCGCCCCGGCCACCACCGGTGATCTGCCCCCAGTTATCCACCGCGGCGCGAATATCCGGCGAGCGATAGCCGCTGGATACGCCGCCTTTTACTGTCCATTGCTCGGCCGCTTGCCATACGCCATAAACGCGCGGCGACCAATGAGTTCCGTAGTTTTCATCGCGATCCATACGCAGGCCGGTGGTGAGTGCGAAGCTGTCGGTCAGGCTCCACTCGTCTTCGGCGAAAAGCGCCCAGGACCAGCGTGTCAGTTGGGTCACGTCTTCGGCGCCAGCCAACTGGTTGCCCTTGTCCGAGAGATCCTCGTATTTGTACTGGCCGCCGAGCGTGGCGATGTGGTCACCCAGGAAGAGCGAGGTCTGCGTATTGAAGACGCTGTTCTCCAGCTCCATCTCGCGCCCCGGGTTCTCGATGCGCTCCTGCTGCACGTAGCTTTCCGACTGGCCCGAATCCCAGCGCCCGGTATGGCTGATCGAGTAATGAGTACGGTCGTAATCCGATAGCGAATCGCTGTCACCCGTACCGGACCGGCCTACGCTGGCGTTGCGTTCCTGCTCGGTCTTGCCCATTTCCAGAACGATGTCGTTGGCCTCGTTCGGCGTGAACGACAATTTTGCCGTTGCGCTGTCGGTTTTCTGCTCGTTGAACCCGCGAGGGATGTCATCTTCGTCTCGGCGAGACGTCTGTCCATAGACCTGGAGCCCTAGCAGGCCGTCGACCAGGGGCCCGGAGAGATAGCCGTTAAGGGTGTGGTAATCACCGGAATCGGAGCGGTCCTGGAAGGTCTTTTCGGTCCGCACGCCGCCGCGCCAGGTGTCGGCCACCTTGCGCGTGATGATGTTGATCACGCCGCCCATGGCGTCGGAGCCATACAGGGAGGACATCGGCCCACGCACCACCTCGATGCGCTCGATGGCTTCCAGGGGCGGCGTCCAGCCTTGCTCGATGCCTGGGCCATCGCTGTTGGGGCGCGTCGCGCGCGACTCCATACGTTTGCCGTCGATGAGGATCAGGGTGTACTTGGACGCCATGCCGCGAATGCTGATATCGCTGGAGCTAGCGCCGCCGGTGACAACGACACCCGGGATGTCCCGCAGGGCATCGGTGACGTCGCGATAGGATTTGTTTTCCAGTTCTTCCCGCGTGACGACGGAGATGGAGGCGGGGGCCTGCTTGATCTGTTGCTCGAAACCTGACGCGGTCACGACGACGTTCGATAATTCGACTGGTTCTGCAGCGTTGGCTGGCAAGCTCGTCCAGGTTGCTAATGCGATCGCGCAAGCCAGCCGATGCCGATTGAAAGTCACCATGTACTGCCATCTCCCTGAGAAAACTTACGTCATCTGCGGCCATGAACGACATGGCGCATGCATGTGAGCCGCGGTGCGAGCCGCAAGCCGACCGCAATGCTAAGTATTCTCATTTGAGAGTAAAGCGCATTTACAATCTATACAGTTTTCAACCGAATGGTCAGGCGCAGGCCGGGTTGGCTGTTCTCGGCCCAGATCGCACCGCCTTGCATCACCACCATACTGCGGGCGATGGCAAGGCCCAGCCCGAAGCCGTCACCTCCCGGGCGGGCGGCGCTGAGTCGCGCGAAGGGCCTGAAGATGACGGCCAGTTTCGCCTCTGGCACGCCTGGGCCCTGGTCTTGAATGCGCAGACGCCAGCTGTCGCCGTCTCGAGCGGCCGTGAGGCAAACCACGCCGTGCGCGGGGGAATAGCGAATGGCATTGCGCAGGATATTTTCCATGGCTTGTGCCAATGCGTTGAGGTTGCCGAGCACCTGGCAGCCTTCCGGTATCTGCGCCTGGATGCGTTCACACGGCCAGCCGGCCTCGAAACAAGCGTTCTCGCATAGCAGGTCCCAGAGCGCCGCCACGTCCACAGGCTGGCACTCGAAGCGGGGCTGCTCGCTGTCCAGCCAGGCGAACTCCAGGGTGTTATCGACCAGTTGCTGCATGCTGTTGATTTCACGCTCGGTGCGGTTGCGCATGTCTCCGGCGCTCAGCTCGCTCTCGCAGGCGACACGCAGCCGGCTCAGTGGTGTGCGCAGCTCGTGGGACAGATCGCGTAACAGCTGTTGCTGCTGGGCGACCGAATCGCGCAGGCGCTGCGTGAGGTACTCCAGTGAACGGCCCAGCTCCCCCAGCTCATCGTTGCGCCGCGCAATGGAGGGCGGAAGCAACGAGTCGAGGCGGTTGCCGCGTAATGCGTTGGCCTGCCGGCGCAGGCGGTCCAACGGTGAAACCAGCATTCGATAAAGCAGCCAGCAGAACAGCAGTGACAGCAACACCAGCGGCAGATACACACCGCCCGCAGTCAGCAACGCATGGTTACGCCAGGGGCGGAATCGTTCCGGCAGCTGGATGATCAGCTTGGCACCGGTGCTCTCCAGCGGTACGGACACCAGGGGCAGGCCGTCATAGCGTCTGCTCATAGGCCAGTCGTAATGCCGCACAAACGTGAGCCTCTGCCGTTCCTCGTCGCTCAAGGACTGACCGCCGAGAGGTTGCAGCTGTTCGTCCACCACCACCAGCCAAGTCGGCTCACGGTCCTTCATCACCGCCAGCCATTGCGCCATCGCTTCTGGACCCGCTTGCAGAGCGGCTTGAGCTTCGTTCGCATAGCCGCTGAGGGTGTCGCGCGCCTGTTCAGACAGAAATGAACTGGTCCTATCGATATAACGGCTCACATAGCCGCTGGCCCAGATCATCGACAGACAGAACCCGGCAACCAGCACTACCAGGCGCCAGAACAACGAATGACGATTGGGCATCAGCTCGCCTGCAGTTCCAGCACGTAGCCTTTGCCCCACACGGACTCCAGGCGCAGGGTTGCCACCTGTTCGCGCGCCAGCTTGCGGCGGATATTGCTGATGTGCATGTCCAGGCTGCGATCATGCTGTGAATAGCCGCGGCGCAGCGCCTGCTGGTAGAGAAACGGCTTGCTCAGCACTTCGCCAGCGGCGTCGTGCAGGACCTTCATCAGTCGATATTCGGTTGCCGTCAGGCCGACCCATCGGCCTTCGTACAGCAGGTCGCTGCGTTGGTCATCGAAGCGCACCGCATCCTGATTCGGCGCTGCCGGTACGCTGCGCTCATAGGCCACCCGCCGCAGGATCGCCGCGATGCGCACCTGCAACTCCTCGATGCTGAACGGCTTGGGCAGGTAGTCATCGGCGCCGCTGTCGAAGCCCTGGATGCGGTGCGCCTCGTTGCCCAACGCGGACATCATCAGCACAGGTGTGCGGCGTTGCTCGCGTAACCGGGTCAGCAACTCCATGCCGCTGAGCTCAGGCAGCATCACATCCAGCAGGATCAGGTCATACGTCGCTTCGCTGGCCAATGCGAGGCCGGTCGGGCCGTCATCGGCGAGGGTGACGTGAAAGCCACGATGTTCCAGAGAGGTTTTCAGGTGAGGGCCGAGGATCGGGTCGTCTTCGATCGCCAGTATCTGACGAGCTGCGCAGGAGGTCATGCAGAGTTCCGGTGCAAATAAGAACGATTATAGATTGCGGGAGGTACGGAACGCCAAGCATGGTCCTTGGTTCAAGGGGTTGGTTCGCCACATGGGCTCGACTTCCGGGGCGTGCCCGGTGCATCTTCAGCGTCCGCATCCGTGCTATCTGGAGATCTTCATGCGCCTGCTTTCCCTCTCACTGCTTTTGGTAACGCTCACCGGCAGCGCTATGGCGATTGCGGCCAGCGCAGCGGAGGAGGCGCAATTGATCGAGACGATCAACGCCTACCGCAGCGAAGTGCAGCGTTGCGAAGACCGGGCGAGTGAGGAGCTGACGGCCCTTTCGTCCGACCCGCGCCTGGTGTTGCCTGCCACTGGCGCCGGTGATCTGCAGGGCTCATTGGCCCGCAACGGTTATCCGATGGCCAACGTTCAGGCCGTCAGCCTGTCCGGGCCGCGTGATGCGCAAGCCGCGATGCAGGCGCTGCGCGAAAGCTTCTGTCGCGTGGTGCTCGATCCGCAATACGCCGACATCGGCGTCAGTCGCGAGGGGCGCGACTGGCGCATCGTGCTGGCGCGGCCGATGCTCGGCGGGCATTTGAAAGACGCGCAGGCAGAAGGGCAGGCGCTACTCGACGAAATCAATCGCGTGCGTGCCAGCGCGCGCCAGTGTGCTGGCAAACCCTTCGCTGCAGCCGCTCCGCTTAACTGGAACACAACGCTTGCCGGCCTCTCCGAGGCCCACAGCCGAGCTATGGCCAACGGCAACTTCTTCAGCCACCTGGATCGGGATGGACGTACGCCGGGCGACAGGGCGGAGCTGGCCGGTTATCCCGGTGCGCCGGTCGCCCAGAACATCGCTGCCGCGCTGGATCGACCGCGGCAGATCGTCGAAGGTTGGCTGGCGAATCCGGGGCATTGCGCCAATCTGATGAACCCGCAATTCAGTGAGCTGGGCGCGGCCTATGCGGTGGATCCGCAGAGCGATGCGGGCATCTACTGGGTCGCACTCTTCGGTGCGCCCTAGCCGGTGCCGCACGAACGCAACGCCTGACCTAAACGATGGCGAGTATTTTCGGATCCTGATCGGTCGCCTGCGAACATTTAGTTGAGAGGAGCGTTCGAACAACTGAGCTGTTCATCTTTCACGTAACAGATCAGGAGCACTGACATGACCGACCCTAACGATCCACTCAAGGATGGCCTGACCCCACCGGACTATGACGAATATGGCGACGCGCCTGATTCGGGCGAAAACGATCCGGAGGAAACGGTAGAGCCCAAAGACGAGCCGAATGCTGGAGAGAGCCCGCTCGGATAGCCGGCGGCACCTGTTCCATTGGTTGCAGAGGATCCTTCGCCAAGCAGCATGCTGGACAATTCGATCGGCCCAGCCTAAAAAGACGCGCCTCAAGCTCGGTAGCAACGTGCTAGTCAGCAGTCGTGTTTTTTTCAAAAGCAGGTAGATCGTGAGAAAGAAAAAGCCAGTAGACCCTGTTCGGCAAGCAGAAAAGAACCGTGCGCATCGGATCGGCTGGGCAATTGCCGTGGCCGGTATCGTCGCCGGCTTCATTCTGGTGATGATGAAGCCGGCGTGACTTAGCTCGGCTTATCCTTGCGACCTGCCGGTTCGCCCGCAGGTCACTGCGGTCTATGGCTCGCCCAACCGTGCCCCTAGCATTCGATTAAGTGCTTTGTTGAGCTTGACGTCCAAATCCAGGGCCCGAGCGGGTGTTGTTGCCCTTGGCCAGGCGGTCGTAGAGCACCACGTTGACCGTCGCCGCCAAATTCATGCAGCCATTGGTGGGGATGTAAACGACGTCTTCACACCAGTCGCGGATCTCTTTGCTCAGCGAGCCATCTTCGGCGCCGAAGATATACAGCGCGCGATCCGGATGGGTGTACTCGGGTAGGGCGCGAGCACCCTCGACTAACTCCACCGCGACCGGCACGCAGCCGAGTGGCAGGATCTTGCGCAGGTCATCGATGTTTATCAGTGGGATGTCCTGATGGACTTTCTTGGTGTCGGTGACGAAATCCCTGGCGCGGTCATAGCGAGTCCCGGTGTAGAACACCGAAGCCGCACCATAGCAACCGGCCGCTCGCATGATCGCGCCAACGTTGGATGGCGATTTCGGGTTGCTCAGGCCGATGCAGGCGTATCGTTTGTTGCTCACTGGAAAAGACTCGCGCGGAAAACGCGCGAGTATACGGGACAGCCCAATCGTCGGTGGGCCCGGAATACCCGGCTCCAATCAGGGGATGAGTTTGCTGGCGCGCAGCTTGGTGAACACGTCGAAAAACGCGTCGTCACTTGCCTGATAGTCCAGAAACCCGAGCTTTCGGCTCTTCGACATGTCTGTCACCACCTCGATAGGCCGACCCAGGTCGGCATCGGTGTGCCATGGCGAGATGAGCTTGCCGATATACGCTTCAGCCAAACCGAACTGCTTGGCCATCTTTGCCCAGACCTCGGCATCGTTTGCCATCTGCTGTTCCAGCGGAGCGGGCTGGCCATCGAAGGGGGCCGCTTCGATGTCGAACCACTCGGCAATTCGCGACCACATCCACTTCCAGCGGAACACGTCACCGTTGACGATGTTGAAGGCCTGGTTGGCGGCGGCCGGTGTAGTCGAAGCCCAGTGCAGGTGCCGGGCCAGCTGGCCCGCATCGGTCATGTCGGTCAGGCTGTTCCACTGGACTTCGGAGCCCGGAAAGCGGAAGGGCCGACCGGTCTGACGACAGATCGAGGCGTACACGGCCAGCGTAGTTGCCATGTTCATCGCGTTGCCGACTGCAATTCCGGTGACGGTGTGGGGGCGGTGAACGCTCCAAGTGAAGCCATCGCGTTCGGCCGCCGCAAATACCTCGTCTTCCTGGGCGTAGTAGAAATTCTCGACGTCGAGCCGCCCTTGTTCCTCACGAAACGGCGTCTGTGGCAGCGTGCCCTTGCCGTAGGCTTCGAATGGGCCGAGGTAGTGTTTAAGGCCGGTAACCAGCGCCACATGGCGAACCGAGCCTGAAGCTCGAACGGCTTCGAGCACATTGCGAATCATCAGTGCATTGACGCGGATATTCTCCGCCTCGTTGGCCTGACGCGCCCAGGTGGTGAGAAACACATGGGTCGGTGCGACGCTGCCAAGCTTGGACGCCAGCGAGGCCGGGTCCAGCAGATCCGCGCTTATCGGGGTGACGCCCGATTCCTGACTTGGGCGACGGGCGAGGCCGGCGACTGCCCAGCCTTCCTTGGCCAACAGGCGAGACACCGCGCTGCCAACGATCCCACTCGAGCCGACCACCAGTGCTTGATTTGTCATGTTCAAAACCCCACAAAGCGAAACAGGCCTGCACCTTACTCACTCGAAAATGCCGATCCAAGTCGGCACCAAATGGTAACCAGCCCCCATGCAACCCGGCTCTGACGAAGAACAATGGCGTGAAGATTGCGCCCCAAGACGCGTGCTCGAGATCTTCTCCACCAAGTGGACCAGCATGATTCTGCACACTCTGCATGCCCGCCACGACGGCGTGGCGCGTAGCGGTGCGCTGCATCGCAGCTTGCCGGGAATCTCCAAAAAGATGTTGGTGCAAACGCTGCGAGAGCTGGAGACCAGCGGCTTGATCGAACGCCACACGCTCGACTCCGTCCCGCCAGCGGTGAGCTACGCGCTCTCGCCGCTCGGCAAGCTGATGGTCCAACCTATCGAAATGATCTACGACTGGGCGAGGCAAAACTCCAGCGCGCTGGATCAGCTGCAGCCGAGAAGCACGTCGCGCAGGCGGGGCTGAAGCCGTACAGCCGATGCGTTGCAGCCAGCGCTCGCCTTTCTACAGGCACCCGGCACCGCTGTTTTATGGCGCATCGCTTCACACTTCCAGCATCCAACGCTGCCGATTTCGCGCACTGCAAGGTTCGAGAAAGGTAGCGCGAATCCAATAGCGCCCTGAGCGGCGCTTCAACGCGATTATTCGTGGCGGGGCTCAGGCGCTGACCGCACAAGCGGCCTGCGCTCATCTTCAAAACCAGAAAGGACTTACCGTGTTGATCAAGAAATCTCTGCGCGCGCTGCTATTGGGTTGCAGCCTGCTGAGTGCGACGTGCTGGGCGGATATGGCACCTTTGGAAATCATGAACATGGCCGGTCTGCAGCGCAGCCTGGGACAGATCGTCGCCAAGGATTACCTCATGATCGGCGCCGGGGTGAAAGTGGACGAAGCCACCAAACAACGTGCCGCAAGCCTGGCCTTGTTCGAAAATCACCATGCCCAGCTCAAGGCGGCTGCGCCGAGTGACGCCATTCGCGTTGCGTTGAACGACGTGGAGCGCACCTGGGGCGATTACCGCGCTCTGGCGGCCAGTACGCCGGACAAGGCCCAGGCTCCGCTCGTACTGGCGAAGGCCGAAGAGCTGGTTCGCCAGACCCAGCAAGTCACCGATCTGTTCGAGCAACACAATGGCGATGCCGCGTCGCATTCGATCAACCGCAGTGGCTGGAACCGTGTGCTGACCCAGCGCACCGCCATGTTCTACATGGCCCGTGCCTGGGGCGTGCAGGATCCGGATCTTGAAAAGGAGTTTGCAGCTTCGGTTGAAGAGTTCGGCGTCATCATGGCTGAGCTGCAGACAGCCGATGCGCCCAACGCGGAAATCGCCGAAGCCCTGCGCAAGACCGACGCCCGCTGGAAGTTCGCGAGCAAGGCATTCACCTCCAAGCAGTTCGTGCCCACCATCGTGGCGGTGAATGCCGAGTCGATGTTCCGTCAGCTCAACGAAATGACCCGCCTCTACGCCGGGCTGCACGACAACCGGCTTTGAATCCTGCTCCCGGTGCGTTTGACGATCAGGTGCGCCGGGAATCGCCAGCACCGGCCCAGTCTGTCAATCGCAGCGCATTCTGACGGTCCACTCGATCAGAGTTGGTCGCCAACAGCGGCCTTGTCGATCACGGACCAGACGTTCCGGATCTTTCCCTCGCTGAACGCGTAGAACACGTTTTCGGTGAAGGCCACCCGTTTTCCATTTACTGCAAAGCCGAACAACTCCGCTATGGGCGTGCAGTCGAACAGCAGCTGCGCCGCCACGTGGGGCGGTTCGGCGATGAGCAGGCCAATCGTGAACTGCAAATCGGGAATCGCTCGGAAGTCCGCTTCAAGCATCCGGCGAGAGCCGTCCAGCCCCACGAACTTGCCGTTGTAATGCACCTCGTCATGGACGAAGTGTCCCAGCTCCGGCCAGTTCTGGCTGTTCAAACAGGCGATGTAGCCTTGGTAGCAATCGGTGATCTCGGCGCCAGTCATCATTGCTCCTCAGAGCCAGTCTGATAGTCAGGCTAGCGACTTGCGCAATGGACGCCAGCCGCACGCTCAATACGTTCGGCTGGCACGCCATAAACGGCATTGTTAGAGGGTCAGTCGAGAACCACGGCGTGGCCATCCAATGGATTGATATCGCCTTTGATCAAGGACTCGGCCAGCGTTTGTGCCGCTTCAAGGCCGGCGTGCTCGTTCACCTGCATCCAGGGCTGCTGCGCATCGCTCACCCGAGCGATAAAGGCCAGCTGCGCTTCGTTGAAGCGGCGTGTCACCTCGGCTGGCCCCCAGTCGGCGTTGCGTTTCTTGATCTGGTAAGGCGCGAAATAGGGCTGTGGTTGCGGTCCGGCCAACGTCTGGTCACGTTTGCTGTATTCATGACTTTGGGCAGACCCGGCGTAGCAGTCGTACACCAGAGCGTCTTTGAAATGTCCATGGATCTGCTGGCGAAGGCTGGCGCTACCCGAGAAGTCCACGTACAGCGTGGGCACGCTCGGGTCCAGCGAGGCGAGCTGGTCGTAGCCAAGCGCCTGGCGGTAGCAGCCCAGGCGTTGTACGAAATCGATATTGCCCGGAGAGGTGAGGCCGATCAGCTGTACGGCTGGATTGTCCTGTAGGCAGAACGCAGTCCCGTACGCCGTCTTGCTCGAGGCACTGGAGACCAGGATCTGGCGCGCACCGAAGAAGGCGTTGTCATCGAGAAAGTCGGCCAGCATGAACGAGGTGATGAACAGCGGGCGCAACAACATCTGGTAGTTCTCGCTCTCGGCGCGATAGGCGTCATCGCTGCTGATGCGCTGGTACTGGTTGTAGGCTGACGTGAGTTCAAGACGATGCTCGGCACCGTCGTAGAATCCGCGCTCGGAGACCCGCACCGGTTGCATGACCAGATGGCTGGCGATCGGCCAGAAGCCATAGAAGCGCTCGCCCTTCGCCAGGCCATCGACGGTGCTCTCCACGACCTCGGCGAACCCCCAGGCAGGCATGTGAAACCACTCGGCATCGCCCGTCGGGAAGAAGTCCCAGTAGCGCAGGTGAGGGGTTTCGCCGAATGCGGCGTAAGTGACATTGTTCGTCGTCAGCGCCAGTCGGCTGATGCGCAGCAGGGCTTCGCCGGGTTTCAGGTCAGGCATCGCCAGGGTCTGAAGGCGAGTCTGCTCCATGTTTTTCTTGTTGTTCTGCAACTGGCGGATGACGCTCATCGATGGCACCTTGGGTTCGTAAATGGACGGCATTGACTGTAGCCCTTTCGTTTCTCCGCCGGGTTCGGATTTCATGAACACACGATTGCCAAGCGCCAAGCCGCTCAAACGGCCCACTCAGCAGCGCGCCAAGGTCACCGTTCAGGCGATTTTCGACAGCTATGTTCGGATATGGCAGCGCGACGGCTGGTCTCGATTGACGACCCGGGCGGTCGCCCTGGAAGCCGGTGTGGCCATCGGCACCCTGTACGACTATTTCCCCAGCAAACACGCGCTGCACTCAGGCTACGTGCGCTATTGCGTCGAGCAGTTGCTGGAGTCCATCGAGGCGCAAGCCGTAGCGCCAGTCGCCCTTGCCTGGCCCGAGCGCATCCGGCGCTTGGTGCGCACCTTGGCCGGGGCCGAGCCTCAGCTGCCCTGGTTCCACCCGGACATGCTCGAACTGGAAACGCTGGTGGCTGAGCCCAAGCACCAGCGCCGGGTCTATGAGGATCTATTGGGCGCCTGGCAACGCGTCATCGACGCGGCGACCGACCTGCCGGCGCGCCCGTCTGCTGCAACCCTGGAAGCGCTTCATCTTTCGGTATGGGGCGGACGCCGCTACGCGATGCTGGTGCAGCTCGAAGCGGATCGGATGAGCGATTGGGCCCGCTGCATGGAACAGCTGTGCCTGGACAGGCTCGCGGGGCCGGTCGCCCCGGTCTGAACTCTATCGATCATTGGACCGGGCAAACTTACTGAAGGGGAATCAAACGGGGCGCGCTGGCCGTCGGCAGGGCGGGGAGGCCGCCGTGCCAGCTCGTGCGTAATTGCCAGGCGATTTCCATTCGGCCGGGATAATATGCGCGCCCCATCCAGCCCTCGCATCTCAGGCCATCATGCCCGGCACCGCCATCTATACCGACCTGTCGGGTTACTACGACCTCATGTGCGCCGATATCGACTACCGCGCGCAAAGCCACTGTGTTCATCGTCTGCAAAAGTTGCTCGGCAATGGCGGCAACCGTCACCTGGATCTCGCCTGTGGCACAGGTCCGCATGTACGGCACTTTCTTGATGCTGGCTATCAGAGCAGTGGGCTCGACATCAATCAGCCCATGCTGGACAGGGCGGCCGTCCGCTGCCCGGAAGCTGAGTTTTCACGTCAGGACATGTGCGGCTTCACCGTGGCTCAGCCAGCCGATCTGATCACCTGCTTCTTGTATTCAATTCACTACAGTGCCGAAATCGCACGATTGCAGGCCTGCATCGCCAGCGTGCATGGCGCATTGGCAACCGGTGGGCTGTTTTGCTTCAACGCCGTCGACAAGCACACCATCGACAACGCGTCATTCGTAGCGCACGACGCGAACCACCCCGATGGGTTGTTCAGCTTCAGCTCGGGTTGGCACTACGCTGGGGCGGGCGAGCAACAGCTGTTGAAACTGCGGATCGAAAGAACGACAGCAGGGCAAAGTCAGACATGGCACGACGAGCACCGCATGGTGGCGGTGAGTTTCGCCGAGCTGAGCGAGCTGTTGCAGCCGTACTTCGACGTGCATGTGCTGGAGCACGATTACGAAAAGATCCTTCCCTGGAACGGGACGTCCGGCAACGCGATCTTTGCCTGTGTGAAGACGTAACGGGCTGGCATTGACGTGAGGTTTACCGTTTAGCACCCAAGTTAGGCTTTGCAACGATGGAGCTGTTCATCTAGTTTTCGGAACGCGCGATGCTTGTATATCAACAATAAAAAGCCCCGCATTTGCGGGGCCTTTTACATCTGCTTTCATCGATTGTCTAAGTCGAAAACTGAATCACCTGCGTACCGTTCATAGGGGCTGTCAGCGAGCGAGTTCGGTATTCGCCACGGCCTTCTGGCCTTCGCTTTCAGCTACTTCGGTCAGCTTGGCACCGCCGACGAACACTCCCATTTTGATTGACTGGCGAACATAGTGGTTCTTGCCGCCTTGCGCGTTCAGCTCCAGCAGGTTGTCACTGAATTCCGATTCGGTGGCAAGCGTATGCGGGCCCGGCGAGACGAGGCGGTAGAAGTAAGTGTTTGCTGCGGTTTCGCCGATGACTTCTCCGTCTATCTTCACTGACTTCTTGAGCGCGGCTCCGAGCATTGAGTCACGGAATATATACAGACCGGCCTGATCTTTCGGTGGTGCCGGGAAGGATTTGAACGCCTGGTCCTTCTCGGGGGATTCCATCGGTACCGACGCGCAGCCGGTCAGTACGGCGAAGCTCAGCGCTGCGGCGCTCATCATGAGGTGCTTGAACATATGTACTCGTTCCTGAGTGTAAGGCTGAAGCTGGTTAGCTATTAAATTGCCAGCGCGCGCACATTAACCTTGGAAGTTATACGGACAAGGCTTGCAAATCGATTTGGTGCTGTGGATCACGTTTTTCCAGAGGGACCGGATAGGCGGTGAACCAGTCAGCGAGGGATGCACAGTGACCGCGGCCGGAATTAATTCCAGCCTCTAAAAAAGCATCTGTCAGGTGCATCGGATGGAAAGTAAACAGCCGTACGGCAAATGGGTTTGCATGCACATTCAAATCAATGCAGACGATTGGCCGTCGAGGACGTCTGCGTCAGATGAATCGCCTGTTGAGCCAGCTCATCGAGTAATTGATCGCGGCTTTTTTCCGCGTCGCTCATGGCTTCGGCGCCGTGTTGTTTGACCAGATAGTTATGAATCTGGCGAACTTCCTCTGACTGGAAAATGGGCACCAGGTCCTGCACCGCCACCAGACCGCTGGACGCCTGGCTCCGGGTGTTCATGACGACCTGAGGGCCACGGGCCGCCAACGGCTGAAAGCCCAGCGATTGAAAGTACGGCACCTTGCTCGCCACGCACGCCACTTCTCCATGCGGATAACGCGCCAGCATCGCCTCGACCATGGCCCGCCCGATGCCCTGTCGGCGATGGCTCGATTGCACCGCCAGATAGAGCAGCGTACTGGCCTCTGGGTCGTCCACGTAAGGCAGATAGAGCGCAAAGCCGAGCAGACGCGCCGGGTCTTCGGCGTCCAGCGCCATGATCAGTTCGGGCTTGCCGTTCTGCGCGCCGTCCATGCTGTCCAGATAGCGATGCACCTCGAAGCCCACCACGTATTGGTACAGCTGATACAGCGGGTTGCTGGATGGAAGCGAAACCGGGCTTATGTCGCTGAGATAGTCCACCACCATCTGCAGCAGCTGGCTCTCCATCGATTCCGGCGGTGGGGTATCCAGGTGGGCGAGGGTGAACATAGGCTTGGCTCCGGACGGGGTGGAACGCCGAATTGTACCGGGCGTCACAGGTGAACGACGACGCAGAAGAAGGATTCCCACTTATCCGCAGTGACATAGAGGGCAAACCTATCGTGGCGATAGGCAAATATGCTGTTCACCGCTTTGCATGTCGCGGCGCGCTATGAGGCCGCTTGATAGCAGCATGTTCAAAGCGCTTTAACGATTATGGCGACAATATCCGTTAATTATGTCGTTCAGACTGCCTGGGGCTGTTTGCTAAGTTCTGTTCAGCGGCGCTCGAACGCGTCAACGACAACCCTAAGGAGCAGAATATGAATGCTGAAACTGGAGAAAACACTGGTGGTGGCTGCCCGTTCGGCCACGGCGCTGGTGCGCCACGCAAACGCCCGAGTAATAAAGACTGGTGGCCCGAGGCACTGAGCCTCAATTCCCTCAACCAGCACTCGCCGCGCTCCAATCCTTATGGTGGCGATTTCGACTACGCGGCCGCGTTTAAATCCCTCGATCTTGATGCGGTGATCGCTGACCTGCATTCCCTGATGACTGACTCTCAGGACTGGTGGCCTGCAGATTTCGGCCACTACGGCGGCCTGTTCATCCGGCTCGCCTGGCATAGCGCCGGTACCTACCGGATCACCGATGGCCGCGGCGGCGCTGGCGGTGGCCAACAGCGTTTCGCCCCGCTCAACAGCTGGCCCGACAACGCTTCGCTGGACAAGGCCCGGCGCCTGCTGTGGCCAATCAAGCAGAAATACGGGCGCAACCTCTCGTGGGCCGACCTCTACGTGCTCACCGGTAACGTGGCGCTGGAATCCATGGGCTTCAAAACCTTTGGCTTCGCTGGCGGCCGTGCCGACACCTGGGAGCCGGAAGAACTCTTCTGGGGGCCGGAAGGCACCTGGCTGGGCGACGAGCGCTACAGCGGCGAACGCCAGTTGCACCCGGGTCTCGGCGCCGTACAAATGGGTTTGATCTACGTGAACCCGGAAGGCCCGAACGGCAACCCGGACCCGAAAGCCTCGGCGATCGACATTCGTGAAACCTTCGCCCGCATGGCGATGGACGATTACGAAACCGTCGCGCTGATCGCCGGTGGTCACACCTTCGGCAAGACCCACGGTGCTGGCGACCCCTCGCTGCTGGGCCCGGACCCGGAAGGCGCTGTGATCGAAGATCAGGGCTTGGGCTGGCGCAGTCGGTTCCAGACCGGAGCGGGCGCAGACGCCATCACCTCCGGCCTCGAAGTCATTTGGAGCCAGACGCCGACCCAGTGGTCCAACTACTTCTTCGAAAACCTGTTCAACTTCGAATGGGAGCTGACCAAGAGCCCGGCCGGCGCGCACCAGTGGGTCGCCAAGGACGCACCGGAGGTCATGCCGGACCCGTTCGATCCGAACAAGAAGCGCAAGCCGACCATGCTCACCTCCGACCTGGCACTGCGTTTCGATCCAATCTACGAACCGATCTCGCGGCACTTCCTGGAGAACCCGGAGGAATTCGCCGATGCGTTCGCCAAGGCCTGGTTCAAGCTGACCCACCGCGACATGGGGCCTATTGGCCGCTACCTCGGCCCGCTGGTGCCGCAGGAAACGCAGATCTGGCAGGACCCGATTCCCGAGTGTGACCATCCTCTGATCAATGAAGCCGATATCGCTGCGCTGAAGCAGAAGATTCTGGGATTGGGCTTTTCCGTGTCTGAACTGGTGTCGGTGGCCTGGGCTTCGGCATCGACCTATCGCGGCTCGGACAAGCGCGGCGGCGCCAATGGCGCGCGTATCCGCTTCGCACCGCAGAAAGATTGGGAAACCAACAACCCGGCCCTGCTGGCTCGTGTGCTGGAAAAACTGACCGAGGTCCAGACCGAGTTCAACGCGTCGGCAACCGGTGGCAAGAGGGTCTCCATAGCTGATCTGATCGTGCTGGCCGGCTGCGCCGCGATCGAAAAAGCGGCTCAGGATGGCGGTGTGAACGTCACCGTGCCGTTTACACCGGGTCGGATGGATGCCTCGGAAGAGTGGACCGATGCGCAATCCTTCGAAGCGCTACGCCCGGTCGCCGATGGCTTCCGCAACTACTACCACGAGTCGCATTTCATGGCGCCCGAGGAAGCGCTGGTCGACAAGGCGCACCTGCTTCGCCTCAGCGCGCCGGAAATGACTGCGCTGGTGGGCGGCATGCGGGTATTGGGCACCAATGCGGACGGCGGCCAGGAGGGCGTCTTCACCAACCGCGTGGGGACACTGTCCAATGACTTCTTCGTCAATCTGCTGGGCATGCAGAACGAGTGGGTCGCAACCGAGCACAAGAACCGCTATCAGGGGCTCGACCGCAAAACCCGTCAGCCCACCTGGACCGCCACCCGCGTGGACCTGATCTTCGGCGCGCAATCGGAGCTGCGTGCGCAGGCCGAGGTTTACGGCATGGCGGACGGCAACGAGAAGTTCGTGCAGGACTTCGTCAAAGCCTGGGACAAGGTGATGAACGCGGACCGGCTCGACATCGGCAAACCTGCCGATAATTTCAGCCAGAAGCTCTCAGCGTAAGGCAATAAGGCGACGCCTTCGAGGCGCCGCCGACGCTGTCATGCACCGCGACGCAGAGCGGGCGACTGTAATGGTTGCCTGCGGCGAGCGGCTTCTTTTGATCCTTCCGGCGGTCCAGTCCTGGCCCGCCCATCGCGCAGCTGGCGGACGGCTCAGCTGTTCGGCCGACGCTGCCGTAGCACCGAGTCGATGCGCGTCCTGCGCACGGTCATTCAGGCAAACACGAAGTACTTGCGGACGGTCTCGACGACTTCCCAGGTGCCGGTCATGCCGGGTTCCACCACGAAGATGTCACCCGCCTTGAGGTGGATGGGCGCCATGCCGTCGGGCGTGATGATGCAGTAGCCTTCCTGGAAGTGGCAGTACTCCCATTTGACGTATTCCACGCGCCATTTGCCGGGCGTGCAAATCCAAGTCCCCATGATTTTGCTGCCATCATCGGAGGTGTAGGCATTGAGGTTGACGGTGTGCGGCTCGCCTTCGATTCGCTCCCATTTGCAGGCATCGACGACAGGCATGGGCTGGGTATCGCGCAGTACGGTGATCGGTGGGTTGGCCATGGGCGCTCCGGGTAAGACGTGATCGGGCGCTTACCATAGGGCGCCGCTGCCTTTGCCGGTTGTCTGGGGTCGACGCCGGGATGCCCATCAGCGCAAGGAGCGTCGTTGGGCACGCGGTCGTCTTCTGCCAACGCGTAACCCTGTCACATCCGAGCGGGGCAGCCCCGAAGGGCTGGCCGCTTCAAGCGTTACTGCGTGCGGAAGCGCCCGACCAGCTGCCGGAGTGCGCTGCTGAGTTGCCGCTGCTGCTGGGAGTAGCTTTCGACCTCCGAGGCCTGGCTCGACACTTGGGCAACCGCGTCGCTGATGGCCACCACGTTCCGGTTGATGTCCTCGGTGACCAGATGCTGTTCCTCGGTGGCAGTGGCGACCTGCGTGGTCATGTCACGGATCATCTCGACTGCATTCTCGATCTCTTCGAACGCTCCCATGACCTCACCGGACAGCTCGATGGCTTTGCTCGATTCGGTCAGGCTGCGATCCATGCTCGCGGTCACCTCGCTGATGCGGCTGACCAGCAGGTTGAGGATCTTGTTGATTTCGCCGGTTGAATCCTGAGTGCGCTTGGCCAGATTACGCACCTCGTCGGCCACCACGGCGAAGCCGCGTCCCTGTTCGCCGGCACGTGCCGCTTCGATGGCCGCGTTGAGCGCCAGCAGGTTGGTCTGTTCGGCGATCTGCTGGATGCTCGACAGGATGGTGTTGATGCTCACCGTTTCGCGCTCGAGCTCTCGAATCACCTTGCTCGAACTCTGAATGCTGGCGCCAAGATCGTTCACCCCTACGGTACTGCGAGCGATCACCTCCTTGCCATTGCGCGTTGCGTCCAGACCCTGCGCGGAGACTTCCGCCGTCTTGACACAGTTATGCGCCACCTCGTTGGCCGCCGAGGCCATCTCGGTGACGGCGGTGACGATTTGCTCCACCGCGCTCGACTGGCGCTGCAAGCTGTCCGACATGGCGGTGGTGCGCTCGTTGGTCTGGCTTGAAACGCTGTCGATGCTCACCGCGTTGTCCTTGATGACGGTGATCATCGACTGCGTCGACTCGATGAACTGGTTGAACCACTTGGCCAGTTCCCCGGTTTCGTCCCGCGCCAGCACGGGGAGGCGGTGGGTCAGATCACCTTCGCCCTGGGCGATTGTGCGCAGCCCGTCCTTGACCAGATTGATCGGGGTGACGATGCGGTTCGCAAATACCACCCCGGCGATACCGAACAACACCACCAGCACGGCGCACGCCACCAGCGTCAGCCAGGCCAGCCTGTGCGCGCCGGCCAGGATTTCGTCGACCTGCATGAAGCCGATGAATTTCCAGCCCAGGGTCGGCGAGGTGAAGACGTTGGCCAGATAGTCGACGCCATCGATGTTTACCTCGATCAGGCCGTTCTCTGTGTTCGCGATGTTCGCGACGTAATCGCCTGGCAGCTCGCTGAGCTTCTTGAAGTTGTTCTCGGGTTGGTGGCCGTCGACCAGCAAGGTTCCGCTGTTCTCGACAAGCATGAAGAAACCGGTCTCGCCGAAGCGGGTTTTCTGGACCATGTCGGTCAGTGCCTTGAGCGACACGTCCGTCGCCACGACCCCAGCGAAGTTACCAGCCTGGTCTTTGAACGCTTTAATCACCGACACGTAGACGGCGTCGTCCGGTTCCCAGTAATAGCCATCCAGGCGCGTCAGCTGGAAATTGGCGTCCTTGCCCAGGGTAAACCAGGGACGTCCGCGTGGGTCCCAGTCTCCGTAGTCTGCGGTGCCCGGCCACTCTACGTAGCCACCCTGGGCGTCGCCCATGTAGACGTAGCCGAAGTTCGGGTTGTTGTTACCGATACCGGAGAAGTAATCGAAGATCTGTTTTTCGCGGCCGCCGTTAGCCGTGGCGGTGGCGCCGGGTTTGCTGGGTGACCCGAAGTAGGTGGTCAGCTCGCCAGCCTCGGTGTCCCGGACGGCGGCAAAGTCGGCCATGGCCGACACGGTATGGCTGACCGAATCGAACAGGGTCACGAAGGTATTGTTCACCAGCTGGACGTCCAGGCTGCTGCTTTCCTGAAACTGGACCTTGGCCTCCTCGGTTACGTTGCGGATGGTGAACAGGGCGACGACAAGGACCGGAACGAGCGTCGCGACCAGAAAGCTTGCTAGCAGTTTGTGTTTTATTTTCATCGTTAAACGGCCTCTGGCCAGTTCATCAAGACGTCCACGCCGACCTGCGCTTCGTCCCTCGGGGAACCCTCGCGCAATCCAGTGCGCTTCGCGGCCGCGCACGCCCGATTCCTCGTCGAATCGATCGCTGGCGAGTCGCGGCCGGCAAGACGTTATCGGCACGGGTCTGTCAAGCCTTGAGGTGGCCCCGTACTTTTCCGACCAATGCGCTTTATTGCGCAAGGACGCGGGTTACAGGGACACCGGGTGTTTCGAGGCACGTCACCTCACGGGCGATCAGCCAAACGCCATTGGCAGTTCTGCAGGGGCGGTGGTATCGGTCTGTGAAGTCTTGATCCGCTGTCGCTGCTCAGTCTTCCGCGCTTCGGCGCTTATCGGCGGCTGATCTGCGGCTGATCTGCGGCCGGAGTGGTCGCGGTCCCGCAGCGACTTAAAGGCGGCACCCGGCGCTTATGGCGTCTCCCTTGCCGGTCACTTGTCCGCTACCAGGCAAGGCTTCGCGCCGGGGCGGGACGGTCCGGGCGATGCGGGGCGCCGACGCAGGCTCAGTCCGGCGTGAACCACCAGTGTCGCGATGACCAGCGCGCCGCCATAAAGCGTCGAGGTTGCGGGTGTCTCGTTCAGGAAATACCAGGCCCACAGCGACCCCAGCACGCTTTCCAATAGATAGAAGAGCGCGACTTCGGCAGACGGCAGATAGCGGGTCGCGTTATTGATCAGCAGCGTGGCCAGCGGCATCTGGATCAGGCCCATGATTGCCAGCGCCCAGTAGCTCGTCATCTCCAGGCCCAACGGCTCGGCGTTGGGCCAGGCAATCAGCGCAGCCGCCAGGCCGCCGAGCGCGATGAGGGGCATCCGTTCGATAGCGCGATGGCGGCGCAGCAGGGTGAGATTGGCGCCCACCGCTGCCGAGGACAACAGCGCATAACTGTTTCCGGCCAGATCGGTGGGGGTGAAGCCTCCGGCAAATACAATCATGATCCCCAGCGCCGCCACGCCGATGGCCAGCCAGGTGTGCAACGCCACCGACTCGCCCAGGATAAAGCGTGTAAACAGGGCGGCGAACAGGGGCGCTGTGCTGAGCACGACCACCACGTTAGCCACCGTGGTATGGATGACCGCGAGCACGAAAAAAATCGAAGTAAAGGCCAACAGCAAGGCCGAGGCGGCGCTGATCAGCGGTTGCGCCTTGAGACTCGCCCGGCTTTTGGTCGACAGCGAGAACGCACCCAGCGCCAGAAACATCAACAGGCCCCGCCAGAACACGATGCTCCAGCCATCGGCCTGTGTCAGGCGCACCAACAGGCCATCGAAGCTGAGTACGACGATGCCGCTGCTTACCAGAAGCAGGCCGCGCGTTGAATCGTTCAATCGTGGCTCCTCCGGTTACCGTTGCCAGCGCCTGTCGTTGCCCGGGCGCGGCCTCCCTCTAAGCCGCGTCCGGACGCTGCGGCAATGATGGCTGCTTTGTCCGCCAAACACCTACCCAGAAGCGCCCCGGCACACTGCAGTTCGCGACTTCAGGGGCTATTGCTTGCCCCGCGACTTGGCAGCCGATTCAAAAGGGGCCGTATTGTTCGGCGCACGTAACGCCGTCAGTTCTCTTCCCACAAGCGGCCTCGAAGACCAAGATACCTGTTCTTGCGGCTGATAAAGATTCGCATATACGAGCCGTTTCGCTTGGCCCTATAATCCGCGACTTATTTTTTTGAGGCGGCCAGGCAATGGGCGTTCTTGAAACCCTCCATCGCTATCTCGCCGAACCGCTGATCGAGCAGTTCCTCGGCGTTTTTGATCTGAACGGCCGCCTCGGCGTGCTGTTCCTGTCCATTTCCTACGCAACCGCTTATGGCCTGTTTCGTTACCGATCGAGTCGCGGGATGACTGACGCACATTCGTTCTGGCAGTTCATCGGTGGTAGCCGGGTGCACCTGCACCGTTCGGCCCTGCTCGATTACCGCTACTACTTTGTGCGCGGCGTCATAAAGGTGTTGCTGGTGGTCCCCATCGTAGGCCTGGTTGACCCCTACATACTGCGGTCTGGGGACTACATCAGCTTCTTCACCAACCTGTGGGGCGAACGTCCACAGGTCGGGCACAACCTGTCACTGGCGCTGCTTTACGGGCTGGGCGTATTCCTGATCAGCGACTTCACCCACTACTGGGTTCACCGCGCGTTTCACTGCAGCTGGTTATGGGAATTCCATAAGGTCCACCACTCGGCGCCGGTGATGGTTCCGCTGACGGCGAGCCGCGTCCATTTTCTGGAGAAAGTAGCAGGCAGGCTCGTAGACCTGGTTTTCCTCGGCGCCTATGCCGGTGCGTTCTGGTATGTCTGCGGTGGCGAGATCAGCCGCTACACCCTGTTCGGTGTGACCTATCTGGTATTCATCTTCAACGGCCTGGCCTCGAACCTGCGGCATAGCCATGTATGGCTATCATTCGGGCCGCGCCTCGAACACATCTTCAACAGCCCAGCCCAACATCAGATTCACCACAGCGATGCGCCGCGGCATTTTCACAAGAACTTCAGCACCAACCTGTCGTTGTGGGACTGTATGTTCGGCACCCTCTACGTCACCAGCCCGGTGCCGGAACGCATCGAATTCGGCACCGCCGAACGCGACTCGCATCGCTACGTGACGCTCTACAGCCTGATCGTGATGCCCTTCGTGGACACGGCACGCAAGCTCGTATCCCGCCGTCGCCCCTTCACTTCGCCGGACAGCGCGCCCGAAGCGTGAACCTGGCTCAGCGGGTGCTGAGCGCATGGGCTGGGCGAAGAGGCCGGCTGCCTTGCACTAGACAGGTTCGACTTGCCTCGGCTGGCCCCAGCTCACAGGCGCGCTGTCGAGCGCGGTCTGCAGCTCCGCCACCAACACATCCACCTGATGCAACGCCTCGGCCACCGAGGCCGCCAACACGTCGCCGCCTGTTTCCTGCCCTTCGATGGCGATCTGGTGGATGCGGGTGATGCCAATGAAATTGAGCGCCATCATCAGGTTCGGCTCCAGGTGATTCATGTGCGCCATCTCGCCGCCGGGGCCGAAGCCGATGCCACCCCTTGCGCTGAGGATGACCGCATGCCGTGGTCGGTCCGCCAGCAAGGGTACGTAAGGTTCAGGTAGTTTGGTTTCGTCGACATCGACCGTCCGGCCCGGCCGCACGATCAGATCAATCCAGGCCTTCAGCGCGGCGGGCATGCCGAAGTTGTAAAGCGGCGTGCCGATGACCAATACATCGGCAGCGATCAGCTCATCGACCAGCTGGTCGCTTTCCGCCAATGTTTCCGTCATCCAAGGCTCACGGCGTTCTTCCGGCGTGAAACTGGAGGCGATCCAGTCATGGCTGATGTAAGAGGGCGGGTTCTGCCCGATGTCCCGGTAGGTCACGCTGTCCTGCGCGCGGCGGGCCAGCCACTGGCTGACGAAACGGTGGGTGAGATTGCGGCTGTGGGAGCCGTGCTCGTCTTTGCCAGCAAAGCCGGGGCGGGCGCTGGCGTCGAGGTGCAGAAGGTGCGTCATGGTGGATCTCCTCTGTGACTGAATTCATCTGTCATTCGCGGTAGATCCAGCCTAGGGTTAGGCTGCATAGGCGACAAACGACCATTTCTTTCGGTTACAGATGAGGAAAACTCAACCATGGCGCACCGCTGGTTACCTTCGCTTTCTGCGCTACGTGCCTTCGAAGCCGCCGCCCGCCACGAGAGCGCCAAGCAGGCCTCCGAGGAGTTGAATGTCACCGCTACGGCCATCAGTCACCAGATTCGCTCGCTGGAAGAATCCCTCGGCGTGGCGCTGTTTCTGCGCAAACCCCGGCAGCTGAAACTCACCGCCCAAGGCCGTGACCTGCAACAGACGCTGGAGACCGCGTTCGACAGCATCAGCGCCACGGTCGAACGCCTTAGTGCGGGGCCTTGCCGGCAGGCGATCACCCTCAGCACCACGCCGGCCATTGCCGTGCGCTGGCTGGTGCCCTGGGTCTGCCTGCTACGCGATTCGCATCCCGATATCGACCTGCGCTTCCACACCTCGCACGAGCCGGTGGCGCTGGATGGCGTTACGGCGGATATCGCCATCCGCTACGGCGACGGGCGTTGGCCAGGGCTGGTGGCTGAGAAGCTGATCGACAACACCTTCGTTCCGGTCTGCAGCCCGCTGTTGGGCCTTCGCGACGTCGCCGACCTGCCCAACCACCCGCTAATCCACTTTCACGCCCGGGGTGCTGCCTCGGCTCCGATTCACTGGGCCTCGTGGCAGAAGCTCGCTAACGTGCCGGGGCTGGACGTCAGCGCTGGGCTGGTCTTCTCCGACGAGACCCACGCCATCTCAGCTGCCATTGGCGCGCAGGGGGTGGCGCTGATGAGCCGTCAGTTGATCGAGGATGAATTGAGAGAAGGGCGGTTGGTGCAGCCGTTCGGCCCGGAGATGCCGGGCAAGCCGTTTCATCTGGTTTATCCAGAGAGCCGTCGGGACGACCCTACGGTTCGGGCGGTGAGGGAGTGGGTCATGAAGGTGCCGGGTGGGTTGTGTGAGCTGACTGGCTAATTCGCCGCAGCGTCAGTCCGCATCACCGGCGAACCCCTCTACCTCATTCACCGCACCAATCAACCGGATAAACGCCGGCCGCGACCGCTCGATGAAAGCTCGAGTAGGGCCAGCCGACGACGCGCTCCACCAGGCCGTGCTTCAGCGGGTTCCGATGAACGTAGTCGAGGTGATGCCGGTAATCCCGTTCATCTCGAATCAGGTGCTCCCAGTAGCGCCGTTGCCATATTCCGCGCTCGCCGCGGGAGCGCTGAGTTGCCGTCAGTACCTCGGTCTTTGGCAGGCGTCGGGTGAAAGCGAACTTGATGACTTTCCAGCGCAGGGCGAAGTCAGCGTCGCCATCCGGGAGCGTCCAGACGCAATGCATGTGATCGGGCAGAACGACCCAGGCGTCGATGTGGAAGGGATGGCGTGCGCGTGTGGCACGCACCGTCTCGCGTAGCAAGTCGACATGGCGGACCAGCAGATCGCTGCGACGGTTGAGCAAATTGACCGTGAAAAAATACGTGGCGCCCGGGACGTGGGCGCGGCGGTAGCGGGACATGGCGGCTCATCCTTGAGCGTTGTGTTGGCGGGAGGTCCGTATCGGTGGATAAGCAAAGCGTTATCCACCCTACGCCATCTCAACCGCCCACACCGCCGACGCATCGACGTTGCCGGAGGTAGGGTGGAAAACGGCGAAGCCTTTTCCACGCGTCACTTCCAGGCTACCTCGCTGTCTGTGGCTGTGTCCCGCTTGCCTCCCATGTCGTATCTGCCCGGCATTGGGGTCGTGATTGGTGTCTATCAAAACTTACCGGTCGGTATAGTCAACACCACACCCACGTCGGAGGGTTCACAAATGGATAAAACCCGTAAGCGCCTGGTTGATGCCGCGCTAACTCTCTTTGTCTCGCAAGGCGTCCACATTACCGGTGTGGTGGCGATCGCAGCGTTGGCGGGCGTGACCAAAATGACGCTATACAGTCATTTCCCTTCCAAGGATGCGCTGATAGTGGCGTGCCTTGATGAACGTGACCGTCGTTGGCGTGAAGAGGTGGTGAGCACCTTGGCGAAGCATGCCGAACCGATTAGCGGCATGCTTGCGTTCTTCGATTTGTATGAGCGCTTTCTGATGCGCGACAGCGGCCGTGGCTGCGTGTTCGTCAACAGCGCAGCCGAATTCCCATCGTGTAGCCACCCGGTGCGTTTGGCCGTGAGTCGCCATAAGCAAGGGATTCGTGACAACCTCGCTGCACTGGCCATCAAGGCAGGCGTTAGCGACCCGACCTCGGTTGTCGATGGGCTGTTCATCTTGTTAGAAGGCAGTTTTGTCAGCGGCGCCATGGGCGAGACCACAAAGCAGTTCGACACAGCAAGACGCATGGCACTTTGCTGGATCACAGCGCAACGCCAGCAGGAGCAGAGCGCATGAAAGTGGGATTGCTTGCTGCCATCGCCGCCACGTTTTCCTGGTCGCTGCTCTATATCTTTCCAAGCCTGATTGGCGAATACAGCCTCTTCGACCTTGCTGTGGTGAGCTATGGCTTCGCCGGGCTGGGTAGCCTGCTGGTTCTTTTCATATATCGAAGCGAAGTCAAGAAACTCAAATTGACTGATTGGGCGTGGGCCGCGCTATTGGGATTTCTTGGCTACATCGGCTATTTCTTTCTGATTACCACCGCCGTTTTGGCAGCCGGGCCGGTGATCCCTCCAGTGATGATGGGTTCGGTACCCATCGTTCTCGCTATTGCTGGCAACATGCGCAGCGCCAGCGTGCCTTGGCGCGCCATTGCCGGACCATTGATGGTGGCGGCTTTGGGTATAGGCCTGGTCAACTTGAGCGTGTTTGATTTCAGCAGTGCAACGCAAATGCGCTCTACCAGTTCGATACTGCTTGGGCTGTTGGTTTCCCTGCTGGCAATCGCCTCCTGGACTGGCTTCGGCTTGTTGAACGAAAGCGCCCTGGCCCGACGCCCAGGCATGTCACCCATGCTCTGGTCCGCCATGCTGATTTTTATGTGCAGCGTAGAGATGCTGGCTTTCATCCCGGTGGGGTTGTATCTGAAGCTTTCCAATTACGCCAGCCAACCAAGCGGGTTGGTTGGTACAGATGCGCTCTTTATATGCGGGTTGATCCAGGGATTCGGCGCGACGCTTGCCGGTGCCTGGGCATGGTCTGTCGCAACCCGGCGTCTGCCTCTGGCGCTCAGCGCGCAGTTGATTGCCAGCCAAACGCTCTATGCAACCGCACTTGGCCTGCTCGTTCACGACCGCTGGCCCGCTCCCACCGAAGCCATCGGGACAGGCTTGCTGTTTTTCGGGGTGGTATGGGCCATTCAAGCCTTTTATCGCAGGCAGAAACTCGCATACAGGATCGATGGCCCCCTGGCGAACGAAACGACGCTCTGATGCCGCCAGTGCCGTATTCGGCAGCCGCCTTGCAAACGAATACTTGGTGATCTTCCAGCGCAGCGCTAAAGCGGCATCGCCGTCCGGTAGTGTTCAGAAGCCATGCATGTGATCAGGCAGGACGACCCAGGCATCGATATGGACAGGGGCCGGTCTTTGGTGGCGCGGACAGTTTCGCCTAGCAGATCGACATGTCGGACCGAGTAGCTCGAGTCGACAGTTACGCAGATTGACCGTGAAGAGAGGTGGCACCTGGCACATCGGCGCGGGGGATCGGGACATGGCGGCTCATCCTTGATTGGCTATGGGTATTTCAGCAGAGTCGGACGCTGGCTGCGCTCCCCGATTTTGAAAAATGTGGTCTGCCCCCCCTGTTTCTCGTGGGTGCCTTTCAAGTGACGTCTGGTCGCAGCTTTTGAATCGTTTGTATGAAGCTGTTGTGCCCCATCGGGCGCCGCACTTTTCTTTGCTGCCGGAGCGCAGGCTGGCGCGAAGAAAATTAAGCAAAAGAAACACGCGCCGGGTATCTGGGTTTCGTTGCCCCAAGCTTCCTCACTCCATCATTGCTGCAGGGGCCGGCATATAAGAGAGTTTCTGGCCGGGGAGGTTGCTATCGTCTGGCAGCATGTGCAGGGCAAAAAATCGCAGCGGTATACAGGGAGACAGCAGGTAGGGTGGAAAACGGCGGAGCCTTTTCCACGCATTGCTGCGGGCTACGTTGCCAGCCTATGCGTTACTCCGCAGGTTTGACTATCGCCCGAACGAATCTGGAAGGTATTTGTATAACGCGGCCGTCGTCGCGCCGTAGTATTAATGTCTCGCCAAGGGACCATGTGACGTGGATGTTATTCATCGCACAAGCTGCATCCAAGGGCAGGTGCTCCAGTTGCTCGTCACAGTAGTCCCGCTGCAAGAGAATCACTTCGGCTTGAAAGTTACCCAACCCAAGTGCACGCACCGTCTTCTCGGGCAAAGTAGTTAGCAGCCCACTGTAGAGGGCGATCATCAGCGCGAAGAAAATGGAGAAGTGCAGGGCTGCGCTCCAACCCGCAATGAAAATGAACGCGCACAAAGCTGCTATTAGCGGAACGACTAGAGCTACAGCTGCGTAGATTGCCCACTTCCACACGCCGATCTGAAAGCCTTCGATGATCGGAGCGGATTGCCCGAGCGTAAAGGTCGTCAGAAGGCCTGCAATCATCACCCCAATGTCTGCCGCCCACATGTATCGAAGAAAGCTGAACGGCTTCAGTTTGAAGACGATTTGGATGAACAGACCGAACAAAAGTGTTATCGCTATCGGGACCAGAACGACTGATACCGGGAATAGTGATGGCGCCAGGATTGCCACGGCCATCAGACCTAACGTGCAAGCTATGAATGGCCCCAGAAAAACCAGGCTTCCTAATTTAAGTACCCACCAACCTCGCCGGTCCTCCAGATACGGCAGTGAGTACTTGAGATCGCCTTTGACCTGTTTGTGCTCGAGGAACTGGTGGTAGATCCATATGCCTGGGCTGAACAGCGCAAAAACCAGCAAGCCAATAATCGTAAATCCAATAGCGGCCGCAGCGATCAATAGCGATGAAAATTGGAACAGATCAAAGCTTGGGTAAAACTGATGACGGTAGAAATAGCAGACAAATATCGCGAAGCCAAACAGTGGTGGGCCGGCCTTGAGAATGACCGATATATGCTGACTGAGAAACGCGCTGGATGATTCAAGAAAGCGGTCAAACACGTCTTCATCTGACGCTGGCTGGTCGATCCATCGCTGTTGCATCACGTCATCCTTGAAGCCGATTCGAAGGCGGCCACGCTACGGGAGCGAGCGGAGCGCTGCAATATGCTTCGCGCGGAGGGTTAGTTCTACCTTGGGTCACAGAGTATGGGCTCGCGCTCAAGGCATTGGAGCAGACAACTCCTCCTCGCCCCAGTCATTGGGATAAATTCCAGCCCTGACGGCACGATGAAAGCTGGAGTAAGGCCAATCGGCGACGCGCGTAACCCACCCATGTTTTAGCGGATTTAGATGGACATAATCGACGTGGTGGCGGTAATCGCGTTCGTCACGAATCAGATGTTCCCAATATCGCCGTTGCCAGATCCCTCGCTCACCGCGGGATCGTTGCGTTGCCGTCAGCACCTCCGTTTTCGGGAGCCGCCTTGCAAACGCGAACTTGATGACCTTCCAGCGCAGCGCGAAATCAGCGTCGCCATCCGGTAGCGTCCAGATGCAATGCATGTGATCAGGCAGGACGACCCAGGCGTCGATATGGAAGGGATGGCGTTCTCTGGTGGCACGAACCGTCTCGCGGAGTAGATCGATGTGGCGGACAAGTAAGTCGCTACGGCGATTACGCAAGTTGACCGTGAAGAAATACGTTGCGCCCGGCACCTGGGCGCGGCGGTAGCGGGACATGGCGGCTCATCCTTGAGCGGGGTGTTGGCGGGAGGTCCGTATCGGTGGATAAGAAAAGCGTTATCCACCCTACGCCATCTCACCCGCCCACACCGCCGACGCATCGACGTTGCCAGAGGTAGGGTGGAAAACGGCGAAGCCTTTTCCACGCGTTTCTTCCAGGCTACTCGCTGACGCTGGGCACCTGGGCGCGGCGGTATTGAAACATGGCGGGTCATCCTTGAGCGTTGTGTTGGCGGAGAGTTTGTATCGGTGGATAAGCAAAAGGGTTATCCACCCTACGCCATCTCACCCGCCCACACCGCCGGCGCATCGACGTTGCCGGAACGTAGCGTGGAAAACGGCGAAGCCTTTTCCACGCGCCTTCCAGGCTACTCGCTAGTCAAGCTTGTAAAAGTCGCTCCAAAGCTACCCTGAGATCAACTGCGATATCTCCGTCAAGGTTGTAGGCTTGGATCTTTGCCTCTGTATAAACGCTACGAGAGATATTGTTTTTCAGTTGCTTGAATATATATTTCCCCTTGGCGCCTTTTAGCGTTCGTTGCTGAAATGCTTGCCAGACATCGTTGTTAGTTGGGCTTCCGCCTTGCACATGTAGTTCTTGGTTGTGCGCAGCTCGTTGCTTGTCAAACTGATCTCGTATTGGTTGGGAAGATCGACGGGTGACTGCGGAAAGATGCTCTACGGCTTCTTCTTGTGTGCATCCTAAGAACGTTTGGAGAAACTCTGGTGAGCAGAAATAAGCTTCGAGATCTGACTCCTTGGGGAACCAAATACTAATTCCTTCTGCCGCGTATGACTGGCTTATTCTTTCAACTTCATCATCAGTCAAAGAATCGCGATCTCTGTGAACGAAGATCTTGAATTTATTGCCTAGGCTTTCTGAAAGCTCTTTGGCTTGTGATGGAGTTGCTAAGCTTTTATACCCGGTACCTGGGTAAAATGCGACAGATCGATCAATGTCTTTCCATTGTGCTATTAGCTTTCGCAGGAACGTAGTGTCTTGATCCTCTTAAATTATAATGACCTTTTTTCCAAAGGCTCCCCAGCCTAGGGCTAATTCAACAATAGTTCTATCATTTGAAGCGCTCTTTCCATCTTGTAGCCAGCAAACGTTAGTACCTGCGGGGGCGCTTCTGATAATGAATGGAGAGTGAGTTGTAAGAATTACTTTCAAACCCTGCTCGCGTGCAACCAAGCTGAGTGCGCCAGCGAGTTTTTCCTGGACGTTCGGGTGTAAGTGGATGTCCGGTTCGTCAATTAGGACTACGCCAGGCCTGAATAGGAGTACATAGCAAAAAATCTGAATTAGCTGAAGAAATCCGGTGCCAGCGAGTTCGATTGGCTTTGTGTTGTTGCCGATTGTTACTTCGCACTTGATCCAGAGGTCTTTATCTTCGTTGTGCGATACAAGGATTCGAATAGGGCCAAGAATTTCCTCAATCCAACGTTCGATGGTGGTGATGTTGTTTGGGTCGATGTTTTGGAGTAGTAGTAAAGCATTGCGGAGAATAATATTGGAATCGCCGAACGAGCAGGCTTTTAGAATCGACTTTTTCGATTTCTTCTCTTCTTTGTTCGGTATTCCGGATATTCCAGGTATGTAGGCTGAGAAGAATCTGGTTTTACTTCTAAGCGAAGCGGTTAGCTCTGATGGTACGTTTCCGCTAATGGAGATTCCGGCGTTGCGCGCCGATCTTAGGGTGCATTTCGCTTCCTTAATAGTTCCATTTTCAGGATCTTCGAAGGTTAATGTAACGCGAGAGCAGGGGCTCTGCTCCTTGTTTCCCCAGTTAGCTCCATGGCCCAAGGTTTTATAGTCGTCAGTTGGCAAGTAGTCGAGCTCATCGACGCCTACAGTTGCGGTCTTGTTAGCATCAACACGTTCCGCTTGCCTTATCAGGCAGCAGGCGAGGTGAACTGCTTGGATTATCGACGATTTACCTGAGCCATTCGCTCCGACGAGGACATTAACATCCGCAAGATCAATTTCTATCTCCTCTACGCGTTTGAACGTTTCTACGCGGAGCTTTGAAAGCTGCATGTTTTCATCCTGAAACGAGCTATAAAAAAGGGGCCAACGGGCCCCTTGAAAAACGTAGCGCTAGCTGTCAATCCCAGCTCAACGCCCCACCCGTCTGATACTCAATAACCCGCGTCTCAAAGAAGTTCTTCTCTTTCTTCAAATCCATGATCTCGCTCATCCACGGGAACGGGTTGGTGGTGCCTGGGTACTCTTCCTTCAACCCAATCTGCGTCAGACGACGGTTGGCGATGAACTTGAGGTAGTCCTCCATCATCGAGGCGTTCATGCCGAGGACGCCGCGGGGCATGGTGTCGCGGGCGTATTCGATTTCGAGCTGCGTACCCTGGAGGATCATCTGGGTCGCTTCGTCCTTCATGGCGGCGTCCCACAGGTGCGGGTTTTCGATCTTGATCTGGTTGATCACGTCGATGCCGAAGTTCAGGTGCATGGACTCGTCGCGCAGGATGTATTGGAACTGCTCGGCGGTGCCGGTCATCTTGTTGCGGCGGCCCATGGAGAGGATCTGGGTGAAGCCGCAGTAGAAGAAGATGCCTTCCAGTACGCAGTAATAGGCGATGAGGTTGCGCAGGAACTCTTTATCCGTCTCGACGGTGCCGGTCTGGAAGGTCGGGTCGGAGATGGAACGGGTGTACTTGAGGCCCCAGGAGGCCTTCTTCGCGACGCTCGGGATCTCGTGGTACATGTTGAAGATCTCGCCTTCATCCATGCCCAGCGATTCGATGCAGTACTGGTAGGCGTGGGTGTGGATCGCCTCTTCGAAAGCCTGGCGCAGGATGTACTGACGGCACTCGGGGTTGGTGATCAGGCGGTACACGGCCAGCACGAGGTTGTTGGCGACCAGGCTGTCGGCGGTGGAGAAGAAGCCGAGGTTGCGCTTGACGATGCGGCGCTCGTCCTCTGAGAGGCCGTCCGGCGTCTTCCACAGGGCGATGTCGGCGTTCATGTTCACTTCCTGCGGCATCCAGTGGTTGGCGCAACCATCCAGATACTTCTGCCAGGCCCAGTCGTACTTGAAGGGTACGAGCTGGTTGAGGTCAGCGCGGGCGTTGATCATCTGCTTGTCGCCGACGTGAACGCGGGCGGATTCGCCTTCCAGTTCATCCAGGCCTTCCTGGATGTCGAGGTCGTCCAGGGCTTTCTTGGCGCGGGCGACGGCAGCGGAGTCGTCAGCGGCTACGGCGCGGGCTTCTTCGACGGAGCCTGCGGCATCCTTGTCGAGCTTGGCCGGTGCGTCAGTGTTTGCAGCAGCGGCTTGGGGGGCGGCCTGCGCGGTGGTGGTGGTGTCTTCTTCGTCGAATTCGTCCCAGCTCAGCATGGCGGTTCTCCTGATTGGGGACCGGTCGTGGCCGGTCGAAAATGTCTGGTGGCTTTTGGTTTGCACGCAAAAGCGGGTGTTTTGTCGGGGGAGGGTGGTGGTGCCCCGCGCCCTTGGTGTTCTGTATCAGGTCGGGGTTTGGGCCCGGCCTTTGTGTTGTCTGGTGGGGCTGCCCCTCACCCTAGCCCTCTCCCCGGAGCGGCGAGGGGACTGGATTTGAGGTGGCGTCGGACTTGGTTAACGATCCAGACCCCGGCGTTGGCGAGTAGTGGATCGCGAGCAAGCTCGCTCCTACGAAAAGCTAATCAACAGCAGACGCAGCGGTGGCTCGGTGTGAGCGGTTTCCAGAGCGAGGCAGCGCTAGGCGCCTGGCGGGTCGGAGCCCCTGAGCGTACGCATGTACGTGATGGGGCCCGGGCTGCCGGGCAACAACGCGCGGTCCGCTCTGGGGACCGCGACTTTCTACTACTTACTGGCAGGCTTCGCAGTCTGGTTCATCAATCGCACATGCCTTCGGCACCGGTGCCGGGCCTGCGGCCATTTCGGGCGCGGGCGCAGCTTTAGCCGGAGCAGGGCTGGCGCTGCCATTGCCACCGCTGGACACAGCGTTGAGCTTGCCGGTGTTGACGGTGGACTTCTCGGTGCTGGTCGCGGCCAGGGCACGGAGGTAGTAGGTGGTTTTCAGGCCACGGAACCAGGCCATGCGGTAGGTCACGTCCAGCTTCTTGCCGCTGGCGCCGGCGATGTAGAGGTTCAGCGACTGAGCCTGGTCGATCCACTTCTGGCGACGGCTGGCGGCGTCGACGATCCACTTGGTTTCGACTTCGAAGGCGGTCGCGTAGAGGTCTTTCAACTCCTGCGGGATGCGCTCGATCTGCTGCACGGAACCGTCGTAGTACTTGAGGTCGTTGATCATGACCGCATCCCACAGGCCGCGCGCCTTGAGGTCGCGAACCAGGTAGGGGTTGATCACGGTGAACTCGCCCGAGAGGTTCGATTTCACGTAGAGGTTCTGGTAGGTCGGCTCGATGGACTGCGACACGCCGGTGATGTTGGCGATGGTTGCGGTCGGCGCGATGGCCATGATGTTCGAGTTACGGATGCCGTTCTTGACGCGGGCACGTACCGGGGCCCAGTCCAGGGACTCGGTCAGGTCGACGTCGATGTACTTCTGGCCACGCGCTTCGATGAGGATCTGCTGCGAATCCAGCGGCAGCACGCCCTGGCTCCACAACGAACCCTGGAAGGTTTCGTAGGCGCCGCGCTCGTCGGCCAGGTCACAGGAGGCCTGGATGGCGTAGTAGCTGACCGCTTCCATGGACTTGTCGGCGAAATCGATGGCGGCATCGGAGCCGTACGGGATGTGCTGCAGGTACAGCGCGTCCTGGAAGCCCATGATGCCCAGGCCCACCGGGCGGTGCTTGAGGTTGGAGTTACGCGCCTGCGGCACGGAGTAGTAGTTGATGTCGATGACGTTATCGAGCATCCGCACGGCGGTGCGCACGGTGCGCTCCAGCTTGGCGGTGTCCAGCTTGCCGTCGACGATGTGGCGCGGCAGGTTGATCGAGCCCAGGTTGCAGACGGCGATCTCGTCCTTGTTGGTGTTCAGCGTGATCTCGGTGCAGAGGTTGGAGCTGTGCACCACCCCGACGTGCTGCTGCGGGCTGCGCAGGTTGCACGGGTCCTTGAAGGTCAGCCATGGGTGGCCGGTTTCGAACAGCATGGAGAGCATCTTGCGCCACAGGTCTTTGGCCTGCAGGGTCTTGTAGTTCTTGATCTTGCCGTATTCGATCAGGGCTTCGTAGTACTCGTAGCGCTCCTCGAAGGCCTTGCCGGTGAGGTCGTGCAGGTCGGGTACTTCGCTTGGCGAGAACAGGGTCCACTTGCCGTCGTCGAAGACGCGCTTCATGAACAGGTCCGGAATCCAGTTGGCGGTGTTCATGTCGTGGGTACGGCGACGGTCGTCACCGGTGTTCTTGCGCAGCTCGAGAAATTCCTCGATGTCCAGGTGCCAGGTTTCCAGGTAGGCGCAGACCGCGCCCTTGCGCTTGCCGCCCTGGTTGACCGCAACAGCGGTGTCGTTGACCACTTTCAGGAAGGGCACGACGCCCTGGGATTTGCCGTTGGTGCCCTTGATGTAGGCGCCCAGTGCACGGACCGGGGTCCAGTCGTTACCCAGGCCGCCAGCGAACTTGGAGAGCAGGGCGTTATCGCGGATGGCGTCGTAGATGCCGCCCAGGTCGTCCGGCACGGTGGTCAGGTAGCACGAGGACAGCTGCGGACGCAGGGTGCCGGCGTTGAACAGGGTCGGCGTGGAGGCCATGTAGTCGAAGGATGACAGCAGGTTGTAGAACTCGATGGCACGGGCTTCGCGGTTTTCTTCCTCGATGGCCAGGCCCATGGCGACGCGCATGAAGAAGATCTGCGGCAGCTCGAAACGCACGCCATCCTTGTGGATGAAGTAGCGGTCGTAGAGGGTCTGCAGGCCGAGGTAGGTGAACTGCTGGTCCTGCTCGTGGTTGATCGCAGCGCCCAGCTTGGCCAGGTCGTATTCCTTCAGGCGCGGGTCGAGCAGCTCGAACTGCACGCCTTTTTCCACATAGGCCGGCAGCGCTTTGGCGTAGAGGTCAGCCATTTCGTGATGGGTGGCGGACTCGGCGACTTCCAGGAAGCTCAGGGCTTCGGCGCGCAGGGTGTCCATCAGCAGGCGGGCGGTGACGTAGGAGTAGTTCGGCTCACGCTCGACCAGGGTCCGGGCGGTCATCACCAGGGCGGTGTTGACGTCGGTCTGCTCGACACCGTCGTAGAGGTTCTTCAGGGTTTCTTTCTGGATCAGCGAGCCATCGACTTCCTCGAGGCCTTCGCAGGCTTCGGTGATGATGGTGTTCAGGCGGCCCAGGTCCAGCGGCGCCAGGCTGCCGTCGGCACGCTTGATGCGAATGCTCGGATGCGCCTCGACCGGTGCGTCGACTGCGCCACGCTTGCGCTCCTGGCTACGGGATTCGCGATAGATCACGTAGTCGCGGGCAACCTTCTGCTCGCCGGAACGCATCAGGGCCAATTCGACCTGGTCCTGGATTTCTTCGATATGGATGGTGCCGCCGGATGGCATGCGGCGCTTGAAGGTGGCAGTGACCTGTTCGGTCAGGCGGGCGACGGTGTCATGGATGCGCGACGAGGCGGAGGCGCTGTTGCCTTCCACTGCGAGAAACGCCTTGGTGATGGCGACGGTGATCTTGTCATCGGTGTAGGGGACGACTGTACCGTTGCGCTTGATCACGCGCAGCTGGCCCGGCGCGGTGGCGGCCAGGTCTAGCGTGCTGTCGTTGGCGTGCGGGTTCTCGCGAATGGACTCGTTCTGCATGGGGTCTCCGGATTCTCTCTGTCTCGGTAGCACGTTAGGTGTCGGGCTCGCTTCGTGGGCGGCCCTGATCTGTATTGCGTGTCTCGTATTGCATGAACCATGCCCCGGCGAACCGGCCCATGGGTGACTCAAAACTGGAAACGATCCGGCACCTGAGGTGGCGAATCGAATGTGCCGAAGCATAGTCAGGCGTTGTGAAGATCACAACCTCAAAACACAACATGTAGTGTGACGCGCTTGGCGCATGCGCTACTGCTGGACTTGAGCGAAATCAACGTTGGGCTGCGCAGGATCGCGGTCTGTGGCGACGATCTATCGCGCCCGTGCGGACGCGAGCCGGGTAAAAATCAGAGCGAATTTATTTTGCTTGCTTTTTTCGGCGTTTGTGTCTGTTTGGCTTTAGACACCCAACATATGGGGTAAAAGGCGCCTGGAGCGACACGATAGTGGCGGTTCAGACACAGCGCAAGGCGCTCGAAATGAACAACCTGTGGATAAGATGTGGGTGAGCTGTGCGCGATCAGGGCGCAGCCCGCGCCGTTTCGGGGCTGCACGATGTTCAGATGAAATGCGTGCTCGCCAGCGCTTTCGGATGCCCGGCGACGTCCAGGCGAAAACACTATATGTGGTGTTTTGTCAAAGAGGGTTTTATTGCGTTTTGCAGCCTGCAAGGCTTGATTTTGACGGAGCGGCCAACAGTGATGGCCCTTTGCTTAGCGCCGGACCGGGCGCAGCGATGTGCCAGTCCTGCGAAGCGGTCCTCACCGGGCGCAGCTTCCCTCGTTTCTTCCAGGTCGTGCGCCAAGCGGAGCATGTCAACCGCTGCCATCTGGCTATGCGCTGGCGCTACAATGCCGGCCGGTGTCTCGGGAGGACGCGTGGTGGATCAAGAGTCTTGGAACATCCTGATTGTCGAAGATGACCAGCGGTTGGCCGAGCTGACCCGTGAGTATCTTGAAAGTAACGGCATGCAGGTCTCCATCGAGGCGGACGGCGCCCAGGCGGCCGAACGCATCATTAATGAGCGTCCCGATCTGGTGGTGCTCGACCTGATGCTGCCCGGCGAAGATGGGCTGTCTATCTGCCGCAAGGTGCGCGATCGCTATGACGGGCCGATCCTGATGCTCACCGCGCGCGCTGACGATCTCGATCAGGTGCTCGGCCTGGAAATCGGTGCTGACGACTACGTTTGCAAGCCCGTGCGGCCGCGGTTGCTGCTGGCGCGCATCCGGGCCTTGCTGCGGCGGCGTGAAGGGGCAGAGGCACCGTCGGCTGTGGGTGGGAAACGCGTCCAGTACGGCCCATTGGTGGTCGACAACGCGTTGCGCGAGGCCTGGTTGCGCGGGGAGGGCATCGAGCTGACTGGCGCGGAGTTCGACCTGCTGTGGCTGCTGACCTCCAACCCGGGACGGATCATGTCCCGCGAACAGATCTTCTCTGAGCTACGCGGCATCGAATACGACGGCCAGGACCGTTCCATCGATGTGCGCATATCACGCATCCGCCCGAAGATCGGTGATGACCCCGATCACCCACGGCTGATCAAGACAGTGCGGGGCAAGGGCTACCTGTTCGTCTCCGAAGCGGCTGAAGCGCTGCAGTGAATTCGATCTTCCTGCGGATCTACGGCGGCATGCTCGCCGTGCTGGTGCTGGTGGGGTTGCTGGGCGCGGGTGGTCTGCATCTGCTCAATCAGGTCCGGGCCGATCAGCATCGCGAGGCGCTGGCGGCCGGTACCTTTCGCCTGATGGCGCACAACATGAGCAGCATGACGCCCATCGAGCGGCGCCAGGCGGCGAACCTCTGGGGGCGGCTGCTGGGTATCCCGTTGCGCGTGCGCACGCTGGAAGACATCCGGCTTGAAAGCGGCCTGGAGACACGACTGCTGCGCGGCCAGGTTCTGGTGGAGCAGATCCGCCCTGGCAGCGTCACGATCTATTCCTTGGTCAGCGCTGAAGACCGTCTGGCGCTGACGGGCGAGGTCGAGCAGCTCAGCGAGCAACTGGCTCGCGCGACTATCTATTTGCTGATCGATGAGCTAATCCGCTACCCCGAAGCCGAGCAACCCCAGCGCCTGGCCGAACTGAAGGAAGCGCGCGGTTTCGGCTACCCGCTGGAGCTGCTGACCCGCGACAGCGCCAGTCTCGATGACGATCAGCGGCGCCGGCTGGATGAAGGCGACACGGTGATGGCGCTGGTCAACGGCGGCGAGGCCATCCGGGTGTTCGCAGCAATTGCCGGAACCCCCTGGATCATGTCGCTGGGGCCGCTGCGTCAGCTCAATCCCTATCCGCCCGAGCTGCTGATTTTGATCGGTGTGCTGGGTCTGTCGCTGATCGGGCTGACCGTGTATCTGCTGGTGCGCCAGCTGGAGCGGCGTCTGCGAGGCGTCGAGCGCGCTGCCACGCGCATCGCGACCGGCCAGCTGGAAGCGCGCGTGCCGGATGCCGGCACCGATTCGGTGGGGCGATTGGCCAAGGCCTTCAATGGCATGGCGAGCCATCTGCAGCGCTTGCTCGCGGTGCAGCGGGAGATGGTCAGCGCGGTGGCCCATGAACTGCGAACGCCGGTCGCCCGGTTGCGTTTCGGCCTGGAGATGGCCGGCTCGGCGCAGACGCCGGAAGCACGCCACCGCTATCTCGAAGACATGGACGGCGACATCGACGATCTGGATCGACTGGTGGACGAGATGCTGGTCTACACGCGCCTCGAGCGTGGATCGCCGGAGCTGACGTTCCAATCGGTCGACTTGAGCGCGCTGGTCGATCAGGTGATCGGGGAACTGGCACCGTTGCGCCCGGCGGTGTTGGTCGAGCGCGGGCCCTGTAAACCGGCATCGGACGGGAGCAGCGTGGTCGATGCCGAGCCGCACTACATGCGTCGCGCCTTGAGCAATCTGATCAGCAACGCCATGCGCCACGCTGAAACGCGGGTTGAGGTCAGCTTCGTCATCGATGCCGACCGGGCGAAGCTGGTAGTCGACGATGACGGCCCGGGCGTACCCGAGGAAGCGTGGGAGAAGGTCTTTGCACCTTTCCTGCGCCTGGATGACAGCCGCACCCGCGCCTCCGGCGGGCATGGTTTGGGCCTGTCCATCGTCCGGCGGATTACCTACTGGCACGGCGGTCGGTCGCAGATTGGACACAGCGAGCTGGGCGGCGCGCGTTTCACCCTGGTCTGGCCGCGCAAGCGGGTGAAGTAGCCGTTGGGATCGGCGCCTTGCGCTTACTGAAAGGTCGTTGGGTTACCCACGCTGGGCTGAGCAAGCATTAGCCTCACGAGTCGGGTTGAGGCTATTCGCGATGGGTTTGCGCTTGGCTGTGAAGATCAGACCGGAATGCTTACAAGACTTAGCAGGTAGTCATCGAATTGGACGAACTGGCCGTCCAGCTCAGCGCCGGGCTTCCAGTCTTCGGATAAACCAGTGAGCAGGCGCAGGCGGGCGTAGCCGCTGCTGTCGTGATGAATCAGTTCGGCTTCCTGAAAATAGAAGCGCTTGTTCACCAGCGGGTAGAGCGCCTTGAACAGGCTTTCCTTGAGGGAGAAGGTCAGGGTGACGCGCAGGGCGCGCTGGGTCTCGTCGAGCGCGGCGTAACCTTCCAATTCGTTCGGGGTGAGGATTTCAGCGACCAGGCGGTCGGCCCGTGTGGTGGGGATCTGCTTCTCTACATCCAGCCCGATGCCGCGCCATTGCTCGCGTCGCGCCACTGCGGCCGCAGCCCAGCCAGCGCCATGGGTGATCGAACCGACCACCCCGGCAGGCCAACAGGGCGAGCGGTCTTCGTTCACGGTCGGGATGCACGGCGCGCCGGTCGCCCGGCGCAGGGCTTCGCAAGCGCATAGACGACCGGCAAGAAATTCGGTCTGGCGCTTGCTCACCGCCGTCATGCCCGGCACGCCGCAGCGGGTGAAATCCTCGGGGTGGAGCAGGGCGGGGTCGAAGCGGGTGCTGATCAACTGCACGCCGGGCAAGGCGAGCGGCAGCGGCCAGTGATCGCTCAGGGGTGAGCAGCAGGCCGGGTGATAAAGGGTAGAAGTCATGGGCGTTAGTTTGCCTCAGTGCCGGGCCCGGTGCAGTCCCGGCGGTGCGCTTCCCCTGTAAATGGGACGCTTCGCGAGCAAGCATCGCACCGATGCGGGCCAGGTTAACGCCAGACGTTTAGGTAGGAGCGAGCCTGTTCGCGAACCAGTACACGTAGGCGGGCATTCATCCATCAGGCCCCCTCAGGCCGCGCAAGGATTTTCGGCGCCGCTTCGATGATCTGGCGGGACAGGCTTTCCATGCGCGGCGACTGCACCTTCCAGGTGTGCCAGTACAGTGAGATGTCAAGCGGCGCGTCCACGGCCAGGTCGACCACGATGCCCTCGGCCAGTGCATCCTGCAGCAACGGCTGCGGCACCATGCCATAGCCCAGCCCGTAGCGGATCGCATTGAAGCGTGGCTCGGCGCCAGGCACGTAGTGGCAAGGGTAGGCGCCCTCGGGCAGGCCCAGCTGCCGCAGTAGGAACGAAGAGGTGAGGCGGTCCTTGTTGGTGTAGGCGACCACTGGCGCCTTGCGCGCGGCATTGCGGTTCAGGCCGTTGGGAAAGTACTGCTGCCGAAAGGCGGCGGACGCCACAAGGCGATAGCGCATGCTGCCCAGCGGGCTCGCCGTGCACCCGCGCATGGGTTTGGGTTCGGTGCTGATACAGCCGATGGCAAGGCCGGTTTCCAGCAGGCTGTAGGTGTGGTCCTGATCTTCGACGGTGAGGTCCAACAGGACGCGCTCCTTGATCAGCACCTCGGCTAGAGCTGGGAAGAACCAGGTACCAAGACTGTCGGCATTGAGTGCGGCAACGACCACCAGCGGGGCATCGCTACGCTCGGCAAGCTCGGCCATCAGATCCGCTTCCAGCAGCGTGGCGCGTTTGAGGTATTGCATCAGCCGCTGACCGGTTTCCGTGGGGCGACAAGGCCGGCTACGTACAACCAGCGCGCTGCCCAAGGTACTTTCCAAGGCGCGCACCCGCTGCGATATCGCAGGCGGTGTCAGATGCAGGCGCAGGGCCGCTTGCTCGAAACTGCCCGTCTTGATCACGGTGCGGAAGGCTTCGGTCTGCTTGGGGTCGAGAATCAAGAGCTGCAACTCAGATTAAGTAAATATTGGTATAGCCTAAATTTACTTAGCCACACCGATTAAACAGGAGTGTGCCCCATAATCGCGCGCCTTTCAGCTTTATGCCCACTTGGAGTCGCGCCGTGACCCTGTTACACATCATCTACCTTGTTGCCATCACGGCTGAAGCCATGTCTGGCGCCATCATGGGCATGCGCCGCGGCATGGATCTATTCGGTATCTGCATGCTCGGCACGGTGACGGCGCTGGGCGGCGGCACGGCGCGCGATGTGCTGCTGGGGCATTACCCGATCGGCTGGATCGCCCACCCCGAGTACCTTGGTTTCACCGTGGGCGCGGCGATCATCACGGCGATGGTTGCGCGGCACATGCATCACCTGCGGCAGGTGTTTCTGCTGGTCGACGGGCTCGGCCTGGTGGCCTTTACCGTGATCGGGTGCGGCGTGGCGATGGATATGGGCGCGCACCTTTCGATCGTCGTGCTGGCTGGGGTCATCACCGGCGTGTTTGGCGGGCTGCTGCGCGACATTCTCTGCAACCGGGTGCCGATGGTGTTGCGGCGCGAGCTCTATGCCACGGTGGCGCTGTTCACTGGTGTGCTCTACGTAACGCTGCTCTGGCTCGGGATCGACACCTCCATCGCCTCGCTGGCCACGCTCTGTGCGGGCTTCCTGTTCCGGGTGCTGGCGATGACCTTCCAGTGGCAGCTGCCGCACTTCCAGGAGCGCGACATCCGCGGGCTGGACTGAGTCCGCTACGCCAGGCGCCCAATCGGAACACGCCTGGTTCTGCCTGATACGCATTTGTCTTGCAACGCAGATTCCCGCCGTTCGAGCCGCTACACTAGCGCACTGGCCACCAGGGGAATGGAACTGTGCTGAAGGACCTAGGAATAAAGAGTCGGGTGCTGGTGCTGATCTTGTTGCCCAGCACGGTGCTAGCCGTGGCGCTGGGCATCTACTTCACCTGGATGCAGCTGTCGGAGATGCGCCATCAGCTCGATGCGCGCGGCCAGCTGATCGCCGAGCAGTTGGCCCCGTTGGCGGCGCCGGCCATGGCGCAGGGCTACGGCAAGCGGCTGCAGCGTATTCTCAATCAGGTGCTGGATCAGCCTGACGTGCGTGCGGTCTCCATCCTCGACGCCGAGCGCAATCTGCAGGCCCATGCCGGGCCAAACATGATCACCCCGTCGCCGCCAACCGATCCCGAAGCGCTGACTCAGGTCAGCAGCGTCGACACCACGCGCATCCTCCTGCCGGTGCTTGGCAAGCATCTGAATCTCGCCGAAGACAATCCCGACAACGACCTCCGCCTGATTGGCTGGCTGGAATTGGAGCTGTCGCACCAAGGCACGCTGCTGCGCGGTTACCGCAGCCTGTTTGCCAGCCTGTTGCTGATTGGCGCAGGGCTGATCATTACTGCGCTGCTGGCGCTGCGCATGAGTACGGCAATCAGCAAGCCGCTGCACAGGGTCAAGGTGGCCGTGGCGCAGCTCAAGGACGGTCATCTGGAGACTCGTTTGCCAGCGCTCGGCAGCCATGAAATGGACGAAGTGGCGGCAGGCATCAACCGTATGGCCGAAGCCTTGCTGGCCGCTCGTGAAGAATTGCAACAGAGCATCGACCAGGCCACCGAAGACGTGCAGCAGAACCTCGAGACCATCGAGATCCAGAACATCGAGCTGGACCTGGCGCGTAAGGAAGCGCTGGAGGCCAGTCGGATCAAGTCCGAGTTCCTGGCCAACATGAGCCACGAAATCCGCACGCCGCTCAACGGCATCCTCGGCTTTACCCATCTGCTGCAGAAAAGCGACCTGACGCCACGCCAGCAGGACTACTTGTCGACCATCGAAAAATCCGCTGACAGCCTGCTCGGGATCATCAACGAGATCCTCGACTTCTCGAAGATCGAGGCTGGCAAGCTGGTCCTCGACAACATCCCGTTCAATTTGCGCGATTTGATCGAGGACACCCTGACCATCCTCGGCCCTGCGGCGCACCAGAAGCATCTGGAGCTGGTTAGCCTGGTCTACCGCGACACGCCGCTATCCCTGGTCGGCGACCCGCTGCGGCTCAAGCAGGTCCTGACCAACCTGGTCAGCAATGCCATCAAGTTCACCAATGAAGGCACCGTCATCGTCCGTGCGATGGTTGAGGATGAACGCTCCGACCGTGCGCAGCTGCGCATCAGCGTGCAGGACACCGGCATCGGTCTGACCGATCAGGACTTGCGTGCCTTGTTCCAGGCGTTCAGCCAGGCGGACAATTCGCTGTCCCGCCAACCCGGTGGTACCGGCCTCGGGCTGGTGATCTCCAAGCGGCTGATCGAGCAGATGGGGGGGGAAATCGGGGTCGACAGCATTCCTGAAGAGGGCTCCGAATTCTGGATCAGCCTGAGCCTGCCCAAAGCGCGTGACGATATCGAGGACCTGCCGCGGGCAGCACTGCTCGGACGCAAGGTCGGCTTGCTTGAACAGCATCCGCTGACACGTCAGGCCCTGCAGCATCAGCTGGAAAGCTGCGGCATGGAGGTGTTGCCGTTCGACAGCTTGGATCAGCTGCAGGCGGCGGTGTTCGAGGCGCATACCAGCGATAAACCGATCGAAATAGCCGTGCTCGGCGTGACCCATCGAGAAATCGCACCGCAACAGCTATGCCTGCGGCTCTGGGAGTTCGAAGGGCTGGGCTGCAAGTGCATTGTGCTTTGCCCGACCAGTGAGCAGGCGCAGTATCACGAGGCGTTGCCTGAATCGCACACCCATGCCCAGCTGCAAAGCAAGCCGGCCTGTACGCGCAAGTTGCAGCGAGTGCTGCTTGATCTGCTGCGCCCGCCTCAGACCATGATTGAGAACGTCGCAGTGCCGGAAACCCGACCGCCACGTGTGCTGTGCGTCGATGACAACCCCGCCAACCTGCTGCTGCTGGAAACCTTGCTGACCGATATGGGCGGTGAAGTCGAAGCGGTGAGCAGCGGCGCCGAAGCATTGGAGGCGGTCAAGCACAAGCCCTTCGATCTGGTGTTCATGGACGTGCAGATGCCTGGCATGGACGGGCGCCAGACCACCGAGGCGATTCGTCGCTGGGAGGACGACAGCGCGCAGCCACCCATGCCGATCGTCGCGCTCACCGCTCACGCGCTGTCCAACGAAAAGCGCTCGCTCTTGCAAAGCGGTCTCGACGATTACCTGACCAAGCCGATCAGCGAGCGGCAGCTGGCCCAGGTGATCTTGAAGTGGACCGGCCTACCGCTGGCGCGCAGCTTTGTCGCAGCACCCCTTGAGACACAGACGCCGGAAAACAACCTCAAAGTGCTCGATGCGGAAGAGGGATTGCGCTTGGCCGCCGGCAAAGCCGATCTGGCAGCGGATATGCTGAGCATGCTGCTGGCCTCGCTGGAGGATGATCGCCAGGTGATCCGCGAAACGCGTCTGGCCAATGACCGGCAGGCGACCATCGATCGTGTGCACCGTTTGCACGGCGCTACCCGCTATTGCGGTGTCCCGCAGCTGCGGGCAGCCTGCGAACGCAGCGAAACATTACTCAAGCAGAATCACCCGAGCGCGGCCCAGGCTCTGGATGAGCTGGACAGCGCCATCGAGCGGCTGGAGATCGAGGCGCGCGTGGTCTAGCGCAGAAGTCGTCCCTGAGTGCACTACCGAAGAGGCTCCTCCGGCGGTGATGTTCATCACGCACTCGAACGTGCAGGGCCGCGCCCCGCGGCGACTGCCAGCCGCAGGGCTGCCTGACGGCAGGCAGTCGCCGAGGCGTTACTCGCCCATCACCACACCTTCGCGGCGCGGGTCGGCACCGCCGAACCAGCCGCTGTCGGTGCGTTGAATAGCTTGAAGTCCGCTGGTCATTTCCGTCTCGTTGACCTCATGGCCGCGCGCTTTCAGCGCCTGTACGGTGCTCGCTGGAAAGCGTCCTGCTTCGAGCACCGTTGGGCCGTTGAAGCTGCCGAAGTTGGGCAGGTCGATTGCTCGTTGCGCATCCAGACCCCAGTCATACATGCCCAGCAGGGTCTTCGCGGTGAAGTGGATGATCGCCGCGCCGCCAGGGGAACCGAGGCTCGCCAGAAACTGCTCGCCCGTGACGTCGAATACCAGCGTCGGGCTCATACTTGAGCGTGGGCGCTTGTTCGGCTCGACCCGGTTGGCCACCTGCCGACCAAAAGCGTCGTAGGGTTCGAAGGAAAAGTCGGTGAGTTCGTTGTTCAGCAGGTAGCCGCCGGGGAGGCCGGTGCCGCCATCGTTGAGCAGACGTGAGCCGAAGGCTTGCTCGATGGTTGTGGTCATCGCCAACGCGTTGCCCTCGGCGTCGACGATGCTGATATGGCTGGTGCCGTATTCTGGTTGTGCCGCCTGCGGGGCGAACACGATCGGCATTTCGCCGGGTTCGCCCGCTTCGGCAGTGCCCATGCTGCGCGGGCCGATCAGTGCGGCGCGCTGCTTGAGGTAACTCGGTGCAAGCATGCTGTTCCAGGTGCGGCCCGGTACCGGCACGAAATCCGGGTCAGCTAGGTACTTGGCGCGGTCGGCATACGCCAGTCGTGAAGCCTCGGTATAGCGGTGCAGGAATTCGACAGAAGGCACGCCCTGATCGAGCGGCTGCACCGTCGGCAGCTGTTCCAGAATGCCAAGGATCTGCATCTGCGTAATGTGCCCCGACGACGGCGGCGGGAAACCGCAGACCTGATAGCGCTTCTGCCAGAGCGTGCAGATCGCGTCCCGCTCGCGCGGCTGGTATCCCTCGAGATCGTTCAGGCTGATGCGGCCTGGGTTGGTCGGGTGAGTGTTCACCTGCAGGACCAGCGCGCGGGCGTTAGCGCCGGTGTAGAAAGCATCGCTGCCGCGTTCGGCGATGTCCTTGAGCAGCGCGGCGAGGGCTGGATTGCGCAAGCGATGGCCGACCGGCAGAGGCTCGCCATCGTCCTGATAGTAGAACGCCGCGGCGCGCGGGTCCTTGCGCAAGGCCGGATCGCTGACCAGCAGGCCATGCAAGCGCGGGCTGACTTCGAAACCGTTTTCGGCAAGTTCGATAGCTGGTTGGAACAAGGCTTTCCAAGGCAAGTTGCCGTACTGGTCGTGCGCGCGCTCAAGCATCCTCACCACGCCTGGCACACCCACCGAACGACCTCCGACGACGGCATCGAGAAATGCCATCGGCTTGCCGTCGGCAGTCAGGAACAGTCGTTCGTCGACCGCTGCCGGTGCGGTCTCTCTGCCATCCAGTGCTGCGATGTGTTCGCCATCCCAATGCAACAGAAAGGCACCGCCGCCAAGCCCGCTGGATTGCGGCTCGACCAGGCTCAACACCATCTGTACCGCCACGGCGGCGTCCATTGCGCTGCCGCCAGCCTTGAGCATTTCGTAGCCGGCTTCGGTCGCCAGCGGGTTGGCAGCGGCAACGGCAAAGCGTTCCAGCGCCCAGCCCGGCTTGGTCGAGTAGCCGCTGGACGCTTCCGGGGCAGGTGGGATTTCGCTGGATGGGCCGTCCGGTTGAGTGCAGGCGGTGAGGCTGAACAACAGAATCGAGGGAACCAGGGCGGCTCGTCCGACATGCATGGGATGTTCCTTGTCTGGGCGGAAGGAAAAAGGTGTAGCTGTTTACAGGGCTAGTTCACTGACCCCGGTTTGCCAAGCCTGATCGCTGCGGTTGGTAAAATCTTCGTACATTCGTTGTGCTGAGCCGTTCGTCTGCCTGCTTCGCCGAATGGGTGTGGCGTGTGGCGCATCGGCTGCGGATTCGTGACCCCCGCCAGACCGACACGAGGGTAGCGCGGTCTGCCCGTGGCCGATGGTTGCCGCTATCATGTGCGCCTCTCAAAGGCTGTGCGGTCCATCGAAGCCATGACAATTCAGTACCCGACCATTGCCGATTGTGTCGGCAACACGCCCCTGGTTCGCCTGCAGCGTCTGCCCGGCGAAACCAGCAACACCATCCTGGTAAAACTCGAAGGCAACAACCCGGCCGGCTCGGTCAAAGACCGTCCCGCGTTGTCGATGATCGCGCGGGCCGAAGCGCGGGGCGACATCAAGCCCGGCGATACGCTGATCGAAGCCACGTCCGGCAACACCGGCATCGCCCTGGCCATGGCTGCGGCGATCAAGGGCTACAGGTTCATCCTGATCATGCCGGACAACTCCAGTGCCGAGCGCAAGGCAGCCATGACGGCCTATGGCGCCGAGCTGATTCTGGTGAGCAAGGAAGAGGGCATGGAAGGCGCTCGCGACTTGGCGGTGAAAATGGCTGCCGAAGGGCGCGGCAAGGTGCTCGATCAGTTCGCCAACGGCGACAATCCTGAGGCCCACTTCACCAGTACCGGGCCGGAACTGTGGCAGCAGACGCAGGGCAGCATCACCCATTTCGTCAGTTCGATGGGCACCACCGGCACCATCATGGGTGTATCCCGCTACCTCAAGCAGCAGAATCCGAACATCCAGATCATCGGCCTGCAGCCCATGGAGGGCGCGGCGATCCCCGGCATCCGCCGCTGGCCGCAGGAGTACCTTCCTAAGATCTACCAGGCGGAACGCGTCGACCGAATCGTCGATATGGCGCAGGACGAGGCCGAGCACGTCATGCGCCGCTTGGCCCGCGAGGAAGGCATCTTTTGCGGCGTGTCGTCAGGTGGGTCAGTGGCGGCGGCGCTGCGTCTGTCCAAGGAAGTCGAGAATGCGGTGATCGTTGCGATCATCTGTGACCGTGGCGATCGCTACCTGTCGACAGGCGTCTATGACCAGCCCAATTGATCCTATCGTGCCGGTTGAAGGCGGTACTTGCTGATGGCCAAACGCAGTGGTGGCTTGCGCTTCCAGCCTAGCGGTGGCGAGAAGAAGCCTCAGGTTCCGACCGGCAAGAAGCAGCGGCTGAGCATAGAGCGGCTGGCGAACGATGGTCGCGGCATCGCCTTTCTCGATAACCGCACCTGGTTCGTTGATGGGGCCTTGCCCGAGGAAGACGTCGAGGCGCGTGTACTGAACGCCCGCAGCCAGATCGTCGAAGCCCGTACCGAGCGGGTGCTGACTGCCAGCGACCGGCGGCGTGCCGAGCCGTGCCCGCATGCGCGGGTTTGCGGCGGCTGCAACCTGCAGCACCTGAGCGCGGCCGATCAACTCGAACTGAAACAGCGCAGCCTCGCCGAGCAATTGTCCCGGGTGGCCTCGATCGAGCCGCAGCAATGGGCGGCGCCACTCAGTGGCCCCGAGTTCGGCTATCGCCGGCGCGCACGGTTGGCGGTGCGCTGGGACCACAAGGCGCGGCGGCTCGACGTCGGTTTTCGCGCCAGTGCCAGCCAGGACATTGTCGCCATTCGCGAATGTCAGGTGCTGGTACAACCCTTGCAGACGCTGTTGCCGGCTTTACTGGCCGTGTTGCACGCATTGGACAAGCCGCAAGTGATCGGGCATCTGGAGATGTTCAGCGGGACGGCCGAGGCGGTGCTGGTGCGCCATACCGCTGCGCTGGGGTCGGGCGATCTACAACGTTTGGTCGACTTCGCGAATGAGCAGAACGCGCAGCTCTGGCTGCAAGGCGAGGGTCCGGCGCAGCCATTGGACCCCGCGTACAGGTTGGGCTACCGCTTGCCGGCATGGGATCTGGAATTGGCCTGGCGACCAGGCGACTTTGTCCAGGTGAACGCGCCGGTCAACGAGGCAATGGTGGCGCAGGCCCTTGAATGGCTGGCACCGGAAGCGGGCGAGCGGGTGCTCGACCTATTCTGCGGGCTGGGCAACTTCAGCTTGCCGCTGGCTCGAAAGGGTGCAGAAGTGGTGGCCATCGAAGGTATTGGCGAGATGGTCGAGCGCGCGCGCACCAATGTGGAGCAAAACGGCCTTCAGAATGCGCACTTTTATCAGGCGGACCTGTCGAAGCCGCTTATCGAAGCCCAGTGGGCCAAGGGCGGCTTCGCGGCGGTGCTGCTCGATCCGCCGCGTGATGGTGCGTTGGAAATTGTGCGGCAGATGGCGACTTTAGGCGCACGGCGCGTGGTCTATGTTTCGTGCAATCCTGCAACGCTGGCGCGCGATGCCGCTGAGTTGGTCGGGCAAGGCTATCAATTGAAGCAAGCAGGCGTGCTGGACATGTTTCCGCAAACCGCGCACGTCGAGGCCATGGCACTCTTCGAGCGGCCAGCGTAGTTCAGTTTTTTTGACAGGCGATCGGCCTGTGGTTCAACCGACCGGCTCCGAGAAAGCTGGCGTATTCGACGCAGATGATGCGTAGAGGGAAGGTATTAGATGGTCCAGGTCAGAGCGCTTCAGCCGATCAACACCGACGGCAGCATCAACCTCGATGGCTGGCTCGATCATGTGCTGGGGATGGACCCGGCACTCGACCGCGACGCACTCAAGCAGGCCTGCGAGTTCGCCCGAGCGGCGGAGCAGCAGGCGAACGCGGCAAAGAACCTCTGGAGTGAAGGCACCTCCAGTTACCAGATTGGGCTGGAAATCGCAGAGATTCTCGCCGACCTCAAGCTTGATCAGGACAGCCTGGTCGCGGCCGTCATCTACCGCGGCGTGCGCGAAGGCAAGATCCAGCTGGCCGAGGTGCACCAGCACTTTGGCCCGGTGGTGGCCAAGCTGATCGAGGGTGTGCTGCGCATGGCGGCCATCAGCGACAGCCTCAACCCGCGCGAGTCGCTGGTGCTGGGCACACAAACCCAAGTGGAAAACCTGCGCAAGATGCTGGTGGCGATGGTCGACGACGTTCGCGTCGCGCTCATCAAGCTGGCCGAGCGGACCTGCGCCATCCGCGCCGTGAAGAATGCCGATGATGACAAGCGGCACCGCGTAGCTCGCGAGGTCTTCGACATCTACGCGCCGCTGGCCCATCGCCTGGGCATCGGTCACATCAAGTGGGAGCTGGAGGACCTGTCCTTCCGCTACCTTGAGCCTGAACAGTACAAGCAGATCGCTCAGTTGCTGCATGAGCGCCGGCTGGATCGCGAGCAGTACATCCAGAACGTGGTCCAGCAGCTCAAGGACGAACTGACCGCCACCGGGATTCACCCCGAAATCGACGGGCGTGCCAAGCACATCTATTCGATCTGGCGGAAAATGCAGAAGAAAGGGCTGCAATTCAGCCAGATCTACGACGTTCGCGCCGTTCGCGTGCTGGTTCCCGAGGTTCGCGATTGCTACACCGCGCTGGGTATCGTGCACACCCTGTGGCGACACATTCCCAAGGAGTTCGACGACTACATCGCCAACCCCAAGGAGAACGGCTACCGCTCGCTGCACACCGCGGTGCTCGGGCCGGAGGGCAAGGTGCTGGAAGTGCAGATCCGCACCCAGGCCATGCACGAAGAAGCCGAGCTGGGCGTTTGCGCGCACTGGCGTTACAAGGGCACCGACGTCAAGAGCACCTCGAACCACTACGAGGAAAAGATCTCCTGGCTGCGTCAGGTGCTCGAATGGCATGAAGAGCTGGGTGATATTGGCGGTCTGGCCGATCAGCTGCGCGTCGATATCGAACCCGATCGCGTCTACGTATTCACCCCGGACGGGCATGCCATCGACCTGCCCAAGGGCGCGACGCCTCTGGACTTCGCCTACCGCGTGCACACCGAGATCGGCCACAACTGCCGGGGTGCCAAGATCAATGGGCGCATCGTGCCGCTCAACTACAGCCTGCAGACCGGCGAGCAGGTCGAGATCATCACCAGCAAGCACGGCTCGCCGAGCCGCGACTGGCTGAACCCCAACCTGGGTTACATCACCACCTCGCGCTCGCGGGCGAAGATCGTCCACTGGTTCAAGCTGCAGGCCCGAGACCAGAACGTCGCGGCCGGCAAGGCGTTGCTGGAACGCGAATTGGGTCGCCTCGATTTGCCGCCGGTGGACTTCGACAAACTGGCGGAAAAGGCCAACCTGAAGACCGCTGAAGACATGTTCGCCGCCCTGGGTGCCGGCGACCTACGTCTGGCGCAGTTGGTCAATCATGCCCAGCAGCTGGTGGAACCGGATAGCCATAGCGACGATCAGCTTGAGCTGATCCCGAAGCGCCCCACCAGCACCAAACCGGGCAAGCGCGGCGACGTGCAGATCCAGGGTGTCGGCAATCTGCTCACGCAAATGGCGGGCTGCTGCCAGCCGCTGCCGGGCGACCCGATTGTCGGTTACATCACCCTCGGGCGGGGCGTCAGCATCCACCGCCAGGATTGCGCCTCGGTGTTGCAGCTGTCCGGGCGAGAGCCGGAGCGGATCATTCAGGTCAGCTGGGGGCCGATCCCCGAAAAGACCTATCCGGCAGACATCAGCATTCGTGCCTACGACCGTTCCGGCCTGCTGCGTGACGTTTCGCAGATCCTGCTCAACGAGCGGATCAACGTACTGGCCGTCAACACCCGCTCGAACAAGGAAGACAGTACAGCGCAGATGACACTGACCATTGAGATACCTGGGCTGGATGCGCTGGGGCGACTACTCAGCCGAATCTCGCAGCTGCCCAATATTATCGAGGCGAAGCGCCAGCGTACCTCCTAACCTGCTGCGCTCGGCCATACGGCGTTGCAAGCTTGCTGAAAAATGCTCATTGGCAGAAGCCAACTCCGCTTTTTCAGCTAGCTTGCGCCTTGTCTGGCCTTCGCTCGCGACGGTCAGACCTGTTTTGTTTGGCATCTGATCTGAGCTGCTGCGCTCGATCTGACGTTGTTGAAGCTCAACCGAAAAATGCTCATTGGCAACAGCCAACTCCGCTTTTTCGGTTGAGCTTCGCCTAGCCAGCTCTTCGCTCGCGACGCTCGGGGCCGGACGCATGAATGAGGTGGATCGATAGAATGTTTACCCTGGGGCCTGGACATGCTCAGTGGAGCAGCCAACTCCGTTTTTTCAGCAAGCTTGCGCCTTGTCTGGCTTTCGCTCGCGACGGTCAGGTCTGTTTTTGTTTGGTATCTGATCTGATCTGATCTGAGCTGTTGCGCTCGGGGCCGTACGGTCGCTGGAAGAGCTGGTAGCACCGTAGGGTGGATGTCGCTTTTTACATCCACCATGACGACGCTGCGGTGGATGGATGAAGCGTCATCCACCCTACAATGGGCTCAGCTTCACTCTCAGGCTTTCACCGAGGAATCTCATGTACCAGCTCAATGACCTTCTGCACCTGATGGCCCGGCTGCGTGATCCGCAGCATGGCTGCCCGTGGGATCTGCAGCAGGATTACGCCAGCATCGTGCCGCATACTCTGGAAGAAGCCTACGAGGTGGCGGATGCCATCGAGAGCGGTGACTTCGATCATTTGCCGGGTGAGCTGGGCGACTTGCTGTTCCAGGTTGTCTATTACAGCCAACTGGCGAAGGAGGAGGGCCGCTTCGAGTTCGATGCGGTCGTTGATGGCATCACCCGCAAGCTGTTGCGTCGGCACCCGCACGTGTTCCCTGACGGCGATCTGTATGGCTCGCCGGAGTTGCCGCGCCTCGATGAGGCAGCCATCAAGTTGCGTTGGGAGGAAATCAAGGCCGAGGAACGCGCGGAGAAGTCCGCAGTGCCCGAGCAACTGTCGCTGCTCGATGATGTGCCCAGCGCGTTGCCCGCCTTGAGTCGCGCCGCCAAGCTGCAGAAGCGCACCGCTCAGGTCGGCTTCGACTGGCCGGACGCGTTGCCGGTGGTGGACAAGGTGCGTGAGGAACTCGACGAAGTCCTCGAGGCCATGAGCGAGAACGACCCGGAGGCCATTGCCGAGGAAATCGGCGATTTGCTGTTCGTCACGGTCAATCTGGCGCGGCACCTGAAGGTCGATCCGGAGAATGCATTGCGAGCGGCCAATCGCAAGTTTGAGCGACGCTTTCGCTTTATCGAACAAGCCTTGCGGGATAGCGGTCGGCCCATTGAAAATTGCGACCTGGAAGAGCTCGACGCGCTATGGGGCGAGGCCAAGAAAGCGGAAAAGATACCGACCTGCGGTTGATAGCCGGAGCGTAATCGTGGAAGTTGTCAGGGCCACGAACCCGCTCGGTGGATCCTGGTTGATCCGCCCTTACGTCTAATTTGAATTCACGACGAGACGAGCCGACACATGAGTCTTTCCCTTCGCGATCAGCTGCTCAAAGCCGGGCTGGTCAATGAAAAACAGGCCAAGCAGGCCGGCAAGCAACAGCAGAAACAGCAGCGCCTGGTGAAGAAAGGCCAGGCTGAACAGGACACCTCGCAACGCGATGCGGCACTTAAGGCTCATGCCGAAAAACTCGCCCGCGACCAGGAGCTGAACCGTCAGCAGCAGGAAAAAGCCGAACAGAAGGCCCGTATCGCGCAGGTCAAGCAACTGATCGAAGGTAGCCGCTTGCCTAAGTTGACAACCGAGGACTACTACAACTTCGTCGACGACAAGAAGGTCAAGCGCCTGTCGGTGAACAAGCTGATGCGCGACAAGCTCTCCAGTGGCTCGCTGGCTATCGTCCGCCATGGCGGCGGTTATGAAGTGATCCCGCGTGAGGCGGCACTGAAGATTCAGGAGCGCGACCCGCGCCGCATCGTGCAGCTCAATGTTCAGACCGAAGCGCCGGATGCCGATGATCCTTATGCCGCTTACCAGATCCCTGACGATCTGATGTGGTAAGAGCCCGCCGATCCTCAGTGCGGCCAGTCAGTAAGGCATATTGCCGAGGCGGTCGACCTGTTGGCTGCCGTAAGGGTCACTGTCCTTGGCTAGTGCGTTCTGGGCTCACTACGACCACCGCGCAGCCGCCTCTGTAGAGCCAGCTTGCTGGCGAATGCGTATATCGGTTCGCGAGCAAGCTCTTTTGGCGACTGCGCTTGCGGATGTAGCAGTTAAAGGCGTTCCCGAAGCACCTCCGACGGGAGGATGGATTTATGGCCGCCTAGTGGCGTCTACTGCAATAGCCCGACCGGGCTTTCGGTTACAGCAGGAGGACTCAAATGGAAACCACACGTTATTCGGAAGAGATCGATACGCTCAGCTGGCAAGCCCACGGCGTGCCCGGTGACCCCGAAGAGCCTGGCGTGCCGGACCTGCCGAGCGAGCCCGGCGAGCCGACTATCCCGGATCAGCCGCCGCCAGACCCGGTAGCCTGACAGCCATCACCACGCCGGACCAGCGGCCCGCGCGAGCAGGTCGACCACCTGCTCGTCGCTGGTTTGCTCGAAGTTGCCGTAATGACAACCGACCCCGATGAACGGCTCGGGCATTGCCAGGCAGACCAGCTCGTCCACTTCTGTTTTCAACATTTCGATCACATCCCGTGGGCCCACTGGCACGGCTAGTACCACGTGGCTCGGTTTCGATTGCTTGAGCCCCTTCAACGCTGCCCGCACCGTGGCACCGGTGGCGATGCCATCATCGATCACGATGACGCAGCGATCCGTGAGCACGGGGGCTGGTCGCTCGCCACAGTAGCGATGCCGACGGCGTTCCAGCTCGGTCAGTTGACGCTGCATTTCTTCTTCGAACCAGCTCGGTGGTGGTGCGATCTGGTTAAGCAATTCCTGGTTTATCACCCACTTCGGCTCGGCGCCGTCGATCACCGCGCCCAGCGCCAGCTCTTCGTTACCCGGCGCGCCGATCTTGCGCACCAGCACCAGATCCAGTGGTGCCCTCAAGCGCTGCGCCACTTCGAAGGCGACCGGAACCCCTCCGCGCGGCAGGGCCAGCACCAGGGGCGAATCCGCCGCAAGGTGCTGCAGGGCTTCGGCCAGCTCCTGGCCGGCATGGGTGCGGTCGCGAAACAGTTGCGATTCGGGCATTAAGACGCGCATGACTCACTCTCCGAATGGGTAGGTATCCGGAACGCTCTCTTCATCGATCTGCTGGGGGCCGATCGGTTTGACCGCGTGGGTCTGTTCGAGCCAGAGCAGGGCGTCGAACTGTTCTGACAGTATGGCTTGGAAATAATGGCTCTGGCGTTCGGTAGCCGGACGGTAGATCACCCCGATGGCCCGCTCGAGACGCGGCCTGGCCAATGCTTTGCGGAGCTGCGGATCGTCGCGCCACGTGGTTAGCGAAGCCGGTAGTTCAGTGCGCAAGAACAGCTGCTCCCAGCTGTCCGGGCGCGACGGCCGAACCTGTTTGACCTGCATGGGTTCGTCCCAGTTGTCAGCCGCTGCCACCTCGCCGCGGTCGGTGCCCATGCCGATCAGCACCGCATCGCGACCGAAGGCGGTGCGGCACAGCTCACCGATATTGAATTCGCCGCCCCAGCCCATGGAGGTCGAAGCGGCGTTGCCGATGTGCGAGTTGTGCGCCCAGACCACCGCCTTGGCATCCTCACCGCGATGCGCCAGCAGGGCCTGCAGGGTGTCGAACATGTGCCGATCGCGCAGGTTCCACGATTCGGTCGAGCCCTGGTACATGGCTCGGTAGTACTGCTCGGCGGCGAGCACGACGCGGGCATTCTGCTCGGCATTGAAGAAGCTGCAGCCGTCCCTCTTCATGTATTCCAGCCGCTGGTCGAGCAAGGCGCGTAGCTGTTCGACCACGGCGCCCTCGCAGGAGGGTTCGCCGCGCATCACGTTGCGACCGTAGATCGCCGGCTCGTCATGCCAAGGGCTGAGGCAGCCATATCGGCGCCGCGCGGTCGCGGCGGCGTCCGGGTCGACCCGGTCGAGGTAGCCGAGCACCTCCTGGATCGAGGCACCCAGGCTGTAGACGTCCAGCCCGCGAAACTCCACCCGTTTTTCGGCGGGTAGGCCATCGTTGTGGTCACGCAGCCAACGGGCGAAATCAGCGACCTCCTGGTTGCGCCACATCCAGGTCGGAAAGCGTTTGAAGCCGTCCTCGACCCAGGCGGGTGGCTGCTGTTGGCGCACGTAGCGGTCGATCTTTGCCGCATCCGGCCAGTCGGCTTCGGCGGCGACGATGCTGAAGCCGTGTCGCTCGATCAATCGGCGGGTTATCGCCGCTCGGGCGCGGTAGAACTCCGACGTGCCGTGGCTGGCTTCGCCGATCAACACCACCCGTGCGTCAGCGAACTGCTCGAAGGCGTCGGCAAATTCCGGATCATCAATGTCGGGCAATACGATTGCGCTACGGCGCAGCAGCTCTACCAGCTGTTCCTCAGTCGATTCTTTAGGTCGTGGACGTGACTGGATCATGGTCTCGTCTCCTGGTCTGCTTTCTAGATGACCGACGGCGGATTGCCCCGTTCAGACCGTCCGGCAGCTGATTCAACAAGCACAAGCGGCAGAACTGAATGCGACGGACTAGTCTCTAACCAATGCGACGCCAATCTCGGCGAGCGAGTTTCCGCCGAAGGCGCTAAGACACGAGGGGCACCCATGACGACTTGGATCATCGCTTATAGCAAAGACGGCAATACCTCCATTCTGCGGACCGAATCCGATCGCCAGCCGGATATAGACGAGGCAGTAGAGCTGGTCACCCGCAAGGCCGAGCAGGATTACGCCGGAGAAGAAGATGCCTACGAGCACGACCCCGATGTGGAGGAGACCCCTGCCACACGTTTGAGCGAGCGCTTTGGTATCACCGTAACCGGCATCTCACAGGCTTAAACCCACGTCACGCCACCTGCCATACCCCATCACCCCCAACCACGAAAAGACGCCGGCCCGGGTCGGAGTCTACTTCCATCATTCCGGTGAAGCTGCCGAAGGCCGGCAGCAGGCTGACCCGCTCGCCTAGGCAGAAACAGGGTAGGCGCAACGACTGGCGGCCGCGTCCATGCAGGCGGAACGCCGGGTGCAGATGGCCTGCCAGGACGTGATGGCTGGGATGCGGATCGGGTTCGTGCTGCAGGGCGAACGGACCGAGCAGCAGCGGTTCGGGCACCACGGTCATTGCCAGGCTGGCAGGCGGGTCGCCGGCGCGACGGTCATGGTTGCCCCGTATCAGGGTCACCGCAAGCTCTGGGTGCCTGGCGCGCCAGTCGAGCAATTGGCTGAGCGTGGCGGGCGTCTGTGATTCCGGCGCATGGAGGAAGTCACCGAGGAAGATCAGCTGCTCGCAGCGGTAGCGGTCGAGCAGGGCGTCGAGCCGTTGCAGGTTGGCCTGGGTGGTGCCGTGTGGCACCGGTTGGCCAAGACGACGATAGGCGGCGGCCTTGCCGAAATGGATATCGGCGATCAGCAACGCTTTTCGATCAGGCCAGTAGATGGCTTTGTCGGGGAGCAACCAGAGCTCCGTCTGCTCGAGTTCGATGGGTAGGTGCGGGGTCATGTGGCCGAGTTTATCGCGGGCGGATGCGGGTTCCCATCGCTGGGCGGCGTTCGCTGCGTTGCGCTGCGGGCCAGCGCCGGCTCAGTTGGTGGGGGCAGTGGTGGGCGTTCGCGAGCAGGCTCGCTCCTACGGTTCCCTGCATGGGTCCCGAGGCCTCGAGAGCGCTCATGGGGGGCGGCAAAGTGATGTGTCCGATGGCGTATGCCAGTAGGCCGAGCGTGGATTAGCGGTGAACTGAGCGTACGCCGGCAAGCTTGCGCTTCCCGGGCTTAGGAACCTGAATGAGTCGCTCCTCACGTAGCAGCGGAGCGATCCATGGGTCGTGTCTATCGGATGGCGCGTCGCGCCTTTTGCGGCCTTGGCGTGCCGTCCTTGGTTGCGCGCGGTTTGCGCTTTGGGCTGGTTTCCCGTTCCACGGCAATACTGGCGTCGCCCTCTTGCTGATAGCCACCGGGACCTGCTGCCTTGTCCAAGTCCGCAACCATGCGGCGGATGCGGTCTGCGAGTTTTTCCGAACTCATGCTTTCGCGGAAGCGTTCGACCATCAGCGGAAACGCCAACGGCGTTGTGCGCTTGACCGGGTGAATGTCCAATTGCCGCTGTTGCAGACGGTTCATGGTCTGTTCCAGTCGCTCGACTTCCAGCTCCTGGCGCAGCACTTCTTCCTCGGCTTGGTTCAATAGGAGATTGGCCGGGTCGTACTGGCGAAACACGTCGAAGAACAGGCCGCTGGAGGCCTGCAGTTGGCGCGCGCTTTTCTGAGCCCCGGGGTAGCCGGAGAAGACCAGTCCGGCGATCCGCGCAATCTCCCGGAAACGACGGCGCGCCAGCTCTCCGGCATTGAGACTGGCAAGCACGTCATGCAGCAGATTGTCCTGACTGAACAGCTCGGGCGTGAGCCACTGCAACCAGTCCACTTCGGTTGCCGAGAGCAGTTCGAACCCGTAGTCATTGACGGCGATGGAGAAGGTCAGCGGCTGGTGCTGGCCCATGCGCCAGGCCAGCAGGCTGGCGAGCCCCAGATGTACGTGGCGCCCGGCGAAAGGGTAGAGGAACAGGTGCCAGCCCTCGCGGGATTTCATCACCTCGGCCAGCAGGGTGGTTTCGGTGGGCAGCGCCGACCAGTCCATCTGCACGCGCAGCAGGGGCTCGACCAGACGCATCTCGGGCGTGGTGAACTGCCCGCGCGAGGCGGCGCCGAGCTGCTCGACCACCGCATCGGCCAGTTCGCTGGACAGCGGCATCCGCCCGCCATTCCAGCGTGGCACGGCGGCTTTCTTGCCCGTGGCGCGACTGACGTAGGCGGTCATGTTCTCCACCCGCACCAGTTCCAGCAGTCGGCCCCCGAAGAGGAAATTGTCGCCGGGCCGCAAGCGCGCGATGAACCCTTCCTCGATGGTGCCCAGCGAACGGCCACTGCCACCCTTGGCCCAGAATTTCACCGTCAGGCTGGCATCGCTGACGATGGTGCCGATGCCCATGCGATGACGCAGCGCCACGCGGCGGCTGGGGACCTTCCACAGCCCGGTCTCGTCCGGCTCGACACGCTGGTAATCCGGGTAGGCGGTGAGCGAATGCCCGCCATGACGGACGAAGGCCAGCGCCCACTGCCAGTGCTCGTCGTTCAGCTCCCGGTAGGACCAGGCCTGGCGCACTTCGGCGAACAGTTCGTCCGGGCGGAAGCCACCGCCGAGCGCCATGCTGACCAGATGCTGCACCAGCACATCGAGCGGGCGCTGCGGGGCGCTGCGGGCTTCGATTCGGTGTTCGGCAATGGCGACCTGCGCAGCGGCGGCTTCTATCACCTCCACGCTGTGGGTGGGGACCAGCGTGACACGGGAGGTGCGCCCCGGTGCATGACCCGAGCGCCCGGCGCGCTGCATCAGCCGCGCCACGCCTTTAGGCGAACCGATCTGCAACACCCGCTCGACCGGGAGAAAGTCGACACCCAGGTCAAGGCTCGAGGTGCAAACCACTGTCTTTAGCGCGCCTTGCTTGAGGCCCATTTCGACCCAATCACGGACCTCGCGCGACAGCGAGCCGTGGTGAAGGGCGATCAGCCCGGCCCAGTCCGGCCGCGCACCGAGAATCGCCTGATACCAGATCTCCGACTGGGAGCGGGTATTGGTGAAGACCAGTGTCGTGGCGGCGGAGTCGATCTCTTCGACCACCTGCGGCAGCATGCGCAGGCCCAGGTGACCGGCCCAGGGGAAGCGCTCGATGCTCGATGGCAGCAAGGTATCGATCCGCAGATCCTTGTCGACCTTGCCTTGTACCAGCTTGCCGCTGTTCGGGTGCAACAACACGTCAAGCGCGTGCGGCTGATTGCCCAAGGTGGCCGATAGCCCCCAGACGATCAGTTCTGGCATCCATTGGCGCAGCCGCGCCAGCGCCAGTTGCAACTGCACGCCGCGCTTGTTGCCCAGCAGCTCGTGCCACTCGTCCACCACCAGCATGCGCAGCCCGGCGAAGGCCTGACGCGCGTCGGCACGGGTCAGCAGCAGGGTGAGGCTTTCCGGGGTCGTCACCAGCGCACTGGGCAGGCGCCGCCCCTGGCGCGCACGTTCTGAACTACTGGTATCACCGGTTCGCAGGCCGATGCTCCAGTTGATGCCGAGGTCGTCCAACGGGGCTTGCAACGCGCGGGCCGTGTCAGCGGCCAGCGCGCGCATCGGGGTAATCCAGAGGACAGTGAGCGGCGCAGGTTTGTCCGATTGTTTGGCAGACGGCTGCGGGTCTTCTGTGGACCAATCGGCTCCGGGAGAAGCGAATCGATTGAGGGCGCCAAGCCAGACGGCGTAAGTCTTGCCCGAGCCCGTGGTGGCATGGAGCAGGCCCGATTCGCCCTTGTGTACTGCCTGCCAGACCTGCTGCTGGAAAGGGAACGGCTGCCAGTTGCGGTTGGCAAACCAACGTTCGGCAAGCGACGCGGGCGTCGTACTCATAACCTGAAGGCCACCCGATGAAAGCGACGGGCGTGCTTCCGCTTTTCGTAGGAGCGAGCTTGCTGGCGATCCTTGGACTCCGCAGGGCTGCTGATCGCCAGCAAGCTGGCTCCTACAGGGGAGTCGTGCTTCCGCTTTTCGTAGGAGCGAGCTTGCTCGCGATCTTGGGGCTCCGCAGGGGTGGTGATCGCCAGCAAGCTGGCTCCTACACGGGAGTCGTGCTTCTGCTTTTGGTAGGAGCGAGCTTGCTCGCGAAGCTCGGACTCCGCAGGGCTGCTGATCGCCAGCAAGCTGGCTCCTACACGGGACTCGTGTTTCTGCTTTTCGTAGGAGCGAGCTTGCTCGCGAACCTCGGACCCCGCAGGGTTGCTGATCGCCAGCAAGCTGGCTCCTACACGGGAGTCGTGCTTCGGCTTTTCGTGGGAGCGAGCTTGCTCGCGATCCTGGGGCTCCGCGTGGATGGAGATCGCCAGCAAGCTGGCTCCTACATGGGAGTCGTGCTTCCGCTTTTCGTAGGAGCGAGCTTGCTCGCGATCCTGGGGCTCCATGGGGGTGGTGATCGCCAGCAAGCTGGCTCCTACACAGGACTCGTGCTTCTGCCCGACTTCTCTAGGCCGCTTCATCCGAGCAGTTCCTTCAGCGTCTCCAGCGTATCGGCCTCATCCACCGGCTTGTCGAGACGCCAGCGCAGCATGCGTGGGAAGCGCACGGCGATGCCGCTTTTGTGCCGGCTGCTGGCGGCAATGCCTTCGAAGCCCAATTCGAACACCAGCGTCGGGGTCACGCTGCGCACGGGGCCGAACTTTTCCACGGTTGTCTTGCGCACGATGGCGTCGACCTTGCGCATTTCCTCGTCGGTCAGCCCGGAATACGCCTTGGCGAAGGGCACCAGCTTGCGCTCGGGGTCGCCTGGCTCGCCGTCCCATACGGCAAAGGTGTAGTCGGTATAGAGGCTGGCGCGGCGGCCGTGGCCGCGCTGGGCGTAGATCAGTACGGCATCGATGGAATACGGATCGATCTTCCATTTCCACCAGACGCCGACGTCCTTGGTCCGGCCAACGCCATACTGCGCGGCGCGCGCCTTGATCATCATGCCCTCGACACCGCGCTCACGGGACGCCTCGCGGTGGCGCGCCAGATCGGTCCAGTCACGGCCGGTCACCAGCGGCGACAGCATCAGCCGTGGATTAGGGCATTGCGCGACGACGGCTTCGAGCTGTTGCCGACGTTCGTGGTGCGCTCGCTGGCGCCAGTCGTCGCCCTGCCATTCCAGGAGGTCATAACTGAGCACCGCAACCGGGGCGTCCTGCAGCACTTTGGCGGTCAGGTTCTTACGGCCGATCCGCTGTTGCAGCAGGGCGAAGGGCTGCACGCCGAAGCGCTCGGTTGCTTCGCTATCGTCGCGAGTGGGCTGCTGGAACAAGTCGGTCGCAGGCTCGCCGGGCGCGTGCTTCCAGACCAGTATCTCGCCGTCGATCACCGTGCCGTCCGGCAAGCAGCCAGCCAGTTCACAGAGTTCGGGGAATCGTTCGCTGACCAGCTCCTCGCCGCGCGACCAGACCCAGATCTGCCCGTCGCGCTTGACCAGCTGGGCGCGGATGCCGTCCCACTTCCACTCGATGAACCAGTTCTCCGGCGCGCCGAGCAGCGTGTCGAACTCCTCGACCGGCGCCTGCAACGGATGGGCGAGGAAAAACGGGTAGGGCTGGCCGCCACGCTGTGCGTGCTCGTGTTCGGACTCTTCGGCGATCAGCGCGCGGTAGCCTTCAGCGCTGGGACGATGAGACAGGTCGGTGTATCCCACCAGCCGTTGCGCGACGCGTTTGGGGTCGAGATCGCCCAGCGAAGCCAGTGCGCGGGTGACCAGTAGTTTCGACACGCCGACGCGAAAGGCGCCAGTGATCAGTTTGATGCAGACCATCAGGCTCAGTCGATCCAGCTGTGCCCAGAGTGCGGGCAGGCGTTCGGTCAGCTCTTCCGGCGGCAGGCCGCGCAGCGGCAGCAACTTGTCCTGCATCCACACGGCCAGCCCGTCGTCGGAGCTGTGCTCGGCTTCAGGCATCAATAGTGAGATGGTTTCGGCCATATCGCCGACCGCCTGGTAACTTTCCTCGAACAGCCATTCCGGCAAGCCCGAGGCATGCATGGCGGTTTCGCGCAGTACACGGGTCGGGACCAGTTGGCGCGGGCGGCCGCCGGCCAGAAAGTAGACCGCCCAGGCCGCGTCGGCGGGATCGGCGTCGCGGAAGTAGTCCCGCATCGCCGCGAGCTTGGCGTTGCTTGAGGTGGTGGCATCGAGGCGGCTGTATAGAGTGGCGAAAGCTTTCATTTCGGCCCGCCTTTAGCGGCGGAGGCAGCCCCTTCGCGAGGGTGGTGGCGAAGCTCGGTGCTGATGCGCTTTGGTAGGAGCCAGCTTGCTGGCGATCCGTGACGACGAAAGGGTTCCGGTTCGCCAGCAATCTCGCGCCTACCAAGGTGGTTGCGTCGAATCTCAAGACTGATGTTCATCGGTCGGGCACCTAAGGCATGACTGCGGGTCATTCGGCCTCCTGGGACGTGGCGTCATCCTCATCACCGTATTCGGTCTCGAAGGCCTGGGCGTCGAGGCCGCGGATCTCCCGCAGGTAGCGCACCAGGACCGCAACTGAACCATGGGTCACCATCACCCGTTCGGCGCCGGTCTGCTCGATGGCCCAGAGCAGGCCCGGCCAGTCGGCATGATCGGAAAGCACAAAGCCGCGGTCGACCCCGCGCCGACGACGGGTGCCGCGCAGCATCATCCAGCCACTGGCGAAGGCGTCGGCGTAGTCACCGAAGCGGCGCATCCAGGTGCTGCCGCCGGCGGAGGGCGGAGCGAGGATGATGGCGTGCTTCAAACGCGGGTCGCCTTTCTTCAGGTCGCCGGCATAGACGGTCGGTGGCAGATAGATGCCGCCTTCGCGGTACACCTTGTTCAGCGGCTCTACGGCGCCATGGACGACGATGGTGCCGATGCTTTCGTCCAGGCCATGCAGGATGCGCTGCGCTTTGCCGAAGGCGTAGCAGAACAGCACGCTGGCGCGCCCGGCCGCTGCGTTGGCTCGCCACCAGTCGTTGATCTCGCGGAATATCTCGGCCTGGGAGGGCCATTTGTAGATCGGCAGGCCAAAGGTCGATTCAGTGATGAAGGTGTGGCAGCGCACCGGCTCGAAGGGTGCGCAAGTGCCGTCCGGCTCCACCTTGTAGTCGCCCGAGGCGACCCAGACTTCGCCCTTGTATTCCAGTCGGACCTGGGCGGAACCGAGCACATGGCCGGCGGGATGGAAGCTGAGCCTGACCCCGTGGTGCTCAATGGACTCGCCATACGCCAGCGTCTGCAGTGGCATGTCAGCGGCGATGCGTGAGCGCAGGATGCCTTCGCTGTCGCGGGAGGCCAGGTAATGGCCCATGCCCCAGCGCGCATGGTCGCCGTGGGCGTGGGTAATGACGGCGCGCTCTACCGGCCGCCATGGGTCGATGTAGAAATCACCAGGCGGGCAATACAGGCCTTCGGGGCGGGCAACGACAAGATCCATGAATACAGACACTTTGCGGGCTTGTAGCGTTGGAGCACGGGCCGGCGTTGGGAGTTCGCCTGCAAGGTCGCGTCGGTGGGCTGAAGCCCACCCTACAGGGTCGGGAGGTCGCCTCTGGTCAGGTGAGTGGAGTAGAAGCCATCCTGCTGGTCGGGGATCAGTCCACCAACTTCAGATGAGAGGTGTCCGGCACAGGCGCATCGCTGGCACGGCGCCGTTCGCCCATATCGCTGCCCACCGGTGCCAGGCTGAACTGTGACAAGTCGACAACAGGCGGCTGCACGGGAGCGCGGGCGTCCTGAAGATCGACGCCGACCGGTGCAATGCCGAAGTCCGGCGCCTCGACATCGACGAAGGCCGCCATGTACTCGTCGCGTGGGGCGACCTTCAACGGTTGTGGCGATGCTGCAGGGGCAGAAGACTGTTGTGCCGGAACCGCGTCTTCCGACGGCGGCGGGGCGAGCTCGATTTCCTCGACTTCCACCGGCATCGGTCGCACTTCGGCGATGGCACCCGCGCGGGCCATGGCCTGGCGATACTTCTCGACGCTGGCATGGTCGAGGTCCTGCTTGATCACGATCCGCCGACCGGAAAACAGCACGGCGATGCGCTGGGCGTCCGCCTGAAACAGTCGAGTCAGGTTGGCCTCGACCTGCTCCAGCTTTGCACCCGGAGCGAGTTCGCCGGAAAACGATATTTCATAGCGGCTCATGATAGAGGCCCTTTTGACTGCCAAGGAAAGGATGCGCTGATCATAGAGCCTGGCACTGACGCTTGAAAGCCAGCGGGTTGGTCGTGCTGTCTGTGCTGCGACGTCGTTGGCATGCCGGGTCCGTCAGCCCCGATGGTGGTCTTCGACGGGCGACACAAAGGCTGTCCCGTATCAGCTGCCCAAAGCTTGACTGGGTAATAATGCAACGCCGTCGGCACTTTCTCCCCGTCCAGCCCAAGGATCGCGAACTCATGGTGGTATTCGAAATCAAGTCGCTCAGCCCGGAAACCTACCGGCAGAAGACGCGACGCAGCACGCTGGTTGTAGCCGTGACCTTTGCAGTGCTGGCGATGGGGCTGGCGACCCTGGCCGTTGCGCTGTTCGGCGAGGCGGGCGCGGATAACCTGAAATGGAACGTGGCAGGGGTCGTCGCCGGTTTGCTGCTGACTGCCGCATTGGTGCGCTTTGTCTATCTGCAGCAGTCCTGGATGGCTTGCGCTGCTTACGGCTGGAACCTCAAACGCAGCCTGATGAGCGTGACTAACGTCATGCACCATGTCACGGCGGGTGTGGCAGCAGGTGATCCCGAGGCGATAAAACTGCTGCGGTTCTACCATCTCGGGCTGACGCAGATGCATCAGCTGGATGGCAACAGCGCCTCGCTCAGCGAAGTGACAGAAGAAATCAATCAGCATCGCGACATGATGGAAGCGCGCGGGATGGATATCGATCAGAGCCGTCTGGATGACGCCTGGCTAGCCTCCGTGAAGCGTTTCCCCGCAGGAAAGTGACCCTGTGAGGCGGGTCACTGACGAAGTGGCCCGATCCCGTCCATGCCAGCCGCGCTTGCCGATTGGGTTGAGGGGTGACGTACCCCTGGCGGCCTGATCAACTGAACACTGCCGGTTCCTGGTGAGACGAACGGCGTGCCCCGCACACCTGTAATCCCGAATGCCCATAGCGGCGCGCTGCAATGGCTGCGCCGCCGTTGGATAGCGCTGGTTGTAATCCATCGGAAAACTCATACTCGGCAACGCTTAACCCGGCGATGCCAGAATCAGATGGTTCGTCCCATTAGCCTCTCAGGCTCAGGAATCTCCCAATAATGAAACGGCTGTTTATGCTCGGCCTGATGGCCGGTCTTTCGCTGCAATCTATCGCCGCCGAACCTCGTTCCCCTTTGCTGGATGACAAGCCGGCCTTTATCGCCAGCCTTATTGAGCAGATGACGCTGGAGGAGAAAATCGGCCAGTTGCGGTTGATCAGCATCGGCGGCGACATGCCGCGCGAACGCATCCTCGACGAACTGAAAGCGGGCCATATTGGCGGCACCTTCAATACCGTCACCCGCCACGACAACCGGCCGATGCAACAGGCAGCCCTGCGCAGCCGAATGAAGATCCCGATCTTCTTTGCCTATGACGTGGTGCATGGTCATAGGACGATCTTTCCCATCGGCCTGGGCCTGGCCTCAAGCTGGGATCTCGACACAATCGCCACCAGTGGCCGCGTGCAGGCCATCGAAGCCAGTGCTGACGGCCTGGACATGACCTTCGCGCCTATGGTCGACATTTCCCGCGATCCACGCTGGGGCCGGACATCCGAAGGCTTCGGCGAAGACCCTTATCTGGTGTCGGAAATCGCGCGCACCATGGTGCAGGCCTATCAGGGCGATTCGCCAGCTGCGGCGGACAGCGTGACCGCGAGCGTCAAGCATTTCGCCCTGTACGGTGCGGTCGAGGGCGGGCGTGACTACAACGTGGTGGATATGAGCCCGATGCGCATGCATCAGGACTACCTGCCGCCTTATCACGCTGCTATCGAGGCCGGGGCGGGGGGCGTGATGGTGGCGCTGAATTCCATCAACGGAGTGCCGGCCAGCGCCAATACCTGGCTACTGCAGGATCTGCTACGGCGCGAGTGGGGTTTTGACGGCGTTGCTCTCAGCGACCACGGGGCGATCAGCGAGCTGATGCGTCATGGCGTAGCCAAAGACGGCCGCGAGGCGGCAAAGCTGGCGATCAAGGCCGGCATCGATATGAGCATGGCCGACTCGCTGTATCGCGAGGAACTGCCGGGGCTGGTGGCATCGGGTGAGGTCGGCATCGGCGAAATCGACACGGCAGTGCGGGAGGTGCTTGGCGCCAAGTACGACATGGGCCTGTTCCACGACCCATTCCGACGCATCGGCTTGGCCAAAGACGATCCGGCGGACGTCAACGCGGAAAGCCGTTTGCATCGCGAGGCCGCCAGAGCCGTCGCGCGTGAATCGATCGTGCTGCTGGAAAACAAGGGCCAGACCTTGCCGCTGCAAAAGCGCGGGACCATCGCGCTGGTGGGGCCGCTGGCCGATTCGCCAGTCGACATGATGGGCAGCTGGTCCGCTGCGGGCGTCGCTAAACAGTCGGTGACCCTGCGCCAGGGCTTGCTCGACGCGTTGGGCGACAACGCGGTTCTGCATTACGCCCGCGGCGCCAATATTACCGACGACCCGCACATGGTCGAGTACCTGAACTTTCTCAACTGGGACAACCCCGAAGTAGTGCAAGACCCACGCTCACCCGAAACGATGGTTGCCGAAGCGGTCGCCATTGCCAAACAGGCCGACGTGATCGTTGCCGCAGTCGGTGAGTCGCGCGGCATGTCCCATGAAGCGTCGAGTCGCACCAGTCTGCAGATCCCGAAAAGCCAGCAAGCACTTCTGAAAGCGCTCAAGAACACCGGCAAGCCGCTGGTGCTGGTGCTGATGAATGGCCGTCCGCTGGATCTCAACTGGGCGAAGGCCAATGCCGATGCGGTTGTAGAAACCTGGTTCAGTGGTACCGAAGGGGGACATGCCATCGCGGATGTGCTCTTTGGCGATCAGAATCCCGCCGGCAAGCTGCCGATCTCTTTCCCGCGTTCGGTGGGGCAGATTCCTACCTATTACAACCACCTGCGCGTCGGCCGGCCCTATGTCGAGGGCAAGCCGGGCAACTACACCTCGCAGTACTTTGAGGAGCCCAATGGGCCGCTTTATCCCTTCGGCTATGGCCTGAGCTACACCGACTTCGAATTGTCCGAGGTGCGCTTGTCCAGCCCGAACATGCCGCGCGGCGGCGGCCTGGAAGCAAGCGTGACGCTGAAAAACACCGGGTCGCGTGACGGTGCGACGGTCGTGCAGTTGTACGTTCGGGACGAGGTGGCATCGGTGATTCGTCCGGTGAAGGAGCTCAAGGGATTTCGCAAGGTTTTCCTCAAGGCAGGCGAGACGCGGGAGGTCCGCTTCAAGCTCGAAGAGGAGGACCTGAAATTCGTTAACGCGCAACTCGAGCGGGTTGCCGAGCCCGGCGTGTTCGAGGTGCAGATAGGGTTGGATTCGGAACGGGTCAAGCGGGGGCAGTTCACGCTTCTGTAAGACATCGAACTGACCGCAGGTCGCCTGGCCTCAGCCCTTTACCGCCGGGCGTTAGGCGACGGCACGCAATGTGAAAAAAGACCTCTCCAGGTAGCTATCCGGCGCACATGCGGCGTGGGATGATTTGCCGCTTTGCTTGGCTCCGCAGGGAATCATTTGCCGCTGCGGAAGACCAACAACAGCAAACCGGGCCGCAACGCGGTCAGCGGTAATCGTGATTGCTCAGGAGGCGATGTGTCACGTACCTATCATTTCAAATCAGGGGCTCGCTCAGGTCGGGCACTGGGAATGACGTTGAGTCTGTGTTTGGGTCTGTTTGCCTGCAGTAGCTGGGCATTCAGCCTCGATGATGTCGCGGCCAAGGCGGAAAAACTGGCGGCCGAAGGCTATGCAGCGCCGAAGAGCAATCTGCCGCCGGTGTTCCGCAACATGGCGTTCGCTGACTATCAGCAGCTGCGCTTCCGCGGTGACAAGGCGCTCTGGCATGACGCGCCGACGCCTTTCGAAGTGCAGTTCTACCATCAGGGCATGCACTTCGATGTTCCGGTGCGAATTAACGAGATCACCGCCAAAGGCGTCGAGAAGGTGCGCTATAGCCCGGAGATGTTCGAGTTCGGCAACGTTGAGATCGAACCTGCTGCGCTGGAAAACCTTGGGTTTGCCGGTTTCAAAGTGCTTTATCCGCTGAACAAGCCGGATAAGGCCGATGAGCTGATGACGCTGCTCGGCGCCAGCTATTTCCGGGTAATCGGCAAGGATCAGGTATACGGCCTGTCTGCACGCGGTCTGGCTATCGATACAGCGCTGCCGAGCGGAGAGGAGTTTCCACGCTTCCGCGAATTCTGGATCGAACGCCCCGAAGCTGACCGTCGCAACCTGGTGATCTATGCGCTGCTTGACTCTCCGCGCGCCACCGGTGCTTATCGGATGGTGGTCACGCCGGGCAAGGACAGCACGGTCGATGTCAAAGCGCGCATCTATCTGCGTGAGCCGGTTGAGAAGCTGGGCATCGCTGCGCTCACCAGCATGTATCTGTTCGGCGCCAACCAGCCAAGCGAACTGCTCAACTACCGGCCGCAGCTGCACGACTCCGAGGGGCTGGCGATTCATACCGGCGCTGACGAGTGGATCTGGCGGCCGCTGAACAATCCCAAACGGCTGGCTATCAGCAGCTACGCGGTCGAAAACCCGCGCGGTTTCGGGCTGCTCCAGCGTACCCGCGACTTCGGCCGCTACGAGGATCTGGACGACCGCTACGAGCTGCGGCCCAGCGGCTGGGTCGAGCCCAAGGGCGATTGGGGCAAGGGTCGCGTGGAACTGATCGAGATTCCTACGCCTGACGAAACAAACGACAACATCGTTGCCTTCTGGGTCCCGGAGCAGCGACCGGAGCCCGGCGAGCCGCTGGATTTCGAGTACCGGCTGCACTTCACTATGGATGAACCTGCGCTGCATGATCCGAAACTTGCCTGGGTCAGCCAGACACGTCTGTCTGCAGGCGATGTCAAACAGTCCAACCTGATTCGCCAGCCTGACGGCAGCACGGCGCTGATCGTGGATTTCATCGGCCCCAACCTTGCCGAGCTGCCTGCAGACGCGCCGGTCAGCACGCGGGTCAGCATTGGTGACAATGCCGAGCTGGTGGAAAACAACCTGCGGCATAACCCGGTGACCGACGGCTGGCGTCTTACCTTGCGTTTGAAGGTTCGAGATCCCAAACAACCGGTTGAACTAAGGGCAGCGCTGGTGGATGGCGAGAAGACGCTTTCCGAAACCTGGAGCTACCAGATCCCGACCAATGAATAGTCCCGTGGACCCTTCGATAACAGGGCGCTATATCAGCCAGTTGCCCCTTGATGACCCGCAACGCCAAGCTCTGATCAAGAATATGGCTCAGGGCGATGGAGCGCTGGAGGACATTCATCGGGCATTGGGCCGGGCGGTGCCAACTGCCAGTGACGTCGAGCCGAGCGGAGGCGATTTGCTGGGCTCGGTCGCCGCTCGCCTGAAACTCGGCTGGGGCGAAACCCTGGAGCGTGCCAAGGCGCTCACGCGCGACCATCAGGGGCGCGTCTGCATTGAGTCGACACCGCCCATCGTGCGTACGCGCATGGTGCCGGAGCCTTGGCATACCAACGTGTTACGACTCAGCTGGTGGCGCTTGCTGCGCAAGAAGAACCGCACGGTGGAAATGCCTCCGGCTCAGTCCGCCGATCGTTCGGGTTGGCGCAGGGTGGCGGCGGTCCGGCGCGCTACATTGCTGGTGCTGATGCTGCTGCAGACGGTGGTTGCCACCTGGCACATGAAATCGGTGCTGCCGTATCAGGGCTGGGCACTGGTCGATCTGCAGGAGGTGTTCCAGCAGCCGCTGCAGGAATCGGCACGGCAGATTCTTCCGTATGTTGTGCAAACCAGCATTCTGTTGCTGTTCGCCCTGTTGTTCTGCTGGGTGTCGGTGGGTTTCTGGACCGCGCTGATGGGCTTCTTTCAGCTGCTCAAGGGCAATGACCGCTACAACATTTCGGCGACTACCCTTGGCGACGAGCCAATCCCACGCGAGGCGCGCACGGCGTTGGTGATGCCGATTGCCAACGAGGATGTGCCGCGTGTATTCGCCGGGCTGCGCGCGACGTTCGAGTCGCTCAAGGCGACGGGACAGCTAGAACATTTCGACATCTTCGTGCTCAGCGACAGCAATGATCCCGACACCTGTGTCGCCGAGCAGAAGGCCTGGCTGGAGGTCTGTCGCGAAGTCGATGGCTTCGGCCATATCTTCTACCGACGTCGCCGCCGCCGGGTGAAGCGCAAGAGTGGCAACATCGATGACTTCTGCCGTCGCTGGGGCAGCAGCTACCGCTACATGGTGGTGCTCGATGCCGACAGCGTGATGAGCGGCGATTGCCTGACCAGTCTGGTACGGCTGATGGAGGCCAACCCCGGCGCAGGTATCATCCAGACGGCGCCGAAGGCTTCGGGCATGGATACGCTGTACGCGCGCATGCAGCAGTTCGCCACACGGGTCTACGGTCCGCTGTTCACGGCCGGGCTCAATTTCTGGCAGCTGGGCGAGTCGCACTACTGGGGCCACAACGCGATCATTAGGGTCAAGCCGTTCATTGAGCATTGCGCCTTGGCGCCCTTGCCCGGCACGGGCTCGTTCGCTGGCGACATCCTCTCCCACGACTTCGTTGAAGCGGCGCTGATGCGTCGCGCGGGGTGGGGGGTGTGGATCGCCTATGACCTACCGGGCAGCTACGAGGAGTTGCCGCCCAACCTGCTTGACGAACTCAAGCGCGACCGCCGCTGGTGCCACGGCAACCTGATGAACTTCCGGCTGTTTCTGGTCAAGGGCATGCACACGGTGCACCGATTCGTGTTCTTGACCGGGGTGATGTCCTACCTGTCTGCGCCGCTGTGGTTCGTCTTCCTGGCGTTGTCGACGGGGCTGCTGGCGATTCACACGCTGATGGTGCCGGAATATTTCCTGCAGCCGAACCAGCTGTATCCCTTGTGGCCGCAATGGCACCCGCAGGAAGCCATCGCGCTGTTCACGGCGACCTTGACCCTGCTGTTCCTGCCGAAGCTGCTCAGCGTATTGCTCATCTGTATTCAGGGCGCTCACGAGTACGGCGGGCGCACTCGTCTGTTGTTGTCGATGCTGCTGGAGAGCCTGTTCTCGATGCTGGCCGCGCCAGTGCGCATGTTGTTCCACACGGTATTCGTCAGCGCTGCGTTTCTCGGCTGGTCGGTGCAGTGGAATTCACCGCAGCGCGCCGATAACGCGACACCGTGGAGCGAAGCCTTGCGTCGACACGGCCCGCAAATGCTGCTGGGCGTGCTCTGGACGGCATTGGTGGGCTGGCTCGACCCTGCCTTCCTCTGGTGGCTGGCGCCAATCGTAGTTTCGCTGATCCTGTCGGCGCCTGTATCGGTGATCACCAGCCGTACCGGTCTCGGTCTTGCGGCGTTTCGCCGTAAGCTGTTTCTGATCCCGGAGGAGTTCAAGCCGCCGCAGGAGCTGGCGTCGACCGACCGCTATACGCGGGAGAACCAGGCCAATGCCCTGACGAAAGGCTTTATCGCGGCCACTGTCGATCCGATCTACAACGCGCTGGTGTGCGGAATGGCGCGGGCGCGGCATGCCAAGGTGGTGCCGGGTGCCGAGTTGCTGCGTGAGCAGCGGATGCAGCAGATTCTCGATGCAGGACCGAACGGTGCTGCCGAAGCGGCCCGCTGGCGCTTGCTGAACGATCCGGACGGTATGGCGCAGCTGCACTCACGGGTCTGGCAGGATCAGCGCTACCAGGCGTGGCGCGACGCCTACCGCCAGCCTGACTTCGGTAAAGAAGCCTCCGGCATCGAGCCAGTTGCAGCGCCCTAGGGCTAAACCGAAGGGCCTCCGCAGCGTCTGATCGAGACGCCGCGGGGCAGCCGATCAATGAGCGTGATCGCTGCCGTCGGCGTGGCGGTGGATTTCAGGCTTGGCCTCCATCGCCCGATGATGATCTTCAGCCGAGCGCATGCCGCCATGGTGATCGGCTGTAGCACCGGGTGCACCGCTGGGCATGTGAGTCTCGCCGCCGCCGTGATGATGGCCATTGCTGGTTGCCACCAGTGTTCTATATTCCATGGCCGTTAGCGCTGGCAGCTGCTCGAGCAGGGCGACCAGTTCCCAGATGTAGCGATCGTCCATGCTCTGGCCCCAGGCGGGCATGCCGGTGGCTTTGATCCCGTGTTTGATCGTCCAGAAATCCTCAGCCGGGTCGCGCTTGCGGTTGGCGTCAGCCAGATTCGGCGGCGCAGGGTTGAGGTTCTCACTCAGTTCGGTCGGGCCGGACCCTGGCGCGAGATGGCAGGCGACGCACATGGCCTCGTAGTTACCGGCGCCCGAGCGAATCAGTTCAGCATCGCTCAGTTCTGGCACGTCTATAGCTTCGGCGCGAACCGCGACGGAGCGTTGGCGGGCTGTCTCCAATAGCGCCCGGATCGGGCCGCTATGCGGAACGTCGGCCGCGACATTGACGACTCCAAAGTACACCACGGCAGTAGCTGCCAGAATCAAGGCCAACGCAGCCAGTAGCAATGTCGTCAGGGTTTTGAGCATCATCCATTACCTCAGAACCAGAATCGGATGCCCGCCACCAGACGGGCCTCGCTTGTGTCTTCACCTTCAGCCTGCTGCAGCTCGGCGCTGTTGCCGTAAGCCCGGCTCCAGCTGACGCCCACGTAAGGCGCAAACTGTCGACTGATCTCATAGCGCAGCCGGAGTCCAATGCTGGCATCGCTGAGCCCGGAGCCGATGCCACGGGATTCGTCCGTGCGACCATGTAGATTGATCTCTGCCGTGGGCTGAAGCACCCAGCGCTGAGTCAGCAGCATGTCGTATTCGGCTTCCAACCGGAGTGCTGACTGGCCGCCCTCGCCAATGAACGCCGTGGCTTCGGTTTCCAGCCCATACAGTGGCATTCCCTGCACGCCGAATGCAGCCCAAGTTTGCGGCGAGCCGGGTTTGAAGTCCTGGCGGACACCGGCGACGGTTTCCCACCAGGGACCTATAGCATGGCTCCAGAGCAGCTGCAGTTCCGCTTCTTCGGTATGCCCATTGGTTCGCTCGCCTTCCGAGCGAAAAGCCAGCCGATCGATGTCCCCGCCCGCCCAGCCGCTCAGATCCCAGGCCAGCGAGCTTCCGGCGTCGGCGTCCTGCCATTCCAGCTCGTCGGCGACAAACATGAAATGGCTGCTGCCCTGATGCATGCCGTGACCGGGCAGGTCGGGAAAGGCCGCCTCGATGTCGGCGGGGCTAAGGGTTGGGACCGGGGGGCGTGTTGCCTCTCCCGGCGGGATACCCGTTGGTGGGGGATGCGGCATTGCATGCCCTGAATGATCCATCGCTCGATCATCCATCATGCCGTGGTCCGGCTGCATGTTGTGCTGACCATGCTGTTCAGCGGGCGCGGGCGCCGCCGATGGGTGACCGGCATGGCCAGAGTGGTTCATCGCTTCCTGCGCGTGGCTAGTGGCCGCAGCCAGGCAGAGCGCGCCGAGCAGCGCGACTTTAATGGTCATGCTGAGGGCTCTTTTCGTCGCTCCCTTGGGGTGGCTGCGGGCCCTTGCCCATGCTGCCGTGGTCCATCTGCCCGGACCCCATGTGCTCTTTGTGCATCTGCATCATCTTGTCGTGATCCATGCCCTCATGGTCCATCCCCATCCCCATCCCCATCCCCATCCCCATCCCCTCAGGGGGCATCATTCCACCTTGTTGCGTCTGCGGGTGGCCGGCCTGGGGAGCGGATTGCTGCGGCGGGGCTCCTTCCGGATGGTGGCCGTCGTGCTCGGTCTGCGCCTGCAGCGCAGTAAAGGGCAAGGCCGTGAGGAAGCCGAAAGCAATCAGCGAGTTGCGTTTGAAAGTGCTCATGAGGTTCTCCTTCATTCTTCGACCCGGACTTCGCGGAACATCCCGAGGTCCATGTGCATCAGCATGTGGCAGTGATAGGCCCAGCGCCCCAGTGCGTCAGCCGTGACGCGATAGCTGCGTTTGGAGCCGGGTGGCATGTCGATGGTGTGCTTGCGTACCTGGAAATGGCCGTTTTCGTCCTCCAGGTCGCTCCACAACCCGTGCAGGTGAATGGGGTGGTGCATCATGGTGTCGTTAACCAGCACGAACCGCACCCGCTCGCCGTACTTGAGACGGATCGGCTCGGATTTCGCGTACGGAATGCCGTCGAATGACCAGGCGAAGCGCTCCATATGGCCGGTCAGGTGCAGCTCGATGGTGCGTGTCGGCTCACGGCCGTCCGGGTCGGGAAAGGTGCTGCGCAGGTCAGCGTAGGTCAGTACTCGGCGGCCGTTGTCGCGCAGGCCGATACCCGGATCATCCAGCTTTGGCACCGGCATCATCGTTTGCATGTCGACCAGCGGATTGCCGCTCTCACTGGCAGGGTGCGTCTGCATCTGACCGCTAGCCACGGCACCGCCACCATGGCCCATAGCCGAATGATCCATGCCACCCATGCTCGAAGGCTGCATCTGGCTGTGGTCCATTTGGCCATGTTGTGGAGCTTCGTGCTGCATGGACGGCTGGGCCGCATGCGCGCCGTGATCGCCATGGCCCATGTCTTCCATGCTCAGCTCGGGACGCGCGTCGAGCTCGGGCACCGGCGCGCTCAGTCCTTGGCTAACGGCCAACGTGCCGCGAGCATAGCCGCTGCGATCCATCGACTGGGCGAAAAGCGTGTAGGCCGGCTGGCTGCCGTCCGGCGAGACGATGACGTCGACCGTTTCGGCCACCGCCAGGCGCAGTTCGTCGGCCTCGACCGGCTCGACTAGCTGGCCGTCGACAGCCACCACGGTGAGCTTCAGGCCGGGAATGCGAAAGTCAAAATAGGTCATCGCCGAGCCGTTGATCAGACGCAGGCGCACCGGTTCGCCTGGCTCAAACACACCGGTCCAGTTGTCGTTCGGAGCCTGACCGTTGAGCAGGTATGTGTAGGTTTCGCCGCTGATGTCGGCGAGATCGGTGGGCGTCATTTTCATCTTCGCCCAGGCCCAGCGATTACTCATCGTCTCGCGCCAGCCCTGGTCCGCCACATCATTGATAAAGTCGCCCAAAGTCCGCCGTCCGCGGTTGTAATAGTCGGACTGCTTTTTCAGCTTGTCGAGTACGCGCGCCGGGCCTTCATCGGTCCAGTCGGTGAGCATCACCACGTAGTCCCGCGCATATTCGAAGGGTTCGGGCTCGAGCGGATCGATAACCAGTGGTCCGTAGACACCAAGCTGTTCCTGGAAGGCCGAATGGCTGTGATACCAATAGGTGCCGCTCTGTTTGACGTGGAACCGGTACTCGTACATGCCGTTCGGCGCGATGCCGGCGAAGCTGAAGCCCGGCACGCCATCCATGTTGGCGGGCAGCAGAATGCCGTGCCAGTGGATCGAGGTGTCCTGCGGCAGGCGGTTACGCACCCGTAGCGTCACGGTGTCGCCTTCGCGCCAGCGCAGCAGCGGGCCCGGGATGCTCCCGTTGATCGCCATCGCGGTGCGTTCACGGCCGCTGAAGTTCACGCCGAGCGAGTCGATGGTCAGGTCGAATTCGGTGCCTGCCAATATACCTTGGTCGTTCGACTGGCCGGGGCGTGCCACAGCCCATACGGGCTGACGCCAAACGCCCAGCCCGGCGACAAGGCCTCCGGCGGCCAGGCTTTTGACGAAGGTACGGCGCGAGGATGTACTGCGCATGGAGATCCTGTTTGGTCAGCTCTGAGTGCAATTACGCCCGCCAACGCTGAGGCAGGCGGGCGAAGAGGTTTCGGCCAGATTCACTCTGCCGGGTAGTCTGCCAGGACCAGGTCAGTGCCCTTGGCGGTCAGGCCGATGACCTGATAGGCCTGGGCCGGCTGGCCATAATCCATGCCGGGCGAGCCAGCTGGCATGCCGGGCGCAGCGACACCAAGCAGGTCGTCGCGCTGCTGCAGCTCACGGATCTGTGCGACTGGCACGTGACCTTCAACGAATTTGCCATCGATCACGCCGGTGTGGCACGAGCCTAGCCGCGGGGCGACGCCCAGGCGCTGCTTGACGGCTGACATGTTGCTTTCTACGTGGTCGCGGACTTCGTAGCCATTGTCCTGCAGGTACTTGACCCAGTCCTTACAGCAACCGCAGTTGGCGTCCCGGTGCACGTCGATCACATCGGCGGCATGGGCGCTGCCGGCCATGAACAGAGCGGCGATGATCGCGAGTTTGGGTTTGATGAAACGCATGACAGCTCTCCTGAATGAGAAATCAACGACAACCGCAGCCGCTACCGCAGCCTTTCTTGGGTGCGGCGTCCGGGGTAGTCTGGGTCGCGAGCTGAGCGGGATAGCCGGCCTCGTCCAGCGCGGCAATCAGCGCAGCGTTGTCGGCATCCCCGTCGACGCGTACCCGTCCGCTTTGCAGATCGACCTCAACGGCATTGACTCCGCTAACGGTGTTCAATGCTTGAGTGACGTGTCGAACGCAGGCGCCGCACGTCATGCCTTGAACCTGAAGCTGGGTGAAATTCATGAGAAGCCCTCCGTTGGTGCCGGTCAGTCCGGCTAGGCTTGATCATCAACCTTGTCCGTATGGCAAGGTCAAGGGACTACAACGAACGCTTTGTCTGGATACCAACATAGCCTGATGCGGCTTTCTGCAAGCTGAGCGGAACATTACTTTTCTGTCAGCTTGTGGTTCGTTAGCGGTGATAACGGCAGACTTGGACGATGGAAAAGAGGACGAGCCGAATGAAGCTTCTGGTCGCTGAAGACGAACCGAAAACCGGGACCTATCTGCAACAGGGCCTCAGCGAGGCAGGATTCTCAGTCGACCGCGTTACCAGCGGCACCGACGCCTTGCAGCATGTGCTGAGTACGCCCTACGACCTGCTGATCCTGGACGTGATGATGCCGGGGCTGGACGGATGGGAAGTGCTGCGTATGGTTCGTGCGGCAGGGCAGGAGGTGCCGGTGTTGTTTCTCACCGCGCGCGATCGCGTAGAGGACCGGGTCAAGGGGCTGGAACTGGGCGCTGATGACTACCTGATCAAACCCTTCGCCTTCTCCGAACTGCTGGCGCGGGTACGCACGCTGCTGCGCAGAGGCAGTGCGGCTGCCTTGCAGACCCAGCTGAGCATTGCCGATCTGGAGGTGGATCTGCTCAAGCGCCGCGCTATCCGTGCCGGTCAGCGAATTGACCTGACCGCGAAGGAGTTCGCCTTGCTGGAGCTGCTGCTGCGTCGGCGCGGCGAGGTACTTCCCAAATCGCTGATCGCTTCGCAGGTCTGGGACATGAATTTCGACAGCGATACCAACGTCATCGAGGTGGCGATTCGCAGGCTTCGCGCCAAGATCGACGATGGTTTCGAGCCCAAGCTCATCCACACCGCGCGAGGCATGGGCTACATGCTCGACGAGCCGGACCCAAGCTGATGAAGCAGTTGTCGCTAACCGCCAGGCTGAGCCTGATGTTCATGTTGGCGGTCACCGGCGTACTCGGCGCCGCGGGCTTCTTCTTCTATCAGCTGAGTCAGCACCATTTCGACGAACTGGACCGGCACACGCTGGAAGACAAGCTCCGGGCCGGCCGCGAGCTGCTGACAGGCGTCGATGACCTAGCCCAATTCGACGCGCTGCGCCCGCAACTGCAGGCCTTGCTCGGCGGCCATAGTGATCTGGTGGTAAGGATTGTCGACGCCAAGGACAGGTTGCTGTTCGCCGCGAGCGGTGCCACTAGTTCGGCAAAAACGCACGCGCACGGCTCCGTCGACGGCGAGGTGCGGCGTGAAACCCGGGTATGGCGCCGCAAAGCCGGTGTGGTCGAGGTGGCGGGGAAGCCGCTGAGCATCGAGTTGGCGCTCGATATCACCACACATAAGGTGTTCTTGCACACCCTTGCGGGTTGGCTTTGGGGGGCGTTGGTGCTCTGTGCGCTGCTCAGTGGCGTGCTCGGCTGGCTGTTGGCGCGCAGCGGCCTGAAGCCGCTACGCGAGGTCACGCTGGTGGCGGCATCGGTGTCGGCGAAGTCGCTGACCGAGCGCATTCCGACCGAGTCGACACCGGCCGAACTGCAGCAACTGGTGGTGGCCTTCAATGCGATGCTGGCGCGGTTGGAGGATGCCTTCGTGCGCTTGTCGAACTTCTCAGCCGACATCGCCCATGAGTTGCGCACGCCGCTGTCCAACCTGATGACGCACACCGAGGTGGTGCTGACCCGTGCACGCAGCCGCGAGGATTATCAGGAGAACCTCTATTCGAACCTGGAAGAATTGCGCCGCATGGCGCGGATGATCGACGACATGTTGTTCCTGGCGAAAGCTGATAACGGACTGATCATCCCCGAGGAGCAATCGATCGAATTGCACGCGTTGTGCGAAAAACTGCTGGATTTCTACCAGCTGACCGCCGATGAGCGCGGTATCCGCTTCCTGCTATCAGGTGATGCGCAGCTCCGTGGCGATCCCGCCATGCTGCACCGGGCACTGTCGAATCTGCTGTCCAACGCACTGCGTTACACGCCCGATGGCGGCACGATCCGGCTGGATATCACGGCGACCGGCCAGAATGTGGCGTTGAGCATCGGTAATCCCGGTGCGAGCATCCCAGAACAGCACTTGCCGCGACTGTTCGACCGTTTCTATCGCGTCGACCCGGCGCGGCGTGAGGGCAACCCGAACAACGCAGGACTGGGCCTGGCCATCACCCGTTCGATCATCGAAGCGCACCATGGCGAGATCCATTGCAGCAGCCGCGACGGCTGGACGTCGTTCGACATCCTGTTCCACACCCGTGCCTGATCATGGACGGTAGCGTTCGCTGGCTTTGGAGCGGTTCGTTAACGGTGAACACGTCGCTGACCGATACCCAGCACTGGCCAATCCGGGCTGCACGTGTTTGCATCGGGCTACCGCTTTACCTGCAACTTGCTGGCTATCCTGCTCGGCAAACAGACGCGGCGGATGGAGGTGCCATGAACATCGAACGATGCGAAGAGCTGCTCGACTGGACCAGCCACGCCCATACCCGACTGTCCACCTGCATGACCGAGGGCGCAGAGGACCGCAGCGACTCGTTGGCCAAGATGCTGCTGGTCTATCTCGCGCAGCACGAGCAAGAGTTGACCCGTACGATTGCACGGATCAAGGAACACGCCGACCCGCGCGCCCTGCAAGCCCGGCTGCCCGAGGCGCTAGAGGGTGACGTGCTTGCGCTGGACCTCGACGGTGAGGCCTATGCACAGATGAGTGTCGACGATATCTCACGAGAAGTGTTCGCCATCCACAACCGGATCATCGATCTGTATCGCTCGCTGGAAAAACGGCCTGGACTGGGCAAGGCGAGCGAGCTGCTCGGCGAGATGCTCCAGCTCGAGGAGCACGAGACCATGCGGCTGGCGCAACAGGTCAATCGCATGCACGAACTGTGATCGACACGCTCAGCTGAACGGGGTCAGACCACATAGCGCAGGATGGCCACGAAATGCAGCAGGCTGCCGCCGATGACAAACAGGTGCCAGATGCCGTGCCAGTGGCGGAAGCGCTGATCGTAAGCAAAGAAGACGATGCCCACCGTATAGAGCACGCCGCCGGCAACCAGCCAGCTGAAGCCGGCAGTGCCGAGTGCGGCGAGCAGTGGTTTGACCGCCACCAGCACAATCCAGCCCATGACCGCGTAGATGACAATCGACAGCACCCGCGCTTCCGACCGCGGTTTGATCTCCTGCAGCATGCCGATGACCGCCAGTGACCAGACGATCCCGAACAGCCACCAGCCCCAGCTGCCGCGCAGGGTGACCAGGCAGAAGGGTGTGTAACTGCCGGCGATCAACAGATAGATCGACAGATGATCGAGCTTTTGCATCACCGCTTTGGCGCGGCCACGGACGCTGTGATAGAGCGTCGAAGTGCTGTACAGCAGCACCAGGGTAAAACCGTAGATGGCGACGCTGACGATCTTCGTCAGGTCTCCATCCATGGCCGCCAGGACCAGCAACCAGACCGTTCCGATGAGCGCTAGCACACCACCGGTCAGGTGCGTCCAGGCGTTGAATTTTTCTCCGTGATACATCGTGTGCAGCCTTGAAACCGTTGATCAATTACCCATCAATGCGCCGAACACCTTTTTCGCCACACTGGTGGCGGCCTGTGCTGGATTCTGGCGAATGGCTGCCTCCTGTTCGGCAATCACGGTGAACAGCCCGTCGAGTGCCTGTTCGGCCACGTAGCCTTCGACAGTGCCGTACTTGGCGTCGATCGCGCCCAGCCCGGATGCCTTGCCGGCCAGCGCGTTGTACTGCTGGGCGACGCCGACTTTGTCGGTCGCTTGCTTGATGATCGGCATGAACCTGGCACGAATCTCGTCACGGCTGGTCTTGTTCAGGTATTGCGTTGCCGAGTCGTTGCCACCGGCAAGAATGGCCTTGGCGTCGGCTACGGTCATCTTCTTCACCGCCTCCAGCAGCAACGCCTGCGCTTGCGGTACAGCGGCTTCGGCGGCCTTGTTCATGCCGGTTTCCAACTGTTCGACCTGGGCGCCCATGCCCATCATTTTCAGCATGCGCGAAGCCTTGCCGATGTTGCCCGGCAGCTCGATGCGCACATCCGGATCATTACTGAAGCCTCCGGGCCGGCCCAGCTGCTGCACGGCGACTTTCGTCCCTTGGCTCAGCGCGTCTTTCAGTGCCTTGTTAGCATCGCCCTGACTTAGGTCGGACAGCGAAAGCGCCCAAGCGCTGGCGGAGAGGATCAAACCGGTGAGCAAAGCAGTGGTGCGTAGCATGGACAAATCCTCTGAGTGATGCAGCGAGCTTAATAGGCCGGGCGCGGCGTGCCAAACGGTGGCAGCAGCTTGTTTCGACCGTTTCGTGGACGCTTGTCCGCGACATTCGCTGCCGGCCGGCGGCATCCAGAGATGTCTGCCGCTCGGTTTAGCGCAGGTGCGGGGCGCTATAACGGTCGCGTTGGTGCAACTTTTAGCCGCTTTACGGCTACAAAAGACCATCATGAGGCGGATTCATCAATCTGCCAAAGCGAACATCCGCTACGCGCTGACCGACGACACGATCGCGGCTGAACCTTCGCCGCGGATCCGTTCGAATACCAATCCGTGTAGAGGAATGAAACCATGCTCAAAGCACTTAAGTCGCTGTTCGACCGCAGTGGGGAAGATCAGCCTACGGGACACAGCGTTGAAGTGGCCGCAGCGGCGCTGCTGATCGAAGTCGGCCGTGCGGATTACGAAAGCGATGCAGACGAACAAAAAGCCATTATCGAAGCCATCCGCCTCGGCTCGGGGTTGGAAGACGGCGAGCTCGAATCCCTGGTCGCCTCCGCGCAGGAATCCGCCGAGCGATCAACGTCACTGTATGAATTCACTACGCTGATCAACGCTCAATATTCGATGGACGAAAAATTTGTTCTGATCAAAACGCTATGGCGCGTCGCCGCCGCCGATGGCGATATCCACCGATACGAAGACCACCTGATCCGCCGTATCGCCGATCTGTTGTATGTGCCGCATTCAGACTTCATACGTGCCAAGCTGGAGGTGCTCGGCACCTGACTGCCGGCCATGCGGGTCAGAATTCGAAAGCGCCCGGGTCGCATTGCCGATCGTCACGCGGGGTGCCGCGCTGGTCGGTGTCCGGGCAAAGCACGCCGCCCATGTCGATGGGGTCGAAATAGGGGCTGTCTTCGAACGGCTCGCGCAGCGCGACGGTGCGGGTCGGACCTCCGTTGTCCTGCAGTGATCCGAGCGCCAGGCGAACCCCCGCTTCGTCCGCGGTGGTGGGTGTGAAGCCGCAGCCACCCAAGAAGTCGAAGAGTCCTCCTCCGGAGCCACCGATGGCATTGAAACTGCCACTGGTCAGCGCGCCACTGCAGAACGGCATGTCGCCGAAGGTGCGGATTTCGACCAGGCTGTTGGCCAGGCGGAACTCGCCAGTACCCGAATGGCTGAACAGCTGCGAGTGATTGCTGAAGGTCGCGTTGCGGACCGAGACTTTGCCGTCGATGTTGCCGATTTCTGCGGCTCGGACACCACCGGTGGTACTGCGATTGTCGACAAAGGTGCTGTTCAAAATGTCGACGGTGCCCTGATAGTTCAGCAGCCCACCCCAAAAGCGAGCGTCATTGGCGGTTATCAGGCTGTTGCGCAGATACAGCTGCGCCGCCGAGCCCATATTGGAAATGCCACCGCCATGGCCGGACTGGTGCCCGGTCGAATTCTGTTCGATGGTCGAGCGCGCCACCAGCGCCTGTCCCTCGTTGAACAATCCCGCGCCACGGTTGCACAGGCGTAGGCTGGGAAAGGCCGCGCAGGAGGTTTCCAGTTCATGGTCGATGGTGTTGCCACGTAACAGCATCCGGTCCATGCGCAGGTTGCCTCGATTCCATATCGCGCCGCCGCCGCTGCCCATGGGCCTGCCGTTTTCCAGCCGCAGATAGCTGAGCGTTACCGCCCTCGGCGCGGCAGCATAAATATCGAAAATCCGGTCGATGGCCCCGCCGTCGATGATGACTTGCAAGTCATCGTTTTTCGCGGCTCGCCCAAGGCCCGATAGCGTCAGACCATCCGTGATGTCCAGATCGCCAACCGCGTCGTTCGGCACGTCTGCGGTCTCTGTGCCGGTCAACGAAAGCACGTAATGCCCTGACGGCACCTCTATCAAATCGTGGCCCTGGTGCGCGTTGCTCTCCATCACCGCCGCTCTCAGTGTGCAGCGATTGGAAATGGATCGGCAGTTGCCGTCGCCCGGCTCGGTATCCACCTCGTCGGCCGTACTGTCCACACGCAGGGTCAGGCCGATGGAGGCGGTGCAATCACTGGGCAGCGGGTCGCCAGTGACGTTCATGACGTAACCGGATGCTTCCGGAAAGCGTTTCTTATGGACGGTGCTCGAATAGCCGGAGCCGAGCCAGTGGCGGCGCTGATAACCGACACTGAAGTGATAGGGAATGTTGGTTTCGCAGGTGTCGGCGAAGTAGCCCACCGCGTATTGATCACTCGGCAACGGCATCATGGCCCAGGGCGTGCCATTGATGACTACGTTGACCTGTGCGATGCGATTGCCACGCCCATCCACTTGCGCTCGCAACGGGTAAAGCGGCACCGGTGAGCGGGCAACCGAGGAGGGTGTTAGGTTGGTCAGGCTGGGCGTCGCGCAACCGCCCATCCCCAAGACGAGCGACAAGGCGATCACACGGCTGTGCGTCATACAGTCCCCTCTCGGCAGGCCGCCGACATTTTCGGTGGGTGACCTGCTGAGTATGGGTGCCGCGTCTGTCATCAATCGAACGTTTCGGCATTAAGCCTGGGCGTCCTTAGCGTGGTTGCCACTGAGGACTTGGCTGCAAGCGCCCGTGCTTGAGCTTCGAGCGCAATCAGTCCGAGGGGTGTTCCTCGTCGTGCCGCTCCAACGCGACCTGACGAATCGACAGACGGATCTCGGCCGGCAGTACGCGCTTGGCGACACCCTCGGCCAGTTCGCCAAGCTTGGCGTGGTAGCCGAGCTTGCCCGCGCCGTCCTGCTGAAGCACGTCCTGGTCCAACAGGCTCTTGATGAAGTGGCGGAACAGGCTCTTGTCGAAGAACTCCGGCGCGTTCAGGCCATGCAGGATCGACAGGCGCTGAGCCATGACCGTGCAGAGGTTTTCCAACTCTTCAGCGTCAAGGGTGTTCTGGCCGCTGTTGAGCAGCAGTGCAATGGCCATGTAGAAGCGTTGCAACGTCTGCATGATCGTCCGCGCCAGCAGGGTCAGCAGGACGAACTGACGCGAGCTTGGCGCCGGTCGCACGTAGGTTTCGCCGTCGCGCTTGAGCAGCCCCTGTTCGACGAACGCTGCCAGCCATTGATCAATCACTGCGGGCAGCTCTTCTGGCTCCCAGCGGATGAACAACTCGGCGCGCAGATACGGATAGAGCGCCTCGGTGAAACGCAGAATTTGTTCTCGGCTGATGCGTGAGCTGCTCTGGAAGAAGCTCGCCAGCAACGCTGGCAGGGCGAAGATGTGCATTACGTTGTTGCGGTAATAGGTCATCAGAACGGCGTTTTGCTCATTCAGATAGAGGATGTTGCCTAGCGCATCCTTCTGTTCGGCCAGCAGGTCGAGTTCTTTCACGTAGCTGATCAGCGCCTCGCCATCACCGTCCGGCAGTGTGGTGTGGGGCGAGTAGGGCACGGCCCTCAGCAGGTTCTGGTAGAGGTCGAGGATTCGCGCCAGTGAACGGCGATCCAAGGCCTGACGGCTGGTGGAGAGCATCGCCAGCGCCACCAGATTGACCGGGTTGACCGCGGCGGCTTCGTTGAGCCGCTGGGCGATGCGTTCGGACAGTTTGTTGGTGGCCTCGTTGAGCCAGTCGGGGCGGAAGTTCGGTGCCAAATCCTGCTTGCGCCAGCCCGGCTGCTGCTGGTCGAGAAATTCGTTGAGTTTCAGCGGTTCGCCAAAATTCACCCAGACTTGGCCGAAGCGCTGCTTCAGCGCGCCGATGACCTTGAAGATATCGAAGATCGATTCCTTCTTCTTTGCTGCACCGCGCAGCTCACCGAGATAGGTGCGGCCTTCGAGCACTCGCTCGTAGCCGATGTATACCGGCACGAAGAGGATCGGCAGACGTGACGAGCGCAGGTAGCTGCGCAGGGTGATGGCGAGCATGCCGGTCTTTGGCTGCAACATCCGCCCGGTCCGTGAGCGACCGCCTTCAACGAAGTATTCGACCGGAAAGCCTCGGCTGAACAAGGTGTGCAGATATTCGTTGAACACCGAGGTATAAAGCGGGTTGCCCTTGAACGAACGGCGCATGAAGAAGGCGCCGCCGCGGCGAAGCAGGCTGCCGATGACCGGCATGTTGAGGTTGATGCCGGCGGCGATGTGCGGCGGTGTCAGGCCGTTGCGAAACAGCAGGTAGGAGAGCAGCAGATAGTCAATATGGCTGCGGTGGCAAGGCACGTAGATGACCTCGTAACCCTGGACGGCTTCCTGCAGCGGCTCCAGATGATTGACCCGGATGCCGTCGTAGATCTTGTTCCAGAACCAGGACAGCACCACCTCGAGAAAGCGCACGGCGGTGTAGGCGTAGTCCGAGGCGATTTCGTTGCCGTAGCGCAGCGCACGGGCTTCGGCCTTTTCCAGTGAAATGTTTTCGCGCTCGGCCTCGTCCTTGATTGCCTGACGCACCTGCGGTGCGTGCACCAGACCCTTGACCAGGTTGCGACGGTGCGACAAGTCGGGACCGATCACCGCCGTCTTCTGGTGGCGGAAATGCACGCGCAGCATGCGGTGGGCCATGCGCAGGGTGCGCTCGTGGCCCTTGTTCTGCGCGACCAGTTCGTTGAGTTGGATGGGCGCGGAAAACTGCACACGGGTCTGGCGCCCGAGCATGACGATGCTGAGCAGCTTGCGCATCCGTCCCGTGACGGCCCAGCTGTCGGCGAAAAGCAGCTTCCAGGCACTGGTCTCGCGAGCCGGCGAGCGACCCCAGAATACGGTCGCTGGGATGATTTGCGCGTTGTCTACTGCGTTCTGTTCCAGTGCACCGACCAAGCGCACCAGTGGCTCTGGCGTAACAGCACGCGTCCGCGTGCCGAACCAGCTGGCGGCCGGGTTGAGAAAAATGAAGGCCGCCGGTTCGATGTGATCGCCCACCGCCACATCGCCCACCGGACGCGGCAGCCCAGCTTTGCTGCACTCATGATCGAGCACCGCCAGATCGCTCAGCGAGGCGCGTTGCAACACGTAGAACACCGGTTTGCTGCGGTCCAGCTTGAGCGTGAAAGCGGACTGGTTGATCGTCTCCGAGCGCACCCAGAAATAGAGCAGGCGACGCACGATGGAGAAGACGAGACGGCGGAGCGGGGAACGAGTCATACGGCAGATTCGACTGTAGAAGGGTAATGCCCTTGAGGCGCGCAAGTGTGCCGCATGCGGTGTTGGTGAGCAAAATCTCTGGTAAGTGAAGGGCGCGGGTCGGTGTGCTGACGCGTCGGGTAGAGGGAGCGTGTTGTCATTCAAAACCGCTGTTATCGCCGGCTCGGCTCACCTCATGTTTTTCCATGCGTAGACGGCCGAGAACACCACCAGGCTTACGGCCGCTCCGAAATACAGTGTTTCCAGCTGCGCGCCCACTTCAACCGCATGCTCAAGAAACAGGATGACGATGATCACTACCGAGACCTGAATCAGGGTCTTCTTCAGGTCATGGAAAGATCTGATGTCCAGCGGCCCGAGAGAGGCGCTTTGTTCTGCGGGCAGTGGTTTGACGAAAAGTCGGTACAGGCTGATGGCAATCAGCTGAAAGGTGATCGCGATCAGCAGGAGGTCCAGCAGCTTTAACAGTTTTACGGCGAGACTCTTGCTGTCGTTCGCGCTGCTAGGAAACTGCTGAGTCAGCTCTAGCAGCAGGTGAATCATGGTGTTCAGGCTGACCCCATACAGCAGCACGGCAGAGACCGCCGTCGTGGCAACGGCAACCAGTACCAGAAAGCGGCTGCTGCGAAAGATTCGTTCGATCATGTCGTGAGCTCCGCGTTTCTCGTTGCTTCGCTTGAGGCTAGTGCAAGTCGCGAAACTGCGATGAAGATATCGAACGCCCGCCCGGCCCGGTTGCAATAGCGCTGCGGCTCTCCTTATATTTCGGCGCGCATTGGGCCGGTCTCGCCTCACGTGGATACCGACCTGCTTGCCGATCGTATGCGGGTGCAAATCGAAATTTTTTTTGGCCAGCGTATGCCCCAGCCCTGGGCAGACAACGGCACCTTCGTGATCAATGCACTGGACAATCTGTCTGGCACCGATGCTTTGATCAGCGTGCGCTCACGAGGTCGATTCGCTCGCCCGTTTACAGTCGTCGAGGACTTACAGCGCCAGGCGGAGAATCGCTTTCGTGAGAAGGAAGAAGTGCTGCAGCAGCGTCTGGCTGCCACCGAGGCACAACTTGCCGAGCTGCAGGAGCCGGACGCCGAAGGAGCTGTACAGCTGACGGCTGAGCAACAGGCCGCGTTGCAGGATTTCATGCAGCAGAAGCTGCTCATTGGCAAGGAATTGCGTGAGGTGCGTTACCAGCTCAACGCGGACATCGAGGCGCTGGGGCGGGGGTTGAAATTCTTCAATATCGGTCTGGTGCCGCTGATACTCACGCTCGGGATGCTGCTGTGGTTCTGGCGCAGGCGCCGATCAGTATGAGCGTGGCGAGCTGGCTGGCCTGGCGGTTTGCTTGGCTTGTGTTGCGTGCTGAGGCCCCGACCCCAATCGGGCCGACGCTGATGCGCCGGCGAACGCCAGAAACGTACTTGTCATGGCCGCTGCGCTATATTTGGCGCTGGCGTTGATTCTAAGAAGATCACGCCTGTCCGTTGATCCCCGAGCGGGAATAATAAGAATCGAGTTGGAGAAGTAGGATGGCTGAGCGCGAAACCGGAACCGTTAAGTGGTTCAACGATGCCAAGGGTTATGGATTCATCCAGCGTGGCAGTGGTGCGGATGTGTTTGTGCATTACCAGGCGATTCGTGGCGAAGGCCACCGCTCTCTGGCCGAGGGGCAACAGGTCGAGTTTTCGGTCACCCAGGGACAGAAGGGCCTGCAGGCGGAGGATGTGGCTGGGTTGTAACCGCCGGCTATTCGCTAAACAGCCCTTCGGCTGTTAGCGGAACTGTGACAAAGCCCTGGCCCAGGCCAGGGCTTTTCGTTTTCAGGGCTTTTTGCTAGGTGGCTGCGCTCTGGTGACCTTCTCGATGGCAGCTGTTTCGTTCACAGTCGCCGGAGTGGTGGATCTTAAAAAGCAAAACCCCGCCGAGGCGGGGTTCGCTAAGCTGCAGGGCAGCCTTATCACATGTTGGGGTAGTTCGGTCCCCCGGTGCCTTCCGGCGCGACCCAAACGATGTTCTGCGCCGGGTCTTTGATGTCACAGGTCTTGCAGTGCACGCAGTTCTGCGCGTTGATCTGGAAGCGTTTGCCACCGTCATCGCTGTCCACCACCTCGTAGACGCCGGCCGGACAGTAACGCTGGGCAGGTTCGTCGTACATCGGCAGGTTCTTTTCGATCGGAATGCTCGGATCGATCAGCTTGAGGTGAACTGGCTGCTCCTCTTCATGGTTGGTGTTGGAGAGGAATACCGAACTCAGCTTGTCGAAGCTGAGCTTACCGTCCGGCTTGGGATAGTCGATCTTCTTCGACTCTGCGGCGGTCTTCAGGCACGCGTAGTCCGGCTTGGTGTCGTGCAGCGTGAACGGAATCTTACCGCTGAAAATGTTCTGGTCGATGAAGTTGAACGCACCGCCCTTGACGGCGCCCCACTTGTGAATCGCTGCGCCAAAATTGCGGCTGGCGTATAGCTCCTGGTAAAGCCAGCTGGCTTTGAAACCCTCTTCATAGCCGGTCAGCTCGTCGCCACCTTCACGGCCGGCGAACAAGGCGTCCGCTACCGCTTCTGCCGCCAGCATGCCGGACTTCATGGCGGTATGGCTGCCCTTGATCTTGGCGAAGTTCAGGGTGCCGGCATCGCAACCGATCAATGCGCCGCCATTGAACACCATCTTCGGCAGCGAATTGATACCGCCTTTGGCGATCGCCCGCGCGCCGTAGGAAACGCGCTTGCCGCCCTCCAGGTACTGCTTGATCACCGGATGATGCTTGTAGCGCTGGAACTCATCGAACGGGGAGAGGTACGGGTTGCTGTAGGAGAGATCGACGATCAGCCCGACCACGACCTGGTTGTTCTCCAGGTGATAAAGGAACGAGCCGCCGGTGTTGTCGTCGTTCAGTGGCCAGCCAGCAGTGTGCACGACCAAACCTTGCTCGTGCTTGGCTGGGTCGATGTCCCAGAGCTCCTTGATGCCTATCCCGTAGTGCTGCGGATCGACATTGGCGTTGAGCTGGAAGCGGTTGATCAGCTGCTTGCCGATATGACCACGGCAGCCTTCGGCGAACAGGGTGTACTTGGCACGAAGTTCCATGCCGGGGGTGTACATGCCTTCCTTCGGATTGCCTTCACGGTCCACGCCGAGGTCGCCGGTAAGGATGCCGCGAACCACACCCTGCTCGTCGATCAGCGCTTCCTGGGCTGCGAAGCCGGGATAGATCTCGACGCCGAGATTTTCAGCCTGCTGGGCCAGCCAGCGGCAAAAGTTGCCCAGCGAAATGATGTAATTGCCTTCGTTGTGCATGGTTTTGGGGACCAGCGCATTGGGCAGCTTGCGAGCAGCTTCGGCAGTCTTGAGCAGGTAGATGTCGTCACGCTTGACTGGCGTGTTGAGCGGCGCCTCCAGTTCTTTCCAGTTGGGAAAGAGTTCATTCAGCGCACGCGGCTCGAACACCGCACCGGATAGGATGTGGGCGCCAACTTCGGAACCCTTCTCAACGACGCAGACGCTGATTTCCTTTCCGGCATCGGCGGCTCGCTGCTTCAGTCGGCAGGCAGCGGACAGGCCCGCGGGGCCGGCGCCGACGATGACTACGTCGAATTCCATGTATTCGCGTTCCATTGGCTATCTCCTACTCAAGGCTTGATTGTTTTATAGATAGTGGAGGGCTGGATCGTATCCCTGACCAAGCCGAGCTGCCGCATTATATATAGACGCCCGAAAGGGTCCAATACAAACGTTTGTTTGAATTTCTCTCAAGCCTGATAGAATCCGGAAACAGCGGCTTATAACGGGTCATTTGCGTTGTTGACCCCAGCTGTTGCCTGCAGTCAAGATACGGGCAGTTTTGTGCTCGCCGAACAGGTCCGAAGGCTAATGGCGGCCCGGTCCTTGAGCATGGCTCGGTTCGCCTCGGCGAAATTCTATTCACCGGAGAGTAACGAGGAATCCATGAAGATTCTTGTAGCTGTCAAACGAGTGGTCGATTACAACGTCAAGGTTCGCGTCAAGGCGGACAACTCCGGCGTCGACCTCGCCAACGTCAAAATGTCGATGAACCCCTTCTGCGAAATCGCTGTTGAAGAAGCCGTACGCCTGAAAGAGAAGGGCGTGGCGAGCGAAATCGTTGTGGTTTCCATCGGTCCGACCGCTGCGCAGGAGCAGCTGCGCACCGCGCTGGCACTGGGTGCCGACCGCGCCGTATTGGTCGAGTCCAGCGAAGAGCTCAATTCCTTGGCCGTTGCCAAACTTCTGAAGGCTGTTGTCGACAAAGAGCAGCCGCAGCTGGTGATCCTTGGCAAACAGGCCATCGACAGTGACAACAACCAGACTGGCCAGATGCTCGGTGCGCTGACTGGGTTCGCTCAGGGCACTTTCGCCTCGAAAGTCGAAGTGTCGGGCGACAAGGTTAACGTTGAGCGCGAAATCGACGGCGGCGCGCAAACCGTTGCGTTGAATCTGCCGGCAATCGTGACCACCGATTTGCGCCTGAACGAGCCGCGCTATGCGTCGCTGCCTAACATCATGAAGGCCAAGAAGAAGCCGCTGGAAGTGCTGACGCCGGACGCGCTCGGCGTAACCACCACTTCTACCGTGAAGACCCTGAAAGTCGAAGCGCCGGCCGCACGCAGCGCAGGTATCAAGGTCAAGTCCGTGGCTGAACTGGTCGAGAAACTGAAGAACGAGGCGAAGGTAATCTAAATGACTATCCTGGTTATCGCTGAACACAACAACGCCGTTCTGGCTGCTGCCACCCTGAACACCGTGGCCGCGGCCAAGGCGATCGGCGGCGACATTCATGTGCTGGTTGCCGGTGCCGGTTGCGCTGCGATCGGTGAGGCGGCAGCCAAGATCGAAGGCGTTTCCAAGGTACTGGTCGCCGACGATGCTGCTTACGCCAATCAGCTGCCGGAAAACGTAGCGCCGCTGATTGCCGATCTGGCGAAGGACTACAGCCACGTACTGGCTGCTGCCACTACCAACGGCAAGAACTTCCTGCCACGCGTCGCCGCCAAGCTGGACGTCGATCAGATCTCTGAAATCATCGCCGTTGAAAGCCCGGACACCTTCAAGCGTCCGATCTATGCCGGTAACGCCATTGCCACCGTGCAATCCAGCGCGGCGATCAAGGTTATTACCGTGCGTGCCACTGGTTTTGATCCGGTCAATGCTGAAGGGGGTTCGGCAGCTGTCGAGCAGGTTTCCGGTACTGGCGATGCGGGCATTTCCTCGTTCGTTGGTGAGGAACTGGCCAAGTCTGATCGTCCTGAGCTGACGGCTGCGAAGATCGTTGTCTCCGGTGGTCGCGGCATGCAGAACGGTGACAACTTCAAGCACCTCTACTCGCTGGCCGACAAGCTCGGAGCCGCCGTTGGTGCCTCGCGTGCCGCGGTCGATGCCGGTTTCGTGCCGAACGACATGCAGGTCGGTCAGACGGGCAAGATCGTTGCGCCGCAGCTGTACATCGCAGTCGGTATCTCTGGAGCGATCCAGCACCTCGCGGGCATGAAGGACTCCAAGGTAATCGTCGCGATCAACAAGGACGAGGAAGCGCCTATCTTCCAGGTTGCCGACTATGGCCTGGTTGGCGATCTATTCGAGATCCTGCCAGAGCTTGAAGAGCTGGTGTGACCGACTAGGTTGAAAAACCCGCTCTCGCAGCGGGTTTTTTTATGGGCGCTTGGCTGCGTTGCCCAATGGTAAGATTCCTGCAGGCGCGAGAAGGCGCCTGTCCGATTTTGAACAATGAGGTTTTCCATGCGCTGTGCCGTTCCGCTGATGTCCGCCTTGCTCGCCTTGTTGTTGGCAACACCTCTCGCGGCGCACGCGGCGGCAGCAAAGTGTGATCGGCTGATCGCGACTGGCGGTGCGGACAACCCACCTTTTCTCTGGCGTGATCCGCAAAACCCCAAGCGTCTAGTGGGTGCGAATGCCGATCTGCTGAAAAAGATTACCGACTCGCTCGATTTGAAACTTGACGTGCTCTACACAGGTGACGCGCCGAAGGCGCTTGATCAAGTGCGCAGCGGCCGAGTGGACGTACTGGCCGATGCGGTACTGTCTCCCAGCGAGCTGGCCTATCTGGACTTCATCCATCCATCGATCACTAACTTGCAGATGTCTGCCTGGGTACGTCAAGAGCCGGGGTTCCTCTACTCCAATCGGGAGGATCTGGCAGGTCGCTCGGGCATTTATGTCACGACGGCTGGCTTTGGCAGTGCATTCGACAGCTATGCCAAAGACAACCTCAATCTGCGCTCGGTGCCGAGCCTGGCCAAGGCCCTAAGCGCACTGTTGGCGGGCAAAGCTGATTATGTACTGCACGAGCGCTACAGCCTGATTGCATATGCAGCCCGACAGGGATTGCTAGCCGATATACAGCGGTTGGACCCACCGGTTTTCATCCGCGGTTTGCATTTTGCGGTCGCTCACGACTCGGCCTGCAACGGGCCATGGCTACGCGGACAGCTGGCGATAAAAATGACAGAATTGCGAGCCGCGGGAGTGCCGCAGCAACTGCTGGTGGACAACATCGAGCGCTGGAAGCAGCAGTCAGCGTCGACACGCAATTCGCAACGGTAGGATTTTCACTTGATAAAACATCTTTGCGGCACGCTCGTGCTGTTCGCAATGGTTGGTTGTGCCAGCGATCCCGCTCCCATTGAACAGCTGCGACTTACCGAGCAGGCGTTGAACCAGGCACGCTCGTTGGGCGCTTCGGATCTGACACTGGCTGAGCAGAAACTGGCGGCTGCGGAGGCAGCGATGAAGAGCGAGCATTATCGAGAGGCACGCCTGCAAGCCGAGCAAGCCGAACTTGACTCGCGACTTGCCGAGGCCCGCGTGCTTAATGAGAAAAGTCAGCAGGGGCTGGCGGAGTTGCACCGCCGTATCGCGCGCTTGCGAGAACAGCTGGGAGCGTTGCAGTGAAGCCGGTCTATCTAATACCCGCGCTGCTGGTAGCGCTTGGCGCACTTTCAGGTTGCGCGACGCACGAGTCGCAGCAACAGCTGGAAGACGCAGCCATGACTTTTCAGAGCATCAGTGAAGTGCCGCAGATCCTTCAGGATGCGCCCAAGGACGTGATGCGGGCGGGCGAGTCACTGGAGCGCGCAAAGCGCTTCGCTGGCTACTGGGGCAGCGCAGAGGATGTCATTCATTATGCCTACCTCAGCAAACGTTATAGCGAGATTGCGCGCCAGCACAGCGAACAGTTACAGAATCAAAGGCGCGCGACCCAGCTGAGCATGGAGCTAGAGCGTCTACGTCAGGCTGTACAGGAAGCCAGGATGCTCGACATGCAACATCAGGGGCGCTGGCTGGAGGATCAGATGGTCAGCCTGGCGGCGGCCGAGACCGATCGCGGTCTGGTCATGACCCTGGGTGACGTGCTGTTCAGGGCGGCCAGTGCCGAACTAGGCGCATCCGCCAACCGCACGCTGCTCAAGGTCGTCCATTTCCTGCAGCTCAATCCCAAGCGGCGGGTCCGGATCGAGGGCTATACGGACAATCGAGGGGATGCGGCCGAAAACCTCGCCTTATCCAAGGCGCGTGCGCAAACGGTCGGCGACTTCATGCAAAGCCTGGGGATCGATGCGGGGCGTATCGAGGTGGTCGGCTATGGCGAGCAACATCGCGTCGCCGAGAACGCGTCGGCGCGCGGGCGTGCACAGAATCGGCGGGTCGAGATTTTGTTTTCTGACGAGCAAGGACGTCTGAGCAGCCCCCGTTGAACTCAGATGGTTAGAAAGGTAACTGACTGTGTCGGCGAGTTAGCGGATAACTGTATTGGTCGTGCATAACGGTGTTGTACTACTGTTATGGTCCAGTTGGCGGAGACGGACGAAATGACCAATCTGTTGCTTTATCAGCGTATTGCACACCAGCTCGCCGACGATATCCGGCGAGGCGTCTATCGCCCGGGCGAGCGGGTGCCCTCGGTGCGCAAAATGAGCATGCAGCTGAACGTCAGCCACGCGACGGTGCTGCAGGCCTATGCCAATCTGGAAGACCAGGGCATGATCCGCGCCCGTCCGCAATCCGGTTTCTACGTTCATCACACTCCCGCACTGACCGCGCCTACACCGGATATCGCTCAGGTCGAACGGCCGACGTTGGTCACCCGCAGCAGCATCATCAATCAGGTGCTCAGTGAATCGCGCCGTGACGGGCTTATACCGCTGGGTGCCGCCGTACCGCACGTGGACTATCTACCGGCTCGTGCGTTACATCAACAGCTCGCCAAGGTCACTCGTTTCCAGAGTCAGCAGGCGTTCAGCTACATGTTCAGCCCCGGCTACGAGCCGCTACGCCGGCAGGTGGCGATTCGCATGCGCGACGCGGGCGTGGTCGTCGGACCTGACGACGTGGTGATTACGCACGGCTGCGTCGATGCGCTGCAGATGTCCTTGCGCGTGCTGACCAAACCCGGCGATTTGATCGCAGCGGAGTCGCCCAGTTACTACGGTTTGCTGCAATTGGCCGATTTGCTCGGGCTCAAGGTGATCGAGATCCCTTGTGATCCGGATACCGGGCTTAGCCTTGAAGCGTTGCAGCTGGCGGCCAGCCAGTGGCCGATCAAGGCGCTGGTACTGACGGCGCGTTTAAGCAATCCGCTCGGTGGCAGTGTTCCCGACGTACGGCAAAAGCAGTTGCTGAAGCTGGCAGCGAATTTCGACATTCAGATTGTCGAAGACGATATCTACGGCGAGTTGTTGTTCGACGTAGGATCGATCCGGGCGCTCAAATCCAATGATACCGAAGGGCGGGTGATTTATTGCTCCAGCTTCTCCAAGACCATTTCACCCGGTGTGCGTATTGGCTGGATCATTCCTGGCCGCTACCGTGAAGAGATAAAGCGTTTGCAGACCTTCAGCACGCATTCGGCCTGCAGCGTTACGCAGATGGGCGTTGCCGCGTATCTGGAAAATGGGGGTTATGACCGCCATTTGCGCTACATCCGCCACGAGTACCGGAAGAATCTCAGCGCTTTCCAATTGGCCGTGCAACGTTACTTCCCGGAAGGCACTCAGATGACTCGACCTACGGGCGGTTTCATCCTCTGGGTCAGTTTACCGGCCCGGGTGAATACCAAGGATCTGCATGTCCAGGCGTTGCAGCGTGGGATCAGCATCGCGCCGGGTCTGATTTTCAGCAACACTGAGCAGTTCAATCACTGTGTGCGGCTCAACTGCGCGCTGCCCTGGACGGCCGAGGCGGAGCGAGCATTGAAGACATTGGGTGAGCTTGCTGGAGAGCTTTGCCGACAATCGAGCTAATTGATACGAGGAGGGTGGGAGATGAGATGGCTGATGCTGGCGGGGCTATCGCTCCTTGGCGCCTGCGACAAGGTTCCGGATCAGCCTGCGCCTCCTGTACCGCCCAAGGTCACTGTTTCGACGCCTGATACTGCTGCGCCGGTAATAGCCGAGCCCAAGCTGGATGCGAGGGATCGCCGGGAGAGCATCGAGATCGAAACCGAGTCGGCTTTGGTAGCGAACCCCGAACCATCACCAGCCGAGCCCGCGGCCCCTCCGCCAAAGGTCAAGGCTGCACCCGCCGCTGCGCCAAAGACCAAGCTGGAGACGGTGGAACTGCCCGAGCCGGATCTCGACCTGAGCCTACCGGAGGATTGGACCGAAAGCCTCGGTCCAGCGGACGAACCGACGTCCCTGAGTTTGCTTCCGCCGCTGTTCGAATCCAGTCAGGACTCTCGCTCGCTGCAGATGAGCGGCGAGCTTTTGCCAGGAATGGCCCAGGACGAAGCCATCATCGATGGGGCGCAGATCAATTTCGAACTCAAGCGTTGAATGTGCTGACGGATTATGGCTTCGCCTCGTCGGCCGGACGGGCCTTGCTGAGCAACGCGCTGAGTTCCTTCGCGGGCAGCGGATAGCTCATGTGGAACCCTTGCAATTCGCTACAACCGTCAGCCAGCAGTAGGTTCAGCTGTTCCAGCGTTTCCACACCTTCAGCGGTAACGCGCATACGCAAACCACGGCCGAGGTCGATCAACGCTTTGACAATGGAGTGGTTTTCTACTGAGAGGGACATGCCCGCAATGAAACTGCCGTCGATCTTGATCATGTCGAACGGGTAGTTACGCAGATTGCTCAGCGATGAGTAGCCAGTGCCGAATTCATCCATTGCCAGCCGCAGGCCGAGCGATTTCAGCCGATTGAGCACACCCAGAGTGCTCTCATTTTCCTGTAGCAGCGCGGTTTCGGTAATCTCCAGTTCCAGACGGTTTGCGGGCAAGCCACTATCACCGAGCGCGCTGAGTATTACCTGGTAGAGATCGCCAATGCGAAGTTGCAGGGGCGACAGATTGACAGATACGACCAGGTCATCACTCCAGTTTGCCGCCTCGAAGCAGGCCTCGCGCAGCACCCATTCGCCCAGTGGCACGATCAGCCCGGTCTCTTCTGCCAGCGGAATGAATTGTTCGGGTAGCAGCAGACCCCGGCTGGGATGGTGCCAGCGCAGCAACGCTTCAGCACCATTGATACGCATGTCTTCGCTCAGATAACGGGGCTGGTAATACGCTTCGAACTGACCTTCGGCAATCGCTTGGCGCAGCTCGTCTTCCTGACTGCGCCGTTCATGCAGTCGCTTGTCCATCTCAATGCCATAGAAGCACCAGGTGCCACGCCCGTCGGCCTTGGCCTGGTACAAGGCGATGTCGGCGCACCGCAGCAGCTCGCTGGCCTGGCTGGCATCGGTAGGCGCCAAAGCAATTCCGACGCTGGCGCCTATGTGGATCTGCTTGTCCTCATAGCTGAATGGCTCGCTGATGGCACCGACAACGCGGGCACATAGCGCCTCGATGTCTTCGTTGTGTTGTAGGCGGCTCATCACCATGACGAACTCATCGCCGCCCAGGCGGGCGACCAGATCGTCACCTCGGATGCACTGTTTCAGACGGTTGGCGACACCGATAAGAACCTCGTCGCCGGCGCCATGACCGAGGGTGTCATTCACCGGCTTGAAGCGATCCAGATCGATATAGAGAACGGTCAGCCGCGACGCGGTGGTCAGCGAATTGAGTTTGCTCTCGAGGTAATCGCGCAGCCGGTTACGGTTGGGCAAGCCGGTCAAGGCGTCATGCTGAGACAAGTATTGGACACGAGCCTGTGCCTTGGTCTCCTCGGTGACATCGCTGGCAGTGCCACGATATCCCAGAAGTCGGCCGCCATCGTGGATCTCCCGGGCAGACAAGCGGCAATACCGCACGCATCCATCCGCGGCGTGATAGCTGCAACGCAGCGGCACGTTGTGTTTACCGCTCAGCCATTCCTGCAGTGCGGCGTGATCCGTGACCAGCAGGTCGATCAGCGGGCGGCCAATCCAGGTCGCAGGCACATGCCCGGTAATTTCCTCGAAGCGGGCTGACAGGTAGGTAAGCTGGACGTGCTGGTCCGTTTCCCATATCCAGTCGGAAGCAGCTTCCGCCACGTCACGAAAACGCTCTTCGCTGGCCGCCAATGCGGTGCGGCTGATCACCAGACGCCTGTAGCTGGCGTCCATGATGCGCACGGTTTTGAGTGCCTGGCACAACAGCAGCCAGGCCAGCAGGCTGAGCCCGATAGTGACTGCACCGAGCACCGGCAGCGTGATCCACAGCAGATATTCACCGGGTTGCGACACGCTCCAGGTAAAACGCACTGGCGAGCCATCGAGCCTGTTGAGTTCGACCTGTGCACCCTCGATATGCTCGTTGCCGCGGTCTACGCGCAGGCCTTCGACGGCGTAGGCTTCTCCGAGGTCAAGCAGCCACTCGGGGTCCATCAGGTCAACGAAGACCAATACCGAGGCAGGGCCGGGTTGCTCTTCGATATCGCTGCCGCCGGTGGTCATCACTGCAGCAGTCGCCATGGCCGGATGGCCTTCGGCGGTGAGTATGCCAGCGGACGTCTCGTCATCCTCAAGGGCTATCCGCGCATCGATCAGCAGCGTTTTTAGCCCGTTCTTGAGCCATTGCTGCGCATCGACCTGAACAAGTTCACCGCGAATGACTGAGTAGGTGGTTTTCCCGTCCGGATCGATCACGAAAACGGCGTCGTAGCCAAAATCCTGGTACAGCGAAGGCCCCAGGTTTTCCTGTTCGTATGCCCAGTTCAGGTTCACCCGACTGCTCAGATTGGCATAGGCATCACCCCAGAACGCGTTATCCGCCACGTGGCGACTCATGCCGCGTTGGTGCGCTTCAAACGCCTTGCCCGTCAGGAAGCGCTCCCGCACAAGCGCATCACTGTCAATAGTGCTGGCGATTTGGATAACGGCAACCGCAGCCGCCAGAAGCGCGGCCGCCAATAGGCAGGCGATGCCGGGCAGGGTGCGACGAGCGAACGCGCTTTTAGCGTTGGGGTCGAGGTTGTCGGTGTGGGAGCGAGATGCTGACATTCAATCATCCTGTAGGGAGGATGAATGATGGCCTGAATCATGGCTAAAGGCCATCGGCGGCCGCTGATTGCAGCCCTTTATAGACGCGCGGTTCATGGGCGCCAAGCCGAGTGGACGCGGTGCCAAGCCAAGGCTGAGTTCAGCGATCCCGAGCGTCTTGGGCGTCTGCCTCGGCATTACGCTGAGCGATGCGCTGTTTTTGCTCCTCGGTCAGCGGAATCTTGCGGGCCCCTGCGCGCAACATCAGCAAGCCGCCGATGATTGTTCCGATTACGAGAGCCAGTAAAAGCCAGATATACCAAGGCATGTGAGTTCTCCAGTAGCTTGATCGGTATGTACACCACCTTACGCCCGGCTGCAGCGTTAGGCCACCCGAGGCAGAGTGTGGCCTTGTGGGCGTCTGAGCAGCTCCGCCGGTTACCGGTTTTTCTGCGACAATACGCGCCGAATTTTGCCGAGAACGTGCCATGCCCTGCCAGACTCCGATCATCGTTGCGCTCGATTTCCCCTCCCGTGATGCTGCGCTGGCATTGGCCGGGCAACTGGACCCGGCTCTGTGTCGCGTCAAGGTCGGCAAGGAACTGTTCACCCGTTGCGGCCCACCGGTGGTGGAAGCTTTGCAGGCCAAAGGCTTCGAGGTGTTTCTCGACTTGAAATTCCACGACATCCCCAACACCACGGCGATGGCCGTCAAGGCGGCAGCAGAGCTGGGCGTGTGGATGGTCAACGTGCATTGCTCCGGCGGCCTGCGGATGATGACTGCTTGCCGGGAAGCGCTGGATAAGCTGAGCGGGCAGAAGCCGCTGCTGATCGGCGTTACGGTGTTGACCAGCATGGAGCAGGCAGACCTTGCTGACATCGGCCTGGATCTGCCACCGCAGCAGCAAGTATTGCGTCTTGCAGGGCTGGCTGAGAAGGCGGGGCTGGATGGGTTGGTCTGTTCGGCCCAGGAGGCGCAACCATTGAAGGCGCAGTTCGCCGGGTTGCAGCTGGTGACGCCGGGCATTCGTCCCGCCGGCAGCGCAGCGGATGATCAGCGGCGCATTCTCACCCCTGCGCAGGCGATTACAGCAGGTTCGGATTATCTAGTGATCGGCCGTCCGATCGCCCAGGCCGCCGATCCAGCTCAGGCGTTGGCAGCAGTCGTTGCAGAACTGGCGTGATCGACTAGCCGGCCGCCATCGCGGCGACCGGCGATTTAGCGCGCTCAGCTGACCTTTAGCACCAGCTTGCCGAAGTTGCCGCCGGTGAACAGCTTCATCAATGTCTCTGGGAAAGTCTCCAGGCCCTCGACGACATCTTCCTTGCTCTTCAGCTCGCCGCTCTGCATCCAGCCAGCCATGTCTTTCATGGCTTCTGGATAACGTGAGACATAATCCATCACCACCATGCCTTGCATACGTCCGCGGTTGACCAGCAACGACAGGTAGTTGGCCGGGCCTTTGACTGCCTCCTTGTTGTTGTACTGGCTGATAGCACCGCAGATCACGATGCGCGCGCCAACGGCAATGCGCGTCAGCACTGCATCGAGGATATCGCCGCCCACGTTGTCGAAGTAGACATCAACGCCTTTCGGGCATTCGCGCTTCAGGCCTGCTGCCACATCCTCGCTCTTGTAATCGATGGCGGCGTCGAATCCGAGCTCCTCGGTGAGGAAGCGGCACTTGTCGGCGCCACCGGCGATCCCAACTACGCGACAGCCTTTGATTGTGGCGATCTGTCCCGCGACGCTGCCAACTGCTCCGGCTGCACCGGAAATCACCACGGTTTCGCCGGCTTTCGGCTCACCCACAGACAGCAGGCCGAAGTAGGCGGTCATGCCAGTCATGCCTAGTGCAGACAGGTAGCGAGGCAGCGGCGCCTGATTCGGATCAACCTTGTAGAAGCCTTTCGGCTCGCCGAGGAAGTAGTCCTGCACGCCCAGCGCGCCATTGACGTAATCGCCTTCGGTAAACCCAGGATGTTGGGAGGCGATGACCTTTCCCACACCGAGGGCACGCATCACCTCGCCAATGCCGACCGGGGGAATGTAGGACTTAGCATCGTTCATCCAGCCTCGCATGGCTGGGTCAAGCGACAGGTATTCGTTCTTGACCAGTATCTGGTTCTGGCCGAGTTCGCCCAGCGGTTTTTCCGCGTACTCGAAGGTTTCGCGGTTAGGTGCGCCGACCGGGCGCTTGGCCAGCAGGAACTGGCGATTGGTCTTGTCCATGGAAACCTCTTGTGTGTGCAAACCCTTGGTTTAGCCTCCCTGGAGCAGCACTGCAAGCAAGGCGGGCGTGCTGGAATGCATTGGCATCCGCGTGAGTGATATCGCCATCCCCTGCTTAATCGGAGGGAAGGATGGCGGTATAACCATGACCAGCGTTTGGCTTGCAGTCACATTCGGACTCGGCGCCTTCATTAAATCGATCAGGGTATCTAGCATGAGCATGTCTTTTTCCGGTCAGGTTGCATTGGTTACCGGCGGTGCGGCAGGCATTGGCCGCGCGACAGCATTGGCGTTCGCCGAGCAGGGGCTGAAGGTGGTCGTGGCTGATGTGGATGAGCAAGGCGGGGCGGCTTGCGCCGAAGCCATTCGTGAGGCTGGCGGCGAGGCTGTATTCGTGCGCTGTGACGTCACCCGCGACGCGGAGGTCAAGGCGATGGTCGAGCAGGCGGTGGCGACTTATGGTCGCATCGACTACGCCTTCAACAATGCCGGAATCGAAATCGAACAGGGCCGCCTGGCTGAAGGCAGTGAAGCCGAGTTCGACGCAATCATGGGGGTCAACGTCAAAGGCGTCTGGCTGTGCATGAAGCACCAGCTACCGCTAATGCTTGCACAGGGCGGCGGCGCCATCGTCAATACGGCGTCGGTGGCAGGCCTAGGAGCAGCACCGAAGATGAGCATCTATTCGGCGTCCAAGCATGCGGTCATCGGCCTGACCAAGTCGGCAGCGATTGAGTACGCCAAGAAAAAAATCAGGGTGAACGCCGTCTGCCCGGCGGTGATCGATACCGACATGTTTCGTCGTGCTTATGAGGCGGACCCACGCAAGGCAGAGTTTGCCGCTGCCATGCATCCGGTAGGTCGTGTAGGCAAGGTTGAAGAAATTGCCGCTGCAGTGCTCTATCTCTGCAGCGATGGTGCGGCCTTTACCACCGGCCACGCGCTGGCGGTCGACGGTGGTGCCACGGCAATCTGATTCGCTGCGGCGATTCAGGCCGATCCCTTGGGTGCGCTGACGATCAATAGCGTCAGCACACCGGCTACCAACCCCCACAGCGCGGAACCGATGCCGAATAGGGTCAAGCCCGACGCCGTCACCATGAAGGTAATCAGCGCCGCTTCGCGCTCACGCGGTGTTTGCATGGCCTGGGTCAGGCCGCTGCCGATCGAGCCGAGCAGCGCCAATGCTGCGATGGATAACACCAGGGCAGCCGGAAAGGATGCGAAGAGGGCAGCCAGGGTGGCGCCGAAAATTCCGGCGATGCCATAGAAGACGCCGCACCAGACGGCTGCGGTATAGCGCCTTGCCGGGTCCGGATGTGCTTCCGGGCCACTGCAGATGGCCATGGTGATCGCGGCCAGATGGATGCCATGAGAGCCAAAGGGTGCCAGCAGCACTGAGGCGATGCCGGTCACCGAGATCAGTGGCGATGCCGGCACCTGATAGCCCGCAGCGCGAAGCACGGCCAGCCCCGGCATGTTCTGCGAGGCCATGGCGATCACGAATAGCGGAATGCCAATACTGAAGATTTCGGCAAGCGATAGATCCGGTGTAGTCCAGACCGGCGCCGCGACTTTCAGGCTCAGCTCACTGAAGTTCAGCAGACCCATCATTGCCGACAGGCCGCAGCCAATTAGCAGCGCCGAAAGCACCGCATAGCGGGGCTGAAAGCGCTTGGCGAGCAGGTAACTGAAGAACATGCCCAGCACCAGCACTGGCTGAACTTCCACGGCGCGAAAAATCTCGCTGCCGATGTTGAACAACACCCCCGCCAGCAAGGCCGCCGCCAGCGAAGCAGGCACCTTGCGCATCAGCCGCTCGAAGCTGCCGGTAAGCCCGCAGAGCGCGATCAACGCTGAGGCGAAGATGAAGGCACCGATCGCTTCGCCGTACGGAACGCCAGGAAGGCTACTAATCAATAGCGCCGCACCGGGCGTCGACCAAGCGATGACAACCGGCGTCCGGTAGCGCAATGACAGCCCAATGCTGCAAATCGCCATGCCGATCGACAGCGCCCATATCCAGGAAGAGATTTGTCCGCCGCTGAGCCCAGCGGCTTGCCCGGCCTGGAACATAAGCACCAGCGAGCTGGTATAGCCGGTGAGCATGGCAATGAAGCCGGCCACGACGGTTGAGGTCGAGCTGTCCTTGATTAGGCGGTGAGGCGGGGCGGCGGTGGCGGTCATCGTCAGCTTTGGGTCCGGATTCAGGGATGGATACGCAGGGGCGAAATCGCTGACGGACCGGGGCTTGGCCTACTTCAACGCATCGTGCCAGCGATACACGACAGGCTAGGGGGTTGCGCGCTTCGCGTCGCGGTACAGCCAGCAGCGTGATCAGCGTAACAGTGCTCTGACCCTGCTTGGCGCCGTTCGTCTCCCGCGCGGCAGCGGATCGGAATGGTCGTGCGGACACTGGCACCGATGTTGCTATTACTCCTGTGCCTGCTGCGAGGCGTCAAAAAAACCGCAGCTGTTGGAGGAATGATGAGTCAGGGTATTGAATTCAATCGCTTGATGCTGGAAATGCGGGCCATGCAGACCGATGCAATGGCACGCTCCAAGCCCGTGACTGCGGCTCCAGAAGTGGGCGCGGCGAGCTTTTCCGACATGCTCGGCCAAGCCGTCAATAAAGTGAACGAAACCCAGCAGGCGTCCAATCAGTTAGCTACTGCTTTCGAGATGGGCCAGGGTGGCATTGATCTGACCGAAGTCATGATCGCGTCACAGAAAGCCAGTGTTTCCTTTCAGGCCATGACCCAGGTCCGCAACAAGCTGGTCCAGGCGTATCAAGACATCATGCAGATGCCGGTCTAAGGCAGGATTTGAACTATGGCTGACGCGCTAAGCAATGCCCCGGTGCCGGTTGGTTCGGATGCTCCGAAGAAGCCTTTGCTGGGTCTTTCCTTTCTGGAAAACCTATCTGAAATGTCGATGCTGCGGCAGATCGGCCTGCTGGTCGGTTTGGCGGCGAGCGTTGCTATCGGTTTTGCAGTCGTGCTTTGGTCGCAGCAGCCGGACTACCGGCCATTGCTGGGCAGCCTCGCCGGAATGGATGCCAACCAGGTGATGGAAACCTTGGCGGCCGCCGACATTTCCTACACGGTCGAGCCCAATTCCGGCGCCTTGCTGGTCAAGGCCGATGACCTTGCGCGTGCGCGGTTGAAGCTGGCCAGTGCTGGTATCGCTCCGACCGACAGCAATATCGGTTTTGAAATTCTCGACAAAGAGCAAGGCCTCGGCACGAGCCAGTTCATGGAAGCGACCCGCTATCGCCGTGGTCTTGAAGGCGAGCTGGGTCGCACCATTTCCAGTCTGAATAACGTCAAGGGCGCGCGCGTCCACCTGGCCATTCCGAAGAGCTCGGTATTCGTCCGCGACGAGCGTAAGCCGAGCGCATCGGTACTGGTCGAACTCTATCCGGGCCGCAATCTTGAGCCAAGCCAGGTAATGGCGATCATCAATCTGGTCGCGACCAGCGTGCCTGAGCTGACCAAGTCACAGATCACCGTAGTCGACCAGAAGGGCAACCTGCTATCCGATCAGCAGGAGTTGACCGAGCTGAGCATGGCCGGCAAGCAGTTCGACTACAGCCGTCGTATGGAAAGCCTTTACACCCAGCGCGTGCACAACATCCTGCAGCCGGTGCTGGGCAGCGGTCGCTACAAGGCTGAAGTGTCTGCCGATGTGGATTTCAGTGCAGTCGAATCCACGTCCGAGACCTTCAACCCCGATCAGCCCGCGCTGCGCAGCGAGCAGAGCGTCAGCGAGCAGCGTCAGAGCAGCCTCGGCCCGCAAGGTGTGCCTGGGGCCCTCAGCAATCAACCACCGGGACCCGCTGCTGCGCCCGAGAATGCTGTTGCCGGGCAGGCAGGCGCGGCGGGTGCTATCGCTTCGGGCCAGCCGTTGCTGGATGCCAATGGTCAGCAAGTCATGGACCCCGCGACCGGTCAACCGATGTTGGCGCCGTATCCGGCAGACAAGCGTGAGCAGGCGACCCGCAACTATGAGTTGGATCGGTCGATCAGCTACACCAAGCAGCAACAGGGACGCCTGCGTCGGCTGTCAGTTGCCGTGGTGCTCGATGACCAGATGACCATTGCCGCTGACGGCACCACCACTCGGGTACCGCGCACCGCCGAAGAACTGGCGCGCTTCACCCGGCTGGTACAGGACGCGGTCGGTTTTGATGCAAGCCGTGGTGACAGCGTCAGTGTGATCAATGCGCCATTCGCCGCTGACTCGCTCGACGAGACCTTTATTGAAAGTCCGTTCTACTCGCAGCCGTGGTTCTGGGACATCGTCAAGCAGGTGCTCGGTGTCCTGTTCATCCTGGTACTGGTGTTCGGCGTGCTGCGGCCCGTGCTGAACAACCTGACCAACGCCGGCAAGAGCAAGGAGCTGCAAACAGTGGGCGGTGATGCCGAGCTCGGTGACATGGAAGGCATCGACGGGGCGCTGTCCAATGATCGAGTCAGTTTGAGCGGGCCGCAGAGCATCATGCTGCCAAGCCCGACCGAGGGATACGATGCGCAATTGAATGCCATCAAGAATCTGGTAGCAGAAGATCCGGGCCGGGTGGCTCAGGTCGTCAAAGAGTGGATCAACGCAGATGAGTGATGCTCGAGTTCCGGTCAAGCTGAACAAAATCGACAAGGCGGCGGTCTTGCTGCTTTCGCTGGGCGAGGCCGACGCGGCGCAGGTGCTGCGTCATCTCGGCCCGAAGGAAGTCCAGAAGGTCGGCACGGCAATGGCGCAATTGCGCAACGTGCAGAAGAACCAGATCGAACAGGTGATGGGGGAGTTTGTCGAGATCGTCGGCGACCAGACCAGCCTTGGAGTGGGTTCGGACGGCTATATCCGCAAGATGCTCACGCAGGCCCTCGGTGAGGACAAGGCGGGTGGCCTGATCGACCGCATCCTGCTCGGTGGTAATACCAGCGGCCTGGACAGCTTGAAGTGGATGGAGCCGCGTGCCGTTGCCGATGTGATCCGCTACGAACACCCGCAGATCCAGGCGATTGTGGTGGCCTATCTGGACCCCGATCAGGCTGGCGAGGTGCTCTCTCACTTCGACCACAAGGTGCGGCTGGACATCGTCCTGCGCGTATCGTCGCTCAACACGGTGCAGCCCGCCGCGCTGAAGGAGCTGAACCTGATCCTTGAGAAACAGTTCTCCGGCAACGCCAATACCACGCGGGCAACGCTGGGGGGCGTCAAGCGCGCCGCGGACATCATGAACTACCTCGACAGCTCCGTTGAAGGTCAGCTGATGGACGCCATCCGGGATGTCGACGAAGATCTGTCGTCGCAGATTGAGGACCTGATGTTCGTGTTCGACAATCTTGCCGATGTCGACGACCGGGGCATTCAAGTGCTGCTGCGCGAAGTATCCTCCGATGTGCTGGTTCTGGCGCTCAAGGGCGCCGATGAAGCGATCAAGGAGAAGGTCTTCAAGAACATGTCCAAGCGCGCCGGCGAATTGCTGCGTGACGATCTGGAAGCCAAAGGGCCGGTGCGCATCAGCGAAGTCGAAGGCGCCCAGAAGGAAATTCTCACTATCGCTCGCCGCATGGCCGAAGCCGGAGAAATCGTGCTCGGTGGCAAAGGCGGCGAGGAAATGGTCTAGCAAGGCACTGAAACTGAATGTCCAAGGAAAACCCCAGCGATGTGATCCGCGCGAAAGACGTCAACGTTTTCGATCGCTGGGCCTTACCGAGCTTCGACCCTCTGGGTGCGGCACCGGAAGACCCAGAGATTGGCGAGGAGCCGGTTGAAGACGAGGACTTGTCACGCAGCGAAGACGTGCCGATCGCGGAAGTCAAACCTCTGACGCTCGACGAGCTCGAGGCCATTCGTCAGGAGGCTTACAACGAAGGTTTCAGTACGGGCGAAAAGGATGGCTTTCACGCCGGTCAGCTCAAGGCCAGGCAAGAAGCCGAGGCGGCGCTGAACCCCAAGCTGGAGAGCTTGGAAAAGCTGATGACGCAGCTGCTCGAACCCATCGCCGATCAGGATCGAAACCTCGAACACGCGATGGTCACACTGGTCAGCCAACTGGCGCGCGAAGTCATTCAGCGCGACCTGCTGATCGACTCCAGCCAGATCCGCCAGGTGCTGCGCGAAGCGCTCAAGCTGTTGCCCATGGGGGCCAGCAACGTGCGCATCTACATCAACCCGCAGGATTTCGACTTGGTCAAAGCGCTGCGCGAGCGCCACGAAGAGACCTGGCGCATTGTCGAAGACAGTGATCTGCTGCCGGGCGGTTGCCGGATCGAGACTGAACAGAGCCGTATCGACGCGAGTGTCGAAACGCGCCTGGGCCAGGCGATCAGTCAGCTATTCGAACAGCAGCGGGAAAACGCCACCAGCCCGCCCGAGGCTGACCTGCATCTTGATCTCGGATCGGGCGCGGGGCCAGCCGATGCGCCTTGAACGAACCAGCTTCGCCAAGCGTTTCGAAACCTACGGCGAGGCGATCAAGCTTCCCAGCCAACCGATCCTCGAGGGTCGGTTGTTGCGTATGGTCGGGCTGACGCTGGAAGCCGAAGGCCTGCGTGCTGCGGTCGGCAGCCGCTGCCTGGTGATCAACGAAGACAGCTACCATCCGACCCAGGTCGAAGCTGAGGTGATGGGGTTTTCCGGTGGCAAGCTTTACCTGATGCCGGTCGGCAGCCTAGCGGGCATCGCCCCCGGCGCGCGCGTGGTGCCCTTGGCCAATACCGGGCGTCTACCCATGGGGACCTCGATGCTGGGGCGCGTGCTGGACGGTGCTGGCCGTGCACTGGACGGCAAGGGCGGAATGAAAGCCGAGGACTGGGTCCCCATGGACGGCCCGGTGATCAACCCACTCAAGCGCCACCCCATCAGCGAGCCGCTGGATGTCGGTATCCGCAGCATCAACGGCTTGCTGACCGTCGGCCGCGGGCAGCGTCTGGGGCTGTTCGCCGGCACCGGCGTGGGTAAGTCGGTCCTGCTCGGCATGATGACGCGCTTCACCGAGGCCGACATCATCGTCGTCGGGCTCATCGGCGAACGGGGCCGGGAAGTAAAAGAGTTCATTGAGAACATTCTCACCGAAGAAAGCATCAAGCGTTCGGTTGTCGTCGCCTCGCCGGCGGATGACGCGCCCTTGATGCGCTTGCGAGCCGCCATGTACTGCACGCGCATCGCCGAGTATTTCCGCGACAAGGGCAAGAACGTCCTGCTGCTGATGGACTCGCTGACCCGCTTCGCCCAGGCACAGCGCGAGATCGCCCTGGCCATTGGCGAGCCGCCTGCGACAAAGGGTTATCCACCATCGGTGTTCGCCAAGCTTCCCAGCCTGGTGGAGCGCGCCGGCAATGCGGAAGAGGGCGGCGGCTCGATTACGGCGTTCTACACTGTCTTGTCCGAGGGCGACGATCAGCAGGACCCGATCGCCGACGCCGCGCGAGGGGTGTTGGACGGCCATTTTGTGTTGTCTCGCCGGTTGGCGGAGGAGGGGCATTACCCCGCCATCGACATCGAGGCCTCAATCAGCCGGGTCATGCCGCAGGTGGTCAGCGCTGAACATATGCGCAATGCCCAGCGCTTCAAACAGCTCTGGTCGCGTTTTCAGCAGAGCCGCGATCTGATCAGCGTCGGCGCGTACGTGCCGGGAGGCGATCCGGAAACCGACCTCGCCATCGCCCGACAGGCGGAGATGGTTCGCTACCTTCGGCAGGGTTTGGACGAAGCCGAGCATTTGGCCCAGAGCGAAGCGCTGCTGGCCAACGTATTCAATCCCAAGGCCGCAGGCTAATCCTTGCCAGCCAGCCGAGCGGCGCGCCTGGCGCCGGTGATCGATATGGCCGAGCGTGCCGAGCGAGAGGCCGCTAAGCTATTTGGCCAGGGCCAGACGCAAGTTGCCCAGGCCGAAGCCAAGCTGGGCGAGTTACGGCAATACTTCGCCGATTACCAGCAGCAGTGGATGGCTCAAGGCAGCCAGGGCGTGTCCGGCCAATGGCTGATGAACTACCAACGTTTTCTCTCCCAACTCGAATCCGCCATCGGGCAGCAGCAGCGCAGCCTGGATTGGCATCGCAACAACCTCGACAAGCTGCGCGAACAATGGCAGCAGCGACGAGCGCGGCTCGACGGACTGCGCAGGCTGGTCGAGCGTTATCTGCAAGAGGCAAGGATCGCGGCGGACAAGCGAGAGCAAAAACTGCTGGACGAATTTTCCCAGCGACTCTCGAGTCGCCCTAAACAGGATTGAGGCTTGCTGCGCTGGGCTTAGGGTGCTAAATCTTCATCAGCTTCTTTACATTAGCGCGGTTGGAATTGAAGCTGCAGGCCCTTTACGTGGCGCCACGCTGCGCGCCGGCACCAACCCAGCAATAACGACAGCCGTGGCGAAAGGCCACGACCTCGTTCGGATCAGGAGTGCTAGATGACCATCAGTTCACAGCTATCGGCAGATGGACAGGAGCTGACCATAACGATTCGAGGGCGCTTCGATTTCAACACGCACCAGGCTTTTCGCGATGCCTATCAATGTGCTGGGAGTTCGCCCCGACGCTATGTGGTCGACCTCAACGGAGCGACCTATCTCGACAGTTCTGCGCTTGGGATGTTGTTACTGTTGCGCGATCATGCGGGCAGCGATAAGGCCGATATTCGCCTGATCAATTGCAACCCTGATGTCCGCAAAGTCCTCTCGGTTTCCAACTTCGAACAACTGTTCGCGATCGCCTGATGCCTCGTCGGCTCTCCATACTCATTGCCGAGGATGGTGCGGCTGATCGCATGCTGTTGGCGGCTATCGTCCGCCGCCAGGGCCATCACGTGGTGACCGCCGCCAATGGCGCCGAAGCGGTGGAGCTGTTCGAGCGCGAGCGCCCACAGCTGGTATTGATGGATGCATTGATGCCGGTGATGGACGGCTTCGAAGCGGCACAACAGATCAAGCAATTGGCTGGCAATGAGCTGGTGCCAATCATTTTTCTTACCTCGCTGACCGAAAACGAAGCGCTGGTTCGCTGCCTCGAGGCGGGCGGCGATGACTTTATCGCCAAGCCCTACAACCCGATCATTCTGGAGGCGAAGATCCAGGCCATGCATCGCTTGCGCCGACTGCAAGCGACGGTGCTGGAGCAGCGTGATCTGATCGGCCGCCGCAATCAGCAATTGCTCGACGAGCAGCGCGCGGCCAAGGCCATTTTCGACAAGGTCGCTCACGCCGGCTGTCTTAACGCGCCCAACATCCGTTATCGACAATCCCCTCGGGCGCTGTTCAATGGCGACCTGCTGCTCGCTGCCCAAGCGCCGGCCGGTAGGATGTTCGTGCTACTTGGCGACTTCACCGGCCATGGTTTGCCGGCCGCGATCGGCGCCATGCCGCTGGCGGAAACTTTTTACGGAATGACCGCCAAGGGCTACTCAAGTAATCAGATCCTTCGCGATATCAACGCCAAGCTAAAGCTGATCCTGCCGGTCGAGATGTTCTGCTGCGCCACTTTTCTCGACATCAACCTCGAGCAAGGAATCTTGCGGGTGTGGAACGGTGGCTTGCCAGACGGTTATCTGATCAAGGCCGTGGACGGCGCACGGTTGCCCTTGCGGTCCAGGCATTTGCCGCTAGGGGTACGAGAGGCGACGTCATTCGATGACACCTTCGAGACCCTGCCTTTGGCGCTGGGTGATCGCCTGCTGTTGCTGTCGGACGGGTTGCTGGAGAGTTGCAACGCCGATGATCAGCTGTTCGGCGAGCAACGGCTGCTAGCCGTGTTGGAGTCCAACTCCGACCCCGCGACGCTGTTCGACGACATTCAGGATGCGCTGCATGCTTTCCATGGTCAAATACTTGACGACCTGAGCTTGGTTGAAGTGAGCATGATCGCTGAGCCGGGGGCGGTTGCGCCTCATCCGCTCCATGTTTACCCACTCGGAAGCCGAGAGCTGCGCCCGAGAGATTGGTCGACTTGCTTCGAACTACGACCCGGCAGCCTGCGCTCGGCTGACCCTTTGCCGATGGCGATGCAGCTTTTGCTGCAGATTTCGCCACTGCGGTACCGTGTCGGCACCATTTTTACGGTGTTGACTGAGCTTTATGCCAACGCCGTGGAGCATGGGGTATTGTTGCTCGACTCGTCCATCAAGGCTGACGCGGAAGGCTTTGCCAGCTATTACCAGGAACGCCAGCGGCGGTTGGACGCGCTTAGCGAAGGCTTCGTGTCTATCGAGTTTACCGTCAAGTCTGAAGGGGCCAAGGGCTACCTGCGCATCGCTGTTCGCGACAGCGGACCGGGCTTCGATGTGCAGCGGGCATTGAACCAGCAGTACTGCAGCGAATACCTGGGAGGGCGAGGGCTACGCATGATTCGCCAGTTAAGCGAGCGATTTTATTGGCAGCCCGATGGCAAGGTGCTCAACGTGGAGTTTCACTGGTCCGGTCATGCATAATCCGCCGTTTACCGCCAGGAGCATCTCCGTGGCCGAACATCTCGACACCAGCGTGCTGGTAACCCTTCAGGAAGTGATGGAGGCGGAGTACCCGGTGCTGCTGGACACCTTTCTCGTCGATTCCGAAGAGCGACTGCGGCTGTTGCAGGCGGCCTGTCGGAGCGGCGAGGCAGAGAGCCTGCGTCAGGCTGCGCACAGTTTCAAAGGTAGCTGCAGCAACATGGGCGCCGTGCTGCTGGCAGAACTTTGTCGAGAGATGGAGGAGTCCGCCAGGCGCGACCAACTGGATGAGGCGCCGGGCCTGATTGAGCGCATCGAACGGGAATTTGCCATTGTGCGCATTCTATATCGCGCCGAACGCCAGCGTTGGGGAGGACCTGGCTGACAGGAACCTTTTCTCCGCAGTCCCGCAGGGGGCGCGACGCTGCCGCTGAACCTTCATTCGCTACCGAGTGGCCCGGAGTTTGCTTGAGCATGAGTACGTCTCCATCCTCAGCGGAAAGATCCATGGCCGTTTCCCCCGATCTGTTGCTCAATATCAAGGCCCCGACCGCCGCCGCCAAGGCAGCGAACGCATCCCCCAAGCCTGCCCAACAATCCAGTCGTGACGAGGCCTCCAGCTTCGCTAACGTCTACGCGAAAGAGCGCCAGGGTAAGCCTGCCGAGGCGCAAAACGCGGCGGCGAAGCCGGCCCGGGACAAGCCGACTGACGAGGAGCCGAGTCAGGAAACCGACAAGGCAAGCGGCACCGAAAAGCCGGCAACGGCCGAAACCGGCAATGACTTGCCTGCCAGCCTCGAGACGGTCGATGACAGCGTGCCGAACCCCGAGGCCGAGCTTGATCCGCTGTTGCTGTTCGGCATGGGCGGGCAGGGTACGGTCAGCGAGGCGTCGCCCGTCGACGAACTGCCGCTGCCAGACAGCGAGTTACTGGTTGGCCTGGCACAACCGGTTGTCGCTGCCGAGAGTCTCGAGGCAGAAGGCGAGACGGTACTGGCAGGGCAACGTACGCTGGAACTTCAGTCGGCGAACCAGAAAAGCCCTGTCACGACTTCCGTCTTGGTTGAGGAAGGCACGAGCGATGCGCAAGAAACCCTCCCCGCGGGTCTGCTTGAAGGCGAGGCCCTGGCCGACGAGAGCGACGATCGCTCGCTGGAGGAAGGTTTCGGTGAACTGCTCGAGAAGTTGGACGCGTCGAAGGATAGTCGCCCAAGCGCCAGCGGAGAGGCGGCACTCAACCGGCTCAACCCATTGACTCAGGCGCTTGCTCAGCAGAATCAGACCCAGCAGCTGCAGCGGCCTACGATGGTGCCAGGACAACCTGTGCAGATGCAGCAGACCGGCTGGAGCGAAGCCGTGGTCGATCGGGTGATGTGGTTGTCCAGCCAGAACCTAAAGTCGGCCGAAATTCAGCTTGATCCGGCCGAGCTGGGCCGCATGGAGGTTCGTATCGACATGACCAAGGATCAAACCCAGGTGACCTTCCTCAGCCCGCATGCAGCCGTACGCGATGCGCTGGAAGGGCAGATGCAACGGCTGCGCGATATGTTCGCTCAGCAGGGGATGACGATGGACGTGAACGTCTCTGATCAGTCCCGAGGTTGGCGTGGTGACGGCGGCGGCGAGTCGCGTGATCGTGGCGCCGCCGGTGTATCGACTGCAGGGGATGATGAGGTCGTTCAGGGCAGCATGGAGATCAGCTCCGCGCGTACCGGTGGCGATCGCGGCTTGGTGGATTACTACGCGTGACCGTAACGTGCTGACAGGAACCGGGCTTTGCGCCCGGTTTTTTTTGCTCACGGCAACCTGAGTCTCCGACTATTCGTCTACAAAAGACGGACGCGCCATGGCAATCGTTTACGCTGCCTGTTCGCTAGCCGATACTTTGGCACAGCAGTTGCTCGCTTCCTTAATGAGGCGAGTGAAAACACTTGTAATGACGGATATTTGGCATGGCAAAGAAACAAGGACCTCCGGACGTTCCGAGTCCTGCGGCTGCGACCGAAGGAAAGGGCAAACTCAAGCTGATCATTCTGATTGTCTTAGGATTGCTGTTGGCCGTCGGGGTGTCGGTGGGCGCCACCTTGTACTTCATGTCTCAAGGCGAGGCAGATAAGCCGGCGGACGATGCTGCCAGCGAGGATGCTGTGCCCCAGCGCCAAGCGGCAATCTACGAAGTGCTGGCACCGGCTTTCATTGTCAACTTCACCAATGCCGGTGGGCGCCAGCGCTACATGCAAGTCAGCGTTGCGCTGATGTCGCGTGATCAGGCCGCGCTCGATGGATTAAAGGAACACATGCCGTTGTTACGCAATCAACTGGTCATGTTGTTCTCCAGTCAGGACTTTGCCAGCCTGGCGACGCCTGTCGGCCAGGAGATGCTGCGGCAGCAGGCGACCGCCAGCGTTCAGGAGCTGGCGCAGAAGGAAATCGGCAAGCTCGCGATCGAGCAAGTCCTGTTCACCAACTTCGTATTGCAATAGGGGTCGTTTCAGATGGCTGTTCAAGACCTGCTCTCGCAAGACGAGATCGACGCGCTCCTGCACGGAGTCGATGACGGTCTGGTCGATACCGAAAGCGATTCCGAACCGGGCAGCATCAAGAGTTACGACCTGACCAGCCAGGACCGGATCGTCCGTGGGCGCATGCCTACCCTGGAAATGATCAACGAACGTTTTGCCCGCTACACACGCATCAGCATGTTCAACCTGCTGCGCCGTTCGGCAGACGTATCAGTAGGCGGTGTACAGGTGATGAAGTTTGGCGAGTACATTCACTCGCTGTATGTGCCGACCAGCCTCAATCTGGTGAAGATCAAGCCGCTGCGCGGAACGTCACTGTTCATCCTCGACGCCAAACTGGTGTTCAAGCTGGTGGATAACTTCTTTGGCGGTGACGGGCGCCATGCAAAGATCGAGGGCCGCGAATTCACGCCCACCGAGCTGCGTGTGGTGCGCATGGTGCTGGACCAGGCATTCGTCGATCTGAAGGAAGCCTGGCACGCGGTACTCGACGTCAATTTCGAATACGTGCATTCGGAAGTGAATCCGGCGTTGGCCAACATCGTCAGCCCTAGCGAAGTGGTGGTCGTGTCGACGTTCCATATCGAGCTCGAGAGTGGCGGTGGCGACCTTCACATCACCATGCCGTATTCGATGATCGAGCCGATCCGCGAAATGCTCGATGCCGGTTTCCAGTCCGATGTAAGCGATCAGGACGAGCGCTGGGTAAACGCGCTGCGCGAGGACGTGCTCGATGTGAACGTGCCGCTCAGTGCGACGGTGGTGCGGCGTCAGCTCAAGCTGCGCGAGATTCTCAATATGCAGCCGGGCGATGTGATCCCGGTGGAAATGCCGGAAGACATGATCATGCGCGCCAATGGCATGCCGGCTTTCAAGGTCAAGCTGGGTGCGCACAAGGGCAACCTGGCACTGCAAGTGCTCGAATCCGTATTGCGACCACGTTGATTCAGTCTTTATTCAATTACCCGCCGGTCGAGGATTAGCGATGGCAGACGAACACGAAAACACTTCCCCCGAGGAGCAGGCGCTGGCCGATGAGTGGGCTTCGGCACTGGCCGAAGCCGGTGACGCCAATCAGGATGATATCGATGCCATGCTGAACCAGGGCCCGGCGGCAGCGCCGGCGCCGCCTCGTGCGCCGCTGGAAGAGTTCGGCAGCAGCCCTAAGAGCGCACCGATTCAGGCCGGACTCGAAGGGCCGAACCTGGACGTCATTCTGGATATCCCGGTGTCGATCTCGATGGAGGTCGGCAGTACCGAAATCAGCATTCGCAACCTGTTGCAGCTCAACCAGGGTTCGGTGGTCGAGCTCGACCGCCTGGCTGGCGAGCCGCTGGATGTGCTGGTCAACGGCACGCTGATTGCGCACGGCGAAGTGGTGGTGGTGAACGAAAAGTTTGGCATTCGTCTGACTGACGTGATCAGTCCGAGCGAACGCATCAAGAAGTTGCGCTGACATGCGGTTCCTGGCGCTCCCCTCGCTGTTACTGGCTTTGCCAGCGGTGGCCGCTGAGCCCGCAGCAAGCATGAGCAGCACTGGCATGGGCACACAAATGACCAAGTTGCTGCTTGGGCTGCTGCTGGTGATCGGCCTGATCTTTCTGCTTGCCTGGTTACTGCGCCGGATGCAGCAACTGAACCCGCGCAGCAACCAGGCGATCAAGCTGATTTCCAGCCACGCGCTGGGCCCTCGCGAGCGGCTAGTGCTGGTTCAGGTCGGCAGTGAACAAGTGCTGCTCGGCCTGAGCGCCGGTCGGATCACCCCACTGCACGTGCTTGAGGAACCGGTACACCTGCCGGATGCCGAGCCCGCCAACCCGGAGTTTGCCCAGCGCCTGATGGAGCTGCTCGGGCGGGACCATAAGGACAAGCCCTGATGCTTCGATTGTTGTTGGCGGCCCTGTTGATTCTGGCCGCCCCGTTCGCCGTGGGCCAGGATGCGGGTGGTTTGATCGCGCAGGGCGACAATCCTCTGTCGATACCGGCCATTACCCTAAGCACGGATGCCCAAGGACAGCAGGAATATTCGGTCAGCCTGCAGATTCTGCTGATCATGACAGCGCTGAGTTTCATCCCTGCGTTCGTCATGCTGATGACCAGTTTCACCCGCATCATCATTGTCTTTTCGATCTTGCGTCAGGCGCTGGGCCTGCAGCAGACGCCATCGAACCAGATCCTGGTGGGCCTCACCATTTTTCTGACGTTGTTCATCATGGCGCCGGTGTTCGAGCGCATTAACAACGAGGCGGTGCAGCCCTATCTAAACCAGCAGCTGTCGGCGCCAGAGGCGATTTCACGGGCCGAGGTGCCGTTGAAGAACTTCATGCTCGCGCAGACCCGCGAAAGCGATCTGGAGCTGTTCGTGCGGCTGTCGCGCCGGACCGATATCCAGACCCCGGACGCGGCGCCGCTGACCATCCTGGTTCCGGCATTCGTGACCTCCGAACTGAAAACCGCGTTCCAGATCGGCTTCATGATCTTTATCCCGTTCCTGATCATCGACATGGTGGTCGCCAGCGTGCTGATGGCGATGGGCATGATGATGCTCTCGCCGCTGATCATCTCGCTGCCGTTCAAGATCATGCTGTTCGTGCTGGTCGATGGCTGGGGTTTGATCATCGGTACGCTGGCCAGCAGTTTCGGCACGCTCTAGGGCCTATACGGAGACACGCATGACACCCGAAGTCGCGGTTGACCTGTTTCGTGAGGCCCTCTGGATGACCGCCATGATCGTTGGCGTGCTGGTCGTGCCCAGTCTGCTGGTCGGCCTCGTGGTGGCGATGTTTCAGGCGGCCACCCAGATCAACGAACAAACCCTGAGTTTTCTGCCGCGCCTGTTGGTCATGCTGTTGACGCTGATCTGGGCCGGGCCTTGGCTGGTTCGAGAGCTGATGGAGTACACCCAGGGTCTGGTCCAGAACATTCCGCTGATCATCGGTTGACCCTGATGATCGATACTTCGCGCAAGGTGCGCGCCCGTGCTTGAACTCAGCGACGCGCAGATCGGCGCCTGGGTCGGGCAGTTTCTGCTGCCGTTGTTTCGCATTGCGGCACTGCTGATGAGCATGCCGATCATCGGTACCCAGCTGGTGCCGATGCGGGTTCGGCTCTATCTGGCGGTCGCGATTGCGGTCGTCCTCGTGCCTGGGCTGCCAGCAGTGCCGATGGTGGACGCGTTGAGCGGGCAGGCGCTGGTGTTGATTGCAGAGCAGATCCTGATCGGGGTCATGCTGGGCTTTGTGCTTCAGCTGTTCTTTCAGGTGTTCATCGTTTCCGGACAGCTGCTTGCCATGCAAATGGGTCTGGGCTTTGCTTCGATGATCGATCCGGCTAATGGTGTTTCGGTGCCGGTGATCGGCCAGTTCTTCAATATGCTGGTGATTCTGCTGTTCTTCGCGATGAATGGGCACCTGGTGGTGCTGGAAATCCTCAATGAAAGCTTCACGACGTTGCCGATCGGCGGCTGGCTGGTTGGCACCAACCATTTCTGGGAAGTGGCCGGCAAGCTTGGCTGGGTGCTCGGCGCCGGCCTGTTGTTGGTACTGCCAGCAATCACGGCACTGCTTGTGGTCAACCTGGCGTTCGGCCTGATGACCCGCGCTGCACCGCAGCTGAACATTTTTTCGATTGGTTTTCCGCTGACGCTGGTGCTCGGCTTGATCATCGTCTGGATCGGCATGGCCGACATTCTTGCCCAATACCAGACCTTCGTCAGTGAAGCCTTGGCGATGCTGCGCGAACTGATCGGTCTACGCTGATGCTGATTCGTTCCTTAATGCTGCCGGAGGCCGTGCATGGCTGAGAGCGAAAGCGGTGCTGATAAAAGCGAGGAACCCACGGAGAAACGCATCCGTGAGTCCCGTGAAAAAGGCCAGCTGGCCCGCTCTCGTGAATTGAACACCGTAGCGGTGACGTTGGGTGGCATTGGCGGTTTATTGGCGTCTGGTGGCAGCCTGGTCGGCAGCCTGATGGCCATCATGCAGGGCAGCTTCGAACTCAGCCGCGAAACCCTGCTGGACGAAGGCTCCATGGTGAGGCTGTTGATGGGCAGCGGCATGATTGCGCTGGAAGCCATCATGCCGCTGCTGATCGTGCTGCTGCTCGTCTCGATCATTGGCCCGATTTCGCTGGGTGGCTGGCTTTTCTCAGCCAAGGCGATGGCGCCCAAGTTCAGCCGTATGAACCCCGGGCCGGGCCTCAAACGGATGTTCTCGACCAAAGCGCTGGTCGAGCTGCTAAAGGCGCTAGGTAAATTTGTCGTGGTGCTGATGGTGGCGCTTGCCGTACTCAGTGCCTATCAGGACGATCTGCTGTCGATCGCCAAACAGCCATTGGATCTGGCCATCATGCACAGTGTCGAGGTGGTGGGATGGTGTGCACTGTGGATGGCCTGCGGGCTGATTCTGATTGCCGCGGTGGATGTCCCTTTCCAGCTTTGGGACAACAAGCAGAAGCTGATGATGACCAAGCAGGAAGTGCGCGACGAGTACAAAGACAGCGAGGGTAAGCCCGAGGTCAAATCTCGAATTCGGCAGCTGCAACGTGATGCCGCCCAACGCAGGATGATGCAGGCCGTCCCTGACGCCGATGTGGTCATCACCAACCCGACCCACTTTGCCGTAGCGCTGAAATACGACGGCAGCAAAGGCGGGGCGCCGATGCTGGTGGCCAAGGGTGGGGACTTCGTCGCTTTGAAGATCCGCGAAATTGCCAACGAGCATAAGGTGACGGTGCTCGAATCCCCTGCTCTGGCCCGAGCGGTGTACTACTCAACCGAACTCGATCGGGAAATTCCAGCGGGGCTGTACCTCGCTGTGGCCCAGGTACTGGCGTACGTGTATCAGCTACGCCAGTACCGCTCCGGCAAGGGCAAGCGGCCAGACCCGTTGAGCAGCTTGCCGATTCCGCCAGACTTGCGCCGCGATGAATGATCGAGTGGAAACACGCTCGGCGTGAAGCGCGAACCTGGCGCCTTGCAGAGTGAATAAAAGCAGGGGTGAGTTCGCCAGAGGCAGATTGATTGGCCCGCCAGGCCAGGTTCTTTCTTCCTCTTTGGCCGAAGCCCACCCTGTATCCGCATTCGCGAAAACGCACCCACGGACAGGACCCGGTAGGGTGGGCTTCAGCCCACCTGCCTTATGGCTTAAGGCGCCAGTGGCGTTATTCGATCACGCCACAGGCGACCCGAGCACCGCCACCGCCGAGCGGTTTGGGCTCGTCGGAATAGTTGTCACCACCTTCGTGAACCATCAGTGCGTGGCCTTTGAGATCGCCAAGGCTTTTCAGGCGGGGCGCCAGGACTGGCTGGTTGGCCTTGCCTTCGGCGTCAACTATCAGGACCGGCAGATCACCCATATGGCCTTCGCCCCAAGGTTCGCCGTGTTTGCCAGCATTCTTCGGATCCCAGTGGCCGCCGGCTGCAACGGCTGCGGCCTGCTTGCCGTCTTTCTCCGCGGGCTGGCAGCTGCCATTGGCGTGGACGTGGAAGCCATGCGCGCCGGCGTTCATACCTGACAGATTCGGACGTAATACAAGACCCTGATCGGTGGTTTCGATCTTCACGGTGCCGACAGAGCTGGCAACGCCTTGATCGTTGACCTTGTTCATTTCGACTGAAAGGGTTTCGGCCTGTACGCCAACCGCGGCGCAGCTAGCCATTGCGGCGATTAACCACTGTTTCATAGCACGCTCCTGTTTGACTGAAGGAGGGCAGCGTCACGCCACCCGTCGACTGTCTGACTGCCTCAGCCCAGGCGCGTTCGATTGGCCCGTCATGGGCTGGTGGGGCCGTATCGATGCGGGATCAAAAATTGGACTCCTTCTTGCTATAGCTCGAACAGGATGCGTTTTCGCGTCAATTCTTTGTTCTTGTCTGACGGGGTCTACGTGGATCGCACGCAACTCATCAATTTCGGCAATGGCCTAGCGGGCGCAGGGCGGGGCAACCTAGGTGTGCCGCTGCTGTTGCTGGTGATGATGGGCATGATGATGTTGTCGGTGCCGCCGTTCCTCCTGGATCTGCTGTTCACCTTCAACATCGCCTTGTCGATCGTCGTGCTGCTGGTCAGCGTCTATGCATTGCGGCCGTTGGATTTCGCCGTGTTCCCGACGATTCTGCTGGTCGCCACGCTGATGCGCCTCGCGCTCAACGTGGCGTCGACGCGAGTGGTGCTGATCAACGGCCATGAGGGCGGATCGGCGGCGGGCCATGTGATCGAGGCCTTCGGTAACGTAGTAATCGGCGGCAACTACGTCGTCGGTATCGTCGTCTTCGCGATCCTGATGATCATCAACTTCGTCGTGGTCACCAAGGGTGCCGGGCGAATCTCCGAAGTTAGCGCGCGCTTCACCCTTGATGCCATGCCAGGCAAGCAAATGGCCATCGACGCCGACCTCAACGCCGGTTTGATTGATCAAACCGAAGCGAAGTTGCGCCGGGTCGAAGTCGCCTCCGAGGCGGATTTCTATGGCTCGATGGACGGTGCGAGCAAGTTTGTGCGTGGTGATGCCATCGCCGGACTGCTGATCCTGTTCATCAACCTGATCGGCGGTGTCGGCATTGGCATGGTGCAGCACGGCATGAGCTTCAGCGACGCAGGCCAGGTATATGCGCTTCTGACCATTGGCGACGGCCTTGTGGCGCAGATTCCGTCGCTTCTGCTTTCCACTGCCGCGGCGATCATGGTGACCCGCGTCACCAGCTCCGAAGACATGGGGCAGCAGATCAACCGGCAGATGTTCGCATCGCCGAAAGCACTGGCGGTTTCGGCAGGCATCATGATCGCCATGGGTTTGGTGCCTGGCATGCCGCACATGTCCTTTCTTGGTCTCGGTGGAGCTGCAGCCGGCGCCGCTTACTGGATATGGCACCGCCAGAGGCAGGTCAAACAACTGGCCGAACAGGACGTGCAGAAGCAGCAGGAAATGCTCCCTGCCCAGCGCACCGCCGAGACCAAAGAGCTGGGCTGGGATGATGTGACAGCTGTGGACATGGTTGGTCTGGAGGTCGGTTACCGGCTCATCCCGCTGGTCGACCGCAACCAGGGTGGACAGCTGCTAGCTCGAATCAAGGGTGTGCGCAAGAAGCTGTCCCAGGACCTCGGATTTTTAATGCCGTCGGTGCATATTCGCGACAATCTTGACTTGCTGCCCAACGCCTATCGCTTGACGCTGATGGGTGTAAGCCTGGCGGAAGCAGAGGTGTACCCGGATCGTGAGTTGGCGATCAATCCCGGTCAGGTGTTCGGCCCGCTCAACGGCATCGCCGCCAAGGATCCGGCCTTCGGCCTGGAAGCGGTGTGGATCGAGGCCAGCCAGCGCGATCAGGCGCAATCGCTCGGCTACACGGTGGTCGACGCCAGCACCGTGGTGGCGACCCACCTCAACCAGATACTGCACAAGCATGCCCACGAGTTGCTCGGGCACGAGGAAGTCCAGCAACTGCTGCAGTTGCTGGCCAAGAGCTCACCCAAGCTTGCCGAGGAGCTGGTGCCTGGGATGATCTCGCTGTCTACGTTGCTCAAAGTGCTGCAGGCGCTGCTGCAGGAGCAGGTGCCGGTGCGTGACATCCGAACCATCGCCGAGGCCATCGCCAACGTTGCCGCCAAGAGTCAAGATCCCGCCGCAATGGTGGCTGCGGTACGTGTCGCGCTGTCTCGTGCAATCGTGCAAAACGTTGTCGGGCTTGAGCCGCAGCTGCCTGTCATCACGCTTGAGCCCAGGTTGGAACAGATATTGCTCAATAGCCTTCAGAAGGCAGGACAAGGCTCGGAAGATGGCATCCTCCTCGAGCCGGGAATGGCCGAAAAGTTGCAACGTTCTCTGGTAGAAGCGGCACAGCGTCAAGAAATGTTAGGTAAGCCGGCGATTTTGCTGGTGGCAGGTCCGGTCCGCGCGATGCTGTCGCGATTCGCCCGGCTCGCTGTACCGAACATTCATGTCCTGGCCTATCAAGAAATACCGGATAACAAGCAGGTCACCATCGTTTCGACGGTGGGTCAGAATTAACTGAGGGCTACAGGCCATGCAGGTCAAACGTTTCTTCGCAGCCGACATGCGTATCGCCATGAAGATGATTCGTGACGAGCTGGGCGCCGATGCCGTGATCACGGGAAACCGTCGGGTCGCTGGCGGCGTCGAGTTGACCGCAGTGCTTGATTATCCGATGGAGTCGGCGGCGGCGAAGCAGCCGAACCCGGCCCTGGAAGCCGAGCTGCGCAAGACTCAGGCCCGTCTTGCCAGCGCGCATGCCGAAATGAGCGCTCCATCGCGTGGTTCGGTCGGCCAGGATCGTCAGCTGCTTGACGAAAAGCCGGCAGCGGCTGCCCAAGCAGCTCCGGTTGCCGCAAGTTCGTCGTTCGAGACGCGTGCGGTCGAGGCGATGCAGTCAGAGCTACAGGGGCTGCGCGAACTGATCGAAGTGCAGCTTGGTTCGATTGCCTGGGGACAGGAGCAGAGCCGCCGTCCTCAACAGGCTGGCCTCTGGCGCCGCTTGCAGCGCATTGGCTTGCCAGCCGAACTGTCGCGCGCTTTGCTGGAGAAGGTTTCGACCGTATCGGAGCCACGCCAGGCCTGGCGCATGCTGTTGGCGTATCTGGCGCAATCAATCAAGGTCAGCAAGATCGAGCCGCTGGAGGAGGGGGGCGTGATTGCCTTGGTCGGTCCGGCCGGCGCAGGCAAGACCACTACCCTGGCCAAGCTCGCCGCGCGCTACGTGCTCAAGCACGGCCCGCAAAGCATCGCTCTGGCGAGCATGGACAACTACCGCATCGGAGCTCAAGAGCAGCTGAAGACCTTAGGGCGGATTCTTGACGTTCCGGTGATTCAACTTGACCCTAATCAGCCATTGAGCAAAACCTTGGCGCCCCTGGCGCGCAAGCGTCTGATTCTTATCGACACCGCCGGCCTGCCAGCGGGTGACTCGATGATGAAGGTGCAACTCGAGGCCCTGGCGGACCGCGGCATCAAAGCGAAGAATTATCTGGTCCTGCCTGCAACTAGCCAGAGTCAGGTGCTCAAGGCAACTTGGCACAACTACCGTCGTTGCGGGCTGGCAGGCTGCATTCTGACTAAACTGGATGAAGCCGGGAGCCTGGGTGACGTACTTGGTCTTATCATCAGTCAGCACCTGCCCATCGCTTACCTCGCTGATGGGCCGCGCATTCCTGATGACCTGCATCTGCCACGCAGTCACCAGTTGGTCAGCCGCGCGGTGAGCCTGCAATCGGAAGAGGCTCCTAGCGAGGAAACCATGGCTGACATGTTCTCCGATCTGTACAACGGTTCTAGGAAGGTCGGATGAACGCAATGCTCCAAGAGACACACAAAGAAGACGCGTTCCCGCTGAACGCATCGATGGCCCAAGGGCTCCAGCAAGAGATAGGCGTGTGAAAATGGGTATGCATCCCGTACAGGTTATTGCAGTGACCGGCGGCAAGGGTGGCGTCGGCAAGACCAACGTGTCGGTCAATCTGGCCTTGGCGCTGGCCGATCTCGGGCGTCGAGTGGTATTGCTCGACGCCGACCTTGGTCTGGCTAACGTCGACGTGTTGCTCGGCCTGACGACAAAGCGCACCCTGGCTGATGTCATTTCCGGTGAATGTGACCTGCGCGATGTGCTGATTCAGGGGCCGGGCGGCATACGTGTTGTTCCGGCCGCTTCCGGCACTCAGAGCATGGTGCAGCTGTCGACGCTTCAACACTCCGGTTTGATCCAGGCTTTCAGCGACATCGGCGATGACATCGATGTGTTGATCATCGACACCGCCGCTGGCATTGGTGACGGTGTGGTGAGCTTTGTTCGCGCCGCGCAGGAAGTGTTGCTGGTGGTCACCGACGAGCCCACGTCAATCACCGATGCCTATGCGCTGATAAAACTGCTCAACCGTGACTACGGCATCAGCCGCTTCCGGGTCTTGGCCAACATGGCCCATGCGCCGCAGGAAGGGCGCAACCTGTTTGCCAAGCTGACCAAGGTGACTGAGCGCTTCTTGGACGTTGCGCTGCAGTACGTCGGCGCCATCCCGTATGACGAAGCGGTGCGCAAGGCCGTGCAGAAGCAGCGTGCCGTTTACGAGGCCTACCCGCGCGCAAAGTGCTCGCTGGCGTTCAGGGCTATCGCGCAGAAGGTGGACACTTGGCCGTTGCCGGCAACGCCACGCGGTCATCTGGAGTTCTTTGTGGAGCGCCTCGTCAGGCCCGCCGCAGAGCCTAACGAACAATAGCGGCTGGATTCGGTATGTATTACAGCAAAGCTCAGGCTAAAGACTCGCAATATCAACTCATCGATCAGTACGCACCGCTGGTCAAGCGCATTGCCTATCACCTCCTGGCGCGTTTGCCGGCAAGCGTGCAGGTCGACGACCTGATGCAGGCCGGCATGATCGGCTTGCTGGAGGCGTCAAAAAAATATGACGCCGGAAAAGGGGCGAGTTTCGAGACCTACGCCGGTATCCGCATCCGCGGCGCCATGCTCGACGAGGTGCGCAAAGGTGACTGGGCGCCGCGTTCGGTACACAGAAACTCGCGCATGGTCAGTGAGGCGATTCGGGCAATTGAGGCTAGAACAGGACGCGACGCTAAAGATCAGGACGTTGCGGCCGAACTTAAATTGAGTCTCGATGAGTACTACGGCATTCTGGGCGACACCCTGGGCAGCCGCCTGTTCAGCTTCGATGATCTGCTTCAGGAAGGCGAGCACGGGGAGTTCGAGGAGGATGCAGCCAGCACCCATCCGGAACCGTCCCGCGATCTTGAAGACGAACGTTTCCAACAGGCGTTGGCCGAGGCCATCAGTAACCTGCCCGAACGTGAAAAGTTGGTGCTTTCGCTGTATTACGACGAAGAGTTGAACTTGAAGGAAATCGGTCAGGTACTGGGCGTCAGTGAATCACGGGTGAGCCAGTTGCACAGTCAGTGCGCGGCCCGTCTGCGGGCTCGTCTTGGCGAGTGGCGCGCGCGTTAACGACCGGTTTGCGACAAAAGCATTAGAGACCGCTTACGAGCTTCATTCATGAGGCTCGCAAACAGACCGTGAGCAGGTCTCGATTCGGGATTTACGGAGGTGTACTTGGACAAGAACATGAAAATCCTCATCGTCGACGACTTTTCGACCATGAGACGGATCATCAAGAACCTCTTGCGCGATCTGGGTTTTACCAACACTGCCGAGGCAGATGACGGCACCACTGCGCTGCCGATGCTCAAGAGCGGAAGTTTCGATTTCCTCGTCACCGACTGGAACATGCCCGGCATGAGCGGCATCGACCTGCTGCGCGCAGTGCGTGCCGACGAACGTCTCAAGCATCTGCCGGTATTGATGGTTACCGCTGAAGCCAAGCGCGACCAGATCATCGAAGCCGCGCAGGCTGGCGTTAACGGATACGTGGTCAAGCCATTCACGGCTCAAGTGCTCAAAGAGAAGATCGAAAAGATCTTCGAGCGCGTCAACGGCTGAAGCAGTAACGCCGCGAGGGCACTATGACGCAAGCAGACCAAACCCTGGCAGAGTTCGAAGCAACTCTGAAGGCTCACGCACCCCAATTGATTGAAAGTCTGCAACAGGGTCGTTTCGACGAAGCGACGCAGATGTTCAATGAGCTCAATCAGGCGCGCAATCACGGGATCTACCTGGAAGTTGGCAAGCTCACACGCGAGCTGCACAACGCCATCGTAAAACTCGAGATGGATACCTGTGCCACCGGGGGGGATCCGTCACCGATCACCGATGCGACTGATCGGCTGTCGTACGTGGTGGAGATGACCGAGAAAGCGGCCAACCGCACCATGGACCTGGTTGAAGAATCGGCGCCCCTGGTCAATTACGTGAGTTACGAGGCGCAGAGCCTCACTGCTGATTGGCAGCGTTTCATGCGGCGCGATATGAACGCTGAGCAGTTCCGTGAGCTGGTCAAGCGCATCGACCAGTTTCTCCAGCGCAGCATGAACGATGGCAGTCAGCTGTCGCAGAACCTTAGCGAAATCATGCTGGCTCAGGATTTCCAAGACCTTACCGGTCAGGTGATCAAAAGAGTGACCCGGCTCATTACCGAACTCGAAAGTAACCTGCTTAATCTGGTGCTGATGGCCGGCCAGGTTGACCGCGTGGCGGGCATCCAGCACGACCGCGACGCGATGCGCGCCGAGCAGGAAATGAAAAAACAAGAAAAACAGCCTTCCAATGGTGAAGGTCCGCAGATGCATGCCGATATACGTGAAGATGTCGTATCCGGGCAGGACGACGTTGATGATCTGCTTTCGAGCCTGGGCTTTTAGGGGAAGTTAAATATGAGCTTCGACGCCGATGAAGAAATCCTCCAGGATTTCCTGGTAGAGGCCGGCGAGATTCTCGAACTATTGTCAGAGCAGCTGGTGGAGCTGGAAAGCAGCCCCGATGACACAGCCTTGCTCAATGCGATTTTTCGCGGTTTCCATACGGTAAAAGGCGGTGCCGGGTTTCTCCAGCTGCATGAGTTGGTGGAGTGCTGCCACATCGCTGAAAACGTCTTCGACATCCTGCGCAAGGGTGAGCGTCGCGTCGACTCGGAATTGATGGATGTCGTGCTGCAGGCCTTAGACTCCGTCAATGAAATGTTTAGCCAGGTGCGCGAGCGTACCGAAGTAACCCCGGCGACGCCCGAGCTGCTGGCAGCGCTGGCCCGTTTGGCCGAGCCGGCCGGAGCGCAGGAGCCCATAGTCGAAGCGTCTATCGAGACTGAGGCTGAGTCTGAGCCCGCTACCACCGCCGACACCGAGTTCGAACAGTTCCTTGGCGCGCTAGACGAATCTGCCGAGGCGCCGTCTTCAAACGCCCCAGATGAAATTACCGACGAGGAGTTCGAATCGCTGCTCGATCAGCTCCATGGAAAGGGTCATTTCGCGACGGAGCAGCAATCGACTGCGGTCGCTCCTGCTGCTGCGGTGGCGGGACAGTCTGCCAGCGACGAGATTACCGACGACGAATTCGAGGCATTGCTCGATCAACTGCATGGCAAAGGCCAGTTCGCCGAACCGGTTGCCGCTGCGCCTGCTGCCCCCGCCGGGTCCGTTGACAAGCCTGCCGCGGCCGGAGGCGATGACATCAGCGATGACGAATTCGAAGCGCTGCTGGACCAGCTGCATGGTAAGGGCAAGTTTGAACCCGATGCGGCCGCGCCAGTCGCGGCTGCAGCTGTGCCTGCCACCAAGCCCGCACCGGCTGCCGCGCCTGCCGAGAAAAAGGCTGCGCCAGCGAAACCGGCAGCAAATGCCGTAGCGAGCAAGGCTGCTGCCCCGGCGAAAGCGGAGCTTGCATCCAAGCCTGCTGCAGCTCCGGAGAAGCCGGCGAGTGAAGCTGAGACCACCGTTCGAGTCGACACTGCGCGGCTCGATGAAATCATGAACATGGTGGGTGAACTGGTACTGGTGCGTAACCGCTTGGTGCGCCTGGGATCCAACAGCGCCGATGAGGCCATGGCCAAGGCCGTGTCAAACCTCGATGTGGTGACCGCTGACCTGCAGAGCGCCGTGATGAAAACGCGCATGCAGCCCATCAAGAAGGTCTTTGGCCGATTCCCCCGTCTGGTCCGTGATCTGGCTCGTAGCCTCAAGAAAGAAATCAATCTGGAACTGGTCGGCGAAGAAACCGACCTGGACAAGAATCTCGTCGAAGCCTTGGCTGATCCGCTGGTGCACTTGGTGCGCAACGCAGTCGACCACGGCATCGAGACACCGGAAGAGCGCGAAGCTGCCGGCAAGCCACGCACCGGCAAGGTCGTGCTCTCCGCCGAACAGGAAGGCGACCACATCCTGTTGCTGATCACCGATGATGGCAAAGGGATGGATGCAGACGTTCTTCGCGCCAAGGCGGTGGAGAAGGGCTTGCTCGATAAGGACGCAGCCGATCGCCTGAGCGATCTGGAATCCTACAATCTGATCTTTGCGCCGGGCTTCTCGACCAAGACGGAGATCTCCGATGTGTCCGGCCGCGGCGTTGGCATGGACGTGGTCAAGACCAAGATTTCGCAGCTCAACGGCACGGTCAACGTCTTCTCCAACAAAGGCCAGGGCTCGCGCGTTGTAATCAAAGTGCCCCTGACGCTGGCGATTATGCCAACCCTGATGGTGATGCTGGGCAACCAGGCATTCGCTTTCCCGCTGGTCAGTGTTAACGAGATCTTCCACCTCGACCTGTCCCGTACCAACGTGGTTGATGGTCAGGAAGTGGTGATCGTTCGCGACAAGGCGCTGCCATTGTTCTATCTCAAGCGCTGGCTGGTGCGCGGTGCCGAGCTCGAAGAGCAGCGTGAAGGGCACGTGGTGATCCTCAACGTCGGCAACCAGAGTATCGGCTTCGTCGTCGATCAGCTGGTGGGGCAGGAAGAGGTAGTGATCAAGCCGTTGGGCAAGATGCTGCAGGGCACTCCGGGAATGTCCGGTGCGACTATCACTGGCGACGGTCGTATCGCCTTGATCCTGGATGTCCCGAGCATGCTTAAGCGTTACGCACGCCGGATCTGATCAGTAGGCAGCGGTTTTTCACGGACCGCTGCCGCTAGGAGTTGTTTATGGCAGTCAAGGTCCTGGTGGTGGACGATTCCGGCTTTTTCCGCCGCCGTGTATCGGAGATCCTTTCTTCAGATTCGAATATCCAGGTGATCGGAACCGCGACCAACGGCCGCGAGGCGATCGACCAGGCGCTGGCGTTGAAACCGGACGTCATCACGATGGACTACGAGATGCCGATGATGGACGGCATCACCGCGGTCCGGCAGATCATGCAGCGCTGTCCAACACCCGTACTAATGTTCTCATCGCTAACCCACGAAGGCGCACGGGTCACACTCGACGCGCTGGATGCGGGAGCCGTCGACTTTCTGCCGAAGAACTTCGAGGACATCTCGCGAAATCCGGACAAGGTCAAGCAACTGCTCTGCGAAAAGGTCCACTCAATTTCGCGCAGCAATCGCCGCTTCAGCAGTACCAGTGTCGCTCCGGCTGCTACGGTGCCGGGGTCCCGGTCAGCTAGCGTCGTGTCGGGCACGGCTCCTGTTGCCCGGCATACGACGCCCGCCCACACGGCGCCGGCTTCGGCGCCTCGTCGGAAATCGTACCGGCTGGTCGCCATTGGCACTTCAACTGGTGGGCCGGTGGCGCTTCAGCGCGTGCTAACGCAGCTGCCCGGCAATTTTCCGGCACCTATCGTGCTGATTCAGCACATGCCGGCCGCGTTTACCAAAGCCTTCGCCGAACGTCTGGACAAGCTCTGCAAGATCCGCGTCAAGGAGGCCGAAGACGGCGATCTATTACGTCCAGGCTTGGCACTGCTGGCGCCGGGCGGCAAACAGATGATGGTCGACGGGCGAGGTACGGTGCGTATCCTGCCGGGCGACGAACGCCTCAACTACAGGCCCTGCGTCGACGTCACCTTTGGATCAGCCGCCAAGGCGTACGGAGACAAGGTACTGGCGGTCGTGCTGACCGGTATGGGGGCTGATGGCCGTGAGGGCGCGCGGATGCTCAAGCAGAGCGGCAGCCAGGTCTGGGCGCAGGATGAGGCCAGTTGTGTGATTTATGGGATGCCGATGGCAGTGGTCAAGGCCAACCTCAGCGATGCCGTGTACGGGCTCGATGACATCGGTCGCCATTTGAGCGAGGCGTGCATCTGATGGATGTACTCAGCCTGATCGGGCTGGTCCTTGCGTTTGTTGCCATTGTCGGGGGTAACTTCCTCGAAGGCGGGCATGTGTCGGCGCTGCTCAATGGCCCGGCCGCACTGATCGTGCTCGGCGGTACGCTCGGTGCGGTGCTGCTGCAGACGCCAATGGCGGTGTTCATGCGAGCGATGTCGGTGATGGGGTGGATTTTGTTTCCCCCGCGTATCGACATGGTCCGTGGTATCAGCTTGGTCACGAGCTGGAGCGCCACGGCGCGAAAGGAAGGTTTGCTGGGGCTTGAGCCGATCGCCGAAACCGAGCCTGATCCCTACGCACGCAAAGGCTTGCAGCTGCTGGTCGATGGTGCTGAGCCGGAAGTGATTCGCAGCATTCTCGAGGTTGACCTGTACACGCAGGAAACCCGTGATCTGAGGGCGGCGAAAGTGTTCGAGAGCATGGGTGGCTATTCGCCCACGGTAGGCATCATCGGTGCGGTCATGGGGCTGATACATGTCATGGGCAATCTCGCCGATCCCAGTCAGCTGGGCAGCGGTATTGCGGTTGCATTCGTTGCCACGATTTACGGTGTGGCTTTTGCCAACCTGCTGGTTTTGCCGATGGGCAACAAGCTCAAAAGCGTAGTGCAGAAGCAGACCGCTTATCGCGAAATGTTGCTCGAAGGCGTTCTGTCGATTGCCGAAGGAGAAAACCCTCGTTCAATCGAAATGAAGCTCCAGGGTTTCATCGATTAACTGACGGAATGCCAACGGCACCCTTGCCGCTGCGGTCCTGGGAACGAAGATGGAAAAGGCTCCAGTCAAGACGATCATCCGCTCAGGCTCTGAAACGCCTAGCTCGATGAGTTGCGCGCTAAACGCTGGAGGCATCTGAATGGCCCGTCGCCGCACTCACGAAGAGCCGGAGAATCACGAACGTTGGTTGGTGTCCTACGCGGATTTCATCACCCTGCTGTTTGCGTTCTTCGTGGTGATGTATTCAATCTCTTCGCTCAACGAGGGCAAATACAAGATTCTGTCCGATTCGTTGGTAGGCGTTTTCAATCAGGTCGATCGAGCGGTCAAGCCGATTCCGATCGGAGAAGAGAGACCACGTACCACTCAGCCGGATGCATCCCAGATCGACGAGCCGCAATCGTCTAAGCAGCCAGTCGATCCGCTGCAAAGCATCATGCAGAGCATGCAGGCGGCCTTTGCCGATCTGATCGATTCGAAGCAACTGACGATTCGCGGCAACGAGCTCTGGGTTGAAATCGAACTGAATTCGAGCCTGCTGTTTCCCAGCGGCGATGCGTTGCCCAACGATCACGCGTTCGATCTGCTGGAGAAGATTGCCGGGATTCTGGCGCCTTTCGATAACCCCATCCATGTCGAAGGGTTCACCGATAACCTGCCGATCAACACCGAAAAGTTTCCTACCAACTGGGAGCTTTCCGCCGCACGTGCAGGCAGTGTGGTGCGAATGCTAGCGGCCGACGGCGTCGACCCGGCACGCCTGGCCGCAGTGGGTTACGGCGAATTTCAGCCCATTGCGGATAATTCCACCGCCGAGGGCAGGGCGCGTAATCGTCGGGTGATTCTGGTTGTTTCACGCAACCTGGACGTTCGCCGCAGCGTCAGTGGCGTGGGAAGTGGGAATGCTCGACCTGTCGGGGCGGCCCCGCAACCTGGCACACAACGTGCTGTTCCTTCTGATCGTTAGGTGCCGCTCGCGGCGTCGTCAATTCTCCGTCGCCGGCCAAGGCCGAGACGGCCGATCCCGGTCTGGTTCGATCCGGATGGAAAGACACATATGAGAGTCTGGGCTGTAGCCAATCAAAAAGGAGGAGTGGGCAAGACCACCACCTCCATAGCACTTGCCGGTTTGCTGGCCGATTCGGGCAAGCGGGTCGTAGCGCTGGATCTCGACCCCCATGGCTCGATGACGAGCTATTTCGGTCATGACCCGGATAACCTCGATCACAGCGTCTTCGATCTGTTCCAGCACCAGGGCACGGTTCCCGAGGGTTTGCCTTGGCAATTGCTGCTGCCGACTAGTCATGAGCGCCTTTCCCTGTTGCCATCCAGCACGGTACTGGCGACGCTGGAGCGTCAGTCCCCCGGCCAGAACGGTCTCGGTCTGGTCATCGCCAAGAGTCTTTCTCAGCTGTGGCAGGATTTCGACTACGCCATCATCGACAGCCCGCCGCTGCTTGGGGTCCTGATGGTAAACGCGCTGGCAGCCAGCCAGCAGTTGATCATTCCGGTGCAGACTGAGTTTCTGGCCATGAAGGGCTTGGAGCGGATGGTCAGCACGCTGAGCATGATCAATCGGTCGCGCCGGCAGGCCTTGCCTTACACCATCGTGCCGACGATGTTCGATCGCCGCACTGCAGCCTCGATGAGCACACTCAGGGTTTTGCGTAATGGCTATCAGGACAACCTCTGGCAAGCCTTCATTCCGATCGATACACGTTTGCGCGATGCCAGTCGTGCCGGCCTGACGCCGTCCCAGCATGATCCGAGCAGCCGGGGCGTGCTCGCCTATCGCGCGCTGCTCAAAACTCTGCTGGCGGCTCAAGCTTCGCCGCAGGTGGCCTGAATGACGACGTACGGCCGCGTTCGCCGTTCAAGTTCGACATGGGTGCGGCCGATAGCCTATCCAGTGGGTTCGCACGAGTTGGTTCCATGAGTAGTACCGTTCTTAAAGAAAGCCGATCGCAACAGACGCTGCAGTCATATCTCGACGCCCTGTTGCAGGACGCCGTCATCGGATTGGCCGAATCGGTCAGTGCAGACGAGTTTCAGGCTGCTGTGCTCGAGGAGCAACAGCGCGATACACAGCGGGTGGTTGCGCTGCGCCCGGTTGCTCCGCCCGAACCCGAAGCTGTTGCTGTTCCGGTGATAGTCGAGGCGCAGCCGTTGCTCGAATTGCCACCCGAGTTACCCGCGAAGGCGCCGCCTGTACCAGTCGAACCCGTTGCTATTCTTGAGTCGCAGGGCCAAGCGCCGGGCGGTCCGCCAGCGATCCTGAGCCGCCAGCCAGAGTGGGGCGAGGAGCCGTTCGAGTGCCTATTGTTCGACGTGGCCGGGCTGACGCTGGCGGTGCCGCTGGTCAGTCTCGGCTCGATTTATCCACTTGCCGGGCAGGAGCTGACGCCGTTGTTCGGCCAGCCGGCCTGGTTCCTCGGCATCTTGCCGAGCCAGGCTGGCAATTTGAAAGTTCTGGATACCGCACGCTGGGTGATGGCTGAGCGGTATCGGGATGATTTCCGCGACGGACTTCAGTATGTAATTTCGGTGCAGGGCTATGAGTGGGGGCTGGCGGTACACCAGGTCAGCCGCTCGATTCGTCTGGACCCGAAGGAAGTGAAGTGGCGCACTCAGCGTACTCAGCGCCCCTGGCTCGCCGGGACGGTGATTGACCACATGTGTGCGCTGGTGGACGTGACCGCGCTCGCCGAGCTGATCGCCAGCGGTGCGACCCGACATCTCAAGGGCGTTCCGTCGTAACGACTTGAACAAACAGAGGGGCACGCAAGCGCCCCGAGTAATCGATAGAATCAACCGCCAGTGCGGTACATGAAGAGGTGGGGCTATGAAGATGACTTCCGCACAGGGTTCCGATGATCCGGTCCTGCAATGGGTAACCTTCCGTCTGGATAACGAGACCTATGGCATCAACGTGATGCAGGTTCAGGAAGTGCTGCGCTATACCGAAATCGCCCCCGTGCCGGGTGCGCCCAGCTATGTGCTGGGCATCATCAACCTGCGCGGCAACGTCGTTACGGTGATCGATACGCGCCAGCGCTTTGGTCTCGACACGGCGCCGGTATCGGACAACACCCGTATTGTCATCATAGAGGCAGACCGCCAGGTGGTCGGCATCCTGGTCGACAGCGTTGCCGAGGTGGTCTACCTGCGCCAATCGGAGATCGAAACCGCACCGAACGTCGGTAACGATGAATCCGCGAAGTTTATCCAAGGCGTGTGCAATAAGAACAATGAGCTGCTGATTCTGGTCGAACTGGACAAGATGATGAGCGAAGAAGAATGGGCGGAACTTGAGAGCATCTGAAACATGATCGCGTCGCTGGTAGCGGCGGTCGTTGCGCTTGCCTTGTGCTGCCTCGCATTGCTCGGTTGCTGCATCTGGCTGTTCCGCCGCCAGCGACAGCAGGCAGAAACGCAAGCGCTCGCAGACGCTGCCCGTGACCAGCGCATTAAGTCGCTCACCACCCGGCTGGATAACTACCTGGAAAGCAACGTTCGGATGGGCAAAGACCTGCATGAGCTGTCGCGCATCGTTGCCCCTTTGCCAGAAAAGCTGGGCCAGCTCGAGCAGCGCGATCCGAACAATTTCTCCTTTTCCCAAGCGGCCAAACTGGTTGGTATGGGTGCCAGCGTCGATGATCTGACGCAATCCTGCGGTCTGTCCCAGTCCGAAGCCGAGCTGATGCGCAAGTTGCATCAGGCGCGCCGCAATCCTGATTAGTGCCAGGAAGGTATGTCGCCGCCCTCCGGTGACAACCGTCGGCCCTCTGGCCGTGGCAGTGAACGATATGACTATTGCTTCCTCCAAACTGGACAAGGTTTCGCCATGTCTGGTGCAGGCCTGTGCCCGAGGGCTAGGAGGATGTGATGCTGCGCATTCTAATGCTGTGCCTGCTGGCGAGCCCTGGTTGGCTCTGCGCAGCGGAAGCGCCGCCGCAAGTAAACGGTGCAATGACCGTCAATGTTTATCAGGCTCGGCAGCTCCATGCGCTTGGCGCCGTGTTCATCGACGTGCGCCCGCGGCACGAGTGGGCCTGGGGTCACGTTGAAGGCGCGGTGCACATGAGTCTAGCGCGTGAATTCTTTGGGCTGTCGCGGACCGAATGGCCAAGAAGCGTCCCCCTGGTGGTCTACTGCAACAGCGAGGTCTGTCCGGCCAGTGCCGAGGCGGTTCGCCTCGCGGTCGCGTGGGGTTACCAGCAGGTGTTTTATTTCCGAGAAGGCTATTTCGCGTGGATGCTGGCTGATTTTCCTCAGGAGAAGGGCCAGATCAACAGCATCGCAACGCTTAATGCCCAGGCCCATTGAGCCGCGGGACGTCCGGTGTGTCTTTGGGACCGCTAAAGCCTGGCGGACACTTGCCTTTCAGGTACCAGGCGAAGGCGATGATTTCGGCGATGGTGCGATAGAGCGCTTCCGGAATCGCATCGCCCAGTTCCAGGCGCGCCAGCAATTTAACCAGTTCGGCATTTTCGTAGATCGGCACGTCGTGTTCGCGGGCGATCGCCAGTATCGCTTCGGCCAATTCGTCGTCCCCCTTCGCTGAAAGGGTTGGTGCGGTGGCGCCATCATAGGTGAGAGCGATGGCCTGGCGCGGTGTGCTGGTGATCATGCGGTTTCATCCACGAAGCGTTGATCCAATGAAGTACGCGGCCCCTGAGGCGGCGTTCCCTGCCGGCAGGCTAATTCGCCGACGTTCAACCCGGCCGTGACCAGGCGTTGGCGTAGGTGCTCGAGCTCTGCCGAGATCAGCTCGGCGGTACCGCTGCGTTCGGCCCAGATCTGGCTCGAAAGGTTACCCTGAAACAATTGTGCCTGGACTTGCAGCGGGCCGAGGGGAGCGACATCGAATGCGAGCTCGACCTTCCACACCGTTTCCGGTTTGTCCTTGCGGTTTTGCTGAGACTCGTCTTCACGTTGGAATTTCACCTGCAGTGGGACGATATCGCGCTGGTCGCGCATCGGCACCTCAAGCTGCCAGGTTGTGACCTGGGTACCGTCCGGGTTGGTCTGTGTCTGGGCAAGGCTGGACAACTGATGTGTCTGTAGCCGCGACACTGCAGCCGCGGCCAGTTTCAGCAGAATCTCAAGGTCGGCTTCTTCATCGGCGTTGGGCAACAGCCGGCTCGGCAACGGGAAGTTTTGCGCCAACTGGCGCGGATTTGGCTGGCCAAGCGCACCGAGTGCATTACGGGCGAAAGCCGGCAGAGCCTGGCCGAGGTTTGCACCGGCCTGCGCCGCTGTTAGCGGCCCTCCACCCGGCAGGCCCGGTAATTGCGCGATTAGGCGTAGCAGAGCGGCTTTCATGTCTGTCGGCAAATTGCTTGCTTCGCCACGCAGAAGACTACTTTCGAGAAACACCCCGCTGCGCGCCAATGCCTGCGCCAACGTCTTGGCATCGCCAAGCTGTTGCATATCCGGCACCAGGCCGAGCAGCCGCTCGGCTGCCCCGCGCAACTGGTCGGGCAGAGCCGAGCTGGATCCGAGCGCGCTGAGCAGCCCCTCAATCGAGCCTTGGCGACCATGCTGCGCGGTCAGCTGTTGACCTAGCACCAACTGATCGAGGCGGCCACTCAGTGGCACGAAAGCCAACGACTGGTCGCCCTGAACGCGTGCTGTGATCAGGCTGCCCGGCGCGAGCGGCATAGCCGATTCAACGTTGAGCTTCTGTCCAGCGAGCGGCGAATTGAGCAGAGTGATCACGACCTTGAAAAGAACCTTACCGTCCTGCTGGGTCTGCTGGCTGGCCGTCACCTTGCCTTGCACCACGCTGCCCATTGGCAGTTGCGAAAGATCAATGCTGCTTTGCGGCTGGCGATGGCCGGGCTGCAGCGTGGCCATCAGTCGCGAATCGGACACGGCGGTAATGAGCAGGGCGGCTCCGGGGGTGGCAGCCTTCGGGCTGGTCGTTTCGACCGTTGCCTGTCGTCCGTTGGTCAGGGTCAGGCGCAGCGTCAGCTGAAAGCTCTGCAACGCCTCCTTGATACTGATGACTTCCGCCTCGGCACTCTCGCCAGCGGCAAGCAGTCCCTGCATCGGCTGTAGCAATTTCAACGCGAGGTCAGCAGGCGCCACTGCCGGGCGAGCTGGACCAGCGGCGGGGATTGCCTGAGTGCTTTTGATCTCGGTCATCTTACTTAAATGCTCTTACAACCTTTCTACGTTGTGGTCTTTGGCGCCAGGGTTCGGCATGTATAATTC